>Ga0210099_1000005_pt1 | contig 208801 bp, 180 predicted proteins | sample Joice_ThreeSqA_D_4_FD_184872 | JGI IMG/M metagenome (GOLD analysis project Ga0210099, IMG submission 184872) | Wetland microbial communities from San Francisco Bay, California, USA, that impact long-term carbon sequestration - Joice_ThreeSqA_D2... | ecosystem: Environmental > Aquatic > Marine...
TTGTAACTTATAGCATGAAGTACATAAAGAGACAAAACAGGTCGCAGACCTATCTTTTTCCGGTTTCTTTAGATGATGCCATTAATAATAACAATGAAGTTCGGTTGATTGATGTCTTTGTGGATAGCCTGGCACTAGAGGATTACGGTTTTCAGATAGATCATGGCGAAAACGGACGACCTGCTTACCATCCGGGAGACCTTCTCAAGCTATACATTTATGGCTACATGAACAGGATCCGTTCATCGCGTGATCTTGAGAAGGAGAGCAAACGCAACATAGAAGTGATGTGGCTGCTTGGTAATCTACAGCCAGATCACAACACCATCTCTAATTTCCGGAGAGATAATCCCATTGCGATTAAGAAAGTCTTTAGGGAGACTGTGAAAATAGCCAACTACTTCAATCTCATTGGTGGTACCCTGATAGCCGGGGACAGCTCTAAGTTCAGGGCCCAAAACAGCAAGAAAAATAACTTCAATCAAAAGAAAATATCCAGGCATTTAACATACATCGAAAACAAACTTCGGGAGTATAATAAAGCCCTTGCCCTGAGCGATGGGGACAACAAGGAGCATATTGAAGCTGAAATCGAGAAGCAAAAAAAAAGAGCTGACGGATATAGAGAGATCGAAAACCAACTAAAGGAAAGCGATGAGTCGCAGGTATCCGCATCAGATCCGGACAGCCGCCAGATGATCACCCGCAACAGCATCACTGAAGTAGCCTACAAACCTCCGTGGATGCGAAGAACAACCTGCTAATAGACTACAAGGTCACTAATTGCAACGATGTCAAGGCCATGGGCAATATGCTGCGAAGGGCCAAGAGCATATTGCGCACCAATGAGTTTACGGCCCTTTATGACAAAGGCTATCATACAGGATCGGAGTTTAAAATGGCGCATGATCTGGACATCAATACCCTGGTGGCGATACCCAGGCAAACTTTTCAGGCTCCTGATCCGGCATATAATGCGGAGAACTTTACTTATATCCCGGATGGAGATTATTATTTATGTCCTCAGAATCAGCAGTTGACAACTACAGGAAAATGTCACAAAACAGAAGCCTATTCCTTCAAGAGATACGCCACAAAGGCCTGTAAATCATGCAGTGCAAAAAAACTATGTACTAAATCCGTTCGCGGAAAAGGTGTACACCGAAGCGAATTTCATAAATACATACAGCATAACAAGGAGCGGGTTGAGCTGAATAAGGTGCTATACAAACGGCGACAGGCCATTGTGGAGCATCCCTATGGCACCATAAAACGACAATGGGGGTTCAGTTATATCATGACAAAAAAGAGCCAGAAAAGGGCCAGTGCGGATGTGGGCCTTATGATGACTGCATATAACCTTAGACGCATCATAAATATCCTGGGCATGGAGCGATTCAGGGAGTTCCTCCTGGATAGGACAGCCTTGTTTTTCAATAAAATAGCAGTACTGAACCGAGTATTAGCTCCGTTGTGGGCACTTCTTAGAAAAAGCCAATATTGGAACCTGGATAAAATACTCCCTGTCAAACGGCTAAGGCTAATTCAAATACCAATACCCGGCAGGAGTTTTTAGACAGACTACCGTTCCACAGGAACATAATTAAACAAGGGTTAACCTGGAATTATTAGTTATTGCATATCGCGATATACGATATATACATGTATAAATTTGACTATTAATGGTATTCTATGTATTATTGCATATTGCGATATACAATAATGATTAAATATGATAAAGAATCAAAATAGCATGAAGCCTCAGGATATTGTTGTTTTGCTCAAGATTATTGCGCTTAACAATGATAATTGGCAGCAAATCCCTGTGGCCTATGCTTTAAAAATGAGTCAAAGTGAAGTAAGCCAATCGGTAGCTCGTTCCAAATATGCTGGTTTACTAGATGATAGTGGTAAACGTGTGATGAGACGGGCATTAAATGATTTCTTGCAATACGGATTAGCTGTTGTATTCCCAGTGAAACCAGGAGCCATCGTTAGAGGTATGCCAACAGCACACTCTACTGCACCATTAAACCTGGAGATCAGTAGCGGAGAGATCTACGTTTGGCCTTTTGCCATGGGTAACGTCAGAGGGCATGGCATAACTCCATTATATGCCTCGGTGCCTCAGGCAGCAATGGAAGATGAGCAATTGTATGAACTGCTTTCATTGGTTGATGCATTGCGAGTTGGAAAAGTACGCGAGAAGAATCTAGCTGTTCAAGAGTTGAAACACAGGATATGCTAAGTAACTTAGAATTCAACAGGGAGGTAATAAGGAGAATTTCTCTCGCACTTGGAGAAATGAATGAACAGGTAATTTTTGTGGGAGGGGCAACAATAGGCCTATACATTGATGATCCTGGCGCCGAAGATGCGAGAGTAACAAATGACGTGGATATTACAATTGAGATTGCCTCTCTAGGAGAATTGGAGTCTATTCGAGAGGACCTGGTCAAGAAAGGATTCAAACAATCTCCTGAAGACAAAGTATTATGTCGATTTCGCTACGACAATATTAAAGCGGATGTAATGAGTACAAAAGAGGTCGGCTGGGCACCTACAAATCCGTGGTTCGCACCAGGATATGCTCAAAGAGTGGAGGTAAAAATTGGCGATCAGCAGATTCAGCTTCTGCCCTTGCCATACTTTATTGCCTCTAAGTTTGCTGCTCATATTGGTCGGGGAGGCAAAGATCCCAGAACAAGTCATGATTTCGAAGACATCGTGTATGTAATTGACAATCTAACCGATATCGTTGAGCAGATTGGCAAATCACCAGATGATGTTAAACCCTACCTCAAGGAACAGCTCCAATTAATCCTGAACGACAATGTTATGCAGGAAGCCATTCTTGGAAATCTATCCTACGATACGCGTGAAGTAAGGTACGGTAGGATTATTCAGTGCATCGAGCAAATAGTAAACCAGGGTTGATAGCTCACGGGAACTGATGTTCCTCTATACCACTTCAAATGATTCCTGTAGAACAAATCGTTAGTTTGTGATACTAAAGCCGACCGCTTACGCGAGTCACGCCATTTGCGAAAGGGCAAATCCCGCGCCACGCTGCGGCGGCTTAATTCCACCGTTCTTCGTACACTAATAAGCAAAGGCTAACCCTGAGAGATACATTTGAATTAAGTTACGCCAAAACATAATATTAACCACAATAATTACAACATGAGAAATAGAGCTTTAATTTTCCTGACAGCTGTCATTTTCGTCAGCAGTGGATCCCTAAAAGCGCAAACGAACCAGGGTAAATTTATACTTGGAGAATTATCTAACGTTGAAATATTTGGATCTGGTTCTGTGACGACAATGAACCTCGGGATGACCACCTTTAAGGTAAAAAGTGATACTGGGAATGAAGACAATTCAGATCCGGATAAACAATTCTCAATGAATTTTATTCCAAGATTTGGATACTTTGTTTTAAATAACTTTGCGGTTGGTTTGGATTTATCTCTTACCTACTCTCATTCGAATCAAAATAGCGGCGTATATATCTATAATCGAACTCAATTTTCAGCAGGCCCTTTTATAAGGTATTATATTCCAACTCCAAAGCTTCTCCCGTTTGCAGAAATAAATTACTCAATAGGTTCAGGTGGATATAAATCATATTACAATGACGAATTGAGCGGTGAGAGCAAATATCAGGTGCAACTGTATGGAATAGGAATTGGGCTTGGGGTACCATTGGGAGAGAAAGTTTCATTTGATACCAAGGTGGGTTATCAGTCATTTATTTTAAAAGCTAAAGAAGATAACGAGAATAATGTAAGAGAGATTATCGGGACCATTGGATTGAAAATTGGTCTGACAATATTCCTATGAAATATTAAATTCCAGGAGCTGTCAATGTGAATTTTGACATCTTGCAATCAAACAGTGGAGTACATATCTTTGGAAGTAGTATGGAATATTTCAATCATTTAACAACAATTAAAATTTACCACTATTAAAAGATCTATTAAGATATTACCTGATATATTAGTATTGGTCATGTTGTTTCAATGCGTAATTGAAAATTGTGATGCACAGGAATCTTCACTGCCAATATGGAATAAAACAATTTTACTTCATTTTGGATATCCCCCTGGAAGTAATAATTGGGAATATTCTCATCCTTTATATGCTGGAACCGGGGGAGTACAGAATCTGGTCGAAACAGGTTCATTCAACTCAAAACTGTTTTTTAACGGCCAGTTTGAATTATCAAAACGATACTTTGGATTTAGCGGAGGTGCCGGCATTTTCCCGGCAGAAATAAAAGTTGATAAGAATGAAACTCCATTTAACTTTCATTCCTTTTTCCTGGAAATTGAAGGATTATTTTTCCCATTAAAAGATCCTACCGGGAGAATTGTGCCTTTAGTTAAATTTGGTGCAGGAGGTGCTATATCCTATGGCGATATAGATAACAATGCTCTTTTCGTTTCTTTCGCTGGTGGTCTGCGTACATATTTCAGTAGTGGTTTTGGTTTGTCGTTCATAATAAAAGGACGACGATTCAATTATGACGAAATTCCACTCGATGAGAATATAACTGGAGACATTAAGTTCACCAATATGGTTATCCAACTTGGAGCTATGTACTCATTTTAATCGTACTCAGGGATAACCATCAACTCAAAAGATGGAATTACATCAATTTACTGACTCGTTATAACAACAATGATTATGAAATAGAATATATCTATCAGTTGAAGAATGGAAGAAACTCAGTCCTAGAACAAATCAATAAAGCCGACCTCATACGCAGTGGCTCAATCACAATAACTACAATCTAAGTTTTGAAAGCACATCTATTGGCAAGTTGTATGTAACCCTAAAAAATCACAAGAAATGGATTTATACGGACATAAAAGTGCAAGCATACCACAGAAAATAACTATCCATCTGATAGAGATTTTATTATTGTATATGTCTTATTGGATTTTATATCAAAGCGGCGGTAACTGGTTTGAAAATCATCTGAATATTCATAATGCAGCCGGTAATGCTGATAGAAGAACAATAATCTTTACATTCAACATAATTATCTTCCTCAGGCTTGCATATACGATGGTTTTTTTGGTAAAAAGAAAAATACCCTGGGAAGAGAGTATCAGCGTCCCGTTAGCATTTGCTCTCTACTATGTCGGATTTCCGTTATTCGTTCTGTCCACCTCCACGCCTATTGATGGACTTGACTATTTTGCATTCGCATTATTTGGCATTGGTTGTATACTTAACAGCGCTGGGGAAATTCTAAGGGATCAATGGAAAAAGAAACCTGAAAACAAAGGAAAAATCTACACAGAAGGTTTTTTCAAGTATTCAAGACATATAAACTACTTCGGGGACATATTATGGGTAAGCGCTTATGCAATTATTACAAAAAATGTATGGTCCATCACAATTCCAGTTTTTTTGTTCTGTTTTTTCGCTTTTTATAATGCACCAAAACTTGACAGATATTTAAAGGAAAAATATGGAAGGGGTTATGATGAGTATGCCAGGAAAACTAAGATGTTGATCCCCTTTCTCTATTAACAGAGTCAACGCACAATATTGATTAAACGTAATGAGATCTAAATCGCAAAAATTGAATATCTTAACTATGCATCAACTTTGATAATGGAAGCATGAAGGAAAATTCTAATCAATTAGTATTGGTTACAGGGGGGACTGGATTTTTAGGTTCACATTGTCTCTTGAAGCTTTTGGAGCTGGGGTACAATGTTCGAACAACAGTGCGTTCAATTGATAGAAAAGAAGAAGTGCTCGCCATGCTGAATTTTGGAGGAATGGAAAAAACAGAGCGCCTCAGTTTCTATGCCGCTGATTTGAGAAAAGATGAAGGCTGGCAAAATGCAATTTCCGGTTGCGACTATGTTTTGCATGTCGCCTCTCCTTTTCCAGCTAAAATGCCCAGGGATGAAAATGAATTAATAGTGCCAGCCCGTGAGGGCAGCCTTCGCGTATTGAAGATAGCCGGGCAGGAAAAGGTCAAACGGGTGGTCTTAACTTCTTCTTTTGCCGCAATTGGATATGGACATGAAAAAACTGATCAAGTTTTCACAGAGGCTGATTGGACAGATCCAGGCAATCCGAATGTCAGTGCCTACGTAAAATATAAATCTATAGAGGGATATGTTAAAAACAGCAACACTTTACAGTCTTGTAGTCATCTTCTTTTCATTATTCACTTCACCAATAACGGCCCAGGATACTACCGGACAGTCACTGATGGCTGTAAATGGATTGAAGGTATCAGGAACATTTATACCCAAAGGACCTCCTCTCACACCACCCGTCCGTGAAGATGCAGGTGGGAGCTGTATTGTTGATATTAAGCAAGCATATGTCATTTCGGGATCTCTTTCGGGATCTCTCGAAATAAATTACCGAATTATCACCTTTGGGCCTTGCGAAGTACCTCCTATACCTGGAAAGTATGATGAAGAATGGATTGCTTACGGATCTTTTTCAGGGACTATCGGAGAAAAATCTACCTCATGTACCCTCGTTTATACTGCTCATGTTAAAGCAGGAGGAAATGTAAAAGGTCAGATGAAACTCGATGATGGACTAACTGGTGAACTAACTGTTAGTGGCAATTTTAACGACGGGGAACTCTCATATGAGGGCCGGATAGAATAAGTAAAATATGATTCAGAATAATTGACTGAAGATCCTGGACCAAAAGACGCTGCATATCAAATCAATGAAGCCGTTCCTAAAGCTTATACCTCCCATTGCAGTATAGGCAAAGCCCGTAGCACGTTACGGCAGCTGAGCTCCACCGTTCTACTTCCGTATTAGATTATAGTAATACTCGAGATTTTTGTTAATATCGATGTTAAAGGCAAATCAATCAGAAGTCTTGGTTGTTATGTTGTTTGACAAAATAAAATGATAAGACCATGATTTCAGGTATTCAAAAACAAAAAGCTGAAGTGTTCTTGAATTTTCATCAGGACGAAGAAATCCTGGTTCTTTTAAACTCATGGGACATTGGAAGTTCTAAACTAATTGAAGCATGCGGCTATAAGGCAATCGCAACAACAAGTATGGGAATAGCTGCTTCTTTAGGTTATCCTGATTCCCAGGTAATACAATTGTCAGAAATGATTGAAGTTATTACTGGGATCGTAAATGCAGTAAAGGTTCCTGTATCTGTGGATATTGAAGCCGGATACGGAAATAATATAAATGAGATTATTGATTCAGTAAAAATGATAATTGCAACTGGAATTGTTGGAATTAACATTGAAGACAGCATTGATTTAAATCCAGTACTAATTGACGAAATGGAGTTTTGTGAAAGAATATCGGCTATTCGTGCATTATCGGATTCATTGGGCTTTCATTTAGTCATTAATGCAAGGACTGATTCATTTTATACTTCTTCAGGTTCGCTTCGAGAAAAGTTATCTGAATCAATAAAGCGTGGAAATAAATACCGGGAGGCAGCTTGGTTCCACCGTAATTCAGATGAGAGAAATGGTTGAGATCCTTGAGGCGAATTTACAGGATGTGGACGCAATTGCATCCCTTTTCCATAACACTATTCGCCGGATCAACTTCAGGGACTACACACCAGTTCAGATTGAAACCTGGGCTGGGACCGCACCCGAGCCTGAAAAGTGGAGAACGAGAATGAAAACTAAACAAACGTTTATAGCCTCTCGTGCAGGGGAATTAGTTGGCTTCGTAGAGCTTGAAACCGATGGTCATGTTGATGCCTTGTACGTTCATCATGATCATCAAGGCGAAGGGATTGCCTCCCATCTCTTGAAGCAGATTGAGAAAGAGGCAATGCGTTCAGGGATTATCCGGCTCTACACTGAAGCGAGTATTACAGCACGTCATTTTTTTGAAAGAAGAGGCTTTGTTATTGTGAAGCCTCAAGAAGTAGATTACCACGGGGTTAAGTTTAAGAATTATAGAATGGAGAAGAGGATATCTGCTGAACAATCCACCAAAACCTAAGGTGGCCCGTTCCCACCCTGCGGCGGCTTAATTCCACTGTTAAATGGTAGTCGTTAGGTAGATAATAGCTTGTATACTATATTTGAACAACAATCAAGATTATCAAAACCGATCATGAAAACATTATACCTCTTCTTTATTGCGGTTGTAATACTTACTTCCGGTGCTATTGCACAAAGCTCAACAACATCTGGGGAAAATAAACTATATGACCCTTCAGATGATGCAAAAGCAGAAATCGCTAAAGCAGTAAAAAAGGCTGCAAATGAAAACAAACACGTGCTGTTACAAATAGGAGGAAATTGGTGTGGATGGTGTTTAGCATTTGATAATAAAGTAAAATCAAATGATACATTGCGAGTAGCTATGGAAAAGAATTTTGTGGTTTATCATGTGAATTATAGCCAGGAAAATAAGAACGAGGATGTTTTAGCATCACTTGGTTACCCCCAACGTTTTGGATTTCCTGTCTTTGTGGTTTTAGATGGGAAAGGGAATAGACTTCATACTCAAAATAGTGCATATCTCGAAGAAGGGAAAGGCCACAGCACCAAAAAAGTATTGGAGTTCTTAAACCAGTGGTCACCAGCAGCCATTGATCCCAGGCAGTATGAAACTCAGTGAAATTACTTTATCAAATCCCTAAACCGGACAAAAGCAACAGCAGTGCTGATGCGATAGCTTTGTTCCTGCGTTTTACATATAATTCTAATAATCGGAAATATTGCTGTTGAACAAATAATTAGAACATAGCAACAATTTCCTTGCTTTCAGAAAAGGGTATTTACAGTATTGTACATCTTAATTAATATAACAATGAATATTGTTAAATAACCATACTTCACTACATGATAAAAAGAGCTATTTTTATTTTTTTTGTAATAATACTTATGGGATTTTCTGTTGACGGACCTTATAAAGATGGCATTTACTGTGGCACTTCCAGAGCAATTTACGTCAATGAGCCATATTATGGTTTTTCAAAAATCATTGTTGAAAATGGAAACATTATTCAAGTAGAATTTTCTGTACGAGATTCGTCCAAGCATGAATATTTTAACGAAGAATATGAAAAATACTTTACAGGTAATAAGGAATATGTATTGCAATGCAGAATGAATTGGATTGGTATAAAGTCCTACCCGGACAGTTTATTAAAATACCAGGATCTCAATAGTGTAGACGTTATTAGCGGAGCTACATGGTCATATAATATATTCAAGGCTTCGACGCAGGAAGCCTTAATAGGCGCTGAGAAAGAGACGGAACACAAAATTGTAGCTGACACAAGGTAAACGCCATTTGCCAGTCACGGTTATTGCGTCCAAAACACTATCTTAGGAATCAAGAATACAAATATTTTTCGAGCAATGGACAGCTAAAAGCAACCTGCACCACCTCCCTGGCATCTTTAGTAAAACTGACACGAATGAAACGGGCACTTTTAAAAAAGTATAATACAATAATAAGTTTACTGTTATCTGTTCTTGGATTTGGAACAGCTTGTACCATAGGCGGTTGTGAATATGGCGGTCCTCCCGTGGAATATGGTACCCCAACTGCAACTTTTAAAGTTAACGGGAACGTCAAGTCAGAAATGACCTCAGATAATCTGCCTTATATCAGAGTGGTTATGGGCTATGACACAGCCTTTACCGATGAATCGGGTAACTATCAGGTTGAAAACATGGCATTTCCCAAGGATCAGACTTTCTTATTAGAATTTGAAGATGTTGACGGGGTAGTGAATGGAGCATATCAACCCCAGGATACGATTGTAGAATTTATTGATCCTGAATTTTCCGGTGGCTCAGGCTCATGGAATGAAGGAGAGACGGTAAAAGAGATTAATGTAAAGCTCAAAGACAAGGAATGACCGTCAAAAAAATCCCATTTAAAAAGAAACTTGCTTTAAAACTTCATAACAGGTATCGTGCCAATGAGCAAAAGATCCATCAATTAAATTATCTTTTTTGGGAGTGTACCCTGCGATGCAATTTGAATTGCCTTCATTGTGGCAGCGATTGTATGAAAGACTCATCTATCAAGGATATGCCCGGAGAGGATTTCTTTAAAGCACTGGATGAAGTTGCACCAATCATTTCTCCCAATAAAACAATGATTGTTTTGACCGGTGGAGAGCCTATTTTGCGGAAAGATATTTCTGAAATTGGATCTGAACTGTACAGACGGGGATTCCCATGGGGTGTCGTCTCCAATGGCATGGGTATGAATAAGCCGATGATTGCAAAACTGCTCCAGGCGGGTATCCGGGCAATCACAATAAGTCTGGATGGTTTAGAAGATTCACATAACTGGTTGCGTGGTAATAAAAACAGTTTCAGGAATGCTGTAAATGCTATAAGTATACTTGGCAACACAGAAGGATTGCGTTATGATGTTGTAACATGTGCCAATCAGAAAAATATATCTGAACTGCCGGAATTATATAATTTATTATTGAAGTTGGGATTAAAGGAGTGGCGGATCTTTACAGTATTTCCAATTGGCAGGGCAAAACAACATGATTTACTCCAATTAAATCCACAGGAATTTAAAGGCCTGTTTGATTTTATAGAGAAAGTCAGGGAAGAAGATAAGATAAAGTTAAACTACGGGTGTGAGGGCTTTTTAGGTGATTACGAAGGACGCGTCAGGGATAATTTCTTTTTCTGCCGGGCCGGAATAAATGTAGCTTCGATCCTTGTGGATGGCTCTATTTCTGCCTGCCCGAATTTGCGGGATAATTTCATACAGGGAAATATTTACAAAGACAATTTTAAAGATGTCTGGGTCCATAAATATTCGATGTACAGGGATAGAAGCTGGACAAGAACAGGAATTTGTAAGAACTGTGAATTCTTTGATTACTGTGAAGGAAATGGAATGCATTTGAGAGATGAAAAAACAGGCGAATTATTGTTTTGCCATTTAAATCGCATCGAAGAAGGCGAAAAAATAACAGCTTATAACTAGATGTATGCCATTTGTTATGCTGTTAATCATTAATATTACCCGCGAACCAGATCGTTTCAAAAGACAATAATTATTTGGAATCACTGAACTGTATAATTTTAGGTGGAAGTGGTGAAGTTGGTGGGGCTGTTGCCCACGAGCTGATCAAGAGTGATATATGCTTCAAATTGACGATGCTTGGCCGACGAACCGTTACCTCAATGCAAGATGAGGCAAAGGTTAATCAGGTCGTAGTTGACACAAACTCAAGCGACTTTGAAAAGATTGTGAAAGATGTTGCACAAGGCCATGACGTCGCGATCAGTTGCATTGGAATTGGAAGTGGCACAATTTCAATGAGTGAAGAGCAAATGATGGAAGTGGAGGTCAATATATTGGGTAAATACGCGAGAGGTTGCAAAGCGGCCGGTATTGAGATCTTTGAACTCTTGACTGCCGTTGGTGTTAAAGAAACCCATACCACCTCTAAAATCAAAGGATTAAGGGTGCTGGGTAAAAAGTACAAAACAGTGCTGGATGTAAAGTTTGAGAAACTGGCTGTTTTCAAGCCGGGAATGATAGTTGGTAATGCACACACTCCCCGATGGCTTACTCTCTTTACTCGCTTAATACCGGATTCCATCGGTTGGGGGAATATTCATCAGAAGGATGTCGCACAGGCTTTCGTGGCTCATTTGGAGAAAGGGGTGCCCATGCAAAACGAACCTGTTTTTTCTTATGGCAATAGGGAAATGAAATTACTCATAACTAACCCATGAAAATATTAAGCACATTACTGATCATAGTAATTTTTGCAGGATGCCAATCAAATACTGAGAAGGAAATCACTGGAAAGTGGATCATGTATAAAGTCATTCAGGATGGTGCAGATGTAACCTCCGAGCATGATCCATTTGACGAGCGTTTCCTGATCCTGCGGGACGACAGCACCTTTGAAAGTGGAGGAAGACCCTTCGGCAGGAATACCGGTAAATATGTTTATAATTCTATAGACAAAACTTTGTTCTTAGACAGTGATGTTGGCCCCGATGACGATAGTTATTGGAAAGTCCAGATCAGCGGTGATACGATGCACTGGCAAGGTTACGGTTCTGAATGGGCCGAAGGGTTTGAATTGATACATATAAAGAAAAAAGAATAGCCTGCTTGCAACAATGTTATTAACGCTGATATCAAAACACCAGCTATTAATAAGCGGAAAAGGCAGAGTATTTGCCAAGCTATTACGTCTTTATTCCACGGTTAACTTGCATTGGTAGCTCAAATGAACAAAATCACCGACATATATAACTTTCTTGCAATTAATGATTCCCTTTCGACATCCGGCCAACCAACAGAAGCGCAGCTTTCCGCATTGGTTAAAGATGGGTATGAAGTAGTCATAAATCTGGCTCTTCATGATGATCCACGATACTCTTTATCGAACGAAACATCATATGTTGAGTCACTTGGGATGCGATATATCCATATCCCGGTAAAATTTGACTCGCCATTGAAAAGTGATTTGGTTTCATTTTTTGAAGTTATGGAATCCTATAAGGGAAAGAGGATTCATGTACATTGTGCCGCAAATATGCGTGTATCAGCTTTCTTAGGGCTGTATTTCTTTATTCATGAAGGGAAAACCAAAGAACAAGCCTTTGAACCGATGAAGCAAATATGGGAACCAGATTCTGTTTGGTCTTCCTTCATTGACTCCATGCTGGTAGAATTTGCCGGTTAACATTGAACTAACGCGAACAAATACATCATCTCTACAATATGGCAGAGAGCCAGCGGGCGCCACCTGGCTCTAATGTTCTATGCTCGAAAATTAATAGAATTTAAATGAAGGTAGTAATATGAAACAAATCCAATGCTATTCTTTTTTGGAATTTCTATTCTTGCAACCGGACAGGAAGATATTGAAAAGAATGAGTTTTCAATAGGACTTCAATTAAGTCGAATTACTTCATAGCAGATGGGTTTAAGATAGGCGCCATTTGCCAGTCATGCTCATAGAAGTAAAGAATACTGTCAGGAAATAACTGCAACCTCGAAAAATGACAATATGAAAAAATACTGTCTGGCATCTTTCTTATTGCTTTACTCTATAATGCTTATCTCACAGGACAGGAAAGTCTCCCTTGGGGTTTCAGGGGGTACAACTTTCTCCGGCATCAAAGTTGAAAATTATTTGTTTGGGCACTATAGTTTCAGTGTGGGGTTTGCAGGGGAGCTTTCTTGTAAGGTAAATTTCAATTCACATTTCTTTATTATGATTGATTTAGGGATTTTACAACGTGGATACAGTTATTATTATGAGACCCCTATCATTACTATTAACGGTCAAATGGAGAATAGCTATCAAGGATTGGAATGGAAGATTGACCACTACTATCTTAACAATGATTGGTTGATTGGATATCAATTCGGAAATAAAATAACCTTATCCATTTGCGGTGGAGTTTTTAATTCATATTACCTGAGTTCAAGGGTTTCCGAACGTGATTACTTATATATCGACCCGGTCGATCATGACATCCTGGGTGATCCGGCACTACCCATTGGATATTCCGAAAACGAAAATATCACCAAGGGCCGTAATCAAGATGTCTCTGATTGGGATCTTGGGATTGTCGGAAGCATAAGTTTAGGATATAAGATCAGTGATAAATATTCTATTCAAATATCCGCTAAATATCACCATGGCCTGCATGATATCAGCGATATGAAGCTCTGGGAGGAAGTTAGCATCTACAACCGCTCAATCGTCACCTCTGTAGGAATCAATGTCAGGATCTAATTAGGCATATCTAATCACTGGATAGAAGCATGTCTCAACAATAACAGCATAGGCAAATCCTGTACCATGCTGCGGCAGCTATGCCCCCCTACTCCATACGCCGCATAATTCAACCCTTCAACGGCATTATTGATAAATATTGCCAAAACTGTCTGGTTTTTAAGGGGGTTGAAACAAATTTCTCCCAATCTGGTTATATCATCTGTGGCACAATTCGCAAACAGAAAATAAACCAATGAGAAAACTATTTCTATTTTTCCTTTTGACATCACAGGTTGCTTTTGGTCAGGATCAAGACTCTGTACTGATACGAAAAATATATGACGAGGCATTGGACCGGGGCCAGTCTTATGAAAATCTACGAAGCCTGTGTAAAGATATCGGGGCCCGTTTGACCGGATCAGCAGGAGCTGAAATGTCCGTATACTGGGGTGAGAATAAGATGAAAGCGTATGGTTTTGATAAGGTCTATCTACAGGAATTTGAAGCACCTCATTGGGAGAGGGGCACGAAAGAAGCTGCCTGGATCAAAAACAAAAAGGGAGAGATAAAAAAAGTGGAAGTGCTTGCACTGGGCGGCTCTGTGGGGACGAAAGGACTACTTAACGGAGAGATAGTAGAATTTGAAACCCTCGAAGATCTAAAAGAAGCAGATGAAAGGGCGGTCGAAGGAAAAATTGTATTCCTGTCTCAAGCCATGGACGATAAGCAAATATTAACTTTCAATGCCTATGGCAGATGCTATCCAAATCGGGGTTTGGGGGCTGTAGAAGCTGCGAGGAAAGGCGCATTGGCTGTAGTGATCCGTTCTTTGGGTTTTCCCGTGGATGAATATCCTCATACCGGTTCATTAATATATAATGACGAAGTTAAAAGAATACCAGGTGCAGCTTTATCTACCCAGGATGCAGAGCTTTTGACAAACTGGTTGAAACAAGGCAAAGTAGAATTACTGCTCGAAATGAATTGTAAAGATCTGGGCTCAGCTGTAACCTACAATGTAATAGGTGAAATTACAGGAACCTCCAAAAAAGATGAAATCATTACAGTAGGCGGACATTTAGATTCCTGGGATGTCGGAGAAGGGGCCCATGACGATGGTGCAGGAATGATGCATTCACTGGAGGCCCTACGAATCTTGAAAGAACTGGACTATCAGCCCAGGCATACATTAAGAGTTGTCTTTTTTATGAACGAAGAAAACGGTGATATGGGAGGGAGTTCCTATGCCCGGTTCGCTGCTGAAGCTGGTGAAAAACATGTGGCAGCCATTGAAAGTGACCGTGGAGGATTTTCACCACTGGGATTCGACATTAATAACGGATCTCCTTCATTTCTTGAGAAGGTAAAGGAGGTAGCCCAGATACTCAAACCTTATGAATTGTATCACTTTGAGAATGGTTATGCTGGCACGGACATTGATCCGCTGAAACAGTTTTATCCCGAGATTGTCTTATTTGAAATTGCACCGGATTCACAGCGCTATTTCGATTTCCACCATACAGCAGCGGATGTGTTTGAAAATGTAAACAAGCGTGAACTTGAAATGGGATGTGCGTCCATGGCAGCAATGTTGTATCTCATCGACCAAAAACTCTTTTAAGCTGATTGAATCAAGTAAAACAGGTGGTTAATTCGCAATGTAATCTGTTCCGTTGGAGATGAATCCATTTGATGAGATGCTCGAAACCGATTATTTGATCGTAGGTAGCGGTGCTACGGGTATGGCGTTTGCTGATATTATCCTTTCAGAGACAGACGCTACCATGATCATTGTGGATAAATATCCAAAGCCCGGAGGCCACTGGAATATGGCATATCCATTCGTGAGACTCCATCAGCCTTCTGCATACTATGGGGTGAGTTCGTCTGAGCTGGGAAAGGAGGGCATAGATGAAGTCGGATATAACAAGGGTTTAAAACACCTTGCATCAGGTGCGGCTATCAGTGCCTACTACGACGATATCATGCAACATCGGTTTTTATCCAGTGGCCGGGTGAAATATTTTCCTTTATGCGATTATCAGGGCGACGGGGAATTCATATCCACGCTGACCGGCCTATATTATAAGGTGAAGGTTCATCGAAAAACAGTAGAAGCGACTCATATGAAAACCATGTTGCCGTCCACCCATACACCTGATTTCAAAATTGCTCCCGGGGTACGGTTTATACCGGTCAACGATTTGCCGGGAATTACTGTGCCACCATCAGGATTTATTATTATTGGTGGCGGGAAAACCGGGGTTGATGCCTGCCTGTGGTTGATCGAGCAAAATGTCAGCCCTGAAAAAATTACTTGGATAATCTCCAGGGACGCTTGGATGACAGATCGAAAAAACCTTCAGCCTTCGGAGGATTATCTGAAATATTTCTTACTCGACCGGGTCGTTCAATTTGAAGCCCTTCAACAGGCTGAATCAATCACTGATCTGTTTGACAGACTTGAGAAAGGTGGAGCATTGGTGCGTATCGACACAAACATCCGGCCTAAAATGTTCAGGGGTGCCACCATCAGTCAGCTCGAATTGGAACAGCTAAGGCGTATAAAGAATGTAGTTCGTCTGGGTAAGGTAAAACGCATTGAGATAGAGAAGATCATACTTGAAAAAGGCACCATTGCCAGCGATCCCGCCCAAATCGTCGTTGATTGTTCTGCAAATGCCCTGGCCCATGCTGAGATCAAGCCTGTCTTCTCAGGTAACACCATTACACCACAGCCGGTCAGAGGTGCTCAAATGGTGTTTAGTGCGGCTTTTATTGCACATGTGGAAGCTGCCTATACGGATGAACAAATGAAAAATCATTTATGTCAGGTAGTACCTTTGCCCAATCACGATACAGATTGGATCAGGATGATGGATGGAACAATGAGGAATCAGCAAATCTGGAGGAAGGATCCTGAATTAACAGAATGGCTTTACAACGATCGATTGGACGGATTCAGTCATTTATTGGCAAATGTTTCAGATGATGATGATGAACTTCAGGAAATTCTGGAACGTTTTCGCAAAAGCATCAAACCTGCTATGATCAAACTCAAAAGATTGATTAGGGAGTTGGATTAATAAACCTGGATAAAGCCTGAACCTATTATGAGAACATCATTGACCTTAATCATCATATTTTTCATCGTTGTAGCAGGATACGGCCAGAGGGGGACTTACTGCAATCCCGTTTCCGACAGCCTGTATGTTGCTGATCCGTGCGTACTGTTCAATGACGGAATGTACTATCTCTATGCGACATCCGCAGGTGATGGTTTTAGATACTGGACATCAAAGAATTTATCCGAATGGGAAGAGAAAGGTTATGCGTACAGGAAAAAAGATGATTCATGGGGTGAAGGATCATTCTGGGCACCGGAAGTAATTAAGTATCAAAATAAATTTTACATGGTATACAGTGCAACGGGAAATACCATGTTCAACAAGGGAATGAGGATTTGCCTGGCTGTTTCTGATGATCCGGGCGGTCCATTTACAGATATACATGCCCCATTATTCGACCTTGGTTTTTCATGCATCGATGGTCACATTTTTGTTGATACAGACGGAAAGCCTTACCTCTATTACGAGATGGTTGGCGCTATTGGTGAACACTGGAAGAACCAAGGTTATTTGTGGGGTATGGTGATGGGTGTTGAATTATCGCCCGATCTGTCAAAACCATTGCATGAACCCATACTTTGTTTGTATTGCAACCAGGAGTGGGAAGGTCCGGAGAGTATGACAGCCCGTTCAAATGAAGGAATGACGGTATTTAAAAATAACAGGATCTACTATATGACCTATTCCGGAAACCATTATGCTGATCCGGACTATGGGGTTGGTTATGCCACAAGTGACAGTCCCCTTGGTCTTTGGATAAAAAACAAAAACAACCCCATACTTAAAAAGGATCTATCCATTGGTGTCAGCGGACCCGGACATAACAGCATAGTAAAATCACCTGATAAGAAAGAATGGTTTATCATCTATCATTCGCATGCCGACCCCAACAAACCTGGTGGAAGGCGAATACTGAATATCGACAGAATTGTATTCAACGGCGATCATATGTTATCGGTAACAGGACCCACGCGTACTCCCCAACCCTTACCTTCAGGCAGCAGGTAATCGTTATGAAAGGCTCTGCCGGGATATGATTCCGGATCTATGATGACAGGGGGTGGTAATTCTCACCTAAAGAAAAAACATTTGGCCTGTTTCGTTGTTATTCCTATTACTCCAATATAATTAAAGTCGCACATAGCGACAGCGACTATCAGTCGCCAGACTTATTTCACCCCGACTATTTTTTTGTAAATAAAAGAGTGTAATTTAAACTAACTCAAAATTAAATAGTTATGGGAAGAGTAATAAGTATTTTATCGATGGTCTTTTTGACCGCACACCTGTTCGGACAGGCGACCCCAAACATGAATTATCTGGCTGAGATAAGGGACAAAAGCAACGCTCTGGTAACCTCAAGCCCTGTTGGATTGAGGGTAAGTATTCTGGATGGTTCTGAAACAGGTGCACCTGTTTATGTAGAGGCTCATAGCAGGGTAACCGATCAAAACGGTCTTGTTACTTTTGAACTGGGTAGTGGTACACCAATTGCAGGGAGATTTGAGGCTATTTCCTGGACCTCAGGTACATTTTTCATGAAAGCCGAAACCGACCCGACAGGGGGAATGAACTACAACACAGATGTAGGTACATATCCACTGCTAAGCGAGCCCAATGCATTAAATGATATTCATTACGTTGGCGAATACCTTGGTGGCGGTATTGTGTTTCATGTTTACGATGGAGGGAAACATGGTTTTATAACCTCTACAATCGACTATAACAAATGGCATGATGGTACAGATACGGACAGCTATACCATCAGAGATGGAATCGCCACAAATAAATTTAATGCCAGGCGGATTATTGCTATCAAGGATGCAACAGCTTATGATCCCCAGGTATTCACTAAATATACTGGCGTTTATTTGAGTGACTGGTACCTGCCAACCAGATATGAACTGGAGCTATTGTATCTTCACAGGGCAGTGCTTGGAGGATATGATGAATTTATCAAGAGTTGGAGATCTGACGAGGAAAGCAAAGTCAACGCCTGGTTTACGAGTTTCGCCACGGGTGGCAAGTTCACAAACGGCAAGGACGATGTGGCTTATGTCCGGGTTCTTCGGAGTTTTTAACTTCAGCTGGGAAATATAACTTACCTGATGGCCTTATCGTACCACTCCCGGGTCTGGATAAAGGCATCCTCGTACCCGTGCCTCCTTAGCCACAAAAGACTGGCCCTGGCTTCGCGGAACGTATGGTACGTGCTGGTCGTATACCTGTAGTAGCCATCAGTGCAAACATATTCTCTAGCATTTGCAACATTTTTGAAACGGGGATCAGGAATGGGCTTGGTGGTGGCCATTATCTGTATGGTATAGTGGAATTCTTTATCAATCGCTTCCGGAGTGGTTTCATTGATAGGCCTCAGGTTTACAGGAATATACAAACCGGAGAGGTGATTGTCGACCGGTAAGGTTCCTGTAATTCTGACATGTACCTGCCGGTTCAGGTACCTTCCCAGGAGTGCATCCGAACCATCAGAGAAACTGTTTTTCGCCACCGGATCCGATTCACCTTTCCCCACCATAGTAATTCTCTCCATTCCAATTCCCCTCATTTCAAGATATCCGGCGACCTCTCCCACGCGCTGCATTGAGAGCAGCTTGTTAAACTCCTCCATACCGGTTGAATCGGTATGTCCGGTCAGCTCCACTTTTGATTCAGGATAAAATGCCATCAATTCAGCTACTTTCTCAACTTCCAGCTGGGCCTGGGGTCCCATCTCATATTCGTTGGTCAGAAAAGGAATGGTTGTAATAAGTTCGTTCGTGCATTCAGAAGTCACCACAGGGGTCCGTACCGGTTCAGATTCGGCAGCTACAACAGGTTCCTCTTTCGGCTTGATTTCCTCATCTGTCTCCGATGTCCTTTCATTCAAAACCATTTCAATCTCATGGGTGTTGGGAGGCTCTACGATATCCATGGTCATAGGTTCTGACAGCTCCTTCTTTACCGCAGTATCGGCCGCAGGATTTGTCTCTGCAACAAGGGGTTCTGCCGGAACCGTTTCAAATGGAATATCCCGGACTGGTTCATCCTCATATTGCAAGGCCATCACCGAATTGATCGTACTGGAGGTGGGGTCATCCTCTTTTGGTACCGCATAGTAACCTTCCATCTCGTCCCAGCCAGGGTTATAGAAGAGATCGTCACCGGTAGTATTCACCGGGTATCCCATATTTTGAGGTTCACTCCAGGTACCGTCACTATTGAGCCTGGAATAAAAAACATCTTCTCCTCCAATAGATCCGTGGCCCTGGGAACTGAAAAATAGTATGGAATCATTCCTGGAGATAAAGGGTGTCCGCTCATCATAACGTGTATTGATTACCGGTCCCAGATTGACGGGTTCTCCCCATTCACCCTTCTCATCGAGTCGGGATACATAGATATCGTAACTTCCCAATCCACCCCTGGCGTCACTGGTAAAATAGAGCGACTTCCCATCCCTGGAAATACTGGCATGGTCCTCTGATGTTCTCCTGTTGATCTGGTATCCCAGGGCCTCAGCTTCCGTCCAGTGGTTCCCCTGCAGATGAGATACAAAAATATCCGAATGAGAATAGTAATGGTGGGACAGGTAAAGATCCTTTCCATCAAATGAGATCGAAACGGGATAGGTCTCACCAACCATACCGATCTCGCTGTTGATCACCCTCGGCCTGGACCAGACACTATCGGTACGGGTAGTCATCATGATCTTTTTATCAGAAGGATAGTCCACCAGAAAGATCAGCGTGTTCCCGTCTCCCGATATCACCGGATTACTGCAGGATGGCAGGTCGCCTTCAAAATGCCCAAGAACACCATGGAATTCAAAATACGGGCGGGTCTTCTCAATATTTGCAGCTTTTTTACATGCTTCGATTTGCAACCTGGCATAATCCAGTTGATCGGGATCCTCTTTGGTCCCCATATCAATATAATTGTTAAACTCCGTCAATGCTTCGGTAAACTGGTAATTCAACATGTAGGCCTGCCCCAGCATAAAATAGGTCATCACAGGTGCTCCCGGTTCTTTATGGGATTTTTCCTTATACTTAAGGGTTATTCCCTCTGAAGCCTCCTTCAGATAGGTGACAGCCTGCTCCTCCTTTCCCGGTATATTCAGACAGCATGCACCACAGTGAAACAGGATATTGAAGTTCCCGGGATCAAGAGTTAATAAGTTTTTGTAACGGTTGAAAGCCTCCTCATAAAACCCGGTCTCCATCAGGTAATCCGCATCGAAATAAATCCGCTTGAACTCCTTGGTATACTGTCCATTCAGTACCATTCCAGCCCCCAGGAACAGATACAGAAAGATCATCCTTGCCCTCATAAACATAAATATATATTAATCTGCACAAGGATCAATAAAGTATTTATCCACAGTCAATTCTGTTAATAACTAACGTGCATGAAATGCTATAACCGAATAAGGATCGGGGCTGGAAAGGTTTATTATTTCAAATTACGAACTCTGACCTCTATATTATTTTCACTTTTCAACAATTCAACCAGCTTCTGCGGATCAGTCTCACCGTAATGGTATGGATACAAAATTGCAGGTTTGATATCTTTTGCAGCATCGGCCGCCATCTCCGGAGTCATTGTATAAGGAAGGTTCATGGGTAGAAAAGCTACATCGATCTTCATATTCAGGTCCTTGTATTCAGGGATATTCTCCGTGTCCCCGCCGATCAAAACATTGGTCTGGCCGAAGGTCAGTATATACCCGTTCCCCTCCCCTTTCGGGTGGAATGGTCCATCCCCGGGTCTTTTATTGACAATGTTGTAGGCCGGTATGGCACGGACCCGTATCCCGTCTATGGTTTTTACATCACCATTTTTCATGATCATGGGACTTAAGTCCCCGGCCTGTTCAGCACATTGCGCTGTCATCACTATCCTGGTATCCTTTTTCATGATATGATGGATTGCAGTCGTATCAAGATGATCACCATGCGCGTGGGTAACCAGAATCAGGTCGGCATCCGGCATGGTGGCGTAGTCTGCCGTCATCATGACAGGATCTATATGTATCACCTTATTATTGAATTTAAACATCAGTGTACCGTGGCCGATAAAGAACATCTCAAGTTCTCCTTCTGATGTGTTGATCCGGTCACTTGCAAACTGACCATGAAGGGATGCTACCGTTGTTGTAAGTGCCATTGTGATAATAATTATTGATTTCATCATATGCTGTTTATTTTGAGAAGCAAGTTAAGACGAAGTTATTACACTATCAAACCTGTGCCGGAACAGATCTCTTTTTTTCAAGTATCTTATAAGACACCGGCACCACGACCAGGGTCAGCAGGGTCGATACCAGCAATCCCCCGATGATGGTCCATCCCATGGGAGCCCACAATGTACCTCCCCTCAGGGTAAGGGGCAGCAGTCCCCCGATGGTTGTCAGGGCGGTGAGTACGATGGGAGTCAGCCTGGTCTCAGCTGCCATCTGAAGTGCCTCATCCAGTGATTTCCCCTTCTCCCTCAGTTTGTTGATAAAATCGACCAGTATAATGGAATTATTCACCACAATACCCACCAGGCTGGTCAGCCCTATAAAGGCTGTAAATGAAAAGGTATTCCCGGTTATCCAGAGAGCCCATATCATCCCGCAGACTGCAAAAGGAATAGCAAGGAAAACGATCAGGGGCTGACGGAATGACCGGAACTGCAGCACAAGTACCGAGAGGATGGATATGACGGCTATAATAATGGCATTGGTGACCCCGGCAAAGGCATCCCTTCGGCTTTCGACCTCTCCCCCGATGGTATAGGAGTAACCAGCCGGCATGGCATACTGCTCAAGTTGTTCAACTACCGGATCCATCACCTCGTCCAGTGTATATCCCTTCTCCACATCCGCCAGTATCTCTGCCGTCCGATCCAGATCGTACCTGCTGATTGAGCTGGGAGCCTGCTGCAGCTCCATATCCACAAATTGTTTGAGCTGATGTTGTTTTCCTGAAAGCGAAGAGACATAGATCCGTTCCAGCTGATCCATTCCAAACTGATCACTGCGATCCATCTTCAGGACCACCTGGTGATCATCTCCGGAAGGATCCCTGAAACTGGAAACAGCAATACCGGCAACAGCGGTCCGTATGGTCCGGTCAATTTCAACCACAGGTACACCCAGCATATTGGCCTTCTCCTTATTGATGTTCAACAACAATTCTGTATTGGTCTTAACAAACTGATTCTCAATATTAATAGCCCCTGGCTGATCCCGGATCATCGCCTCCACATCGGCTGAGATCCCTCTCAACACCTCGAGGTCCTCACCAGTCAGGTAAACCTGCACGGGGGCATCAAACGGGGGGCCCTGCTCAAACTCCTTTACACGTATGCGTGCCCCGGGATAACCTTCAAATGCCTTACGAAGCCGTTCTAATGTCCCTGCAAACAGTTCACTGTCATACTTGTATAATTCAACATAGATCTCTGCAAAACAATTGTCAAAACGCCTTGACATGAAATTGTAATAGATCCTGGGATTGCCATGTCCCACATTGGTCGCATAACATCTTACCTCCCCCATGGTATCAAGAACCGATTCAATGTGACGCGCCACCTGATCCGTCCTGTCCAGGCTTGAACCTTCCGGAAGGGTAGCCTGTATCATCAGGTTGGGTTGCTCAGCCTTGGGGAAAAAACTGATCCCCACATACCGGAACATCCAAAGGGATCCAAGCAAAAACAGGGAGGCCAGTAAAAGGGTTATCCCCGGTCTTTTCAGTGCACTGCGAAGGGTGCCCCTGAAGGAGTGTTCAATCACCCATACGAGCAACCTGCTGAAGTTCCAGCTGGGCCGGGAAGCCTCACTCTTTTCCTTAAAGAACCTGCTGGCAATCATTGGCGTAAATGCAAGCGCAATAAACAATGATACCGTAAGCGTGAGCGCGATGGTAACAGGCATCGATTTAATAAACGCCCCTGTTTTATCGGGCATGGCAGCTATTGGTATAAATGCCAGTACAGTGGTCAGTGTTGCAGTAACAACCGGCCAGCCAATCTCTGAAGCTGCTAAAACGGATGCCTCCCTGCGGCTATGCCCCATCTGGATATAACGGTTGATATTCTCAACCATTACGATCGAATTATCCACCAGCAGACCCAGTACCACAACCAGCCCTCCTATTGAGATCTGCTGGAGGCCAAAACCAGCCATATCCACAAATCCCAGACCGATGACCAGCGACATAGGGATGGCGATCGCTACCACAATTGAAGACCGGAATCCCAGTGAAAGGAATATGACCAGTCCCACCAGTACAATACCCTGCAGTAGATTAATCCAGAATCCGTTAATCCTCGTACGTACAGTTTCAGGTTGGTTATAAACCACCTCCAGGCCCATATTGTCGGGCAGCTCCTCTTTAAATTCATCAAGGACAGGATCCAGCTCCCTGCCGGTCTTTAAAACATTTAATCCCTCCTTCTGACTGATTCCAAGGAAAATGCATCGTCCCCCTCCGGGGCTCTCCCTCCAGATGGATTTGGCACCAAACCGGGCCCTGTAGAGCTGTTCTTCATAACCGTATCCTACAGTGGCCACATCTTTAAGGTAAATGAGCCTTCCCATATGTGAATTGACCACCATATTCCTGATCTCATCCAGATCCCTGAATGATCCGGATGACTTCACGCTGAGGTTTGTGGCTCCCAGTGAAACATCACCTCCCGGAATATTCATATTATTGCTTTGAATGGCTTTGGTTATCTGGTCCAGTGAGGTGTTGACCATGGCCATCTTTTCAAAGTCGAGGTTTATATCAATCTCCTGATCGGGCAAAGCATAGGAGGTGACTTTACGAACGGAGCGGATCTTTTCTATACGGTTGCGAAGATCCTCAGCCGTACTCTCCATCTCCGAATAGGGCGCATCTTCCGAAATGAGCGCCAGCAGCATCATGGACATATCGGAAAGGGACCATTGCCAGGTATCCAGTTGCATGATCTCATCCGGCAGCGAGCTTCGAACGGCGTTCACCTGCTGTACCACATCATTATATTTCTCATCAGCATCGGATTCAAACTCAAATTCCACTGATATCACGGCGAGGCCGTCCCTTATATCGGTGATGATCCTCTTGACATCGTCTAACTCATTCATCGCCTCCTCCAGGGGGAGTGCCACCAGTTGTTCCATATCAACGGGGCCCGAACCGGGCATCAGAACGATAATTGATGCACCCGGGACCGTCACCTCCGGATTTTCTGTCCGGGGCATTGTGATAAATGACCTGACACCAATAACTGTCAGAAAAATAAAGACCATCCATGTAAAGGAGCGGTTATCTATGGCCAGTCCTGGAAGTCTCATTGCTCGTCGATTTCATCCAGGTTCACAGCTTTCACGCTGGAATCCTTCATTATATATTTTGCTCCTTCAGTGACTACCAGTTCACCCGGTGCAACTCCTTCGGTCACCACAACCTGGTCACCTATTATCCTGCCTGTCCTGATCTTTCTCTTTTTCACCGCACCGTCACTGTAAACATAGACTGATGCCAGGTTATCATTGGCTCCCAGGAGAGATTCCAGCGGAACCACCGCTGTACTGATGGTTTGGGTCGGATACAGATCGGCGCGGGAGATAAAACCCGATCTGAATTGAGGATCTGATTGCAGGATCCTCAGTTCCGCTTCGTAGGTTCCTGTAACAGGATCGGCAATGGCTCCCAGCTCTGTAATCTCTGCCTTGAACCTCATATCAGGGAAGGCATCCATCACCACACGGGCAGAGTCCCCTAATGAGAACTTCACAATATCCTTATCAGTAAGTGCCACGCGAACCACCCAGTCACTCTCTGTAGAGCCAAAAAGGATTGCCGGGTATCCGGGGGCTATCAATTCGTTCTCTTCCACAAGGTACTTCTGGATTTTTCCATCGGCCGGCGCCTTGATCCTGGAATGTTCCCTGTTGAAATCTGCCACCTGTTTTTGTGATTGTGCCAGCTCATAAGCCGACCTGGCATTCTGAAGCTGCTCCAGGGTGACCACACTGTCGCGATAAAGATTTTCGGCCCTGGTCAGATCCCTTTGCGCCTTCTCCATACCAATGGTGGCCTGGTTCACCCCGGCGTCAATCTCTGAAAGGTCCAGTACAGCCAGTACATCTCCGCGTTTTACCGACGAACCCTCTTTAAAATAGAGTTTCCTGACGATACCCCCGGTTTTAAAACCCAGTTTCATTTCGGTAGTGGTACTGAGCAGTCCGGCTGCTCTGACCGGTAATTTATACTCCCTGAGTTCCACTTTGTGGACCTTCACCTGAATAACATCCTTTTCAGGAGCCTCCTTTTCTTTGACCGGTTTACATGCGGTCAGCAGAATGATAATAGCCGTCAGGATGATGTACTGGTTTTTCATATGATCATTCATTTTCAAGTCCGTTTGTACCCATGGCACTTTCAAATTCGGCCAGTGTAATGAAATATTCGCTCCTTGCAACAATAACATTGGCTACGGCGCCTGTAAGACTGGTGCGGGCATCGATCAGCTCCAGCAATGAGGATTGTCCCACGCTGTATTTCCTGCTGATCAGCTCATAGGCCCTCGTGGCCGACCGGGTTTGGGTCCGGGCCGATTCAACTGATTCATAAGCTGCTTTCAGTCCGTAGAAATGGTTGATCACTTCCAGGCTGATCTGTTGCTGGGTCTGCAGGTAGAGTTCATCAAGTTTCTTACCCTCGATCCTGGATTGTTGCACCTTCTGGTGATTGATGTTTCCCTGGAAAAGATTCCATTTCATTACCAGGGATGCAAGCATAAAATCATCATCACCGGTAAATCCGTACTGCTCACCCTGGAATCCATAATCCACCACTCCGAAGAGCCCGGGTATGTTCTTACCACGATGAAGAGAAGTAACATGCTGGTTCAACTGGATATATTCCTCAATCTGTTGCAACTCGTCCCTGTTCTGCAGGGCAATCATTCTGGCCTCCTCCAGTGAGATCTCCGGCGGGACAGGTGATTCATCCATCAGTTCTACCGGAGTATCCAGTGAACGGTTCAACAGGAAATTAAAATAGGCCCTGGCAGACTCTACCATATTCTTTGCCTGGGCCTGCTGGACCTCAACCCTGCTGGACTCTGCTTCAGATCGGTATACCGCATCAACTGTCACCTTGTCATTTTCAAATAGCCTTTTGCTCACCCTCTGGTTTTCCCGGACCAGCGAGAGTGAAGTATCGGCCAGTGCCAGAAAATTCTGAGCCTTTTGATAATTATAATAAGCCTTTGTAATCTCCTTGATCAACTCTCTTTTATAACGCTCAACATCGATGCGGGCTATTTCTGCATACTGTTTTCGGATCTGGTAATTCTGGACAATATCTGAATTGAAGATGGGCTGCACGAGCGATACCTTGGTCTCCTGTTCCGTCGGACGGTAAAAAGGGAATGATTGATTTTCAATCTGGGGAAATGATTCCGATCCTGTAAGCATATTGAGTGTGCTGTATACAGGATTCAGCAGGTCGCCCACAGGAAACTCGATCATACGGCCTCCCTGGGCAACTGTATAGCGGGCATTCAGACTGATATCGGGCAGGAACAATCCTTTTGACTCCTTCAGTGCCATCAGGTCACCCGCATAATCCAGCTGCTTCTGTTTTAATCCCTTGTTGGATTCCAGTCCCTCCCTGATATAGGCTTCGAGGTGGGGATTCTGTGCCGGGAGGATGGTGCTCACCAGGCACAAGATTAGCGGAACAAGCGTTTTAGAACTCATGGTCTTATACCATTTAATACCATTTCAAAATAACTTTCAAGAATCTGGTCCTGTGACAGTTCCAGGGCTTCAAAAAGTGCCGGTTTCATGGTGACGAACCGTACAACGCTGAGCACGGTCATCCAGAGCGTATGGGCAATGAGCATTTCCGGAATATCCGATCGGATCAGGTTCTCCCTGACCCCCTGCTTCACTACCTCGATCACAGTTTCCACGGTCGACTCTTTGTAGATCATCTCCTGAACATCATGGACAGTCACGTTCAAAACCTGGCGCTCCATCTCCTCCAGTGTCATGATGGCTCTCATACGATCCGGATTTGACCTGGAAAAGGCAATACATGCCCGTCCCATTTTTCCCAGTTTATCCAGTGCATTGCCACCCCCTTCAATGGACTTTAAAGTGACTTCCCGCAGCTGACGGATGGATTTGCGGGCCACTGCCAGATGAAGGTCCTCCTTGCTTTTAAAATAGAGATAGAGGGTACCCTTGCTCAGTTCAGCCTCTTCTGCGATGTCATCCATGGTGGAGAGGTCGAATCCTTTGCTGAAGAATACCCCTTCAGCTGCCAGAATAATCTCTTCCTTCCGCTGCTGTTTTTCCCGTTCCTTTCTTTCGGCTATTCCCATTATAGCAATATTTTGACTAAAGTTTTACTTAATGACTATTAGTCATTTATTTAACTAAAGTTAATATAATTAATTTAATTCAGTGGATTTCAGTAAAAAAATGGAAACGATCACTTCACGTAGGTGAGGATCTCTTCAAGTGATTTGCGTTTTTCACTATGCCTTCCAGGATCTGAGGAATCCAGCGGGTAGCCAAGGGGTATGATCACTATCGGCTCCATGTGCCCGGGCAGCTGAAGCAGTTCCCTGGTCCTTACAACATCGAAATTACAGACCCAGCAGGTCGCAAGTCCCAGCTCGGTGGCCTGAAGTGTCATATGGTCGGTGGTAATGGCTGCATCAATATCACCATGGTCTTTCCCGTCAGACTTGCGCTTCCACGCCTGTTGATGATCAATGCAGCTCACAATGACACAGGGTGCGGTCCGGAACCACTCCCTGTGATAGGCGCTGTGAAACCGCTACAGAGCCTCCTTCTCCCGGATCACATAGAAGTGCCAGGGCTGGACGTTCACGGCAGATGGTGCCACCCTGCCCGCTTCCAGAACCTGCATCAGTTTATCATCCTCCACCCCGCGGGCATCATAGTTCCGGCAGGAGTACCTTTTTCTGGCAATATCAATAAAATGTGTCATCTGAATATATGATTGATTTCTTACTCTGTCCGGGAATTTAATGGTAAAAAAAAGCCCGGCAAAAATGCCGGGCCTATTTCCTTTTTCGGCGACAGGGAGTGTTGGAATAAGCTGCCTATTCTTTCCCTTATACGGTGACAGGGTGTGTTTGACGAGGAAGCCTGTTCCTTTCCCTTTATTGGTGTTAGGGGTATTGGAATGAGCTGCCTATTCTTTCCCTTATACGGCGACGGGGGGTGTTTGACGAGGAAGCCTACAATTTGTCTGCAAGACAAATTTAAGCGACGAGTTAAATACCCCCTTCGCCCCTATTTTTTCAGTTGTCTGGGTTTCCCGCCACTCCTCCAGTGCTCCTCGATCTTCTCAAGGGTAACACCTTTGGTTTCCGGGATAAAGAAGTAACCCCATACCAGACCGATCAAAGCCACTGCTCCGAAGATCCAGAAGACACCCCCTACACAGGAGTGGCATACTTCCGACACATCCTTACCGGCCGGAACAACCACACCCTTCGCGTTGGCAATCCCACTGGCCATTTTATAGAAGGTCCAGACAACAAGGGTATTGAAACCCCAGTTTGAAAGGGATCCGATAGAAGCACCCAGTCCGCGAACTTTGGTCGGGAACACTTCGGAGATCAACAACCAGCCAAGTGGTCCCAGGCTGATGGCAAAGAAGGCGATGTAAACCAGCATTGAGATCACCAGGAACCATTTCCCTGCACCGGGCATTATAAATCCAAGACCCATACCAATCAGGGCAACAAAAATACCGGATACGCCAATAAAATATAGTTTTCTTCTTCCAAGCCTGTCTATCACAAAAAGTGAGATGATGGTGAAAAGAACATTCACGGCACCAACGATCACAGAGGCGGCAATGGCTGCTTCCTTACCTTCAAAACCAGCTGCAAGGAAGATCTTCGGACTGTAGTAAATAACCGTATTGATCCCAACGAACTGCTGGAAGAACATAATTCCAATTGCGATGATCAATGCGTTCCTCAACCATGGTTTAAAGATAACCCTGAATCCCTCCTGGTCTCTGTCAATAGCTATATCCCGTCTCATGGCAGCCATCGAATTGTCGATCATCGAAGGATCTTCAACCCTGCGCAAAACCGCTTCACCCTCCTCTTGACGGCCTTTACTCATCAGCCATCTGGGAGTCTCGGGCAGGAAAAACATACCAACGAAAAGAATAAGTGCCGGCGCGACACCAACCCATAACATGGGTCTCCAGCACTCCAGGTTGTTGTTATCTGCAAATCCATTGTCACTGAGGTAAGCAACAAGAATACCTACTGTGATGAGCAACTGGAACATGGATACCAGTGTGCCCCTGATCTTGGTTGGCGAAATCTCGGAGATATACAGCGGAACTGCAAACGATGAAACGCCAATGGCCAGGCCCAGGTAGAAACGGGAAATCATCAATTGTGTCACAGAAGGTGCAAATCCTGTCCAGACTGCACCTGTGGCAAATATAAAAGCCGATGCAAGGATCACTTTCTTCCGTCCCAGGTAATCGGTGATCCGCCCTGTGACCAGGGCTCCTACAACAGCACCTATAAGACCAAGGGCTGTGAGATTCTCAACCTGTGAATCTGTTAAAACAAAATAGTCCTGTAAAAATGGGATAGCCCCGGAGATAACCCCGGTATCGAACCCGAATAGTAGTCCACCGGTTGCCGCTATACTGGCAATCACAATGACGACATTCTTGTTGTACTTACTCTGTGAGCTCATGGTCGTATTTTAATAGTTTAGAGAATTTGGAAACGTAAATATAATTTTTTTCAATAAAGATTTATCTCAACTCTCTTTTTTATACTCATTCTATTTATTTGAATTCCTGATCATTGCTCTGATTGAGTGGATTTTGAAATATGCAGAAATTTCTTATATTGCATCTACGGTCGAATTATGCGTTAATTCCCAACCCCATGAAGACGAAATACGAGCTTGAGTATACACTCAATACATCCCCTAATTTTCTATATGCAAGGTTGAGTACTCCTGAAGGCCTGTCTGAATGGTTTGCCGACAATGTCAACCTGAAAAGGGGGAAGTATAACTTTATCTGGGAAGGGACCGAACAGGTGGCTTCGGTAGTGCAAAAAAAGGCCAATAAATTCATACGTTTCCACTGGGAAGATGATGAAGAAAAGGAGCTCTTCTTCGAATTCCGGATCCATACCCACGAACTGACCGGCGATGTGGCGCTCCTGATCACGGATTTTGCGGAGGAAGATGAGAAGGATGATGCCATTGATCTGTGGGATACTCAGATTGCCGAATTGAAGCATGCCATTGGGCTCTGATACCTTCTCTATTCCAAAATAAGTTAACTTTGTTTGCGTTGAATTAATAAATCGACGATTTCTGGCAGCTTTATGCCAGGAGGGTCAAATTGTAGATACAACTTGGGAGAGGCGTGAAAAAACTTCATCTGCTGGTTATAAAGTCCTTTATCGGTCCATTCATCCTGACTTTCTTTTTCGTCATTTTTATACTTCTGATGCAGTTTCTCTGGAAGTATATAGATGACCTCATCGGGAAGGGACTGGATCTAGATGTGATCTCAGAGTTCCTGCTTTATACAAGTGCAAGCCTGGTACCCATGGCAATGCCCCTGGCCGTACTTCTTGCCAGCCTGATGACTTTCGGGAACCTGGCTGAAAACCTGGAGTTACTGGCCTTTAAATCTTCCGGGATCTCGCTTGTCAGGATCATGGCACCGGTGATGATTATCTCAGTAGTCATCTCCATTGGTGCATTCATGTTTGCCAACTATGTGATGCCCGTTACCAACCTGAAGATGAGGTCCCTGCTTTATGATATTCAACAGCAAAGACCCGAACTCACCATCAAACCCGGCGTTTTTGACAATACTCTGGAGGGCTATTCTATCCGGATAGGATCCAGGGACGGCAGGACAAATCTTCTGAAAGACATCCTGATATTCGACCATACCCTGAAGCAGGGAAATATAAAAGTGACCACTGCCGATTCGGGGTATATGAAGATGTCGGCCGACGAAAAACACCTTTTGCTCACCCTTTACAATGGCCGGACCTGGGAGGAGATGCAGAAGGAGAAGAAGGAGAATAAAAATGTGAAGAGCTATCCACTGCAAAGGCATCATTTTGAGGAGCAGGAGATGATCATAGAGATGACCGGCTTTGGCCTGAACAGAACCGATGAAAACCTTTTCCGCAACGCTTACTCCATGCTGAACATAGGCCAGCTAAGGCATTTTGAGGATTCTCTTATCGGTGACCTGGATACCATGCTCATCAATTTCAATACTACTCTGGAGAAAACCCTGGTGGAAAAACCGAAGAAGCTGCTCATCAAAAGAAACAGGATCCTCCCCGATTCAGTGATGGCCAGTATTCCCGTGGAGGATCTCGTTATTCTAAAACTCAGTGTGGACACCCTGTATGCCCAGTTAAATAATCTGGAAAAAAGGCGTGCTGTTACCCAGGCTATTAATTATGCCAGAAGCAATAAAAGCATAACAACTTCCAATGCGGGATCCGGCGACTGGAAGCTCTCGAAACTCCGAAGATACCAGATCGAGATCCAACGGAAATATACCCTCTCCCTGCTTTGCATCATCTTTTTCTTCATTGGTGCACCGCTGGGAGCCATCATTCGAAAGGGAGGGTTGGGAATGCCCGTGATTGTCAGTGTATTGCTTTTCCTGATATACTATGTGATCTCGATGATCGGGGAAAAGTTTGCACGTGAAAGCATCATGCCTCCTTTTGCCGGGATGTGGATATCAACTTTCCTGACGATCCCAATCAGTGTGTTGCTCACCTACAAAGCGGCCAATGACTCTGTCATAATGAATGTGGAAACCTATTTTCTCTGGGCCAAGGAATTCTGGCAAAACACACAGAAATTCTTCAAAAGAAGATGAAGATTCTGGTCCTGACCAACAAACTTCCTTACCCCCCCAGGGATGGAGGATCCATTGCCACACTCAACATGATGAAAGGCCTTCAGCTTGCAGGAAACCAGGTCACCTGCCTGGCCATCAACACGTTGAAACATAACTATCCGGTAGAGGAGATTCCCTCTGAAATACTGGAAACCATCCGCATCCTAAAAGTAGATTGTGATTGTTCCATCAGACCGTTGATGATGGGTTCCAACCTGTTATTCTCGAAAAAGCCTTATATAGCCGAGAGGTTCAATATCCGGGCATTCAGAAATCAGCTTGCCGGGCTCCTGAAAATGGAACCTTTTGATATCATCCAGCTTGAGGGCCCCTATCCCGGTCAATATATGGACGTAATCAGGAGATACAGCAATGCCAGGGTATCACTACGCGCACATAATGTGGAACATCGCATCTGGGAAAGAAAAGTCATTTTTGAGAAGTCTCCATTCAAAAAGTGGTATCTGAATAACCTGTCCAAACGTCTGAAACGCTTTGAGATGGAGATGGCCCTGCAAACTGATTTCATGGTACCCATCAGCAAGCTGGATGAAGCCTATTTCAGGGACCATGGTTTTCATAAACCTTCCCTGACCATCCCGGCCGGATTAACAATGGATGACTACCCATGGAGTGAACTCCCTGCAGAGCCATCCATTTTTTTTATCGGGGCACTGGACTGGTTGCCCAACCAGGAAGGCCTTGCCTGGTTTATACGGCACGTTCTGGATCAGGTGGTTTCCGAACTGCCGGATCTGAAGTTTCATGTGGCTGGAAGAAATGCTCCGCCCTCATTTGAGAAAAAATTAAAACATCCCCGTATCACCTACCACGGGGAGGTCGGGGATGCGGTCCGTTTCATGCAATCGTTCAGGGTAATGGTGGCACCGCTTCTTACAGGAAGCGGTATCCGGATCAAGATCCTGGAAGGTCTTGCCCTGGGCCGGCCTGTCGTGACTACCTCTGCAGGTATCGAGGGAATAGAAGCCAGGGCCCTGCAGTATATCCGGGTGGAAGATGATCCGCAAAAATTCAGCGATCAGATTGTCAGGCAGATTAAGAATATGCAGGAACCGGCGCGTATGGCAACGGAAGCGCGTCAGTATATCAGCCAGAACTTTGATAACTTTGAGCTTTCAACCCGGTTAAACCAGTTTTATAAATCAGAGGTGTGATTGCGCTACAATTCATATTCTGGATCAGCCTGTTCATGGTTTTTTACTCCTACATGCTCTTCCCGCTTATTCTCCGCCTTCTTTCGGGAAAAAAAGAGATGAGTCCGGGATCATTCCAAAATGAATCGCTGCCCCCTGTCTCGGTACTGATTGCTGCCTACAATGAAGAGAAGTACATAAGAGAGAAAATCGATTCTGTACTGAGGAGTAACTACCCGTCAGATAAACTGGAGGTCCTGGTAGGCTCCGATGCCTCAACTGACAAAACAAACACCATCCTGAAACAGTTAGCGGAATCGAATCCCTCCCTGCATATCACCCTCTTCCATGAGAGAAGAGGAAAACCTGGAATTATTAACGAGCTTGCGCAAAAAGCAACCGGAGAAATCCTTGTGATAACAGACGCCAATGTGATGCTGGAGGGCAATACCCTTCCGGAACTTGTCCGGCCGTTCCGGGAAGAGCATATCGGGCTGGTGGACTCAATGCTGATAAATACAGGGATCAAAAGCGATGGAATTTCCCGCCAGGAAAGATTCTATACCGGCCGGGAGGTCAGCATAAAACAGTATGAAAGCCGTTTATGGGGTGCCATGATGGGGCCTTTCGGGGGATGCTTTGCCATAAAAAGATCACTTTACAGGAAGGTACCCGGTCATTTCCTGGTTGACGATTTTTTTATCAATATGTCAGTCCTGGATCAGGGTGCATATTGTATCAGTAACCCAAATTCAAAGGTATATGAAGATGTTTCCAACGATCCCCGGGAGGAGTTCAGAAGAAAGAAGCGTATTTCTGCGGGAAACTTTCAGAACCTTTGCCGGTTCTGGTATATGTTGTTCAAGGGTCCGAAGGGGACCGGATTCTGCTTTTTCTCACATAAGATCATCCGGTGGATCGTCCCCTTTCTGGTGATAATATCCCTTGCAATATCGATCTTTCTGGGTCTTCATTCGTTCATCTATCTTATGTTTGCACTCCTGCAGGGATTGGTACTTATAACCCCTGTTATTGATTATATGTTGAGGAAAATTGGAATCCAAAGTATACCTTTGCGTTTTATTTCACATTTTGTTCTGATGAATCTGGCCCTGCTGGCCGGTTTTTTCAGGTTTTTAGGAGGGATTCGAGACAATGTCTGGCAACCAACAAGAAGAAATCAGGATTAAACTTCATACAATAGAAGAGGCTCTGGAAGAGATCAGCAACGGCAGGATAATTATCGTTGTTGATGATGAAGACAGGGAAAACGAGGGGGATTTTGTCTGCTCCGCAGAACTGGTCACCCCGGAAACAGTGAATTTCATGGCATCCTATGGGAAGGGGCTGATTTGCGCTGCACTGACTGATAACCGATGTGACGAACTGGACCTTCCCCTGATGGTATCCAACAACACCAGCAGTCACACCACCGCCTTCACGGTCTCGGTGGACCTGCTTGGTCACGGTTGCACAACCGGCATTTCAGCACGTGACAGGGCCAAAACACTCAGGGCCCTGGTTGATCCTATTACCAAGCCTGAAGACCTTGGGCGGCCGGGTCACATTTTTCCGCTTAAATCCAAGCGGCAGGGTGTACTGAGGAGGGCCGGGCATACAGAGGCGGCAGTGGACCTGACGCGCCTGGCCGGGTTAAAACCTGGCGGTGTTCTGGTTGAGATCATGAATGAAGACGGATCGATGGCACGGCTTCCTGAACTCGCCGGGATTGCGGAAGAGCATCACCTGAAGATGATCACCATCAGGGACCTGATTGCATACAGGCTCAATTCAGAATCTATTGTGATAAAGGGAACCACTGTGAAACTTCCAACTGAATTTGGCGACTTTAACCTGGTCCCCTTCATTCAAAAATCCAATGGCCTCGAACACGTAGCACTCATCAAGGGAGAATGGACCCCGGAGGAGAGTGTCCTGGTAAGGGTTCACTCTTCATGCGTTACAGGAGATATTTTCCACAGCTACCGGTGTGATTGTGGCCAGCAGCTCCATAAAGCCATGAAAATGGTCCAGGAGATGGGTAAAGGTGCCATTATATACCTGAACCAGGAAGGGCGTGGAATAGGCCTCTATAACAAAATGAAAGCGTATAAGCTCCAGGAACAGGGAAGAGATACTGTGGAAGCCAATGTTGAACTGGGATTCTCGGATGATGAGCGCGATTACGGTGTGGGTGCCGGAATGCTGCACTCACTGGGGATCAGGAAAATAAGACTGATCACCAACAATCCTGTGAAGAGGGCCGGACTGGAAGGCTACGGGATCACCATTGTTGAAACCATCCAGCTGGAGATCCCCTCGAACAAGCACAATCAGTTCTACATGGAGACCAAGCGCGACAAGATGGGCCACTTCCTCAACATCGCAAAGTATAAGAACCCGGAAAAAAATGAGTGATCCTTTTCCACGCATTATCTACATGGGAACTCCCGGCTTTGCTGTACGTCCCCTGGAGAGATTGTTGGAATCGGGTTGCAATGTGGCGGGTGTGGTTACAGCTCCCGACCGCCGGTCGGGCCGCGGAAAAAAGCTTCATCATTCTGCCGTGAAGGATTACCTGCTGAAACTGGACAGGCCGGTTGCGCTTCTTCAGCCGGAGAATCTGAAGGAGCCTTCATTTTTAAAAGAGCTTTCTGATTTGAAACCTGACCTTCAGGTTGTGGTGGCATTCAGGATGTTACCTGAATCAGTGTGGAGTATCCCCGAACTGGGCACCTTCAACCTGCATGCCTCCCTGCTTCCGCAATACCGCGGTGCTGCTCCGATCAATCATGTTATTATGAACGGGGAGAGTGAGACCGGGGTTACGACATTCTTCATTGATGAACAGATTGATACCGGCAGGATCATCCTCCAGGAAAAAACAGCCATAGGTGCAGATGAGACTGCCGGGGAACTGCATGACAGGTTAATGGAACTGGGAGCCGGGCTGGTCCTGGAAACTGTTGAAAGGATTGCAGGAGGGCGGCTGGAAGCACTCTCTCAGGATCAACTCACAGATACTGTTACAGTACTCAGGAAAGCTCCAAAGATCTTTAAGGAGGATTGTCGTATTAACTGGTATCTCCCGGGTAAAGTCCTTTATAACATGATCCGTGGGCTCAGTCCAAATCCGGGAGCATTTACCATGCTTGAAAGAGAAGGCAGGGAACCACTCGTATGCAAGATCTTTAAGGCCACTTTTGAATCCCTGCCGCACACGCTTTCACCAGGGACTATCTATACCGATGGTAAACAGTCACTGAAAGTGGCTGTGCACGATGGGATGCTCCATATCCACACCGTTCAACAGGAGGGTAAAAGGAAGATGGATATCAAAGATTTTCTGGCAGGCTTCAGCATTACGAACGGGGCAACCCGCTTTTCCTGAGATGTTTCAGGTGAAGGTCAATGCCCTCGATCAACTGGTAATAGAGTTTGAGGGCATTAATAAACTGCAACTGGTATGAGCGCGAGTACCTGCCGGAAACAAAGAACTCATAATTATAGTCTTCGATCTCTCCCATACTGATCCGGGCTGGATCCAGGCCCTCATAATATTCAAAGAAACGTTTGACCATAAACAGGTAACTCCTTCTAGATTTCTCCGAGTATCCCTCCTTTTCCAGTTGCCTTACATAGAAGTCCAGGTCGACACGAGTCTCTTTATGATGTTGCCTGAAAAGTGATGAAATGGAGTGCCACCAGTCCGGAGAGTGCTTTCTTGCGGCATTTTCTTCAAAAAAATCAATCCGCGTTTGCCGGCCATCAGGGGGTAGTATCATCCTTGGAGATAGAGGTTCTGCTTCGGCCATGGTTCTGTTTTTATACAAATTTAAGCTACCCGCAGACCAATGTAAAGTTTTGACAGTCAAAATGATTAACATGTTTTGAACATTTTGGTATATTTGTATACCCAAATATTGGAACCATTTCAATGATGATGAAAATGCAAACAATTTCGATCGTATCTATCACGCTTGCCATGATTCTCTGGGATTGCTCGGTGACCTCCTCCACATCGGAACAGGGAGCAGCTGGACTGGACAAAATGGAATCTCTGATTAAGAGCGGTAATTATGAGTTCACTATCCGGTCGGCTTCACCTTCAGGAGGCAGGACCATACAGATCACCACCTCTTATTCACTGAAAGCGGCAGATGGCAAATACCAGGCTTACCTTCCCTATTTCGGCAGGGCCTATTCAGCAGGTTACGGTGAAAATGGGGGTATCGAATTCAACGGTGACCCGGAAAACCTCGAGATCACCAGGAATGATAAAAAGAAGACGGTCACCGCGGCATTTACCATAAGATCGGAGAAAGATCAGTTTAAGGTGTCCCTGGTGGTTAGTGCATCGGGTTACGGAAATATGATGATCTCCAGTGAGAAGCGGCAATCCATTTCATATTACGGGATTGCAGCTGAGTTAAAGGACTAAAAGTCAAAACGGAATTGCGTCTCCTCCTCTTCGTAATCTACCGGGGAAGGCTCCAGCTTTAACAGAGGTTCCCGTTTTTTCCTTCTCAGGTAGATTTCGGTACCTTCCAGGGGCTGCTCTCCCTCCATCATATGATTCTTCGCATAGAGGTGTTTTAACTTTACACCATATAGCTGGGAAATATCGTACATGGTCTGACCTTCCTCCACCCTGTGTATCTCATTCCCCGGAGCAGCTTTTTTCCTTTTGGGTTGCAGGTAGATCATGGTTCCCGCTTCCAGCCTGGCGCCCTTGTACAGATTATTGTACCGGTAGATCTCATTTTTGTAAAGGCCCAGCTCTGCCCTTAGTGTTTCCGGGGTATCCCCGGGCACAGAGAGAATGTATTCGATCCGGTTATTCACCATGACTGCTCTTTTGTTTTCAGTAATATTTTCGGCCAGATATACGGTAGTATCAATGTCTTCAAGGGTTCCGTTCAGTACCATCAGGTCGTACTGATAGAGCTGATTATCCTCTATGATCCTGATGAGCATGTTCGCGTAGTCACCGGCAGTGGCATACCCGGCCTCTTTCAGCCCCCTGGCCCAACCCCTGTAATCGTGCGGGCTTATCTCAAACAGTGGTGCATACCTGGATGTCGATACCAGGAACTCGCTGTGGTCCATATATGATTCATAGGCGGACGAATAGGACCTGAAACAATCTCTCCAGCGATCGTCATTATGATAGATCTTTTTCCCCGACCAGTCATCGTGACACTTGATCCCGAAATGATTGTTCCCCTTGACCGCCAGGGTGCTGTTCCCGTTATTGGACTCAAGACACCCCTGTGCAAGTATAATGCTTGCCGGGATCCCCACCCTCACCATTTCCCTCATGGCCAGATCCGAATAGGTCCGTATATACTCATCCCTGTTGCTCTGCTTCTGACCGATAACCTGGCCGGGGACCAGTACCCATAAGACGAGCATTAAGAGCATCATCTTTTCTATTCCGTATGATTTCAACAACGTTCTCCTTTTTGTTAAATAAACACTTGCCGATGGTAAAAATAGAGATATGCATTCCAGGTCCTGCCGGGAGTTTTGAACAATCTCCTCTTCATAAACGGTCGTTGATAACAATATCTTATACCGCTCATATATTCTGTAACTTTAATTTAAAATTAAACTCAACCATGAAACAGAGAGCCTATACTGTCAGGTTGTATGAATATGACCAACTGGAAAAACTATCAGAAGAGCAGGTTCTTTTAGTAAACAGCGCCATTAAAGCAGCGCGGGATGCCTATGCTCCATATTCGGAATACCACGTAGGTGCTGCTGTGCGACTGGCCAATGGGGAAATTGTTATCGGGAGTAACCAGGAGAATGCGGCTTTCCCTTCGGGGCTCTGTGCCGAGCGGGTAGCGATCTTTTATGCCGGTGCCAGGCACCCTGATGTTCCAGTTCTTTCCATCGCTATTGCTGCAATCCTGAAGGGCACCCTGCAGGAGGAGCCTGTTGCTCCGTGTGGCGCCTGCAGGCAGGTAATGTACGAGAAGGAAACACAGGGGAAAGTTCCCATGGAAGTTATTCTTTACGGTAGTAAAAAGATCCAGATCATCAACCGGATGACAGACCTGTTGCCGCTTCCATTCAAGCTGGAGAACCTTTCTTAAAAAAGAGAGGGAAAATATCCATTTTAGGATAAGGGGCTACCACCTCAATGTGATCTTTTTTCACAGGATGATCAAATGAGATACGGCGTGCATGCAGACTGATGCCCCCGTTAGGATTGCTCCTCCTGGCTCCGTATTTCCTGTCTCCCTTGATGACACTTCCCACTCCGGAAAGCTGCGCCCTGATCTGGTGGTGACGTCCGGTTTCCAGGATGATCTCCAGTAAATGGTAACGGTCGGAAGATGCCAGTTTCCGGTAGTGTAGGCGGGCAAACCTGGATCCGGGGACTTCACTGTCATGAATATAACTCTTGTTCTGTTTGGTGTTTCGGGAGATGTAATGCTCAAGGGTTCCCGCCTCGGGGTGAGGGCACTGTTCCACGATAGCATGATAGATCTTTTCCACCCTCTTCTCCTTAAACATGACTGCCATCCGGCTGAGTGCCTTGCTGGTCTTGGCAAATACCACCGCCCCGCTTACTGGCCGGTCAAGCCGGTGCGGGATCCCAAGGAAAACCTCCCCGGGTTTGCCGTCCCTCTCCTTTATGAAATCTTTGAGCAATCTGTCCAGTGCCACATCACCGGTTTTATCGCCCTGAACGATATGCGAAACACGTTTGTTCACAATCATCAGGTGGTTGTCTTCATACAATATGGTTGCAGGGGGTTTTAATATGCTCATTCTCTTGGTACCGGGAACCGGGGAAATGACGATGTCACCGGGAATATTAATATTGTTCATTTTCATTTGGGAACTGCCCCGTCCTGACATCTTCGATGTAGTTCTTGACAGCACCTTTTACTTCCATCTGCAGGTTGTGGTAGCGCCTGAGGAACCTCGGTGAAAACTCCTGGGTGATACCCAGCATATCATGCAGGACCAGAACCTGGCCATCCACATCGGCTCCTGCCCCTATTCCTATAGTGGGGATCTTAATGGCCCTGGTCACCTCACCGGCCAGTTTGGCCGGGATTTTCTCAAGAACCACTCCAAAACATCCTGTTTCAGCAAGAACTGCAGCATCCGATTCCAGCTTATCCGCCTCCTCCTTTTCAGTGGCCCTGACTACATAGGTGCCAAATTTATGTATGGCCTGGGGCGTCAGACCCAGGTGCCCCATCACAGGTATACCGGCTGAGAGTATCCTTTCAATGGATTCTTTAATCTCGATACCTCCCTCCATTTTAATGGCGCTGGCTCCTGTCTCCTTCATGATCCGGATGGCCGATACCAGTGCCTCCTTTGAGTCACCCTGGTAGGTGCCGAATGGAAGATCGACCACAACAAGTGCCCTGCCGACACCTCTTACCACAGATGCAGCGTGATATATCATATTATCGAGGGTGATGGGCAGGGTGGTTTCATATCCCGCCATAACGTTCGATGCTGAATCCCCTACCAGGATCACATCAATTCCTGCCTGATCCACCAGGCGTGCAAATGAATAATCATAGGCGGTCAACATGGCAATTTTTTCCCCTTTTAGCTTCATGGCCATAAGCACGTGGGTGGTCACACGTTTTACATTGCTGTGCAGCGACATAGTTTTTGCATTAAGATTTGCTACAAAGTTGCCAATAAATTTCATTTTGGCAGTCAATTTGTCAGTAAACCTGACATGATACCTGCAGATATTTCCAAATAACTGTGCCAATAGTTCCGCTGGAACCGTAAAAATCCGATTGGCATAATCTTAGATAATCAAATGATACCAAGATGAGAAATACAAAATTTAACAGATATTAATATGAGTAAGATTATTGGAATTGATTTAGGAACTACAAACTCTTGTGTATCCGTAATGGAAGGCAACGAACCCGTTGTAATCCCTAACAGTGAAGGAAAAAGGACCACCCCTTCCATGGTGGCTTTTGTCGAAAACGGAGAGCGTAAAGTGGGTGATCCCGCCAAAAGGCAGGCCATAACCAATCCTACCAAGACTGTATCCTCCATCAAGCGTTTCATGGGTGAAACATATGACAGGGTGGCCAAGGAGATCGCACGTGTCCCCTATAAAGTGATCAAAGGTGAAAACAATACCCCGCGTGTTCAGATCGATGACCGTAAATATTCTCCCCAGGAGATCTCAGCCATGGTGCTTCAAAAAATGAAGAAGACTGCTGAGGACTATCTTGGCCAGGAGGTCAAGGAGGCCGTCATTACGGTACCGGCCTATTTCAGCGACTCACAGCGCCAGGCTACCAAGGAAGCTGGCGAAATTGCCGGTCTGCAGGTGAAACGGATCATCAATGAACCTACGGCTGCTTCACTGGCCTACGGTCTTGATAAGAAGACTTCGGATCTGAAGATCGCTGTGTTTGACCTGGGAGGAGGAACTTTTGATATCTCTATCCTTGAACTGGGTGATGGCGTTTTTGAGGTCAAATCGACCAATGGTGACACCCACCTGGGTGGAGACGATTTCGACCAGGTGATCATTGACTGGCTTGCAGAAGAATTCAAGAAAGATGAAGGACTTGATCTGAAAAAGGATCCCATGGCCCTGCAACGTCTGAAAGAGGCCGCTGAAAAAGCCAAGATTGAACTTTCCAGTGCCACACAGACAGAAATTAACCTGCCTTATATCATGCCGGTGGATGGTGTTCCCAAACACCTGGTCAAATCACTGTCCAGGGCTAAATTTGAGAGTCTTTCCGACAGCCTGATACAATCCACTGTTGAACCCTGTAAGAAGGCATTGAAAGACTCTGGCCTGAGTGCCAAGGATATCAACGAGGTGATTCTCGTGGGTGGCTCCACCAGGATCCCTGCAATCCAGAAGGTTGTGGAGGATTTCTTTGGGAAGACTCCTTCCAAGGGAGTGAATCCTGACGAGGTAGTGGCTGTAGGTGCCGCCATACAGGGAGGTGTGCTTACCGGTGAAGTGAAAGATGTGCTGCTCCTGGATGTGACACCCCTCTCACTGGGTATAGAAACCATGGGAAGTGTGAATACCAAGCTTATTGAGTCCAATACCACCATACCCACAAAGAAAACCCAGACCTTTACCACGGCTGCCGATAACCAGCCTTCTGTTGAAATTCATGTGCTGCAGGGAGAAAGGTCCATGGCCAAGGATAATAAAACCATAGGACGATTCCACCTGGACGGTATCCCGCCGTCACCAAGGGGTATTCCTCAGATTGAGGTCACATTCGACATTGATGCCAACGGGATCCTGAACGTTTCAGCCAGGGACAAAGGAACAGGTAAAGAGCAGAGTATTCGGATTGAAGCTTCTTCCGGGCTCTCCGACAGTGAGATCGAAAAGATGAAGAAAGAGGCCAAGGAGAATGAAGCAGCAGATAAAGCTGCAAAAGAACGTATTGACAAGCTCAATGCGGCTGACAGCCTGATCTTCCAGTCTGAGAAGCAGTTGAAAGAGTTTGGGGATAAAGTCCCGGCAGAAAAGAAAGCTCCTATCGAAGAGGCTCTCGGCAAACTGAAGGAGGCGCACAACTCGGAGGACCTTGACGCCATTGATAAGGCCACCGAAGCGTTGAACACTGCCTGGCAGGCAGCTTCTCAGGACATGTACAATGCACAGCAGGAGGCAGGTCAGGCCGGGCAACCGGGTGAACCCGCCAGTGAACCTTCACATGGAAAAGAAGGGGACGACGAGGTAACCGATGTGGATTTTGAAGAGGTAAAATAAGAACAGTCATATATACGTTGATAAAAGGTCATCGCCTGTGTGGTGGCCTTTTTTTCGTTATATTTCCTTTATAATACTTACGTTTTGTAATCATAAAAACCGAACCTCAGTAATGAGGTGAGAGCGAAGCGGCTACATTTGGAAACAAATGAAACTATATGTACGTTTGAATATATGTTCAAAACATTATCAGTTAGCCTAATGTTATTCGGGTTCCTTGCCCTCCAGGGACAGAACCTGGTTGATGATGAGGGGCGAAAGACCGGTCACTGGAGAGAGGAATATCCCAATGGGAAAACGTTCTACGAAGCTGATTTTGTAGAAGGCCAGCCTGTGGGCGAAATGGTTCGGTATTATGAAAAGGGCGCCTTAAAGGCCCGGATGATATTTGAGCCGGGAGCCGTACGAACCCATGTGCGGTTGTTCTATGAAAATGGCAAACTTTCAGCCGATGGTTTGTATGTGAATCAGCTTAAGGATTCGGTATGGACCTACTACTCGGAGTTTGACGGAACCGTCAGGATCAAGGAGTCCTACCGGGACGGGAAGCTGGATGGTATGACACGCAATTATTACCCGGGCGGGGAGATCTCCGAGGAGGTGGAGTGGAAGCAGGGAGTGAAGGAAGGGTCGTGGAAACAGTATTATGAAAATGGTGTTACCAGACTTTCGGGTAACTATAAGAACAACCTGCTTAATGGTACTTATGAGGTTTACTTCACCAATAGCAAACTCAAGATCAGGGGTAACTATTTCAAAAATAAATCAGACGGTACCTGGCTTTACTACGATGATGCGGGGAATGAGATCTATTCTTTGGAATATGTGAACGGAGCTCCTGCCGACCTGGAAAAATACGATCAATTGCTCCAGGATACACTGAAGAAGTACCAGATCGTTTCTGAACCCGGACTCCTTCAATAATTCAAAGCCGGAATGAAGAGAATCTTACTGTTTGTTATCATAATACCAGTATCAATGGGATTACTGGCCCAGGAGATTGCCGACGGGGTATACTGGGCCTATTTCCACGATAAGCAGGATAATGGTTACCAGATCGATCAGCCTTCGCAGTTTCTTTCCGAGCGCTCATTGAACCGCAGGGCCATGCAATCGCTGGCTGTTGACCAGTCCGATCTGCCTGTAACCCCCGGCTACCTGCAGGAGATCAGGGATTTGGGCGTGGAGATCCGGCATGTATCCAGGTGGTTAAACGGCATAGCCATGATCAATATGAATGATACTACCTTTCAACAGGTGCTTCAGTTGCCCTATGTCGATACCCTGCCATGGGTCCCTTCACAGAGCAGTCGCTTCTATCCTCAGAAGTCCGGACAACCGCGATTTGATCCTCCCCTCGGGTCAGATCCCCATTATGATTACGGTGTGGCCAGAGAACAGGTGGAGATGTTACGAACAGATCAGCTACATTCAATGGGATATAACGGTAAGGGAGTGTGGATAGCTCAACTGGATGCCGGATTCTTTAACGTGGACAGTTTGCCATCCTTTGTCCCGCTGATCGATGAGGGGAGAATTCTTGGAACACGGAACTATGTCAACGACACACCCTTATTTCGTCAGAGTTCAACCCACGGTATGTATGTATTATCCATCATGGCAGGCCTCTGGGATGGCAATATGGTAGGAACTGCCCCGGGTGCCAGCTACCTGCTGTGTATGACAGAGGATCCCGACAGGGAGACACGGATTGAGGAGATTGCATGGATAGAGGCAGCAGAGTACGCCGACAGCCTGGGTGTGGATGTGATCAATACATCACTGGGATACTCCGATTTCGATGGTGTACGGTATGACTACACCTATCGCGCTATGGACGGGAAAACAACCTTTATCTCCAGGGCGGCTTCACTGACCGCATCAAGGGGCATGATCCTGTGCAACAGCGCGGGTAATGAAGGGAATGACGAGTGGTTCTATATCACTGCCCCGGCCGACGCAACTGATATTCTAACAGTTGGTGCAGTTGACAGTACCAACCGGATTACTAACTTCTCCTCAAGGGGTCCCACTTTTGATGCCCGGATCAAGCCGGATGTTACCGCCATGGGAAAAGCTGCTGGTGTCCAGTACCGGGACGGCGGGCTGGCAAGAGGAGACGGAACCTCATTCTCTTCACCGGTTATGGCTGGATCTGTGGCCACCCTGTGGCAGGCCTTCCCGGAGCTCCCGGCAGTAGAGTTGATTCATATGATCAGGCTGAGCGGGGACCGGAATAAAAATCCCGATTCAACCTATGGATTTGGAACTCCCAGTATGCTTCACGCTTACCATGCCATTACCCGGGTACCTGCAGGTTTTGCTCCCGGTGAACTGGAAATATGGCCCAACCCGGCCAGTGAGCGGATCATGATCAGGATCCCTGAAACAGGATTGGCCAAACAACAGGTTCGTCTGTATGATCTGAGCGGGAAAATAGCCTTTTCGCTGGAAATGGAACTGCCGGGTGAGATGGAGCTGCCCGGGGCCATTTTGAACGGGCTATATATAATTGAGATACGGACCGGCAATCATATTTACCGCGGCCGGCTAATCAAGCAATGATGCCGGAAGAAACTCGCTCATTATCAGCGCTGCTCACACAGGTAAAAGAGACGCTTGAAAAAGGCCTTCCGGGCCAATACTGGATCGTTGGGGAGATCCTGGAACTTCATGAAAACCGTCACTGTTACCTTGAACTCATTGAAAAAAGCGAAAAGGACGACTCACTCTTAGCCCGGATCAAGGCCACTATCTGGTCCTCGCGCTACAGCATGCTTCGCCCCTATTTTGAAACAACTGCCGGAATCCCGTTAAAAAGCGGAATTAAGATCCTGTGTAAGGTTTCTGTGGAATTTCACTCCCGTTATGGACTCAGCCTGAATATAACTGATATCGACCCCTCTTATACGCTGGGGGATCTTGCCCGCAAGAAACAGGAGGTTATCATGCGCCTGCGCAGGGAAGGGGTCTATGATATGAACAGGGAACTACCCTTACCGGCTGTACCCCAGCGAATAGCCATAATCTCTTCAGAAACGGCCGCAGGATACGGAGACTTTATGGAGTCTATTGTACAGAACAGGCATGGATTTCTTTTTTATACCTCTCTTTTTCCGGCTGTGATGCAGGGCAATGAGGCTCCCGGTTCCATTATTTCAGCACTGGAACGCGTATATGAATCGGGACCCGACTTTGATTGTGTGGTCATCATCAGGGGGGGAGGAGCCAAAGCCGACATGGAAAGTTTCAATCAATACGACCTGGCCTATTTTATTACACAGTTCCCCCTGCCTGTTATCACAGGGATAGGACATGAAAGGGATGAATCGGTAGCCGACATGGTGGCTCACCTTGGTTTAAAAACACCGACCGCAGTAGCCGAGTTCCTTGTTGACAGGCTACTGTCGTTTGAGTTCAATCTTGCTGCCCTGCTCGACCGTCTTTCCACTTCTGTAAAAAACAGGACTCAGGCAGAAATTTCCCTCCTGGAGCGATACCGGGGAGACCTGGTACATCTCAGCAGGGGACTGCTTCTAAAGCATTCAGAATCTGCTCTGCATAGTGAACAGCGCCTTCGCAGGGAGCTGATCAACCGCCTGAACAGAAGCAGGGATTACCTGGCCCTGTTAAATAAAAGGAGGGACCTGGTCGATCCCCAGAATATTCTGAAACGGGGTTATTCAATAACCCTTCATGAGGGTAAATCGATCACGTCGGTCAGAAGTATCAAACCGGGAAGCCGGCTGGAGACCAGGATTCACAAGGGTATCATTATAAGCAAAGTTGAAAATACCACAGCATACAATGACAAAAGAGAAGATTAGTTACAGTGAAGCCATAGAAGAGATTGAGTCCATTCTGCAAAAGATTGAAGAAGGAAGTCTGGATGTGGATGATCTGGATAAGAAAGTAAGAAGGGTCACCGACCTGTTGAAGTTATGCCGTGACAGGCTTCATAAGACCGAGACACAGATCAACAAGATACTGGATGAAGGTTAAGGATACCGCGTAGATCTGACCATATACTAAATATGGCGGGACATGGTGTCAAGTAACTCACTGACTTTAATGGGTTTGGCCAGGTAATCATCACAACCTGCTTCACGGCTGATCTCCTTCTCTCCCGACATGGCATAGGCAGTCTGGGCAATTACAGGCAGGTCGGGACGCTCCTTTTTAATCACTTTTGTACAATCATACCCATTTTTAAAAGGCATATTAATATCCATCAGGACCAGGTTCAGATCTGTATTTTTCCTGAAAAGGTCCAGAGTCTCATCCCCATCTTTGGCCCAGACAATCTTTATACCGGTGTCCTTCAGCGCCTCAAATAAAAAATAGTAATTGGAGTGATCATCTTCAGCGATCAGTACCTTTTTATCCTCCCAGGATCTCAGATTGTTGGACGGAGTTCTCAGCGCTGCTTCGTGTTTCAGCGGAACTTCATTGCGGGGGAGGATAAACCAGAATGTTGAACCCTCATCTGACACGGAGTCCACCCCTATCAGGCCGCCCAGTATCTCGGTCAGGTTCTTCGAGATGGCCAGCCCGAGACCGGTCCCGCCATACAGTTTCGTCTTGGTCTCGTGACCCTGCATAAACCTGTCAAAAATAACTTTCTGTTTATCCGGACGGATCCCGATTCCCGAATCTTTGACATAGAAATACACACCCTCTTTATGCTCTTCCAGCCCCAGGACGATTTCTCCCTCATCAGTAAATTTCACAGCATTACTCAGGAGATTCACCAGGATCTGCTTTAACCGGAACGGATCCGTATAGAGTGCCAGCTCATTGTATGGCCAGTCCCAGCTCAACCTCATGGAAACCTGATCTTTACCACTCCGCTTGATGTTCTGGATAAACATAAGGTGCAACTCCTTGAAGAGGTCTTTCACAAAGCACTCGGAAATATGAACATTGACCTGTCCGGCTTCGATCTTGGCTATATCGATGATATCGTCTATCAGGCGCATCAGATCGTCAGCCCCCTGATTGATCTGCGCAATAAAATCCCTGCGCTCTTCGGGTGTGAGCTGTTCGTCGGAAAGGAGATCCGAAAATCCAACAATGGCGTTCATCGGGGTCCTGATCTCATGGGACATATTGGAAAGGAAGGCGGTTTTCAGTTTATCTGACTCCTCCGCCTTGTATTTAGCTTCCAGTATCTTACGCTCTGCTTCTTTTCTCTCTGAAATGTTCTTGAGGATCAATACCATGGATTCGGGTTTCCCTTCGCCGGTATAGATGGCGCCGGTCGAAACCTCGGCATCAAATGTAATCCCATCGGGTCTTACCACCTGGTATTCCAGGTTCTTCAGATACCCCTTTTTCCAGGTTTGATAAAAATCCTTGATCGACAGGCGCCACTGCTCCTTATTAATGAAACGAAATATTTTCTGTCCGTATACCAGTTCGGCCTTCACATTGAAAGCCTCGAGGAAAGCACTGTTGAAATCAATGATCAGGCCAGTGGGATCCACCACGATCATGGGATCAGGAGAGGATTCAAATACGCGCCTCTGCCGTTCCTGGTTCAGCCTGAGTATATCCTGGTGCCTGCGCCTGTCAATGGCCAGGGCTATCTGGTCGCTGGCAAATTCCAGAAGCTCAGCGTCCGACCTGGTATAGAAAACCTCTTCGGAATAGGACTGAACGGCAAAGACACCGATCGTTTTACCTTCATGCTTTAACGGAACTCCCAGCCAGCTTACACAGGGGGCCCCAACCGGTTCGATCTCCCCCTGCCGGGTCAGTTCATTTTCCCGCTCAATATCAACCAGCTGAGCCTCACCGGTCCTGATCACAAAACTGGTCAACGTCTTCCTGGCCGGAAATTCAGTAAACGCATCTTTCTCATCCTCCATAAACGGGAGAGTGAGGGTATCTGAATCTTCGTTGTAGAGCGCAAGAAAACAGTTGGTGGTATCCACTACGCGGCCCAGTGAATCTCTGATGATGACATAGAGCTCATCCAGGCTGTGGGTACTGTTCACTGCATTGGAGATATCGAAAAGCACCTGCCTCACCAGCTCTCCACGCTTCCGCTCGTTGATATTTTCATGTATTCCTGTTAGACGAGTGGTATTGCCTTCAGCATCAAAGCCTACTGCTTTACCAAGGCTTCTGATCCACACCCAGGATCCGTTCTTGTGCTTCAACCGGAATTCAATATCAAAGGACTCTTCACGGTTCTTGATCACTTCGTGTACCGTTTTAAGAGAACGGTCCCTGTCATCCGGATGTTGAAGTGATGTCCATGTATCCACCACCCCGGGAAATTCGTCCGGCCCGTATCCCAGCATAGAAAACCAGATCGGGGAATAATACACCTCATCAGTGACCAGGTTCCAGTCCCAGAGTCCCAGGTTGGTGGCGGAAAGCGCCATGTTCAGCCTCTCCTCACTGCGGCGCAGTGCATCCTGCGAGGCTCTGTTATGGGTAATATCCCTTGCCACCCCAATGACAGATGCGACAGATTCCGATGCCCCGATCTCGGGATAGAGTCTCCACTCGAATGTTGTGAGCCTGCTGCCCAGTTCAATCTCAAATATGATGGTCGTGGGTTTCCCCGTCCTGAAAACCTCATCCAGTGAATCCTCCCACAACTTCACCAGTTCGTCGGGAAAAATCCCCATCTCGCGGTGGCTCTTATTCTGAAACATATCCAGGGTCAGTCCGGTCTGAGACTCAACCGAACTGTTTACATAGAGGTGCCTGTGATCCCTGTCAAAATGCATGATCACATCAGGCGAATTTTCAGCCAGCGCCCTGAAATGTTCCTGGGATTCGATCAGTGATATTTCCAGCTTTTTTTGCTCATCAATTTTCCTGGTAACCAGCAGGATATATGGTTTTTCATCGAACTGAACAATAGAGATGGAGTTGAGGGTCCAGATCCTCTCTCCCGATTTTGTAAAATTCCTCCACTCAAAAGAGACAGGACCACCCTGGCTTGCTTCCTTGATATACTCCCTGGCGCGTTCGAGGGTATACCCCTCTTCTGCCACAGTATATTGATTCAGATCCAGGGACTCCATATCCTTATCCGTTAATTCGAATATCTCAAGTACCCTGGGATTGTATTCGGTGATCTCCCGGGTCTCAAAATCAATAAGGATAATGCCGTCATGAACCGATTTGAAAATTGACATATAGCGGTCCCTGGATGCCCTCAAAGCCTGTTCTGCATCCTTTCGCTGCTGGTTGACCCTGGAGTATTTCATCGAGGAATAGACAGAAGGAACCAGCTTATAAAGTTGTTCCTTCTGAACAAAATCCCAGATACCGTCCTTCATGGAATCTGCTGCATTCCTGGCATTCTTCTCCCCCACCAGATAGATCAGAGGCACTTTCAGCAGGTAAGAATCCATCTCCTCCTCAATCATTTTACGCAAATGATCGGGCAGGTCGAAATCTGAGATGACCAGATCGGGAGGATCTTCAGTTAATCTCTTTCTTACCTGATTACGCTCTTTGCACTGGCAATACTGTACATCAAACTTCCCCTCTTTCAGAGTAGTTAGCACATCATCAGACAGCTGAGGCTCAAGGTACCAGAAGCAGGCACTTAATTTCAGACCAGACATCGGGCTAGGTTCATTCCATGGTTTCGTTTCGAAAATAGAAAATTTATTGACCTCCATGATTCATAATGCTCTGATATTACGTATTAGATTGTATTTTTGTTGCAGAAAAAGAGACATGAATCTTTCGGACCATCTTCATCATAAAGTCTTTCAAATTATTGCATCGGTTGCCTCAGAATCACAAATCCCTGCTTATGTGATCGGGGGGTTTGTAAGGGACCTTCTGATGGAAAGTGATGGAAGCGGTCCAAAAGATATCGATATCGTCGTGGTCGGGAGTGGAATAGAGATGGCGGAAAAAGTAAAACGACTGATAGATGAGGAGGTTCCGCTGACGGTTTTTAAGAATTTCGGGACCGCCATGTTAAAATGGGGCGACACAGAAATAGAGTTCGTGGGTGCCCGAAAAGAATCCTACAGGCGTAACTCCCGTAAACCCCTGGTGGAAAACGGGACCCTTGAGGATGATCAGAACCGGCGTGATTTCACAATCAATGCGCTGGCTATATCTCTGAATGCTGAAAACTTCGGAGAGTTGCTGGATCCTTTTGGAGGGCTCCGTCACCTTGAAGAGAAGCTGATCATGACTCCTCTTGATCCGGGCAGGACTTTTTCTGACGACCCACTTCGAATGTTAAGAGGTATCCGTTTTGCCACCAGGCTAGGATTCACCATTGAAGCCGAAACACTGAAGGCCATTCACCATTTCCGTGAAAGAATCAGCATCGTCTCCCATGAAAGGATTACCGATGAACTCAATAAGATAATTTGCCTGGGCCAGCCGGGCAGAGGTTTCCTGCTGCTTGATCAAACTGGGTTGTTGGAAATCATATTCCCCGAGCTTCACCAGATGAAAGGAGTTGAGCAGATCAACGAACAACTTCACAAGGACAACTTCCTGCATACCATTGAAGTACTGGATAACATCGCACTGAGGAGTGACAACCTGTGGCTCAGGTGGGCAGCGCTGCTCCATGATATTGCCAAACCACAGACAAGGAAATATGAACCTGGTATCGGTTGGACGTTCCATGCTCATGAATTTATCGGTGCAAAAATGATCCCGGCAATCTTCAGGCGGATGAAACTTCCCCTGAACGAGAAGATGAAATATGTTCAGAAACTGGTTCAACTCCACCTCCGTCCGATCGTCCTTTCGCAGGATATTGTGACTGATGCAGCTGTTAGAAGGCTGATCTTTGATGCGGGTGAGGACCTGGAGGACCTGATGACATTATGCGAAGCTGATATTACCTCTAAAAACGAACGTACAGTAAAACGGCATCTGAAAAATTTCCAGATCGTAAGGGAGAAGATCAATGAAGTGGAGGAACGCGATTCCATCCGCAACTTCCAGCCACCTATCTCTGGCAATGATATTCAGAGGGCATTCGGCATACCCCCCTCACGACCTGTCGGAATCATCAAGAATGCTATTAAAGAGGCCATTCTTGATGGAGAGATCCCTAACAGTTATAAGGCCGCACACCAGAAAATGCTTGAAGAGGGAAAAGCACTGGGACTTACTGTTCGTGAAGAGTAAGCTCTACCACCAGCGGCATATGATCGCTAACACCACCCCTGTACAGATACCCCTCATATGTCCTGTTTGGCTTTATCCCGCCATACGCCTGATCCTCCGTAACCAGTTGAGGAAGCTTGAGTATAGAAACCTTGGTCAGGTAATGTTGCAGCGAGCGGGAGACCAGAACATGATCAATATTGCTCCACCGGCCCCTGTATTTATAGCTCCCCTCCCCTCCAGGGGGATCTATTGATATGAGGGTGTCACCATCAATCCTTTTAATTCTTAAAGGTTCCAGGGAAAATCCGGAAACCTGATCATTAAAGTCCCCTAGAGCCATGATCATACCGTTATCCCTGACCGCATTGACCGAGTCCATACAATTAACCAGCTGTCCGGCCTGGATCCTCCTCAGCTGTGCCGTTGCACCGGAACCACCATATTTTGAAATCAGGTGCACCAGAAAAAGATCCAGTGTATCAACACCGTAGCTGAGTGCCAGGTGCATTAATTCACGTGTGGCCGTTACGGGGGATTGCCATGGAATATACTCCCAGTCTACAGCACTGAACTTCTCCTTTCTGACAAGACAGGCCACCTCCATTCCACGGTGGTCGGGTCCGTCCCTGTGAATACAGAAGTAGTGATACGGAGCCAGTATGGGATGAATAGCCAGTTCCTCCAGTACATTTGCATTTTCTATTTCACAAAGAGCCACCAGTCCGGGGGGATCCCACCCTCCGGATGCAATGATCACTTTGGCAATCGCTGTGAGTTTATCCCGGTATCGGGACCAGGTCCAGTGATAGATCCCTTCAGGGGTGAATTCATCATCCTGCGTTAGCGTATCATCTTTTGGATAAAACAGATTTTCCGTATTATACCAGACAATACAAAGATCCTCCACGGCTGCCTCCTGAGCCGGAATATCCGCAGAAAAGATGGTTAACAACCATGGTACCATCCATAGAAATATATGCTTCACAGGGTATTAATGGAGCGATATGCCGCTGATCAGCTACCCGCCGGTCCTTTCAAAGGCACCAAGGTCGGGAGCCGCATCATCGAGCCTGCTGTTCCCGTTCAAATCGAATGGGACCTCGATGGCATATCCCGCCAGGCCGGCATCAATGGCAGGTGAAAGCGTATCCAGTGCATAGATCACGGGGATGGAATCGAACAGCGGATCTGTATTGTTGATGATGTTACTGAACAGTGGATCTGCAGCATAATCCAGACTATCCGTATTGATACGGGTCAGGCAATAATCAAACAGATAGTTCAGCTGAACATCATTATAACTATCTATTAAAAGCTCCATGTTTTGTGCACCGTAGATAATCGAGTTCCTGAATTCTGCATTGTCAAACACCCCTCCCGTATAGAGCAACAGATTCTCATTCTCATCATACGTAACAAAATAATCGGTCAGCAACAGGGCAGGAAGCTGCCGGTGAGAGAAACCGGATGGCCAGTAATTGGCGAATGTACAGTGAGTAAAATGATAATCTCCTCCATAGTTAAGGGCCACACAACTGCCCCCGCAGTCACCCACAACCAGGTTGGTACCTGAAACAGATGCATTCAGTGCATATATTCCACTGGAACTCATTCTGTTGATCACACAGTTAGATATTTCCAGGTCCGGCATCAGGCCGGATTCGGGTGTGGCACTGATCAGGACCCCAATGGTACCGTTCTCTATCTCCGCATAGGAGAACCGGTTGTTGTGACTGCTTCCCGTCAGGTAAATCAGTCCCCATTGACCCGGTATATGATCATAAAACTCCTCGAGCCTGTCCCCTGCAAACCGTACAGGTTTATCCAACGTGCCATTGACCTCCAGTGAACCATCGATATATATGATGGCATCCTTGTGCAGATATACTTTTACGCCCGGATCGATGGTCAGTGAGGCCAGCGAATCCACATAAATATAGTCGATGATCAGGTATGGCTTTCCGGCCTGCCATGTGGTGGGTTGATCAATACGTTCACCCTCCATCATATGAACATCCTGACCCCAGGCCACCAGGTCGATATCCTGCATGTTCCCGTTGGTTTGAAAAACAATGGAGTCCTGTATGCGGAGTACATCATCATTGCCGTTGGGATCCAGGGTGGCTTCCACAAATACGTACATACTGTCATGCGGAGCAATATCCAGGTCCGAAAAATGCAGTCCTGACTCTCCATCCACATTGATCCTGAAAACTGAAAATGCTCCCCCGGCCAGTCTTATTTCATCGATCCGGATAAACTGGTTGTGAGGATTCCTGACACTGAATGCCTTGGTAACAGTACCAATGGTGGTAAAGACCGTATCAAAAAACAGGGTGTCGACGGTGAACTCCAGCCGTGCATCGCTCTCTTCAATGTAGTTGCGTTCCGGCTGGCATGAAAAAAAGAGTGCCACGGGGATCAGGGCTACCAAAAGAAACCTGCGAATACCCATCAGATCGTTTTGTTCTTAACGCAAAAATGGGGAAAATAATATGAGAATGCTATTTTTGTTGCAAACCTATGAATATGCGTCTGACACCTGTTCTTTCCATTACCCTGTTCCTGATCATGATAAGCTGCAATCCACAGAAAACCAGGGCCGACCTGCTCCTGACCAACGGGAAGGTCTATACCGTAGACAGTGAGTTCAGTACAGCAGAGGCCGTTGCAATCAGCGACCACCGCATCATTGCAGTCGGGACTTCCAGGGAGATACTCCAGAAATATAGTGCTGCTGAAGTAGTGGATCTCCATGGTGCCTTTGTATACCCGGGCTGGATCGATGCGCACTGTCACTTTTTCGGATACGGTATGAACCTGAATGCTCTGGATCTGACCGGGACAGGTTCCGTGGAAGAGATCATCAATATCCTTCTGGAAAACCGGGACAGGTACCAGGGATCATGGATCACCGGAAGAGGATGGGATCAGAACGACTGGGAAGTGCAGGAGTTCCCGGACAGGTACATGCTGGATCAATATTTTCCGGATACACCCATTCTGCTGAGGCGCATCGACGGGCATGCTGTGTGGGTCAACTCAGCCGCTCTCAGGATCGCCGGTGTGACAGCCAGTTCAAAAGTGGAGGGCGGAATGGTGGTGCTGTCCGGCGGGAAGCCCAGCGGGATTCTGGTGGACAATGCCATTGAGCTGGTAGCTTCCAGGATACCGCCGCCCACAGATACTGATATGGTCGTGGCTCTGCAGCAGGCTGAGAAGAATTGCTTCAGTGTCGGGCTCACCTCGGTGTATGATGCCGGCCTCTCCAAACATGTGGTACAGATAATCGATTCGCTTCAGAGAACCGGTTCACTGAAAATACGGATGAACACAATGCTGAGCCCCTCCGGGGAGAACTTCACCTACTTTGTTGAGAAAGGTCCCTACCAGACCGATCATCTCTCGGTCAATACAGTCAAACTCTTTACGGACGGCGCCCTGGGTTCGAGGGGTGCAAGAATGATCGAGCCCTATTCGGATGACCCGGGTAATTACGGCCTTTATGTCACTCCCCTTGATACCCTGGAGAAACTCTGCCGGAGGGCCTATGAGCACCACTTTGCTGTGGCAACACATTGCATAGGTGACGGGGCCAATCGTGAAACCCTCAGGATCTATGCATCAATCCTGGGTGGAAAGAACGACCGGCGCTGGCGCATCGAACATGCACAGGTCATCCATCCCGATGATTTTCACTATTTCGGCGATTTTAACATTATTCCTTCTGTCCAGACCACCCATGCAACCTCAGATATGTACTGGGCCGGGCAGCGATTGGGCAGCGAACGGATCAAAGGCGCCTATGCCTACAGGCAGCTGCTGGAACAGAATGGATGGCTGCCCAATGGCAGCGATTTTCCTGTGGAACAGATCAATCCCCTGTTTGGTTTCTATGCCGGGGTGGTACGCAAGGACCAGTCAGGTTTTCCCGAGGAGGGTTTCCAGACTGAAAATGCCATTACCAGGGAACAGGCTATGCGTGCCATGACCATCTGGGCAGCCAGGTCAGGTTTTGAAGAAGATCGAAAAGGAAGTATCGAACCCGGCAAGCTGGCCGATCTGGTGATAACCAAAACCGACCTGATGAGCGCCCCTGATAGCGAACTTTTCAGGATCAGGGTACAAAGGACCTATTCCGGGGGAGAACTGGTATACGATCGGGGAGAGAAATAGAGGCTGAACCGGTCAGCGAATCACTACATTGGCTCCTATAGCCATAATATCCCATGAACGTTCCGAAACGGGCAGGCTGTATTCAGCAAAGATGAAGATCATCTCGTTGATATTGTATCCTATATTTAGTGGCACCCATATCCGGGGATTAACAACCGTCCCAAAACTAAGATCAAGATCCAGACCGGAGGAAAGGCTGATCTCGTACCGGGGCGTGTAGGTAAAAAGAGCAGTCAGGTCCATTCCGAACTGGTCCCATCTGTGCAGACCTCCGATAACCGAGAAATAGCTCTTCCGGGCTTCATAAAAAAGGTACTGCATGTCCACTCCTATATAGTCTGGGCCGTTCACAAACCAGGTATACCTGGCATTCACATCCAGTGAATAAAGTATACCATAGCCACCACTCAGTGTAAAAGAGGGACCGCCTGAATCGAAAAGGATCACATTCCTGTCAAAATGCCATGCAGGAGTCAGGCCAACGCTCCAGGCACGCTGGGGAATTGTTTTGGGAAAATTAACTGCCTGTCCGTAGAGGGATGCGGACAGGGAAAACAGTAGCAGGAAAAGTACTCTTTTCATTGGGACAGGATTGGTTGTAGCTGTCACAAAAATATAACTTCTTCCCTGAACTCCTAGAACAGAATCTCTTTTCCCATATAAAAATCAAGGATCTTCGAGTAGAATATCAATACATACTTGGAGGAGATCATGTCGGCAGTGGATTCATAAAGCTGGTTGCGAGCCTCCTGAAGTTCCAGTGATGTTCCGGTTCCCACACGGAAACGCTCCTCAGCAAACCTGAACGCCTCATCACTGTTGGCCACCGACTCCATCGCAGAACTGTAATTGTAACTTGCTGCCACTGCCTCGGTATGATATTGCTGGAGGGTCTGTTGCAACACCAGTACGGCATTGTCATACTGGTACTCAGCATCCTGGAGGTTCAGTTTGGCCTTTTTAATACTGGTCTGTACCTGCCACCTGTTGAAGAACGGGATGGACAGCCCCATGGAGACTTGTTTATACTGGTTATTTGCTATTTGTTCGTTAAGTGGATAATCGAGCGTGGGATTGGAAGGATCCGGATCCAGCGGATTGATCAATCCGTTACTGTAGTTTGAATAGAGAAGCCCGCGGGCATAAATCCTTGGAGACCGTTGTCCCCGTTGCATGGACAGGTTCCGCTCCATGGCCTCGACCCCGTACTCCTTGCTTTTGATCTGGGGAAGGTTTTCCAGGGCGTACCGGAACACTGAATCCAGTTCCGGGATCACCACTGAAGAGGGATCGGGCAGAACAGGTGTCTCGATCTCGAAAGCATCGGCATCGGTCAGGTTCATAACATGCATCAGGGTCAGCTTTGCTATATCCCTGGCATTTACAGCCTGAGTTAAGGATAGTTTGGCTGCAGAGAGCTGTGCATTTACCTCCAGCAGTTTACCCTGGGGCTCATTCCCAACCTCCACCAGTTGCTTCATACGATCCACCTGGCTGCCGGTGACCTCCACCTTTTTCTCAGCCACATCCACCAGTTCCCGGTTCCTGAGAAGGTCCAGGTACCCGGTCACCACCTGGATGGTGATGTTGTCAACCATGGCCTCAAGGTCCTCGCTGCTCATCTGGTAATTGGCCTTGTTCATTTTCATATTGTTCAATCCCTGGAGCCCGTTAAACAGGGTGATATCGCTCTGCACCCCCAGGTCACCCTGGCTCACACTGGCATTTTTCCACGTATAGGTTCCGCGGTCCAGTACCCGGCCTGCACCCAGCTGATGTTCAATATTTCCGTTCAGGCTTGGAAGCAGATCCAGCTTGCTTTGAAGATGGTCCTGTCCGGTCGATTGTAAAACAAGCTCCTGGCGTTTCACCTGCAGGTTGTACTGGATGGCCTGATCAATGCACTGTTCAAGGCTCCATTGGCCTTCTGATTGTCCCCAGGCACATGTGGAAGCAACCAGCAGTGTAAAAACTACTTTGATTATCCTGTTCATCATGAATGTCTTATCGGTTATGTTTCAGGATCAGTTTATCATGATCGGCATAGTTCTGGTAGGAGGATACGATCACCTTCTCTCCCGGTTCCAAGCCTCCCAGCACTTCGTAGTACCTGGGATTTTGCCGGCCGATACTGATGTCACGCTTTACAGCAAACTCTTCTGATTTATCCAGTACGAATACCCATTGACCGCCCGTGGTCTGATAGAAGCCACCCTTGGTCAGGAGTATGCCCTCTTTGGATTCTCCCAGCTGCAGCCTGATCCGTGAAGTCTGACCGATCCGAATCTGGTCCGGAACTGTATCGGTGAATACCATATCCACGGCAAATCGGCCGTTCTGTACCTCGGGGTATACCTTGGTAATCACCCCTGTATATGATTCATTGGCAAAATCACACTCCCCGGTCAGTCCTCTCTGAATACGGGCAATATAGTGTTCGTCAATGTCGACCCTCAACTTATAGGAATCCAGGATGTTGATGGTACCCACCCTCGTGCCGTATGTGACCACCTCACCTATTTCAGGATTCAGGGAAGCCAGTTCTCCGTCGGCTGTGGCTTTGATATTGAGGTTCTCCATCCGACCCTGGATAATCTCCATACTGGTCTCCATGCTTTCAACCGACTTCTCCAGCGAGTTGATCTGAATGCCCCTGTACAGAGAATCATTCTTGTAATTCTCAAGGAGCAGGGTCAACATCTCCTTGGAAGACTGGTAATCCTCCCTGGACTGATCAAACTCCTCCCTTGAGATATGCCCCTGTTCCCGCAACAACTTATTATTTTCGTATTTTCTTTCGGCCTGAACGACTGATTTCTGCAGCTCAATGATCTGCTGCTTGTAGTTCAGCCTGGTCTGGTCCATCTGCAGGCGGGTAGTCCGCAGTTCATTGTTGGTCCTTACCACCTGGGCCTCACTGTTGGTGATTTCCAGCCGCAAATTGTCATTGGTCAGACGGAGAATGACATCTCCCTTCTTTACCATGTTACCCTCCTCTATCAGGATCTCCTGGACGCTTCCGCCCTCCACTGCATCCAGATAGATGGTCGTAATTGGTTCCACGGTCCCCTGCACGGTAATGTAATCCTGGAAAACATCACGTACCACTTCTGCAATGGTAATCCGGGATACGTCTACATTGTACTTGGAACTCTTATCTCCAAAAATAATGATCCCCAGTACCGTCAGCATCAATGCTCCGAATACGATGTACCAGATGGTTTTTCGGGACAAGAAGCCCTTCTTTTCAATTTTGCGGTCCATGCCGTCCATTTCAGTCATAATCGATGTATTTAATAGACGTTTTTAATGCACTTATTATGCCAAAAAACATAATAAACTGTTTTTGTGTAACTTAGTGTATCAATGCTGGAGCAGCAAAAAATAAAAGTGTTCGGTTTTGGGATTTATGTGTCCGTTTTCGAACACTTAGTAATCCGGATTTTCTATCTCTACTACTCTATTTGGTTGATCTTGAAATATTTAAAAGTTAAGGCATTCTTTTTGAACAATAAATAGATCAAATGTATTTATATATCTAAGATGGAACAAAAAATTGGTAGAATCCTGGCAGTGGATGATAATGAAGACATCCTGTTTGCCCTGAAGTTATTATTGCGTCCACACGTGGAGATCATTGAAACACTACCCGGACCGGACCGGATACCCGAAGTGATGAAGAAACAGGATTGGGATGTGATCCTGCTTGATATGAATTTCACCAAAGATGCCATCAGCGGACAGGAGGGATTTGATGCCCTCTCACAGATACTGGAGATTGACAACCAGGCTGTGGTGGTTTTTATTACCGCATATGGTGATGCGGAGAAAGCAGTGAAAGCCATCAAAATGGGAGCCACCGACTTCATTCTGAAACCATGGCAGAATGAGAAGATCCTGGCCACTATCAACTCGGCCATCAGCCTTCGCCGGACCAGGATACAGGCCCATAACCTTAAACTCAAACAGCAGGAGATCAGCGCAGTACTGGATCAGCCATATACCGATTTTGTCGGACAGTCACCCGAAATGTACGAGGTATTCAACACCATAAAGAAAGTTGCAGCCACCGATGCCAATGTGCTGATCCTGGGTGAGAACGGAACCGGGAAGGAACTTGTGGCAAGGGCACTCTACCGGAACTCGCTGCGCATGGATGAAGTGTTTATCAGCGTGGACCTGGGATCCATCCCGGATACACTGTTTGAAAGCGAACTATTTGGTCATGAAAAAGGAGCGTTTACCGATGCGCATAAGATGAAGCAGGGCCGCTTTGAAATTGCATCATCGGGCACCCTTTTCCTCGATGAGATAGGCAACCTCACCTACCCTCTTCAATCCAAACTGCTTACGGTACTTGAGAGGCGCGAAATTATGCGGGTAGGGTCCACCAAACCCATCACGGTCGATGTACGCATGATCTGTGCCACGAACAACAATATTCACCAGGATGTGGCCGATGGTGTTTTCCGGCAGGACCTCCTCTACCGGATCAACACGGTTGAAATACACCTTCCTGCGCTCAGGGACCGCACGGGTGATATTCCCCTCCTGGCTGACCATTTTTTGAAGATCTACAGCAGAAAATACAGGAAACCGATCCGGAACATACAGTCATCCGCTATTAAAAGACTGAACCAGTACAGCTGGCCGGGAAATGTAAGGGAGTTACAGCATGCCATCGAACGAGGGGTGATCATGTGCGACGGAAGCAGCCTGGGACCAGACGATTTTATCCTCTCTTCAGGTGTCAAAAGCAGTGGTGGTCTTGAGCTGGATTCGTACAATCTGGAGGATATAGAAAAAACAATCATAGAGAAAGTTCTGAAGACAAACCAGGGAAATGTGACCCAGGCGGCCACACAACTCGGGCTCACCCGAACTTCACTCTACAGAAGAATGGAAAAGCATGGTCTTTAAACAGTTTCGGTTCAATATCGTTCTGAGGGTGCTTTTAATTACTGCCACCTGCCTGGCGCTGTTTATCACGGTGAACAGTGCGTTTACTTTTACGCCCATCCTGGTGGTTGGGCTGATTATTTACCAGGTCTGGTCACTCATTAAATATGTGGACCGTACCAACAGGGAACTGGCCGGATTCCTGGAATCGATCCGGTACTCTGAATTTACCCGGACCTTCCAGATCAGCGATGCCGGAACATCGTTTGATGAACTCAACACGGCTTTCAACGATGTCATGAAAGATTTCCAGCAGGTAAGATCAGAGCGGGAAGAGCATTTCCATTACCTGCAAAACATTGTGCAGAATATCGACGTAAGTATCCTGGCCTACCAGCGTGATGGAACCGTGGAGATGATCAATCCCGCTGCAAAGAAACTTTTCCAGGTGAACAGCCTGAGAAACATCAATATGCTGCGTTCGCTCAGTGAAATACTGGCCAATACGTTACTTTCAATCAACCCGGGAGAGAACAAACTGGTGAAAGTGCAGGATGATGAGGATATCCTTCAGCTGGCCATCTTTGCAACCGAGTTCAAAGTGAAGGATAAGGTGATCCTGCTCAGCACAATCAAGAATATTCAGAACGTGCTGGAAGAGCAGGAGACAGCCGCCTGGCAAAAGCTGATCAGGGTGCTGACCCACGAGATCATGAACTCCATTGCCCCTATCTCTTCGCTCTCTTCCACCGTAGAGAGCATGGTCCTTCCGTTTGCAACTGGTAAAAAGAATGCGCAGGAGGTAGACCACGAAACAATTCTTGAGATCCAGGGCGCACTGCAGACCATCAATAAAAGGAGTACCGGGCTGATGAATTTTGTGGAGACATACCGGAGCCTGACCAAGATACCTGAGCCCAACTTCGCGGTAGTAAAAATGAATGATCTGATACACAATGTGCATACACTGATGAAGAAAGATTGCGAGAGAAAGAACATCAGGTTGATTACTTCTATTGAACCTGACACCATTGAAGTTCAGATCGATGAACAGATGATAGAACAGGTACTGATCAATCTCATAAAAAATTCCGTTCAGGCCCTGAAAGGTTGCCTGGATGCCAGGATCCATATCAGGGGGTTCTATAACAAGCGGGGCCGGCCCACCATTCAGGTGATTGATAATGGACAGGGGATCCTGGGTGACGTCCTCGATAAAATATTTATCCCATTCTTTACCACCAAACAGAACGGATCGGGTATCGGTCTGAGTCTGTCAAAACAGATTATGCGACTGCACGGGGGTACCATAACAGCACAATCCATACCCAACGAAGAGACCATCTTTAACATGACCTTTTAACCGATTTTCTCTATCTTCGTTTTCCTTAGAACAATGATCTCCGGACTCTTCCGTTTTAGGAGTAACCAATACCCCTCAGAATGAAGATCAAAAGAACAGTTGCTCTGGCAACACTCTTTTCCCTGCTTACCATACAGGTGGATGCACAGCTAAAAACCTGGTTCACCCTGGAGTCCGGTCCACAATGGAGTATGTTGAAAGTATCTGACCCCGGCGGGTATTTCCAGGGTGCCAACGTGAGAAGTTATGTTTGGGGAATCACTGTAGGCCAGGAGATCCTTCGCAATCTCACTATCAGTACGGGTGTGCTGAACATGACTCAAAAAGATGGGATTAACATGATCGATGATCGCATCAACCAGTCCAGCTGGCTTGCAACCAGTTCCATATTGATCCCTCTCAGGGTGGAGTACCTGATCCAGCCTACCGAATACCCGGTCTGCTTTACTCCCAGGATCGGATACGTCTATAACATTATTAAACAACCCGATGCGATCTATTCGGCAGGCAGCTTCCTCTCCTCACCGGACGGAACGGTAGTTTCATACCAGCTGCAGCAGCTGGATGACAGGTCCATTAAGCATATGCTGGAGGTAGGTATGGGAATCAATATCCGGTTCCCCAACACCTGGCAAGCCTCTTTGAACCTCTCCTATCTGACCGGCCTGCAGGGATCCCCCGCGTCCATCTTTACGCTGGACTATTCAGATGAGACGGGCAATAACTCCTCCACGGAATATACATCAAAGGGCAACACGCTTCTAACCACCCTGGCACTGAACATTCCCGTAAGTAATATATGGCAAAACAGGGACTACAGGATACGGGCCAGGATCGAACACTCGGTCTATAAAGGGAAACCTGTTACCCGGAGGGGACAGGTCTACCTGGGTGGGGAGGCCGGATCGCTCTGGAGATTGTTCAACAGCAGCAATCCTGCCGTGGGAGCAAGGCCGCTGGATGGCCGAGGGCTCTTTCAGTATGCTGATTTGCATACGGGTATTTATGCCGGGTACATGATAACCGATGACCTGGGATTCGATATCGGGGCCAATTACCAGCGATCCAGCACCTTTTATGCAGTCATGTACGACCATGAGGTGGATTTTGTTACCAGGATGCCAGCTCCGCTCTACCTGGAGTTCCCCCTGAGACTCAGGTATTTTTATAACGTTTACAAGAACAAAATACATCTTGCTTTCTATGGCGGAGCCTCCCTCCTGACCCAGTTCTCACATGAGATCTACAACCAGGGTACGGCTGGTTTTACCTATAACTCCCCTACAACTGCGGAACCAACAACAGCCACTACCACATATGAGGCTTCGGGCATAAGAAGTATAGCTCCCTTACTCCGGCTGGGAACCGGGATCGAGTATAAGCTACCCACGGATTTCCCCCTCATTGCCACCCTGTATGTAGACTATATGCAGGGTTATATGGATTTGGGACAGATCGAAATAACCAATACGGTAACTGAGACCCCTCCCGTCTCCTCGGTCACTTACGACGGAACAGGCTGGAGCGTCGACCTTGGCATCAAGGTCCCCTTCCGGTTTGGAGATGGAGGGAAATGCGGGCAGCTTCCGGAGAGAGATAAATAATGCAGCAGAAATTATATTACATAACGTTCATCCTCTTTCTGCTTGGTTTTCAACCGGCAAATAATGCAGTGGCCCAGGAAAATGTCTACCACCTCCTTGACTTTATGGAGCTGCCCTCCGATTTGAAGAGCCACCCGGACTCATCCTGTACAATGGAGTCACGTGAGGTATGGACTGTAAATGCTCGGAATTTTACCATTTCTAAAAAGGTGGAATCTTATACGATACCCTGTGGAAACCGTATACCTGCAGTTTCCTCATCGGTACGGGAGATCCGGTTGATAGGGGTCACCTATGAATTCTCGTTCCTGGACCCACATCAGGGGCCTATGCAAAGTCTTCAGGATGATCTGGCCACGATGGTCAGGCACCGGATCCCGGTTGATGGTGTATACAATCTTCCCGAGCATCTTCTCTCTGTCAGGTTCCATGAGGAATGGATCATCAAACCTGAAAGTCAAGAAATTATTAAAATAGTAAAGGGTTTTACACCGGTAATCTGGCAGAAGAGGCAGACCACCGAAGGTGAACCGATTTACGATGCGGATACCGGCCTTCCTGTCTACTACACGCTTGAACTTGACCGGATCGACCTCCGCCATCCATAAACCGTCTGTCACTGACAGCCCCGTTACATAAACGGGTTGCCAATCCGGGGGTTTTTCTATCTTTCCTCTATAATACTTTCATTTTTGTATTTACAGACTACAAAAATGAAAGTCATAGTAATGAACTTCCATATAGTTTTTTATAATGTCTGTGTATTGTTATCATAAAAAACTATATGTACGTTTGAATAAACCGACATTCCTATGTCCAGGGAAGAACTTCACAACACCTATACAGAGAGGATCAAACAATTTCATGAGGCCATTGGAACACAGACAAGAAAGATCAACCTCCTTTCGCTGGCCAGGCTGATCACGCTTGTGTCTGTGATCTGGTTGCTGGTTGTGGGAGTCCGGGAGGGTCAGCTCCTCTTTTATATACTCTCATTTATGGCGCTTATCCTGTTCCTTTACCTGGTAACTCTATTCAATCATATGAAGGGCGAAAGGGAGGTCCTGCAGCAGTTGAAGATGCTCAATGAAACAGAGATGGCCTGTCTCGGGTACAACTTCCATGATCTGCCCGATGGATCAGAACATGCCGATGTAGCGCACCGTTGGTCACACGATCTGGATCTTTTCGGACAGGGCTCCCTGTTCCAGTACATCAACCGGACCTCCACCACGGAGGGGAACCGGATCCTTGCGCAGATGTTGACCACAGAACCCGGTTCGATCGAAACAATTGAAAAGAGACAGGAAATGATCGGCGATCTGAAGGATCGGTTCGAGTTCAGGCAACATTTCACCGCGACCGGTCACCTGATAAATGAGAACGATGGGGACCTGGACGATATTTCAACCTGGCTGAACAGCTCGTCTTACATGAATAAACACCGGTGGCTCTTATTTCTGGCCATCGGTATGTCGCTGGCTTCACTGTTCCTTGCCGTCTGGGGAATATTCGACACCCACCGGTACTCGTACCTGCTTTGCATCTTCCTGGTTAACCTGACGATCCTCTCTCCTTTTCTGCATCGCACGCAGCGTTACCAGGCCGTTATTTCCAGAAAGCATGAGATGCTTGAAGGTTATGCAGGCCTGATGAAGCAGATTGCAGGGATCTCCTTTAACCAGCCGGAACTTCAGAGAAGGAGCCTCAGGGCCAGGGAGGGGACGCAGGAGGTGGCCAGGCTTTCAAAAATGCTTCACATGTTCGACCAGCGGCTCAATATGCTGCTGGGTATCTTTCTGAATGGATTCTTTCTTTTCGACTTTTTGATGCTCCATGTGCTTGAACGATGGAAACGCAGGAACCGGCAGGAGATCATCGAATGGATCCGGATCACTGGATGGTTCGATGCCATGATCACGCTTTCCGGGTTTGCCTGGAACCATCCGGACTATACGATCCCTGTCATTGATCATGTACAAGAACTTATTGAATTCGAGCAACTTGGACACCCGCTAATCCCTCATCAGAAACGTGTTTCAAACGATCTTGCGCTCACTATTGAAAAAGTGGTGGTGATCACGGGAGCCAACATGGCAGGAAAATCCACCTTTTTGCGTTCCATTGGTGTCAATATGGTCCTGGCCTATATGGGTGCTCCTGTTTGTGCCTCAAAGTACCACTGCGGATATCTGGCACTTCATTCCAGTATGAGGACCGCCGATTCACTGAAAGATGAGGAGTCCTATTTCCTGTCTGAGATCAAAAAGCTGCAATTGATCGTTCAGGAGATGGAGAGCGGCAAATCTATGCTGATCCTGCTGGATGAGGTTCTGAAAGGTACCAATACGACCGATAAGCGTCTGGGATCGGTGGGATTGATCCGGAAGTCCCTGAAATACCCTGTCAGATGTTTTATTGCAACCCATGATCTTTCACTTGGCGAGCTCGAAAAGGAACACAATTCAGAAGTGGTCAACTACTGTTTTGAGAGTTATATAGATGAGATGGAACTTACCTTTGACTATACCATACGCAAAGGGATCGCGACCAATATGAACGCCTCTTTCCTTATGAAAAGGATGGGAATAGTGGATTAAATCAAACCTCCATGATTGAACAGACCAATCTGCTTGCTCCATCTGACAGCATCTCCGTTACCGAAAGGATCATCACCGGTTTTTCGGACCTGGCGTGGGGTACCCCGCTTCTGGTCCTGCTGCTGGGTGGCGGTCTTTTTTTTCTGTTTTACTCCAGATTGCTTCCCTTAAGGTACTTTCGCCATGCCATTGCCATCCTGCTGGGCCGGTATGATGATCCTAACGAACCCGGACAGATCAGCCATTACCAGGCACTCTCCACCGCACTGGCAGCTACCGTTGGGATGGGTAATATCACCGGGGTAGCCCTGGCTATTACCATGGGCGGACCGGGTGCCATCTTCTGGATGTGGATCAGCGCCCTGCTGGGTGTGACAACCAAGTACTTTACCTGTACACTGGCCGTCATGTTCAGGGGACACGACTCCGAAGGGGAGCTGCAGGGCGGACCCATGTACGTGATCGTGGAAGGGCTGGGGCGTAACTGGAAACCCCTGGCACTCTTCTTCTCCCTGCTGGGGATGATCGGTGTGCTGCCCATGTTCCAGGTTAACCAGCTGACCCAGGTAATCAGGGATGTGGTGCTGATCCCCAACCATGTAGAGGCCGGTTTCACCAGCGATCTGGTTTCCGGGCTGGTTGTTATGCTCCTGGTAGGGGTGGTGATATTCGGGGGTATTAAAAGGATCGGTAAGGTCACCGGAAGGATGGTCCCTCTAATGGTCGCCCTTTACGTTCTTTTGGTCCTCTTTATCATCTTTACCAATCTGGAAAAGATCATCCCCTGCTTTGAACTGATTTTCCGGGATGCCTTTTCCGCAAATGCGGTACTGGGAGGATCGCTGGGAGCACTGGTGATCACCGGAGTGAGACGGGCAGCGTTCTCCAACGAAGCCGGGATCGGAACCGCGCCCATGGCACATGGTGCTGCCAAAACCAACGAACCTGTAAGGGAGGGACTTGTAGCCATGCTCGGACCGATCGTAGACACCATTATTGTCTGCACCATGACCGCCCTGGCATTGATCATTACCGGCGTATGGAATGCGAGCGAATCGAATGGTATCACGATGACTGCCGATGCCTTTAATCAGGCCATGCCCGGTATCGGGCCATACCTGCTCACAGTCTGTGTGGCTGTGTTCTCGGTCTCCACCATGCTCTCCTTCCCCTACTACGGCACCAAATGTTTCTCCTTCATATTTGGAGCTAAACGCAGCTATATCTACAAATGGTTCTACCTGGTTTCCATACCCGTTGGCGCCACCGCCACCCTGGGGACTGTCGTAGGCATTTTTGACGGTGCCTATGCCCTGATGGCCTTCCCAACCATGATCTCGGCTCTGCTGCTCTCTCCCCATGTAGTCAGGGCCTCCAAAGAGTATTTCAACCGTCTTAAAAGCAATCCTCCCTATGGAAAAAATTAAAACATGGATAAAAGATTATAAAATAATCCTGCTCTTTGCCCTGGCCAAACTGGTGGTGCATTTGCTGACAGCCACCAACTATGGCTTTCAGCGCGATGCATACCTCTATCTGGCACAGTCGAACCACCTCGCATGGGGTTTTTTCAGCACTCCCCCGCTTGTGGCCTTCATCACACGGATCCATACCATCATATGGGGTGACAGCCTGCTTGCAGTCAGGGTGTTGCCGGCGCTTATAGGGACTGCTTCACTCTTTCTGGCGGGATGGCTGATCAAACAACTTAAAGGGGGTGCCATGGCTCAGGTGATCGGTCTCACCGCCATTTTTTTGTCGCCTGCCTTTCTAAGGCCGGCTGTCCTGCTCCAACCGGTGGTCTTCAACCATCTGTTCTGGCTGCTGACAGCAGTTGTGGTATTCCGGCTGATACAAAAACAGGAGCCAAGGCAGTTGCTCTGGTTCATTCCTGTACTGGGACTGGGGTGGATGGCCAAATACTCCATCGCATTCTACGCATCTGCCATGCTGGCGGCACTTTTAATCGGGCCACACAGGAAACTGCTCTGGTCAAAATACCTGCCCTGGACCCTGGCAGGCGGGTTGATCCTGATCCTCCCCAACCTGCTCTGGCAGTATGCACATAACTGGCCGGTGATCTCCCATATGAATGAGCTGCAGGAATCACAGCTGGGCAATGTACTGCTGAAGGATTTCCTTATACAGCAAATCATTATGCATATGCCGGCACTCCCGGTCTGGATCGGGGGACTGGTCTGGCTCATTTTTAACCGTAAAAACCGGGAGTACAGGGCTTTTGCATGGGCCTTTGGGCTTACCCTGCTGCTGATTATCCTGCTAAGGGGCAAATTCTATTATACCATCGCCGCCTATACGATATTGATGGTCTTTGGTGCTGTAGCGTGGGAACAGTGGTCGGCCCGGCCGCGTCGCTGGATTGCCTGGGTGGTCCTCTACCTGGTGGTCAGCAACGGCATCATCGCACTACCGCTCAGTCTGCCTGTATATAAACCGGAACGCATGGTTGCCTGGGGAGAAAAACAGAAGAAGCGGGGACTGGAACTGATGTTCAAGTGGGAAGACGGAGAAGTACATGACCTGCCCCAGGATTATGCCGATATGGTGGGCTGGGACGAACTGGGACAGAAAGTCTGGGCCTTTTATCTGACCCTCGAAGACTCTGTAAAAGCATCCACCCTGGTTTATGGTGAGTTTTACGGTGCTGCCGGTGCAATGGATTACTACAAGCCCGACAATATTTACAATGAAGTATACAGCTTCAATGATGCCTATATGGAGTGGGTGCCCAGGTCACCTGAACTTGAATATATGATCTATGTGGGGTATTCGGACCGGATCCCGCTATACTTCGGGGAAGTTCAACTGGTTGGAAGAGTTGAAAACCCGTATTTCAGGGAGAAGGGCCTGCCGATCTGGTTCGGGAGCCATCCTGCTCCCAAACTTTACGAAGACTGGGAAGAAACCTGGCAGGAGAGTAAGGGCAGATACACGCGGAACAACGATAAGTAGGGATATCAGGGAACCAGTTTTTTGATGGCCCTGAGAAATTGATTATAAGATGTGGGTTTGGCCAGTATGGTTTGATGGCTATCCAGCAGGAAGATCGACGGGGTGGCATAGACATAATAATCGGTGGGTACCTTCCCATTCCAGCCCAGCGGTTCATGTGCGGTGATCCAATGGGGCCTCAGTTCTTCAACAAACTGGCTGTAAGCTTCAGCAGAGCTGTCGATGGAGATGGCAACCACCTCCAGTCCGATACTGTTTTCATTGAGGTACCAATCATTGAGTTCTGGTATCAGCTTCCTGCAATGATCACAGGTGCTGGCCCAGAAGACAACCATTACATATGGAGAGGTCAGTTCCGAAAGCCTGATATTTTTCCCGTCCATGGCACGAATAACAAAATCGGGCGCGCGTTCACCAACAGCCATCTTTTTGTAACCCTCCATCCGCGAGAGTATCAGCTCGACGATATCCGATTCACAAGCCTCATCCAGGTAGTTATCGGCAATATATAGCTGTACCTGCTCCATATCCAACATTTCAAATCCCTGCAGCATAAACTCCACGACAAAACTTCGAAGCTCCTCATTGCTGGATACATTGGCCATGATCTGGTCCACCGCCTCTATAAATTGTTCCTCCTGCTCCTCCCTTGAAAATGAAGCCACTTTATAAAGTGAGAGGTAGTCGATCAGTTTAAGGGTGTATACCGGGGCGGACAGGAGTGCGGGATCATCGATGGCCGCATGATCAAAAAAACAGTGTTTCAGGGTATCGATCCGATCCAGGTGCGACATCTCTCCAGGGATAACAGGGGATCGGAAGGCATTCATCATCTTTACAGCGTAGAGACCTGGGTAGGCTTGTGTAATGGAGTCCATATACCAGTTGCGTTCTGCCTGAAGCTCATTGTAATGAGAAACCGCAGCATCATAACCCTCCACCCCTCTTCTGTTTGGATCCAGCTTTCCGTATACCGCCATCAAATCAGACTCATATTGCATCTCAAAATTCATAAATCCGGAGTAGACCAGGTTCTCAGTTGAACCCTCGAAGTAAGGAACAGGGCCCTGATCCGAGGAAGTTACAGTCATTTCAACATTTTCCCTGTTAAAGATAAAATCAACAAACCTGTTCTGGCTCCTCACTCCATCACGCCTGTCGGCATAAATAATCCTGTAAATGCCCGGATGAACCTCATCAGAAAGCACGAAATAGAAAAATCCCGACGTTGTTTCCATGCTGTCGACCACCGTGAACTGGTCCCCATAGTAGGAGGCCAGCAGCACAGCTCCATTTTCACAATCTTCTATATTTCCCTGTATGAGCCAGGACTGGCCGGTGAGGATTTGAAGCGTTCCCAACAGGAGTGTGAAAGTGTATGCGAGCCTTACCATCTTGACTGTTATCACCATGAAAGTAATAAAATGAATGCTGGTTTTATTCTTCAACGAAGGAAGAACCATTTAATTACTAACTTGTTTATATAATTATGGACAAAGAAAAAAGCGACAATCCGACCTGGATTGATATAATAAGCAAATACAATAAACCTGATATAAGAAAAAGTATCTGGCAGATTATCAATTCACTGGGACCCTACATTCTGTTATGGGTTGCCATGTACTACAGTCTGCGTGTCTCCTACCTGCTTACCCTGGGGCTCGCATTTATTGCCACCGGCTTCCTGACCCGGATATTTATTATTTTCCATGATTGCGGACACGGCTCATTTTTTCGTACCGAAAAAGCCAACAGGATCGTAGGGACCATCCTGGGGAGCCTGGTATTCACACCCTATGATTACTGGCATCGGGAACATTCGATACATCACAAAACGGTGGGAAACCTGGACAAAAGAGGCAGCGGGGATGTATGGACACTCACTGTAGAAGAGTATAACAAACTCACCAGATGGAAAAAGTTTGTATATCGACTCTACAGAAATCCCATTATGCTCTTTGGAATCGGGCCATTCTTTTTATTTGTGATCTGGTTTCGGATCCCCCGGAAGAGCATGGAGCGCTCCGGGCGCGTAAGTGTTTACATAACCAACCTGATCATCCTGCTTTTCAGTTCAGTATTGATCCTGTTGATGGGATGGAAAGCATTTTTAATGATCCAGCTGCCCATCATCTATATCGCTACAGTAGCAGGTGTATGGCTCTTCTATGTGCAGCACCAGTATGAAGATGTAATCTGGACCAGGCAGGAAGAGTGGGATTATAAAACCATGGCAATGGAAGGGAGTTCCTTTCTGAAGTTTCCAAAGCTGCTGCAATGGTTTTCCGGCAACATTGGATTTCACCATATCCACCACCTCAGCCCAAAAATTCCCAACTACAACCTGGAGCGTTGTCACAGGGAGAATCAGATGTTCAAAGGGATCAAACCTGTCACATTTATTTCCAGCATGCGAACCATGTCCCTCCGGCTGTGGCATGAACAGTCAGGCAAACTCATTAGTTTCAGGCAATTCAGAAAAGCACTCCGGGCATCTTCAGGATAATCGGCTACAGGATATACCGGATCCCGCTGTGGAAAAGAAACGATACCGGAATGGCACTTCCAAATACAGGTTCGATCCTGATTCCCAGCGGTACTTTGATGCGATCTCCGACTTCCAGTTCGTAGCCGGCTCCAGCCAATACTCCCAATACAGTCCCGGAGCCATCATTGAAAATGTGAACGCCCGGTCCTGCCTGCAAATAAAAGAAATCTCCGACATATTTCTTAAAGCTGAATCCGATGTTGGTGGTCCATTCTGAACGATATCTTGTGCCGGAATAGTAGCCATCGCTCCATCTGTACTCCCAATAGTAGAGCCGGTTCTCGCCAAACTCCCCCACCAGGAGGAGACCAGGTTTCAGTTCATATTCCGCAACCGCCTTATATACGACCCCGATGTTGTCCCAATCTTCCAGCGGGCTCCAGTCTATAGCATTCTCAATATCGACCAATGTATACCCTGCACCGGCTATTACACCAACAGATCTGAACTGTGCACTGGCCAGGGAAAAAGCGGTCAGTCCGGCCAGAATGAAAGTAATTCGTTTCATAGTTTAGCAGATAGGTTCCAATAAAGATAACCAAATGCAATGTTCAAGTCAATATGGACAAATTGAGTCCATTTCGTATATTGCACTGAATCCCAAAAAAAACTGAAAACATGAGAACATTTCTTTTGCTCCCCATCATTCTCGTCGCTGCATATTCCTGCAACCAGGGTACAGCCAATAAAGGTCAGGATCAGGGTACAAAATCGGAACAGAGTGAAGAGTGGATCCAGCTTTTTAACGGTAAGGACCTGGATGACTGGACCATCAAAATGGCGAAGCATCCGCTGGGTGAGAACTTCAATAACACCTTTCGTGTCGAGGACGGACTGCTGAAGGTCCGTTACGATGAATATGACAAGTTTGACGGAGAGTACGGGCATATCTTTTACAAAAGTCCATATTCACACTATAAGCTTCGCGTGGAATACCGCTGTGTGGGAGAACAGGTAACCGGCGGGGAAGGCTGGGCCATGAAGAACAATGGTGTCATGTATCATTGCCAGTCGCCCGAAACAATGCTCCTGGATCAGAGTTTTCCGGTCAGCCTGGAGGGACAGTTACTGGGCGGCCTTGGGGACGGTCCCCGTCCGACGGGTAACCTTTGCACACCCGGGACCAATGTGGTGATGAATGGTGAACTGATTACCGACCACTGTATCAACTCCACATCACCAACATTTGACGGGGAAGAGTGGGTTCAGTTCGAACTGGTGGTTTATGGTGACAGCGTCATCTACCACCTGGTCAATGGCGATACTGTGCTCACATTCGAAAAACCACAAATAGGAGGCGGCAATGGACCCGAAAATTACCCGGTTCCTGAAGGAACACCCGTCACATCAGGCTATATCGCCCTGCAGGCCGAAAGTCACCCGTTTGATTTTCGTAAAGTTGAACTTCTGAATTTAGAGTAGGAGCTGAAATAAAAAAAATGCCTATCTTTTCTGCTTACTAAAAAATGAATGTAATATGGAAAAAAATGAGATCCTCACCCGTGTGAAAGAGGTTGTCAGCAATGTGCTGGGTATCGATAGTGATGAGATCACCGATGATTCTAATTTCATCTTCGATCTTGGAGCCGATTCAATGCAAAGTGTAGAACTGGTAGCCGGATTTGAAGAGGCATTTGATATCGAGATGGACCAGGACAAGGCGCTCGAGATCCAGAACGTTGGTGATGCGGTGAATTTCATAGCAGAATATGTTTAGTAAAATCAGATCCTGACCCCAAATGACTCCTACTGAAGAATTAAAACGGCTCCGTCATGAGAACCTGGATAAGATCTTTCATCCAAAATCGGTCGCCATTGTAGGCACCAATAATGTAAAAGGAACCGTCCCACACGACATTCTGGATAATATACTGAAAGCTGATTTCAACGGGATTGTCTACCCGGTAAGCCCCAGAGAAAAGAGCATCAAAGGAATCAAAGCATATAAATATGTGGTAGATGTACCCGATGATGTTGATCTCGCCATCCTGGTGTTCCCCAGTTCAGTCTGTCACATGGCGCTTGAACAATGCGGGCAGAAGGGGATCAAGTCTGTGATCATTATTTCCGCCGGATACAAAGAGGTTGGCGAAGCAGGAAGAAAGAGAGAGGAACAACTGGTGGAGATCGCAAGGAAGTACGGAATATCATTTATTGGTCCCAACTGCCTTGGTGTGATCAATACAAATCCCGAGACCAATCTGGATGCCTCCTTTGCAAGGGAGATGCCGGAACAGGGCAATATTGGGTTCCTCTCCCAGAGCGGGGCCCTCTGTACTGCCGTACTGGACTATGCAATAGCCAAACATATCGGATTCTCCAAGTTTATCAGTTTTGGGAATAAAGCGGATATCAGTGAGATCGACCTGCTGTATTACCTGATGAATGACGATGAAACCAAGGTCATTTTGATGTACCTGGAAGAGGTTTCCGATGGCAGGGCCCTGATGAAGGCAGCCCGGGACGTGATCGAAAAAAGCGGCAAACCGCTCCTTATCATCAAGTCGGGTCGGACCAGTGAAGGAGCTTCGGCAGCTGCATCCCACACCGGGTCGCTGACCGGTGAGGATGATATATGTGATGCCGCCTTTGAGCAGGCGGGGATCATCCGCTGCAATAACATCGAGGAGATGTTTAACAAAGCCATTGCCTTTGCATACCAGCCGCCTCCGGTATCGGAGAAAGTAGCCATAATCACCAATGCAGGCGGGCCGGGGGTGCTCACCACCGACGCTGCCATATCCAGCGGGCTGAAACTGGCTAAATTTTCAGCTGAGACCACTCAGATACTTAAAAAGGCGCTTCCCGCAACAGCCAATATCAATAATCCTGTGGATGTGATAGGAGACGCCCGTTCGGACCGCTACGTATCCGCCATTAAGGCCGCCTTCGAGGATCCAGATGTGGCAGGGGTCTTTGTGATCCTGACCCCCCAGTCCATGACAGATATCAAAACCATTGCTTCCGATATCGTCCATATAGCCAGTGGACAGACCAAGCCTATCTATACCTCATTTATGGGTGAAAAGGATGTTGCCTCCGGTATCGACCTTCTGCAGAGGAATAAGATTCCCCACTATTTTCTTCCGGAATCCATGTGCACATCTTATCATGCGGTTCACCGTTTCAACAGGTCCATCAAACAAAAGGTACACCAGTTGCCGGCTCTGGAGCATATCGAGAAGGAGCTGGCCCGGAAACAGATGGATAAAGTACACTCGAACGGGAGAAGCTATATCCCTGAAGTTGAAACCATTGAACTGCTTCAGACCTATGGACTGCCGGTCCCCCGTGGAAAACTGGCCGCCACCCCGGATGAGGCTGTAAAGATCGCCGGGCAGATCGGTTACCCGGTTGTGCTCAAGGTGGTCTCGGACGAAATCATACACAAATCTGAGGCAAAGGGTGTTGAATTGAACCTGGGGAGTGCCGGTGAGGTAAAGGAGGCATGGGAGCGGATCCACAGCAATGTCCGCACACTGATGCCAGAGGCTTCCATCAAGGGGATATATGTCATCAGCATGATTACAGGAAGTGAAGAGATCATTCTGGGGATAAAAAGGGATCCCGCCTTTGGGCCGGTACTGATGTTTGGCCTCGGGGGGATCTTCGTTGAGATTTTCAGGGATGTTAGTTTCGGCGTTGCACCCCTCAGCCGGGATGAAGCACTTTCGATGATTGAGCGGACCAGGGCCTATGAGATCCTGAGGGGAGCAAGGGGCAGATCACCCCGGGATCTGGATTCAGTCGTGGATGCACTGCTCAGGCTCAGCACGCTGGCTGAGGATTTCCCGGAAATTGAGGAGCTGGATATCAACCCGTTTTTTGTAATGGATAAAGGTAAAGGGAGCGTTATCGGCGATGCAAGAATGATATTGAATAAAACAACTATATAACTAAAACTAAAATCACCACAACATGAGAATTGTAATTAAAGACACCAAAAAAGAGACAGGGAGATGGACTGCAGAGTATATATGGAAAAAAATTGAAACCTTCGGTCCCACGGCTGAAAAACCCTTTGTGCTGGGATTGCCTACCGGCTCTTCACCCATGCCTGTTTACACAGAGTGGATCAGGATGTACAAGGCCGGAGAGATCTCCTTTAAGAACGTCGTGACTTTCAATATGGATGAATATGTGAACCTGCCCGTGGATCACCCCGAGAGTTACCACTCGTTCATGTATGAAAACCTGTTTAATCATATAGATATCCCGAAGGAGAACATCAATATCCTGAATGGGAACGGAGCCGACCTGGAAAAGGTTTGCAGGGACTATGAAACCAAAATTAAATCCTATGGCGGCATTGAACTGTTTCTCGGGGGAATAGGCCCGGATGGGCATATTGCCTTCAATGAACCCGGATCCTCACTGGCTTCACGCACCCGGGTAAAGACACTGAGTTACGATACTATCCTGGCCAATTCCAGGTTCTTTGACAACGATATGTCGAAGGTACCCACACAGGCCCTTACCGTAGGGGTCGGTACCGTAATGGATGCAAGGGAGGTGGTTATCATCATCACCGGGTTCAACAAGGCCCGGGCAGTCCGGGAGGTGATTGAAGGCGGTGTAAGCCATATGTGGACGGTCTCCATACTTCAGCTGCACGAACATGCCGTGATCTCTCTTGACGAACCTGCCACCATGGAACTGCAGGTCGAATCCGTAAAATATTTCAAAGATATTGAAGAGATCGCCGGTGATAAAATGCCCAATCACAGCGAGGAATGAAACAACGTCCGTTAAATAATTCAGAAATTACAGCCCTTCAGAACCAGGGCTGTTTTTCTTCCGATTGGTCAAAAATAAGCGTCACTGATCCTTTCTCAACTGAGACCATTCACCATACACGTTTTATGGGTGAGATCAGCCTCGGCAATGTGGGAGGATCCATTACGACCGGCGAAGGAGATACCAGACCTTCTGGTCTTTACAACTGTACCATTGACAACTGCGAGATTGGCAACGATGTACTGATCGATAACGTGCAATTGCTGAAGAATTACAGGATCATGGACCATGTGATCATCGAGCATGTGTATGCTGTATCGGTGAACGGGATCACCTCATTCGGTAATGGTTATGAAATTGAGGTGCTCAACGAAGGCGGAGGCAGGGAGCTGATGCTTTACGACAGGCTCACAGCCCAGCTTGCTTACATACTGGTCAGCTACCGGCACGATCCCGCACTGATAGGTGCCATCAATGACATGATCAAAGATTATGCCTCAAAGAAAAGCTCAGGTACCGGGACCATCGGGAATGACGTCCGGATCATCAATACAGGGACCATCAGCGGGGTAAATATCGGGGAGAGTGCCGTGATCATGGGTACTACTTCACTGAAAAACGGCACCATCGTTTCCAGCAAGGAGGCTCCGGCATGTGTAGGTGAAAATGTGATTGCAAGGAATTTTATCATGCTATCGGGTTCGAAATTGGATGGAGGTGCTCTTGTGGACAAGTGTTTAGTGGGACAGGGAGTGGAGATCGGAAAACAGTTTTCTGCCGAGAATTCTCTGTTCTTCGCTAACTGCGAAGCCTTCCACGGAGAGGCCGTCAGCATTTTTGCCGGACCTTATACGGTCACCCATCATAAATCTTCCCTGCTGATTGCCGGGATGTATTCATTCTATAATGCCGGGAGTGGCACCAACCAGAGCAACCACATGTATAAACTCGGACCGGTGCACCAGGGGATCCTGGAAAGAGGATCCAAAACAGGCTCTTTTGCTTACCTTCTCTGGCCCTGCCGCATAGGGGCATTCTCTGTGGTGATGGGGAAAAACCTGGCCAGTTTCGATACCAGTGATTTTCCGTTCTCATACATCAATGTGGATCATGAAAAAAGTGTCCTGACCCCCGGCATGAACCTCTTCACGGTCGGGACTCGCCGCGACAGTGAGAAGTGGCCTAAAAGGGACAAGCGGAAGGATCCTGACAGGTACGACCTGATCAATTTCGATTTTCTGAGCCCCTATATTGTTCAAAAAGTGATAGACAGTCTGGATATCCTGCAGCAACTTTATGAAAAGACATCTCAAAAGCAGGAGTCCGTCTTTTACAAGGGGATCCGGATAAAAAGGCTGATGCTGAAATCGACCCGGAGGTATTATGAAATGGCCCTCGACATCTTTATGGGGAACCAGGTTGTGAAAAAACTTCTGAAGATCAAAGATCATTCATCCCTGGATGCCATCAGAAAGGGACTTTCAGTGACACGATCCATTTCTGGAAAGTGGATCGACCTGGCCGGGATGATAGCTCCTGAGGAGTCCATTCAGCAGTTGATGTCAGAGATCAGTTCAGGGAAGATAAAGAGCCTTGCTGAGATCGCCTCATCGCTGGAAGACATTCATGGCTCCTATGAGGATGATGCATGGAACTGGACCACCGGTATCCTGGCTGACCGGTTTGGAATCGATGTGGATCAGATCACCGCAGAGCAATTGCAGCAACTGGTGGACCGGTGGGAGAGCATGACCGTCAAACTGGATAAGATGATCCTGAATGATGCGGCAAAAGAGTTTGACGAATCCAGCAGGATAGGATTCGGTATTGATGGTGATGCGGAAGTGGTGCGCAGGGACTTCGAAGCGGTCAGGGGAAGGCATGAGGAAAACAAATTCATTGTCGGGATCAATGAGGAGATGGAACGGACCGAAAAAAAGGCAGCTGAACTGAAAGACATGATCAGCAACCTGAAGATTAATGTTTCCTGACCAGCTCCTCCCGGATGGGCTCTACCTGATTATTCTTAGTCCTATCTTCTCCTGACCGGTGCTGCAGAACGGTTTGGCGCTGACCTGGACGGCGCTGCCGAGCGTGTAGAGGGCCTTGCCTGGGAGGGCCTGTTTTGCTGATACTGCGGTTTGTTCTGCTGATACTGCGGTTTGTTCTGCTGGTATTGCTGAGACCTTGCCGCACCCTGGTTCCTGGAGTTATAATCCCTGTTCAGACTGTTCGAATTAGACGATCCCGGCCTGGTGTTCCCGATGGCGGGTTGTTGTCCGGTCGATGGCCTTGTATTTCCGGTGGCAGGCTGTTGTCCCGTTGATGGCCGGGTATTTCCGGTGGTGGGTTGTTGTCCGGTCGATGGCCGGGTATTCCCGGTGGCTGGTTGCCCGCTGGAGTTCTGGTCCCTCCTGTCTGCGCCTGCTCCATTATTCACCCTGTTCCAGTCCTCTCCGTCCCTTCGGTATACATTTCCCTGCCGGTCGGTATAGACATTGTTGGGACCGTTTGCAGGCCTGGCGGTAGGTCTGTCGGAAGGGTTGGTTGTAGCCATCCTGTCGCCGGTCCTGGGATCAAACTGACTGTTACCTGTCCTTCTGACTCCCTGTGCACGATTATTATATACATTATTGGTCGGCATGGGCCTGTTGGCATAGGGTGTTGGCCTGCCATAAGAGCTGTTCCTGCCTGCATAGTATCCGGCACGATACCCGGAAGAGTATCCATACCGGTATCCGTAATGGTAGCTTGGCCTGTAACCGCACGGTCCCCACCAGCCCCTGTATGGCGATCCCCATCCAAAGGTCATCCAGCCATAGGATACTCCAAATGAGAAACCCCAACCTGTATAAGGATTCCAGTGAACACTGTATCCGTATGTAACCGGCCTCGGGTAGTAGTAAGCTCCATACCAGGGCCTGTAATAGTATCCGGTACCGTAGTAGATGCATCCCCTGTAGGCATATGAGTGTACATAACCCGGCGTGTATCCCACATAGACTATATCGGGAGTAGTGTCGTATATGTAGACATACTTCACATTGTATACCGGAGATTCAGGGGGGATCTGCTGCACGCTCTCCGGAACAACCGTACTGACGATCCAGGGACCATTGGGTGTATCCGATTCAAACCAGATGGCATTGTCGCAGCAGTAGTAGCGATTGTCGATAAGCAGTACCGATTTATCCGTATTTACCGCATATTTCATACTCGTACTGCCCACCTTCTCAAACTGGGGCCGCCCATCATAGGTTACCTCCAATCTGGCTTCGTTACGGTCCACCTCCGCGGTCTGGGGGATCTGGTTTTCCAAAAGTGCCTCCCTGGCCTCCTGAGTTCCGGCAATACTGGAACGAACCGACCCAATATCCGAATCGGCTGGTATGGTGGCAAATCCCTCCGGGATATTTTCAGGATCAACAAAGCTCCAGGGACCCTCTGTAAGAGACCTTGACCGGTACCAGCGGCCCGCTACCAGCACATAGTATTCCTGTGTTTCAATATTCATCAGGATATCATCTGCTGTATTGGTCATAAAAAGAATAGAGGTCCCCTCAATGGGTTTAAACTGGGGTTCTCCATTGGACTGCAGCAGTTCAGCAGGTGAGGTTCGGAGTATAAGCGCCGGTGTAACTTCCTCCACTTCTTCTGAACCATTATCTGCGGCCCCTTCCTCTCCTATGGCCTCCTCTGCGATTTTTTCCAGTTTCTTTGGAACACTGGCGGCGGTCTCCCAGCTACTGAAATTCTCAGAAACATACCACTTCTCGCCACCTTTGATATAGTAGTTGCCTTTATTCGTATCCTTTACAATAAAATAGGGAGTATTCACCACCCGTTCATAGGAGGTTTTTTCTATCTCTTCAAACCGCGGATCCCCATCCACCAGGATCAGCATGGTTGGAGCATTGGAAAAAATAATTTCCGGTGGGGCATTATTAAGGTCTTCAGAAAGTCCGGATTGCACCTCAGTCATATCAAGATCCGCCAGTAACTGGTCAAGCGAAAGTTCCATCTCCCAGCGGGGGATCTCCTCTTCCAGCAAATCTGAGAGCTTCTGGATATCCTCAGCCTCTACATCGGGAAATTTGGCAGCTGTTACATCCAGGTCCAGCAGTTGAACGGTGCGGTCGTCCAGATCGGTGGAAATATTGCATTCAAACCACATGGCGCCAAAAACAGGCGTGGTGTACTCCTGGTTGGTTACTGAGATGGCAGCCCTCGATTCGAGCGTATTGGCTGAGAGCGATTCTACCTGCGGCTGATAAATGATGATAGTAGCCCCATTCTTCTCTATCTTCCTGGGCCAGTTATTGTCGTCTGCACCCCTTACCACCGTAGTGGCGCATGCAAAAAGAGCTATAATGATCCCTAAATGATTCAGATGCTTCATGGTTGACTGTTTAAATAATTAAAGTAAGTTATGTTTTTTAAATCAGAAGTTATTTAACTTATACTGAGCTATTATTAACACTGTCCCCTGCACCGGAGAGGAAAAATATGACTGACAAGTTTGGCTCAATAATTGCTGTAATCAGGCTGATCCATTTATCCGGATCTGAAAATACCACAGCAATGAAAGCCCCATATATTGCACTGTATCTTGCTTTATTACTTTTTTTCCCCACAATCCTGTTCTCCCAGCAAGCACCAGAACAAATGCCCGGTATCTCCGATCGGGCCGATTATGAAAAACTTTACCTGCATACCGACCGGGATTACTACTTCCTGGGAGACACCATCTGGTTCAAGGCTTACTGCCTGGACGGACGTACACACCGATTTCCCCAGGGGATCTTTAACCTGCATGCTGAGCTGATCGATAGGAATGGAATAAAGATCCAGAATCAGTTGCTCTATGTGGAAGAGGGGAGGGCACCGGGTAGAATGTCCATACCGGATACACTGGATCCGGGGCAGTATCTCTTACGCGCCTATACCGATGAGCAGGTCAACCTGGGAGAGGATCACTTTTTCCAGAAGACTCTGGAAGTATCCAAGCTCAGAAGTACACTTGATAAGGAGGACACGATCCGTTCAGAAGCAGCTGAACCTCAGATAGACCTGGCCTTCCTGCCTGAGGGAGGCTTTTTGCTGGCTGGAAGGATGAATACCGCGGGCATTAAAACTGTAAATGAACAAGGCAGAAGTATTGCGGTCATAGGGGAGATATTGAATCAGGAAGGTGTGGTGGTCGGTACCTTCGATACCGGTTACAAAGGTATGGATACAGTCCATTTGCATCCTGTTCATGGAGAAGACTACCAGATCAGACTTCCCGGATATCCTGCCTTCCTTAAGAAAATCAGCGGTGTAAGGGAAAAGGGCATCAAGGTTGAATTAAGTGAAGTGTCAGAGGAGGGATTCCTGTTCCGGGTAGCCAGTAATGACAATTCTAATGATGGAAAAAACTTCCTGTTTGCCATCATGCACAGGGGAGCACTTATCTTTCAAAAGGAATTTAAGATGAAAGGGGAGGATTTACCTATACGGATCTCTTCACTGGCTCTGCCGGCCGGAATAAACCGCTTTGTTTTACTGGATGAGCAGCTGGTTCCTCTTTCAGAACGCCTCTTTTTTTCAAATAACATAGATATCAACCGGATCCAAATAGAAGCGAACGAGGAAACATACAGCACCCGAAGTCCGGTTACCCTCAGCCTCAGTGAATCTGAGGACCTTGGAGGAATGGCCTGGTCGAGTCTCTCCATGTCAGTGGTGGCAAGCAATGCCATAAATGATCAGAAGAAAGGTTCGGATATCCGTTCCTGGTTATTGCTCAATTCTGAACTCAGGGGAACCATTGAATCTCCCCCGGAGTTCTTTATGGATGACGAAGAACACAGCTCATTGGAAAAACTGGATCTGCTAATGTTGACCCAGGGATGGAGCAACTACCTGTGGAACACTACCCCGGTTGCTGACCAGGACACCTCTATACAACCACCGGCAGGCATCAGTCTCAGCGGAGTGGTAAAACGCCCATTGAGTAACAGGCCGGTCGTGGATGGAAAGGTGGTCTGCAATATTTTTAACATTGAGGGTTACTACAGCATAGAGACCACAACAGATAACCAGGGCAGGTACCTGTTCCGGGGCCTCTATATACCAGATAGCGCTTCCCTCTTTATCAAGGGTTACAACAGCAAGGGGAAACTCTACACCGAGGTGTTCCTGGATCCGGTTGTCCAGCCCGGGCCAGAAGTGTCAGCACCCTATCTCCCGGTTTCCAGGCGCCTGGAGGAATTTCCGGTAAGGCTCTACCAGCAACAGTATTTCAGTCTGCAGGAGCTGCGTGAATACAGCCTCAGGACCGGCTCCATTCTCCTCGATGAAGTCACTGTTAAAAACAGGTTCACCCCGGTAAGTGACGGTCATTACCGCATCTATGCAAAACCCAGGGACTCCTTCAAGATCACTGAAAAAGACTATCACTACCTGAATGTTTTTGATTATCTGCTGGCGCATGTATCAGGACTGAGCAGCGGCCCCATAAGCTTCACAGCAGGAGGCTCTGCACAATTATTGCTATTGAATGGAGTCGAAATCGAGAGGAAGGACTTAGAGTCCATACCCATGAGCGAGGTGGATGTAATAGAATTTATAAAGCACTATGATGTAACCCGTGTAGCCATGTTTGGTACAAGAGGCGCAAATGGTGTCATTTCGGTATTTACGAAGAAAGGCGGAGAGATCAAACCTGACAACTATGTCCAGGGGACCCTGACCAGACGGATCAATGGATTCTCCTCATACAGGGAATTCTATGCCCCTGTATACACCCCGGAAAATATCGATTCTGACCTGCCTGACCACCGTATCACCCTTTACTGGGATCCAGAAATCGAAATGCAAGACGGAGCAGCAACGGTCTCCTTTTTCACTTCAGATGATTATTCCAGGTACAACATTATTGTTGAAGGGATTACCAGCACCGGAGAAATCTGTATGGGCGAAGCTGAGATAATGGTTGCACGGGACCATGCCAGCCTACTCCCCCAGTGAATACTCATAGGGCAGAAAGTCAGCGATCCGTTGTTTGGCCATGGTTCCAGACCAGATAATGCCGGTGGGATCGAAAAAGCCATCCTGCTCAAAATAGAGCTTCTCTTTAAGGAATGTGATATAACTGAGATTGCCAAAATTATTGATCTCCAGATCTTCAGGATATTGGAGGAACTTCCTGCCCAGTATATCCTCAGAAACGATGTCTTCATATTTAAGCTTATCTGAAGTCCTGTAATTCTTGACGACAAAGCCTGAAGACTGCAGAGAATTGAACCAGAGGGTTCTGAAGAAATGCTTACTTGAACCCGTATAGGCGTATTCCCTTCTGCGTTCGTAACGATTCAGGCTCGATTCATCTGTAACCAGGTCCCTGTTAAAGATGATGCTGCCGGTATAAACCACAGTTTTGTTGTTCCGGTCATATTCAAAGCGTTCCAGGTAATAGGTGATATCGTAACCCAGGGAAAGGTTCTGAATACGCAAAGGTCTTTTTGCATATGCCTTCAACGTATCTTTATCGAAGGCATAGTTAAAGGTGATCTCCTCTTCATTCAAAATATAACACCTGTGCGCATTGCTGGTAAGTCCGATGAATTCCTTCTTGAATATACGCATACAGGCTCTTCTTTTCCTGACCAGTGATTTGGTGCTTACCGATACCTCTTCGATCTGGAATACCCGGGGTTTTAACAACACCCTCAGGATCTCTGCCGGATTAAATTCAGTGATTACCTGAGGATAATACCCGACGGCACTGATGTACAGGGGTCTTGTATGATATTTACTTACATCCAGTTCAAAACCACCTGTCTCATCCGTGGTGGTGCCCACGAAAGTACCATTGAAGAAGACAGAGGCATAGTCAACCGGCAGGCCCGTCTGCTCATCGAGGACAATTCCTCTGATAAGCTGTCCATCCACATTTGAGACCAGGCTCAGGACCAGAAGTGCCAGCAAGACTCTTTTCATAAAGTGGACCTATTTAATTTGAAGTTCCGTAGAGGCACTGATCCATGCTGCACTCTTTTTATCCCAGATACGGACCAGACAGCTTACCTGATTTGCTATTTCAAATCCGGTTAGTATAAAATGAGGGGCCACCTGTTGATGCACATCTTCATAGCTCAGGCCATCATCACCAAGCAGATCGGACTCGTCCAGGATCACATTTCCATCCGCATCTTTTATCACCATACTCAATCCCAGCAGAACCTGTCCGTCATCCACATAAAAGCCATCCAATCCTTCAAATAGCAGATAAATATTCTCATCAAAACCTGCCTGCCCGCTGGTAATGGTATAGCCTCCCTCCTGCGAAAAAAGATAGATCTCCCGTGCCTTAACCTGCTCTCCTCTTATGGTGATTCCCGGATCCCTGTTGACGTTGAAATCAAGTGTTGCCTTCAGCGTTCCTTTCCCCCTTTTATCACCAATATTCACATAAAGGGTGTAATTGCCACCGGAATGCATCGGATTTGCCACAGTTACCTGGGCATACAGCTCCAGGGGCGAATAATCGATCCCCTCAGCATATTCCGCATAAAGATCATTTATATGAAGGACACTGTCTCCCTGATCACTGATTATCAACAGTTCCATGTCTGGGAAAGCGTTTTCTCCCTCCCGCTCAAACCCCTCCATCCCTTCGAAATTTACATAGTATGTTTCGCCGTATGTAAAGGTATTCCGCTGAATAATATTCTCTCCATCTGAGAGATAGGTCTCATTGCAGGAGAGTCCGTTCCCCCTTGTGGTCAAACCCGTCTCCAGGTCCTTCCTGACATACTGGGCGGAAGCGCAGTCGAAGATCGTAAGCAGCAAAACCGCAATTACAGGAATTCTGAACAGGTTTTGCCTGGAAAACAGTGTCATCATCAGGATTCTATCAGGAAACACCAACAATTTACAGATTTTGTTTGAATTTGGCTCACTGCCTGTGCAATGCCTATTCATGCAATCAATTTGTTTTGTTTTGAATCTGTTGTAGTTTTATTGAACAAAACACGAACTGGATCCGGAGGACCTATAAAATCTGCAATCATGAAAAAAATACCCATGTTTTGTCTTATGATCCCCTTGCTACTGGGGAGTTGTACCCGGGAGAAGGTATCTCACCTGGAAGGGGCATGGAAACTGGCTTTTGAATATGAAGTCTCAGGAGATCAAGCCACTCAATTGTATCCGGGTGCTTCCAGAGGAACTGAGATTAAGATGTGGGCGGGAGACAGGTGGTCACTTGTAGGAGTGTATATTGATGATTCTACGGTCACCGATAATTATGGCGGGGGAAAGTTTACCCTGGAAGGCAACAACTACCAGGAAATTGTTGAATATCACAGTGCCACGGAATACCTGGGGCAGACCGTAAAACTGCACCTGGAAATAAAGAACGATACACTTACTCAGATCTGGCCGGTGGATGAACAAGGAGAATCCTTAAAAAGTCACCACTACATGGAAAAGTGGGTCAGGCTCAAGTAGTCTTCCATGGATAGCGGAGATCTTTAATCCTCTGATACAGTCAGCGCGAAATCCTGAATGATGGGGTCACCTTCCACAATTTCCACGTCTTTCACAGTATCATTATCAAAACCTTCCATAGCAGCAATTACATCATAGAATCCGGCAGGAACACCGGCCATGGCATAGTATCCTTCCCCATCAGTCAGTGCTGAGGCTATTTTATTTTCATCCTGCTCAATCCAGACTGAAGCACCCGGTAATAATGTATCAGCATCCGCATCAGTGACCACTCCCTCCAGCGTACCCTCCACTGTATTATTCACCGCCTTAATCACAGGTTTGAAATTGAATCCTTTAATACCTGCAGGAGTATCCATATTACCTTTTAAAACAAAGGAGTGCTCCAAACTAAAGTCCAGTAATACATCCGAGGTTAATCCACCGGCGACTTTTAATGCTGGTTCCAAAAAGATTTTGATACCGGTTTGCGCACCGCTGGGCACCTTAATGTTGTAGTCTTCACCTCCCTTAACGGTCAGGCCGGCTTCATCCACGTATACCCTGATCAGGTCATACATTCCGGGATCGATCTCAGCTTCAACAAGTTTGGCTGTGACTCCATTTCTCAGATCCAGCAGGTTAACCGGACCGGTTAGCTCGAGTTCCAAAGGTATAAAGGGATATCCATCTTCATCCCCGTCAGTGACTTTACGGATCTCCACCTTTACGATATGTACCGTCGCTGCATCAATCATATCGATGGGGAAAGGAGCATCTGTAAGATGAATGACCAGATGACCCTTCTGATAATACTCGTTATCGCTATTATTATCCTTACATCCGTAAGAAAATAGTATCACCAGCACGGACAGGATTTCCAGGAGCAACTTCGCTTTTTTCATAATGTTAGATTTAGTGAGCCAATAGGTTTATCTTATATACCGCACAGGTCACCTTATACCCTACCAATTTTTTCATATTTTTTTGAACACATGAAATGCGGACCTCAAACTGCTGGGCATTTCTCACCTACAATAATACAATATTGCCCTGCATATTGACGAGACATAGATGGAGTCAACAGGAAGGTTCATCAAAAAACCGCGTCAGGCGAACCAGCGTGCTCTGCGATAAGATTCAAAATGTGCTTTTTCAGCTACGATCTTTTCTGACGCTTCATAGAAAACACCTTTGGCCGATGAACCCGAGTAGAAGTCCACATCCACCCTGCTTACACGTCCATGTCCGAACTCGACATAACAGGTGCCCTTCCCGTTATAAGGGACTGAGAATTCAACGTTTTCAAACTCTGCAATGATGGATTCCGCAGCAACCCGGGCTGCACCTTCCGCAAACATTCCGGCCTTCGGCACCCCGACACTGGCTACATCACCAATTGCATAAACATTATCGAACCCGGTTTTCAGGCTGGTTCTATCCACATGTATCCACCCATTCCTTGTCAAACCGCTCTGCAAAACAACCTCCGGGACACAGTGCTCAGGTATACCCAGAAACAGATCAGAGGGTAGTTCTGTTCCGTCATCCAGGTAAGCTGTTTTACGCACGGGATCAATTGATTCAACCATATTTTCATGGATATAATTGATATCACGTTCAGCAAAAGCCTTCAGCAGAGCCTTGGAAGTGCCCAGTGAAGGGGGAATAGGCAGAATAAAAGGTAAAATAAGCGTGATCTTGCAGTGTTGACGTACACCCTGACGGGTCAGATACTCATCGAGCAACAACGCGGCCTCACTGGGAGCAGGAGGACATTTAAACGGAGTGGAAGTCACCCCTATGATGGCATGGCCCCGTTTAAAGGTTGGCAATATTTTGCTTATTCGTTCAGCTCCTTCAAAGGAATAGAATTCATTCCCACCCTCAGCAAGACCGGGTGTGGCGCTGATATTATATTCTGCGCCCAGAGCGATAACCAGCACATCTGCCCGGTGCGTTCCATTATTTGTTGTAACTGTCCTGTTTACGGGATCAATAGCTGTAATGGTCTCCCGGCAGAATTTCACTCCGGGTTTTACAATCTTACTATAAGGGATCTTTACACTATCTGCCTGTTTGCGGCCAAACATTACATCCAGTTTTGAGAACCCGAAATAAAAAGTGTCGTTCCGGTCGATCAGGGTAAGATCAATGCGGTCTCCAATTCTCTCCGAAAGAATCGTACACAGTTCAAGCCCTCCAAAACCTGCTCCAAGAATAACAATGCGCAATTTCATTATGATCTGAATGAAGAATATATCAATAAACACTCATGGTATAAATAAGTTTGTTCAGAGAAGGTGAATGCAAGGAAATCAAATGGGGGTAAGATTTGACTTATATACCAACAGGTCGTATCTTGTATATAACTATCAGTTAAGCCATAATGCCCACCAATCCCAACAAGCTATCCCGATTCTGGCAGGAACTGAGACGCAGAAAGGTGATCCGTGTGATCACAGTCTATACAGCCGTATCACTGGCCATCCTGGAATTAATAGGTAATATCAGCGAACCCTTCGGGCTGCCCGACTGGACACTGAAGCTGGTATTTGTGATCCTGGTCATCGGATTGATCCTGTCCATTATCCTTTCATGGATCTATGATGTCCACCCGGAGGGTGGGATCATAAAAACAGAACCGGTTAAGGCAGGCAGGGAAAAAGAGAAATCAACAGCTTCCACCGGCTGGAAAGTGGCCACCTATCTGAGCCTGTCGGTTATTGTTGCCTTGATCCTGATCCACATCCTGTCCGGGGATAACAGATCTAAAAAACAAGCTGTCTTGGAAAAATCCATAGCGGTCCTCCCGTTCAGAAACGAGAGCTCTGATGAGGAGAATGCCTATTTCATCAACGGGACTATGGAATCGATCCTGGACAATCTCTGCAAGATCAAGGACCTGCGGGTACCGGGCAGAACCTCCGTGGAGCAGTACCGGGATGTGGGAAAAGCGATCCCTGTGATCGCCGAAGAGATGCATGTGAGCTATATACTTGAAGGTAGCGGTCAAAAAGTTGGGGACAGGATAAAACTGTACGTTCAATTGCTGGACGGGAAGAACGACCGGCATATCTGGTCAAAAGAGTATAACCGCGATATTGAGCATGTGGAGGACCTGATCGATATCCAGAGTGAGGTAGCCAGGCTTATTGCCGGGGAGATTGAAGCGATCATTACCCCTGATGAAGAAGAACTGATCAACAAGGTACCCACCACCAGTATGACGGCCTATAAACTGTATCTTGAAGCAAACGAATTCAAGAAAAACTATTATGAAACACGGGACCTTGCTTCCTATCAGACTGCCGTCAATCTGTACAATCTTTCACTGGAAACGGATCCTTCCTTTGCAAAGGCATATACCGGGTTAGCCTGGACCTATGCGAACAGGTATTTCTGGCCTGAATTCTTTACAGAGAACTTTCTGGATTCCTGCCTGGTGATGGCCGATATGGCACTTTCCATCGACGATAAACTGGAAGATGCCTATTATCTGAAAGGATATTACTACGAGATGAATGGAGATCTTGAAGAAGCTATCCATAATTATGACCGGACAATAAAAATTAATCCGAACTATTATTCCGCATATACGCGCAGAGGAAGCCTCCTTTCATATGTTCTGGCCGATAATGTAAAGGGCCTGGAAGACTATCACAAAGCATTAACCCTTGTTGGCCCCGAGGACCGTCCCTCTTTGCTGCAGACGGTAGGCATTAAGTATTCAGGCCTGGGATTCGCTGATATAGCAAAGAATTTCTATAACGATAAATACGCCCTTGATAGTAATCGTGTAGCATACATTTTGATGATGGGATGGCTGGAATTCGGCCTTGAACATTATGATGAAGCTTTGCGATGGATGAAGGAAGCCCTGCAGTTAGATACCACCGTTCTTGTCAATTTACATTTTTACATCTATGCAACCAATCCTGATTATCAGGAAGCCTTTAAACAAGCACAGAAATGGCTTGCACTCTCCGAAAGGACCGGTGTACCAAACTATTTTCAGTCACACCGCATAGGTTTTATATATTATCAACTGGGCAGGTTTGAAGAAGCTCAGTCGTTTTTTGACCAGCAGATCAGTTACAGCGAAAGAAGCATCAGAATGAGCCGGTTTTATTCACAGGGAAAGGCGGCCCAGTACGATCTTGCTGCCACCCTTGCATTCCTGGGTGATAAGGAAGAAGCCTACCGGCGCATGGATGAGTTCAATTCCCTGGATAATTTTGACCTGGGAATGATCAGCTTTGTTGAAGGAGACCCCTTGTTTGCAAGCATAAAAAAAGAAGATCGCTTTAAGAGGATCGTACAGGAGATGGAAGCCAAGAACCGGGCTGAGCATGACCGGGTCCGGCAATGGCTGGAGGAAAATGATATGCTGTAAATCCGGTCCGGATCATTCTGCAGAAATGGGCATCGCCCTGTATTTTGAAGTATATATCAGCAACAACAACAAGCTCATTTAAAAACTCAAATAAACTAAATCCGGGAAATATGAAACGCAGAACTTTTCTTCAACAGTCAGGCCTGGCAGCTGGTGCTGCCACTTTCGGGGGCTTAGCCATGGAACAACAGGCAGTTGCCTCTCCAAAGCCTCCTGTATTCAGAGCCAAACGATCCGGACAGATCAAATTAGGATTATATGGTATTACCTACCTGGGAGTATGGTATGACGGTCCCGGGCTTTCGTTTGAGGAGTTTGTACAAAGAGCAAAAGAGTATGGATATCAAGGTATTGAACTGGATAATAAACGACCCCAGGGTAATCCGATGGATATCCCTTTGAAAAGAAGGGATGAGATGAGAAATATCCTTGATAAAGCAGGGATTGAAATACCTGCTGTAGCATGCAACAATGATTTCAGCAGTCCTATACCCGAGCACCGTGAATGCCAGTTGTTGATGGTAAAAGAAACGACTCGAATGGCCAGGGACCTGGGAGCTAAAATTGTTCGCCTGTTTCCTGCATGGACCGGGATCCCCATTCACGAGGGTGTCGGAACCTATGATTTAACCAGAACAGATTTTTACAGTTTCCAGCGCCAGTACCCGTATGCTACGATGCTGGATCGTTGGAATTATGTAAAAGAGTGCCTCAAGGAATCTGCTGCATTTGGTGAGGAATTCGGGATTACCATGGCCCTCCAGAATCATCCGCCATTATTCAAGGATTACCGTGATTGCCTTCGGATGGTAAAGGAGGTGAATTCCCCATGGTTAAAAATCTGTCTCGATGCCGGTATGATGGACAGAAAGGATCCGGAATGGGTAGAAGAAGCAGTAAGAGCGGTAGGCTCATTACAGGTTCACTCTCATTACGGCGGGGAATTTTTCAGGGACAATACAGGTAAAGCAGAATCAAAATATGCCAGTGATAGACATCATGATGAAATCATCGAATGGGCCGACTATGACCGTTATATCCAATTGATGGGAGAGATAGGATTCAGTGGTTACTTCTGCTACGAATTATGCCATCATATCAGAACCCCTGACGGCAAGACGGCCACCGTTGATTACGCCCATGAACAGGCAGCACTCGCCAGGGAGTACATGTCGGATATCCTGTCCCGTCAAAATATGTGAAGTGATATTACCATAAATATACAGGGGCCTGATCCGTGGAAGCAATTACGTGCTCATTATTAAGACAATCGGATAAAATATCTGGGAAATTTCATTTATTCATGTTTTAACCTGATTATAATTTTAGTGAATATTCATTAGTCCATGTGGATATTTCTTCATTTCAATAATCAGGTGAACACCGCAGCCGGACTACCGCTTCTAATTGCAGTATTTGCAATAAAAGAAATCCATGCTGGATTTATCCATTTTATCCAGTACATCCTTTGCAGTAGATTTACCGGTGCAACAACCATAAACCAATATTCACCTCTCTTGTCCATAAATAAATAGTTTAAACATCTGAATAACAAGAACAACGAATCCAAATAACTGCAGCCATGAAAAAAAAGATACTGCTGGTACTGCCCAGGAACGAAGAGGTAAACTTCATCAATGTATCGGGTATTATCAGAATGATCACCAGGAGATCGGGTGGACCCATTGTATTGAGCCTGGCAACCGTTGCAGCCCTGACAATCCCCGGGTTCGAGGTTAAGATTATTGATGAGGATGTGGAAGAGGTCAATTTTAGTGAGCCCTTTGATATTGTGGGCATCGGGGGATTTTCCTGCTATCTGAACCGGGCAGAGCGGATTGCACTCGAATTTTCAAAAAGGGGCTCCCAGATCGTTTGCGGGGGTTCCCCTGCAACCTTCAGTCCGGAAAGATGGAGAGAATTTGCCGACGTCCTGATTCTGGGGGAGGCAGAAAAGACCTGGCCACGCTTTCTTCAGGATTACCTGAACGGGACTGTAAAGAAAGAATATATCGAGGAAGAAAAATTAGATATATCCTTAAGCCCGGTTCCGGATTTCAGCGGATTCTCCCGGAGCACCCTGAAGAAATACCTATATGGGATCGTACAGATCAGCCGTGGATGTCCCTATGTTTGTGAATTTTGCAGTGTCCATCAATATGTGGGGAATCAGATGAGATACAAACACCCGGATCAGATCATTGAAGAGGTGGAACAGCTCTATCATATCAGCCCTTCGAGGATCATCCTGATTGCTGGTGATAATTTTGGAGGAAACAGGAGCAGGGCGAAGGAGATACTGAGGGCTTTAAAGGAATGGAACAGTCAGAAAAAAAGACCGGTGACCTTTATTGCACAGCTCTCGATAGATGCGGCAACGGACCCGGAATTCCTGGAGCTGGCGGCAGAAACCGGGTTAACAAGAATGTCAGTGGGTGTGGAAACCCCGAATGCTGAAAGCCTGAAGGAAACCCGGAAATTCCAGAATCTGAAAAAAGATTCGCAGGAGAGCATCAAACGCTTCAACGAGTATGGTATCCTTGTTCATGCGGGCTCCATCGTTGGGTTTGACAATGATGACAAAACCATCTTCAGAATGCAACTGGATTTCTTCAATGATCTGGGTATCCCCAATATTCAGACAATACCACTGCAAGCGCCGGATGGATCACCCCTGAAGGAGCGCATGATCAGGGAGGAACGGTACCTGGACTGGGAAGCGGTCAGCAGGGCCAACCCGGGAAAAATAAATTCACTGAATACACATACAATCATTCCAAAACAAATGACCGTGGAAGAGCTTCACCGCGGAACCTGCTGGCTACTGAAGAATCTGTATCTGCCCGAGCACTTTCTTCGGCGAATGAAGCTTTTTTTTGAAAACTATGAACAGTCCCCCGTGAAGGACCGGCTTCATATCCCGAAATCAAAGATCGACTGGTACAGTCTGGGCCTTGTGGTCAGGCTGCTCTTTTATGTACTGGCAAGGGCTGAAAGGAAAGAAAGGAGATTGTTCTGGGACATGGCAGGTCTATCCCTAAGATCCAGCCATCCCCATAAAATGATGTTCCTGGTCAATTTCTACCTGAGCTTCCTCAATACCTGGAATATAGTGAAGCAATCCTTCCCCGAGATAGATACTGTCGATTCGCCCTATTGAAAGCCCCGGACGCTGATATCCTGTTGAATTCTTCGCAAGCTCAGTTGCTCGCAAAAGCTCGGATTTCTCGCCTATTTCACAGGCTCGTGATCCAGGATGGCGGGGGTGAGATGAAGGTTTAAAAACCTGTTTCATTTTTCTTTACGTTATATGTTATCTCCTTGTAACCTAATTCTCCATTTTCTGATATTGCTTCTACCACTATAAGCATTTCTCCAATATTATCTGCATTGTAAAAAGTTGTTGATGCTTCACCGAGGCTATCAACTACAACATCAGGTTCCCAATGTATTAGTGCACGAAGGTCAGGTTTGTACCAATCATCGGGCTGAATTTTATCATACTTCGGAGCATAGAATTCACGGCGGGGTGAGAAAACTGGCACAGATGTTTTTAAAATACCTACAGGCTTATTAATGCCACTCATCCCTTTTCCTGCATAGGTGTAAATAGCAATAATACTTCCTGAGGATGGTATGTCCAAAGGTGAAACTAAAGGAAAGACTTCGCTGAATAATGATGCATAATTCTTTGCGTTCTCAATGATTTCAAAACTGCTAACTTCACTGATTGGAATGTATGCGACCATGAAGTATTCCGTATACCTTATTGGAATCCCGTCAATAACGATTAGCGTCATTCCGTACTCCGCACCGGCATGTGCGTACAAATAGCTTGATCCATCCCATAGGTTAATTTTATGAATTGTAATTTTGTCCGGGTATTTGTATTTAAGTACACTAAAAAGCCCGTAAGACCATCTCTCCTCCTGTTCTTGTAAGGTTTTGCCGGAAATTATATGGTCAGGTTTGCCATACCTACTTGCCACTCTCATCCTCTCAGGGGTCATTTTATAACCCTCTATAACAACTTCTTCTAAAGGAATAGCACCATTTGACAATTGATAGGCTTCTTCCACAGTTTTACGTTCAATATTCTTCTCAACAAGTTCATGCACAACACTGTCAGCACTTTCGATTGTCTTTAGATGATTAAAAGAGATAGCCGGAGATATTTTTTGGTCTATAGTAATCGAAAAATTCTTCTTCTTACCTGATTTTTTGGCACTCTGAATCAGAATGTTCAGGTCCTGACTATACTCTTCATTTACTAGAAAGTTAAATCTGCCAAGAGTGTCAGTCATCTGAGACTGAACAGTTCGGGAATTGCCAAAAGTCATCATCGTTAACTCCACCTCTTTCTTTCTATTTTTGAATATTGTTCCACCTACAGAACCTGATATTGTAAGTTGAGGTTCTGGTTTAAAAGGAAATTCTCCAGTAGGTATAGTATATAAGTACCTTCTCCAGCCCTGAGTGAGCATTAGAGCATCCAAATCTGCTCGTTGATCATGTTCTTGATTAAAATAGGATCCGGGATCTTCTATCTCACCTTTCAAGTCAGAGCTCAATAAGAAATAAGATAAGATATTTTGACGGGTACTCTGCAGCTGTCCCATTTGATCCTTGTTCAATACGAGAATGGATAGATTGGCCTTTGCAACTTCACCTTCATTATTTGTGGTTTCAAAATTCAGTTTGGTTAAATCGCGTTGTTTATATATATCCCTGTCCAAATGAAGGTCAATATTTATTCTGCTTTCAGGTCTCTCATTAAAGTAGAGCCGTTCTGCAACGGGCTGTTTGAGGTTGTCCATCAAGGTGAAGGCAATAATACCATCCGGAAGCATACTGGCAGGTAAGGAAAGAGTAAGTATCCCATTGTACAATCGTCCTCCAAGATCATAATATATTACGCCTCTGCAAGAAGCCCTAAAATATATACTGTCGTTTATGAGATAATTGGAAGTGGCTTTTAATTGTATATTGTCCTCTATCCTCGTAATTGTTAATACATTGCCTTTGGCTCTAACTTCCGGTAAGGAATACATAGTTGACAGACTGTCCTCTGACTGTGATACAAGCCTGGCAGCATAATCAGCACTGCTATCAGCATTGGTCAGTGTAATACTCCCCATACCAAGTTCATTGCTTCTAAATCTGGTAACAACCTCACCTTGACCGTTAATTATTTCCCCTTCCACAAGTCTCCCTTTTCCTCTGGAGTCCACTGCTTTAAATCCCACTTTGCAATGCAGACCCTGTACCAGGTCCCCGCTCTCAGGGAAGAACTGTAAATCCAGTTGATCTTCATTCACGTCAATAGTTCTGGAATATCTGAAATGGTTTTTTGTCTGAATTTGTAATGTAACGAGCTGACATCCTGCAGGAACAATATAGTCAACCTTGTATTTCCCATCTCTGTTTTGTTTGATAGATAAAGTATCTCTCTTCCCATCGGAGATAATATATAAAGCAAGTTCTTTTTCATGCATACGATCTAACACCAATGGATCAAGAGAAGCAGACAGCTTAAGTATACTGTTAGGTTTTTCAATTAACGTAACATTACTTATTGGGTTCTTTTTCACTCCGGCGGAAGTGGCAAATACCTGAATGTATTCTTTAAAAAAGAAATCCGGATCGAAATTCTTGTTCCATTCAGTATACGCCCTGATTAAATAAATACCTTCAGAATAGTTATCATTCAGCTCAAAAAAACCATCTCCAATACCATTCTCTATTTTAATTGTCTTCTTATCAACTATTGCCTCATCAGGATCTATCAATTCCACATACAGTACTCCGCTCAAAGTATTAGGGGCGTTATCCATGGCACTTACGACAATACACTTGTACCAAATGGTTCTGTCAGTTGTATATACCTTGCTATCTAATTGTAAATAGATTTTCTCAGCGTAAGCTGCATGAGAATAATGGTCATTTTGCTGAGAGAATGAAAAATAGGGTAAGAGAAATGTAATAAATAAAGTTAATGCTATGTATTGAGTGAGCTGATTAATAGAAATTGAGAAATTCTTCCAAATATTCTGCTTGGCTATATATTCAGTCGGATATAAGCAGAATATGTGATTCATATTTCGGGTGCAATGGAGACTCAACTATCAATTCCTGTAATCAGCAAAAATCGTACCCCAATGCCTCAGAAAATAGTGTCGCCTAATTGAGGCCCAGAGATTGTTTGATTCTCTTAGCACGTATATAATTGTAAATGGCTAGCCTTACTACTACTATCACTTCGTTCTGTAATGTTTAAGGATGTTCTCAGGTTCATATGAAGTATTTCACCTCTTGTTGGTATTATCTGGGAAAAAGAAGTGCCGAAAATGGGCTTGTTAGAGACTTTAGAAAAATGCGCGTAATGTATTGGTTAATAATTAGATAGCTATTCTTTGATATGGTCGGGAGGATGGATTAAGTGAAATATTATACATAAATAAAATAGCATTAGGATTTCTCTAAAGACTATAATTAGAAGGACTGCCTCACCTATTTTCGTCTGGCCATTTCTATTATTTCTCCATTAACCTTCATCCCAAGTATATGAGATAGGGCAGCTTCCAGAATTTCATCACGGCCCATGCGAATACCTTCCCGTGTTGGTTCGACAAAAATGTCCGGAATGATTCCCACACGTTGCGTCGGTGATTTATCTGGATAGAAAACACCTATGCCGCTGATCATTGTATGTAATCCGCCAGGTAAAGTGATTCCGGAAACATTTCCATCCGCACCAGCGGTGGTACTACCAACAACAACCGTCCCTGGAGCGGCCCGAAATGCCATTGCGGTGTACTCGGCCTGACTTATGGACACTTCATCTACCAGTATTGCAATCTTGCCTTTATAGCCCGGTTTTTCCGGGTAGAGCATTAAAGAATTTGTCCAAGTAAATACCCCTGGGTTGTCTATTGCACCAACGGTGAACCGGGCAAATGGTGTAGGTTGCCCTACCAACCGTCTGCCAAGGGCAAAAACAACAAATTCGGACGGGTAATTCCGAATATCGATAATAAGACCAGATGTACCAGAAGCCCGAGATATATATTTTGGTACATCACTGATCCGTATACTTGACAGCTTAATATAAGCGATATCCGGGGAAAGGAGCTGGAAGGTTTCTCCTGGCCTGTCATGAGATATAGGTTGACGGCTTGAATTCTGTGTACGGGGTAGTAGAACTGTTTTTAACTGGCCCTGACTCTCGATGGTCAGATTGCTTTCACCACATGGCCCCCTGGGAAGATAACGGGCAATGTCCCGCATTCGGGTGGTCTGATTAGAAGCGCAATAGAAGGGGGACCATTCCTCTATTAATGTATCGATAGACACTCCATCAACCGATTTAATAATATCCCCAACCTCTAAACCAGAAGTTGATATAAATGAGCTGTCGGTAAATGCGGTAATAGTGGCTTTCCCTTCAATGAAACGAACCTCAGTTGGCCAGTAACAATTTCCCACAGGTGGTCTGACATCCAGGTCAGACCAGAGGTTCGCGTGGGTATCGTGAATACGGGCTATGAAGGAAAGAAGTACCAGCTTATATTCATCAAAGTTATCTGCCTCAACAAATCGAGGCAAGAATTCCTGAAGGACTCCATCCCAATCGTCATCCAGCAGATCACGGTAAGGAAACCAGTATTCAATTATATTCCAGAGTCTGTACAATGCAAGAATGCGAAAACCCGTATCAGGCAGGTCTCCATCCACATAAGCGAGCTCATTTTCGAATACGGGATTTCTAACATTTGGGGCCAGTGATAAATAGAATTGCTTATCACCAGAAAAGCGATTTGTGTAAATAAGTTGTAACTGATCAGATAGTCCAGAACCAAGTTTGTCCTGGTCCTTTATCCATCCGACACGCGACGAAAGATGCGGATCTTCAGGTTCAGTTGCGCATGGATCGCAGCTTTCGGGCACCCCGATACCAGCCACCCAAGCCGTCAAAATCTCCTGTAGCTGGGATGGATTATCTGTGTTGAGTACATCTTGTAGCAATCGGAGCATTTCAAAATCCCAGTGAAGATTGCCGTTGGCTATTTGCGGATGATGGTATTTCAAGAATCCCCACACTTTTCCAAAAATTACAAGATTCTCGATTTGGGTCCCGATGAGAGAGTTGATATTAATGCCAGAACCAGCATTGAATTCCTGATCTGTATCCAATACGGTGGGTTCAATTATACGATCTGGTGCTTCATCAATCGATATACCATCAACAAGCAAACTTAAGTCATCAATCCAAACCCTGCCCTCACCTGATAACAGGACACCAAAGTACAGCGTTTTGGCCCGTGTGTCCAGTGGTAGGGTGATGGTATATTCTGTCCAGTCAGTGGTGCCTTTAAGCTGTTTGCTTTGCATATTGTCGAATTGGACTGCACCAGCTGGTCCATCTTCCCGCATCCACAAACCTACGAATCCACTCACCGATTCTGTCCGAAGGAATCCATTAAATTCAATGGTACTACCTTCAAAATCGATTGGGATTCGCTTGGTAATAGAAGTAAAAGGATTCGGACTATTTGCATTGCGCTCCAAACGGACCGCGCCCTTTCCGGTATATACGATTGTGCTATCAAAATGGATAGTTTCCGAAGGTCCTCCCCCCCAATCCTGCATAATAGCATATGGATGGCTATACTCAAACTTAAAGATTGATTTGGAATCCTGTTCTTGCGAGGCGGCTTCAATATTCGGGATAAAAAGTAATCCTGAAATCAAAATTATAGTTCTAAACTGTCTCATATATATTAGGCCTTAATTGTATAACGGTGGAGCTAAGCGGCCGTAGTATGGCGCGGACTTTGCCTTTCTGCAAAGTATGTGACATGCGTAAGCGGTCTGCTTTAGTGAATTGTTATACCGTTGCTCCTAGCTGTCGACGCATCCATTTTTTCGAGAACACAATTTTTATTGTAACTACAAAATACCACAATCCAATAAATGGGCCAAAATCAAAAATTTCTTCAGCAGGTGGAATCGGAAACGTAATAACGTTTGTAATAATCATTAAAAGTGAGACCAATACTCCTGTAACAGAAATAATTTTCCCCAACTTAGGGTGGTAGAAAGCGCTAATAGCAAACAAGATAGTTCCTAAAAAAATATAAATATCCCATGCTACATCTAATCCGTAATGGATATGGTTCATGGTACTCCAAACCCATTTACCTGATTCATCCATTATTTCTGGTTTAGAGGAATGTATGGCAAGCTGAACCAAAAACATCTGAGTTAATAAAGCACCCGCAATAATGTTTGAAAATAGTGCAATTTTCGAAAGGACATTTTTCTTATGAAGTAGAATAAAATAGTATAAGCCGATAGAAGCTAAGCTCAATAAAATACCCATTGAACCAGCCAGAATAACTCCTAATATAATATTTGAAATAAACTGTAGCAACGGATAAACAATGCTTACAAGAATGCCACAAATAATTCCAATATTTATCCAAGTCAAAATCAAGCGGTTATCATTTTTCATAACTTGTTTCCTTTATATTTTAACGGTATAACGGGCCGACGGGTGAGCCGCCAGGATGAGGCTAAGCTTGCTTGGCGACATGCTGGTCCGTTCCAGTCGCATGATAGGCTGCGCTTTGCGCGGACTGATATGCGGCTGGGAACAGTCGCCGGCCCGATAGGTCCGCGCGAAGCGTCGGGCCTATCATATATTTTGCTGCCTATGTCGGTATCGTAATAAAGATATAGACTATTATACAGAAAGTCATTCGAATACTTACGTATTTTGCAATATCATTTTATAATTCAAGAGTAGCTCTCAAGTCTGCTTGACTAATGCTAAATATCAAACTGTATGTATCAAATGCAATAATCTATGAACATGACCATAAACATATCAAAATGGAAGAAGAAAAGATGATTATGTTTAATAGGGCTAATCGGGTACCTGGGGTTGCCCATTTAACAAAAGGTGGATTGAATGGGAGTATCATAGATACGAGGGTGCATTCTTCAATGCATGAACAAGTTCATGACGGATTCTCTGAAAACACAAATCCCGACCGGAAAACCGGTCGGGTTGATTTTGTTGTGGGAACTGTAGGATTACTCAACCGATATTGCGGTTTCGTGATCCTGGATGGGGGGAGGGATATCAACAAAATCAACCCCAGGCTGCGCCTGGTTTTGCTTCATACAGCTGTTCTCAAGCAAGCTTGAACAGCTGTATGAAAACAAAAATCCCGACCGGAAAACCGGTCGGGTTGATTTTGTTGTGGGAACTGTAGGATTCGAACCTACGACCCCCTGCTTGTAAGGCAGGTGCTCTGAACCAGCTGAGCTAAGCTCCCTTTTGAGCGTGCAAATATAGATGTTCCAACTGTAATCGCAAAAGATTGAATTGGTTTTTTTGTATATTTCAGGTTGTAAAAGCCTAAACCTGTTGCCATGCTACGCCTTCGCTTGATTCAGAGGGGAATACAGCTTTCCCTCCTCACCATTTTAGCAGTACTCATTACCTCATCCTGCCAGAACAAAACAAAGGAAACAGGGGAGGAATCTGAGATAACCGTAAAGATCGATTCCACCTACTTTGCCATGAATCCCATGGACCTGCATTTCGATTCGACCGAGCAGGTGATGATTGATTCCGGAATGGCAGATCTGATCAATTCTTACAGAGATGTCCGGGCCTACGGGCTTCCCAACTCCACTCCACCGGCAATCCAGTTCAATCCCCTGCCCTACGGTTTTAACCTGCCCGAACCGACTCCGAGGATACAATGGGAGATCCCGGAGGGAATCTCGAGACCGGATAAGGAAGCTGATCTTGCCTTTATGTCCATCCCGGAACTTGCCTCGTTGATCCATTCCGGTGAGATCTCATGCCTCTCACTCACCCAATTCTTCCTGAGCCGGTTGAAAAAGTATGATCCGCAGCTGCATTGTGTGATCACACTCACCGAAGAGTATGCCCTCGAACAGGCCAGGAAACTGGACGTGGAACTTGCTTCCGGTAAGGACCGCGGTATTTTGCATGGCATTCCATATGGGGCAAAGGATCTGCTTTCATTCCCGGGTTATCCCACCACCTGGGGGGCCGGACCTTACAAGGACCAGGTGCTGGATGAGACAGCAGGGGTCATTCAAAAACTTGAGGAGGCAGGTGCCGTCCTGGTGGCCAAAACCACGCTGGGCGCACTGGCAATGGATGATGTCTGGTTTGCCGATACCACACGTAATCCCTGGAACCTGAAGGAAGGATCCAGCGGTTCCTCGGCCGGTTCAGCTTCAGCCACTGCTGCGGGACTGCTACCTTTTGCCATCGGCACCGAAACCTGGGGCTCCATTGTCTCCCCCTCCACCCGCTGTGGGACCACCGGACTGCGGCCGACCTATGGTAGGGTCACCAGGTCCGGGGCCATGGCCCTGAGCTGGAGCATGGACAAGATTGGGGCCATCTGCAGAAGCGCCTCAGACTGTGCCATAGTATTCGATGCCATCAGGGGACTTGATCCTGCCGATAAAACACTGATAGATGCCGGTTTCGTATACCCGGGAAAGGTGGACCTTTCAAAATTGAGGATCGGTTATTTCAAAAGTGCATTTGATAGCGATTACGGTGTTTCGAAGTTCGATGATCAGACCCTGAGGACCCTCAAAAAGATGGGGGCTGAACTGATCCCGGTGGAGTTGGACAATGACAACATCCCCGTGAATTCACTCTCATTTATCCTGGAGGCAGAAGCAGCAGCAGCATTCGACGAACTGACCCGTTCCAACCGTGATACATTGCTGGTAATGCAGGGCCGTTACTCATGGCCCAACCTGTTCCGCACTGCCAGGTATATTACAGCTGTGGAGTACATCCAGGCCAACCGCATCAGAACCGACCTTATTGAAGATTATAACAACAGGTTGAAAGATTTTGACGTCGTGGTGATGCCATCCTTCCAGGGAGGTAACCAGCTGCTGTCCACCAACCTAACAGGTCAACCGGTGGTGGTAGTGCCCAATGGTTTCAAAGGCTCGGGATCCCCTACCAGTATCTCATTCCTGGGCAACCTCTTCGATGAAGGGACCATCCTGGCTGTGGCTGCTGCCTACCAGGAGGCTACCACGTTCAATAAGAAAAGGCCCCCACTTTTCAGCAGGTCCGATTAAGCTGTTATCAGTCGCCTGCAGTGCTTTCCATATTTAAATAGGAACCCCGGGAAACCCGGGGTTCCCCTGGACCGGCTGAACCACATTAATAATCACCAACACTGATCTTACTACTAACCCACCGGCCCGTAAACTGAAACTGATTACTTCAGTGAATTTTTTTCTTTAGACGGAATCTAGTGCAATTCCTTACAAGAATACTGAAGGAGATAGTTTTTAACAACTATTTAGGATCTAGCTCCCTGGAAACCCTCTTACCGATATGGTCCCCCACTTCCGGGCTCAGGTGCCGTATGTTTGCTTCATGGAAGCACTCCTCCCGGTAGATTTCCATGGAAGTACTCAGCTCACCAATCTGGTGGGCATACTTTCGGCACAAATGACACATGAGCAGGTGCATTTTTAGCTGCAACCACCTTCTGAACCCCAGGCGGCTGTCCTCCCGCAGGGATATCAGGAAGCTCGCTTCGTCGCAGGCGATCATTTTCTTGCTTAAATAAGTCATATCAATTTAACCATCTTTTCTCCAGGCAATCCCTCATCTTTAACCTCGCCCTGTGGAGTATCACCCACAGATTAGACGCAGTAATGCCAAGCTCCTTACAAATTGTTTCAGAATCTTCATCGTCGATCATCTTCATGATGAATGCCGCGGCCAGTTGTGGCTTCAGATTCTCAATACAGAGCCTGATAGATTCCATCAGTTCAGCCCGTTCAAGCTCCCCCTCAGGCAGGAACGAATTCGAGTTGGGGCCCCTCCCCTCCAGCCAATGACCCTTCATTGGCTCTTCACCTTTATAGAAATCCCCATCCAGTACAGTATGCTCAAATTCCCCGAGAGAGGTCTCTTTAGAAGTGTATTTTTTCCGATAGGTATCGATGATCTTCCTTTTTAATATAGAGGTGAGCCAGGTCCGTTCACTGCTGTCTCCCCTGAACCCGTCACGTGATCTCAAACCTGCAAGAAATGCCTCCTGCACCAGGTCCTCGGCTATTTCCCGGTCATTTACCCTCACTATGGCATAATTGAAGAGATAGTCACCATATCTTTCAACCCACCTGTGCGGCTCCAGTATATGTTTACTCTTCTCAGGCATAATCAGTAGTTCAGGAGAACTTCATACAAGATAGAAAATTCTCATCCTTTTCATCCGGAATTGTTTATTTTTGCGAAATGAAAAAGTTAGATGCCATCGGTTTAAAATGTCCCCAGCCGCTTATAATGCTAAAGGAGGCTTTGGTGAGCATGGATACCGGAGAAGAAATAAGCGTAAAGACCGACAGTGACACCTCCCTGAAAAACCTGGTCACCTATCTGAAAGACCAGGGTGTTGATCCGAAAGTGACCACGGAAGGCAAAGTTCACAAGCTGGTTGCTAAAAAACCGGAAAAGGACCTGACAGCCACAAAGCCGGCTGCCTACTGCAGCAGCGATGGAAACAGCGATTATGTTGTTTGTATAAAAAGTGAGTTGATGGGTGTAGGGGACCCTGAACTGGGCAGGCTGTTAATGGAAACCTTCGTAAACAATTTGAAGCTTCAGGAACAGTTGCCCACGCATGTTATACTCTATAACGGGGGAGTAAAATTAGCCATGAAACAATCGTCCGTCAGCGGTTCCCTTTGTGAACTCGAGGAGCTGGGAACCAGGGTTATGTTGTGTGGAACCTGTATTGATCACTACGGATTGCAGTATGATATCGCTGTCGGTATGATCTCCAATATGGTGGTAATCACTGAAACACTGGCCTCTGCCGGGCACGTAGTATATCCCTGAATTTCTTTCAATGGCAAAGAAATTTGACCTTTTATCGACCGTTGAATACGGAGGTTGTTCTTCAAAATTGCCTGCAGGACTTCTATCCCAGGTGCTCAGCAAATTCCCCGTTGCCACAGATCCTAACCTCCTGGTGGACGTGGATACGCATGATGATGCGGGTGTCTATAAAATCAACGATGATACGGCACTGATCTTTACAACTGATTTCTTCCCTCCCATCTGTTCTGATGGTTATGAATTCGGGGAGATCGCAGCGGCAAATTCGTTGTCGGATGTCTATGCCATGGGGGGAACACCTTTGATGGCCCTGAACCTGATGATGTTTTCCCAGGAGAAGATCCCCATGGAAGTTTTCGGGGAGATCCTGAAAGGAGGCTATGAAAAAGTGAGTGAGGCAGGAGCGCTGATCGTGGGTGGACATACCATAGATGACCACCCGCCCAAATATGGCCTGGCGGTAATTGGTACTGTGCATCCGGATCAACTGATCACCAATGCCGGTGCCCGGCCGAAACAGGTCCTGGTGCTGACCAAATCCATCGGGACAGGAGCACTGGTATCCGGAGAGAAAAACGGGCTCTGCAGTGATGCCGATTACCGAAGAGCATTGAATCAGATGAAACACCTGAACAGGCACGGTTCGGCTCTGGCTATAAAATATGGAGTAACCGGTATGACCGATATCACAGGTTTTGGCCTTGCCGGTCATGCCCTGAAAATGGCAGAAGCCAGCCGGGTCAGCTTCCGTATCAGGACCAGTCAGATCCCACTGCTTCAGGGTGCATACCAGGTCTTCGAACAGGGGAGTATCCCTGGTGCCACATTCAGGAACCTTGAATTTACAGGAAATCAGGCACATTGTACCAGGAGTGTTGACTACAATCTGAAGATGCTGGCACATGATGCACAGACCTCGGGAGGATTGCTGATGGCAGTAAACCCTGATCATGTGGAGGCCATGGTCAGGGAGTTGAAAAGCGTGGACCCGGAAAGTTCATCGTCAGTGATCGGGGAGGTCCTGCCAGAGAGCCCACGACGGTTGTATTTTGAATAATCCTTTCCGATTTTTTGTACCTTTAACAGATGAACAGGCACCGTCACTACAGCTTCATCTATAACCTGCAGCGCATCACTCTGCTCATATTCTACTTTACCACCTCCATTGCCATCTCCATTCCATTATCAATGCTTGTTATGGGACTTTCACCCAACCAGCTTTTTCCCCTGGTGGCCACCCTGCTGGCTTATATCATCCTGGTGATCGTAGTAGGTTCCATGATCCATGTGATCAGCTTTATTCCCTTCAACCTGGCCACTGCATTCGATCCCATAAAGAATGATATTGCGTTGGGACGTATCAATACCATTGAAGAACTGGGAGAACAGATCACATCCTTTACGGTAGCGTTTTACAATTTCTCATTCCTTGACATATCCCATGCCTTTCTCCAGACCGAACATAGCGGGCTTCTGGGATATCAGAAGAATGATCAGCTGGAAAAAATATTGAAGGAACATGCCATACTTGAAAAAAGCAGGCAGACTGATCATATCACTCCGGAAGGTAAGATTACGCTGGAAGGGAAAACATATCAGCTTTACATCCTCCCCATCTGGCTGGGAGAGCGATGGCTCGGTTATATGGCACTCCTTTCAGAACACCGTATCAGCCGGTTTTTCCAGAGGTTTCTGATGGAGTATGAGGAGAATTTTCTCGATGATCAGATTATGCACCTGGTGAGATCCAATAAAATGAAGGAATAATGCTGACTTCAATCCTTTATATCTTAGTTAGCTGTATTATCATCTGGCGTTCCTCACACGGTTTTGAAATCGCATCCGACTACCTTGGAAGAAAGCTGCCACCGGGTATCAAGGGAGCCTCACTCAATGCCATTGCCAGCTCCATGCCAGAATTCCTGACCACCATGTTTTTCCTGTTTTATCTGCGTGATGCGGATGGTTTCTCCGGTGGACTGGGAGTCTCTTCGGGCAGTGCTTTATTTAACCTGCTCATCATTCCTGCACTGGTTGTACTGATGCTCGTCAGGTCCGGAAAATACAGGGATATAACATTGAATAAGAAGGTGTTGTTGCGGGAAGGGAGTGTGCTGATGATTTCTCAGCTCATTTTTATCAGCTTTCTTTTCCAAGGTGAATTACTGGCAAAACACGGCCTGGTCCTGGTGCTGGTCTACCTGTTGTATCTGGGACTCCTTTTCGCCATTAGCAGGAAACGGAAAACCAAGGACCCGGGATTTAAACTGGCAAACGAACATATCACCCGGAGACCGCTGCGTGGAATGCTGACCCTTGATTTGACCGCTGTGGTTTTGGACGGAAAAAAGATCACAGCCGGAAGGGCATGGTTGCTGCTGGGGTTCAGTACGCTTGTTATGACATTTGGTAGCTGGCTGCTTGTTTTCGGAACTGATCTATTCGGGGAAGCAACCCGGATCCCCCTGATCTTTGTCGCAGTGGTACTTTCGGCGGCGGCTACCTCGGTACCGGATACCATCATTTCCATTAAAGATGCCAGGAAGGGAAATTACGACGATGCCGTTAGCAATGCCCTGGGAAGCAATATCTTTGATATTGCATTCGCTCTTGGATTCCCGCTCCTTCTTTACAATCTGGTATACAGAGAGAGTATTGTACTCAAACAGGATCTGCTGGCCTTTACACAGGAGGTCTGGGTCTTCCTGCTTCTGGCAACGTTCCTGGCCCTTGTCATCATGTTGATCGGAAAAAAATTTTCCAGGATACAGGCCTTCTTATTGCTGGCCATTTACTTAATTTTCCTGGTTTTTGTAGTAACCCAGATCGAGAAAGAGTTCAGCGGCCTGGGACACCAGATTGGCGGATTTTTAAAAAAGGTGGCCTTCTGGATTGGAGCGTACTTACATTAACGATACTTTCTAAGCAGTTCAACGACCTCCCTGTCAGCCTCCAGCCAGTCTATCTGCTCCAGTTCTGAATAGTCTGCCCAGCGGTAAGAAGTGTGTTCGGCCAGGCTGATCTCCCCCTGAATGATCCTGCATACAAATGGGATCAGTTTTACGATATATTCATCGTAAGCATACCTCACTGAAGGATAGAGCTGCTCAACAGATATCCCCACACCAAGTTCCTCCCGTATCTCCCTGATGATACACCCCTCGGGGTTCTCGCCCGGTCTTAATTTCCCACCGGGGAATTCCCATTTCAAGGGATGCGGCATACTGCTGCTCCGCCGGGCAACCAGTACCCTCTCCCCATCCACGATAATTGCACAGGCAACCTCGATCATAGGTTTAGCCATGGTGCTACTTCCTTTTTGGGTAATCCACATAGGTCTCCTTTACATTCTTTCGTCCAAGACCATCCCAGTTTTCCGAATCCAGGACGACCATCACCACCCCGGCTGTCGGGAGGTTTTCCAGGGACATTTCCAGGAACTGGTTGGCATACTGTGTAAAAGTAGGATTATGTCCAAAGATAGCAAGGTCTGTAATACCCGGATCAACGCTGGATACCACCTCTTCCACATCCGAAGGGCGGGCCATATAGAGGGGATCATGGATCTGTAAGTGACCTGGTCCCAGTTCCCAGCGCTTCATCATGATCAAAGCGGTATTCAGTGCCCGGCTTGCAGGGCTTGACAGGAGCAGTTGTGGTACCATATTATCATCGAGCATCCTGCCTGACATTTCCCAGGCGTTCCTTTTTCCCCGTTCAGCCAGTGGCCGGTTGACATCATCCAGGTCCTCATGATCCCAACTGGACTTGCCATGCCTTACAATAAAAAGTCTTCGTTCCATATTATATATATAACCATCAGTATTAAAGCAGGTTACTGGCCAGATCAGCCAGGTAGCTTCGCTCCCCTTTCACCAGGTGTACATGCGCGAATATGTCCTGGCCCTTCATCCGGTCTGCCAGATAGGTAAGGCCATTTGATTTGGTATCCAGATAAGGAGAATCTATCTGCTGAATATCCCCTGTAAAAACCATTTTGGTACCCTCCCCTGCCCTGGTTATAATGGTTTTAACCTCGTGGGGGGTCAGGTTCTGTGCTTCATCCACAATAAAAAAGACACGTGACAGACTTCGTCCCCGTATATAGGCAAGCGGGGTGATCATCAGTTTTTCGGTCTGCTGCATCTCCTCAATACGCGAATGCTCTTTGCTCTGCATTTTGAATTTCTGCTTGATCACTGAAAGATTGTCAAATAATGGCTGCATATAGGGCCCGATTTTTTCACCAACATCACCCGGAAGATAACCAATATCGCGGTTACCAAGGGGAACAATGGGCCTGGCCAGGAAAATCTGTGTATACTCCTTGCGCTGGTGTATAGCCGAAGCAAGCGCAAGGAGTGTCTTCCCCGTCCCTGCCTTGCCGGTCAGTGCCACCAGCTGCACTTCCGGCCTGAGCAGTGCGTCCAGTGCAAAGGTTTGTTCTGCATTTCGCGGATCGATCCCATAAGTCCGGGTCTTCTCCACCCGGTTCATTAACTTATTAAATGGATCGTAATGGCCCAGTCCACTCTTGGATTCATTCCTGAAAATAAAATACTGGTGCGCCACAGGCTCTTTTTTGAGTCCAAAACGCTCCACCTGCACACCCTCCATGGAATCATACATATCGGAGATGACCGTATCATCGGTCACATCGGTGGATTTTACGTTTTCATATATGTCCTCAATATTCTGGACCATATCATTGTGGTAATCCTGTGCCATGATCCCAAGCGATTTGGCCTTCATCCTCAGGTTAATATCCTTGGTGATCAGGATAACGGGCCTTGTGGCTTTATTCTTAAGATGCAGATATTCGGCGATGGCAAGGATCCGGTGATCAGGAGTATTCTCAGGAAATGAAGTGACCAGTTGTCCCGAGGGAGGCTGGCCGGTACAGATACTCAGTTTGCCCTTACCCCTTCCAAGTGAGAGTCCCCCGTTAAATAGCTTATCTCCACTGAGTTTATCCAATTCACGGGTAAACTCACGGGCATGAAAATTGATAATGTCATTTCCTTTTTTAAACCGGTCCAGCTCTTCGAGTACCGTAATGGGCACTATGATATCGTGCTCATCAAAATTATGTATGCTCTTGTAGTCGTGAAGCAGTACATTGGTATCCAGCACAAAGATCTTCCGATTATTTTTCTCAGCAGTTGCCATATATCCCCTCCTATTACGCTAACTTTACTACTGGTAAGAATGATAGAGTTTTTATAATATCCGGGTTCTAAAATAGGTTATTTTACTCCGCGTAAGCCATCAAATTATTCACATTGACCTGAATTTTGCACACAGTTATGAACCGTAAAAAATAATGGAGAATATCGACTATATACTCGACAGGAGAAGTATCCGGCGGTTTACCGGTCAGAAGATTGAAGCCGGTGTGATCAAGGGGATTCTAACCGCTGCCATGTATGCCCCTTCGGCGGTAAACATGCAACCCTGGCATTTTGTGGTCATTGATGACCCCTCCATACTGGAAAGGATCATGCAGATACACCCCCATGCCAGGATGATGCAAACCGCCTCCCATGCGATACTGGTATGCGGAGATGAAAAGTTACAGCATGCTGATGGTTACTGGGTGGTCGATTGTGGTGCCTCCACGCAGAATCTGCTGCTTGCAGCCCGGACCCTTGGAATAGGATCATGCTGGGTGGGCCTTCACCCCAGGGAAGAGAGGAAGGCCTCCTTTTCCCTCCTTCTGAACCTCCCTGCACATATAAAGCCCTTTGCCCTTGTGGCCCTGGGTTATCCTGACGAACACAAACCGAGACCGGAGAGGTTCCATCCGGATAAGGTCAGGCACAACAGCTGGGAAAAAGCATACTTCGACGAATGACTTACAGCGAAGCTATTGAATTCCTCTTCAAATCCCTGCCCATGTACCAGAGAGTGGGGAAGGCTGCCTATAAGAATAACCTGGATAACACGCTTTTACTGGATGACCGGTTGGGACATCCCCATCAGAATTATCCCACTATCCATATAGCAGGCACCAATGGAAAAGGATCGGTCAGCCATATGCTTGCTTCCGTACTGCAGGCATCCGGATTCAGGACCGGGCTCTACACCTCACCACATCTGATGGATTTCAGGGAGCGGATCCGGATCAACGGGAAGCTCCTGCCGGAGGATGAAGTGGTACGGTTTGTAACCGGGAACCAGGAGGTCATCAGAAAAATCCAACCCTCATTCTTTGAGATGACTGTGGCCATGGCCTTTGACTATTTCGCCAGGGAGAAGGTGGATGTAGCAGTTATCGAAACAGGGATGGGAGGCAGGCTGGACTCCACAAACATCATTACACCTGTACTTTCGATCATCACCAATATCTCGCTGGATCATACCATGTTCCTTGGAACCGATCTCAGATCCATTGCCAGGGAAAAAGGAGGGATCATCAAAAGGGGGGTGCCGCTGGTTATTGGGCGGGATGATCCATCCTACCTGGAAGTACTGATCTCAATGGCCGGTGAGAAGTATGCTCCTGTCGTCGTCGCAGCCCGGCTCTTCGATCCCCGGTTCAGTACCATGAACCGGGAGGGAAGTATGGTTTTGAGAATAGGCCGGCCGGGTGAAGCCGGTACCATCAGTATCACCTGTGACCTGACCGGGGATTATCAACGGGAGAACATCATCACGGCTCTTTCTGCCGTTGAACAGCTTCAGAAGTTAAAATGGGACATCAGTGAATCTGATATCCTGGATGGGTTTGCCCGGGTCTCCGAATCGACAGGGTTAGCAGGCAGGTGGCAGACTATCGGTTACAATCCGCGAAGTATCTGTGATACCGCTCATAATGCGGATGGTATAGCGGTTGTATTTAAGCAGATCATGCAGATACCATGGAAAAGACTTCATATTGTCTGGGGAATGGTGGGTGACAAAGATATCGATTCCATCCTCCCCCTGCTTCCACAGGGTGCCGCCTACTACTTCACCAGCTCATCCGTCCCGCGCTCCATGGATGCAACTGAATTATCGGAGCGGGCAGCCGTCTATGGATTAAACGGCACTGTTTTCCCCGGTGTGGAAAAGGCATACCGGGCCGCACAGGAGGCGGCGGGACCGGATGATATGATCTTTACGGGGGGCAGTACATTCGTGGTCGCTGACCTGCTTGTAATGAAATTTTAGTTTACTTTGCAGGTAAGTATTAAGCAGCGTTGAATGCAATATAAAGAGATATGTTTCAGTGCCATGGAAGTTGTGAAAAATGCAGCATCCTATGTGAGGGAGCGGCACGAAAAGAGGGAAGGACTGAACATAGAGGTTAAGGGGAGGCAAAACTTTGTAACAGAGGTAGACAGAGTGGCTGAGGAGATCCTTGTGGAGGGACTGTCTGAACTTTTACCCGAGGCGGGATTCATCGTAGAAGAGGGCACCAGCAAGAAGAAGGGAGAGAAATATAACTGGGTGGTTGATCCGATCGACGGAACAACCAATTTCATTCATGGTGTATTTCCGTTTGCAATCAGCGTGGGACTGATTGAAAATAACAGTGTGGTGGCAGGGACAATCTACGAATTTGGCCTGGATGAGTCCTTTTATGCATGGAGCGGCGGAGGTGCCTGGTTGAACGGTTCCAGGATCCGGGTCAGTGGCGTGCCTGATATTGGACAGGCACTGATCGCCACCGGATTCCCCTATACCAATTTCAAATACCTGGAGCAGTTTATGCGGAGCATGGACCACCTGATGAAAAATTCCAATGGACTCCGCCGCCTGGGATCTGCGGCGACAGATATTGCCTATGTCGCATGCGGAAGATATGATGCTTTCTACGAGTACGGCCTCAATCCCTGGGATATAGCAGCAGGAATACTCCTGGTCAGAGAGGCAGGTGGATTGGTCTCTGACTTTGAAGGCCATTCCGACCCCCTCTTCGGTGAACATTTCATCTGCTCAAACACTCATCTTTTCAACGAATTCCAGGAGCTCATCCAGAAAATCATGCTCTCCACATGAAGCTGGTATCCATCGTTATACTGAACTGGAACGGGAAGCAGTACCTGGAACAATTTCTGCCTGCCCTGATTATGCATACCATCCACCCCGGTGCAGAGATCGTTGTAGCCGACAATGGCTCGGAAGATGGATCACTTGCTTTCATTAAAAAAACGTTCCCGGACATCCGGACCATTGAACTGGACAGGAATTTCGGGTTCAGCGGGGGATACAACCGGGCACTGGAACAGATCGATGCCAGGTATGCCATACTGTTGAATTCCGATATCGAGGTTACCGAAGGCTGGCTGGAACCCATGCTGGAGCTGATGGAGAATGACGAGGTGGTGGCTGCCTGTTCACCACGTATCATGGATTATCATCGCAGATCCTATTTTGAATATGCTGGAGCCGCAGGTGGATTTATGGACAGGTATGGATATCCCTTCTGCAGGGGACGTATTTTTGACCACCTGGAAGAGGACAGGGGCCAGTATGACAGTCCAACCGATCTCTTCTGGGGTTCAGGCGCATGCCTGATGGTCAGGGCGGATGCCTACAGGACGTCGGGGGGACTGGATGAACGCTTCTTCGCCCATATGGAAGAGATCGATCTCTGCTGGAGATTACAGCGAAAGGGATACCGGATCAGGTTTGTCCCCTCCTCAACGGTATACCATGTAGGTGGTGCTACACTGAACAGGCAAAATCCTTTCAAAACCTATCTGAATTTCAGGAACAACCTGCTCCTTCTATACAAGAATCTGCCGGTGCGGGGGCGCGGAAAAATCCTCTTTTCCCGGATGATCCTGGACGGGATCTCAGCCCTCAGGTTTTTACTCCGGGGCGATATAAAGGATTTCAGGGCAGTCTTCAGGGCACACCGGGCTTATTATGGGATGAAATCTTCCTATCGTGGGATAAAAAACAGGAGTAAATATCCCGAAAATAGCGTTATTGTATCCGGAATATTTCCGGGCAGTATTGTAATTGAATTCTTCCTGAAGGGAAAAAAGCGGTTCGATGAACTGGACCAGCGATTCAGGAAGTAGTGGGAATAGGATCCCCAGGACAAGTTTTAGAACCAGGATGATGAATACACTCAATAGTCATATACCGGAAGATGTAACCAATCTTCCCATGATGTTAAAAAACAGTGCCCGGCTTTTTGCGTCCCGCCCGTCATTGACCAGTGTGGATGGCACTGCCTATAGCTATGAAGAACTTGACAGAGCCACCCAGCACGTGGCGGTGATGCTTCAGAGCGCCGGTGTGGGAAAAGGCGACAATGTGGCCATTCTTGCGGAGAACAGTCCCCACTGGGGAATCGCCTATTTTGGCATTCTGATCTGTGGAGCAACCACTGTACCCATACTCCCTGATTTCCGTGCCATGGAGGTTCGCATGATCCTAGAGCACGCAGCTGTGAAGGCCCTTTTTATCTCAGGAAAACTGATCTCAAGGCTGAGCGAAGGATTACCCGACACGGTCGGAATGGTTATCAATACGGATGACTTCAGGCTGCTGGATGCTGACAACAACATGGTTGCCCAACCTGCCGGAAAGCCGGGTCAGCTGATAAAACTCAATGAAAAAACAAGGATCTCAGCAAACGACACCGGATATTATGAGGCGGATAGTGAGGAGCTGGCCTCCATCATCTACACATCTGGAACCACGGGCCGTTCCAAAGGGGTTATGCTGACCCATGCCAATATCCTGAGTAATGCAGTTCAATCGGGAACTGTCCACAGGGTAGTGCCGGAGGACCGGTTCCTCTCGGTATTGCCACTGGCCCATACCTATGAATGTACCATAGGAATGATGGTCCCGTTGCTCAATGGTGCATTGATCCATTATATTGACCGGGCACCCACTGCAGCTTATCTTACCCCGCTCCTGAAAAAAGTGAGACCCACCACCATGCTGACAGTTCCGCTGATCATAGAGAAAATCTACAGGTCCACCATTAAACCTGCGCTGACCAGATCGGCCCCGATGCGTCTCCTGATGAAGATCGGGCCAACCCGGAAGCTGCTCTCAGGGGCGGCAGCCGGCAAGCTCAAGAAATTCTTTGGCGGAGAACTGCGTTTCTTTGGAGTGGGGGGTGCCCCTCTTGCCCCTGACGTGGAAAAGTTCCTTTATGAAGGCGGCTTTCCGTATGCCATTGGTTACGGGCTTACCGAAACATCCCCCATGGTGGCTGGATTTGGTCCCTCCGATGCAGTATTTCATTCTGTTGGCAAAGTAATGAGGGGTGTAACGATACGAATCGATAATCCCGACCCATTGACCGGGGAGGGTGAGATCGTTGTTAAAGGCCCCAATGTGATGAAAGGGTATTATAAGGATGAAGAGAAGACAAGGGAGGTATTTACCGAAGACGGATATTTCCGGACCGGGGACCTGGGGATCATTGATAAGAAGGGGATCATATTTATTAAGGGACGTTCCAAGAACATGATCCTTGGTCCCAACGGGGAGAATATCTATCCCGAAGAGATCGAAGCGGTTATCAACAGCAGGGAGATCGTAAGTGATTCACTGGTCCTGCAGCATAAAGGGAAGCTTACTGCCAGGGTACACCTGAATATGGAGCTGATCGAGGAACAGCTGAACCACCTGAAGGAGAATGCGACTGAATTCCAGAAACAATTGCAGGAGAAGGCTGAGGAGGCTCTGGCCGAGCTTATGATCCATGTGAATCAGCATGTGGCCCGTAATTCAAAGCTTCAGCTGATGATCCTTCAGGTTCAGCCTTTCGAAAAGACTGCCACCCAAAAGATTAAGCGATTCCTCTACCAGTAACCGGGCGGATATTAAACGTCTGAGATAAGGGTGTCCAGCTTCTTAAACCTGCTTTGATAATCTTCCAGGGAGCGGGCGATCAGATCCATGGCCTCCGCGCGCCCGTATACATGTGTAATCTCCACATCGGCGGGATTCCCCGGCAGGTCTTTATAGGTCAGGAAGTAGTGCCTCAGGCGATTGACCACCTTTACTGGCAGATCCGAAACATCCCGGTAATCCTCATAAAGGGCATCATTATTCATCACCGCGATGAGCTTATCATCGGCCTGGTTGTTGTCGATCATCCTGAAACCGCCAATGGGCCTGGCCCTCACCAGGATATCCCCGTGAGAGATCTGCTTTTCTGTAAGCACGCATATATCCAACGGATCCGAATCGCCTACAATATTCTCATTACCTGTCTTTTCCCTGCTCAGGTCAGCCACCCTGTCACCGCTATAGGTCTGTGGAATAAAACCGTAGAGCGCGGGCACGGAATTGGAATACTTCTGTGGCCGGTCAATCTTCAGGTATCCTGTAACCTTATCCACTTCATACTTGACCGTGTCGGTGGGGACCATTTCAATATAGCACATGACTACTTCAGGAGCATCCGCACCGATCTCAACTCCGTGCCAGGGATGTGATTTGTAGCGTAATCCCATCAGCTTCCCGACGGGATCCATCAATTTATTTGCCATTATTTTACCTGCTTTGATTTTTATGTCAGTCGTTCAGGAGGGGTATGATCTTTTCCAGCTCCATCACCCGGCTTCCCTTGAGCAGGATATCATACCCTTCGGGTTTATCCCTCTTCAGAAAAGTCTCCAGCTCACTCCTCCCCTTGAAAACAGTTATGTTGTGGGAAGGTTCACATACCTTTGAGAAATTCTCTCCTGTCAGTAAGACCCGCTCCACATCAAGTGTGCCGATCCACCGGATAAGTTCCCTGTGTTCCAGCTCAGAAGTGTTGCCCAACTCTGCCATATCACCCAGGATCAACATAACAGGAGAGGTGGCATAGGTCAGCAATCCGGCAATGGCCTCCCTCATACTGCTGGGATTGGCATTATAAGAATCCAGAACAACCCTGTTCCTTCCTCCTTCCACCATTTGAGATCTCTGGTTTTCAGGGTGATATGCTGAAATGGCGCCGACAATATCTCCTGCAGTTATCCCGAAATGTAACCCGGTACCGGCAGCAAGAAGGATATTCTGGATGTTGTATGCCCCCACCAGCCTGGTGGCCAGGGGAAAGATCTCACTGCCCACCACCATCTCCAGCTCCAGAAAAGGTGTTTGTCTTACCAGTTTAACGGACAGATCCAGGTCCCCGCCCGGAGCAATTACCTCGCTTCTCACACCAATCTCTCCGGCTTTCCGGATCAACTGCCGGTCACTCCCGTCAATAATGGCTTTCCCTCCATGTTCAGCCAGGTATTCGTAGAGTTCACATTTAGCATCGAGAACCCCCTGCAGGGATCCAAATCCCTCAAGGTGTGCTTTACCCACATTGGTGATCAATCCGGTATCCGGTGCGGCAATCCTCGCCAGTTCAGCGATCTCACCAGGATGGTTGGCACCCATTTCGACCACGGCAATCTCCTCCTTTTTCATGGAGAGCAGCGTTAACGGCACCCCGATATGATTGTTTAGATTGCCACTGGTGGCTATTACATCGAATGTCGAAGCAAGCACCTTTGCAACCAGCTCCTTGGTGGTGGTCTTTCCATTACTTCCGGTAATGGCAACCAGGCGGGGCGCCAGTTGAATGCGATGGCGGACCGCAAGCTCCTGCAACTGCCGGAGAGCAGAGGGTACAACCATAACCCTGTCGGTCCCCTCCAGTTCCTTTCTCTCCGTAACAGCCAGTCTGCACCCCTTTTTCAATGCATCTTCGACAAAACGGTTACCGTTAAAATGATTGCCCCGAAGAGCAAAGAACAGAGAACCGTCAACCTCACGGCGCGTATCGGTGCATATTCCTGTTGAACTCTGAAACTCCCGGTAAATCTGTTCCGTAGGCATGCTGATCAGGTAGATAAAAACAGGGGCTGCTTCTCGAAAGAAACAGCCCCCTGATATACTTTTTGATTAATAAATCTTTAGAATCCAGTCGGTGTTCCCACACGGATCATAGCACAACGGAATCCAAGGTCATCCCTGGCTTCAGTTTCAATAAGGAAACGCCGTTCACCCGGACTCATCCAGTAAGCCCTGTCCTTCCATGAACCTCCTTTATAAACCCTGGTTTCGTCACTCATCAGAGATAACCTTTCTGATTCTTCGTTGACATACATGCTTTTGGAACCTTCGTAATCAACCTGGCTCTTCTCACCGTCCTCAAATACCGATTCCATATCACCGTCCTTATAGTTCCGGTAATCGGATCTACGGTAATTCAGTCGACCTTCCAGATCTGCCTCTGAGACAGGTTCCCTGCGAATCCGTCCCAGGCTGTCGATCATCGGTGATCCGTTGGCATCAAGGGCGATCTCGTCAAACTGGTTTCCCCTGAAAGGCCTGAAATCAGAAACATCCAGCGATGAAAGCGGGCGGTAAACATCCTGAACCCATTCATTTACATTTCCTGCCATGCAGTAGAGGCCATAGTCATTGGGCCAGTAGGATTTCACAGGAACGGTGATGGAACCTCCGTCATTCAGACTTCCGGCCATACCCATCAGGTCACCGTTTCCCCTCACAAAGTTTGCCCTCATTTTTCCCATATCCCTGGGATTATCGTTTCTGAGGCTGTGTCCGTTCCATGGATAAGTTCTGCGTTCCCACAACAGTTCATCCACCGTGTTTCCAATTAGACCGAGTGCAGCATATTCCCATTCGGCTTCGGTAGGAAGTCTGTACTTGGGCAGCAGGATCCCGTCCTCCATATTGATAAGCCTGGATTCCACATTTGGATTCAGGCTTGGCTGAGGATTGATGATATTGGGAGTGTACAGGCCATAAACGTAGGCTTCCGTATTGAAGTTCCTTTCATCCTGCTGGTCTGTCGACAATTCGATATGCCCCATGTCCACCAGTATCTTTTCGTTGACCCTGTCGGTCCTCCAAAGACAGTAATCCTGGGCCTGGAGCCAGTTGACACCTACAACAGGATACTCGTTAAATGAAGGATGGCGGTAATAATACTCAACATAAGGCTCATTATAAGCCATGGGATCGCGCCAGACCAGCGTGTCCGGTAAGGCTGCTTTCACCACCTGCGGATTATTCATCCCGAATACACGGCCCAGCCAGTTGACATACTCCCTGTAGTCCACATTGCGGACCTCTGTGATATCCATATAAAAGGAACTGATGGTTACCCTGCGGGGTATATTGTTCCATTCATACAGCACATCATCCTGTGTCCTGCCCATGGTAAAAGTACCACCCTCAATCAGGGTCAGTCCCGGACCAGTCTCCTGTTCGGAAGCTGTCTTCACCTCAAATCCCCCGTTTTCCGGGTCATTGTAATCCCATCCTGTAGTGGTCGAGGTGTTACCAGATGAGGTTATATCCTTTCCTCCACATCCCCAGAGCATCAGTGGAATTAGCAATACAGGGAACAGTCTCATCATCATTTTCATGGCTTCTATTTTTACATTTTTGAACTTCATAAATTGAAATTTTCAAAACTCTACCAAAAATAACTAAATTTTAGGACATTTTATTGCCCTGTGTTTTGTCGATTTGTTAAGGTTTTCAAATAAAACCACCATCGATAATTCGTGTGCTCCAAGTGTTGGAATATGCAAATCGGGTGGTGAGAGTTTGGCATCATAACTGTAACGGATCCTGAACTGGCCGTTACTGTAGCCTGCAGAGAAGATTGCGGTGCCGTAGGAGAACAGAAGGTCCTGGCGGAACCAGGCCCCTATGATAACACCCCTGTACAATACCTCCAATCCGTAGTTCAATTGTTGATAAATATCCTGTTGGAAAAATACCAGGTTAGGAGAGAGTTGCAAAACCTCCGTGCCCAGCCTTTTTTCATAGATCGGAATAAGCGCTCCCACATGCACGGTATATTTCCTCGATAACCGGGTATTGGGATCCTCAGAAGTGGACGAATACGGTTCGATCAGATGATGCACTGCCACCCCCCCGAAAAAATTCTTAAAGAAACCCCCAAATCCCACCGCAAAATCAGGATATACCTTCGAATAGGGTACCAGGGTGGTTGTTCCCGCTCCGATAAGATCCGTTGGAAGTATCAGATCTGTCGGATTCATATTTCTTTGACCCACCGACGCCTGGAATCCGCCTGTAACCATCAGGTCATTGGAAACCCGGAGATGATAGGCATATATGGCATCCAGTGAGAGTGTATTGAAAACACCACCGCCCTGCCTGTCATTGATGATATGGACTCCGACCCCACCCTGAAGGGCCTCAATATATTTTTCGAATGAAGCATGGTAGGTTACATAGGGATTTGTGGCACCCGGCCACTGGTTCCTGTATCCCACGGATACCTTTGCCGGGCCCTCAATTCCTGCCATGGCAGGATTCATATAAAGAGGGTTGGCATAAAATTGGGAGAATGCAGGATCCTGGCCAGCGCCTTCAGTAAAATGAATAAACAGGATCCCTGTCATCCACATCAAAACGCTATGTTCTTTTGCAACCCTTCTCACCCCAATTTTGTTATGATACCAAGTGATTTATATATCTAACTTCCTTTCGGAACAGCAAGCTGCCATGAAAGGATCTTATACTATTAACGTCAAATTCAGCGTTTAAATACATATTTTAGATGCCGTTTGTATTTTTTTTATGAGAAAGCTTTTTTTCCTCATTCTTTTTAACCCTCTGATTCTGCTCTATTCCCAAACTGAAGATATTAACATTCAGTGGAATAGAGGTGACATCCACCATTTGTTTACAAATGCATTATACGAGGATGGTGAGAATACGTTACCATATTTTACAAGAAAAATAACCTGGACGTCAGAAGAGATGCTTCCGGTGGTCTCGGTGAAAGTGATCGGATCGTCGAATATGGAAGGTGAAATTCCCGGGGAGATCGATCTGTCCCATGTCCGGAACACCCCCCGCGTAGAGTATTCACTTGCCAGAGAATCAGGCAGGTACTATGTCCTGGTAAAAGTATTGCCATTTTTAAGGGAGCCCGGCGGATCGATCCTTAAATTAGATCATTTTGAGATCGTCATTGAGAAGGAACCCGCCCTGGCACCTCTGAAAAGCGCTAAAGCCGGGAGCTGGATGGATCATTCGGTGCTGGCAACCGGTAGGTGGTATATGATCTCGGTGGCGGAGAGCGGTATTCATAAACTGACCTATGAGCAGCTCAGGGAGACGGGACTCCAGGATCCCTCCAGCGTGAAGGTATACGGAACTGGTGCCACACAGCTGCCCGAACAATTCTCCAGGGGGTATACTGACGATCTGGAGGCTATACCTATATATATGCATAAGGGAGATGACGGGATATTCGGACCGGGAGATTATATTCTCTTTTACGCAACCGGCCCGGTAAGCTGGAATTTTGATGAAGTGAGCGGGATCTATTTGCACCATCTCCACAGCTACTCCTGGAAAGGTTATTATTTTCTGACAGACAGTCAGGGAATATCCGGTGCGCCCGGTGAAGCACAATTAAATGCCGGACCGCCAACAAATACAGTAACTTCATATGATTTCCGGGATTTCAGGGAAGATGAGACCTACAACCTGATTCACTCGGGCAGGGAGTGGTACGGTGATCTGTTCAATGTGAACCTTACGGGCAACTACCCATTTGAAATAGCGGACAGGGTTGTGGGTGAGCCCGTTACCATTCGCACAGCGGCTGCTGCACGCTCGGGTGTGAACTCCACATTCTCCGTAAACGCCAATAATAACCTGCTTGGGAGCCTCTCTGTAAGCGGGACCAATCTGAGCCACTATACCTCAACATATGCCTATGAAGACACGAAACAGTTCACCTACCAGCCTGATCGTGATCAGATTACAGTTACAGTGACCTACAACCGTCCGGATGCAAACTCCCAGGGATGGCTGAATTCCATTACCATCAACGGCAGGGCAACCCTTTCCCTTACAGGCAACCAGCTGGCATTCAGGGACTCCAGGAGTGTTGGTCCCGGTAATATCAGTAAGTTCAGCATAAGCAACGCAACCAGTGGACTGCTCATCTGGGATGTGACTGATCCGGAGCATCCGGAGAACATATCCTACACACTGGCAGGTTCCGTGGCCAGTTTTACAATTGAAACCAGCACATACAGGGAATTCATTGCCTTTAAACCAACAGGCGGTTACCCGGTGCCCGGGTATAGTGGAGGGGGAGAGGATGTTGTGGCCAACCAGGATCTGCATGGATTGGATCAACCGGATATGGTCATCATTACTCCCGGGCCCTTCCTTGAAGAGGCAAACAGGCTGGCTGACTACAGGAGGCAGAATGACGGCCTGGATGTGGCAGTTGTGACGCAGCAGCAGGTTTTCAATGAGTTCTCCTCAGGTACGCCCGATGTGACAGCCATCCGTAATTTTATGAAGATGTTCTATGACCGGGCCGGAGGTGGTGATAATGCCTGCCGTTACCTGCTCCTGATGGGTGACGGATCATATGACAACCGTGGAAGTGATGATAAGAAGTACAATACCAACCTGATCCTTACCTACCAGTCGGAGGAGTCGCTTTCACCCACCAGTTCCTATGTATCGGATGATTACTTTGGCCTGCTCGATACCGATGAACAGATGTATGACGGTCTGCTGGATGTGGGCATCGGCAGGCTTCCGGTTTCAGATCCGGAGGAGGCTGCAGCACTGGTGGACAAGATTATCGATTACAGCAATCCGGACAAACAGGGAGGATGGCGAAACCAGCTTTGCTTTATCGGAGACGATGAAGACTCCAATATTCATATGCGTCAGGCCGATGAACTGGCAACCTATGTGAATGACCTCTACCCTTCCTATACAATTAACAAGATCTTTCTGGATGCCTATCCGCAGGAGCAGCTTTCCACGGGTCCCAGCTATCCCGACGTAACAAGGGCCATTAACGATCAGGTCAACAGGGGTGCACTGATCGTCAATTATACCGGTCACGGGGGGACACAGGGACTGGCCCACGAAAAGATCCTCACCAGCAATGACATCCGTGCATGGAATAATAAAGATCATCTGCCCCTCTTTATAACTGCCACCTGTGAATTCAGCAGGTACGATGAATACAACCGTTCGGAGGATGTGGAGGTAACCACTGCCGGAGAATATGTACTGCTGAACGCAGTGGGGGGCGGGATCGGTCTGTTTACCACCACCCGGCTGGTCTATTCAGGTCCCAACCATGCTCTGAACGAAAGATTCTACGAGGTTGCATTTGAGAAGGATGCCGACCATCAGAACTACCGGTTGGGGGATATCATCATTTACAGCAAAAACAATACAGGTGCAGGGATCAACAAACGTAACTTCACGCTCCTGGGAGATCCCTCCTTAAGGCTCACCTATCCCGTTAACAGCGTGGTGACCGACTCCATCAACGGCCATCCTGCCATCCTGCAGGAGGATACTCTCTCCGCGTTCCAGTGGGTAACAGTACAGGGACATCTTGAGAACCAGGAGAGCCAGTTCCTCAACGATTTCAACGGAAAGGTCTACCCCAAGGTATTTGATAAAATAAGGACCATTGAGACCCTCTCAAATGATGGCGATCCGGTCTTTACCTTTACAACAAGGAACAATATCCTTTACAGCGGAGAGGCCACCGTAAAAGATGGCCGGTTCAGCTTTGGATTCTACATACCCAAGGATATCAATTATGCCTTCGGGCCGGGGAAGATAAGTTATTATGCCGATAACGAGGCGATCGATGCCCATGGGTCATTTGAAGGGTTCACCGTGGGTGGTATCGGTACGGACCAGGTAACCGACACTGAACCACCGGTCATTGACCTTTTCCTCAATGACTCCTTTTTCCTTCCGGGCGGGATCACCGATGCCAATCCCGAACTGCTTGCATTTGTTTCGGACAACTTTGGCATCAACACCACGGGTAACGGTATTGGTCACGATCTGACAGCCACCCTGAACGATGACCGGATCAATTCAATAATACTCAATGAATTCTATCAGGCCAATACGGACAGTTACAATTCGGGTGTCATCCGGTACCCATACAGCAACCTGGCCCCGGGGCCCTACACTGTTACCGTGAAGATCTGGGATATACATAACAATTCAACAGAATCGAGCCTCGATTTCGTGGTGGTGGAATCGGAGAAGATGCTGATGGAACAGATCTTCAACTACCCCAATCCTTTTTTCGACCGCACCTGGTTCAGTATTGCACACAACCGGCCCGACAGTAACATGAGACTGGTACTGACCATCTATAACCTCTCCGGTGAGATGGTCCGGACCATGGATATGCAGATCCATTCACCCGGATACAGGCTGGAGCCTGTAGAGTGGGATGGAAACGCTTCAGGGGGCGCAAAGATGGGGGGCGGAGTCTACATTTACAAGGCCAGGCTGACCACAGAGGATGGAGAAACGGCAACCTCCTCCGGTAAGCTGATCATCACGCGATAAAACCTAAATAATGGGCGATTGGCATACTAAAACAGTCCCGATTACGTACTTGATAACGTGGGTTGCTGCCAATGCCACTCATACTAATTATGCTATATTTGCGGATCAAAATAAAACAGATGCATTTACGATTTAAAGCTGGAATTATTTCATTGATAACCGGTTCATCTATGCTGGTTTCCATTACCGTATCGGGTCAGATATCCACCGGGCAACTGGGAGGGGCAGATAAGAACGTGCTGAATGCCATCCAGACTGCTGTTCCCTTTCTGACCATCGCTCCCGATTCCAGGGCAGGAGGTATGGGTGATGTGGGAGCAGCCACCACGCCGGATGTCAATTCACAGCACTGGAACATAGGTAAATATGCCTTTCTGGACAGCAAAGGGGGGTTTGCCATCTCCTATACCCCCTGGCTCAGGAACCTGATCCCCGATATCAACCTTGCTTACCTGACCGGATTCTTCAGGGTGGATGACCAGCAGGTGATCACCACTTCACTGAGGTATTTCTCCCTTGGTAACATCACATTTACCAATATTGACGGAAGTTACCTGGGACAGTATAATCCCAATGAATTTGCCATTGATGCCGGGTACTCCAGGTTATTTACCGATAACTTTTCAGGGGGGATCGCCTTCCGGTTCATCCGCTCCGACCTGACAAGCGGCCAGACCGCCAACGGACAGGACACCAAAGCGGGTATATCCTTTGCGGCCGATCTGGGCTTCTACTACCAGGACCAGGTGAATGTGGGCACCAGTGACGGTGAGTGGGCCGCAGGGATCAGCCTCACCAACATGGGTACACCCATCTCCTACAGTGTGGATGCCGACAAAACGCCCATCCCTACCAATATGCGTATTGGCGGAAGGTTCACCTATAATATCGATGACTACAATTCAGTCTCCTTTAACCTGGACCTGAACAAGCTGCTGGTCTCCTCCCCGCCCGTCTGGGCGTTGGATTCAGCTTCTGGCGATCAGGTGATTATAAGAGGAAAAGAACCCCCCGGTTCCACTGTCTTTGGAATGGTACAGTCCTTCTATGATGCTCCGGGTGCGAAACGCAACAATGGCTCATACAGTGTATTGTTGGAAGAGTTGCATGAGATCGCCTACAGTACCGGTGTGGAGTACTGGTACAGAGAGCAGTTTGCCATACGCACAGGTTTCTTCTACGAGCATGCCTCCAAAGGCAACAGGAAGTACTTCACTATGGGTGTGGGTTTGAAGCTCAATGTATTTGCCCTCGATTTTGCCTACCTTGTACCCGTTAACGGTCAGAACAGTCCCCTTGCCAATACCCTCAGGTTCACACTGGGTTTTGACTTTGCGGACATGAAGCTCTAAACACGGCTCATGAATTTCCGGATCGGCTTCGGTTATGATGTCCACAGGCTGGAGGAGAAGACTCCTTTCCGGCTGGGGGGAATTGACATTGATCACCACAAAGGTCCGGTGGGACATTCCGATGCTGATGTGTTGCTGCATGCCATCTGTGATGCCATCCTGGGAGCAGCGGCCCTGGGTGATATCGGCACTCATTTCCCTGACACCGACCCGGCTTACAGGGGGATAGAGAGCACCATCCTGTTACAGAAAAGTGCAGAACTCCTGGCTTCCAGCGGATACAGAATAGGGAACATTGACAGCACCATCGTTTTGCAGGCCCCCCGGATCAGGCCTTATATACCGCAAATGCAGCATCATATTGCCAGCAAGCTCGGTCTTTCGGATGACCAGGTATCCGTCAAAGCCACCACCGAAGAGAAACTTGGTTTTACCGGCCGTGAAGAGGGGGTTTCCGCTTATGCGGTGGTATTGATCCACAGCATCTGACCGCGCAGCAGGCTGCGGAGATCAACTATCCTATTATCAGCAAGAACTTCGGGATAAGTGAACATGATTGATGCGGATTGGTTATATTTGTCAGATCAAAAAAATCCGGAAACCCGTTTGGCTGAAAGAAAAAAAACCCTGGTCCTGGGCGCAAGTCCCAATCCTGTCAGGTTCTCATACAAGGCAGTTAAAAGCCTGGTGCGTAATGACCAGGAGGTGGTGGCAGTTGGTTTCAAAGAGGGGCTGATCGAAGAAGAGAAGATCCTGGTGGGTATGCCCCCGGTCGAAGGTGTGCACACTGTATCCGTCTATATTGGTTCTTCCAGGCAGGCAGATTACTATGATTACATCATCTCATTGAAACCTGAGCGGGTGATCTTCAATCCGGGAACAGTGAACCCGGATTTCATGGCACGACTGAAACGGGAAGGGATCGAACCGGTGGCAGAATGCATGCTGGTGCTTCTCAACGAGGGAAATTACTGATGATGGAACCGGTCTATAACCTGGACAGCCTGCATGAAAAAATAGCGGCTGAAAAAGGTGTGTTGCTCTACTTTTCAAACGATTCCTGCTCTGTATGCAAAGTACTCAGGCCGAAAGTAGCTGAATTGTTACAGGATCAGTTCCCCCTGATGGCCTCTCATTATGTGGATACGGAGAAAAGCCCGGTGATTTCGGGCCAGTTTCGGGTTTTCACCATCCCCACCATTCTGATCTTCTTTGAAGGCAGGGAACAGGTGCGATACAGCAGGAATATCAGCATGCATCAGCTGGATGATGCCATTTCAAGACCCTACAGTCTCCTGTTCGAAGATTAGATCCCTGATCAGATATTCTCAAGCAGGGTATCGTCCACCAGGTATGGAAGCGTAACCTTTAGCAAAGGTGTGCGCTCCATTTCGCGTTTGATGGACTGCATGGCTCCCTCATTCCTGGCCCAGCTTCTTCTCGCGATCCCGTTGTTCACATCCCAGTGAAGCATCTCAACCAGCCTGCGGTCCGCTTCGGCAGAACCATCCAGCAGCATACCAAACCCACCGTTGATCACCTCTCCCCAGCCCACACCTCCCCCATTGTGCAGGGAGACCCAGGTGGCTCCGCGAAAGGCATCACCGATCACATTCTGAACGGCCATATCAGCAGTGAAAGCCGAACCATCGTAGATGTTGGAGGTTTCCCTGTATGGGGAATCGGTTCCTGAAACATCATGATGGTCGCGACCCAGCACAACCGGTGCCGAGATCTCTCCCTTTCGGATAGCACGATTAAAGGCTTTGGCTATGGCGATCCGGCCCTGACTGTCGGCATAGAGGATCCTGGCCTGTGAGCCCACCACGAGCCGGTGGCCATCAGCCTCCCTTATCCAGTGCAGGTTATCCTCCATCTGACCCCGTACCTCTTCGGGAGCATCAACCAGCAATTGCTCCAGTACCTCTGCAGCAATCCGGTCCGTGACAGCCAGGTCATGCCTGTCCGATGAGGTGCAGACCCACCTGAACGGGCCAAACCCGTAATCAAAGAAGAGCGGGCCCATGATGGCCTGGACATAGGATTGATACCGGTAGGTCCCATCCTTCAGGAATACATCTGCTCCCGCCCTTCCGGACTCCAGCAGGAAGGCGTTCCCGTAATCCCAGAAATACATCCCCTTTTCAACCAGTCCGTTGATCGCTTTCACCTGCCTGCGAAGGGAGGCATAGACCTCCTCTTTAAACCGTTCGGGCTCCCGTGCCATCATCCTGTTGGCCTCCTCGAAGTTGATCCCGGCCGGGTAGTATCCACCTGCAAACGGATTGTGAAGGGAGGTCTGGTCGGATCCCAGTTCCACCGGCACATCATGCACCAGCAGGTACTCCCATAGCTCCACCACATTGCCCTGGTAGGCCAGTGAGACCGCCTCGCGTGCCCGGCGCGCCTTTTCTACTCTTTTAACCAGCAGTTCAAGGTCCGCAAAGATCTCATCCACCCAGCCCTGTGAGTGACGAAGTGCGATGGCCCGCGGGTTGACCTCTGCCACGACACAGATCCCTCCGGCAATCACCGTTGCCTTGGGCTGGGCCCCCGACATTCCTCCCAGTCCGGAGGTCACGAACAGCCTGCCTGCCAGGGTTCCGTCCCCCCCCTTCAGTTTGAGCCGGCCGGCGTTCATGATGGTTATGGTGGTTCCGTGCACAATGCCCTGCGGGCCGATATACATGAACGAACCGGCGGTCATCTGGCCATACTGGGAGACGCCCAGTGCATTCATCCGCTCATAATCATCCTGGCCCGAGTAGTTGGGGACCACCATTCCATTGGTAATCACCACCCTGGGGGCCTCCCTGTGTGAGGGAAACAGCCCCATGGGATGTCCCGAATAGAGGACCAGAGTCTGTTCATCTGTCATTTCGGCCAGGTATTTCATGGTCAGGCGGTACTGGGCCCAGTTCTGAAAAACGGCACCGTTCCCACCATAGGTGATCAGTTCATCGGGGTGCTGGGCCACCACATGGTCCAGGTTATTGGAGAGCATCAGCATAATGGCACCAGCCTGCACGGACCGGTGAGGGAACGCATCCAGGCTGCGAGCGGTAATCTTATACCGGGGCCTGTAGCGATACATATAGATCCTGCCATACTGCCCGAGTTCGGCAGCAAACTCGTTTACCAATACCTGGTGGTGCTGTTCAGGAATATACCTGAGGGCGTTCCTGAGCGCCAGCTTTTTCTCCCGGGTAGTCAGTATATCCTTCCTCACGGGCGCGTGGTTCAGTTCCGGATCACGCCCGCCGGCCGGTGGAAGGAAGTCCGGGATCCCCTCCAGTACAGCCGCTTTGAATTCTGCTGGATTCATCTTCATTGATTCTCCTATGTGTGATCCAAAAGTACAAAATAAGGCTGCCGGAGTGGGATACAGTGAACCGGTTTAAAAACACATCAATGGAACCGTTAAAGCGTACAGCCCCCGCTCAGGTAATGTAGCAGGCTTCGTGTTCCCCGAACCAGCGTTTCCTGTTCCTGGCCACCAGGTTATAGAGGGGATCCCTCAGAAAGCCGGGAACGATAAAGAAGATCCCCAGCAATGGCCATGGGAAACGTAACCGCAGCGCGATTTGCAGAACAGCAGAGGAGCGCTCATACCATTTCCCATCCATGAAAAGCAGAACAGAATCCGCATCACCGGTTTTATTCACCGTGCATCCTTCTTCTTCAGTCTGCCCGTCACGCCCGGACCTGTCCAGGGCCTGCAACGCCGAGTAGGTGAATCTATTACTCCGGTCATTCCTGATGACCCACCTGACTGAACGGCTGCAGAGCCTGCAATGACCATCGTAGAATACTATTCCGATTTCTCCCATAACCCTATAACACGCTTTGGAAAAATTTATTGCTTTGATCGATTTTTCACCGATATTTCGCCGTTATGGCCGAGGGTACCCCTACATTAATTATCTTTACTCTTTCTAAACTGTAAATGATTAACCAATACTGATATGAATAAAAAGAACAGAACCTGGATCATCGTTGTCGTGGTCATTATTTTAGTTGTACTGGGAACCATACGCTGGGGCATCAGGACCTATAATGGATTTGTAACCATGGAAGAGGGCATTGAAGGCCAGTGGGCCAATGTGGAGAATGTGTACCAGCGACGGGCCGACCTGATCCCCAACCTGGTGAATACCGTGAAAGGTTATGCCGAGCATGAACAGGAGACCTTTACCCAGGTGGTTGAAGCCAGGGCCAAGGCCACCAGTGTAACCATCGACCCGACCAACATCACACCCGAGTCACTGGCCGCTTTCCAGCAGGCACAGGATGGATTGAGTTCCGCACTTTCAAGGTTGCTGGTCACCGTGGAGGCCTACCCCGAGCTGAAGGCCAACCAGAACTTCCTGGCGCTCCAGGACCAACTGGAAGGAACCGAGAACCGCATAACGGTGGAGCGGCGCAAGTTCAACGAAGTGACCAGGGCATTCAATACCTCGATCCGCCGGTTCCCGGCCAGTATCATCGCCAACAACAGGGGTTTTGAGCAGAAGGGATATTTTCAGGCCGTCACGGGAAGCGAAACTGCCCCGGTGGTGGAATTTTAGCAGTTAGAAAAGGGATATGAACGCACTCAATTTTTTCTCAAAAGAGCAGAAGGATCTGATCAAATCTGCAGTTCAGGAGGCAGAACTCAATACTTCGGGAGAGATCCGGGTCCATATTGACAACAGGTGCAAAGAGGATGTGATGGACCGGGCGGCCTGGTGGTTTTCAAAACTTGAGATGCATAAAACGGAGCTGCGCAACGGTGTGCTTTTCTACCTGGCTGTGAAGGACCGGAAGTTTGCCATACTGGGAGATACCGGGATCAATGCGGTCACCCCGGAAAATTTCTGGGATACCATTAAGGAGAAGATGGCAGGGCACTTTGCAGAACAGGATTTCACAGGAGGATTAAGGGAGGGCATTTTGATGGCCGGCGGGGCCCTGAAAGTAAAATTCCCCCACCAGAAGAACGATGTCAATGAGCTGTCGGACGAAATATCATTTGGAGGAAAATAGTTATGAAAAGGAAAGTGATCATTCTTATATCCCTGGTGCTTATTTCTTCGGTGTGGAGCATCGCACAGGAGAAGCTCCCGGTACCCTCCAAACCAGAGTCATGGGTGAACGATTATGCCGGGGTCTTCAGCAGTGCGGAGAAAAGCGCGCTGGAAAATAAGCTGAATGAATTCGAATACCGCACCTCCACCCAGATATTTGTGGTGACCCTGGATGACGACGGCGGGTATCCCGCCTCCATGCTGGGGCCCATGATAGGGGAAGAGTGGGGTGTCGGACAGAAGGGGAAGGATAACGGACTGCTGGTGATCATGGATATGCAGAAGAGGGATGTATTTATCTCAACCGGGTACGGGCTGGAGGAGTATATCCCTGATGCCACTGCCTCCAGGATCGTCCAGAACGAGGTCATTCCCAATTTTAAAAAAGGCGACTATTACGAAGGGATCGATAAGGCCACCGATGTGATGATCTCTCTGCTTGACGGAAAATTCACCGCCGACCAGTACAGGAAACAGACCTCTTCGGGAGGCGGTTCCATTGGAGGAATCATTTTCATGATCATCCTTTTCTCCATCATCTTCGGAGGCCGCAGGAGAAGCACCGGTATGGGCCGGAGCAATCTCCCCCTCTGGCTGGCCCTGGGGATGCTTTCTGGCGGAAGGCACTCCGGCAGCTTCGGCAACTTCTCCGGCGGAAAAGGAGGATTTGGCGGAGGCGGTTTCGGAGGGTTCGGAGGCGGCGGCGGAGGCTCCTTTGGAGGGGGCGGTGCCGGCGGAAGCTGGTAGATGTAGCAACTAATTGCTATATTGATTTCATGAAGGGAAGCTGGATAACGGTAGCGGGACTATCTCTTTGTCTTTCCGCCGTGGCTCAACAGCCACAGCTCAAACTGGTTTTTACCGGTGATATCATGGGACATGATACCCAGATTGCCTCCGCCCTGGCTACCGGTGATCCCGGATATGATTATAAACCCTGTTTCGAGTTCCTGAGACCTTACCTGGCGGAGGCTGACCTGGTGATCGGGAACCTTGAGGTCACTTTTGCCGGGACACCCTACAAGGGCTATCCGGCATTCTCCAGTCCGGATGAACTGGCAGGCGCCTTGAAATGGGCTGGTTTTGATATCCTTGTCAATGCCAATAACCATGCACTGGACAGAGGGCCGAAGGGAGTGGACAGAACCATCGAAGTACTTGACAGGGAAGGGATTGTTCAAACCGGCACCTTCCCGGATCCGGAATCCAGGGCAACATATTACCCCCTGATCGTGGAGAAGAAGGGCATACGGATCGCTCTCCTGAATTATACATATGGAACAAACGGTATCACGGACCGTCCGCCGGTTATCGTCAATCGCATCGATACAGTACTGATCAGGAGCGATCTTCAAAAAGCTAAAACCGCACAACCCGATTTCATCCTGGTCACCATGCACTGGGGCAACGAATACCAGGTCCAGGAGAACAGCCGGCAACAGGAGCTTGCTGCCTTTCTGTTCAACAATGGTGCCGATGCGGTCATCGGTTCCCATCCCCATGTGGTCCAGCCCATACGGGGAGAAGACATGGGGAACCTTGTTGCCTACTCCATGGGAAACCTGATCTCCAACCAGCGAAAAAGGAATTCAGACGGGGGCATCGTTCTGGAGATGGTACTCTCCAAAGAGCCAACCGGGATCAGCAGTTATGCTTACCTGCCGGTGTGGGTCTGGAAACCGGTCACAGAAAAAGGCACCCGTTTTACACTGGTGCCTGCGAATCTTGATCATGCATCTGCCTCCCTCCTGGGTATCTCATCGACGGACTGGGTTCAGATGAACCAGTTTGCGGAAGATACCCGGTCCCGGTTAGCCGGATGCAGGGAGGTGATGGTCCCGCCGGTGACTACTGATTCTCTTTATCTTCCTGGGAGTCCACCAGAATCCGCCCGCAGTATTCACACACAATAATCTTCTTTTTTGATGCGATGTCCAGTTGGCGCTGGGGTGGGATCTTATTAAAGCATCCGCCGCAGGCATCACGTTCCACAGGTACAACTGCCAATCCGTTACGGGCATTTGCCCTTATTTTTTTATAGGCGGTAACAAGTCGTTCCTCGATGATATGCTCAAGTTCGGCCGATTTTTTCTCCATCACTTCCTCCTCTTTCTTGGTCTCATCGATGATCTCATCCAGCTCCTTCTTTTTGTTCTCCAGGTCCATTTTACGCCCGTCCAGTACCTCGGAAGACTCCTGGATTACTGTCTTTTTTTCCTCAATCTGAACACTGAATTCGCGGATGCGTTTTTCAGAAAGTTCAATCTCAAGGGTCTGAAATTCAATCTCTTTGGATAGAGAATCGTACTCCCTGTTGTTCCTTACATTGTTCTGCTGTTCCTCGTATTTCTTTATAAGATCATGGGCATTGGCAATCTCCTGCTTTTTCCCGTTGATCGATTTTTCAAGTTCCGCAATATCATCTTCATACTTTGAAACCCGGGTTTGCAACCCTTCAATTTCGTCTTCCAGATCCTGCACCTCCAGGGGCAATTCCCCGCGAAGGATCCTGATCTTATCTATAGCAGTGTCCACCAGTTGAAGGTCATACAACGCATTAAGTTTCTCTGCAACTGTCATCTCTGCAACTTCTGCACCTTTTTTCGCTTTCGCCATTTACTAATAATATTTAATTGGATTTTCTTCTGATCCCGATAAACGGATTGCAAATTTAGGGAATTTTTTCATAAGTAGATCATAAAAAAGCTCGCGTGTAAATTGCTCACTTTCAAAATGGCCGATATCCATCACCACGATCTCTCCCTCAGCTTCAGAAAACTGGTGGTATTTCATATCTGCTGTCACAAATACATCCGCGCCCACTGCCCTGGCCCTGCCCAGTAAAAAACTGCCCCCTCCTCCACAAACAGCCACCTTTCTCACAGTTTTCCCCAGTAGCCGTGAATGCCTGACAATGCTGGTACTGAAGCGCTCCTTAAGCAGTCCCATGAACGCTTCTTCCTTCATGGGTTCCTTTAAGAGGCCAACCATGCCCATGCCGGTGCGGGGATCTTTGTTCTCCAGGGGGTAAATATCATAGGCCACCTCCTCATAGGGATGCGCGGCGATCATAGCGTTGACCACCTTTGCTGCCAGGCTGGCCGGAACAATGGTCTCCAGCCTTGTCTCCGGCTCCTGGTGGAATACTTCCGGTTCACCGGCAAACGGATTTGTCCCGGCGCTCCCCCTGAATGTTCCGAGACCCTCCGTATTGAAGCTGCAACTATCATATGCCCCGATCACACCTGCCCCGGCATCAAACATGGCCTGCCTTACCTGCTCCAGCTGCGCCTGAGGCACATACACGGCCACCTTCTTCAGTTGTCCGCCCTGAGGCTCCAGGATCTGCTGGTCCGAAAGGCTAAGCCTGTCTGCCAGTGCACTGTTCACACCTCCTGTAATCGCATCAAAGTTGGTATGACCGCTGTAAATGGCTATCTCTTTCTGGATGGCCAGCTTCACTATCCGTTCTGGCGCGCTCCTGCCGGTCAGCGATTTTAGCCCCTTAAAAATAACGGGATGGTGCGAGAGGACCAGGTTATACCCCAGTTTATCAGCTTCCAGCAGCACCTCCTCGGTCACATCCAGTGCCACCAGTACACCCGTCACTTCACTGACGGGATCGCCGACCTGCAATCCTGAATTGTCATAGGATTCCTGGAGAGAGAGTGGTGCCAGTTCCTCCAGGTAGCTGGTAATCTCCCTGATCTGTGTCATGTAACCAGGTCTGTAAGCAACTCTTTGATGTGTTCGAGGGACCTGATAATCTCGAAGTTGTTCTCCGTATCCTCTTTATTCTCCTTCATCTTCTTTTTGGCCCCCTTGAGTGTCATCCCCTTTTCCTTAACCAGGTGATAAATAATATGAAAATTATCGATGTCAGTTTTGGTAAAAAGCCGGTTCCCCTTTTTATTCTTTTTTGGTCTGATGATATCAAATTCCTTTTCCCAGAATCTGATCAGCGAGGTGTTGACATCGAACATTCTAGCCACCTCACCAATGGAGTAATAGAGCTTTTCTACCTTGATTTCCTTGTAGGGCATGTGGTTCCTGATTTCAGTAAATAGCTTTCAATTTAAACATATTCCAATATAGAATCAAACAGAATAAGACTCCTCGTCCCTATCTTTTCCTTAGGAACCCGTCACTGTCCACTTCCAGTTCCTGGTCCGGAAAATCTATCTCGGTCAGCTCCCTTAACCGGGTAAGGGCCCTGCCGGCAGGGTCAATCCTCGGACCGCCTTCGCCCGGTTGAAAGATGGAAAGCACCTCGCCCCCCTGGAACCTGCCCTCTCTATCCACCTCAACTTTTACAACAGGTGCGATGCCATTGGGACCACTCAAATTAAACCGGCTGTAGGTGGCAAAGTTCCCCAGGCTATAGCAGATCAACCGATTATTGTAAAGTTCCAGTGCCCTTGTAACATGAGGTCCGTGTCCGAATACCACATCGGCTCCGGCATCGATCACCGTATGCGCGAACCGGTATACATTGCCCCGGTCCTGCCCCAGGTACTCCTCGTTGCCCCTTACAACATGCTGGTACTCCTTTCCCTCCGCACCGCCATGAAAGGAGATAATCACCACATCGGCCAGGGAATCCAGCAAAGCTGTAACGCGCGCTGCTCCTTCATAATCCATCAGATCCATGGTCCCCTGGTTGGGGGCAAATGCCGCAAACCCGTAAACCACTCCCTCCTTTTCAAACAGCGTCCACGGACGGGTTATAAATCCTGCAAATGCCACGCCTGCCGAATCAAGCATTGCCGCAGTTGATGCCCTGCCCTCAGGGCCAAAGTCATTCACATGGTTGTTGGCGACACTCAGCACGTCATAGCCTGTTTCCACTATGCATGAAAGAAATTGATCCGGCATCCTGAAGACATAACAGGTGTTTGGATCCCTGCACTGTTTGGGAGTCCCTCCCACCGAACAGAATGTACCCTCCAGGTTTCCGAAAAGCAGGTCACCCGATTGCAGAATATTCTGCACCGGCCTCAGTAATGGGCTGCAGTCCCCCCCGGGAGGTAAATATCTCTCGTCCGGATAACTGGTCCCCAGCATGATATCACCGGTACCAATGATGGTCAGGATGGACTTCTCCGTTACATCCTCCACGTAAAGATAGCTCCAGAGCATGGAATCGGACAATACCGGAGGTGAGATCTGATCAGGAATGGTGTCCTGCAACTGCCCCCAGTATTCAGGGAGAGGAACGGGGAGGAATACGGGCGCTTTCTTTGGTATTGTATCCGGGGGAGACAGGGGAACCGGGCCCTGGTCCCGGGCTTGCAGTGAGATAGCAAATACCACTGCGAATCCTGTCAACACCAGCCTTATGCGCAGCAACTTGGATCAGTTTATATCAAATGAAGGATCGGCCTGGGAGAGCATTTCGATCATATGCTCATACTCTTTGGCCGAAAGATCGTTGGCAAAATAGTTTATGGGATCAACAGGCTGGCCGTTCACATGAACCTCATAGTGCAGATGAGGCGCTTTGGACAGGCCAGTGCTTCCCACTTTGGCAATTACCTCTCCCCTTTTGACCATCTGACCGGGTTCAACAAGAATCTCGTCGCAATGACCATAGATGGTCTCGAACCCATGCCCGTGATTGATCAGCACTTTTTTACCAAAGCCCCCTGGCCTGTAACCTGCCTGCATCACTTTTCCGTCGGCAGTGGCATAAATATTGGTGCCAAGGGCTGCCGTCAGGTCTATTCCTTCATGGGGCCTGACAATATTCAGGATGGGATGCATTCTTGTTCCAAAAGAGGAACCGAACCGGATCAGGTCTTTCATCCCGATGGGTTGTATGGCCGGTTGGGATGCCATCCAGGCCTCTTTGTCCCATGCCAGGCCGATCACCTGATCAAAAGAGGTGGACTGCATAACGAGTCTTCTTTCCACCTGGTCAATATTCTGGTAAGTCGCACTGAGCAGATCAGCATATTTTTGAGACTGCAGCCAACTGTATTTTTGAGATCCTCCAACACCTACGCTCCTGATGGACCATGGCTGTACCCCGAAATAGACCCGGTAAATATGGTCATCATTGAAAGCCACCTGTCCGAGCACCTCCTCATAATGCGCAAGGTCCTGGTTCATCAGTTTCAGTTCATAGGTAATTTTCTGTTGTTCCGCTTCCAGGTTTTCAGTACGGGGGGATTTCAAATGAAGGTCCCTGAATAGTAACATGAGGAATGAAATGGAGAGCAGGATTCCTAAAAAAGCCAGGAAGCGTGTGAATTTTTGCCTCTGGCTGATTTCAATCTTCTGGTAGGACAGGGTTTCAGGGTTAAAGCGGAATCTCTCCATACGACTGCAATATAGAAAAAAACTTGATCAATCAAAAGATTGTCCGGACATCATTGAAATGACGATCAACCGGGCATAATCAGCAGGTGAAAGATCCAGGAAAAAATAGTTTATGGGATTCATCGGCTCCCCGTTCAGGTGCACCTCGTAATGAAGGTGCGGTGCCACGCTCAGTCCTGAATCACCGACCCTGCCGATCAGGTCACCCCTTTTTACCTGCTGTCCCTGCCTCACATTTATCTCATCCATGCAGGCATACAGGGTGCTGTATCCAAAACCATGGTCGATCAGGATCTGGTTCCCCAGTCCCCGGGCCGAACGTGTTGTTCGAGCCACAGTACCTTCACCTGTAGCAAATACAGGAGTCCCCACCGGTGCAGAAAAATCAATCCCATTGTGCATCTTAAATATTTTATAGATGGGATGAATACGGTAGCCGAACCCCGAAGCGACAAGGGTCAGGTCACGATTCTCGATGGGTTGAATGGCCGGTATGGCCGGAAGCATTTCACCCCGGTTATCGCCCTTGATCATTAATACATCATACATGGGTTCGGACCGGTTCAGCTGCCCTATCATGGAATCCAGTTTGTGAGCGGACATGGAAACAATCTCCTCATCGGATTCCTTCCAGAGATTCTGATAGGTCACCCCTGTAGCCTGGTTCTCATTAGCCTGTAATGGCTCTGTGTCGAAGATCAGCCGGTAAATATCCTTATCGATCTTTTTCACCTCCTGCATCACGGTATCCACCATCTGTTTTCTATCACTGAGCGTCTCGTACTCTTTGAGAAGCATCTCATTCTCCCTTCTTATCTGCCTCTCCTTGGGCGTGTCAAAAAAGAGGGAATAGACAACATTCAACAAAACAGCGATGACAACCACAGCTGCCACATAGATGACAATACGCCAGACGCGTGCTTTCAGGCTATCGTCCAGCTTATTGTAATTAAGATCTTCCGGATTGAATTTAAAATGCGACTTCTCCATTCACACAAAATCGATCAACAAATGAGTGCAAAAATAGAAATTATTTCTGGCTCAGCGCAACTGATTGATAATCATCCGTGGAATAACTGGCATGTGATGCCAGCCTGATGTATTCATCGGATGACAGGTTCTCAAAGAAAAAATTGGCAGGATTGGTTGCACTCCCATCTTTCCTGATTTCATAATGGAGGTGCGGACCTGTTGATCTCCCCGTACTGCCAAGTGTCCCAATAACTTCCCCCCGCTTCAGTTTCTGCCCTACCTTTACGTTAATGTCATTCAGGTGGGCATAGCGTGTAGTATATCCAAAACCATGATCCACAACCACCTCTTTCCCATATCCGAACCTGTTCACCTGTGCAGCCACCACTGTCCCGGCACCCGTACAATGGACATCAAGCCCAACAGGTCCGGCCAGGTCAAGACCATGATGAGCGGTACGTTTTCCGGTAAAAGGGTCGCTCCTGTATCCAAAAGTTGAAGTGAGCCAGTAGGGATCGGCAGGTGAGATGGGGTTGATGGAAGGTTTGCACGCCAGGAACTCCTGTGTGCTCAGGGCCTTCTTATATACATCTTCCAGACTGTTGGACTGGATCTTTACCTTATTGGTAATATTTTCGATTCGCTGGGATACCACCATTACCATCCCCGGGTCCCTTAAATTCATCAGGTGCTGGCCAAACTCTGCTCCACCTCTACCAACCGTTCTGATGGTACTTGGGATCGGCTCCAGGCTCAGGATGGCCCTGTAGAAGCGGTCATCCCTGTTTTTCAGTTCGTTAAGCTGAGTTTCAACATCCAGAAGTTCTGAGTTCAGGGTTGCATATTCAGTCCTGAGATTGTTATTTTCTTGTTGATAAATAATTTGGCGGGGTGTGGGATAAAGACGCTCAAAACCAAATCTCATCAATACTGCCAGGACAATAAGTCCAAAGGAGAAGAGACCCACATAGCGGTGCAATTGATTGCGCGTTAACCTAACGCGCTCATAACTAAGAGTTTCCGGATTAATATAATACTTCTTCCCAATCATGAGATCCGTTCTGGGGGCTAAAAATAAAAAATGACCGTTAATATCCCAACCGATTGTTCAAAAAAATTATTTTTTCACCCCTAACGATTTTTTTTACGAAATTTGCCTCCCCGGGTTACCTTTTTTTTACTTTACATAAAACAAACCCATGACATCTCAGGAGATCAGACGATCATTTTTGGATTATTTCAGGGACAAAAAACACTATGTAATCCCCTCTGCACCAATGGTTCTGAAGGATGATCCCACGCTGATGTTCACAAATGCCGGTATGAACCAGTTCAAGGATTATTTTCTGGGGACGCGCAAACCGGACAGGCCAAGGGTAACCGATTCACAAAAATGCCTGAGAGTGACCGGCAAACACAACGACCTGGAGGAGGTGGGCCACGATACCTACCACCACACCATGTTTGAGATGCTGGGTAACTGGTCCTTCGGTAATTATTTCAAGAAAGAGGCCATCGGGTGGGCATGGGAGTTCCTGACCGAAAGGATGAAACTGGAGAGTGACCGTCTTTATGTCACTGTTTTCGAGGGAGACGCCAAAGACGGGGTGGAACAAGACCAGGAGGCTTATGATCACTGGAAGATGTACCTTCCCCCCTACCGGATCCTCAAAGGCTCAAAAAAAGATAACTTCTGGGAGATGGGTAATACAGGGCCATGCGGACCATGTTCCGAGATCCACCTGGACCTGCGCGACAAGAAGGAGCGTGACGCAATCCCAGGTGTCGACCTGGTTAACAGGAACCATCCGCTGGTGATCGAGATCTGGAACCTGGTATTTATCCAGTTTAACCGGAAGGCCAGCGGTGAGCTGGAAAACCTTCCTGCAAAACATGTTGATACCGGTATGGGATTTGAACGATTGTGCATGGCCATACAACAGAAAACTTCCAGTTACGAAACCGATCTTTTTCAACCCATCATTGGCGGGATCGCAAGGCTTACAGGAATCACTTACGGATCAGATCACTCCACCGATGTGGCCATGCGGGTTGTAGCCGACCACCTGAGGGCCGTTTCCTTCTCCATTGCAGACGGACAGATCCCCTCCAACAACAAAGCGGGTTATGTGATCCGCAGGATCCTCCGCAGGGCGGTCAGGTACGGGTTTACCTACCTCAACCGGAAAAAACCCTTTATACATACGCTGGTCCCCGTACTGGTTGAAATAATGGGAGAGGCTTATCCTGAGCTAAAAATGCAGCAGGACCTGATCCAGCGGGTTGTAAAGGAGGAGGAGCATTCCTTCCTCTCCACCCTCGAGACTGGAATGGGCCTGCTCGACCGGCTGATCTCTAAAGCAAAGCAGGATCAGGAGACCACCATCAGGGGAAGAGAAGCTTTTGTGCTATACGATACCTATGGTTTTCCGCTCGACCTGACTGAATTGATCCTTGCAGAGCAAGGCATGAAAGTGAACAGAGAGGAGTTCCATGAGGAGATGAACGCCCAGAAAAACAGGTCTAAAAAAGCGGCTGAAACAGAATCGGGGGACTGGACGGTCCTGTATCCCGACAAAACCGAGGAGTTCGTGGGGTATGACTGGATCACAACGGATGTAAAGATTACCAGGTACCGGAAGGTAGTGGCCAATAAACGTTCTTTATACCACCTGGTGTTCAACCTGACACCCTTCTATGCAGAATCAGGAGGACAGGTTGGCGACCGGGGCACCATCGAAAACGAGAAAGAGAAGGTGGAGATCATCGATACAAGGAAGGAGAATGAACTGATCATCCATGTGACAAAGAAGCTCCCCGGGGATCTGGATGCCACCTTTAAAGCAAAGGTAGATCTCGACCGCAGGATCCGTACCGCCAACAACCATACCGCCACCCACCTGCTGCACCACGCACTCCGTGAGATCCTGGGGGGACATGTGGAACAGAAGGGTTCACTGGTGGAACCGGACTACCTGAGGTTTGATTTCAGCCATTTTCAGAAGGTCTCCGACGAGGAGCTAAGAAAGGTTGAACATATGGTCAACCGCATGATCCGCGCGAACTCTCCCATTGAGGAACATCGCTCGCTCCCGATGACAAAGGCAAAGGAGATGGGGGCCATGGCCCTTTTCGGTGAAAAGTACGGGGATGCAGTGAGGGTTATCAAGTTCGGTGATTCGGTGGAACTCTGCGGGGGGACCCATGTGAGAGCCACCGGTCAGATAGGGATATTCAGGATCTTTCGGGAATCGTCCATTGCTGCCGGTATAAGGCGTATTGAGGCGCTTACAGGTGAAGCTGCCGAACGATACATAGATGGACATATGGCGATCGTGAAGGAGATAGCGGGCAATTTTGAAAATCAAAAAGATGTCGTCAAAGCCGTAAGATCACTCCTTGACGAACACAGCGCACTGGCCAAACAGGTTGGCAAATTCCAGCAGAGCATGCTGGGAATCCTCGCCAGATCACTGGAAGACCGGTTGGAAAGAGTAGGAGATATTTCTCTGGTATCCACCAGGGTGGAACTGGATAACCCGGCCCTGCTGAAGGACCTGGCTTTCCAGGTCCGGTCCAGGTATCCCGGGATCTGCCTGATCCTGGGAGCGGAGATCGAGGGGAAAGCCCACCTGGCCATCATGCTCTCCGATGAGGCCATTAAGAATTACGGGATCGATGCCTCAGCCCTGATACGTGAGGCTGCCAGAGAGATCCAGGGTGGCGGGGGCGGACAACCCTTCTTTGCCACTGCCGGCGGAAAGGATCCCAAAGGCATTGATGCAGCCCTGGCAAAGGCGAAAAAAATAGTGGAAAAGTCCGTTAAGTGACCGGGTGCTGACTACCTGGAGTTTATCTGCTGATCAGCATTCCCCTTTTTGCTGGTGAGGAGCAGCGCGGTGAACATAATGGCACCGTTCACTATCAGCAACTCAAACCCGAACTGGTATCCGTTGAAGAGTACTTCGGAGTAGCGGCTCAGGAGGTATGAGAGCAGCGGGGAGAGGATGGCCAGCAGCGGAACGATCCGGTCACGCACCCGTAACCTGGTAAAGAGGCCGAATGCATAGAGCCCCAGCAGGGGACCGTAAGTATAACCGGCAACCCGGAATATAGCAGAGATCACATTTTCATCATTGATGGCCCTGAACAGCATGATCACCAGGCCGAGTACCACAGAGATGGCCAGGTGAACCCTCCTGCGGGCACGGGTCAGTCTCTTCTCCTCCCACTTCTGCGCTTCCAGAATATCCACGGTAAAGGATGTGGTCAGGGCGGTCAGTGCCGAATCAGCACTGGAATAAGCCGCAGCTACCAGTCCCACGATAAAAAATATGCCCACCACCTGGGGCAGGTATCCCCCGGTGGCTACCATGGGGAAGAAATTGTCAGTGGTTTCCGGAATGGCCATCCCCCTGAAATGTGCAAACTGGATCAATACTGCGCCCAGGAAAAGAAAAACCAGGTTGACCGGCACCAGGGAAATGCTCATCAGGTACATGTTCTTTTTGGCCTCCCTGATGTTTTTGCAACTGAGGTTCTTCTGCATCATATCCTGGTCCAGGCCTGTCATCACAATGGTTATAAAGGCCCCGCTCAGAAAATGCTTTATAAAATGATTCTCCTTCTGCCATCCATCAAAGACCCAGATCTTTGCATCTCCTGATGCCACCACCCTTCCGATCATCTCACCAAGCGAAAGATCCATTGAACGGGTGATCAGCAGGATGGATACCACCACTGCAGTCAGCATACTGAAGGTCTGCATCGTATCGGTCCAGATAATGGTTTTGATCCCGCCCCTGAAGGTATAGAGCCAGATCAATGCAATGGTGATGATGACGGTCAGATAAAAGGGAATGTTCCATTTCCCGAACACAGTCAGCTGCAACACACTGGCCACCAGGAACAGCCTGAATGATGCCCCGATAATGCGTGAGAGCAGGAAGAAGGATGCCCCGGTCTTATAGGAAGAGGTACCAAAACGTTCCTCCAGGTAGGAATATATGCTGGTGAGCTGCAGCCTGTAGTAAAGGGGCATCAACACATTGGCTATCACAGCATAACCCAGCAGGTAACCCAGCACCATCTGCATATAGGAGAACTGGCTGTCGGCCACCCAGCCGGGAACCGAGATAAAGGTGACGCCCGAAAGAGATGCCCCGATCATCCCGAAAGCAACCACATACCAGGGCGACCTGCGTTCGCCGAGGAAAAATGCCTCATTGCCGGCCCCTCTTCCCGAATACCAGGAAATGACCAGCAGGACCAGGAAATAGGCGGCGATGACGGTTATGATCAGTGTAGCTGACAAAGGGTCAATCAGGGTATGAGGGACATGTGTGCAGCAAAATTGAATAAAATCGGACGAAGATGAAAATTATAAGTGCTATTTTTGAACTCATATGCGCACCTATTCATCAAAACTGCTGGAAGAAGCTGTAGAGGAGTTCGCTACACTTCCCGGGATCGGAAAAAAAACCGCCCTCAGGCTCGTACTGCACCTGCTTAAACAGGATGAAAAGGATGTTGAGCATTTCGGCAACACCATCATGCGAATGAAAAAGGAGATCATCACCTGCCGGGAGTGTCACAACATATCTGATCACGAAGTATGCCACATCTGCTCCGATCCCTACCGCGATAAAAAGACCATTTGCGTGGTGGAGTCGATCCGCGACGTGATGTCGATCGAGAATACGCAACAATTCACCGGTGTCTATCATGTACTCGGGGGGATCATCTCGCCCATGGATGGAATAGGACCGGCCGACCTGACCATTGATTCTCTTGAGAGGAAAGTGAAGGAGGGTGAATGCGACGAGGTCATACTGGCCCTGAGCACCACCATGGAGGGGGATACAACCAATTTCTATATATACAGAAGACTTCAGCACTTTCCCCTGATCATCTCCACCCTGGCGCGTGGTGTGGCCATCGGGGATGACCTGGAATATGCGGATGAAGTGACCCTGGGGCGCTCCCTGCTCAACAGGACCTCCTTTGAGGAGACTTTTAAAAACAGCAAACATGGAACTTAAGAAGAATACTTATACCATTGGCGGGATCCCGGTGGTCGGCCTGGCGGAAAAACATGGTTCGCCGCTCTACATTTACGATACTGCAATGATGATCCGGCAGTACCAGCTGATCACCGGTGCATTTTCCGGAACAAGGGTCAGGATCAATTATGCATGCAAGGCGCTCTCCAATATCAATGTACTGAAACTTTTCAGAAGCCTGGGTTCGGGACTGGATGCAGTCTCTGTTCAGGAAGTGGAGCTTGGATTAAAGGCGGGGTTTGATCCCCGGGACATCCTCTATACACCCAACTGTGTCTCCATAGAGGAGATCGAAGAGGCGGTGGAACTGGGTGTCCGGATCAACATTGATAACATTGCGATCCTGGAAGAGTTCGGTGTCAAGCATGGTGCAGGCATACCGGTCTGCATCCGTATCAATCCGCATGTGATGGCTGGAGGCAACCATAAGATCTCCACCGGACATATCGACTCCAAGTTCGGCATCTCCATTTACCAGATGCCCCATGTGCACCGTATCGTGGAGACCAACAGGATGAAAGTGGAGGGCATCCATATGCATACGGGCTCCGATATTGTGGATGTGGAGGTGTTCCTCAGGGCCACCGAGATCATGTTCGAGACAGCGAGCCAGTTCAGGGAGCTTGATTACATAGATCTTGGAAGCGGATTCAAGGTACCTTACAAGGACGGAGATATCTCCACCGACGTGGTGGAACTGGGGAAACATCTTTCTGACCGTTTCAACAAATTCTGCCGGGAGTACGGAAAAGATCTCACGCTTGTTTTTGAACCCGGGAAGTTCCTGGTAAGTGAAGCAGGATATTTTGTGGCGCGTGTCAATGTGATCAAACAGACCACCTCCACTGTTTTTGCCGGACTCGACACCGGTTTGAACCACTTTATCAGGCCCATGTTCTATGATGCCTACCATGAGATCATCAATGTGAGCAAACCCGGTGGCAAGACGCGCATATACACGGTGGTGGGTTATATCTGCGAGACCGATACTTTTGGATGGAACCGCAAACTCAGCGAGGCTTCCGCAGGCGACTACCTGCTCTTTAAAAATGCTGGTGCATACTGTTTTGCAATGTCCTCCAACTACAACTCCAGGTTCCGCCCGGCCGAGGTCCTTGTGCATAACGGGAAGGACCATCTGATCAGGAAAAGAGAAGATATGAATGACCTGGTCCGGAACCAGGTGGAACTGGACAATATATAACCCCTCACTACTAACTGCGAGTGAATCGAGCAACCTGACAACCTAATGTTTGCGCAACAAACAACCTAACATTCTAATATTCTAACGTTTGCGCAGCAAACACCATACCATGGACCTCTCCATCATCATCGTCAACTACAATGTCAGGCACTTCCTGGAACAGTGCCTCCATTCGGTCCGGCAGGGCATTGAAAGGATGAATGAGAGAGGCCGGCAGGCGGAGGTATTCGTGGTTGACAACAACTCTGTTGATGGTTCCGTGGGGGAGGTACGCCAGAAGTTCCCGGGTGTCAGGATCATCGAGAACAGGGAAAATGCAGGTTACTCAAAAGCCAATAACCAGGCCATAGCCCAATCTTCAGGCCGTTATGTCCTGCTGCTGAATCCCGACACGGTGGTGGAGGAGGTTACCTTCCTGAAATGCATCGAGTTTATGGATTCCCACCCTGATGCAGGGGCCCTGGGGGTAAAAATGATCAATGGCAAAGGAGCGTTCCTTCCCGAGTCCAAGCGTGCATTTCCCACACCGGAGGTCTCCTTTTACAAGATGTTCGGACTCACCTATCTCTTCCCTGGATCCAGGCGTTTTGGAAGATACTACCTGGGGTATCTTGACAACAATCAAACCCATACCGTAGATGTACTGGCCGGTGCCTTTATGTTCCTTAGGAAGGAAACCCTGGAGAAAACGGGATTCCTGGACGAAACTTTCTTCATGTACGGTGAGGATATCGACCTGTCATACCGCATTGTCCGGGCTGGTTACCGGAACTATTACTTCCCCGAAACCACCATTATTCACTACAAGGGAGAGAGTACGAAAAAGGGGAGCCTCAACTATGTGAAAATGTTCTACCAGGCCATGATCATCTTTGCAGGCAAACATTTTAATTCCAGGAAGGCCCGGAGCACCAGGGTGCTGATCAATATGGCCATTTACTTTCGTGCGGCACTCTCCCTGGTCCGGAGAGTTGTCAGTCGCGTTTTCAGGCCTTTGCTGGACGGTATCATCATTTACCTGGGTTACATGGTTGCGCTCCCGGTATGGGAACAGATCAGGTTCGACAGGGCAGATTACTATCCACCCCTGTTCCTGCATGTTGTGGTGCCGGCCTATATCCTGATCTGGCTGTTATCCCTATACTATTCAGGAGGGTATGATAAACCGGTGCGACTGGTCTCCCTTCTGAAGGGACACCTGCTGGGCACCCTGATCATCCTGGTCATTTATGCCCTTTTACCACTGGAGTGGCGGTTCTCCAGGGCATTGATCTTCCTGGGCTCACTCTGGGCTATCACCGGTACAATGGCCATCAGGGTGGTTTTGCACCTGGCGCACCTGCCCGGTTACCAGATCGACCTGAACAGGCAGAAAAGGATGGTGATCGTGGGGATGGAAGAGGAAGCCAGAAGGGTGAGCAGCCTCCTGCAGGAGACGCAGGCCCGCCCCGAGATCATCGGTTTTGTTTTCCCCTCCTCCCCGGCACCTGACAACGGGGGTAACCCGGGGTATGACAACGGGGGCACACCGGGTTATGACACCGGGGGCACACCGGGATATGACAACGGGGCTAACCCGGGGTATGACACCGGAGGCACACCGGGATATATCGGGCATATTGACCAGATCGATGAGATCGCCGCGATCAACCGTGTGGATGAGATTGTCTTTTGTTCTAAAGATCTCACCTCCAGGAGTATTATCCAGGTCATGACCCGCCTTATCGGAAGTTCTGTGGACTTTAAGATCGCACCGCCCGAGAGCCTGTCGGTCATTGGCAGTAACTCCATCAACACCTCAGGCGATCTCTATACCATTCATGTCAACTCCATTGGGAAGGAGTCCAACCGCAGGAGCAAAAGATTGTTTGACCTGGTAATCGCATTCCTGCTGCTGATCACCTTCCCCCTCTGGTTCCTGTTCGTAAAAGGCCATTTCAGGAGTGTTGGGAACACCATCAGCGTACTTTTTGGCCTCAAGACGTGGGTGGGATATCTCCAGGGAGGGCAGCAGGGGAAATCGGACCTGCCCCGCCTCAGGAAAGGCGTTTTGTCGCCCGGCTCACATCTGCCCGCCGGATCACTTTCACCCGAACGGATCAATGAGATCAACGTGGTCTATTCCAAGGACTATCGTCCTATTAATGACCTGTTAATAATCGCCCGCAGTTTCAGAAAGATCTAACCGGTTAATTGATTATTTTTATCAAAACCGGCTTCAGTATGAAAAAAGTTCTGTTTTCGTCACTCCTGATAATCATTTTAGCCCCATCCCCGATTTTCGCACAAAGAGATACCACACGCGCCACTTTCCTTGATGCTGAATCATGGTTCCTGTTTGAAGAGTACTCTGAAGCCCTTCCACTGTACCAGACCCTGCTGAAACAGGATCCGGGTAACGACAATCTCAAGTATAAGATCGGGATATGTCTTCTGAATGACCCATACCAGAAGGACAAGGCGATCCAGTACCTCCTCGACGCATGCAACAACATCAATCCGGACTACAAGGAGGGCAGCAATAAAGAGCGGACCGCCCCACCCGATGCCCTCTTCTACCTGGCCGACGCCTACCTGGTCAATGAGCTGCTCGACCGGGCCATTGAATCTTATGAGAAGTTCCTGGAGATAATGGACCGGGACGTGTATGATGAGGAGTTGGTACTGGCCCAGATCAGCTCCTGTAAAAATGCGAAGCGGCTCAAAACCATGCCCGTGGATATCGATCTTACACTGTTGGATTCGCTGATCAATACGCGTTATGCTGATATAGATCCGGTGGTATCCGGCGACGGGACAAAAATGGCATTTATAACCAGGCTGCCTTTCTATGACGGGGCATTCTATACAGAAAAGACCGAAGAGGGATGGTCCTATCCCCAGATGATCACCCAGCTCCTGGGTTTTGATGCAAATATCTATCCGGTTGCCCTCTCCTATGATGGCACCGAAATGATACTCTATTATGACGACGATTACATAGGGAATCTCTATTACAGCAGGTTAGAGGACGGATTATGGACCCCGGCCACTTTAATGGGTGAAAATATTTCCACCAAGTACTGGGAATCGAATGCCTGTTTCAGTAAAGACGGGAAGACCCTCTATTTCACCAGTAACCGCAAGGGAACGCACGGCGGACTTGATATTTATCGTTCAGAGATCCAGCCCGACGGCAGCTGGGGTGTCCCGGTTAACCTCGGAACAAACATCAACACCCGCTACAATGAAGAGTGTCCCTATATCAGTGACGACGGCCAGACACTTTACTTCAGCTCATACGGCCATTACAATATGGGAGGATATGACATCTTTTACTCCAGGAAGAACAGGGACGGCACCTGGGCAGAGCCTGTCAACATGGGATATCCCATCAACACGACGGATGATGACCTTTTCTTCCAGCCGGTCAATAACGGGAACGCTGCCTTTTACTCCTTGTACAGCCCAAGCGGTATGGGTCGCCATGATATCTATTACATGAATATCTATTCGGCGGATAATCCGCGTTTCTATACCATCACCGGGAACCTGAACACCCCGGATGGCGGGGCGGGCTCAGCTACTGTGGCCATTTACGTGATCGATTCTAACAGTGGAGACACCATCCTCTACACTACACCATCAGCCGACGGGGAATTCAGCTTCCAGGTGAAACAGGGCATCTATACGCTCCATTTCAGGGGAGATGGGTACGAAGAGTTGATCAGGCCCCTCCACGTAACTGCCAGCTCCAATAAGCACGGGATCAGGCTTGAGGAAAACATTGAAATTAAGCCGGTTGAAAAGGTAACGGAATTGTATGATGGGGAGGAAAGCAAGATCAAGTTAAAAGAATCCCGGTATGAAGGAGTTGCCGGAAAACCTGTCATCATCCCGGTCACCGCCCCCAGGGGAAATTCCGTTATTGTCAGGACTTACCAGGATTCCGTGCTGGTCAGTACGGATACAGTGATATTCGACAGGCGGAGGACCGATCTGGAGATTATTCCGCTGCCGGGGAGCAGTGAAATAGAGCTGGAGATGATCGATAAGGATGGTAACATACACCGGAACCGCTTCACTGTAACGGGTAGTGTGCCGGTAGCTCAGGCCCTGCCGGGAGGCGGAACGGAGGAACCTGAGGCTGAAGAGGCCGTAATCCCTGTGGGACCAGGCAACGGGGAAACGATGGATGTCATTATACTGCAATTAAAAGAGAGGTCGGAAGGAGCGCTGTACAATGAACTGGAAAAGCTGGATTCCATGGATACGGAGCTCGCCGGCAAAGGTGAATTGTTTGACTATCTCTATGAGCATGCCGATTCCGGTGGCTACGGCAAAAATGAGGTGGATCTGCTTCTAATGGAAGAAATGACAGGGAGCAACCGGAACCTGGCTGAGCCCGGTCAGTCGGGTGCGCAGCTGATGAGGCAGTTGCTGATTGAAAACACGGACGGACCATTGAAAGCACACCTGCAGCAAATGGACCTGGAAGCAGAGGGTATACATTCGGAACAGGATCTGCTCCATTACCTGAAAACGAAGAGCGAAACAGGGGAATTCACCATGGAAGATGTAAGGCGGGCCATGGTGGAAAGCCTGGGCAGACCACTTGAGGTTGACAGCCTGTATGAGAAGCTGCTCGGGTCCAGCGAAGGGACCATCAGGGAGATCCTCCAATCGATTGATCTTCAAAGCGAAGGAGTCTTTACAGTTGAAGCGTTCATGGAGCTGCTTTCCGGTAAGCTTGCAGCGCATGGAATGAGCAAAAAAGAGATAGATCAATCGCTCTCCGGCATGTTTGGGGACCGATACAACAGTGAAATATTACCTACCGGTAAACCGGGCTGGCTCCTGCCGCTGTTTATTATTGCGGGAGCCGGGCTCATCTGGTTTATGATCGTCTGGTGGCGGCGTCGGAAAAAAAGGGAGGAAAAGGGTGGTTAATCACCGGGTTTCAGGGTATCTCAAATGCCCAGATTTTTATTGTACTGTCAATTAAATTTTTAAATTTGTAGTATTCACGCTAAATCCGCCTGAAATGAGAAGACTTTTACTGTTAGTATCAATATGTCTCCTCTCTGCCTTTACTCATGCACAGAACACCAAGGTAGATTTCAACGATGGTGAGTTCTTCCTTGCACAGGAAGACTATGAGGAGGCTCTTTATGCCTTCGGGAAGGTCCACGACAGGGGATACCAGGACAACGCATATATCAACTACCGGATGGGCCTTTGCATGCTCCAGATCCCGGGTCGGAAAACAGAAGCGATCCCCTACCTGGAAAAAGCAGAACGTAGTATTTCTAACACCGTAAAGCTTGGTAAATTCGATCAGGAGGATGCACCCCCGGATGCACTCTTATACCTGGGGAATGCCTACAGGATCAATATGGAGATAGACAGGGCCATTGAGAAATACAATGCGTTTGCCAAATACATCGATCCCAATGATGAATCACTGCAGGCCTACGTGGATCAGCAGATCGTAGCATGCGGTAATGCACTGGTCGCAACCGCCAGCCCGGTTGAATATAAGATAGGGAACCTGGGACAGCTCCCCGAGACGCACTCTTCAAGGTACAATGTGCTGGTATCGGGTGATCTGCGCACCATGGCCTTTATGGGGAAAAATCCCTTTTACAATGGAATTTATGTATCGGTCAAAAAAGGTGACCTTTGGGAAAGGCCGCTGAACATTACCCCTTCTGTTGCCTCCGACGGGAATATGGATGTAGTGGCATTGTCATACGACGGTAAACAGATGTTACTTGCTGTAAGAGATGTATTTACAAGCAATATATATATATCTAAATACGAGAACAACCGCTGGAGCGCGGCAGTTTCCCTGGGAAAGCCGATCAACTCCAGGTATTATGAGGCATATGCCACATTTTCACCTGATAGCAAATCCATCTATTTTTCAAGTAACAGGAAAGAATCCATGGGTGGTATGGATATATTCCGGAGTGACCTCAATGATGATGGAACCTGGAGTGAGCCGGTAAACCTCGGTCCGGGGATCAATACCGTTCTGAATGAGGACGCGCCCATGATGGGCCCCAGTGGAAAACGACTCTATTTCAGCTCACAGGGACACAGTACCATGGGTGGATTCGATGTGTTCTATTCGGATAAGGGCAATGATGGCAGCTGGAGCGCTATTCCTGTCAACCTGGGTTACCCCCTGAACACCTCTGATGATGATTATCCGTATACACCACAGGGCGTGAAGGTGGATAATACTTCCATTATTTTTGCAGAGGGAAAGGTGGAGGGATATGATCTGTTCAAATTCGCGATGATAGGCCGCAACGATACACCTGTCCCGGTAAGTATGGACGAAGAAGAGGCGAAGGAAGAAGTGGCTGAGGTGCCTGAGGTTGAAGAGCCGGTTGTTGAAGAGGCACCCAAACCGGAAGAGGCTGCACCTGAAAGATATTACCTGAGGCCCATCTATTTCGATTTTGACAGCGATGAACTCACAAGCCAGGATATTCCAAAACTGGATATCCTCACCGCAATCCTGCTTCAACATCCCACACTAAGGCTTACCATCACCGGTTATACCGATTCCAAAGGCACCGAAGAATACAACCAGCGACTCTCTGTCGACCGTGCCACTTCAGTATATAAGTATCTGATACTTAGCGGGGTGCCAAAAGAACGTATGACTGTAACAGGCATGGGTGAGCGTGATAATGTGGCCAGGAACACCACCAGGGATAACCGGGATGCTCCCGAGGGAAGGATGCTCAACCGCAGGGCTGAATTCAAGGTAAGTGTTTCAAATGACGTGATCGTATTAATGGAAGAAGTTGAAGTACCGGACTATTTAAAACTGGATGAGTAGTTTTATAATCCTGAGTGGTATGAAGAGACATCTATCTTTATGCATATTATTTTGCATGGCAACCGCATCGCTGCCGGCGCAGACCGCCGAAGCAAACTTTTATGATGCTGTTTACTTCTATGATGAAGAGGAGGATTACCAGGAGGCACAGTACCTGTTCCAGGAGGTTCTGAAGAAAGAGCCCGAAAATGCCAATGTCAAATTCCTGCTGGGGATGTGCTACAATCACATTGAGGGAGAGGAATACAAAGGGATCCCTTACCTGATACAGGCCACACACAATATCACCCAGAAATACAAGGGAGAGAAATACTCTGAAAAAAGGGCTCCTCATCATGCCTGGTTCTACCTGGCAGAAGCATACAGTAAGACGAACCAGATGGATGATGCCCTTGATGCCCTGAACCATTTCCGGGACCTGAAAGATTTTGATTCACATTACAATGTCAGGATCACAGATGAGGCCGTAGAGGCGGTGGAAAGGGCAAAGATTATCCGGGATGCCGAAATTAAAATAAGGGGGCTCTATTTCAATGAGCCCATTAACAGTCCAAGTGACGACTATAATGGCGTTATTTCCGGGAACGGCAGGATGATGGTCTGGGCCAACAGCAAGACATTCTATGAAGCGGTTTATATGTCCATCCGTGAGGACAACAAGTGGGGTATACCGGTACTGATAACGCCCCAGATCGTTTCTGACGGGGACCTGCTGCCAACCGGGCTCTCGACCGACGGAACCAGCCTCCTGCTGGTTAAAACAGATAAAAAGGGCAGTAAAGATATCTGGATCAGTCATTTCAACGGCAATGTCTGGAGTCCTGCCGAAGCGGTCAAAGGGGAGATCAACACCAACGGAGAGGAGGATCACGCCTCATTCAGTCCGGACGGCCGCCGCATCTATTTCTCCAGCGACCGGCGCGGTGGAAAGGGAGGCCTCGACATCTGGTATTCCGACAGACAGAGAGACGGAACGTGGGGTGAGCCTGTGAATATGGGGGATCAGATCAATACCGACAAAGACGAGACTTCAGCATATGTTGCCCCCACCGGAGAACGATTCATATTTGCCTCAAAGGGACATTTTAACATGGGTGGCTATGATATTTTCAGGTGCGAGCTGGAAGAGAACGGCACCTGGAGCCAGCCCACCAATATTGGATATCCGCTGAACACCACCAGCGACAACACCTTCTATGTGCCAATGAACAACGGGCTCCAGGCGCTCTATACCCGTTATACAAGAGAGGGGATCGGGATGCGCGACCTGTGGTACGTGGAGATCCTTGATAAGGAGGATTTTGTGAGCGATGAACTCACACTGTCGGAGGAATCGCCCGGAATAAGCCAGAAGGATTTTGCCCTCATCCTGGTGAATGATAAAACGGGGGAAGAGATCGAGGTGCTGTACGACGCTGCCACCGACTCCTTTAAGGCGCTGCCCGGTGAAAACTCGTCCTACAAGGTGATCTCCTATAAGCAGAAGTAGCGTGAATATCCTGGAGAATAAGACCATCTCCCTCAGAGCACCAGAACCCGAAGATCTGGACCTGCTCTATATCTGGGAGAACGAAACATCCATCTGGCAGGTTTCCGGCACCATTACCCCTTTTTCAAGATACATTCTGAAGCAATACCTCGAAAATGCCGGGGACGATATCTTCCAGGCCAAACAGGTGCGGATGATCATCCAGTTGAAAAAAAACCACCGGCCGGTAGGTGCCATTGATATTTTTGACTTTGATGCCCATCACCGCAGGGCCGGTATCGGGATCCTGATTGCCGATCCCTCGGACAGAAGGCATGGTTATGCCAGGGAGGCCCTGGAAACACTTACCTCCTATTGTTTCAGTGTACTGAATCTCCACCAGCTTTACTGCAACATCGCGGCAGGCAACAAAGCCAGCATCAAACTTTTTGTAGCAGCCGGCTTCATGGAGAGCGGGAGGAAAAAAGAGTGGTTGTATGATGGCCGCCGGTTCGAGGATGAGCTGCTGTTCCAGAAGTTGAATGATGAATCGTAAGATATCGCATAAAGAGATCCGGTACCTGCTCGATCACCTGGAAGGACTGCATGACGGCGCGCGGCTGGGAGATTACCTGAACACAGGTGAGAAACGGGCACAACCCTCCTTTATCGTACCACTATCGGATCAACCTCCTGAACCGGACCAACTTGTCTCCATAGGTGAGATCCCATGCCTTTTTCCCTGCACGGAGTTCAAAGAGTGGTACACAGTTGAAGGGAAAGATGTTGTTTTCCAGCACGATATCCTGAAATCGGCATTTTACCTGCTTTCCGGATACCAGGAGGTTCACTCCGCCCGGATGGACAGCCTGGGCCGGTTCCCATGGAAATCCTCCATTCAATACAGGCTCGGGATCACACAAAAACCTGTGGTGAACTATTACTTTGAGGTGATCCTGGACGCCTTCGGCCGGTTCTGCAGTCTGAACGGCCTGGATTTCAAAAAGAGCGCGCCCGTAGATCCCGTTTTTTTTCTGTCGCATGATGTGGACAGGATCAAGAAATATACACTGCGCAACCTCGGATATGCTGCATTGCAGTTAACCGGGTTCAGACCGGGTCCGGAAAATTTTCGCCGGAAACTGAAGAACCTGGGTGCCTATTTCAGGGGCATCTTCTCTTTTAAAAGAGATCCTTTCTGGACCTTCCAGGAGATGAACGACCTGGAGAAGAGACTGCATATCTCCTCCACCTGGTTCTTTCTTGAAAAGACAAGGGAGGATAATTCCAGGTACCGTTTCAGCAGCAGGAAAATAGTCAGCCTGATCAGGGACCTATCGGTAAAGGGCCACGAGATCGCTCTTCACGGCACCCTTGAAAGCAGCGGGGACCAGGGAGCCTTGACAGGTTCCCTGGGGAGGCTGAACGCTGTATGCGACACGCCGGTGACAGGGATCAGGCAACACTTCCTCAGATACAAAAATCCTGACACCCCCCTCATCCAGTCCGCCGCAGGACTGGGGTATGATGCAACCCTGGGATTTGCGGAACAGATCGGCTTCAGGAACTCCTATGTCTACCCATTCAAATTATACAACTTTGAGAAAGAGGAAGCCATGGAGATCTGGCAGCTTCCCCTGAATGTCATGGAGCTGACACTGCTCGGGTATATGGGGGTGAAACCGGGATCCGTGCCGGATGCCATTGAACCGCTCCTCTCCGAGGTGAAAAAGTTCGGCGGGGTTTTTTCACTGTTGTGGCACAACTGCAACCTTGAGGATGAAACCTATCCCGGGATCATGGAAGTGTATGGTGAAGTACTGACGGGGATCATGCAATCGGGTTTTGTTTCGTTGAATGGCCGGCAGACCATTGAACATTATGCAGCTTATGTTTAAATATCGCCGTAGGAAGGAATATCGCCCAGGAATGTAATCTGCTCTGTCTCAAAATCAACTTCGCAGCAGTAATGCTTCAGGCCGTTGGTAACCACCAGGTACCTTACTTTGAAGGCCAGGTTGTAACGGGCCACCTGGTCGAAGGTAGCCTGACTGATTTTTACCTCAGGCGCCTTGCACTCCACCAGAAGAGCAGGATGACCGGCCGGCTTATGCACCAGGATATCGCACCTTTTGGAGAGTGTGTTCAGCTTCAGCGCATGCTCGGTCATTACCAGTGAGGCAGGGCATCCCTTCTCCTCAACCAGGTAGCGGGCAAATCGCTGCCGGACCTCCTCCTCCGGTGTGAGCCTTACAAAGCGTTTCCTGTAAATATCCAGCACCATACGGTTCCCGTCCTCATCCTTACAGGTGAAATCATATACCGGAAGATTCAGTTTTCGCATGAAATGGATTATCTTCGTGTTGAATTACAATGTAACAAAGATAGGACGAAAATTTGGGGAAGGTCCCAAAAACAGAGGTTCATGAAGACAAAAAAAGAGATTATAGAAAACTGGCTCCCCCGCTATACGGGCGTCCCCATCGAGCAATTCGGGAAGCATGTGCTGCTGACCAATTTCCAGGGATACATTGAGCTATTCTGCACCCTGGGAGACACAAAAATAGTGGATCCGAAAGTGGCCATGCCCACAGCTTCATTCGGTGGTATCACAATGATCAACTTCGGGATGGGCAGTGCCAATGCTGCAACGGTAATGGACCTGCTTAAAGCTGCGAGTCCCAAAGCAGTGCTGTTCCTTGGAAAATGCGGCGGATTGAAAAAGAAAAATGAACTGGGTGACCTGATCCTGCCCATCGCAGCCATACGCGGAGAAGGGACCTCCGACGACTACATGCCCCATGAGGTACCGGCGCTTCCCTCCTTTAACTTGCAGCGGGCCGTATCCACCACGATCCGCAACCGGGGAAGGGATTACTGGACCGGCACTGTTTACTCAACCAACCGGCGTGTCTGGGAGCATGATAACAAATTCAAAAAATACCTGAGAAAGGTGCGCGCCATGGCCATCGATATGGAGACAGCCACGCTGTTCACCGTCGGCTTCGCCAACGGGATCCCAACCGGGGCCCTGCTGCTTGTCTCCGATCAGCCCATGATCCCCGAGGGTGTCAAGACCCAGGCAAGCGACAAGCTGGTCACCAAAAATTTTGCACAGCTGCATATGGAGATCGGCATTGATTCGCTGCACGAGATCATTGATCACCGCGAATCGGTGAAACACCTCAGATTTTAAGTAGTTTTGGGAATGACTTATGAACAGCTGATCGGCGATCTGAAGAAGAGGGATTTCAAAACGGTCTATTTCCTCTTTGGTGATGAACCCTACTATATCGACCTTGCGACAGCCTATATTGCGGGGAACGTGCTGACCGAGGCGGAACAGAGCTTTAATCAGACCATTCTTTATGGTAAGGATTCGGAAGCGGCACAGGTGTCGGACCTGGCCAGGAGGTTCCCCATGATGTCCTCACACCAGGTGGTGATCCTGAAAGAGGCGCAGGATATGAAGAGCTTTAGCGAAATGATCCACTATGTGGAACAACCACAACCCGCCACGCTGCTGGTGATCAACTACAAGTATAAAAAACCGGACAAGAGGCAGAAGATCTTCAAGGCACTGGAAAAAAAAGGCGTCTGGTTTGAATCGAAAAAACTGTACGATAACCAGGTGCCGGGATGGATCACCGGGTACGCCACCAGCCAGGGCTTCAAAATTGAACCCAAGGCTGCGGCACTGCTGGCGGAGTTCCTCGGCAGTGACCTTTCGAAGATCGCCAACGAAGTGGAGAAACTGGTGATAGCCATCGGTAAAAAGGGTGAGGTCATCACCCCCGACCTGGTGGAAAAACACATTGGTTTCAGCAAGGACTTCAATCAGTTTGAGCTGCAGAGTGCCCTGGGACAAAGGGATGTGGTAAAGGCCAACCGCATTATCAACTATTTTGCCGAGAACGAAAAGAGATACCCCTTCCCGCTGACTACTGTATCGCTCTATTTCTTCTTCTCCAAACTGCTGCTTTTCCATTATTCAAAGGATAAATCGCAACAGAACCTGGCATCCACGCTGAAAATCAATCCTTTCTTTGTGAAAGATTATGAATCGGCCGCGCATCGCTATTCAGCAACCCAGCTGGTGGAGATCATCTCGCTGTTGCGCGAATACGATATGCGTTCCAAGGGGTATAATGGCAACACCATCCCTGAACGTGAACTGACCCGCGAACTTGTCTTTAAAATTCTTCATGTTTAAGCTGCTCCGCATATGATCACCCTGATTATCGTAATTGTGACAGTTATCGTTTCGGTGGCAGCCATGCGGCGGAGAGAGCTCCTCTACCGGTTTGACCTCTCCCCTGCCCGCCTCGTTCACAAGAAGGAGTACTACAGGATCTTCACCCATGCCTTCCTCCATGCGAACTATTTCCACCTGGGGATCAATATGCTGGTGCTTTACTCATTCGGCACCTACATTGAACAGGCCTTTTCAGAGCTGGAGAGGGAGGGGGTGATCTTTTCTGCTCCCTTTTTCTACCTCCTGCTCTATGTGGGGAGTATCGCGCTTGCATCCCTCTCTACTGTCATCAGGTACCGCAACGATGAGCATTACAGCGCCGTGGGAGCCTCGGGTGCTGTATCAGCAATAGTATTTACCTATATCTTCTTTGAACCGTTGAAGAAGATCTACTTTTACATGGTGCTCCCCATACCGGGCATCCTTTTTGGCATTCTCTACCTGATCTATTCCAGTTACATGGGCCGGCGCGAAGGCGATAACATCAACCATTCAGCACATTTCTGGGGCGCGGTGGTGGGTTTCCTGTTTCCCATACTCCTTGAACCCTCCCTCTTCCTGTCATTCCTTCATAAACTTTTCCCGGGATGAAAAAAATGAATAAGGCGATCTTTCTGGACCGTGACGGGACCATCAATGACAACCGGGACCATTATTATATCTGGCGAAAAGAGGAGTTCCACCTCAATCCCGGAGTAGTCGAGGCTCTTAAGGAGCTGAAATCGAGGGGATACCTGTTGATATTGATCTCCAACCAGGGAGGGATCAGCAAGGGGGAGTACAGCTACGAAGATGCGGAGACCCTGCACGGCCATCTGCAGTCCCTGCTGAAAAAGAAGGGTGTGCAGCTGGACGAGATCTATATGTGTCCCCACCATGAGAACGTGGAGAGATGCCTATGCAGGAAGCCACAACCGCTGCTGATCGAAAAATCGATGGCCCGATTCAACATCGACCCTGCATCCTCGTGGATGATAGGCGACAGCCCACGCGATCTGGAGGCGGGAAGAGCAGCCGGCTTAAAGAGCATCCTTATTGAATCCAACAGTGATATGAGGGTAGTATTGGGGAAAATTGACCGGCATCAATCTTGTTAGGATGTCGGGGATGTCAGGTTAAAGCGTGGCGCACGCAATCCGTCGCCGGGTGATGTCCTAGTTGAGACCGGGGTCTTCCGGAAAGTTGGCCCATGCCCGGTACTTGTTTTTATAACCGGCCAGTGTCTTCTTCCAGAATTCGGGATCCACCTCCTGCATGACCATCCTTGGTGAGATTTTTCCTACCAGCCAGGCGTGTTCCTGCATCTCTCCATCCAGCTGACCGGGCGACCAGCCTGCATATCCCAGGAAAAACCGGAGCTCATGCGGCTTCACCGCCCCCTCGCGGATCAAATCCTTGATCAGATCGAAATCACCGCCCCAGTAAATACCATCGGCCACCAGTACGCTGTCGGGAATCCTGGCTCCAAGGGTGTGAATATAGTGCACGGTATTATTGCTTACGGGTCCCCCGATGGAGATGGTGAAATCAGACTCGGGGAAATCGTCCACAATATCGGAGATGGTGACGGTGACAGGTTTATTGAGCACAAAGCCAATGGATCCCTCCTCGTTGTTTTCCGTCATGTATATCACCGACCGGCGAAAATAATTATCGCCAAGGAAAGGCTCAGAAATAAGGACATTTCCCTTCTCCGCCACACTATCATTTACGATATGGAAAAAATCGATATTCAGTTCCATTTTTTCATCCATTGGCAGCTAAACAAGATACACCATTTTTATTTGAAATAAAACGAACGTAAAAGAAAAATAGTATCTTGGCTTCACATGCCAAAGTGCCTATGAATTCCAAAGAACCCAGGAAACCCAACCTGCTTCATGCCCTGATCCCCATTGTTGTATTGATTACCCTTCTGGTGCTGAATGTGAACTATTTTGGCGACCATACCCTGGACGGGTCCAACCAGTTTGCCCTGATCCTGGCGTCAGCCGTTGCAGGTATCATAGCCGTCACACTTGGTGTTAAATGGGCCCATATCCTTGACAGCATGGTCAGGAGCATTGGATCTGCCATGCCTGCCATACTGATCCTGTTGATGATCGGGGCACTGGCAGGAACCTGGTTGCTGAGCGGTGTGATCCCCACGCTGATCTTTTACGGGCTGAAGATCTTTAATCCAAAGATCTTTCTGTTCATCACGGTAGTGATAACCGGGATGGTGTCACTCTCCACAGGCTCCTCCTGGTCGACCGTAGCCACCATGGGGATCGCCCTTATAGGCGTGGGCCGGGCGCTTGGCATCAACGAAGGATTGATTGCGGGTGCCGTGATCTCAGGTTCTTATTTTGGGGACAAGATGTCACCTCTTTCCGATACGACCAACCTGGCACCCGCCATGGCCGGAACAGATCTGTTCACCCATATCAGGTATATGGTCATTACCACGGTGCCGGCCATGAGTCTGACGCTGATCATTTTCCTGGTGATCGGGTTCACCTATAAATTTGAAGCTACCCCGGGGGATATAGAACTGGTGCTGGAATCGATCAGTAACAAGTTCCATATCACCCCCTGGCTGCTGCTGGTGCCTGCCTTTTTGATCTTCATTATAGTCAAAAGAGTCCCCCCCATTCCCGCCCTGCTGGCCGGATCACTGATGGCAGGGATATTTGCAATCATTTTCCAGCCGCATGTGGTGCGGGAGGTGGCACTGGGTATGGATCCCAATACCACCAGCCTGTTCAAAGCATCCTATCTTTCGGTCATGCAGGCGGTCTTTGGCGATATTGCCATTACAACTCCCAACGAGATGGTCAACGGGCTGCTTACCAGTACGGGAATGCATGGAATGCTCAACACCATCTGGCTTGTTCTCTCCGCCATGGCGTTCGGAGGGGCTATGGAGTCCGCCGGCTTGCTTGTCAAGATCACCAGTTCAGTAATCCAGTATGCCAAATCCACCGGTTCGCTGGTCGCCACTACCATTGCCACCAGCATCTTCTTCAATATCACGGCTTCTGACCAGTACATCGCCATTGTGGTGCCCGGGCGGATGTTTGCCGGTACCTATAGAGAGAGGGGCCTGAAACCGGAGGTGCTGAGCCGTACCCTGGAGGATGGAGGGACCCTTACCTCGGTGCTGGTGCCATGGAACACAGGTGGTGCCACACAGTCAAGGGTGCTGGGTGTTCCTACTCTCTCGTATTTACCCTATTGTTTTTTCAACCTCCTGAGCCCGCTCACCAGTATCCTGTTTGCATATATTAACTACAAGATCCACAGGTTCAGCGACGATGATCCTGCTCCCCTGCAAACAGCAACCCCGACAGAGATAATAAAGGATTAAAGGGATATTTTAACGTAACGTGCTTAAGTTGCTACGCAAATTAATGCCAGGTTACTTCCTAAACATCCCTAAGAGAAAAGTAATAGTTACTATTGAAACACCCTCTTCAGCGGCATAAAAGGTTCCATTACACTGAGGAAACAGTTGCTGTATAAGCCGCCTATAAATATTTACGCAGTAAAGATTTTCAGCGGCGGAACAGTAACTGTTTCCGATTTTGAGCGGCGGAACAGCAACTGTTAACGAAAAGAGAGGGGGTCGCCCTGGTCTGGTACAACCCCCTCATACTATACTTGGCTTTCTACGCTTAAAACCATGTATAATTTACGATAAAACAAGCTTATCTACCTAATAACCTGATGATTATATGACGAATGGAGCTTTTGTGCATACCAGTGTACATTCCGGGTGATTTTCCTGTGGTTTCTGAAAATGTGACGTTCGTGGAACCCAGTAAGCCGCCCGGCAAATGATCGGTTCCTTTTGTCAGTAGATGGCCGGAAATTTAGCAGGATCAGACTCATTCATGATCCTGTAGATGGCTTCGAAAACATCCTCTGCATTTGGATTAGAGAAATAGTCACCATCGGAACTGTATGCCGGCCTGTGTTCACGGGCCGTAACAGTGGTGGGTTCGGAATCAAGATAGAAATAGGCCTTCTGCTCCTCCAGCACCCGCTGCATCATGTAGGCGGTGGCTCCGCCAGGCACATCCTCATCGAAGAAGAGCACTCTACCGGTCTTCTTTACCGACACCAGGATGATATGGTTCAGGTCAAAGGGAAGCAGGGTCTGTACATCGATCAGTTCCAGATGAATATCAAATTCCGCCAGCTGCTCGGCTGCCTTCTGAGCAATCCGGACACATGCCCCATAGGTGACAACGGTGATATCTTTTCCCTCCATCATGACCTCGGGAATACCCAGGGGAACACGAAACTTTCCCATGTTACGTGGCCGGTTCACGCGCAACCCGTATACCTTGAGCGGCTCAATCACCAGTGCAGGATCCTCACCCTGCATCAGGGTATTATACATCCCGGCAGCCTGTGTCATGTTTCGGGGAACACAGACATGCAGGCCCCTGACGGAGTTGATCACCATACTGAGGGGCGAGCCCGAATGCCAGATCCCTTCAAGCCTGTGACCGCGGGTCCTGATGATCAGAGGAGCGATCTGTGCGCCCTTGGTCCTCCAGTGGAGTGTTGCCAGGTCGTCACTGATGGTCTGCAGGGCATAGAGTATGTAATCGAAATACTGTATTTCCGCAATGGGCCGCAATCCCCTCAGTGCCAGTCCCACTCCCTGGCCCACAATAGTGGTCTCACGGATCCCCGTGTCGGTTACACGCCATTCCCCATACCTGGCTTGCATTCCCTCCAGGCTCTTGTTCACATCACCTATTCGCCCGGCGTCCTCGCCAAATATGATAACCCTGGGATCAGATGCCAGCATGGCATCGAAATTTTCTCTGAGCACCTCCCGGCCGGTGATCCGTTCCGGGTTCTCATCATACTCGGGCGGAACCGGCTTTACCTTCAGGGGGGAGCGATCTGTCTCCGAATAGAGATAGGTACTGTATCTTTGCCTGTTTTCCTTCTTATAGTTCTCGAGCCACTGTGAGATATCGGACTGTATCTCAAGACGAACAGGACAATCTCTGCACAGGTAGCGCATGATCCGCTTGGCCGTGCCCTGTATATCCCGCCTGATAGGATAGGCGATCCGTTTCAGGTCCCGGCTCAGGATCCCCAGTTTGTCCACATGTTCCGAGGAACAGTGACAGCTCCGGTTATCAATGATATTCAACAGCTCATCGCGTTCCTTCATAATGGGTTCCATGAAGTTTTTCCAGGCTGTATCCCGTGCCTCTCTCGCCTTTTCCACAGCCTCCTCCTTCAGGCGGTCCAGTTCTGCCTTGTCCGAAAAATCGCTGTCCAGTATCCATTGTTCCATCTTCAGAAGGGGATCATGTGCCGCTTCCCATTCGAGCCGTTCCTTAGATTTGTAACGCTCGTGGCTACCCGAGGTGGAGTGTCCCATAGGCTGCATCATCTCATCTACATGAAACAGTACCGGAACATGTTCCTTCCGGCAGAGATCCACTCCCTCTGCAAAGGTGTGGACCATTTCAGGATAGTCCCAGCCCCTGACCCGGTAGATCAGGATACCATTGGTGCCCTCTTCCTTCCGGAAACCCTCCAGTGCTTTGGATATGCTCTCTTTCACGATCTGCTTATCCTTTGTCACCGAAATACCATAACCGTCGTCCCAGACTGACATAGCAACAGGTATCTGGAGTATAGCGGCTGCATTCATCGCTTCAAAGAAATGTCCCTCGGCGGTGGCTGCATCCCCGATTGTCCCGAAGGCCACCTCATTCCCACCCTTCGAAAATTGTGTCATGAAGGCCAGCTCAGGATTTTCCCTGAATAACTTGGAGGCATAACCGAGTCCCACCAGCCTGGGCATCTGTCCGGCTGTCGGAGAGAGGTCGGCACAACTGTTCTTCATTTCAGAGAGGTTGTTCCAGCTCCCGTCGGGATTGATGCTCCGGCTGGCAAAATGGTTGTTAAAATTCCGGCCGGCGCTGCCGGGGTTGAGCTTCTCATCGGTATGTCCGTATACCTGGTAGAAAAATTGTTCTGCATTGGTAATACCGGTGGCCATCATGAAGGTATGATCGCGGTAATAACCGGAACGCCAGTCACCATCCTTAAAGGTCCTGGCCAGTGCGATTTGAGCCACCTCCTTTCCATCCCCGAAGATCCCGAATTTAGCTTTACCAGCCAGCACCTCACGGCGGGCCAGCATAGCAATTTCCCTGCTCAGGTGGGCCAGGCTGAAATCGGCCATGATCTCTTCCCTGCTCAAATTGATCGAGGTTCCTGACATATCAGGTAGTTTACTATCTTTGTGGTGAAATTATTCATCATTCAGACAAGTAAATATATTTATTGTTCAGATGTTTTTAAAGATCCTGATTATAACCATCGTTCTACTCAGCCTGTCTATGGCGGGTTTGATGCTGAATATACTGGTCAAGAAGAAGGGTAAATTCCCGGAATACAGGGTGGGACACAACCGTGCCATGCGTGAGCAGGGGATTACCTGTGTCAAGCACGATGAGATCCGGTGCCACAACGAAAGGTTAAAAAAGAGTGAAGGTTGTATAGGCTGCTCCTGAGTAAGCAAAAATTATTTCAGCCGCCTGGCTTTCTTATCTGTTTCGATCAGTTCAATATTGACCCCAAAACGGGTCAGCAGAAAAGCGATCTCCGCATTTTCAAATGCCTCCCCTGGCTGAGGAGCTACGAGCGTGATCAGACCCCTGTTATTCAGCTCCCTTATCTGTTGCTCCATGTCTTCGCATTTAAAACAGAGGTGGTGAAATCCGCCTCCCCTCTTCACAAAATTCACGACCGACTCATTCTCCGGCAGCGGCTCAATCAGCTTGATGGTAACACTTTGCTCCCTGTTTAGAAAAACCACCTTCACCTGCTGACGGGTGTTGGTAACGATCTCTGTCATCTGCTCATATTCAAACGCGCCGGTCCACTGGGTTATGGCGGTCTCAATATCTTTGACAGCAAAACAGATATGGTCGATGATCATAAACTGGGGAAATTATTAATCGGGATAGGCCTCTACCTCCACGGTATCCTGTTCTTTCCCGTTGGGCTTTATAGACTTGAACTTGCCGTTGCTGGAGGTATACTCGGGTACAATGGCCGACAGCTTGAGGATCAGCTCGGTTTCCGAAAGCCTGTGTGCTGACTGGAGCAGCGAAACGATCTTCGCGAGCGTGGCTTCATGATCAAAATCGGCTACCTCGGCGATCTTCACCTTGGCATTGTAGGTGGGCAGTGTCTTCTCCTTGTCCGTTAGCAGCTCCTCATAAAGTTTTTCTCCCGGACGGAGGCCTGTATATTCAATCTTAATATCCTTATCAGGCTCAAATCCTGACAGTTTGATCATCTGGCGTGCCAGGTCTACAATCTTGACCGGCTCACCCATGTCAAATACAAAGATCTCTCCGCCGGAACCCATGAACCCGGCTTCAAGAACCAGCTGGCATGCCTCCGGGATGGTCATAAAATAGCGGGTGATATCGGGATGGGTTACGGTAACAGGTCCGCCTTCCTCAATCTGTTTTCTGAAGATTGGAATAACAGAACCATTGGAACCCAGTACATTTCCAAACCTTGTGATGACGAATTGTGTCTTGTTACCGTCAAGGTTGGCCCTGGACCGAAGGATCTGTTCACAGGTGCGTTTGGAGGCTCCCATGACATTGGTGGGGTTCACCGCTTTGTCGGTGGAGACCATCACAAATTTGCCAACGCCGTATTTGACGGCCAGGTTGGTCATGATGGTAGTCCCCCCTATATTCACCCTGATGGCTTCATAGGGATTCTGCTCCATAAGTGGAACATGCTTATAGGCGGCGGCATGATAGACAAAATCAGGCCGGAACAGATTGAAAATACTGTCCATCCTGACCTGGTCGGTTACATCAGCCAGAATCGTTCTCACAGGGGCATGGGCAAAATGTTCCAGTAACTCGTTTTCAAGATGGAACATGGGAGTTTCAGCATTGTCGACCAGCACCAGTTTCCCCACGTTGAACCTGGTAAGCTGACGTACTATTTCAGAACCTATGGAGCCTGCGGCGCCTGTCACAAGAATAGTCTTATCACGCAGCCCGTTGGCGATCCTTTTCATGTTCAGCTGGATGGGATCCCTGCTGAGCAGGTCCTGAACCTTGATCTTTTTCAGCTGCTTGACCTCAAAAGTCCCGTTCAGCCAATCCGATACGACAGGTATCTGAAGTACCTCCAGTCCCATGTCCACCGCATCCCGGTAAATATCACTCTTTCTTGAAGGAGCAATATCATTGATCGCGAAGATCATGGTCTTCACATTATGCTTTACAAGGAATTCGCGGGTCAATCTGGCAGGATTGAAAACGGGAACACTATCCAGGTGTTTACCCTGCAATTTCTTGTCGCTGTCCACGAATGAAACGATATTGTAATCATTCTCAGTATCACTGCTGATCACCCTCTTTACAATCACCCCCATGGCCCCTGCCCCGTAAATGATCACATTCTTTTTGTTGGATGGCTTTATGGAGACCATCTCAAAGAACATCTTAACGGAGATCCGGGAAATAAACAAAAATGCATTCAACGTTACATAATGGATGGCCAGGATGGAACCGGGTATATTGAATATGCTTTTCCATGAAGAGATAGTGACCGTGAGCGTAAAGATCAACAAAATAACAAATGCGGATGTGGTGGTCATCAGAACATTGAAAATGTCACGGATGGTGGTGTGCCTGATCATTCCCGCAAATGACCTGTAGATGGTCTCAAAGAATGCATAGACAACCACTACCAGTATCGATTGTTTGATTGCCATGTCCAGGCTGAAGGCACCCAGCTCAAAATTGAACCTCAGGATATAGGAGAATAGAAAGGTGAGGAAAACTGCACCCATATCAAAAGTGAACACCATCCACCTCGGTAGTGAATGATTCCTGAAAATAACCCTGGCTCTTAAGCTGAGGTAGTCAAATAAATCTGGGTAAAGTTTTCTCATATTCCCTTTGTGCCGGTCCGCATCCCTTTATTGCTATTCTAAAAAAACAAAAATTGTTACCCGAAGTTAGGGAATTACAGCACCTTAAAACGTATTGCAGGAACCCTATTTGACCAACTGGTTCAGAGCTGTGATTTGTGCAAAAAAGTGTTGTTTAAAACAGGCTTAGAGGTATATAATGGCGCAAAATAACACAACAGTCTTTCACGTCAGATGTGGGTCCATTGAGATGGAAATTGAGTCATTTTGTCAAAATAAGAAAGTAATGAACCGCCTTGTTGATAACTTTCCGGCCTGTTTTGAGCAGCGATTATCTTCTTCTTAACCCGTCTACCACGGCCACCCATTTACCATTCACCTGGTGCAGATCAACCTGGTGCATTCCGACCGCATTCCACCCCTTACCTGTCATCGTTACAACCGCGTTCAGGGTATCAACGGTCTCGCTGTACGAGTCGGTCGACAACCGGGTGATCTCAGCGGCGTATACCTGGACCCCGTAAGCCGGAAAATCGTCCTGGATCACACGGTACAAACGGTTGTCATATTCAAACATGTGGCCGGCAGGACGCGCAATATCGGGTTCGTCCTCAAGCAATGGATTCATGGGGTGGGGCTGCCAGCCTGAATTAAGGCTGTCGGAGTAATAAAGGTTCAGGATGCCGTTCCCTACGCTGGAGGTAAACATCCACCATTTGCCATCGCGATAAAAGGCAGTCGGATCGTAATATTTTGAGTCCGAAAGAAGATCTCCCTGGTATTCCCACCTATCCGGAAAGGAGGTAGCCTTGTACAACCTTACATCATTGTTGTCTGCGCTCTCGGGTATCAAATAGTAATCACCATTCCACTGGTAGATCCCCGGGTAGGAGAGATGAAATGGCTCGTCAATTACAATTTTCTGATAGGTCCACTCCTTCAGATCCTTGCTCACCGCATATCCAATGTCGCCGGTATTGCTGTCCAGGTCCAGTACCTCGAAGAACAGGTAATATCCATCCGGTGTCACCACCATAAAAGGGTCCGCGATAAATGCTGCATCCACATCAGTCACATCCTTTGCCGTCAGCACCGGGTTCTCCATCCTGGCGGGATCTTTCAGACTGAATGGATCGGCGCCCTCATACACCCCGATGGTCCAGTCCATGCTCTTCCAGTATAATTCCTTCAGGAAAGCCTTCTTGATATAGCTGTAAGGAAATATTTGATTCCTGTGTACCATGTATCCATAGGCGAATCCCAGAAGAACTGAAATGACGACCAGCAGGATTATTGCAAATACTCTTCTCATTTGTTGCAGTGTTTAACAATTCCCGGTCCGGAAACCGGTGAGTAAAGTTATACCTTTCCTCCCCCCCGGCAACATTCAACAGGTCGAATTTGACCAACATATTCGGCGGTGTGATTTAGAGGAACTCTCTGGATGGCAATGAACTGCTTCATCCCGGGCTCTTTTATCTTCATAGAATTTTTATAAATTACTGCCGGAAAATAAATATTAATAGCTTTGATCCCTATTAAGGTTTGAACATTTAATATCAAATACGATGAGATCAGGACTGGCTATTTTAATTGTAATGATGATGGTTCCACTATCTTCATGCAGTCAAAAGAAAGAGGAGATGAACATTCTGTTCCTTCATCACAGTGTCGGGCGAGTTATCTGGATCGGTAATACCGATACCCGGATAAAGACATTGACCAGGAAATTCTCAGACAGGCTGGCAAAAGGCGAGCTCCCCATTCTGTTTGACCGGTATAACCGGGAACATAAGACCGGTTACAAAATAGAGGATCAGATCTTTCCAAAGATCGCTCCCTATGGCTGGAATAATTTCCCATACGACTACTATAATATCTGGATCAGGCACCAGGGGACAGAACCCTATATGGAAGAGCCCACGCTGGAGATGCTCACAAAAGAGAACAAGGTCATCATATTCAAACACTGCTTCCCGGTCAGCAATATCGAGGCCGATGAGGGCCCGGGCGATATCGACTCGGACCGGAAAACACTGGCCAACTACAAGCTTCAATATATCGCTTTAAGGGACAAGCTCCATGAGTTCCCCGATACCAAATTCATCCTGTTTACCGGTGCCGCCCAGACAGAATCCATAATAACTGAAGATGAGGCCTTCAGGGCCAGGGAATTTTTCCAGTGGGTAACGGAGCAATGGGACCTGCCCGGTGACAATATCTACCTGTGGGATTTTTACAGTCTTCAGACCGAAGGGGGGATCTATCTGAAAGAGGAGTATGCTGCAGCCACGGATGATCCGCATCCCAATTCGGAGTTTGCAAGCAAAGCGGTCAAGTTACTTTTTAACAGGATTATAGATGTCATTGAGACCGGCGGGACCGGCACTGACCTGACAGGTGTGGATCAATAGGCCGCGACGGCCGGTGGCTGCTTAAAGCACCACCTCCCGGGAAATTACCCCATTCGGGGCGGAGAGCACAACCACATAAACACCTGAAGGGAGGTGCGGGATATTGAAGCTGCATGTACTGCTGTCAACATCCTTTACAGCCACCAGGGAACCTTTTATATTGTAGAGCCTGACTTTTGAGGATCCATATATTTCATTCACCGAGATGGTCAGCGAATCTTCAACGGCTATAACCTGCAGGGCGGATTGTTCATCATCCTTTAACTCCTCTGTTGCGGACGGGCCTGTGCCACTGTTCCAACCAGCGATCCTTGCCAGTAGCCACCATTGTGCCTTGGCCAGCTTTAAAGCCCCGGCATCGGAAATATGCCCGTAGTCTCTCGGCAGTTCGTTGGTGCTGGTGATACATGGAATGGTGTGACCGTTCCAGGTTAGTGTTTTCATGGTCCCATTATCGTCATGGCAGAGGATATCAGCATAATCAAACAGAATGCGGCTCGGATCAGCTTTGACATAATCCCTGATCGCCTCATGTTTGAGATGACCCTGGTAGGCTCCTTCGCCGAACCAGTTGCCTTCATAGTCAACAGGACCCGTGGTAAATACCATTTTGGTTCCTAATCCTTCGGCCTTTGAATAGGCAATATAGTCCTCCATGGCAGCAAAATAGGTCTGCAGGCTTACCCGGTTGCCGGTAACGGCATAATCATCAGCATCAAGTCCCCATGCCTTATTGCCATCCGGTCCCCCGTCCGAAGAACCATACCAGTGAACGTTATACACCGGATCGACGCCGCCGGTTTCATTACCCTCACCCATCACCATATCATCACACCAGGTAAATCCAAGTGCAGAGACAGGGTGCCCCTCATTATTATACCTGTTCATCATCCCCTTGAAAATCCAGCTCTCGGGATAGGGCTGGTCATCCTCGTTATAAGCCATCCAGGTAAACCACTCCATCTCCCCTACCCAGCCATAGTTGTCCACTCTCAGGTACTGGTCGGTATATGCTTCACCTTCATCCACGTTCGAGGCGTATGTACCATCCGTCTGCTCCAGCAGTTCCATCCCCCACCTCATGGCAGAGGAGTGGGATTCCCCGGGAAAGGATACAAGCATCTTCTTCACTTTTGTGATATATTCCGGCGGGATATTTTCAAAATCTGCGACTGCATTGTGGTCGGCAATGATCTGACCCTGCATTACCAGTGTTGCCTGGGCCAGTATGAAAAGTGAAATGATCCTTCGCATGGGTTTTGTCTTTAAAATGCTATGTTAAATTTAACAAGAAAATGAATGGTGTGTTCATACCGTCAGTCAATAACCGGGTGGCTTTTCATGTAACGAATGATCTCATTGGTAAAAATGACTGCCCCGTCCCTCATCAGATGGTTCTCATCATTGAAATAATCCTCGTCCATATAGATCGGATTTTCCGTGTCGAATACAAAAAAATCCACATCTTCCGGGCATAATTGTCTAATACGCTCCTCGAAAGATTTGCTGTGCGTGTAATAGATGGGAGGAAATACAAGTACCAACCTGATACCCTCCGATTGACAGGTCTTGATGATCCTCTTGAATGCGGCCACTTTTTCTGGCAGCTCCTCTTCGGTTGAATAGATCCTTTGGCCTGACAGGTAATCCAGCTTCCTCTCCTCCGGCTTCCAGGAGATGGGCATCGAACCACACGCCATGATGGTGTCGAGCGGGGTAAATCTTTTCTCCCGGAGATCAAAATTGTACTTGGTCAGTCGTTGCAGGATAATAAAATTTGAAAAGAACTGTCCCGTATGCTCACGCTTTGCCAGCTCCTGCCATATGGGCCGGTACTCCACCAGCGGGTAGAGACGGTCCTTGCGATAGATGAGTGCCGGATTAAATACAAGTTCTATATCCTCATCCACGATCAGCAGGATCTCCTTCGGATGTTTATTGTACTGAAGAAGCATATTGATAACAAACTCATGAAATTCAACCGTCGATCCCGGGTAACATAAATTAAAGATGGAAATGCCTGTTGAATCCTCTATCTGACTGGCAATGATATCCCGGCTTCCCATGGAGGAGCCTGCGATGATCACATCTTTGTTGATCTCTCCGTTCACCACCTGTTCAAGCCTTTTGTCCACCTCCGCTTCTGCTGAACGCTTTTCCACTATGATAAAGAGTTTATCATAGAGCAGAAAGACGGCTGCGAACAAGAGCAGTTTAAGTGCGAACTTCTTCATTAAAATTTAAAATATACGAACTGTTGAACATCCTTATTAAAAATGATCACCACGGTAATCACTGCCAGGTAGAGGGCCCACCTGAAAACCTGACCCCTGAAATTGTCCTTGAACAGGAAAGTATCAACCCTGGCGATGGCCTTGCTGAAATCCTCACGCAGGATCTCAAAGGCCATTAATATGATAACGAAGAACATAACCAGCAGGTAGATCTCTGTCCGGATACCCATGGGTACATAGCCCTCCAGCGGGAACAATTCTGAAAAAAATGTGCCAACCGACTTCAGATCAGGCGAGAAGAAGAATACCAGGGAAACACCATAGAACAGGTAGGTGAGGATCCTCCCCATATAGACCCTGGGCATTTTTGGCATCTTCCCGAACACCTTGTTCCTCCATCTTTTTGTAGTGAATTCGTAATAGAGGGCAAGCGCCTGCATGATCCCCAGCAGCATAAAGGTCCACCCGGCCCCATGCCATATACCGAACAACAGCCAGGTCACGAACATGGCGAAGGTGGTTGCATTCTTGCCCCACTTGCGGTACCTGAAAAAGATGCGCATATAGACATAATCATGGAACCACGTGGCCAGTGAAATGTGAAAACGTTTCCAGAAGTCGGTTACGGTTTCGGCCATGAACGGCCGCCTGAAATTGGGACGCAGCTCCAGTCCGAATGCCCGTGCGATACCAAACGCAATGTCTGTATATCCTGAAAAATCAAAATAGAGGTAGACCGGTTGGATCAGGAATATGATGAGCAGGGAGTTCTGATCGGCTGATCCCAGGTTGGCATAAGTTCCGAGAACGGCAGGAGCGAGTTGATTCGCAATGGCCACCTTCTTAAACAGGCCAAACAGTACCAGCCTGAGTCCATCCGTTACCTTCTCTTCATTAAACTGCTGTTCCACCTTGAGCTGGGGAAGGAAATGGTTGGACCGGTCCACCGGTCCGGACAGGAACCTGGGATAGAAGATCAGGTAGAGGAAAAAATGCGTGAAGTTCATTTCAGGCTTCTCCCAGCCCATTTTTATGTTGACCAGGTAGCCCATTCCCTGCATTGTGAAGAACGAGACTCCCACCGGAATTATAATACGTGAAATGATGGTTGCATCCCAGTTGATATGCAGCAAATGAAGCAGGGGATTGATGGTAAATGTCACATACTTCAGCAGGATCAGCTGGGTCAGGTTAATGGCCAGCCCGGCAATGAATACGGCCTTTTGATTCCTGGAACGGGGGATCCAGATCCCCACCAGGTAATTGACAAGCGAGTAGACCGCAATGTAGATCAGCAGGATGTAACTGTAGGATGCAATGAAGGCGCAGCTGAGCAGTGTGAGGAACAGTGCCCTGTACCTGTGATTCAGAAGGTAATAGATCAATACCGAAAGAATCGACAGGATAATAAAGTATAGTGATGTGATCTGCATAATTTAACCTGAAAACTACTCAAACATTACCATTTGACAGACCGTTTGCTGGTCAAATTTGATCAATAGTGACTGGTTGAAGATGTACGGCTAAATGGCGCATTCAAAGTGAGCTAAATCAAATTCAGCAAGAATTCGGCCCAACGATACATCTACTTGTCACATTTTGTCGTTTATCAGTTAAGGAGATTGATTGATCAAAAAACCGGGGTGGATGTGAGCAATCAAAACAGGTTTTTGTTATCCCGAAAGCTGATCTATTATTACTATATTGTTGTTTGAAATATTTCTCTGCATGAAGCCTCTACAGATCATTATACTTCTCATATTCAGTCACTTCATTTATGCCCAGGATTTTGGCGGCGACTACTTTGTTGCCCCTCCCGATCATCCTGAGACCCCCGGGGACGATCTCAGGGGAAACGGAAGCTTTTCAGCCCCGTGGGCATCCTTTCAGAAAGCATTTAATGTGGCCAGGCCCGGGGATACGGTATATTTCAGGGGCGGGACCTATTATTCAACTGAAGCGAGCATCATTGATCCAGTAAATTCAGGGCACCCTATAGGTTACAGCGGTACAGCCGACCGTCCCATCTGTTATTTCGGATATCCCGGCGATGTCGCTGATGGAAATATGCCCATACTGGACTGCAGCAGGCATTGTTCCTCCATCCCGCCCGATCCTTATGGCGGCATCTACAACAGTGCCATCAGTATCAGCTACGCGCAATTCATTCATTTCAGGGACCTGGAGGTCAGGAATGTTTTCCAGTGCGACAGTACGGTCGACGGAGCCATCGGCGCTTCCAATGTGGCCAACCTGACATTCGAACACATCATTGTGCACGATGTGGGGCAAAGAGGCTGGTGGATACAGGGAGGGGCCTGGGGTGATTTCACCGACGAGGAAAAGGCTCCCTTTGCATATGATACCACCAGGTGGATCAATTGTGACACCTACAACCTGTGCGATACACTGGTCAGCAATCCAGGCAATGCAGCTGATGCCTGGAAAACCATACACTATAAGGGTAACTACCTCTACTGGGAAGGATGCAGGGCATGGAATTATACGGATGACGGATGGGATCCCACTCCCATCAACGGGGCTATAAGGATATTCAAGAATTGCTGGGCCATGGCCGGGAATAAATATATAGATGTAGATCCAACGGAAGATGGCGTGGAGAAGAACGGTTTCAAGAACAACGGGTTAACCGATTATCCATCAGTCAATTATAATACACTGGTGATGACCAATTGCATCGCTGCTTTTTGCGTACACGGCTTCTATGAATTGAACTTCAGGCACAACGGTCTCTATTACAACAATACGGCCTATAAATGCGATATAGGATTTGCTGCCCCCTATTCGAGTGAAGAGGACCGGCGGTCGTCGGTATACATCAACAACATCGCCTACGCCAGTACCGGCCGCGATCCTGGGCTCGGTCAGCCCTATGAAGTTGCACTGATGGGGCCCAGCTATACCGAGAGTCATAACACGTGGGACTGGTATTCGGAATACCCCTATTTTGTGAACACCGATACGGTAAAGGTCTCAGACCGGGATTTTCTCCTGATTGACCCTACTGCCGTTTTTGCGCAATTGACCTCGCCGAGAAAAAGTGATGGTTCACTGCCCGATATTGATGCCCTGCACCTTGCTCCCGGAAGCGACCTGATCGATGCCGGTACCGATGTCGGACTGGCTTATAAAGGTAAAGCCCCTGATATAGGAGCTTTTGAATATGGCCTGCAGGACGCCAACGGGAATTATTACCCTTCGGTAACCATTACCTCGCCTGCCGATGGCAGCACCTTTCCGGATAAAGACGATATCACCATTACGGCCAGCGCCACTGATCCGGACGGATCGGTCAGCAAGGTTGAATTTTACTATCAGGAGACCATCAAGATAGGCGAAGCAACCACCTCTCCCTGGTCCATTACATGGAAGGATCCCCCCGTTGGCAAACATGCCATTAAAGCAGTGGCAACGGATAACCAGAATGCCTCCGCCTCTTCATCAAGGATTATTGTGGTTGTCACACCCGGGGACCAGGAATCAGGGAAGGCTCTTCTTTATCCGAACCCGAACAATGGCATCTTCACCCTTTTTTTATCCGATCCCCTGACAATGAATAACGATCTTAGTATTATTTCGTTGGAAGGCAAGGTGTTATACCGGGATATAATGTATGAGTCGGAGATGGTGAAGAATTTTGATCTCTCCTATATCAATCCGGGCATGTATCTGCTCCTGCTCTCCAGCAGCGTGAACCACATGTACAATAAATTCCTGAAGCTTTAGGAGCAGCTGCCGTTATTGCAACCTTGCGGTAATGGCTGTCAGTATCCTGGCCCTGTCCTCATCCGACATGTTCGAACCGGAAGGGAGACACAATCCCCTGTTAAAAAGTGCTTCGGAAACACCACTTATGTATGCCGGGCTTGATGAGAAGACCGGCTGGAGGTGCATGGGCTTCCAGAGCGGCCTGGTTTCAATATTCTCCTTCTCCAGTTCAACCTGTAACTCCTCCCTGCTGGTCCCGGTCTTATCCGGATCAATCAATATGGTGGTGAGCCAGCAATTGGAAAAGAAGGGCTCTCCGGGCTCCTCCAGGAAACTGATCCCTTCAAATGCCCCCAGTTCCTTCCTGTAGAACAGGAAATTATCTCTTCTGCTCTTAATCCGCTCCCCGATCACCTCCATCTGGCCCCTTCCTATGCCTGCCACTATGTTGCTCATCCTGTAATTATATCCTATCTGGCTGTGCTGGTAATGAGGCGCCGGGTCGCGTGCCTGTGTGGAGAGGAACCTGGCTTTTGCAATGAGTTTTTCATCCCTGGAGACCAGTGCCCCGCCGCCGGAAGTGCTGAGCAACTTATTGCCGTTAAAGGAATATACACCCATGACCCCGTAGGTGCCCGCCACCTCTCCCCTGTACCTGCTGCCCAGTGCCTCGGCTGCGTCCTCGATCACCGGAATCCCGTACCTTCCGGCGATCTCCATGATCTCATCCAGCTTTGCCGGCATGCCGTACAGATGGACCGGGATGATCGCTTTGGGACGCTTGCCTCCCCTGGTGCGCTCCCTGATGGCCTGCTCCAGCAGATCAGGATCCATGTTCCAGGTTTCCGGTTCACTGTCCACGAGCACAGGGGTCGCCCCCAGGTACCGGATCGGGTTCACGGTTGCGGAAAAAGTGAAGGTTGACGCAATGACCTCGTCCCCCGGGCCGACACCCAGCAAGATAAGCGCCAGGTGGATGGCCGCGGTGCCCGAGTTAAGCACAGCCACATGATCCACGCCCGAATACCGGGCAATGGCCTCTTCAAAGCCATCCACGTTGGGCCCCAGGGGGGCCACCCAGTTCTGTTCAAAAGCCTCCCTGATGTACTTCATCTCCCCACCGGACATATGGGGAGGGGAGAGATAGATGCGCTTAACGTTGGGTTTTTCCATTATCTGAAAATCGTCTTGAAAATAAGCAGAATATCTCCTGAGAAACTCCTGTTATGGTAATAATCGAGGTTGAGCCTGACTTTTTGGGGCCAGAGCACCTCATCATTGTATTTCTGTGGATCATCCACGGAAGCCAGGAGCTCCTCTTCATTGGCATAAAGCAGGGTTGCCGGGCCGGTAAGGCCCGGACGGAGCTCCAGTATCATGCGCTCTTCCCCTGCCAGCCTGTCGGTGTATTCAGGCAGGTCAGGGCGCGGTCCCACAAAACTCATCTCCCCCTTCAGGATATTCCAGAGTTCGGGCAGTTCATCAAGTTTGTATTTCCGCAGGGTGTTCCCCAGCGGGGTGATGCGGCTCTCTCCCTTCACCGAGATAACAGTGCCTTTGTGATCCGGCCGCATGGACCGGAACTTGTAAATGGTAAAGGGACGGCCATATCTCCCGGTACGTTCCTGCGTGAAAAATATGGGGCCGGGCATCCGCATCTTGATGAGCAATGCTACGATGACCAGTACCGGAGAAAGAATAATCAATCCGGCGAATGAAGCGACAATATCAAAGGCCCTCTTTACCAAGTACCTGGTTTTTATTGATGTATTCGCTGATGATCGTGGTAATCTGTTGCTGGCCGTTGGCATTGAAATGCAGGGGATCCGAAAAATTCCCTGCATCATAGATCATGCTGTCCCTGTTCAGGTCCAGGAATTCGATAGAATCCCTGGAGAGGGCGAATTGTGTGTAATAGTCCGTCAATTTCCTGTACCCCTCCTCATCAAAGGTTTGCAGCTTGATATAGTGCATGGGCATCATGACCAGGATGACATCGGCGTGATGGGACAGGATCGTCTTCATACTCTCTTCAAAAACCTTCCTGTTCTCCTCGTTGATGATGACTTCCTCCTGCCCTTTCTCAGCCATAAGCGGACGAAGTGTGCCTTCATCCAGCGTATTGGTCTTAATATTGCGGGAAAAACCGATCAATCCCGAAACAAACCCGATAAATGAGCGTGACTCGAAACGGGTGGTCCTGATCAGCTTATGTATATAGTACTCCCTGGGAGTGGCCCTTTCCCTTACATACCGGTCCATGGTCCTGTCATCCATAAACGGGTAGAAATGCGTATATACATTTGCAGCGGTCTTGATGCCCGACAAAAGTACAGGATTTACTTCATATATGACCGTCTGGATCCCTTCAGGGTAGAGATGGAAGAAATGTTCTATCATGGCATTCCTGTCCACCACCGAAACACCTTCGCGAATATAGGCGGCGATCGGCTTGGACGTGCGCTCCTCGATCTCCCATGTATTAAACCCCGATCCTGACATGGATGATCCGTTGATCAGGATCTCCGGATGATGATCCAGGTTAAAGGTACTGTTGAGATCTTTGAACAGCACAAGTGAGATCAGGTAATCCGTCACGAAGAACAGGATCAGAAAGATGATGGTCCGTTTGATAAATTGAAAACTTGTCATGACCTGTTAAAACTGAAAATAGATAAAACTGTTCCCTTCAAACACACCCAGTATGAGTATGATGAACAGGACCGCCAGGTATGAAGCATACCTGATCCAGATGCGCCGGTTATTGAAAAATATGACCTTCCCTGCATAAAACTCATTTTTGAAATCAACAAGCAGGAGTATGAATATGCCTGCAGCCGAATAGGCCAGCGTGGTCAGATCAAGATAGGGGGAGCCCAGGTGTGAAAATATCTTTCTGTAGACCATCCAGGAATCCTCCAGCGAGCTTGCCCTGCCAAAAACCTGCGAGGAGGTAAACAGGACAAATGTGGTGATTATACAGAAAAACAGATACCAGCTCCTTTTCATCATCTGGTGCCTGTTTTCAAAGGCCGTCCTTCGCTTGTGCAACAGCGCCTCAACACTCAGGAAAGTCCCCTGCATCAGTCCCCATACCACCGATGTCATCTGGGCATGGTGCCAGATGCCGCTGAGCAGAAAGGTGATCAGCAGGGCGATCACGATCCCCCAGATACCGATCCTCCGGAAAGTGAATGAGAGGGGCGTATAGATATAATCGGTCAGCCAGGTGATCAGGGACATGTGCCACCTTCTCCAGAAATCAGCCATGCTGGTGGCAAAGAAGGGGCGGTTGAAATTTTGCATCACCCGCAATCCCATCACCCTGGCCACGCCAATGGCGATCAGGGAGTACCCCCCCAGGTCGGCATATACCTGGAACGGGTAAAGGATGGTGGCAATCAGCAGGCTGCTCCCGTTATGTGCCGGGACATTATTATACACCACATCCACATAGACCCCTATCCGGTCGGCTACGACCAGTTTCATAAAATAGCCCCACAGCATAAGCTTCAACCCGGCGGCCACATTTTCGTAATCCAGTGGACGGAAATTCCTGAACTGTGGGATCATGTTCTTAGCCCGCTCTATGGGACCTGAGAGGATCAACGGGAAAAATGAGACAAAGAGGGCTACGATCCCGATGTTCTTTTCTGCCTCTATCTCTTCATTATATACATCAACGGTGTAACCAATGCACATGAAGGTGTAATAGGATATGCCAATGGGCAGTATAAACTTCATCTCGGGCAATGGCCAGCGCAGGTTGTGATTCTCCAGCAGGGCCAGGATCTGGTTGTTGATGACGCTGAAGTACTTGAAGAATAGCAGCGGCAGCAGTATCAGGATAATATTGACCACCATCAGCGCTCTTTTCCGGTCCTCGTTGGCCGTCCCGTCTATCCACCTGGTAAACAGGTAGGTCGACAGCGTGATCCCTGCAGAGAGCAGCGCGTAAACCGGCTTAATATTGATGTAGAAAAAATAACTGGCCGCAAGAAGGGTCACCCACCTGTATTTCACAGGAGTCAGGTAAGAGAGGAGGACAACCAGCGGAAAAAAAAGGAAGAAATTAAAAGAAGTAAATACCATTTCGAAGAGCGAAAACGCTATAATTTTGATACGATCGTATCGGCCAGGTCCCCGACATTGCGCATTTTATTCAGATCCTTCAGCCTGAACTTCACCGAGAAGCTGTTCTCCACCTCTGTGATCAGAAGCATATGGGTCAGAGAGTCCCACCCCTCCACATCATTGGCGGTCAGCTCGTCGCTTATTTCAAGCGTATCATCACCGAATACCTTTCTGAATATGCCTGTTAACCTTTCAAATACATCTGCTTTATCCATAACTCATTATTTTAAGACAACACTTTTTTCAATAAATATTTCTTGTTCGACGGCAACAATTTAAGCAATGTTTCATCATCAGATTCGATGGAATCCACGATCTTAAAGCCGATCTTCTCATTGGCTTTAATGGCGGGAATATTACCTGCGAAAACCTGGGTGTATACCTCTGTCACATCCGGGCTCGATTTCAGAAGATGTTCGATCAGCTTCTCCGTCAACAGACCGAAGAGGTTCCTGTGCCTGAATTCCTTCACTACGTAACCGGCTCCCTTCTGAATGGTACCCGGGATATAGTCCATATGGATCTTGCGGACCACCGGGCTAACCGATGCCGCTTTCAGGATGCTCTCCCTTGGAAGAACAAATCCCAGCAGGTTGCCCTTCAGCCCGGCCGAAGAGATACCCTCCTTTGCCTCCACCCAGGAGCTCAAGGCGGCTACTACCTCTCCATCCTGTTCGGCAACCAGGAAACTGGAAACTGAAAGCTCGCAGCCATCGATCTCCTCTTCCAGCATTTCAGCCACGTATCCTTTCGCCTCCTTCTCCGTAAGTCCGAAGATGGTGGTGTATGACAGTATCTCCGTACCGCTCTTCTCAGCTTCAATAATGGTCTCCACCAGAAAAGGGATATCACCGGTCCCGGCCAGCCTGTATACAAATTCATCCATCGTTTAAACTTTTATCTGCTGTTTTAAAATCTTGCGGTCCACCTTATCGCTTGAATTCAGCGGGAACCGCTCTATCCTGATGAACCTGGACGGGATCATATAGGGGGGCAGCTTCAATTTCAATGCCCTCTTCATCTGATCCCCGTCACCATCCCCTCCTTCAACGAACAGGGCTATCTCGTAGTTCCCGCCACCACTCTCAAAGGCGAGGGCCACTACATTCAGTCCGCCGGCAATTTCGCGTGCATGGTGCTCAATCTCTCCCAGTTCAATACGATACCCCTGTATCTTCACCTGGAAATCCAGCCGGCCCCCGTACATGATATCACCCTCCTCATCAAAGAAACACAAATCACCCGTCTTATAAAACCTTTGTTCATGACCATTCACATCGGCTTCAAAAAAAGCTTCATGGTTCTTCTCCGGATTATTCCAGTACCCCGGCGTGACCTGGTCGCCCGAAATACATAGTTCGCCCTTCCGGTTCGCGGGAAGGCGCTCTCCCTTTTCGTCAACTATGATGGCGGTCATCCCGTCCAGTGGTTTCCCGATGGAGAGCATCCCGTTGAACTCCTTGTTGGGTTTACCCCTGTTGAACCTGGAGCAGGTGCAGTAGATGGTCGCTTCTGTCGGTCCGTAGAAATCAAAGATCTCGGCGTTCGGTACACATGCGGACCACTCCTCGATCAGGTCCAGGTGAGAGGCTTCTGCTGTCAGGATATTATACCTGAGATGGGGCAGGTCAATCTCCTCAAAATAGGGTTTGAAGAACCTGATCATGGATGGCGCCATCACGCAGAAGGTCAGCTCCTGGTCCTCCAGGAGCTCGGAGGCGTAACTGTACTTGATCTGGTCGTGGGGAATCGTATAGACACAGGCCCCGCTCACAAGCGGCACCAGGAAGGCCTGGACCGACACGTCAAAGGTCAGGTCAAAGGATTGCAGGCACCTGTCATGTTCATCAACCCTGATACCCGTCTTCCAGAATGCACTCATGAAGGCGCCCAGATTTTGCCGGGTGATCGGGACCCCCTTGGGTTTACCGGTACTTCCCGATGTAAATAGGATATAGGCCAGGGCCGAATCGGGGACCGATCCGGGTTCGAGGTTCAATGCACCGGATGGCAGCTCCCTGCTGTTTAACAGCCCTGTGGAGGTGAACAGGGGCTCCCGGCCGGAGTCGATGATCAGGTCGATACCGGCCTGGTGAATAATCTCCTGACCTCTCTCCACGGGGTGTGAAGGGTGCAGGGGCACATAGGCATAACCCTCCAGCCAGATGGCTATGATGGAGGCATATGTTTCCAGATCGTCATTGGTCACCAGTCCGATGGCACCTCCTTCGAATGTTGCACCCTGTATCGCGGTCCGGATACCCGAGACGGCAACAGCCAGCTGGCTGTAGGTGAAAAATTCCCCGTTAATGAAAAAGGCATTCAGGCCGGAGTGTGTTTTGAATGCATGAAGGATGGGTGCTATGATCTGTTTTTCAAACATTTGAAAGAGGTGTTAATTCATTTTTGCGGATTCACAAACTCCACCAGGATATAGTCGTTCTGCAGCTCTTTCAGCCGGATCATCGAGGAGTTCTTCGCGTGGGCATGCATGACCGCACTGTTGTTTTTCGACATGGTGGAGAGGCACCTGAAACCCATGCGCCAGGCTGTCCCGTACATCAGGCTGTTCATCTCATTCCCTATTCCTTTCCCCCTGTACTCCCTGTCGATGAGTCTCCCAACAAAGCACTTCTTGTTGGCAAAAAAACGGAGAAAAAAGTATCCGGTTATTTTTTCCCCATCAAAGGAACCCATCATCAGGAAAGCGCGTTTCTTAAACTGCTTCTGAATGGATGGAAGGTCAAATCCGTGCGGACTGAAATACCGCAGGTCAGAGGCTTCCTGTGATGCAATCAGCCCGTGCAGGACTTCCGCATCCGCCAGGGTCAGCCTGCGGAATGTATAACCTGAGCCTCCGGTCTCACCGAAAACCGAAGGAAGCACCCTTTCCATCGAGCGGTCATAAAGGATTGAAAAAAGCAGTCCGTTCCCCCACTCTATGAATTTCCAGAGGAACCCGAAACGGTGTTTAATAAAAATAAGCAGCTTTTCCATCAGCGGTATTGTTCCAGTTCCCTTTTCAATCCCTGTTTTACCGGCAGCTGCCAGAGCAGCTTGCACCAGTTGTGATTCCCTTCTATGATCTCGGGTCCTGACTCCGTGATGGCAATGTCCCAGCCCACCGACCTGTTTTCAGGGGTATGCCGCGCAGCCCTTCGGGCCAGATCGATCACTTCGTCCCAGAACGGAAGGACAAAACCGGTGATGCGCTTCCCTGTTACAGGATGGTATTCCTCATCCCCCTTGGTGATATCGCTGAAAACCGCCGGCGCATTGACCACCCCCGTTGCCAGGTCGACCGGTGCGGCCAGATTGCCTGCACCCATGTTGTCGACCGCCGAATTGACCGAAATCCTGAAACGGGCACCCAGGAAATGGATCTCTCCATCAATATTCTGCGTGAATATCCGGACCGTATTGAGTCCCGAAGGGGAGAGCTCCATAATGGAGTGGTGCTGGACCACGTACTCCTCCACCAGGTCATAATGGTGTTCCTTCATATAATCGATCAGTCCGGAAGGGGTAAAGTCGCTGCACTGTATCACTTCAACTTCGGCTCCAACCTGGCCATGTGACCCTTTCAGCACCAGTCTGCCAGACCCGTTTTTCATTAACTTGTCAAGAAACTCCTGGTCCGATTCAAGTGATTGAATATCTGAGTAATAACGATTGATAAAAGGTCCGAAGTGATGCAGGAACTGAATTTTATCCTCCAGTATATTCCTGGCATTCCTGGGATTCATCTTCAACTGGTACTCGTACAGGTACCCGGTCCCCGCCCACTTTCTGCGTTCACTTTTGTCCTTCTTATAGAAACCGAAATAGAAGTAATCAAGGATGGAGACATTGTAGGTAAGGACCGAACCCACCATATCCAGCATGATCGAGCGCCTCGACCGGCCGGTCTCCCTGGCTGCATGCCGCATGAACAACCTGTATTTGTCCTTATCCAGTCCCTTGATATAGTAGAGCAGATAGATGATCCTTGGTGTATTCATATTATTTATTAAAACTCACTGTCGTCGGGAAAGAAGGGCCCGAGCAGTGCATCCTCCATATCAAACGTAGGCCTTGCCGTATTCCATTCAAGTAGCCTGGGAGCCCCCGTTTCATCAAGACACACATCCCAGCCTATCAGCCTGATATAGGGATATTTCTGATGCTCAGTCTTGCATTTGGCTATGACCTCGGGGAACATGGGCAGGCTTAAATCCGCAAACCTGAACCCGGTGTTCTTATGCGTCTCTCCACCCTCATGTCCCAGATCGTCATACGCGATCCTTGATGGCCTGCCTCCACTGTCCATGGAAATGCACTGACCTCCTGCAACAAGATTATCGACCCTTGATCCATCCACTCCAAAACGTAAAATCACAAACACAATATCTATAGAACCATCTCTTTTCAGAAAAGTTGTAACCCTGAGCGTATTTACACTATCAGGACAGAGGTCATTCAGGACCTTATACTGCTTGATCAGGGGTTGGATGACATAATTTGTTCCTTTCTGAAGCATTCCGGTCCTGAACTCATTAGCATGAATAAACCGTACCTGGTTGCCTCCCCAGCCAAATTCCTGTTTCACCACAATCTCCTGGCTATGATCGGCAAGGATCTTTTTCAACTCCACCTCGTCAATAACCATATAATCACTGTTAAGGAAAATCCCCGATATATAGAGGAACAGGGGCTTTACTGCAAAATCACCAAAAAGTCTGTAATCGAAAGTTTTCAGGTTACCCAGTTCTTTATAGATGGCCGGATTTAATCTTGGTTCCAGATCATACAGGAAATAATCAAAGGGGATCCACCCCCTGATGAACTCTCCCCTTGCTTCTGTATAAAGCGCCAGGTAGGGCCAGAAAGCTTTGCTTCCAAAGCGTTCCCTGGCATATTCCTTTATCTCCTTCTTTATCTGACGGGTAAGGACGGACCTGCCCTCCACGCGAACGAATTCCTTCCTTGCCTTATGGGCATTCCTCCTTGAAATAATCATCAGCAATCTCTTTTTCAGATTGCCGCTCCGTTTCAGGATCCGAAAATATCTGTCTGCAAAATAACCGGTTATCATCTTTCCTGATTTTTATCCTCTTGATTAAAATTCCTTATCATCCGGGAAAAAAGGACCGAACAGGGCATCTTCCATATCAAAAGTGGGCCGGTCGGTGTTCCATTCGATCAGCCTGGGAGCCCCTGATTCGTCAATACAGACATCCCACCCGATCAGTCGCACAAAGGGATAATACCGGTGTGATGATTTACATTTTTCAATGATCTCGGGGAACATGGGGATCTCCAGATCTGCAAACCTGTAACCGGTATTTTTATGCACCTCACCACCCGGATTGCCATAATCGTCATAGGACATCTTTGCCGGCCGGCCCTCCGGATCTATCTCGATGCATTGTCCCCCGGAAGAGAGGTTGTCGACTTTGGAACCGTCCACTCCAAACCTTAATATCACGTATACGATACTTACAGTTCCATCCTTTTTTAGAAAGGTGGTCACCCGGAAAGTATTAACACTGTCGGGATAGAGGTCGTTGAGTGTTTTGTACTGTTTAATGCTTGGCTGGATCACGTAATTCTCGCCTGGCTCCAGCATTTCGGGTTTGAATTCCGAGGAATGCATAAACCGCACCTGCTTCCCTCCCCCGCCGAAAGCCTGCTTCACGACGATCTGGTCATTATATTCGAGGAGGAACTCTTTGAACCTGCCCTCTTCAACGATTTCAAGTTCAGAAGTATAATAGAGGCCTGAAATACTGAGGAACAGGGGTTTGATCGCAAAATCCCCAAAACGCCTGTAATCAAAAGTTTTCTGGTTACCCAGTTCCCTGTAGACAGGCGGATTCAATTTTGGTTCCAGCACATGCAGGAAATAATCGAAGGGGATCCACCCTTCAATAAACACTCCCCTCACTTCGGTATAGAGTGCCAGGAAAGGCCAGTAAGCTGCACTGCCAAAGCGCTTCCTGGCATATTTCTTAATGGATCTTTTGATCTTCCCGTTCAGCACGGACTTCCCGGATTGCTCTACAAACAGTTTCCTTGCCCGGTGGGCATTCGTTCTGGTATTGTACATTTTCAATTTCAGAACGATCCTTTCGACCAGTCTCAACGTTCGCGCATATTTATCTATGAGGTATTCTTTCATCATTAAAATTCTTTATCGTCTGGAAAAAATGGTCCAAATAAAAAATCCTCCCAGCTGAAGCTTGGCCTGGAGGAGTTCCATTCAATCAGTTTGGGTTTACCTTTTTCATCAATACATATATCCCAGCCGATCAATCGTACATGGGGATATACAAGATGTGTGGCTACACACTTATCCGCCACCTCATGGAACATGGGTATCTCCAGCTCCGCAAATATCTTCCCGCTGTTTTTATGCCGGTCCCCGCACTTGAGCCCAAATTCATTATAGGCCTGTACCTCGGGTTTACCGGATTCATCGAAGCGGACACACTGTCCGCCGGAGCTCAGGTTGTCCACTCTTGAACCGTCGACCCCAAATCTCAGGTATATCAGCAGGACCTTGATGGATCCGTCCTTTTTCCGGAAGGTGAGCACCCGGAATGTGTTCACACTGCTGGGATTTAGATCATGCAGCACTTTGTATTGCTTCAGGAAAGGCTGAATAATGTAGTTGAATCCTGGCAGAAGCATTCCGGCTTTAAACTCGGAAGAGTGCATCACCCTGACCTCCTTGCCCCCCCATCCGAATTCCTGCTTGATGACTATTGTATCGTTATGATCGGACAGGATCTTGCTTAACTCCTGCTCTCCCACAGGTTCACATTCGGAATTAAAAAACATGCCGGAAATGAATTGCAGGAGCGGCCTTATGGTAAAATCCCCAAACCGCCTGTAGTCCAGGGTCCTGAAATCTCCCATGGCGCGATACCGGGGCGGATTCAGTCTTGGCTCCAGGAAATAATAGAAGTAATCAAATGGGATCCACCCCCTTATAAATTCCCCCTTCATCTCTACACCCATAGCCAGGCCCCGCCAGTAGGCTGCGCTTCCGAATCTTTCCCTGGCATACTGCCTGATCTCCTTTTTGATCCTGGGTGTCATGGCAGACCTGCCGGCCTTTTTTATGACCACCCTCGTTTCCTGGTATATCCCCCTTCTCGTATAATTCACTTTCAGCCTCAGGATCAGTCCCTCCATCAATCTGAGCAATCGAAAATACCTGTCTTTCAGAAATGTTCTCATAAGCAGTTTATTCTAGTTCCCTGTCATCTGTGAAAAATGGGCCGAACAGCGCATCCTCCAGGTCAAATCCTGGCCGTGATGAATTCCATTCAATAAGTTTCAGATCGCCTGATTCATTCACACACATATCCCAGCCTACCAGCCTTACATCAGGATATTTCTGATGCATGGCCATGCATCTGTTACGAATCTCATGGTACATCGGGATCTCTAAATTTGCATATACAACTCCTGTATTCTTATGCCACTCACCTGACATAAACCCTGATTTGGTAACGGAATTTTTTGCAGGCTTACCGGAAGGATCAAACAGAAGGCACTCACCACCGGAACTAACGTTATCAACTCTTGCGCCATCCACCCCGAATCTTAAATAAGTAAACAGGACTTCTACGGTCCCGTCCTTTTTCCTGAAGGTGAGTACCCGGAACGTGTTCAGACTCTCCGGGTGGAGATCGCGCAGGACACTGTATTGCTTCACAACGGGCTGAATAATATAGTTGAATCCCGGCAGAAGCAGTCCGGGTTTGAACTCGGAAGAGTGCATCACCCTGACCTCCTTGCCCCCCCATCCGAACTCCTGCTTGACGACTATTGTATCGTTATGACCGGACAGGATCCTGCTGATCTCCTGCTCTCCCACCGGTTCAAAATCAGCATTAAAAAATATACCTGAAATGTATAGCAAAAGGGGCTTAACAGCTAAATCCCCAAATCGCCTGTAATCGAGGGTCCTGATATCTCCAAGGCTGCGATACCGGGGTGGATTCAGTTTTGGTTCCAGGAAATAATAGAAATAGTCAAATGGAATAAAACCTTTAATGAATTCTCCCCTTCGCTCCACAGCAAGTGCCACACCCGGCCAGAAGGCAGCACTGCCGAATCGTTCCCTTGCATACGCTCTGATCTCCTTTTTGATTTTCCGGGTCATCACCGACCTCCCTGCTTTTTTTACATACAACCGCCTGGTCTGTTTAAGTTCAATTCTTGTATAATTCACTTTTAATGTCAGGATCAGTCCCTCCAGTACTTTGAGCAATCGAAAATATCTGCCCATCAGAAATATTCTCACCCGCAGCTTATTCAAGTTCCCTGTCATCTGTTAAAAATGGACCGAACAGCGCATCCTCCAGATTAAAGGTTGGCCAGTGCGTGTTCCATTCGACGAGTTTTGGCTCACCTTCTTCATTCAGGCAGACATCCCACCCGATCAATCTTAAATGGGGATGTTTCCGGTGTGCGGATTTGCATTTCTCGAAGATCTCACCGGCCATCGGAACCTCAAGTGTTGCAAACTCAAACCCGGTGTTCTTATGTTTTTTTCCGGCCGGGGCACACCACTCATCGTAAGCCATCGGTGAGGGTTTACCCGTAAGTTCAATTCTGATACATTGACCTCCGGATGAAAGATTGTCCACTTTTTTACCATCTACTCCAAATCTCAGGATCACAAACAGGATCTCTACAGTGCCGTCCTTTTTCTGGAAGGTGGTCACCCTGAAAGTATTCAGACTATGGGGATAGAGGTCCCTCAGGGCTTTATATTGCCTGATGTATGGCTGAATGATGTAATTAACGCCTCTTTCAAACAGGTCCATACTGAATTCCGAAGATGGAATAACCTTGACCTGCTTGCCTCCCCATCCAAATTCCTGTTTCACGACGATGGTATCGTTATAGCCGGACATAAATGCTTCCACCTTCTCCTGTTCAACCAGCTTAAAATCCGTATCATAGAAATTACCCGTGATGTGCAGAAAAAGCGGTTTGATGGCAAAATCCCCAAACCGCACATAATCAAAGGTCCTCAAATCGCCAAGGTTGTTATAAGCTGACGGATTTAACCTGGGCTCTACGATATAATGGAAATATTCATGCGGGATCCACCCTTTAATAAATTCCCCTCTTATTTCTGTAAAGTGGGCCAGATGAGGCCAGTAGGCCGCACTCCCAAACCGTTCCCTGGCATAAGCTTTTATGGTTTTTTTTAGCCTCCTTGTCATTACCGACCTCCCCACCTTCTTAACAAACAATTTCCTGCTGCTCCTGACCTTGATCCTGGAATAGACCATTGAAAACCTGATAACAAGTCTCTGTATCCAGCGAAGGAACCTGAAATACCTGTTCGTCAAATATGTGATCATCTATACTATCTCCCTTCAATCAAGTTCCTGATCGTCCGCTAAAAATGGACCGAACAGGGCATCCTCCCACGTAAAGCTTGGTCTGTGCGTATTCCATTCAATCAGTTTCGGTTCCCCCGATTCGTTAATGCATACATCCCAGCCAATCAACCTTATATACGGGAATTGTTCATGTGCGGTTCTACATTTTTCTGTCATCTCGTGAAACATGGGGATTTTCAGGTCAGCAAACCTGTATCCCGTATTGATATGCCGTTCCCCAACCTGGTGCCCGTAAGTATCATATCCTATTCTGGAGGGGTTACCGGTGGGTTCAAAATAGAGGCACTGCCCTCCTGAACTCAGGTTGTCGACTTTTATACCGTTCACTCCAAATCTTAACATAGCGTATTTAAGCTCCACCTTTCCGTCCTTCCTGAGGAATGTGATCACCCGGAAGGTATTTACACTGTGAGGATAGAGTTCACTAAGAAGAGGGTACTGTTTGATGTATGGCTGTATAATGTAGTTGATCCCTTTATTCAGCAGTTCAGGATTAAACCTGGAGGAGTGCATGACCATGACCTGTTTTCCTCCGAATCCGAATTCCTGCTTCTGTACGATGGTATTGTCGTAACGGGCCATGAACTCCTTCACCTCACCTTTTTCAACCACTGTATACTCCGGGTTGTAAAAGTTGCCTGAAATGAACAGGAAAAGGGGCTTGATGGCAAAATCCCCAAACCGCCTGTGATCGCGCGTTCTCATATCGCCCAGGTTGTGATAGGCAGCAGGATTCAATCGGGGCTCAAGCACATGCGTGAAATAATCATGAGGGATCCAGCCTTTGATAAATTCGCCCCTTATCTCCGTAAAGTAAGCCAGGTGCGGCCAGTAGGCCGCACTCCCGAACCGTTCCCGGCAGTACGCCTTGATCTCTTGTTTGACCTTCCTGTCTATAACGGTCTCCCCGCCTCTTTTGAGATATTGTCTCCGGTACCGGTGCCCGGCCGCTCGTGAGTAAAGCAGTCTGATCCTGAGGGATATTTTCCCGATTGATTTACGCAATCGAAAATATAGATCCAGTAAGTGATGCATCATAATTTATCCGTTTTTTCTTTTGGGAAATACCCCGTCATCGTCCGACCACAGGGGGCCGAAGAGTGCTTCTTCCGGATGAAATCCGGGATTCACGGCATTCCATTCTATCAGTTTGGGTACCCCTTTGTCATTCAAAAATATATCCCATCCAATCACCCTGAGATAGGGGTATTTCTTATGCGCGGCAATACAGCTTCTTCCGATCTCCTGATACATGGGAAGTTTCATATCCGAATACTTGTATCCGGTATTCACATGCCTGTCGCCCTGAATGATCCCCATCAGGTTATACCCGTGCTCGGTTGGTTTTCCCGAGGCGTCAAAATAGATGAAATGGCCACCTGACGAAAGGTTATCGATCTTCATCCCGTTGATCCCGAACCTCAAAATGATCGATTTGACGTGAATGGAACCATCGGGCCTGAGGTAAGTGACCGCCCTGAAGGTGTTGATACTGTGGGAGTAGAGATCGCTGATGGTTTTATATTGCTTTACGAAGGGTTGTATGACATAATTGATCCCTGCTTTGAGCCCTGACGGATCAAATTCAGAAGAGTGGACCATGCGGACCTGCAGGCCATGGGTTCCCCTCCCCTCCTTGACTACCAGGATACCGTTGTATTCAGACAGGAACTTTTTCAGTTCCCCCGCTTCAAATAACTCAAAATCTGCATTATAATAATTACCTGATATAAAGACGAACAATGGCCGGATCGCAAAATCTCCAAAGATTACGTGATCAAAAGATTTCTGGTCGCTGATGTAACTCAGGTAGCGCGGGTTCAATCCGGGCAGCACATCATAGCGCCAGTAATCATACGGAAGCCATCCTTTCTTGAATTCACCTCTTAACTCGGTATAGAATGCCAGGTAGGGCCAGTATGCTTTTGATCCATACCTTTCCCTGGCATACGCTTTTATCTCTTTTTTGACCCGCCTGTTCAGCACAGAGCTCCCCTTTGCCTTTACAACCTGCTTCCGGTCCCGGTGGGCCAGGTATCTCTGATACTGCCTGGAGAATCTTATAAGCACGCTGCCCAGCAATGTGACAAAGGAGAAATACCTGTTTTCGAATCTGCTGCTTGCCATAAGCTTCAATTGATAGTTTTGGGAATGATCATAACCTGCCCACCAGCTTTCGCTCGATCAGTCTGAACAGCCTTTTGTCCTTATTCTTCTCATAGCTGTTACGCCAGTACTTTCTCAGGGGTATCAAAAGGTGGGCCTTCATCCGGGACCAGAACGGAAGACGGAACCCCATTCCCCGTATGACAGCGTCGGCGCAGGGGCCACAAACCCCGCAGGGCTTAACTTTGGGGGGCCTCCTGCAGAAATTGGTGAGGTACATGATCTCCTCCCAACCCTTCTCCCTGGCTATATCATCCATATCTGTCTTGGAGATATCGATCACCGGGAACGCAAAACTTTTAAAGGCCGGGGCATTCATGAATTGTCTGCTGAGCCGTTCCTCTGCGTCCATTCCCGGATACTGTACCAGCGAAACCTCCGCCTGATCAATATTCCGTTCCCTGCAATAGTCTGCCAGGATATGATACTGTTCGTTCACCTTCACGCTCTCCCTGATCTTTTCAACCTGCTCGGCGATATCACTGTACCGGGTGATCAGGTCCTCATTGGTGTAGATGGTCGGCAGGAACCTTGGTTCAACTTCCGGATAGCCTCTTACAATGGCCCTCCTGATTTTGATCATGGTAGAAACTTCAATGCCCGTGACGTCCTCGGACCTGACTATATAATGAGGTTGCACCACCGATCCGGTCGTCATCAGCAATTGAACCAGCCTGAAGGTTGAATCCCATCCTCCTGTCCAGAACAGGTTGACCTTATTTACTGTCTCTTTCATAATCTTCGATGATTTCAATGATGGGTTTAAAGGGGAACTCCCCGATCAGCCTGTCCAGCTTTCTTTTCACCGTCCCCTTGTTCACCCTGTAGAAGGAAAGGGGGATCCTTTTTTTCATGCCAAGGGAGGACTTCGCCTGATAGAAAAAGTCCGGGTACTTCCCTGTATCGAGTTCATAGGGATGCATATAGACGATTACCGGCCTCTCTTTCAGAATGCTGCGGAATGAACGGCGGGTCATGTTGTAGGGAAAATAGCGCAGGTAGCCGCCCCCGCATGCCGGCATGGTCCTGCCTGCCAGGTCAACCACGGAGAGGGGGACTTCGATCAGGCTGTTCCCTCCCGGAAGTTCCATCCGGTGGATCTCCCTGTTGAACCCCTTCCAGCCATAACGGTTACCCGAAGCGGGCATGATACTGCTGTCGTACCTGAATCCCAGCTCTGCAATAATATCCAGGGCCCAGCTGGTCTCCCCGGAAACAGAGAAGGCAGGCGCCCTGAATCCAAACACCGGTCCCCCCGTGACCTCCTCTATGAGATCCTTGGCCCTGCGGATATCCTCCCTGGCCCTGTCAGGTGTCAGCCTGAACATCTGGTCGTGGTGATAACCGTGGACACCCATCTCATGCCCGTGAGAGGCGATCTTCCGGACCAGGGAGGGGTACTCTTCCGCGATCTCTCCCAGGATAAAGAAGGTGCCCTTCACATCGTGCCTGCCGAACAGTTCCAGCAATACATCAACGTTGCCGATCACCCTCCGGGTCGGGGAGATCTCCGTCCCGAACAGGTCGCGCATCAAAATATTGACCCCGTCCTCCACATCTATGGTCAGTGCCGAAAAACGCTTATATTGAGTCATGCATTCCCGCCATTAAACTCCAGTTTGAATACTTGTTTACCTTCCCCCGCAGGTCAGCATCCAGTGGCAAAACCGCCATATTCTTAAATCTCCTGGGTATAAATCCCAGTTTCCATAATTCCCGTGTGGCAAAACCGGGATTATTCATCAGGGCACAATAAACAGCCCCCATCTGCCGGCCGGCTTCAAGGGCCATTTTTACTGCCGGCACTGTATTCTCAGCTGAACCCACCAGATCCACAATGACCATCTCCCGCCTGCTCCCTTTCTGATTGATGGTAAAAATGGCGATGGTTGATTCCCCACCCCGCCGGTAATGCACCATCCCATAGGAACGGTAAGGGTGCTGCGCGTACCTCCAGGCATGAAATCCAGGTTTCCTGTTGATCCGGAGAAGATGGCCTCCGTATGCCGATCCCTGGTCAACCTGGTCGATCAGCGCTGTGTCCAGTGTGTATTCTCCTTCCATAACAGCTGGTTCCGCCTGCTCTTTTAAGCCCCCTCCTGCAAGCAGGCCCAACGGTCTCAGTATCTTTACCCACCAGTTGATTTTCCCAAGATAGTGCCATCCCAGGGAGAGGTTCAAAGGGAGGCTGTTGGCATTCGGATAGTTAAAGATGAGGCCCATACCCCCTTCCCTGGCGCGTTCCAGTCCATACATACGCATGGACCGGAAGATCCCCTGCCCTCTCTGACCTTCATGAACAGCAGAATCACAGGGTTGAGCGGCTCTGATGACGGTGTCCTCCAAAGATAGCTCCCAGGGCCAGAGGTTATCCACCCCCACAATGCTCCTGTCCAGTTCTGCCACAGTCACAATTGATGCTCCAAACGGATTTTCCCGGAATTTCCACCTCCAGTAGCCTTCATCACGCCTGGAGGTGCTTCGCTGCTGTGCGGAAAAAACACCATTCAACAGTCCCAGTACACCTTCCATATCAGTGTTCTCAGCTGCTCTTATGACCGGTGGCCTCTCCATTGATCTATAGTCTCTTATATTTTCCGGTAACTCTGTAGAGGGCTGCCAGAACAAACTGCCGCGGTTTCCGTGCCAGCTTCAGCGGGACAAGATAGAAAGGGGGTTTCACCCCGTTGATCGTCCAGCCCTTCATCTGCTGGTCCTGGCTGCGGATGTTATTCATGTAGTTCTTCGTACTGATCCCCCCCAGTGAAAACCGTACTATGAACTCATCCAGCCTTTCAATTCTCAGGGAATGAAAGTAGAAATACCTCAGGAAGAACTCATAATCGGAACTGGGATGCAGATCCAGGTTATAGTACCCGATCCGTTCCAGCACGCTGCGCCTGATATAGATACTCTGATGTGACGGCATCCATCCCCTTTTAACAAGCGAACGGCTGTATGCAGGACTCCTGTTGACCCTGACAGGCACATCCTTTTCATTCACCAGGATACTGTGCCCGTACATCACATCGATGTCACGGGTATTGAAATGATCTGCGATTTTCCCCATCACCTCCCCGTTAAACAGCCTGTCCCCCGCATGGATCAGTCCCACCACATCGCCCGTAGCCGCCTTCATCCCCTTGTTGATGGCATCATACAGGTTCCTGTCGGGCTCGGAAATGAGTGTTGCAATCTGCTGCTCGTACTCCCTGATGATAGCCAGGGAACCGTCGGTGGAGCTCCCGTCCACAACGATATACTCGATGTCCGGGTAATCCTGTCCGGTCACCGATTCAATGGTCCTGCGTATGGCACCCTCATTGTTAAAGCAGATGGTTACGATGCTGATTTTTAATCCTGTCATCTTTTACCTGAATACATCCATCAATACCTTCAGCGATTCATCAATCCGGTTGGAGTACGCTTCATATGGTTTATTGTTCATATCACGTTCGGGATATGAACTGAGAATATCAGCCAGCTGCTGATCATCATGCGGCCTGAAATAGATACCCGTCTCCTGCAGCTGCTCGATGTTCACGGGCAGGTCTGAAGCGATCACAGGTACCTGCAATGAGATGGCATCCTCGATCACCGTGCTCCATCCTTCGAACAGGCTGGGCTGCAGAACGGCCTGAGAATACTTCATCAGGTTGATCTGATCGTTCCTGGGAATGATCCCCAGCAGGCTGATCTGGTCCTGGAGTTCGTTTTCCTCTATGATACTGTGCAGCTCAGCCAGGTACGGGGAGTCTGATGCCTTGGGGAACTTCCCGGTGATCGCCAGGTGTTTTTTGATCCCCTGCTTCTTCAGCCGGGCCAGTGCCAGCAACAGCACCCTGTGATTCTTATGTTTGTGGAACTGGTTCGAAACCATGTAGTAGTGATCGGGCACGTCGTACTTCTGCTTCAGTTCCTTAAAGTCCACATCCTGGTAATCATCGTTGATGGAGGTAAAATGGAATACATGGAACCGCAATCCTTTCCTCAGCTTGAAAAACCTGGAGAAATCATCCTTCACGGCCTGGCTCGAAACCACCAGGTCATCTGCATTCCGGAGCATGAAATAGAGGCGGATATTGCGATGCAGGATGATGCTTCTCGAGAAGAATTCGGGATAGTATTTATGCTGCAGGTCCGCGTACCATGCCACCACCTTTGCACCGGTCCTGCTCTTTACAGGATAGTTCTTGGCCGGGTAGACCGCGTCCAATGCATGTTTTTGGATCAGGTCGTCGTAAAAAACATTCTTCCTCAACAGCCAGGATCTGATGTTCCCCTTTACAACAGAGGGGAACGGCCACTCCACGATCGTCAGGTAGGGATATTTGAACTCGTGGAGGAATTTGCTCAGTTCCGGCTGGTAAAACAGGGTGATTTCCGGCTTCTCTTCGTCCTTCAGGAAGTTCAGGGTCTTGACCAGGTTAATGACATAGATGATCCCCCCCATCCATTGGGGACTGAAATTAAACAGGATGCCCAGCTTGAGTCGTTTGTTATCCATGGTTCATCTCCTTTAGTTAATCTGTTTTTCCCAGCTGTTCACCAGGTCGCGAATGCCGTCATCAATGCTCCACCGGGGTTCCCACCCGGCTGCCTCCTTCAGTTTGCTCACATCTGCAAGCAGGTGCTGGCGTTCCACTTTCCTGACCCTGCGCTGATCCACCTCTATCTTAATTTCTTCCTTTAACTGCCTGCTGAAGGCCTCCACAATCTCCACCACGGAGTATTCGATCCCACGTCCCAGGTTAAAGGTGTCATAACCCCTGTTTTCCAGCCTGAGCAACTTCTTTACGGCCTCTGCCATATCATAGGTATGTATAAAATCGCGTTTGGGTGTCAGGTTCCCCAGCTGAATGGTCCTTGCCCCCTCCCGCAGCTGCTTTTCAATTTCAGGTATCAGGTGCGGATTGGTTTCATTGGGGCCGAAGGCATTGAAGAAACGGCACACGAAGGTATCCACACCGCTCGCCTGGTAAAACTCCCTGCACAGGTATTCACAGGTCAGCTTGCTCAAACCGTATATATCCAGCGGGTGTACCTCATGGGTCTCGCTGACCGCCTCATCCGAAATGGGATAGACCGCCGCCGTCGAAGCCATGAACACCTTTTTCAGCGAGGGAAGCTCCCTGCAGGCATTCAATATATTCATGGTACCCCGGATATTGGTATCAGCAGCCTCGAAGGGGTGTTCGTTGCAATAGGGGATAAAATGGATGGCTGCCAGGTGCACCACGATTTCCGGCTGGAGCGCGGTCATGATCTCCTTCACTTTTCCGGCATCCCTGATATCGGCCAGGAAAAAGTGGCTGTCAGGAACATCGATAAAGTCGCGATTCCCAAAGGAGAGGTTATCGAGCACATAGATATCATAACCCTCTTTTGAGAGTGCGGGTACCACTGCCGATCCGATGAAACCGGCGCCGCCGGTAATGAGTGTTTTCATAGATTTATGTTTGATTGTTCTTTTCCATTATAAACTCCAGGAAGCGTTCTCCCGTTTCCTGTATGGAGAAGGCACGGATATCCTCCCTGCCGCGGCTCCCCAGTGACTCCTGCATCTCCCTGTCCTTCATGAGGGCTTCCAGCCGCCGGCGGAACCGGCCGTAATCAAAGAGGGGGACCAGGAATCCGTTTTCCCCGTCCCTGATCATATCCGATGGTCCGGCCACACAGTCAAACGCCACCACGGGCAACCCGGCCGACATGGCCTCCCCGATCGCATTGGGGAACCCTTCGGAACTGGAGGTGAACGCGAAGATCCTGCTCCGTGTGTAATAGTCATCCACCCCGGCCTGTTTCCCTTCCAGGAACACCCTCCCGCCAGCTCCGTTCTCATTGATAATATCCTGCAACCGCTGCCGGTTGTTCTGTTTCAGGTGGTCGTATCCCACAATGACCAGCTTCCAGTCCGGCATCCCGATCTCCAAAAACAGTTTGATCAGTTCGTCCTGGTGCTTGGTCCGGATCAGCCGGCCCACCATCAATACCATGTTCTCCTTCTCAATGCCGGGGATGTGCTCCACTTCGCGGATGGGATTCCCGATGACCCGGATATTGCCGTGCCGGAACTGCCTGGAATAGATCTCTCTGGCCGTGGCAGTCTGGGCAATGATACCGGCGGCATGCGGATAGAGCCATTTCCGGAGAAAGGAGTGAAGCGCGTTATAAGGCCTTTCCGGGCTGCAACGGTCCGATATGAAGACCGGGACCTTCAAACCCTTTAATCCCAGCAGGACAAAACTGTTCCACAGCTCCCCGAAGCTCAGCACGGCATCCGGAGCCATCCTTTTAACCGATCTTCTTAAAAACAGCATGGTCCTCACCGTGGAGAGCAAACGCAGCCGGTTATTGAACCTGAAGGAGGGGCGGTGCAGCTTGATCTCTTCCGGGAGCGGATAAAAAACCTCCCTTTTAATACCATAAAGGAGCATATGAATCTCCATCCCGCCCTTTGAAACAAAATAGCCGGCCAGTTCGGACATGACCCTCTCCATCCCCCCGGCTTGCAGCGACGGGATTACCAGGCAAAGCTTTTTTCTCTTTTCTGTTCCCAAATGTTAATTCTTTTCCTTCCCGATGGAGCTGATCAGATCCTCGACCATCCAGCCGTAGGGATCAAAACGGCCCTCGTGCCATGTCAGATCTTCATCCCAGTACCCGGCACAGGGATCATAGACCTCCTTCACAAAACCAAAGCTGATCTCGAGCACGTAGGTGTTCCCGCCATCGAAGACAAAATCAAATGCGGCGCACTGCGACTTCAGCTTCCCGGCCATCTGGAAAGAGAGCTTTACAGTCTCATCATCGAAGTGCTCCTTTTCGTATAGGACATGACCGCTGCCCGAGGCCCTGAAATCGTTTTCACGGACCAGCCTTTTAATGGCAAACGCCTTATCACCCACAACGATAATGCGGATATCACTGTCGTTCCCGGGAATGAATTCCTGGAAAAGGATATAACCCTTCTCCCTTCCGGTCACCCGCACGTACCTGGTGGGGTAGACAAAACGGATGATCCCTTTGATGACCTTCAGCCGGGTGGTCTTGCCCAGCCTGTATTTACGCATACGCTCCTTCAGGTTGGACCATGCCGTGTACTGTTTAAACCCGCTTCCAAAGGCCTTCTTCACCAGCCGGATGGCCTCTTTGCGGGAGCGGACCAGCCTGACATTATCTGAGCCGGAACCGTTGCGCATCTTGAACACTTTCGGGAAACTGCTCCCGGCCACCCAATCCAGTGCCTCCTGTTTGCTGTAAAAGACCCAGGTCGGGGCCACGGGCGCCCCGATGGCCTCAAACAGGTATTTCTGTGCCAGCTTGTCGTCGAAATGCCAGGCAGTGGGATAATCAGGGAAGACCTTTTTCCCCGAGGCCTGGACGGCATTCATCAGCTGCACGGAAAATTTGCTGTCCTTGGAGCTTTTATGGTTGAAATGCCACATCAGGCCATCACAATCAGAGAGTTGACTGATAATATCCGACTGGTAGCAATCCACTATCTTATAGGGGATCTTTTTCTCTTCGCAATAGGCGATCCAGCGTTCGCTGAATGAGCCCTTATCCGGATGTATGCCAATTTTCATGATCGCTGTCTAAATAGATGCGGGCCCAGATCTCAAAGGCAACCAGGACCCATAATGCTTCAAGTTCATAGTATTTCAGGTTCCGGATATTTGAAAGCCAGCCTGAAACCAGTTCATGGTTGAAGATCCCCCTCCGCCTGATACCGGGGGCGATCTGGTCGTGCAGGTATTCTGAAAATCTCCTGTTCTGAAAAAATCCCCTTACCGGGATCCCGAATCCCATCTTGTCGCGGAAGGCAAAATCGTTCCCGAAGGTGGCTGCGGTCATCTTTTTCATCAGGTACTTTTCCGTATTGATTCCCTCGGGGCTCTTTCTCAGGAGCAGGTATTTCTCGGGAATGCTGAATGCGTTTTCCACCACCTGGTTGTCCAGGAAGGGGACCCGGTTCTCTATGGAATGGGCCATGGACATCTTATCCTGCCTGATCAGCAGGTCGGGCAGGTAACTCTGCAGCTCATATTTCACCTGGCGGTCGAACAGTGAACCATCCAGGGAGTTGTAGAGTGATTTGCGCAGGCCCGTGGCCGCCAGGTTACTGAATCCTGACCACACCCTCTTTGCCATGGCCGGGGTCATGAACGCTGTCTCCATGACCGCCCTGTCGGCAACCCTGAAATAAGCTGCAAAATCCCCGGGTTTCTTCAGGTTCTTGCGGAGTTCGTGGAGCACTTTCCTGGTGCGGTAAGGATAGGCGATGTTATAGAACCTGCTGTATCCCCCGAAGACCTCGTCGGCCCCCTCCCCGCTTAACAGCACGGTCACATACTCCTTTGCGCGCTGTGAAAGTTTATAGATGCCAATGGTATTGGGATGGTTGAGAGGGGATTCCAGGTGCCAGGTGGCCCGTTCCATATGATCCAGGTAATAATCGGCATCCATCAGGAATTTATGGGATGTGATGCCCAGTGTTTCCGTCACACGGTCGATATACTTCTCCTCACTGAAGTGGTGGTCATTGAAAACGATGGAGACCGATTCGAAGCTTCCCTTTTCACTGTTCCGGTTGGCCAGCCATGTCACCAGCGAAGAGTCGATCCCTCCCGAAAGCTGGCATCCCAGCTTCACATCGCTCATGAGCTGGCTCTGCACGCTCGTGCTTAACCATGACTCCAGCTTCTCCCCGTAGAGATCCAGCCCCCCGGAATCACCGTTACGGCTATAGTTGTTGATATCAAAATAGACCCTGTTTCGCAGTTCGTACCCCGGCTGATAGGAGAGATAATGCCCCGGTTCAAGCGACTCGATCCCTTTGTAGAGGGTCCCCCTCAGATTGCTCCGGAACATCAGGAACTCATCCAGGTGTTCCTCGTTGAGGCTGAAATCGAACCCTTCCACGAACCTGAAGCTTTTCAGTTCTGATGAGAATGCAAAGGTGTCGCCCGTCCAGATGTAGTACATGGGCTTAATGCCAAAGCGGTCGCGTGTCACATAGACCCTTTGTTTGCCGAGGTCCACCACCGCGATGGCAAACATTCCGTTCAGGCGGATCAGCATCTCTTCGAACCCGTACTTCAGGTAGAGCGCAAGGACCACCTCGGTATCGGAAGTGCTTTTAAAACGGTAGCCCCACTTCTCCAGTTCCGGTTTGAGGTCAAAGGCATTGTAGATCTCCCCGTTCAGCATCAGCAACACCTTCTGATCGGGACTGGCCATGGGCTGGTGACCGTTGATGGAGAGGTCCAGGATGCTGAGCCTGTTGAAACCGAGCATCCCATCAAAACGGTTGTCCACCGGCTCGGGCACTTCGGTCCCGCATTCCCGGGATTCACCTGCACCTAGACTGAACGCACGGATGCCTGAATCATCAGGGCCCCTGTGTTTCTGGACCTTCAGCATCTTCAGGATGGCTGAAGTATCGGTCAGTGGCTGACCTTTCAGGTTGATATAGGCACTAATGCCGCACATGGTTTCGATGTGGTTTATTCATATTGTTTCAGCAGCTTCAACAGGATCTCCCGGTGCGACTCGCAGCGGATCAGGTTCAGGTAGAGCAGTCGTTTTCTCCGGGAGAGGAGCTTCGGGAACAACCCTCTCTTTCTCAGGGCTGTGATCACCCTCCCGAAGCGGGGCTCCAGGAAAGCATCGTACATGGGGAACACCGACCGGCAATATTCCAGGAAACGTGCCTCCAGCTGCACATCATCCGCAATGATCGCATTCAGCCGCTCCAGGTCCTTTTGAAAAAGATCCTGTTCAGCGGCATCCAGGTGAAAGATCCCGGGTGCCTCATTGTTCTGCTTCAGCGGAACCAGGTCGAAATCAACCCCGTCGCCTAAAAGCAGCCGCACCACATATCCCCTGTTCCATCCCTGGTCCCTCTTGCCGGTCCAGTCATACAGAAAGTTCCCCAATCCATAGAATATGGGTTTCGAATGGTACCTCTCATACCCCGAAAAAGCATGCGTGTGGTGGGAGACCACCGCATCGGCCCCCATATCCACCAGGCTCCGGTACAACTGCTTTGTGCGGGGTGATGGTAATTCATAGAACTCGTTCCCCCCGTGCACGATCGCCACCACGAAGTCGTGATCCTGCCTGGTGCGGGTGATGATTTGAAAACACCGGACCGGATCGATGGGATTGCACCGGTAGGCACCGTCCGGGGTGGTCAGGAACTCGTTGTCCGCCATGTTCAGCAGGGCTATTTTCCTGTCCCTGAGAACAAGCGAGAGCGGCTGTTCCGCCTCCTCCCGGGAACTTCCTGCACCCACCGTCTGTATACCCTCCTTCCTGCAGAGCTCCAGCGTACTGCGGATCCCTTCCGAACCGTAATCCATGATATGATTGTTGGCCATGGCAGCCACCCCGATATGGAGGTGTTTCAGCAGCCCGACCGTCTCCGGGCGGGCCTTCTGATGCGGACCGGTCTTCCGGCGGGCACTCCCCGACAGGGTGAGCGGGCACTCCAAATCCACCACGTTCAGGTCGTTTCCCCGGAACACATCACCAAAGTCGTTGAATACGGCTCCGTATTCCCTGTTAAGGGCCAGGCTTTCCATCCTGTTGATGGGACAGAAATCGCCGGTTATCAATATTTTTACCGGTTCATCGCTCATTTCTCTGATATTAGATCACCAAGTGCATCCGATGTGATGAACTCAACTTCGGGCCAGCGTTTCACAATGTTTTGCAGAAGATCGTCGAAAAGCTCCAGGTTACGGGCCCGGTTATTTTCATCCAGGGTCCCCATGAAATTAATGCGGTGTGAGCCGATCACCGCCGGTTTTTTCCACCTGAAGGCCATCCGGATGCGATCCATGCAATCACCCACCGGGTCGGCCACCTTTGAAATAGAGGGTTCGAAAAAGGCGTTCCTGACCAGGTAATAGAGTCCGCGTCCGTTCCGGCTTCCCTGGAGATGGTATTTTTTCCGGTAGTTCCCGAAAGAACCGGTGGGCACCAGCTGGGTCATGATTCCCTGGATATACCTTACCCCACCTTTATAGAGTACCTCCTCCACATCGCTGTTCCATGTGTAGCAGGGGGGTATAAAGGACCTGGAGCGGTAACCGAACACCTGTTCAAACAGTTCCAGCCCCTCTGCCAGTCCCTCCTTCATCTGTTCCAGGTCGGCGGGCGTATTGTAATCCAGCACCTCCATGAAGTTATAATCGCCTTTATGATCGCCGCCACCCGAAAAGGTGGTCTCATGGTCGAACGTGAACATCATCTCCGGGCGCTGCTCCCTGAGCGCCTCCATCCAGCGGACCACGTTCACGTGTTCGCGCCCGTGGAACTGGGGATGAAATATACCTTCCGCATCCCCCTGCTTCCAGAGCTCTTCCACCTTATCGCGCCCGGGGTACCGTTTGAGCGTTTCGGTCACCAGTTCATACCTGTACCCGGCAAAACCGGACTTCCTGATATAGTTGAAGTCGGGGTTACCCATTACACAGTTGGCAGTTATGACCGGGTGGTTCCCCTGTCCGTCCCTGTGGGCCCGGAGCACATCGTAGAGCATCCGGAGATCATCATTGCTTTCCAGGGTATCAAACCGGTTGTAATCACTTCCTGAAATATCGAATCCCCTGGAGATAAAGGCTTCATACACATCACGCGAGGGCATCCGGATACTCCCCCAGTCATCGCTCTCGATCACCACCAGCTTTCTGCCGGTGCGCCAGCCGGGTACCTGTAACAGGTTCCTGGCGGTATGGGACAGTATGTTCTTCACGTTGTTAGCCATTTTGGATGATCTCCCCCAGTTCGGCCGATGTTACAAATGCGGCATCGGGCCATTTGTTCATGATCTGTTTCAGCAGGGTGCCCAGTTGTTTCAATCCGTTGGACCGGTTTTCGGGGTAGAGCCTCCCTATATAGTTGACCCGGTGTGAGCTGATCAGGGCCGGCTTGTTCCACCTGAACGCGGTTGAGATCTCATACAGGCAGCGGTCCACCCAGTTCCCCCCGGGCAGGGAGGGTTCAAAAAAGCAGTTCCTTGTCAGGTAAGTGAGCCCTGCCCTGCTCTGCTTTCCCATCCAGCGGATCTTTCTCTGCTCTTTGCCCTGGCCCATGGGTTCCGAATCCATCTTGGAAACAGAGATGTAGCGGATCCCTTCCGCTGCGCAGAGTGGTTCCAGGGCGGAGCTGTAACGCCCGTTGGGCGGAACGAAGTAGCTGGCCCGGTAGCCGAACAGCTCCGCGAAGAGCCGGAGGCCCGATCCAATGGCCTCCCTGTGGAATTCAAGATCACCGGGGTCCAGAAAATCAAAGGCGGCCTGGAATTCCAGGCCTACACGGGGATCAGCGGCCGTAGTGATGCCCCACAGCCCGTTGTCAAAGGCATGAACGGGCTCGTTGAGCCCTTCTTTCAGTGCACGCAGCCAGACGGGGACATTCAGGTGCTCCCTCCCGTGGAACTGTGGTACAAAAAGACGGTTCCCGATCCCCTCCCTCCACAGGTCAAAGGCGTGCTCACACTCCGGGAACCGTTTCAGGGTATCTGTAAAGGGTTCATACGCGTAACTGTTGAAACCTGACCGGCGGATACTTTCGAAATCGGGGTTTGCCACCACGGCCTCGGGGGTAAAGACCGCCGCCTGGCCCGTACTGTCCCTGACCGAGTCCAGCACCTCGAAAAGGGAAGCCAGGTCCGCCTCTCCTGCCAGTGAATCGTTCCTGTTAAAAGGAGCGCCTTCATCCGACTGGAGGTCCACTCCGTGTTGCTGCAGGTTCTCGAACGCCTCCCTGGATGGCATGCGAATGCTCCCCCAGTCGTCCGATTCGAATACGATCAACCGCTTCCGGGTCCTCCAGCCGGGGAGATTGGATAAATTTTTTATCAGAGCTGCCTTGGGAGAAGGTCTCATTAACAACACCTCCATTTTATTAAAACAACAGGTCAGAAAGCGCCATGGCCGGTGCAAACAAGGGGACACCCAGTCCGGGGCTGAACAACCATACATTGATGCTGATCATTCCCACCCTCATGATCACTGCAATATAAAGGGCCATGGGAAAGAGCCCTGCCCAGGTGATAAAATTGAGCTTTTTGCTGGGCATATGCAGGAAATAGCGGAATACATAGACCGATGCAAACATCAGGAACAGGAGCTGGAACCTTCCTCCGAAGGTTGGGATGACCTTTCCGAAGTTCACAAATGCAAGGAACAGGAGTAAAAAGCTGAAAAGGTTCCTGTCAGGCTTTGATTTCATATGTTTCCCGCCAAATATGATGATCAGCGCAATAGCCCCGATCAAAAACCAGAACACAAGATCATTGCTTAAACTGAGAAACCAGGAAGCTCCCTCGTAGGACTCCCGGATCCCTGAAATATAGGCTTCACTTGAATAATCCTCGTATCTGTTCTCAAATTCACCGCCGGAGAACATGGCCAGGGACTGGAACAATGGGGCAACCAGTCCGGGCCTTACAAATGACAGCGCGAGCAGTGGCAAATAGATGATATTCCTGTTGCCCGCAAAGTAATAGATTAACAAAATGCCATTGGCTGTAATGAAACTCCAGTGCACGAATGAGGCTGAAAGCGCAACAAGGAGGAACAGGGGTTTTCGATAGAGGATCGCATTGTAGGCACCGAAAAAGAAGACCCACGCCGCAAGAGGCATCCTCACACCGCTGATGGTAGTGATGGGTATGACCATGAAAAAGAATATCAGGAAGATCTGGGAGTTCCAGTTGGGATTTTGCTGGAACTGATCGTGCAGGAGATTGATGGACCTGAGGTAAAAGAAACCGAAAATGGCTGCCCACACTGCAAACAGGACACCGTGACTTGTTGTGAAGCGTGAGACAATAAAGGTGACCAGCGGCTCAACGATATCCACCGTGGTATCCGTATAGAGGCCGCCTATGATCCGCCAAATCTCGGAGAAAGGCTGTTGGGCCGTATATTGCAGGTTGATGGCATAACGCTCCGCATCCACCCCCAGGTCCCCGATCACAAATGTGAGCCCGTAATAGATCAGGAATATGTAAACGACTTTCCGGGCATCTTTATGTTCATAGTTTAAAAGGGCCGTGATAAAAGCCAGGAAAGGCCACAGGATAAACAAAAGGACATAGTATCTACCATGTGTTTCATATGAAGGGAGGGGCAGCGTTGTAGTTGTTTTGTTCATTTGGAAATCCTTTTATAATAGATCCATAAAAAGCCTGGTTACACTCTTTATATGGTATTGCTCCGGCTCAGGTAGTTGCATGCGTTTCGAATAATCCCCGTCTAAAAAGGCCAGTATCCATTCACCGTTAAAGTTCTTATCGATATTGAGAACCGGCCTGTTGATGATCGCGTAGTCGATCAGCTTGCTTGGAACATTGAGTGTTGTGTTGTTATCAAAATTAATCAAGAAATCCATACCCGACAGTACATTTAACAGCTCCTCTCTTGCAATATATCCCGAAACCACCAGTTTTTCACCCAGTTCTTCCCTGTACTTACCCGGTATCTCGGGCTGATTGGTGAAGATATGGAACTTAAACGGGCGGTCACAGCCCGCCAGGCTGCGCATTAACAGTTCCGGATCACGGATCCCCTGAAGAAATCCGCCTGCATATGCAAATTGAGGCACGCTGTTATGGACCTGTGCCTCTTTCCGGGCTGTCAGGTCAAAATCAAATCCCTGCGGGATGATCCTGATCTTGTCATGGAATTCCTTATAGTAGGCCGGCCTGGCACTCTCCACCGGGATGGAGATATAGGTGGCCTTTCTGCAAAATGATCTCTCCAGGAATCCAAAGTAAAATGGCTTCCGGAACGAATCGAGCACGTCGCCCATATAGGGATCGCCACAATCGGCCACCCAGGTGCGTGCAACCGGTCTTTTCCTGCGCCAGCCTTTTGCAGTACCCCATTGAACCGGGAACGGTACGGCAAATGATATCATCAGATCGTATCCCTGTTCCTTCCGGAGCATCCGCTTTACCCTGTACATCTCTTCGATCGCCGGATACTCAAACAGGATCTGGAGAATCCTCGCAAGCCCCCTGAGCAGCCTGTTCAGGCTCCTTTTCCGGGATACGGGAACCGCAGGGAACTTCGCCCTGCTCCACATTTTCAGTGTAACCGGGACGTCGTTGAGAAAATCCGTATAATCGTGGCTCCTGTACTTGCTGATAACCACTACCCGGTGGCCCTGCCTGCAAAACTCCCTGGCCAGCTCGGTCGCCCTGAAACTGCGCGGAGAAAGTTCCGGATAGAATGCACTCGAAACCAGCAATATATCTTTCTTCCCTGTCATGCAGGCACCATCCTTCCTCTGCGGTTCAGAAATGAGTATTGTATAAAGATCTTAATGGATTCACGGACCCGGTAATAGACCCAGTAGAGATAGAAGCAGTGCAGGGAGCAGTTGTAATAACGGCCCATCTTCCTGTACCAGTGATAACACCCTTCCAGATCCAGTTTCCTTAATGGCCCTTTTTTCAGGGCAGTATGCAGCTTTGAATAGGTCTTAAAGTAATGCCTGAATTCCAGTGAGGTGATGGAGAGGATGGTAAAATGGACGATGGCATCGTTGATATAATTGACCTGCTCTTTGTTCCTGCAGTACTGAACCTTAAAATCGTAGAGGTTATGGGCGGCCTTCAGGAAACCGTCCCTTCCCTTTTCTGAATAGTACAGTCTGCTGTGCGTGGCTGAACCGGGCCTGGTGGTCCTCATATAGACCTGCCCGTTAAAGAAGGATGCTCTTTCTGCCAGGCACATGATCCTGGCCAGCAGTTCACCGTCCTCAAGGTAAGGGACATTCACCAGGTAGCGCAACCCGTATCCGTTCAGAAAATCTGTTCTGAAAAACATGGAGACGGACCTGTGAGGATCACGCTCCTCTTTCACGTTCATGATCTTCTCCAGCCTGTTCAGGAGTCCCACTCCGGTCATCACCTGGCCGGCATCATGTTCAGGATCATAATGATATTCCTCTTCCATGGCCTCACCCAGAATCGTATAACCTGTCAGCCCCACATCAAGCTGATGCGTGTCCATCAGGTCGAGCCGCTCCTTCAACACAGCGGGTCTCAGGTAATCATCGGGATCCACCATCATCAGGTATTTCCCGGCAGCCCTTTCTATGGCATTGTTCCGGGCCCTCGAAACCCCCTGGTTCTCCTGGTCGATCAGGATGATATTGTCGAATTCACCCTGCAGCCGTTTGACCACACCCAGGCTGTCGTCAGGAGAACCATCCACAACACAGATGATCTCGTACGCATCGTGCGGGATATCCTGGTCCCCGAGGCTCCGGATACACCGCTCCACATATTCCTCCACGTTATAAATAGGGATAATAATGGATAAACGCTTCATGCTATCTCACTGTAAATTTCAATCCACTCGCCGATCACGTGATCCCAGGCTGAAAAGGAGGAGATGCGCTCCCGGTTCCTGCTGCACTTCTCACTGTATGTACCACGGTTTGCAATGGTTTTGGCCAGGACATCCTCCAGCGAACCGAGAGATGTCTTCAGGTAATAAACCCCATAATCATCCAGGACCCTGTAGGGCAGCCAGTCGCCCGCGATCAGGATCTCGCCTGTGTAGATGTGTTCCTGGATGGCCGACGAGAGTGAATCGGTAGCCTGGATGGTCAGGGTGATATCACTTGCAATCCGGTACTTGCACATCTCCCTGAGATTCAGGAAGGAGGTGAGGACCATAAAGGGTATTCCCGTTTTTTCAGCTGTTGCCCTGACATTATCTATATAGAGTTTGATGCCGCCGTAATTCATGGGAATGATCAGAAAGAGCTTCCCCCTGATGGCGGGTGAGAGGTTCCCGATGCTTTCAAGCATCTTCATATGCTGGTGTCCCTGGCTGCCGTTGGTCCCCAGTGTCAGGACGGTCCGGTCCACCGGAATCCCAAGCAGCGCCCTGTAATGGTCCCTGTTGCCTTTCTCCAGGAGTCCATCGATGATATCGAACTGTATCCCAAAATGGGCGACCCGCACATGTTCAGCCAGTTCGGGATAGATCACCGTGAAATCATGCTTCACCTGTTGTGTCTCCGTTTGTATGGCATCAACCAGTTGATAGATCTCGCCCTGCTGCTCCCTCCTTCTTTCGTCCGATTTGTAAAAATCACTTCCCCAGATGGTGATTTTAATACGCTTCCCCCTGCTTTTTAACTCACTGATCAACCGGTCATAAGTCCTGCTGAAAAAGTGAATGTCTATAATGTCATAGGCACCGGACAGTTGAAGCAGCGCCCTGTGCCTGAACCATCCCGTGATCACGCCCCTGATGCCGGGGACTTTTGCCAGGACCGATGCAATACGGATCCAGAGGGGCATGCGATCCCCCGTACCGTTCCGGAACCG
>Ga0210099_1000006_pt1 | contig 193612 bp, 164 predicted proteins | sample Joice_ThreeSqA_D_4_FD_184872 | JGI IMG/M metagenome (GOLD analysis project Ga0210099, IMG submission 184872) | Wetland microbial communities from San Francisco Bay, California, USA, that impact long-term carbon sequestration - Joice_ThreeSqA_D2... | ecosystem: Environmental > Aquatic > Marine...
TCTCCTCTGCAACATCATACTGATTGATAATATCCCTGCGCGAATATTCGGATACCGTGACGATCCTGGCAGCCCTGTGTGCAAATCTTGGGAAAAAGTACCTGTAATATTTCCTCACCAGCCATGGCAGATCGCCCGGCCTGTGTTCGAAATTTATATCATGGATTACCGACAGTGATGGTGTTTTGCCGCTGAGAGGAATAAATCCGTCGGTACTGAGAAAAAGATCCGGGGATTCCCTTTTGAGGAATTTCTTTATTCGCCACTGGAACCACACATACCATAGAACCGGGTGACGAGTTGGTGGCCCCAGGACTACCGGGGTCACATTGTCCCCAAAAACTACTTCGCTGTCGTAATTTCGATCAAATAAAAAAATAAAATCCACTTCAGGATGAGTGGCAGTGATCCTTTTCAGCGTTTCATAGGTAAACCAGCCTATACCATCCAGTTTTCCAGGAATCAGTAACCTGGTATTTACAGCAATAGTCCATCTCCGTGTCAACTGGTTCAAAATGCCCGTCAATGATTATGGAGCGAACTTATTACATTTGTATTAATTAAAAAAATATTTTACCAGACCGAGTTTGAAAAAACATTTCATCACAAACCTGTCCCTCCTGATCTTCCTGAACCTGCTGATAAAGCCAGTCTGGTTCTTTGGCATAGAGGTAGGTGTTCAGAACCAGGTGGGTGAAGAGGTCTATGGGTTTTACTTTTCTCTCTTCAACTTTGCCTTTATCCTCAACATGTTGCTGGATATAGGGATCAATAATTATAACAACAGGGCCATTGCCAGGGACCATAGCCTGCTAACGGGACACCTTGCAGCCATCATCCCGCTGAAACTCATGTTATCCATTGTTTATGCAGGTGTGGTAGTTGTTTCCGGCAAGATCCTGGGATATTCCCATGAACAATTTAAATTGCTCTGGATCCTGGTGTTGAATCAGTTCCTGGCCTCTTTTATTCTATATTTCAGAACCAATATCAGCGGGTTGCAGCTTTACCGGACCGACAGCCTGCTTTCAGTCATGGACCGAAGCCTCATGATCCTTTTTACAGGATTGCTTCTCTGGGGAAGTCTCACCAGTAAACCATTTCAAATAGAATGGTTTGTATATGCTCAAACAGCCTCATATACCTTGACGTTAATTACTAGTGCAGCCATCGTCCGATACAGATCAGGATCATTTATCAGGCTTATCAGTTTATCTGCCTCTCTGAAGATCCTTCGGAAAAGTTATCCGTTTGCTTTGCTGATCCTGTTGATGGCCCTGTTTAACAGGGTTGATTCGGTCATGCTGGAACGAATGATGGGAAACGGGCTGGAACAAGCCGGAATTTATGCCCAGTCTTTCAGGATCTTTGAGGCTGCCACTCAGTTCTCGTTGTTATTTGCAATGTTGCTGCTGCCCATGTTCTCAAGAATGATCCATCTGAAACAGGATGTGAATGACCTGATCCGCACAGCCCTACCTCTTTTGATGGTAACCGGACTGACCGTTGCAATTGCAACTAATTTTTATAAATCTGAGATCATTGACCTGCTCTACCATTCATCTTCTCCTGACAGTCCTAAAATATTCGGTTTACTGATGATCGGGTACCTTTTTGTCTCATTAAGTTACCTGTACGGTACATTGCTCACGGCTAACCACAATCTTCGACAGCTTAATATCCTTGCTTCCGTCACCGTGGTCATCAACATCGGTATCAACCTGATTCTGATACCACGCCACGGGGCACTCGGTGCGGCCATTGCAAGTCTAATATCCCAGGGATTCTATGCCATTGCCCAGTCGGTCCTTTCCATTCGATTGTTAAAAATACCGGCCAACAGGGACATTCTGATCAAACTGGCCGGATTCCTGGTGATCAACCTGTTTGCAGCCTTTCTGACAATTCAGGTGCCAGGCTGGATCACAGGGTTCCTGTTGCTATTGTCAGCCTGTCTGGGCAGCGCTTTCCTTCTGGGTCTGATCAGTCCATCTGAGATCAGGCGTATACTGGCAGATTAAATTGACATTTTCTGAAAAAGCTTGTAACTTATCATTTAGCGATTTAAGTATCTCATTTTCTGATTAAAAACAAGCCCCAATGAAGAAAATCACAATTTGTTTTTTGGTATTGGTCTGTGTGAGTGGTTCCGTTTACTGCCAGGTTCCGGAGATCATACAGAGTGATCTGACTGTCTCAAACGCATACAAAAATTCAGCAATGATGGATAGTATCTACTATTTCGTCAGTCATGATGGCGATTATGACCAGGAGTTATGGAGAACCAATGGTAATGAAGCGGGCACCTACAGGGTTGTAAATATCAATTCGGGAGGTTCCGCTTACCCTGGAGAACTAACCAGTGTCGGCGACTCCCTGTTTTTCATGGCTGCCAATAATGAAGCGACAGAGCAACTCTACTTAACTGATGGAACAGAGGAAGGTACCCATTGGGTATTTGATATGGATCCCGACGGATTGGAACAATACCATATGTTAACAGCTTCAGGGGGGCTTTTGTACTTCAGAACTTACAGACCGGATGTCTACACAGAATTATGGGTCTCCGATGGAACCACGGAACATACCCACCTGGTTGCCGATATCTGCGATGATATGATATCCTACCCGCACGAACTGAACGATTTCAACGGCACCCTTGTTTTCCTGGCAGAAGATTGTGACGGCAATGGCCCGTCACTTTACGAGACCCAGGGATTAAATGGTTCGATCCTTCAACTGGGAGGAAAACTGGTCCGGGAGTTAATGGTCACCGATGATCACCTCTACTTCGTCTCCGATTTTGAAAATTACGGAAATGAATTGTCTGAAAGTGCCGGACAAATATCCGATATCACCATGGTCTATGATATCAATCCCGGTGAAGGGGGATCGAATATCTATCACCTGACAAAAATGGACTCCCTGATCTTTTTCAGGGCCTTTGAACCGGATCATGGAGCAGAACTCTGGTCATACAGTCCCCAGTCAGGAACGGTTAGACTGGTGAAGGATATTAATCCGGGGCCGAATAATAGTTCATTTCCTGATCAGTTGATTGCCTATAAGGGTAAACTCTATTTCAGTGCCACTGATGGTGAGCATGGCACAGAGTTATGGGTATCTGATGGAACCGAAGCCGGCACTGTTATGTTGAAAAATATTAGTGAAGAACCTGGTGATGTACCCTATCACTCTAATCCCGCCCAGTTTTTCGCCACAGAGGACTTGCTATTTTTTCAAGCTAATGATTTTATTCACGGAGCGGAACTCTGGCAGACCGATGGTACAGAACAGGGGACAAAGATGACAGCCGATATATGGGCCAGTAGCAACCAATCCTCCGATCCTGGTGGATTTGCTCAGGTTGGTGATTACCTGGTATTCAATGCCTGGTATAGCAAACGTACGCTCTTCAGGCTGAATTTGCACCCGGGCTCCACTGCTGGTGTGGAAGACGCAACCCGGTTATCACTTTTCCGTATTTATCCCAATCCCGCCAGTACCAGTATTATTATCGAACCCGTTTCAGGATCACGCTTTCAATACACTATCCTTGATATTTCCGGGCGAAAAGTCCTGAATGGTTCTGTTCCAGGGGGAGATCAAACATGGCTGGATATCTCCTCCCTGAAACCCGGGCTCTATTTCATGAAAGCTGATACGGGGCAGGGTTGTCAGGCAGAGAAGTTCACCATTGAATAATGGGGGTCAGACAGCCTTTACATACACTTTCTTAGGCATTTCTTATTCTTATTTCCTATTATCTAATGCTTTGCATTATTTATATGGTGTTTTTTACCCACATATATTTTCGGCCATATCGTTATGTTAGGAAGTTGTTAATTGTAAATGGGCCTGGTAACGTGTATTAACACCTGCATTGGCTATTTTTAGCCAAACAAATTCGTCGATAAAAGGTGGATCAAAAGAATAACGAGAAACTCAGGAGGACCCATAGAACCTCCATTCTATTTAACCAGCGCGAACAGGAAGCTATTAACCTCTATTGTGAGAAGTATAAGATCAGAAATAAATCGAAGTTTATGAGGGAGGTTATCATGACAGGGATCCTCAAGAAGTTTGATGAGGACTATCCTACACTTTTTGAATTCGAGAAACCCAACCTGTTTTATACCGGATAGGATCAGGTATCAACATCCCTATCCGGCTTTCCATCAGATATATATACAGGAATCCGTGTGCGTACAGGTTTGAGAACCGTCTAAGACCTGTCAGATAATCTCCATTGAATAGATGATTGCCTCCAGTTGCCTCATCATAACACGCTTCTTCTGGTTGGGATGATAAACATACCCATCGACCGTGACAATACGGCCACGTTTGGCATCATATACGGAATGACTGATAAAGGGTCCCCCCATAAAACCATTTTCAAGCTCCCACAATCCTCTCAGTTCAACAACATCCATATTGTTATTCTTCAAATCGTATGCGATGGGCTTAAACATCTTTGAGATTGTCATATATGAATCTTCAGTTGGCCCCTTCGTATATTTCTTGGTAAAGATGTTCCGCTCTTCAATGATTTTGGCGGTGTTCAGATCTTCCGGACCACTGGCCGGGTATTCATAGACCAGAATCACCTGTGACAGGTCAGGTGACTCGATAGACACAGAGGTAAACTCATCTGTGCTGAAATCCATATTGTAACCTCTTGGAATGGCCAGCCGCACCTGGTGATGCTCTGCAATCTCCTTCTGGATGGCCGGATCCTTCGATTCCTTGTAAACATTCATCAACCGGTTCCTGTCATATTGAATCAGGAAACTCTTTATCTGCTCCTCATTTTCACTGATCAACTCTCTTAATGCAGTAGATGTGGGAGCTTCAATTTGAACCATTATCTGTGGTTTGGCCCAAATATTTTGACGGTATCTTACATTCGGCTCCAACCCGGAATCCACAGTGGTTAAGATAATGGAACGATGATATTTATAAACACCGTCAAATGCGGCAGCGGTCACCTGGATCACATCAAAGAGTGGTTCCGACTGGGGCAGACCAACGTACTCCTCCTTCAGAATATCTTTTAATAGCTCACCAGTCGAATTATCCCAGTTGACCTGATCCATCACAACCAGTACTTCACCAGTACCTCCTGTGATGTTTGGCATAATCTTCCCCCCAACCCCACCTTGCTGGTTGGCCGTGTTGCAGGACACCACCATCAGTAATAGAAAAGAGAAGACAAAAAAGCCTGTCCGTTTTAGCAGACAGGCCTTATCTTTTAACGGGGTACTACTTCTTACCATCTTTGATTTTCTTAGTGTCCTCATCTTTAGTATCGTCCACTATTACTTCATCATCAGCATTTTCAGCAGTGGCTTTTTTGAATTCCTGCATTCCCTGTCCCACACCGCGCATCAGCTCAGGAATTTTACGCCCGCCAAACAGCAGTAGAACAAGCAATACGATCACTACGATTTGCCATACACCTATTGCAAGGGTTATAAAAGCTTCCATCTATCTTAAATATTTTATAAGTTGAACTACAAAAATAGTAATATAATTGTTCTATTTCTTAAATAATCCAATGATATCGTTCAGATTTGCATAAAGTAGCAGACTTAGAAGTAATACCATACCCACAATTTGTGCATACTCCAGAAATTTATCACCGGGCTTCCTTCCTGTAATCATCTCGAATAACAGGAACATCACATGTCCCCCGTCAAGCGCAGGTATAGGCAAAACGTTCATTATGGCCAGAATAATAGATAGAAATGCGGTCATGTTCCAGAAGCGTTCCCAGTCCCAGGTAGATGGAAATATACTTCCAATTTTAATGAACCCTCCAAGTTCTTCATAAGCCTTAGTTTCAGGCTTAAATAGCATTTTCAACTGTTTCAGGTAACTCTCCGTGATCTCAAATCCATGGTTGATCCCTGCAGGTACAGACTGCCATATTGAATACCTGACAATGACGGGTTCAAAAATATCAAACCACATCTTTCTTGAAAAACCAAACAGGCCGTTCTCATCCGTAGAAGCAGCAGTCCTGATTGTATCTGCTCCACGAAGAATGGTCAGTTCGAACGTGGTATTGACCTTATTCCTGGTTTTATCTTTAAACTGATCATAAAAAGCGACGGATTCACCGTTAACTCCTATAATTCGGTCATTTGGTTCGATCCCGGCCTTGGCCATGTTCCCTCCTTCAGGTACTCCTTCCACCACGCATGGAACCCTGGGTTCCAACGGCCATTCCAGTTTTAGCAACTTTGAGGTCATCCCTTCAGGCACCTTCAGGTCCATGATCACACCATTGCGGTTAATCTCAATGTTTTTTGTCTCGTTCACGACAATATCGTGATGGATGGACCGCCATCTGGTCACCTTGTTTCCATCCAGCGCCACGATCTTGTCGCCATCCTCCAACCCAAGCTGCTTAAATTCGTCAGAGAAACTGTAGCCGTAGGTCAGTCGGTCCACCGGCACATACTCCTCTCCCCACTTAAAAAATACCAGGATATAGATCAAAAGGGCCAGCAGGAAATTCACCATCACTCCTCCCAGCATAATCAGGAGCCGCTGCCAGGCCTTCTTGGACCTGAACTCATAGGGTTTTGGCGGTTGTTTCATCTGTTCCCGGTCCAGGGATTCGTCGATCATTCCACTGATCTTGACATACCCTCCCAGGGGAAGCCAGCCTATTCCATATTCTGTATCACCGAATTTTTTCCTGAACAGGGAGAATCCTGCATCAAAAAAGAGATAAAATTTTTCAACCCTGACCTTAAAAATCCTTGCCAGGGTAAAGTGGCCCAGTTCGTGCAATATGATCAGGATCGACAGACTGACCAGAAGTTGGGCTATTTTCATTAATACATCCATTCGTATTCAGATTTGTTCTTGAGCGACCCGTCTTGCCTGCAGGTCAGAATTAAAATAATCCTCCAATTCTGGAGCCTTGATGTAAGTCGACCTGCCAAGGGTGGTTTCTATTACATCCGGAATTTGCAGGAATCCTATTTTCTCCGTCAGGAACGCCTCCACCGCTACTTCATTGGCTGCGTTCAATATGCAGGGCCAGTTCCCTCCCCTTTTCAGCGCTTCATAGGAGAGTGCAAGATTACGAAAAATTTTCGTATTTGGCTTTTCAAATGTAAGTGCAGGATACTTCAGGAAGTCAAATCGTTCAAAATCTGATTCCACCCTGCTGGGAAAACTGAATGCATACTGGATCGGGAGCCTCATATCGGGCAATCCCATCTGAGCTTTTATGGAGCCATCTATGAACCGGACCATGGAGTGAATAACAGATTGAGGGTGCACCACCACTTCAATATCCCCTGGATCCACGCCAAACAGCCACCTGGCCTCGATCACTTCAAGCCCTTTGTTCATCAGAGTAGCCGAATCGATGGTGATTTTGGGTCCCATGCACCAGATGGGATGACGAAGAGCCTGGTCCGGTGACACAGCTTCCAGTTCCTCGATCCTCCAATCCCTGAAAGGTCCGCCCGAAGCGGTAAGGATGATCTTCTCTATGGACTGCCCCGTTTCTCCAGCCAGACACTGGTAAATGGCTGAATGTTCAGAATCAACAGGAATGATATTCACCTTTCTGTTCCTGGCCTCTTCCATAATAAGCTCTCCCGCAACGACCAGGGTCTCTTTATTGGCCAGGGCGATACTCTTGCCTGCACGGATCGCTTCAATAGTCGGTTTTAATCCGCTGAATCCAACCATTGCGGTCAGGACCATATCGACCGAATCGAATGCTGTCACCTGGGCAATGGCATCTGCACCGCAATAAATTTTGATGGGATAGCCCGCCAGGGCTGATTTTACCTTTTGATAATGTTGCTCGTTCCCTATAACCACCATATTTGGCTTGTGCCGTATGCTCTGCTGGATGAGCAGATCATAATTATTCTGGGCGGTCAAGATTTCTACTTCAAATTTCTCGGGGTGCGCGGATATGACCTCCAGTGCCTGTGTACCTATGGATCCGGTGGATCCAAGTATGGCAATTTTTTTTTGCATGGATTAGAAAACGATATAATCAGCCGGATTCAGGGGTACGCGATCGTGCCACAACTCAAAATGAAGATGTGGACCGGTTGTTAGTTCTCCCGAATTACCCACTATGGCAATGGCATCTCCTGCAGCCACTTTTTCTCCAACTGATTTAAACAGGGTAGCATTATGTTTATATACAGATATTAATTCGTAGTCATGCTGGATCTGTATAACATAACCTGTTTCAAGGGTCCATGTAGACATGGTAACGGTCCCGTCCAACACGGCCTTTACAACCTCATTTGGCCCGGCTACCAGGTCGACCCCGAAATGGCCATCGGCCGGACTGAATTCTCCGGTGATGATCCCTTTAACGGGTGTGAAAAATTGCAATTCATTCAGCGTTCTGCTTCCCTGTTCATTATCCAGCACGCTCAGCCTGAACTGTTCCTCTGCTTCAACCTGTTGCCTGAGTATAGAATCGTTGGTGGAGCGTATAAAATTAATATTTTGAGCATCAACCATACCTGAGGTATCGTTTATATACATCTCAGGGGCCTCACCGGAAATAATCCGGTTCAGGTTCTCAAAATACTGGTCCCTGACAGTCTGCTCGTATTCCAGGGAATCGATTTTCATCGCATTGGTACGAATTTCCTGACGCATAGCTGCATCAGGATATCCGGGAATCAGTTCACGAATATTGGTAAAGGCAATCAGGATATAGGTAATGGTAACCAGTAGAATCAATACGATACCCACAAGGGCGATCAGATTTAGCCTGGTCAATCGCATATTGCCCACCTCCTCAAATGTATCCTCATTGAGGAGGACCATGCGGTACTTGTTGGTCAGCTTATGAAAAAGCCTTTGTGGCATTTTTATTGACATGCCACAAAGATAGCACCTTTACCGGAAATCAAACATGGGGAGAATTTCTCTTCGGATATATTCCTGGCCAATTTCCCTTTTCAGAAATCCTTCTCTGACCATTGCCTCATCTTCAGATGTAAACAGTTCCATATGTACCAGGGTCCATGGTCTGAATTCGTACAGCGGATTGTCAGATTCCATGACATTCATGGTAATCATATAATCTGTCAGACTATTTGTATATCCAACAAAAATTTTGTCGTTGGGATAAGAATACAGGACAAATACTTTATAGATCATAAGCCGGCCCGGTCTAATAAGGTTACTTCAAAATACGTGAAATTTCATAAAAGGTTTCCTCCTCCCGGGGATAGTGACTAAAATTTAATATGAATGCGCTGGAAGGAACGAATATAAGCGACCAGATCCTGACGCTGTTTGCCGGTAAGCAATGGATGTTCCTGATCCCCGTAACCCCATGGAGGCATGTTAGTTCCGGATCTTCCAACGGTAATGGTTGCCAGCAGATATCCATTGGATGCTGCACTGAGGAACTCCTGATTGTTCAGGGCCGGAGCCTTCACTCCCTCCCCGGATTTTCCGTGACATTCTGAACAGTATTTTTCAAATAGCAGAGCTCCTTCATCAACCTGTCCCGGATTGGTGCCCTGGTAAATATAGGTCAATTCATTCGTCACCGATTTTCTCATATGACCGATGATATTACTGATATCCTGCAGATCCAGTTTCTCCTGGTTGTAGAGATCGGTCGACCAGCCAAACATGGCTGTATGCGGACGACCCAAAGCGATAGTCTCATATAGCATCCTGTTATCGGCCGATTCAAGAAAATCCCTGTTTATAATAGCCGGTCCGGTTTCACCCTCCCCAAATTCTCCATGGCACCGGGAGCAGAGGAAATGATATTGAAGTGCACCCTGCTCCAGGTCGGCTTCAGGTAACTCCGGTGTACGTTCAAAAACAGAACCTGTTCTCCAGGATGCAATATAGGTCATGATATCAACCAGTTTTTCATCATCGAGCTGGGACCAGCCGGGCATGCCTTCATTCCGCCGCCCCCTGAGTATAATCGCCATAATATATTGATTATCTGCTCTTTGCAGAAACCCTTCCTGATTCAGGGCTACCGCTACATCACCTTTTCCTTCACTCCCGTGACAGGCCTTGCAGAATTCATCATACAATTCCTCTCCCCTGTTTCTATTACCCTTTAGCCTGTAAAGGCCTGTTCGGCCTGAGGTCCCGTTCTTCTGATAAAGATAATTTGTAATGGCATCCAGCTCAGGCGGGTTAAGTCCGGATATGTCCCTGGACCAGCTTCCCATTTGTCGCTGACTTCGACCTTTTTCAATGGTGAAGCGGATGTATTCAGGTGAGACTACCCTTAGAAAATCAGGATTCCCTATGGCGGGGACCCCCGTTTTAAAATCATTGTAATTTTTTCCTTCACCACTTTTGCCGTGACAGGCTGAGCAGAGGTATGAAAAGCCTGCTCCACCCTCCAGGGGTTCCCTGTTTCCCTTGAATTCATTCAGTGTGGTCATGGAAAAATACTCAAATGGTATATCCGGCTTTGCCAGGCCCATGACAAATGTGGCAAGGGCTACCAGATCCTCCTCCTCCAGGTTGATCCTGAGCATCTGGGAACCGGGTGAAACCATTTCAGGGTCCCTGAAATGTTCCTTCAGCCAATTGGAGATGGTCTGCTCTCCACTGATATTCTGAAAGCTGTATTCGTGCCTGGTTTTCTCTCCCTGCTCGGTAAGGTCAGGTCCAAGGATCCCTCCCACTCCCCTGGCCTGATGACATCCCAGACACCCTTCGGTAGAGAAGATCCTCTTTCCTTTCAGAAAGACATCCATCCCACCCACAGTTCCGGACATGTTGTCTTCAGGATCGACCGATGGCCGGTTGGTGAAAATGGCAAGATGACACTTTCCGCAGGACGACTGGAGATAGGGTTGTTCAAGGAGCGGATAGGGCCAGTGCGTTTCGGGGAGCTGTCCGAATGCATCCTTCTTCGTGAGTGCCCCTGGTTGTCCGCCGTGACAGATGGTGCAGCCATACTGTTGGAGGGGGTGATCCTCCAGATAATGGCCGGGATGGCTCATATGAGGTTGAGGTGCCTGTTGCATTCCCGGATCTTCTATCCCAAGATGGCAGGAGATGCAGCGATCGGAGCGATTAAATCCAGGCAGATTGACCTGGAAAATTCCCCGTTCAACCAGATCATTCCCTGACTCTCCTTTCTCTTTAAGGAGGTTCGCATACTCCTTCTGAACCTTTCGCCACTCCCTGTTCATCCCTTCGCTGATCCAGGCACCGAACAGCAACAGTAGCAGTAACCCTGCCCCGATGAAGACAAGCCACTGTACCCTCTGTCTGTATCTCTGTTCGTCCATTATCACCATTTATATAACCGGCCACTGGTTTACAGACCAGAAAAACTCCCAGTTGGGACCCCTGAACCAGATCCCAACCACTGTGAAAATGACCAGGGCAACAAAAGTGCTCGTAAACAGTGCCAGTGCCGCCATCCTGGATGAGTGCCTCTTCCGCCTGATCATTTCTGCCATCAAAATGAACAATCCCCCTGATATTGTAGCCGGATTGACCAGCATCACGAACCATTGTGATATTCCCGGAAACCAGTCACGGAGCCAGCCAAACCTGATCATCACAAACAACTGTAAAATAATCAGCAGAGAGGCAAAAAGTGCCGAACGCCCTACAGTCTGTATCCCGTTCTTCCCTGAAAACCATTGCCCCACATACACATCCTCCCTGTCACGGTAAGGGATGGAAAAAAGGAATACCAGGTAAAGTACCGGGATCACCATGCCCCCTGCAAATGCAGAATAGGAGACCAGTTCCTGGATACCCAGGAAATACCAGGGGGCTTTGGCAGGATTTTCAGGAAAATAGGGATTGGCCTTCTCCAGCAACGGGGCATCGGCCACCAGGGCTATCAACAGTACTATAACTACAACCATCAACAGCAATCCCAGTTCTGTCCACATCAGAACGGGCCATGCCTGCCATTTGTTTGTACTTCCCTTGTCGTCTTTGTATTTTAACGGCCTGCTCAGTCCGCCGTCTTTCCGGATCCTCCAGAGATGAATTCCCAGAAGTATCAGTATGGACAGAGGCAGAAAAATGACATGCAGGGCAAAAAACCGTGAAAGGGCAGGTTGTCCCACAGCCTCTCCCCCTATCAGGAGTTTTTTCAGGAATCCTCCTGGGTCAAACATATTGGTAATACCCAGCAGATCGGTAAGTTCCCTGGCCGACGCCGCAATATTGGAACCAATGGTTACAGCCCAGTAGGCCAGCTGGTCCCAGGGCAACAGGTATCCGCTGAAATTACTGAGCAGAATGATGATGAGCAGCACCACCCCGATGACCCAGTTCAGCGAGCGGTTGCCCAGATAGGAACCAGTGTAAAAGACCCGTACAAGATGCAAAAAAGCCACAATGACCATACCCTGTGATGCCCACCTGTGCATGTTCCGGATGATCCGGCCCCCGGGTACAACATAGACAATATCCTTTACCGACATATAGGCATTCTCCACCGAAGGTGTATAATAGACCATCAGGATAACCCCGGTAAACAACATGATCAGAAAAAGAAATCCCAGAATAATACCCAGTCCGAAGGTATAGGTTGGTTTCATGGAGTGTAGATGCACCCGGCCGGCATGAATATGCAAAAAAAAGTTTCGGTTGATGATACCTGCCGGTGTGTGCGTGTTTTTCATGTTGCCGGTCAGGAGGTTAAGAATTTTTCATCGGATGGAACACTCTTCCCGGGATTGATCATAATGTTACCATCAGCACCCCTGTATATACTGTACCAGGTCAGGTTGCGTGGTGCCGGCCCCGACAGCACCTCTCCGTTTTCATTATAGCAGGAACCATGACACGGGCATTCAAACCCGTCTATGGTCTTTTCCAGTATACATCCCAGGTGGGTACAGATGGCCGAAACTGCCATGATCCCCTCATGGTCCCTGTACACATACAGATTATGCTCTTCAAGCAATGTAAAGGTACCAACAGGGAACCTCCGCGGATCGCCCAGAAAGATACGGTGTTTTTCGCCGGCCAGCCGGGGAAAGAATTGCCTTAAATAACTGACAGCTGCTACAGCCCCGGTAAAGGTTACAAGTCCGATGGCAGCCTTTCCAATAAAACTCCTTCTTTTCATCGACAGTGGATAACCCTTAAAATTATATAGATTCTTTTTGAATAGAACTGCTCCTGAAGTCGATTTCCCTAATTTATATACATTTGAAATTACATCATTTTGACCTGATTAGACATGAAGAGGGCTTTTTCCCCGAGCCAGACCGGAGTTGTTTTCATATTGATCCTTTCCCTGATCCTGGTTCTTGACTGTAACCGTTCGGATCAAACCGGAAGTGCTGAGGATCAAGCTTTAACTGAGGATCAGAAGGCTACTTATGTGGGACGCGAGAGCTGCAAAGAGTGCCATGAAACAGAGTATAATCTCTATCTGGGATCGGATCACGATATGGCCATGGACAGTGCCACTTCGGAGAGTGTACTGGGGGATTTCAATGATGTGACCTACACCCATTTCGGTGTCACCTCCAGGTTCTTTATGTCAGATGGCGATTATATGGTAAATACTGAAGGGCCCCATGGGGAGATGACCGACTATAAGATCTCCTATGTGTTTGGTGTCAGACCCCTGCAACAATACCTGATTGAATTCCCCGGGGGAAGGTACCAGTGCCTCCCCATCTGCTGGGATACTCGTCCGGCCAGCCAGGGCGGCCAGAGGTGGTTTCACATCTACCAGGATGAGCGGATCCCTCCCGAAGATGTATTGTACTGGACACGGATAACCCAGAACTGGAACTACATGTGTGCCGAGTGCCACTCCACCAACCTGAGAAAGAACTACTCCTATGCTGAAAAAGCATATCACACGACATGGTCCGAAATCGATGTATCGTGCGAAGCGTGTCATGGTCCCGGATCGGAGCATATCGACTGGGCCAGAAAGGTGGAGACGGGAAGCAGTCCCGATGTTTCCTCCAACATGGGACTCGTACTGCTCCTGAAGGATACAGACAATGCCACCTGGGTATTCCAGCCCGATTCTGTCACCGCCCGGCGTTCGGTTCCCCGGCAATCGGACCAGCTGGTCCAGATGTGCTCCAGGTGTCATTCCCGGAGAGCTGTGGCTACGGAGGACTACTACCATGGCGGGTCTCTTCTGGATACCCACTGGCCTTCGCTGCTGGACGAGAACCTTTATTTCGCGGACGGACAGATCGAGGATGAGGTCTATGTGTATGGTTCCTTTCTGCAGACCAAGATGTACCAGGCGGGTGTGGTTTGTAAGGATTGCCATGAGCCCCACAGCGGCAAAGTATTTGTGAACGGGAACGCCCTCTGCTACCGTTGTCACAGGGCAGATGAGTATGGAGAGAGAAAGCACCACCATCACGATCCCGCAAAAGAGGGAGCCAGCTGTGTGGAGTGCCATATGCATGAACGTACCTATATGGTAATTGATCCGCGCCGCGATCACAGTATCCGTATCCCGCGTCCTGATCTATCCGAAAAACTGGGGACTCCAAATGCCTGTAACCAATGCCACCAGGACAAAAGTATCCAGTGGGCTACCGACTATTTAAGACAGTGGTATGGCGAGGATTTGCTGAACAGGCCTCATTACGGGGAGACCTTCTGGGCCGGCAGGCAGCGTTATCCTGAGGCTCAGAGCGAGCTTATCAGGCTTGGAGGTGATCAGAATACTGCACCTATGGTCAGGGCCACAGCAATTGCGTTACTGGAAGGTTACACTTCCTCCTCAACCACTGAACTGTTGAACAAAACAATCGTCGATCCCGATCCGCTGATCCGTTCTGCCACACTAACCGTGGTTGAATATACCAATCCTGAATTGATCACGGCCCTGGCAGCACCCAGACTGACTGACACGGTGAAGCTGGTTCGACTGATGGCCGCCAATGCAATGACGGCGGTCCCTAAAGATATGGTCCCTGCAGGTGTCACCGGCCGGTTGAATACCGCTCTCGAGGAGTACAATGCCTCGCTGATGATCAATGCCGACCATCCTTCGACCTTTCTTAATTTCGGGAACATCTATCTCAACACGGGCGACTATGATAAAGCTGAGGCGTCCTACAAAGAGGCCATTGAGATCGAGCCCGGACTGGTGGGTCCCTATATCAACCTGGCCGACCTCTACCGCAGGATGAACCGCGACGACGAAGGGGAGAAGGTTCTTCAAAGTGCGCTGGAAAAATATCCCAACCTGGCGGCCATCCACTATGCCCTCGGGCTCCTGAAGGTGAGACAGGGTGAGCACCAGCAGGCGATAGCCTACCTGCAAAAAGCCGCCACACTGGATCCGGATGATCCACAGTACAGTTATGTCTATGCCATCGGTCTCAATTCGCAGCAACAACCCATGGAGGCTCTTAAAATATTGAAGGGGGCACTGCAAAAACACCCCTTCGACCGGAACATACTCTATAGCCTGGTCACCATATCGATGGAGAACGGCCTGCAGGATGAGGCACTGAAATATGCAGAAAAACTGGTTAAAGATTATCCGGATGATCCCAATTACCGCCAGGTCATGAATGCGCTTTCCAACTAGTCCATCAGAAAACCTAACCCCATGAACACATCCAAAAAAAGGCTCTCTTTTCTAGACCGTTACCTGACCCTCTGGATCTTTGCTGCCATGGCGATTGGTGTTATGGCAGGCCATTTCTTCCCCGCCATTGCTGATTTCTGGAACGGGATGAGCAGGGGGACCACCAACATACCCATTGCCATCGGATTAATCGTAATGATGTACCCTCCCCTGGCCAAAGTGCGGTACGAGGAGCTGGGTGATGTATTCCGGAACAGGAAGATCCTGATCCTGTCCCTGATCCAGAACTGGATCATTGGCCCGGTCCTGATGTTCATCCTGGCCATTGTCTTCCTTAAAGGTTACCCCCACTATATGGCCGGGCTGATCCTGATCGGGCTGGCACGTTGTATTGCCATGGTTATTGTATGGAACGACCTGGCGGAAGGGGACCCGGAATATGCCGCGGGACTGGTGGCTTTTAATTCCATTTTCCAGGTGCTCTTCTTTTCGGTCTATGCCTATGTCTTCATTACCGTGATGCCCCGATGGTTCGGTCTCGAGACTTTTCAGGTAGATGTGACCATGGGTCAGATCGCAAAAAGTGTTTTTATTTACCTGGGCGTCCCTTTCCTGGCCGGTTTCCTGACCCGGTATATCCTGATCCGTGTGAAATTCCGGGACCGGGTCGAAGCAAAACAGTGGTATCACCATCGCTTTATCCCGAGAATCAGTCCCCTTACTCTGGTGGCACTTCTCTTCACCATCTTTGTGATGTTCTCACTCAAGGGTGAAACCATTGTTGAGATCCCCCTGGATGTGGTACGGATCGCCATCCCCCTGGTCATCTATTTCGTGGTGATGTTCCTGGTCTCCTTTTTTATTGGAAAAGCAATGGGCGCAGACTATCCCAAAACCACCACCCTCTCCTTTACCGCTGCCAGCAATAACTTCGAGCTGGCCATTGCGGTGGCGGTGGCTGTTTTTGGTATCGCATCAGGGGAGGCCTTTGCCGCCGTAATCGGTCCACTTGTGGAAGTCCCGGTGCTGATCCTGCTGGTGGGCGTGGCGCTGAGGTTCAGGGCGCGGTATTTCCAGGAAGAGCCGGCGTAATTTTGAGAATCATCCAAAATCCGTTATATTTGCATCCGCTTAAAGATTAAGCAGCGTTCTAAATTGATAGAAAATACCAAAAATATATTGCGGGGTGGAGCAGTTGGTAGCTCGTTGGGCTCATAACCCAAAGGTCGTAGGTTCAAGTCCTACCCCCGCTACTAAGAGACCCCTGAAGACATTGACCTTCAGGGGTTTGTTTTTTTATGCTGACAAAACAGGATTTCCTTGCGCCATAAAAGCGCCCTGTAGAATAATTATTCTCTGTTCAAAAACGCATACCTCCAACGCTTATAGGGCTTGTCAAATCTAACCTTATCAGGATCAAAACGCTTCGGATCCCATTCCTTCCCTGCCCAGGTCCGCATATCTTCATAGTCATCATGGTCGGGATCAGATAAAACTTCAATTACGTTGTAATAACCGTCTACACCTCCACAATCCTCTGGTGGACAAGCATTCTTACCATCAATACAGATTGGGTACTTCATCCCCTTTTCCCTGAACATATACCCCTCAAGCCTAACTGTATGAAGCCAACTATCTCCATAATCATACTCGTACATCGCTTCCACACCAAGTGCATTAAAATATGCGATGACTGCTATTTCCCAGCCAGGAAAGACCTCAGGCAAATCAACGAATCCATCGAAATCGGGAATGCCAATTCGAACTTCCTTCCTTTTACCTTTGCCTTTTATTTCAAAATGGTGCAGGTGATAATCCTGCCAGCCCATTGCATCCTGAATGGCTACATGCAGATCCCAGAAATTGTAAATAGATGGCACTTGGAGCCTTCTCCATATTTTTGGTTCGATCCGTTGAAGTTCTACCGAGAATTGAAGAACCTGATTCTTCAATGAAGAATGCAACGGCATCTTTTCGTAATTCATCAGATATCCTTTATCTGTAAAGTTCTTTTCGAATTGGCTTACCATGTCTTAGAGCCTTTTTTTCAATTCCTTACCCGCATTTGTCAGTCTATATCATTGATCACGACTTTTCGGTTTGTCAGGGATGGTCATTTCAAGAACCCCAGACTCAATTGCAGGTTGAAGATAGGTTTTGAGGAAGTTCATTCTATCGGATAGATTTAGACTATCTTGTAGTTCCTGCCTCGTCATTTCTCCTCCTAAAATCAAAATCAGTTTTCCAACTTGAGGGGTGACATGAGGGGTGACATGAGGGGTGACATGAGGGGTGATGCTTTCATGTACAGGAAAACTCATACGTAAGAAGTGATCCGAGAATGAAAAGCATTCTCTTCCGTAGCTCTCCAGAATCCTTGGAACCCCAGAACCAAGTTGTTCAACCATTCCAAGATCCTTGAAGATCCGCATCAACTCCTTATTCCTTGGCACTGAGAATCCCCGGAAAAATTCTTGCTGACTAAGACCTTCGGGTAAACCACCAGCTGATGTGATTTCTAGCCTGTCTGGAAAGATCTCAAACTTAGGTGGAACCTCTCCGGTGAAATCATTATGAACGAAAGCATTTATGATGGCCTCACGAAGGGCAACCATGTCCCAGAGTCGTGTATCTACCCTTTCTTTAGACGTAATCCTTGTCGAGGTCGGGTTCTCTAATTCAATTTTGTCAAGAACCCGCTTCGCTGCCCTTATCAAACAGGCATATCCATATTCATTATTCTCAATAAGATCAGTCCTGGATAAAGAGCCATACTTGGCAACTTTAATTGAGGTAGAATTAATGTCTGAAAGCAGGTAGGCAATATAATTGTATTTGTCCCGGTCAGCCAGCAATTCCAGATTGGCTGCAAAGTTTTTATTCAAAGAGAAACCCGCCTCTTCATAGAAAATCTTCAGTTGTTCAAATCGCAAATCCTGCTTCCGGCTGACAATCTTCCCAAGTGAATTTCTTGTCCGTCTTGCAAAAAATTCCTCGATCATCTTTAATGTCATTGGTTCAGAAGCCGTGCCAACTCGAATGAAACAACCCTTTTCCGTCATTCCATATTTCCTCTTGAAATATGGTTTCTCCGGCCCACTGGCAATGGTAATCTTGACCAGAGACTTTTCACCTCTGCTCTCTGCCCTGACATCAAACAATCCTAAACAGGAAGGTTGAATGTTATGCTTCAACCGGTCTTTGATCTTTAACATATCGGCATCCCCGTCCTCCACCCCAGTAACTGAACCATCCTTATTAATCCCGATATAGATGATACCACCTTCATGATAATTAAGGAAAGCTATGACCTCCTTCTCGATAACAAGATCCTTCGTGAGTTCCCGCTTATACTCGATTCTATTTGTTTCTGGCATGAGTGCAAAAAAACGACCATTTTGAATTACTGCAAATTAGCAATAATCCGGTTGAAATCTTGCCCGTACTGTCAATAAGTTCAGCCAATCTCAGCTTCAGATTTCACATGAAACTGCTGTCAAAAAAGTAAGGCTTTAAGTGATGCCATAGACGTCTCATGGGTAAAGGTTTTCAGCACTATTACTTGCTGTCAAAATGGTGAAATACTGCAAAAGTGCTGTCAAAACTATGATTGATTATCAGATACTTAAGCCTTTTGGAAAGTCCTACCCCCGCTACTAAAGAAAGCCTTCCGATCTCTGATCGGAGGGTTTTTTTCATTGGGACAGCTCCGGGCTGGCTCAAGTGCATGTCTGTTTGGCCTCATAATCAGTCCGCCGCAGGCGGAAGAGCAACCCAACCTCTACAAAAAAATATGACATAATCCAGGAAGATATCAAGCCAGGGAAAAAGAATAACTAATTATTTAGTTGTATAACTAAATTATTAGTTTATCTTTAGGGAAACTAGATGTCATGAATATATTTTTCAGGATGATCAGCCTTAGCGTACTTATCTGTACCATACCCGATGTTATCTGTATTGCTTCCGATCTGGTGAATGGACCATTCACTGTAGGCTTTGGAAGCTTTAAAACCCATGACAATTCAAGGCTCTATTTTTCAGGAGAGGATACCGTGCCCAGACCCCTGCTAGTACATCTGTGGTACCCTTCAGAAGAAATGATCATGGGTAGTACTTTAAATTTTAAACATTACATAGATTTGATTTCCCAGCGGGAAAACTATGCCAAATTGACTTCGGAAATTGATCAGAACAGCTTCAATTATGTACATGCCTATTCTGAATTTGCTAAAGTCAATTTAGACCTGGATACGAGCATTCATGTCCAGGATATATTAGATTCTCCCGTATATGCCAAAAGTGGCATCCCAATACAGAATATAGTTTCAGGATCCCCTCTTCTGATCTACGCTCCTTCAAACAGCAAATCGTCTGTTCAGAACCACATGATTTGCGAATATTTAGCAAGTTACGGTTTTATTATCCTGTCAGTTGCTTCTGCAGGGCCGACCTCCATACAAAGAGAGAATATCCAGGAAAGCACGATGGCGCAGGTAATAGATATGGAATATATTTTAAAATATTGTGAAGATAGTTTACATATAAAATATTCAAAGTTGGGACTTATCGGATTTAGTAGCGGCGGGAATGCGAATACGATATTTCAGATGAGGAACAAAAGTGTAGATGCTGTTTTCAGCATGGATGGAGGGCAGGAGTATGGGGCATATATAGCTCTCAACAGGATGAGGGATTTTGATCTAGAGAAGGCGGATGTACCCTATTGTTGTGTAGTGAATAACTATGTGGATTTCTCCATTTATCCCCTGTATGGTTCAGTTAACACATCTGAGAAATACCTTTTCCAGATGCCTTTTTTAAATCACAATGGGTTTATTTCCCACTGGCGCTTCTTTGAATCCTGTTCCTCACTCACTTTAGAAAGTCCTGGTAGCATCAGTTACGACTATATCTGTGAATGTGCTCTGGCATTCCTTAGCCAGTATTTAATGACTGCATCATCGCTTAATTGGGAGTCCTTCCTTGACGAAATGGATAAGGAATATATCCGACCGATAAAACTGAATAATACAGCCATTGCTACTTTGTGCAATACATTGTTGAATGAACCTTTGAATTCAGCTGTCAGCTACATGCTTAATCATGTAGCAGAACTCTTTGCAGATGAGACTCAGGTCAATATCCTGGCCAGAATGTTTATTGACGGAAACATTGATCTGGCAATTTTCTTGGGTATGAACAATGTGGACAAGCATCCGGATTCATGGAAGGCACACTATAATTTAGCATATATGTATAAAGAAAAAGGTGAAACTGCTCTGTCAAAGAATTCCTTGCTCAAAGCAAACGCGTTGAATCCTGACAATGCCGACATTGTTGATCTTCTGAATAAAGTAAACAAAATGGAGTCTAAAGAATAAAATTGGATATTACGTGCTCAAAGAACAAAATACCTTCTTCAAATCCCTATTGAGTATAAGGTTAGATATTTCAAACGTAAAGGCTACTAAAGAAAGCCCGGTGTCTGAAGTGCACCGGGTTTTCTTTAGTAAAGCATCCCCAAAACGGACACGCGAAGCCGCAGGCTGAGCAACACTGCCCCCGCTACTCAACCTGTAAGTAAAATCTGGCTGATGTATCATCACTCAAACCATATATAGAAACTATGGAGCAAGTAGAAACAAAAATAACTGAGCGCCTGGTTGCCAGCAAGATTTACTTCATAAGAGATAAAAATGTGATGCTGGATAGGGATTTGGCAGAACTGTATGAAGACGAAACCAAAGTATTAAACCAGGCCGTACGTAGAAATATTGAACATGTCCCTGAGATGTTCCTATTCCAATTAACTTCTGATGAGTTTGAAATCTTGAAGTCACAAATTGTGACTTCAAGTTGGGGAAGCAAAAAGCATTTCAAGTTAACATCCAAATAATGATGGTCTTCTCAAAGGTCCGTGAAATACTGATAGACTCCCTCAAACTAAAACTTGATATAGAAGAAATAAAAAAGAGGCTTTCAAATCAAGATAAGAGCATCGAGCTGATATTTATTTATTTGGACGAATTAATCGAAAAACAAGAGAATCCTCCGCCAAGACAACAAATAGGGATCAGAATACACTCAGAATAGCAATAACTCCCGTTTAAAAGACGACACTAAATCAATCACTTCTGCCAAATCCTTCAACAAATTGAGGTTAGATATTTGTTCATATCTTAGAATTCGCCGAGCTAGAGGTTCAAACCTCTTGTGTACTATATAAGGGACCGTCTCAAAACACCTTCTTCCCTGATCTGCTCAGGCATGAAGAAACAGGCAACCCTGAGTTTATTGCATCCGATATGAAACCATGCACAATGATTAATAAGGATGCTGCAAAATTTATAGCCATTGCAGCATAGATGTTTATTCATGCATCATGATTCTCCGGACCTTTACAAAAGCAAAACAAACATTATGAAAAAATCAGCACATCTGACAATATTTATTGGTATCCTGATTATTGGTATTCTAAACTCATGTTCCAAGGGAAAACAGTTCAATGAACAGGATAAAAGTATCAGTGGCTTTCCGGTAGGATATTACAATTTTAATAAAGATGAGACGTTCAACTTTCAGCTGAATCGATGGTTTTCACTGACATATCTGCCTTTCGAGGATATTGCCAGAATTGGTCCGGGTATTGAAGATTTCGGGGACTGGAAAAAAGAAATACTTATCCTCGCAGACTCCAATGTCCTGGGAGAAAACTATATGCAGGCTGCTTTCTATTACAGGGCCGCAGAGTTTTTTACAAAGGAGGCCGATCCTGATAAACAAAGGATCTATAAGCTATTCACCGAGAATTTTTACAAAGCCGTTGATACGACAGTACTCCTGAGACATGAGGTTCCGTACAAGGAAACAACTATTCAGGCTTTACAGCTTACAATCAATGATCAGGATAAAAAGGGTACTATTTTGATACATGGCGGATTTGACTCCTTTAAGGAAGAACTCTACTCCATGATGAAATTCTTCCACATGAACAAATACGAAGTCATTACTTTTGAGACTCCCTGGATGGGTAAATCCCGGGATCAAAAAGAGATGGGACTGGAGATAGAGTGGGAAGAACCTGTGGACGCGGTTCTGAATTACTTTGAAGCCACGGATGTAACCCTGATTGGTATATCGATGGGAGGCTGGCTTAGTCTGAGGGCAGCTGCATTTGAGCCCAGGATTAAACGGATCATTGCCTCAAGCGTATCGTACGATGTGAATCAGTATAACGTTAAACTGGCTCGAAAGATAGCTGACAAATTGTTTACAAATAAACGTGAGTCAGTAAATAAATCCATAGAGAAGAAGATGGCAAAGGACCTGTACTATGCCTGGTTCGTAAATCATCTGATGTATGTCACCAATAAGGATGAGCCTGTTGAGGCTTTTGATGTACTGCGAACATTCTCTGCACAAAACCTGCATTCAGACAGGGTGTTACAGGATGTCCTGATCCTGACCGGGAAAGAAGACCATATGGTTCCTTATAAGATGCATGCTATGCAGGTAAAGGCGCTTATGAATGCGAAATCTATTACGGAAAGGATTTTTACGAAAGATGAAAGTGCCCAAAACCATTGCCAGATCGGGAACATCGGACTGGCACTGAACACCATGCTGGACTGGATAGAAAGATACGAACCCAGCAGGTAAGATATTCAGTTCTATCCTGTCCCCACAACAACTTTTAAATAGCTGTTTTGTTATGTATCAATGAATAAAATTCCAGATGCTCTGAACAAGGAAGCCGTTGAGAACAGATTTAAAATTATACTGATACTGGGCATCCTTACTGCCTACGTACCCTTTTCCATTGATTCATATCTGCCTGCAATGCCTAATATTGCAGCTTATTTCGGGACGACTTCAGCACGAATGGCCTATTCGCTTTCAACCTTTTTTATAGGTTTTGCCTTAGGACAAATTATATACGGTCCGCTGCTGGACCGGTTTGGCAGGAAAACACCTCTATATTTTGGTATATTGATCAGTATCCTCGCCAGTCTGGCATGTATGTCATCATGGAATGTCACATCCTTTATAATATTCAGGTTTTTACAGGCCCTGGGTGCATCAGTGGCGTCAGTGTCAGCCCTGGCAATGGTTCGTGATTTTTTTCCACCCGAAGAAAGTTCGAGGATATTTTCCATGCTGGTTTTGGTAATTGGTGCTTCTCCGCTTTTAGCACCTTATTTGGGAAGCCATATCCTTGTATTGTTGAGCTGGCGCTGGATATTTGTATTTCTAATATTCATGGCCATCGTTTTAATGGGGCTCGTACGGTTTGCCCTCCCGGTCGGATATATACCCTATAGTGATGCAAGCTTAAGAGTTAGGAAAGTAGCCAGGAACTACCGGGATATATTTATCAATCCCCAGTTTTTAACCTATGCCGTTGGTGGGGCATTTTCATTTGCTTCATTATTTATCTATGTGGCTAGTTCACCTATCGTTTTCATGGAAAATTACCACATTACACCTAAAGTATTTGGATATATATTTGCCGGACTTTCCGTAGGATTTATTGGAGGCAGTCAATTAAACATTCTTGCTCTGAAATATTTCAGCAGCCAGAAAATTTTCCGTTTTGCCCTGGTCTGTCAGTTCATTTTTGGAAGTGTTTATTTTATTGGTGTCTTAAACCACTGGTTTGACCGCAATCTGAATATTGCCTTCCTGTTCTTCATATTATTATGTATCGGTTTTACCTCTCCCAACGGTATTGCACTGGCACTTGCACCAATCCGTAAAAACATGGGAAGCGCATCCGCTTTGGTAGGTATGATCAGAATAGGTGTTGCCGGACTGAGTTCCGCGAGTATAGGACTGCTAAGTGTCACCAACAGTACTCCTGTGGCCGGAATGATTACGATAACAGCCTTTATATCTCTTATAATTATACTATTTGGTCTAAGAAGGTTGAAGAAAAAAGGGGTAGAAGTGGTGTTGAATTAAGTGTGATTTAATCAATTATTAATTAAAAGCAGTGGATGACAACTCGGTATGAAATTGCGTTCCAGGAATTTTCACGCCTGTATTAATTCTTCTTCCGATGGATGCTGTAAAAGTGTTTGCATCTCTTTTTTAAGTTTTTCTTTTTTCAGGAACCGGCTATAGAACACGGTTATTATCAATGCAATAATTCCTTCTGCTAACACGGTTGTCCGAACTCCAATGTAATGGGAAACAGCACCAATTAGCAAGCTTCCAATGGGCATCATCGTTGTAAAAGCCATTAAATATATACTTAATACCCTGCCTCGAAAATAGTTCGGGACATGGATTTGTACGATGGTATTGCTGAGTGTTCTTATGGACATCATACCAAATGCTCCTACGGCAATAAACAGCAGGGCCAACGGTAATAGTAATGTTTCCGAAAAAAGCGACAGCCCGAATCCAAACACCAACGTATTTATTGCCAACACTTTGCTTAAATTTGTACCCTCTTTTAAAGATGCCAGGAACAAAGCCCCAATTAGTGCACCCAATCCAATTACACCGTCTATTATTCCAAGGGTAGCAGCTGAACCATGAAAGATATCCTTGGCAAATACAGGGGTTAATGTGGTAAAAGGCAAAACCAGTAAACTCATTATTGCTGCAAAAATGATTATGGAACTTACCTCTGGCGTACCTCTAATATAGGAAATGGCCTCGGCGAACTCCCTTTTAAGATTTTTATCCGTCTTGGGGTATGTCCTGGCCTTTGGTAATCTCATAATCAGCAATGTAAAAATGACCGGGATAAAACTGACTGCATTTATGGCGAAGCAAGTTACATCACTGAATTTTTCCAGTACTATACCTGCAATGGCGGGTCCGATAAGTTTTGCCAGGTTAACCATCGAGGAATTTAAAGCCAATGCATTAGGCAACCTGGATTTATCTATAATCAGGTCTCTTATCAATGATTGTCGTGCGGGCATATCAAATCCATTGATTACACCAAGTATTGCACTTAAAATAATGATGATCCAAACCGTAAATTGTTTGAAGAAAACGATGGCCAGGGTTAATAAAACAGCCTGTAACAGCGATATGATCTGCGTTGATAATAGGATCCGATAACGGTTGTACCGATCGGCTACAATGCCGCCATACAACGAAACCAATGCTGTAGGAAACAGGGTAGCGAAGACCGATACCCCCAGCATAAACTTCGATTGTGTTAAGGAATAAATCACCCAGCTCACGGCAGTTTTCTGCATCCAGGTTCCCATTAACGAAACCGATTGCCCTATAAAGAACAGTCTGAAGTTTCGATTTTTGAAGGAACTGAATGTTATATTACTCACTGAAAATATTTTGTCTCATCCTAAAATAGCATTACACAAGAAATAATGTTATGAGGGAGAAATCTACATTGGAGAAACATCGGATATTGAGAAAAGGTTGTGTGCCCACATTCACTTTCCAGGGACGGACAACCCGTTCCACCCCTGGAAAGTGATTCATCTAGAGGTTCATTCTAAACTTCTCTGGCCTTCCCTTAATACATCCTCCTTGCCTGGTTGTTTGGATCCGGCTTCTCATAGGGTTTTCTTGGCAATTTCTCATCCCTTTGAGCGGCGAAGTATACCAATGCTGCTGTAATCATGGCGTTCTGTTTAAGATCATCCATTACCAGTCGTTCATAGGTATCCATGAGGGTATGGTAACCTCTGTCGTATTCAATCTCGTCCTGGATAAATTGAAAGGCCGGGAGCCCGAGTGGATCGAAGGATTGGTGATCGGTTCCGCTTGTATTCCGGATAGTGATTGTATTGCATTCCAGATTTTCAAAAGGGGTCAGCCAGGCTTCGAAAACAGGACGGACCATTTCGTTCTGCTGCAGGTAGATGCCCCTATATCTTCCTGAACCATTATCCATATTCAAATACACATCGAATTGATCGAAACCGGGTTTCAGTTCCAAAGTCTGGGGATCACGGATGTATTTCTCAACATAACCTCTCGATCCATACAGGCCCTCTTCTTCTCCTCCCCAGAGTGCGATCCTGATGGTACGGCGTGGCTGAACCCCTATTTCCTTGAGGATTCTCATGGCCTCCATCATCACGATGCAGCCTGAAGCATTATCGGCAGCACCGGTTCCACCATGCCAAGAATCCAGGTGAGCTCCGATCAGAACCACTTCATCCTTTAATTCAGGGTCGGTTCCCGGGATTTCAGCCATGACATTATTGACGAACTCGCCTTTTGAAAAATCGTTTTTGACCTCAACTTCCATTTCAACCGGTACACCATGTTGAATAAGACGTTGCATACGTCCATGAGCTTCCACGGCGAGGTTGATTTCAGGTATGGGTTCTTTTTCACCGGCTGTGTATCTGGCTCCGTTCGACCTGGGAACGTTGAATTCACCGCTGCTGTTGACTATGAGGGCTGCGCCTTCATCAACCAGGACCTTTGCTGCAGCTGTTCTGAGCTCCCGTGCTCTTCTGCGGGCTTCAAAGTCTATATTTCCAAAGCGTCGTCGGCCAGCCATGGTCTCGGTAGTGATCTCCTTTAACTCTTCATCCGTATACCGGCTTGCCATGGGTTCAAAGGATGGTTCATAAGTACTGGTGGTCGGCATAAGGACAATTTTACCTTTGAGTTTCCCTTTGTATTGATCCAAATCCTCAAGAGACTGGAAATCTAACAATACAACCTCACCTTTGATCAAACCTTTTGTGCTACCTGTCCATGCCACCGGTGTGGCCGCAAATGCACAGTAATAGGGAGCCGTCATGGCTACATAGTTCTTTTTATTATCCCAGCCACCCCGATCGAACGGGCGAACAGGATCGATCACAGCATTTGAAAGCCCGAATTCTTCGAATTTATTTTTCACAAATTCATTGGCTCTGGCTTTGTTTTGAGATGCGGTCAGGCGCGGTCCGAGATAATCTGTCATCCAGAAAGAAATATCATCAATTTGAGATCTCGATTTTTCATACTGTTTGATCTTGTAGATCATTTCGAGGTCAACCTGTTCAGTCTGTGCCAGTACAAAAACAGGCAACAGAAAGAACACAATGAGAAAAGCAGAAAGGGGTATCTTTTTCATAGTGCGATTATTTTGTTTTAAGGATTGAATAAAAGTAACAATTAATAGATAGGATGGATATTCTCTACTAAAGAAAGACGACAAATCCAAACAAAAATGTTGGACTTTTTACCATTCTGTTATCCCCGGATTCTCAATTTTTGCAACAATTCATTCTTGTACCTCATATTAGTACAAAGTAATTATTGAGGGTAGATATCGGCGAGGGTGGAATATATGAAGGTAGGGGTTGACCTTCGGACGAACCATGCTACTCCTGTTCAAATTAATGAGGCGGTGCACCATGTTTTTTCTACACCGGTTTATAAGAAAAATGCCCAACAAATTGCTGATGAAATGGCCCATACAGATGCTCCCAGAAAAGCAGTTCAAATCATAGAATCTTTTTGTGCGAAAGGAAAGGGAAGCATTGCACACACCGAAGAAATTGAGCATCCTTCTCCCGTAATATCCACTTTCAAAAGAGTGATGCAAGATTAAACCTCAGCATTGCTCAGACTTTTGGACCTTAACCATTTATATTGTTACCTGTCATTTGAAGTGAGCCACTTAAATTTTGAGGAAGATTATCGGCTCTTGCATATCCGTGTAAAATAACCAAACTTGCATCTTCCGGAACCAAAATTGTATGTTAATGAAATCCAATGATGACCGTTTGATCAGAACAGAAACGGAGGCTTTAAAAAGCCTGGCCACACCCTATAGCATTCAGCAATACCTGGATGCATGTGATTACAACTCAACTGATGAAACCCGCTCACCGCTGTATGTGTTCGAACACAGGAGGGCGCATTGCCTGGAGGGGGCTATTTTTGCAGCCGCCTGCCTCGAATTGCAGGGCAGGCCACCCCTAGTACTCGATCTTCAGGCTTTTAATGATGACGACCATGTGATCGCGGTATTTAAACTGGATCACTGCTGGGGCAGTATCGCCAAGTCGAATTTCACCACGCTGCGCTACCGCGAACCTGTATATCGTTCCCTCAGGGAACTGGTCATGTCCTATTTCGATCTCTATTTCAATACCCGGGGTGACAAGTCCCTTCGGGCCTATTCACTTCCGTACAACCTGAACCGTTTCAATCGCCTGAAATGGAGAACCACCATGAAAGACCTTGAAGATATCGGCTATTTCCTGGATAAAGTGAAACACTTCTCCCTGTTATCTAAAGCCCAGGTGAAGAGGCTTGAAAGAACCGCCCCGCTTCTTTTGGAATCCTCTTTGATGGGTTCCGATCCTGCCGGGCTATTCATCCCGGATTCCGCGAAGAGGACAGGTCCCGCTACATAAGAAAGCCTTTTTTGGAATTACAGATTTCCACGTATATTTGATATATCACGTAACATAAAAGGGAAACTTGCTTTTTTATTGGTCATTGGATCCCCAGACAACCATTTTACATTTATTAAATTAAATATAGCTGTGAATACGATTATTTTGATCTGTTTTATCGCTGGCTATACTTTGATAGCCCTTGAGAGCAAAATCAAGGTTAATAAAGCGGCAATTGCTCTTTTTACAGGAGTTATAGTCTGGACGATCTACATTATATTTAAATCTGATACTGATCAAGTGGTTACGCAACTGGTTGATCACATAGGAAGTATATCTCAAATCCTGTTTTTCCTGATCGGTGCGATGACCATCGTGCAATTAATAGATTCCTATAATGGGTTTGATGTAATTACCTCCAAAATAAAAACCAGTCATAAGAAAAAGTTACTTGTAATTATTGGAATAATTACCTTTTTATTGTCCTCCCTGCTTGATAATCTTACCACTACGATTGTGATGGTTACTCTTACCAGGAAATTACTTCATGATAAAAAAGACAGGTTGCTTTTTATAGGTATGATCGTCATTGCCGCAAACTCCGGAGGGGCATGGACCCCTATTGGTGATGTAACGACCACCATGTTGTGGATAGGAGGCCAGATCACTACCGTACATATCATGCGAGGTATTTTTTTACCGAGCCTGATAAGCATGTTGATCCCTCTGACCATCATATCAATGATGGTGAAAGGTCATTTTGAAAGAAGTGTCGATGCAGATCGGGTTTCAAATGTTCAGGGTATAGAGAAAAATATCGTCTTCTTTACCGGAATATCAGCCTTGATGTTTGTACCGGTTTTCAAATCACTGACTCATTTGCCTCCATTTATGGGAATGCTGATCGGACTGTCTGTTCTATGGATATTAACCGAGATTCTTAACAAAGATCGTAATTACGAGGATAAGATTACGGTGACAAATGCCTTACGGAAGATTGATATTCCAAGTATCCTGTTCTTCCTGGGTATCCTCATGGCAGTATCCGCACTAGAATCAATAGACCTGCTTTCAGGGTTGGCCGAAAAACTGAATGAATCAGTCGGTAATCTCAAAACCATTGCCATGTCCTTCGGTATGCTTTCTGCGATCATCGATAATGTTCCTTTAGTGGCTGCAGCTATGGGCATGTATGATTTGGCCACATTCCCTCCCGATCATTACTTTTGGGAACTTATAGCTTATTGTGCCGGAACAGGCGGCAGCATACTGATCATTGGATCAGCTGCCGGGGTTGCTGCAATGGGAATAGAGAAGCTGGACTTCATCTGGTATATGAAACATATTACCTTAATAGCACTTCTTGGATATTTATCGGGGGCATTTTTATACATTTTGTTGCTTTGAAAATACTTTTTCAATTATTGCATTCATTTTAACATCAGGAATATGTAAGCAATATAAGTGAAGAAAAGTATCAATGCTTCCCATCTGTCAATCTGCATTCTTTTACCTGTATACATGGCAATAAAAAGAATAATCGTACCACCTGCGATAAAGCCAATATCCCTGTTAAATCCAGGATCAAATCTTAACGGCCGGATGAAGGAACTTACGGGAAGAATAAATAATATGTTGAAAATGTTTGAACCAATAATGTTTCCAACCGCAATATCACTATTCTTCTTAACCGCTGCCACAACCGATGTGGCTAATTCAGGCAAAGATGTTCCGGCTGCAACAATAGTCAGGCCAATTAGTTTTTCACTCATCCCAAGCCCCGCCGCAAGTTCTACAGCATTGTCCAGAACCAATTTCCCGCCGAGAACCAATCCTGCTAATCCTGAGGCGATGAGTACTATAATAATTCCAGTTTTATCAATGCCTTTTTCAATATGACTGCTCTTTGTATCATATTTCAGCTGCTTAAATACATAGAGTAAAAAAAGAGCAAAAGCAACGATCAATATAAAACCATCAAACCTGCTTATCCTGGAAATATCTCTGGGAAATACCAACTGGTCATTCGCCAGCAGGAACAGGAGAAGTAAGGCAAACAATGAGAAGGGGATTTCTTTCCATGCAGTGCTAGACTGAACCTTGAGGGGTGCTATGATAGCAACAACGGTGAGAATAATGAATAAATTGAAAATATTGCTCCCGATAATATTCCCGAATACTATGTCATAGTTACTTTTAAAAGAGGCAAAACTGTTTACAACCAGCTCAGGGGAAGAGGTCCCGAATGCAACAATGGTAAGTCCAATGGCTAATTCAGAAACGCGGAACTTTCTTGCAAGACCTGAACTGCCCTTAACAAGAAATGCAGCTCCCTGTTGAAGCAGTACTAAACCTGCTATTATAAGTATAATATTCAGCCACATGTACTATATTCATTTAGATTTTTAGCGACTATCCCCGTTTACGTATGCCAGTATTTCAGATTAGAGAAATTACTATCATTTATACTATATGACAGGGAGATTGACCATTGTCAGGCAACTTGCAACACGCTTCAGACCTTAATAATAATCTTTCCTCTCGGCTTGCCGAATTCAGCCTTATCGAATGCTTCGGATGAATTCTCCAGATGGAAAATATTCTCAATTACAGGCTTCAGTTTTTTCGCTTCAATTAAGGCTTCAAGCTCATCGTAATCTTCGGTTCTGCTTCGCATATTCGATGATGTCATCTTCCTTCCATACCGGATCCTGACCCAGAGTCCCGGGAAGATCGTCCAGGGCATATAAAGAGGTGAGGCATAAACTCCTTCCGGTTTTAAAAGGCGATGTATTTCTTTGTGCTCCATCATTCCCCAGGCATCAAGTATGGTATCGAACTGAATTCCCGGACCGATGGTATTGTCCCCTTCGTACCCGAATACTTCATCTGCTCCCAGGTCCCTTGCCAGCTCAGTATTTCCGGCGCTGCACGTGGCCGTTACAATAGCCCCGTTGGCTTTGGCCGCCTGTACCGCAAAATGCCCGACACCGCCGGTGGCCCCATTCACAAGTAGCTTTTTGCCCTTCCCTGCACCGATCCTGCGCAACCCGTTCAGCGCCGTCAGTGCAGCAATCGGTAGTGAGGCTGCCTCCTCAAACGAGATCCCTCCAGGCATGGTCCGTGCATATTTCGCATCTATATTTACCCGTTCAGCAAGCGCTCCTGATTTCCCGGAAAAAGCAGATATAGCACCGTATACCCGGTCACCGGTTTTGAAACCATCAATCCCGGGGGCCACTTCCTTTACGATACCGGCAAAATCAGAACCAATAATCTTCGGAAATTTGGATCCGGTGATTACCTTAAGAGCACCTTTCCTGATTTTCCAGTCCACAGGGTTGACTGACACTGCCTTTACCTGTACCAGTAAACTATTCTCTTTAAGAACAGGTTCGGGCATATCCCCATACTGAAGTGATCCGGGTTGGCCATAAGTTATTAGGTATGCTGCTTTCATAATGGGTAAACATGCACAATAAATTATTGTTCAGAAAGAAGGACAGCTGGTATTTCTGATACTATTTACTTCTGACTACTCCGGCCTGTATGGGGGCATTAGTCCCTGCTCTTCCAGGAACAGGTCAGTTCTCTCCATAATGGCCTCATCGAAGTAGGTGGCATATTGATCATTCCCCTCAGCCAGGTAATGTTTTCTCCCCTCGAAAGAAACAGATTCAAAATGGTTGCCGAGTTCTTTGGTCCTGGACATGAAATACTCCACGATCCAAAATGGGACCATTGGATCCTCTTTCCCGTGAAATTCTATGGCTGGCGGCATCCCGGGTTTTAGATTATGAAAAGGTGAAATGGACCAGATCTCCTTTCTTCTTTCACCCAGTATGCGATCCACCCATGCTTCCATGGTATTCACATTACTTGAGTACAACAGCAAAGCAACCGGTGAAGGATCAATACTTAAATTATCGGTGATTTCATTTATATCATCCAACTGTGAAGTGGACAGCGCGAGCTGACCGCCTGCTGATTGTCCGCTAGCGATAATCTTTTCGGGATCCAGCTTCAGTTCACTGGCATTCTCCTTGAGCCACCGCATGGCACTTCGGGCATCTTTTACACTTTCGACAGGTGTAATCTCAGGATCCGGATATGTTCCATCTTCTTTGATAGAAAGGCGATATTCAAAAGAGAATGTAATAAAGCCCTTTTTGGCGAATCGTTTGCAGGCTTCGTGGAATTCCGAAGGACTTCCGAATACCCAGCCACCTCCATGAAAAAAGGCGATCGCCGGATTATCAGTCTTCTGAATTGTCTGGCCTGTATAAAAAATATCTACATACAGTTGTTTCCCCTGGATGGTTTTGTAAATACTTTTTTTCTGAATAACAGTCTTTTCCTGAGCATTGCAGGTACAACCGATCATGAACCACGTTAATAAAAATATGGCGAACTGTTTCATCGATATAGGATTATGTTATAATGAAGGCATTTGAATACACTAACACTGTCATTGCGGTATTTGTCCCCGCTACCAAAAAACAGAGGTTGTAGGAACAGCAGGAACCATGAAGTCCGCACTGCTTCTTATCGCTTTCACACTTCTATTTACTCCCACTCCGGGAACTGGGTAATATTCAGATCCAGTGAGGTAATGGTTTTCATTTCGGATTCATCCAGCTCAAAGTCAAAAATGTTTAAATTTTCCATCCTGTGTGCTTTTTGCGATGACCGTGGGATAGCTACGATACCCCTCTGGTAGTGCCACCTGAGACTCACCTGGGCATTATTTTTATTGTACTTCTTTCCTATCGCTGCAAGGGTTTCATTCGTGAATAGTCCGTTACGACCCTCAGCCAGAGGTGACCAGGCTTCCATTTGTATTCCGTATTGTCTTAACGCTTTGTTCGCTTTCTCCTGCTGGAAAAAGGCGTGGGTTTCGATTTGGTTGACTGCCGGTTTAATATTCGCATATGACAATAACTCATCAAGGTGATTATTCTCAAAATTACTTACACCGATGGCCCTTATTTTCCCTTCATTATAAAGATCTTCCATCGCTTTCCAGGTTCCTTTCACATCTCCCCTGGGCCGGTGGATAAGGTAAAGATCCAGGTAGTCCAGGCCCAACTTGGCCAGTGATGTTTGAAAGGCTTTCTTTGCTGTATCATATCCATAATCGTCCACCCAGACTTTTGAAGTCACAAAAAGCTCTTCTCTTTTTATACCGCTTTTAGCTATTCCGCCTCCTACGGACGCTTCATTCCCATATACTGTAGCTGTATCGATAAGCCGGTAACCAAGAGAAATGGCATCAGCGACACATTCAATGCCTACGTCACCATTTAGATACAGGGTTCCGAATCCAAGAATTGGCATTCCTAAACCATTATTCAATTTGATTGTCTCAATTGACCTTCCTGATCGAGGAGAATGAGCAGCACCAAATAATTCTGATGTTCCCATACCCATGAGCATGGTACCTGCACCAAAGGTGGCGCTTCTTTGTAAAAACTCCCTTCGCTTTATTCTTTCGGATTGAACTTTTCTTTTCATGATATTCGCTGTTTTTGTTTTTTAATCAGGCCGTCCTCCAGGATACTAAAAATAGGAAATTATAATCGTTAATCTAATATTCATTGATCCGAGTCAAATCTTCCAACAACTCAAGTTAGATAATTAGTCGGTCCCTGCTACTCAAGAAACCTTCAACACAGATTTCGGAGGGCATCTTTATTGTACATTAGCATCTATGATAAAACTGAGAATTCTTATCATGACCCTGGGGTCGGTTTTATTCCTTGGAAGCTGTAATGATGATGACAGACCTGGATATTCCTACGAAATTCCACCCAAAACAAACGATGGATGGGAGGTCGCTTCTTCCAATGAAGTAGGACTGGACTCTGTTCAGCTCATTGAAATGGCAGACTATCTGGAATCAAGATACGAGCATCAAATTCATAGCATTGTCATTGTAAAGAACGATAAACTGGTTTTCGAGAAATACTTTGAAGGATATCTTTACTCCGATGACCCGCCCGGATCACATGGCAATTTTATCCTCTATGACAGGGAAACAGACCATTATCTGGCATCTGTCAGTAAATCCGTTACTTCTGTGATTTTTGGAGCCGCGGTCAAAGCCGGATACCTTGCAAAGGTTGATACGTTGCTTGTCGATGTATTGCCGGATTATGAAGATATACTTGTTGGTGAAAAGGCTGATATAACACTGGAACATCTTTTATGTATGTCGTCCGGACTATCCTGGGATGAATGGTCCACTTCCTACGAGGACCCTGCAAATGATGTGGTAGCCATGTTCAATGAAGATGATCCGGTTGAATATATTCTTTCCAAACCTATGATCAGTTCCCCCGGAGATGAATTTCATTACAACAGTGGTGGCACCAATGTGCTTGGTGCAGTAATTGAAAAAGAGACCGGGATGAGTCTGCTGGATTTCGCAAATGAATCTCTCTTCGAACCTCTGAATGTGCAGGGAGGATTGTGGGAAAAAATGGCCAGTGGATATTACTTTGCATCCGGAGGACTCTTCTTAAGACCCAGGGAGCTGACCAAGATTGGTTATCTCTTCCTGAATGATGGATATTGGGACGACACTCAGATCATTACCGAGGAGTGGATCAACGGGTCAATTGCTCCACATATTCAAACAGACGACCTTATACCACGGTCTGATTCCTATGGCTACCAGTGGTGGATCATGGATTTTTATGCCAATGATCAAACATATGAATGTTTCTGTGCTGCCGGTTGGGGAGACCAGTATATGTTCATCTTTCCAGATCAGGAGATGATCATCACCATCAACAGCGGTAACTATTCCGGTGCCGTGAATATGTCAATATTTGCGTTTGTTGAGGAGCATATTCTTCCAGGTCTCCTGTAAATTTAAGCTTCAAGTTCCAGGAGCAGAACCAAAGTAATTATTCCTTTGTGAATTTGAAAGAAATTACTAATTTTGAATTATCATTAATTATGTATTATTCTTATTTAGAGTTTATTCAAATGAAAAAAAGCATTGAAATAAGAGATAAGATAGCAGCTAAAGGATTAAAAATAACTCCACAAAGAATGCGCGTGATGGAGGCCATTTATAATTTAAATAACCACCCTACTGCTGAAAATATTATAGATAATATAAGAAAGAATGATCCAAATATTGGATCAGGTACAGTATACAAGGTTTTGGAAACCCTGGTTGAAAGAAACTTGATTAAAAAAGTCAAAACCGAAAGAGATGTGATGAGATATGATGGGATCCTCGAAAACCATCATCATCTATACTGCATTCAATGCGATTATATTGAGGACTATAAAAATGAAAAACTTGACACATTATTAAAGAAGTTTTTCAAAGAGAATGAAATTGACAATTTCACAATTGAAGATATTAAAGTAAACATCTCAGGGAATTTTATCATACACAAGAATATTAATCATTAATAATAAATGTGACGTAATGAATAACATAGGATTAACAGAGAATTACAAAAAGGGGATGGTAGAAAAACTTAACGCCTATTTGAGTAGTGTTCAAATAACCTATATGAACGTGCGTGGATACCATTGGAATATTGTAGGGAAGCAATTTTTTGCCCTGCACGAGAAATTTGAAGAAAATTATAACATTCTTAATGAAATGGCGGATGAAATTGCTGAGCGCATATTGATGCTCGGTGGTGCCCCGTTACACTCATTTTCAGAATACATTAAAATATCTTCAATAAAAGAAAGCCTGAAGGTAAGCTCTGCGGAAGAAACAGTTCAAGCACTCCTATCAGATACTACCCAACTGTTAAAAATGGAACGTGAAATAGTATCATTTGCTTCTGAGAATGACGATGAAGGAACGGCAAGTCTGGTGACAGATTATATCGGAAAACAAGAAAAAATGATTTGGATGTTTAATTCATTATTAAAATAATCAATTATGGCATGTGCTAACGGCGTAAAGCCACTTAAGAAAAAACCCAAGAAAGAAATTATATCTGAAAATCTAAATCTGGAGGAAAAAACTATGAGTACAACTATGGTTAGACAAGAAATGCCTGAATTTGAAATGGATGCTTATGATGCAAAGACCGGTCATTATAAAACCGTTTCGAATAAAGATTATAAGGACAAGTGGGCCGTAATATGCTTCTACCCTGCGGATTTTACGTTTGTCTGCCCAACAGAAATAGCCGCAATGAATGCCCACTTTGATGAATTTCAGGAATTGGATGTGGAAATCTTAGCAGTTTCTGTTGATTCAAAATTCTCTCATAAAAGGTTTGTTGAAACCGAACCAATCTTAAAAGGATTAAAATTGACCCTGGGGGCAGATTCTAATCAGGAAGTAAGCCGGGCATTTGGAATATTGGTTGAAGAAGAGGGAGTTGCTCTTAGAGGACGTTTTCTCTTTAATCCTGACGGTGTATGTGTGGCGCAGGAAGTTCAAGCTGATTCAGTCGGTAGAAATGTAAATGAGTTTTTAAGACAGGTACAAGCCTGGCAACATGCCAGTAAAACAGGTGAGGTTTGTCCGGCCGGTTGGAGGCCGGGGAAAAAGACCCTGCCGGTACAAACTGATGTTGAAAATATGACCGGTAAAGTTGGAGATTACATCACGCTGGAAGAGATCTTAAGTTAGATCATCATTGCATAGATATTCAAACTCTTCAACTAAACCCCTCAATATATCGAAATTAGATATTTCGCCTTGCACTTGCAACTAAAAAACCCGGAGCACTAAGTGTTTCGGGTTCTTTTATCTATAGTTCTTTACTGGGTATTCAATATACTCGGATAATCCTGTCCAAGGGTAAAATGGCAGCTTCATATTTAACAGGCAATATAGTGTGCATTTTGCGAGAATAAAATAAACTTGTTATGATGTTACCCTACCCTCAGTTACATGAGCGAGGGAAAGGTATTTTTTTCTTACAGCTGTTACCGAATTTTTTAGTTGGTTACAACCTTCTACCAGTTCAAAAAATGTTGTTTTACTATAATATTAATCAGGGAATTATATAATAACTTTCAATTAAGCATCGCACAATAAAATACAAACTGGCCAGGACAATTTTTTGAGCGATTTAACTGATGGAATCTCGCCTGACATTTAAGCGTAACATAGGCCTGTTCATGGCATCAATGATCGGCATTGGTGCCATGATGGGCCCCGGAATTTTCGCTTTGCCGGGAGAGCTCGCTAAAATGATTGGCCCCCTGGGCATTGTGGTTTATTTGGTAATGGGTGTTATAACCCTTTTTACTGCACTTAATTACAGCGAGCTGGGCGCTGCTCTTCCGATTGCTGGCGGAGGCTACTCATTTACCAGCATGACGTTGAGCAGGCCGGTTTCCTTTTTCACCGGTTGGTTTTTCTGGATTGGTAATACATTAGGATGCGCCATGTATGCCATTATTTTTGCCCTGACGATCCGGGAATATTTTTTACCGGGTATGAATATCCCCTTGATCATTGGTATTACAACGCTTGTTTTCACAGCTATTAATTTCAGGGGAATGTCCGAAGCCCTCAAGATCATCACTGTCATGAACCTTGTGGAACTGGCAATCCTTCTGGGAATTGCAATACTCGGAATTTCTTCGGTAAGAGCTCCCAATCTTAAACCGCTTGCACCGATGGGACTGGCACCGTTTTTCCCTTCCATGGCTCTGATCTATATTTCTTATGTAGGCTTCGAACTGATTACAGTTGCTTCTGAGGAGATTATAAACCGGGGAAGACAATTCCCAGGGCAATTTTAATCACGCTCTTTGCCGGAATCGCCATTTATGTATTTGTAGTATTTGTGATGATGGGCACCGTAAACCATGAAGAACTGGCACAGGTTAATGTACCTTTTATTTTTACTGCAGAAAGGATTTTAGGATCCTGGGGCAGGTGGTTCGCGGTTCTTGCAACCATTATGGCCAGTCTTTCAGCTTTCAGCGTAACGCTGGGTGCAAGTGCCAGGGTCCTGTTTGCCCTGGGCAGGGATGGTCACTTTCCATTGGCTTTTGCAAAACTCCACCCCAGGTTCCGGACTCCATATATCGCGCTGATCATTTGTGCATCAACAGTAATCATCTTTGGTTCTACCGGCATTGTAAGATTTGCTGCTTCCATGAGTGATTTTGGTTATTTGATGGGGTTGGGATTTGTAAATTTTGCTGTGATAGCGCTTCACAGGAAAATGCCCAATTTAAGGCGTCCGTTCAAGGTAATCCTGTATCCTTATATTCCAATTCTAGGTATTCTTTCATGTTGGCTCTTTGTGCCGGCACTGGAAGCCAGGAGTTTTATTCTTGGTGGAATATTAACTTTTATTGGCGGAGTAATCTACTGGTTTCAGCCTGCCAATCGTGCTGAACTGACTTATATCTTCAAAGGTCTATCCAGAATTCAAATTTGGTATCAACTTCTAAAGAAAAGCAAAATGAAAATATTAATTGTTGACGGGGGGAAATTAGGACGCAGCATAGCCGACCGCCTCCTGGCCAAAGACGAACTCAGCCTTATGTTCAGATCGTCAGAACATCAGATAACATTTATTGAAGAAAGCGAGACAATCTGCAATCTGCTTGAAGACAGGTACCACTTGCCTATCATACAGGGAGACGGAAGTAAAAAAGAGATCATTGAACAGGCTGGAATTAAAAATACCGATGTGGCCATTGCTGCTTCCAACGACGATGGCAGAAATGTGATTGTGGCATTACAGGCCAAACGGATCGGGATACCCCAGGTAATGGCGATAATCCAGGATCCGGATTATATCACTTTGCTCGAAGAAAAGGGAATAGTAACCATAAGCGTCCCGTGGTCTACGGCGGCAATGGTTGAAAATTATCTGGACCGGCCGGGTGTGGCACAATTGTTTGAAATCGGGCGTGGAGTAGCAAGCCTGGTGGGTGTAACTATAAGCGAAAAAGCCATGGTTAGCGGAAAAGCTATCCGGGAGATCGATATACCGAAAGAATGCGTGATAGCCGCTGTGATCAGAGGCAAAGATTTTGTTGTCCCCCGGGGTGAAACCCTTATAAACCCGGATGATCGTGTCATATTTGTTGGTCCTGTCACTGCCATTAAAAAAGCACAGACAATATTCCAGTTAAAAAATAAAGCCTGAGCAATCCATCGTTTACTTATTCTTATCTGTGCAGATTACACTTTTTTTTGCGAGTTTCATGATCAATGAAGGCAATTCGCAACTCCTGGATACTTTAATAACAATACTAATTCTTGAGGCTTATGATTATTCGGTATTCTGAATGCGAAAATAATCATATCGTACCTCCATAGCCGATGGCTTTCAAGAATAAACCTTGCATATTCTCAGATTCGCTATATTTATTGGTAATTGAACTCAAATCAACGCTAAATCCATGAAAAAATCATTTTTGCCTGAAGTTTTCATCATATTATTGACTTCCACACTAATTAGTTGCAATTCCAAAGAATATGATGAAGTATCCATAGATCTGTCCATTACTGGACAACCCATTGAAAAATATATCTACGGTCAGTTTATCGAGCACCTGGGGAGGTGCATTTATGGAGGGATATGGTCAGAAATGGTGGAGGACCGGAAGTTCTATTATCCGGTAAAGGAGAATTTTAACCCGTATGGCACTGCTTCAGATGAATTTTGGGGAACCGGTCCCTACAGCTACATGAATGCTTCACCCTGGCAGATCATTGGACCGGGAGAGCAAGTACAAATGGAACGGGAGAAACCCTACACCGGGGAACAATCGGTCAAAGTTCACGCTCCCGGGGACGGTTCTCCGGCAGGTCTACGTCAATATGGACTGGCATTAATACAGGGGAAGCCATATACAGGCCGGATTGTAATATCCGGGGAGGATTCATCCCTGCCGGTCGTAATAAATCTTCGTACAGATGACAACAACATCGATATTCCAGTGGAGGAGATCGGCCCGGAATTTCAGACAATTGAATTCAGATTCGAATCGCCATTCTCCTCCGACAGTGTGATGCTCGAAATATTCAGCGAGGGATCAGGTACTTTTACCATCGGAACCCTGTCCATTATGCCGGCCGATAATATAAAAGGTTGGAGAAAGGATGTGGTTGCTTTGATGAAAGAGTTGGAGAGTCCTGTTTACAGATGGCCTGGAGGGAACTTCGTAAGCGGCTACAATTGGCATGACGGTATTGGTGACCGGGATAAGAGACCTCCGAGAAAAAATCCGGCGTGGAAAGGTGTTGAACCTAATGATGTGGGTATCCATGAATACATGGATCTCATGTACTTACTGGATGCGGAGGCTTTTATAGCAGTGAATACCGGTCTCGGCACCCTGGAAGAAGTCACAGAGGAGATTGAATACGTGAACGGCCCTGAAGATTCGGAATGGGGTAAAATACGCAGTGAGAACGGGCACCCGGAACCCTATCATGTGAAGTGGTGGGCAGTGGGCAACGAGATGTTCGGGTCATGGCAGTTGGGACACATGCCCCTCAGTGAATATGTAAACAAACATAACCTCATCGCAGAAGCCATGTGGAAGGTGGACCCGGATGCACGGCTGATAGGCGTTGGGGCGGTAGGAGAATGGAGCGAGAAAATGCTTTCTGAGGCGGCCGATAAAATGAATCTGATCAGTGAACACATTTACTGCCGCGAACTGGATACAGTGAGTGCCCATATTGCTCAGATCGCTAATTCAGTGAAAAGGGTAGCCGATGCGCACCGGAAATACCGTTCCGAAATAGAAGGGCTGGCGGAAAAAGACATCCGGATTGCCATGGACGAATGGAACTACTGGTATGGGGATTATCTATACGGTGAACTGGGAGTCCGGTATCATCATAAAGATGCTCTGGGGATTGCAAAGGGATTGCATGAGTATTTCAGGAATTCGGATCTTTTCTTTATGGCAAATTATGCCCAGACCGTGAATGTAATCGGGTGCATTAAAACAACGGCAACAGAAGCAGGATTTGCCACCACTGCCATGCCCCTGATGCTCTATCGAAAGCATTTTGAAACTATCCCGGTTCAGGTAAACCAATCTATCCCGCTGCTGGACGTGGCTGCCGCCATTTCCCCCGATCAGCATATACTCACCGTATCCATGGTCAATTCCGACGATCAGCCGAAATCCTTTCAGCTGGATATCCCGGGTCAGAGCCTCCCGAGAAACGGGAAAGCATGGATCATCCATCATGAGGATCCGGAAGCTTACAACGTTCCCGGTGAAGATCCGGAAGTCACCATCGTGGCATCAGACTACACCATGAAGAGGAACAGGATAGAGGTAGCGGCATATGCAATTATGTTGCTCAAATTTGAGATATAGTTCATCTCATAATAGGATGCCCGAAGCAGCATCGTACCCTGATGACAAAAAAAAATTCTTCAGTGGAAATGAAGAATCGGCCTGTTCAATCCGGAAAAACTGGATTGCGGCAGCGGGCTCGTTTCTGCAAGGAGGCTAAAGAATAACTATTGAATAAGATCTAATCCATACCAGAATGAAAAATACTCATCTTCTGTTGCTTTTTTTTACATTAATGCTCGGGAACCTGCATTGTCTTGCTCAATCGGAAAACGTATTATGGTACAACCGTCCTGCAGAGTACTTTGAAGAAGCTTTCTTACTGGGAAACGGAAAGACCGGTGCTACCGTTTTTGGTGGTATTCGTTCGGACCGGATTTTCCTGAATGATGCGACCTTATGGAGTGGAGGACCTGTCGATCCGGAGGGAAATCCGGATATATCATACCTGATACCCCAGGTCAGGGAAGCGCTGGCTAACGAAGATTACAGAACAGCAGAACAGATCAATACAAATATCCAGGGGAAATTCTCAGAATCTTATTCGCCTCTTGGCACCCTATACATTGAGCATGAACAAGAGGGAACTGCCACTGGTTATTACCGCGAACTGGATATCAGCAAAGCCATTGCAACGGTCCGCTATGATCTTGACGGCGTGACTTATACCCGTGAATATTTTGTTTCCCATCCGGACAGGATCCTGATCATCCGGTTATCTGCCAGCAAGCAGGATGCGCTGAATTTCGCTGTTAAATTCAGGAGCCTGCTGAGGTATACAACCTCAGCAGAAGATCGGGTGCTTCATGCCCATGGTTATGCCCCATCTTTTGCTTATCCAAGCTACATGGGAAAGGTTCCCGATGCCATCCGCTTCGATGAGAATAAAGGAACCCGCTTTTCGGCTGACATGAAAGTGAAAAATAAGGGGGGACAGGTGACATTTTCGGATTCGACCATCAGCGTGAAAGGTGCGAATGAGGTGGTCCTGTACCTGTCAGTGGCAACAAGTTTTAATGGTTTTGATAAAGATCCAGTTAAAGATGGCCTCGACAGCAGAGACATTGCAGCCAGTCAGCTAAAAATTGCATACAACCAGGACTACGACACATTGAAAGAGCGGCACCTGAAGGATTTCCAGGGCTTCTTCGACCGTGTTCATCTGGAACTGAACGGAAGCGCCGCCCCCAATCTGCCTACCGATGAACGGCTGAAAAGGTATGCACAGGGGAGCATCGACAACAGCCTTGAAACACTCTATTTTCAGTACGGCCGTTATCTGTTGATATCCAGCTCACGGACCGAAGGGGTCCCGGCAAATCTGCAGGGTATATGGAATCCATACATACGCCCCCCCTGGAGCTGCAATTACACCATGAATATCAACGCGGAAGAGAATTACTGGCTGGCCGAATGCGCCAACCTGAGCGAAATGCATCAGCCCTTCCTGACTTTTATCGAAAATCTTGCCCAGACAGGGAAACATACAGCAAAGGCTTACTATGGAATTGATAAAGGTTGGGCTGCCGGCCATAACTCGGATATCTGGGCCATGAGCAATCCGGCGGGGGACCATGGTAAGATCGCTCCCCGTTCCTGCAGCTGGAATATGGGAGGCACCTGGGCGGTAACCCATTTGTGGGAGCATTACCTGTTCACGGGAAACGAAACATTCCTGAAAGAGAAAGCCTACCCGCTGATGAAAGGAGCAACTGAATTTTGCCTGGCTTGGCTGGTAAGAGATAAGCAGGGATACCTGATCACTTCCCCTGCCACCTCCCCGGAAGCACAATATATCACCCCGGATGGATTTATTGGTGCCACTCTGTATGGGGGCACATCGGATCTGGCCATGATCAGGGAATGCTTCCAACAGACCATGAAGGCATCGCAATTCCTGGATGTGGATGCCGGTTTCAGAGACTCCCTCAACATTGCATTAAACCAGCTGCATCCTTATATGACCGGTAAAAAAGGCCAGTTGCAGGAATGGTACTATGACTGGGAGGATGAGGAACCGCAACATCGTCATCAATCCCATTTATTCGGATTATATCCGGGGCATCATATCAATACCGAACATACACCGGAGCTTGCAGAAGCTGCAAGAAAAACACTGGAGATCAGAGGTGATAAGACCACTGGCTGGTCCCTGGGATGGCGTATTAATCTTTGGGCCAGGCTGAAGGACGGGAACCAAACCTACAAGATGTTCAGGCAATTGCTGAGGTATGTGGAACCTGACGGGGCAAAACGTTTTGATTACAATGGCGGTGGAGGCACTTATCCCAATTTATTGGATGCCCACCCGCCTTTTCAGATTGACGGAAATTTCGGTGGGGCAGCAGGTGTGGTTGAGATGTTGTTGCAATCCGGTGAAGAGGGGATCTATCTGCTGCCGGCCGTCCCCGATGTCTGGCATACCGGATCGGTATCCGGCATCTGCGCCAGAGGCGGATTTGAAATATCGATGAACTGGGAAGATGGAGAACTGACTCGTGTGGACGTTTTATCTAAAGCCGGGAAGGACTGTTGTTTACATTACAGCGATCAAACAGCGACTTTTGAAACAATAAAGGGGAATACATATTCCTTTGATGCCAGCCTTAGAGCGAGATAAATCCCTTTTTTTTCAAGGTTGGATTTTGAAAGGATAACCATATATTAAACTTAATTTGCCATTATATCAATCACACCCATATGAAAAATAGTTTGCTGCTGATTCCAATTCTGTTCCTGAACCTGAGTCTTTGGGCTCAATTCCCCTATCAGAATCCTGATCTGAGCTCAGAAGAACGGGCCAGAGACCTGATTTCGAGACTGACACTCGAGGAAAAAGCTTCTCTGATGTGCGACCAGTCAGATGCGATTCCCCGCCTGGGTATCAAAAAATTCAACTGGTGGAGTGAGGCATTGCACGGGTATGCCAATAATGATAGCGTAACTGTATTTCCAGAACCCATCGGTATGGCTGCATCCTTTGATGATGAGTTACTTTATCATATTTACGATGCCGTTTCAGACGAAGCAAGGGCCAAATACAACCAGTGGATACAGACGGGCAATGAGAACAAGCGATTCTTAAGTCTGTCCGTGTGGACCCCTAACGTAAATATTTTCAGGGATCCCCGCTGGGGACGCGGACAGGAAACCTATGGGGAAGATCCCTACCTGACCTCACGGATGGGGATTTCCGTTGTGAAAGGATTGCAGGGTCCGGAGGATGCCAGGTACCGGAAATTGCTGGCCTGTGCCAAACATTATGCCGTACACTCAGGTCCCGAATGGAGCCGCCACGAGCTGAATCTCAACCAGGTAAACCCGCGTGATTTTTATGAAACCTATCTTCCTGCTTTCAAGGCCCTGGTCCAGGATGCCGGCGTTCGGCAGGTAATGTGCGCCTATCAGCGTCTCGATGACGAACCCTGTTGCGGGAACACCCGACTCCTGCAACGGATCCTGCGTGATGATTGGGGGTATAAATACATGGTCGTATCGGACTGCGGCGCCATTACTGATTTTTATAACAGCCATAAGGTCTCTTCTGATGCCGTACATGCCTCGTCAAAAGCAGTTCTTGCAGGAACCGATGTGGAATGTGTATGGGAAAATTATCCTTTCAAGACCCTGCCCGAAGCGGTTGAACGGGGGCTGATCAGAGAAGAAGAGATAGATAAAAGTCTCATGCGCATTCTGACAGGTCGTTTTGATCTGGGAGAGATGGACCAAGATTCAATTGTTCCCTGGGCCCAGATCCCTCCTTCTGTATTAAACAATGAGAAGCACCGTCAGCTTGCCCTTGATATGGCCCGGGAAACCATGACACTGTTACAAAACAGGGACCAGGTCCTTCCCATCTCTAAAAAAGTCAGGAAGATGGCTGTCATCGGTCCGAATGCCAATGACGAGCCCATGCTTTGGGGAAATTACAATGGGACCCCGGTGCGAACCATCTCCATACTCGAAGGGATCAAAACCAAGTTGCCGGAAAAGAGGATCCTGTACGATAAGGGTTGTGATCTGGTTGAAGATAAAGTGACTCAGAGCTATTTCAACCATTGCTCGTTTGAAGGGAAACAGGGATTCAAGGCTATCTTCTGGAACAATACGGAACGCAAAGGAAAGATAGTCGCTACGCAGCAGATTTCCAATCCTATAAAAATGACCACTGCCGGACAGCATGAGTTCGCTTCAGGAGTCAGGCTTGAAGGTTTCTCTGCCATATTCGAAACAGTATTTACTCCAAAAGTGACTGAAGAAATTGTCTTTAAAGGCGGAGCGACCGGGTATTTTGAACTGCTGATAAATGGTGAATCCATACAACAGTACAGCAATTGGCGCACCCTGCCTTCAAGAATTCCCTACAAAGTAGAAGCAGGTAAAACATACAGGATTGAAATCCGGTATGCCCAGCAGAACAATTGGCAGGCCAACATCGAGTTTGACCTTGGTAAGGAAGTGGATGTCGATTATAGCGACCTGATCGACAAGCTGAAGGGGATTGATCTGGTCGTATTCGCGGGAGGACTTTCCGGTAAGCTGGAAGGTGAAGAGATGCCGGTATCGTACCCCGGGTTTAAAGGTGGCGACCGCACCAATATTGAGCTACCCCCGGTTCAGCGTAATTGTCTCAAGGCACTGAAAGAAGCCGGTAAAAAAATCATTTTTGTGAACTGTTCCGGTTCAGCAATCGCCCTGTCACCGGAAACCAAATCCTGTGATGCGATCCTGCAGGCCTGGTATGGGGGTGAATCAGGCGGGCAGGCAATTGCCGATGTCCTGTTCGGGGACTTCAATCCTTCCGGGAAGCTGCCTGTTACTTTCTACAAGGGTTCGGACCAGCTGAAGGATTTTGAAGATTACTCCATGAAAGGCCGGACCTACCGCTATATGTCCGATCCGCTATTCCCCTTTGGCTATGGCTTAAGCTATACTACTTTTGAGATGGGGCCGGGAAGCCTGAGCAGAAAGAGCATAAAGCCTGACGAAACCGTTCAAATAACCGTCCCAGTTGAAAATACGGGGACCATGGATGGAACCGAAGTGGTGCAGGTCTACATCCGGAAAGTGGATGATGTGGAGGGCCCGCTAAAAACCCTGAAGGCGTTTAAACGAGTTCAACTGGCCTCCGGGGAATCAAAACTCATCACCATTGATCTTCCTCCCACTTCCTTCGAATTTTATAACTGGGGCCAGCGAAAGATGATCGTCTCCCCGGGTGACTATGAGGTGTATTGCGGAAACAGCTCGGATGCAAAGGATCTGAAAATGACCAGGATCACAATACAATAGTTTTTTTGGTTCCGGACAATCCTTTAGGTCGTCATCTTAAATTCAAGGTTTTAAAAACGAAGTGTTCTCCGGCAATCAACAGGGTGTTCTCATTACCTGCGATTCCTGTCAGATCAACCCCTGCAACGGTCCTCAACTCATTGCACTGGGTACAGGAAGGGAGCACCATTATCTTTCCCTTATTGCATATGAGAAAGAACTGATCCCCCGGCTCATCAAAGAAGATATCATTTGGAATATCTGTCAGGAATCCATAATCCCCCTGGTCATCCTTATAAATCAGATGCCTTTCAGTCCATACTTCTCCAAGGTGAGAAAAAAACAGTACAGGTGAACCATCGCTTCTTATCCCTGCCACAGCAATCAGGTTTTCCGTAGCCAGTACTTTTGTGAAAGAACACTTACCATAGTAGTCTGAGTAGACACTGTTAAAATCAAAGATGTTCCAGCTCATACCGTTTTCTGACCTTATAATTTCGCCTTCATCAGTCACTCCGAAACATGCTGTTGCTCCTGCCGAGACGGATACAACATTTCCATTGACAGGGAGGCTTATCATGTGAAAGGGCCTGTTCAGATCACTCCATGCAATATTACCGCCATCAGCACCTGCTATGACCATTCCCTTGAACAGAGCAAGTGTATTCAGGTTCATACGTGTTCCGCTGTCCATCTTCTGCCATCTTCCTCCCTCTTTGGAAACCAGGATGGTACCGTGATTTCCGGCTGCAACAAGTGTCTGATTGTCTGAGAGCAGGGCATTGAAAACTTCACCGGGAAATTCCTCAGATCTTGTGATCTGTCCTGAACTGGATATCCATTCAATCCGGCCACCCGAGCCGGCTGCGAGAAAATCATTCTGATGTGCAATAACAACCCTGTATCCTTCATGCTCCTTTTCCTTCCATATCGTGTTCTGGCAAACAGAATGCTTCCCTTCCGGTTTTATCTCATGAAGGCCTTCGGAGAAGCTATTTATTCCCGGCGACAAAAGGAGAAAGGCGCCGAACAGAATATGAAGTTTAACGCTCAATACAACCACCTGGTTTTCTGGATAATATCGCGAAAAATAAGCTTAGCTTCGTACCTTTAAAACAAAAAACAATTCGAAAGGAAGATTTTAATGATCCTTTCATTTGATACCGGTGTTGGTGATCCTGAAATAATCATAGGAGACTTCAAAATCACCCTGTTCCGATCCAGGCATCTGCATCCCCGGTCTCCTGAAAAAGGCCGGTGTATCATCTTCCGATCCGTTACATACAATCACCCCTGCCTTTGCATCTTTAAGGAGGATGTCAATCGTCCCTATAGTGTTGAATGACTTCCCGTCTCTGGAATATGATCCCGTAATGGTCATCCTCTTCCTCTCCAGTTTCAGAATCAGTGATAAATCACGATCTGTAATCACATCGGCACTTCTCATATTGACGATCGAATAAGTATATCCATTATTTTCGATGATCATATCGAGAATGCCCCGGCGGGTTCTGAAAGAGAATGGATTGTTCCGGTAGACCAGTTTCACATAATTGTCATCATCCTGCCAGGCAATTATTCCTCCCTGCTCATTGGGGAAAGAAGGTTTTCTGGAGAAGGTTAATCCTGACACCAGGGTCCAATCCGTATTTGCACTCTGTAGCAGGATATTTTCCGCTGTATTGGAAGCACCGGAGATATCGCCCTTTTCTCCCTTTATAGTGAGAGAACCCGGAGCTTTTGAAAGGCTCCAGTTATTATTGTTCTCTCTGATCCAACTCCACTGACTGCCCAGTGTACTGCTCTTGAATTCGTCACTGACTGATTTGATTCCAAAATTGACCGCATAGACTTTCCTGTCTACTGTAATATCATCAATCAATGTAATGGTTGCAGTCCCCGGAACACCTTCTGCCTGGCTAATCTCTGCAGAAACAGCCTGATCAGCCGGGGTGGCACTTACCACAGGTGCCTGTGAGGTTATACGTTTTACAAGGTAACTGTACCCGGATAAAGAAGGATCAAAACCTGGAATAAGCTTATTGTCCACAGCAATGGAGACAGGGCTGAGATCAGGCATTATTTTTACAGGATAGCTGTCCGACACTGTGTTATTACCAATAGTGACATGGGCGGTTATGGTAGCCACACCCACACCATTTGCAGTCACCAGCCCTTCTTCATCCACAGAAGCCACCGAAGGGTTATTGCTGGAATATACAATGTTTGCCCTGGAAACATCATAAAAACTGTCATCGGTCATTGCAGCCGTCACACTGGTCCGGGCACTGGAACCATTTCTTAAAACAACCTTTCCGCAATCTGCAACAACTGTTTTTAAAACAGGGATAAATTCACCATTCATTGTAGCGGTCACGGACCCTCTTATATCTTTTGAAGACGAACCGACTTCAAACAGATATTTCCCCCGGTCGAAAGTGATTTTGTTCATATCCTGATCCCAGAACCAGAGATCGGCACAACTGATCTGAATATCCACTGTTTTTGTCTGGCCTTTGGCAATGGTTACCCTTTTAAAACCCTTCAGTCGCTTAACCGGTCTTTGTAATGATACCGGACTGTCAGGCGTACTCATATATACCTGGACGACTTCGTCACCATCAAAATCACCGGTATTTTTGACATCTACGCTTACCGTAAATTTATCCTGCGGAGTGATGGTGTTTTTGCTTATTCTGTAATGACTGTATTCAAAGCTGGTATAGGATAGTCCATATCCGAATTCATAAGACACCTCCTTGTCGAAATACCAGTAGGTACGGCCATTCTTATTGTCCTCCCCTCTGAGCGTATAATCTGTGATCTCAGGAAGATCGTTAACGGATCTATACCAGGTGGCATTCAGCTTTCCTCCGGGACTCACCTCGCCGAAAAGGATGCTGGCTATGGCATCCCCTTGTGCCTGACCGTTGTATCCGGTCCAGATAATACCGGGTATATTCTGAAGGTTTTTAAATTCTTCAACTTCTACACATCCCAGTGTCTGCATCACTACAATCGTTTTTGGATAGACAGCCGCCACCGCTTTAATAAGCTCGAGCTGGTTCCCAGGCAATAGCAGGGTGAGTCTGTCAGCTTCCTCGGTGGCCGTTTTTTCATCTGTTCCAACAAACACAACGGCTATATCGGCAGATGAGGCCAATGCAATAGTCTCTTCATCAATAGGCGCATCGGGAGAAGCCCTGTAAACCAGGTAGAGGGTCTGAGGATCGGTCAGCCCCAGTTTATTTACCTTCACTTTCATAAGAGAACCGGAACCATAAACGCCTCCTGCCTCCGCTCCTGCAGCTACAGTAGCATTTAGTGAGGTAAGCAGGTTCCCGTCCGGAGAACCGATCCTTACCTCAACAATGCCCCCGTCAATGGGAATGTTTAAATGGATCCCAATGGTATCCACATCGGTCAGGTCAATATCCTCGTAAGCTGTCCAGGATCCATCGTCAATCGTTCTAACCTGTTCAATATCTCCCATGCCGGAACCAACCGTTATCCCCCTGGATGATGCCCTGTACCTGGTAGCATCGAATTTGGAGATGGTGCCGTCGGATCTGTGTAATTCGAATCCGTCCACATAAAACAGGTTGCTCTTGTTAGCGGTGTTACCGCCGGAATTTTGTTTCACTTCTATGGATAATCCCTTCTCTGCAATATATCTTTTAATTCCGTCAAGTGGAGAAATCATATTCTCCTGCGAGGGCCTTCCTGAATAGGGTCCAAGCTCCACCTTATCTACCTGTGGCCCGATAAGGGCGATGGTTTTAATTGCAGCAGCCTCCAGGGGAAGCGCTTTGTTATTTGTTTCTGCGACCATCTCATTTTTCAGCAGAACAGGGGTTTTTGTGGCGATCTCCTTCGCAAGGGCCTTATTGGCGGGCGATCCTATTATATTGGGCTGAAATTGTGTGAAAGGAACCTTTTCGGGAGGATCAAATTCCCCGATTCTCATCCTGATGGTAAAAATGTTTAGAAGAGCCTTGTCCATATCCGCTTCCGTAATCAGACCTTTTTTCAAAGCCTCGAGGGCACTTGTCTGATAAACACTTCCACAGTCGGTATCTACCCCTGCCTTCAGCCCCAGTGCCGTGGCCTCTGCTGCTGTCTTCACATAATAGTGCCCCGTATAAATATCCTCAATTGCAGCGCAATCACCTGTAATATATCCCTTCATGCCATAGGTTCTTCTGGCAATGGTATCGAGATAGTATTTGCTTGCTGAAACCGGAACCCCGTTCACCGCATTATAGCAGGACATGATGGAAGGCAATTTATCTTTCTCAATCAGGTTCTTGTAGGGAGTCAGGTAAAACTCCCTCATATCCCTGGTATCCATATTGGAGCTGCTGACATGACGGTCAAATTCACTGTTGTTGGCAAAATAGTGTTTGCCACAGGGGACTGTTTTTAAATAACGGGCATCATTTCCCATCATCCCCCTGATAAAACCTCCGGCAATCTGTGATATCAGGAACGGATCCTCTCCGTAAGACTCCCCTGTCCTGCCCCACCTGGGATCACGGACGGGTTCCACCACCGGCGACCAGTAGGTAAGGCCAACGATTTTAGGAGAGTTGATGGCCCTGGCTTCATCCGAGATGGCAGTGGCTTCCCTCTGCATCAGATCCGGATCCCAGGCTGACCCAAGGGCCACACTGTTGGGAAATGAAGTAGGCGAACCTGCACCGGGACTTGGATTAAATCCCCCCATTACCCCGTGCAGGGCTTCACTCCAGACATTGAATGCGTTTATTCCCAGACGCGGAACTGCAGGCATGCTGTTGCCCAGAAGGCTTTCCTTTTCTTCCAGTGTAAGCCTCGAAATGAGGTCCGCAGCTCTTTCTTCAAATGAAAAGGCTGTGTTGAGGTATATGGGATGATGCAGAATCTTTCCTTCGAAGCCGCCCGGGCTGTTGGAGGATAGCAACAGGATGAATCCCAAAGCTATCGACAGAAAAATACCTGTTCTCAGTAAATTCCTTTTCATGGTGGAGATGTTTAGTTTAGTATGGCTGTTTCAACAGTTTATTTTACTCTTAAAGGTACTGACGTAAAAACGATTCACAAACTTTTTTCTTTGTGAAAAATGAACCGCCTTCCGGGCTTTGTCATATTCTGCACCTTCTGTTTCGATGCGTTTGTTTTTAGTATATTTGATCATAATACCAAACAAGAGCACTCAACTCGTCCGGCTTTTATGAAAATTACATTATACTCAACTGTTCTCTAAACCAATACATCCAAAATGCTCATGAAAAACTCAATGCTACTCCTGGCGGCTGTTTTACTCAGCAGTACTCTTTCAGCACAATTCAGGCAAGGCCCTGAATTGGAGCCACCTCCGGAAGGTTTTAAACCAGCCTCCACCAACACCTTTCTTGCACCCTATCCTGCAGTCAATTCACAAAGCCGTGAGGCCATCTTCAAAGTAGTGGCCCCGACGGCCCAGAATGTCCAGGTTGATCTTGCCGGCAAAAAATACGATATGATAAAAGACAATGAAGGGGTCTGGACCTGCACCTCAGATCCACAGGTAGTCGGATTCCACTACTATGCCATTCTTATTGATGGAGTTGCAGTGATGGACAGAAACACCAAAGCATTTTTTGGAAGCAACTGGGAGTCATCGGGAATCGAGATACCCGAAGGACCCGAAGGGGATTATTACCGGTTCAGTAAAAACATCCATCACGGGCAAATCCGTTCCATTTACTACTGGTCGGATATCAACGGACTCGAGCGGCATATCAATGTATATTTTCCTGCAGAATATGAGAAAAACCAAGATAAAAAGTATCCGGTGCTGTATCTGGTTCATGGCTGGGGGGAAGATGAAAACGGCTGGTCGAATCAGGGACACATGGCCAACATAATGGATGGTTTGATTGAATCGCAAGAAGCAGTGCCCATGATTGTGGTCATGCCCAGCGGTGATATTAAAACCAATTCAGATGTCCGGGAGGCATCGGGCAACATTTCTGATATCTATGCCAATGACCTGATTCCTTTCATTGATAAAACCTTTCGCACTTATACCGATAAAGAACACCGGGCAATGGCAGGTTTATCCAGAGGAGGATTTCAGACCTGTCTGACTGTTTCAGGCCATCAGGACACATTTGCATGGATGGGTACTTTCAGTGGATTATTTGTTCGCGGAGACGAAAGCATTGAAGATGCTTTTGATGGTTTATTCAAGGATGCTGAAGCATTTAACGAGCAAATGAACCTGTTTTTCATCAGCACCGGTACAGAAGAACGCAATCCCAGGGAATTGGTTGAAACCCTTAAGTCCCATGGCATTGATAACATCGTTTTCCACGAATCACAGGGCACTGCACATGAGTGGCTCACCTGGCGGAGAGCGCTTAAGGATTTTGCTCCAAGATTATTCAAATAAAAAAACCAGGTTCTATGAAGAATATAGCATACATATTATTGGCAACGCTGCTTGGGCTTACCACAGCATGTACAACACCTCAACCCGGACAGGTAAAGGTGGAAGGCGGATGGATACAGGGAACCGTTGAAAATGAACTAACAGTTTTCAAGGGGATCCCCTTTGCTGCTCCGCCAGTAGGTGAATTACGATGGAAGGCTCCTCAGCCGGTTCAGGAGTGGGAAGGGATCCTGGAAACAACAGCCTATGCTGCGGCTCCGATACAGGGCATGGCTCCTCCTTCCGGAAAAAGCGAGGACTGCCTGTACCTGAACGTTTGGACCCCTGCCACAGCGACAGATGAACCCCTGTCTGTCCTTGTTTGGATTTACGGTGGCGGATTCAGTATGGGAGCTACTTCCATACCGGTGCATACCGGTGAAAATCTGGCAAAAAAAGGAGTGATCGTGGTAAGCATCGCCTACCGTGTTGGTCCGCTGGGTTTCCTGGCACATCCTGAATTGACCGCTGAAAATCCCAAACAGGTTTCAGGCAATTATGGTTTACTGGATATGATTGCGGGTCTGGAATGGGTTCAGAAAAACATTGCGGCATTCGGTGGTGACCCTGGTAAAGTAACCATTTTTGGGGAATCTGCCGGAGGAATAGCCGTCAGCATGTTATGTGCTTCTCCACTGGCCAAAGGCCTCTTTCATGGAGCTATTTCACAAAGCGGCGGATCATTCGGTCCCCCGCGCCCCACCACCTATCCGGGTGAAAATCTGAAACGATTGAAAACAGCTGAACAGGACGGACTGGCCTATGCTGAAAGGGCCGGTGTCTCCTCCCTGGCTGAATTACGGGACATAGAAGCAGATTCGCTTCCCGGTGGATTTGGCATGGGCAGTGCTTGGCCCATCATTGACGGTTATGTGATCCCGGACGACCAGTACAAGCTCTATGAAGCCGGACAATATAACGATGTGCCGGTTTTGATCGGTTACAACTCCGATGAAGGACTCAGTTTTACCAGGGTAAATACACCTGAAGAATACGTCGAAGGGGTTGAGGAACGTTATGGGAAATTTGCTGAAGCATTGGTGGAAGCTTACCCGCCGGGTTTGGATAACGTCCCCAAAACAGCCCGCGATCTGGCCCGTGATGCGGCTTTTGGATGGCACACCTGGATATGGGCACGCCTTCAATCCCAGACCGGAAAATCAAAAGTATATTATTATTATTTCGATCAGCACCCCGATTATCCGGAAGATTCGCCACAGTACGGACATGGCTCACCTCACGGACAGGATGTTGCATATGTTTTTCTGCACCTGGAACCGTCAGATCCGAAAACCTCACCATCCGATCTTGAGATTTCGGAAGCTATGGCAACCTATTGGACCAACTTTGCCAAATATGGCGATCCCAACGGAGAGAGCGTTCCTGAATGGCCTGCTTTCAGTGTTGCCAATCCTGAGGTCATGTACCTGGGTCCCACTCCGCATCTAGGACCGGTTCCAAGCGCCACGTCGCTGGAAGTGCTTGATGACTACTTCGAATGGAGGCGAAGCCCGGAAGGGGAAGCATGGGCAAAATAAGCATTTACAAAAGAAAAATTGATTGTATTTCATACGCTGCAAATCTGAAAAAACTCAATAAAATGAAAACAAACAGGAGACAATTCTTCCACGGCCTGGGAGCCGGGGCTGCCGGGCTAAGCATGCTTTCCCCGCTGACTTTAACCTCATGTGATTCAACTGTTGATGATGGAATGAAAGATGAAGACGGCCAAATTATTTTTATCGGGGATAACATTGCGTTGGCGGATACAACAAACGGGAAAGTCCGTGGATTTATCCATAAAGACATTTATAATTTCCTGGGTATTCCTTATGGGGCAAATACCACCGGTAAGAACAGGTTCATGCCACCGCAGAAGCCGGAACCATGGACGGATATCTACCCGGCCGTTTACTGGCCCAATGCAGCGCCCCAGCTGCTGGAAAACTTCTATGCCAACCGCTACCTTGCATTTACCGACTACTGGCATTATGACGATGTAAGCGAAAATTGTCTGGGGATCAACGTCTGGACTCCGGGTTATAGCGACAATACCAAGCGGCCGGTGATGCTATGGATACACGGGGGAGGATATACAAGCGGAAACTCCATTGAGCATCCGGAATATCATGGGGAAAACATGAGCCGGAGGGGAGATATTGTCTTCTGCTCACTAAACCACCGGCTTGGTCCCCTGGGTTTTGCGGATTTTGCCGGGGTCGGGGGTGAAAAATACGCCGCATCAGGGAATGTGGGCATGCTGGACATTGTTGCAGCTCTGGAATGGATACGGGATAACATCTCTAATTTTGGTGGGGATCCTGAGAATGTGACCATCATGGGGCAGTCTGGTGGCGGAGCAAAAGTGTGTACGCTCACCGCCATGCCTTCAGCCAAAGGATTATTCCATAAAGCGGTGGCCCTGAGCGGGACCTCGCTGAATGCTGTTGACAAGGATTATTCCGAAAAACTCGGCTCCTATATACTTAAAGAGGCGGGGTTACCGGTATCCCAGATTGATAAGCTGCAGGAAATGCCATGGCGGGATTACTACGTCCTCGCCAACAGCGCCCGAAGGAATTTGCAGCAGGAAATGAATGTATCCGGATTCCGGGGAGGATTTGGCCCAGTAGCCGATGGGGTAAGCATCCCGGAGCAACCCTATTTTTCTGGTGATCTGTCTACGGATGTTCCCATGATATTTTGCAGTACTTTTTATGAAAGATCGCCCAGTGCATTTGACTCGTCCCTTGAAGAGATCACTTTAGATAAGGCAAAAGAGCTCACCGCTACGATCAGAGGGTTTGGAGGTTCACTGGCCGAAAAGGGTCCCAAGGTGATTAATGCTTATGCGAAAAGCTTCCCTGACAAAAAGCCTATTGAGATCCTGGCCATGGCGATCAGCAACAGGCAGAACACCATTCAAACCATCGATGCCAAGTCCGCTCAGAAGGCACCTGCTTACCTGGCCTGGTTTGGTTGGAACACACCCATGTTTGACGGCAGACTGAGAGCCTTCCACACCATGGATATTTCCTTCTGGTATTTCAACACGGACGTTCAGATCTCTCACACAGGGGGTGGATCCAGGCCTAGAAAACTGGCGGCAATGATGTCCGATTCCATGGTGCAGTTTATGAAAACGGGGGATCCCAACGGAGGTGGACTGCCTGAGTGGCCGGCATACACAACAGAAAAGGGAGAGACCATGATCCTGGATGATGTATGTGAAGTGCAAAACGATCCGGACCGGGAAGCAAGAAAATCGCTGTAACTATGGCTTCATAGGAGTATGATCCGGCGATTCCCGCATTTCCCGGACATATTTACCGATATTGGTCACATTGTCGATCCAGATGCCATTGGAGGGATCCGAGGCGTACCGGCAGATGGAATCGATGGTAGGAAGAAGTGAGGTTTGTTGGCCTCCTTCATTCATTTCGTGACCTGCAAAGATCAGCCAGGCTCCCTGGTTTCTGGTTTCTTTGATCAGCTGAAGTGCTTCCTGAAAGGATTTTCCATCCAGTTCTGTCCCATTGAGCCTGGCCAGGTCGCAATAAACAGGATCGTTGGGCCCTTCGTTCATCCAGTTCCTGCCGGTTTCGAACCGCTCTACCACCAGCGGCACATAACTTTTTGTATCCACACCCCTGCCCACAAATGTCTGGCCACAGGAATAGGCAAAGGCCGAGGGCCAGATCCCCAGCACTTCATGGATGAGCACACTGGCTGAATCGAGCTCCTTCGCCATCTTCTCCAGGGTATACTCTTCCAGGGCCTTATCCCTGGCCCAGGGAAAATTCCCGGAGCAGGGATGCACCAGGGTATGGTTTCCGATTTCATGTCCGGCACCTACTGCATTTTCCCAGTCCTTCACTCTTTCAATCATGGCACCGGGAGATACATAGAAGGTGCCTGAAACATGGTAGCGGTTCAATAAAGGTATCCCTTTGTCCACCTGGCTGTAACGGGCATCGTCAAAGCTCAGGCTGAGGGCCATCTTTTTGCCATCGGGCCAATGGAAAACAGTGCCGGAAGAATCGTTGTTCAGGTTATTATCCTGCGCCTGGACCAGGTTTAGAATAAGTGTCAGGCTGGAAACAATACATATGAATCTTCTCATGGCATCGGGATATTAACATCCATTAAAGTTAAGTATTTTGGACGCAATTGGCTCATCTCGGACATGCAATGACCCCTTTTGCAAAAACACAGTATATTATCTAGCTTTGTTATACGATGAATCCCGTCCTCCTATTGAATCCAAATCAGGTTTGATTAAACTTTATGTCCCATTGAAAATCTAAACCTCAGTATAAAAGTACTTACCAAAACTAAATATATGAAATCTACCCATCTTTTAGGTGTCGTATTTATTGCAGCTTTGCTGGGAGCCTGCTCAGAAAAAAAGGTGACTTCTTCAGCCTTGCTTCAGCACGAACAACAGATCGACAGCCTTATCATGCAAATGACGCTGGAAGAAAAAATCAATATGCTGCACGCGAAACACATGTTTGTTTCCGCCAGTGTGGAACGGCTGGGCATTGCCGATATGATCTATGCCGATGGTCCGTTTGGGATTCGTGAAGAAATGCAACCGGATGGCTGGATGCCCCTGGGTTGGGAAACGGATAAAGCCACCTTTTTCCCCACGGGGTCGGCCCTGGCTGCCACCTGGAGCCCCGAACTGGCCTATGCATATGGCACCGGGATGGCCAGAGAAGGCCGTTTAAGGGGAAAAGATATGCTTCTCGGACCAGCTATTAATATCCAGCGGATACCCACCGGTGGACGTACCTATGAATATTTAAGTGAAGATCCCTTTCTTAGTTCAAGGCTTTCTGTAGGCTATACAAAAGGGGTTCAGGACAACGGCATGGCCACCTGTTTGAAGCACTATGCCCTGAATAACCAGGAGAACAACCGTGGAAGGGTCAATGTGATCGTAGGCGAGCGTGCCATGCGCGAAATTTACCTTCCACCGTTTAAAGCCGCTGTTGTTGAGGCAGATGCCTTTGGAGTTATGGCGGCCTATAACAAAGTTGATGGATGGTGGTGCGCTGAGAATGATATGCTCCTGAATAAAATACTACGCGATGAATGGGGATTTAAAGGAATGGTTATTTCAGACTGGGGCGGGACACACAGCACCGTGGATGCGGTAACGAACGGACTGAATGTTGAAATGCCGGGTCAAAGATATCTGGGGGAAGCCCTGATCGATACTGTGCATGCAGGAGCGGTTCCGGAAGATATTATCAACCAACGCGTCCGTGAAATTCTCCGGGTAAGACTGGCTGTGGAACCCGTACCGGCCGACCAGGCCAACAAAGAGGTTACTTCCCAGCCGCCCCAGCAGGAAATTGCTTACCAGGTTGCCTCAAAATCCATCGTTCTGTTGAAGAATGAAGGCGTTCTTCCTTTAGATCTCAGTGAGAAACCGGTTATTGCCGTTATAGGAGCCAATGCCGTACAAACCATGGGATTGGGAGGAATGGGAGCCGGCGTGAAAACCCTCTATGAAGTGACCCCTCTGGAAGGATTAAAGAACCGGATCGGGGACCAGGCTGACCTTGTCTATGCCCAGGGATACGACCCGTTTGTTTTCAGTTTTGCACGTATGTTCAGAAGAAGGAATCAGACACCGGAAGAAATTGAAAAAGAGGAACGTGAAAAAGAAGAACTGGCAATAAAACTGACAAAGGAAGCAGTTGAAACAGCTACCAGGGCAGATATGGTTCTTTTCATAGGCGGCGATAACCGGGCAGTTGAAACCGAAGGAAGCGACCGCATGAATATGAAGCTTCCATCTGGTCAGGATGATCTGATTCAGGCAATTGCCGCGGTAAATCCAAACATAGTAACTGTACTGGTTAGCGGAGCGCCTAACGACCTGAATGTGGTGAAACCCATTTCAAAAGCATTATTGATTTCGTGGTTTAATGGTACCGAGGGAGGAAATGCACTTGCCGATGTCCTTTTGGGGAACATCTCGCCAAGCGGGCGCCTGCCTTTTACCATTCCCATCAAACTGGAAGATTCACCTGCTTATGCACTGGGTAACTATCCGCAGGGAAGGAGAGGTGCCGATGTGTTTGCCGATCTTGTTACAGAGAGCAGACCGGGAGAAAAATCCACAACGGATACAACGGAAAAGAGATTGAATGAGGATCCCAATACGGCCTATTATTCGGAGGAATCCCTGGTAGGTTATCGCTGGTTCGATACAAAGAACCTACCGGTCATGTATCCATTTGGTTATGGCCTTACTTACACCACGTTTGAATATTCGGACCTGAAAACCAATAAAGGATCGTACAGGGAAAATGATGTGATCAAGGTCGATTTCCTTCTGGAAAATACAGGGACCACGGCAGCCGATGAAGTAGTCCAGGCTTATGTCCACCGTATCAATCCATCAGTAGAATGGCCCTATAAAGAACTCAAGGCATTCTCACGTGTGCCTCTCTATCCCGGTGAAAGCAAAAGAGTTCAACTGGAAATTCCGGTGCAGAACCTTCAATACTGGAATGAAACAACCCAGGCCTGGGAGGATGACCCATGCAATATCGAAATACAGGTGGGAGCTTCCGCCGGGGAGTTAAAGTTGAAGAAAGAGGTCGTGCTGAAGTAATTTACAGCCCGATCAGGTATCTAAATGAAAGAGCACCAACATCACATAAATCTTTAACCTGAATAAACGATGAAAAAACAACTCCTGTTTCTATGCTTCCTTCTGGGAATATCCGCAGTGAACGCGCAACAGGCGCATGTGAACCTGGTTTGGGCACCTCAAAGAAATGTCGAGGGATTGACCCCCTTTATGGCCAGAACCATTTCACCTGAGGTCCTTGATGATCACACCGTTACATTCAGAGTGAATGCTCCTGAATCAAAAGAGATCTCGCTTTCCGGTTCCATTCTCCTGGGCTTGAAAAGTGATCAGCCGATTCCTTTCACCAAAGGTGAAGATGGCGTGTGGAGCCTGACAGTAGGCCCGATGACACCGGAAATCTATTACTACAAACTGCTTATCGATGGAGTTAGCGTGGTCGATCCTTCCAATACACTCACTGGATTTGCCAATCAACCCGGATTCAGCATCCTGGTGGTGCACGGAGATGGCCCGGCCTGGTATGATGCCCGGAATGTACCGCATGGAACGGTTACGCGTCACATCTATCATTCCGATGTAACCGGAGGTGAACGGGATATGTATGTGTATACACCGCCTGGTTATGATCCTGCCCGGAAATACCCGGTCCTTTACCTGGTAGGCGGTTCGGGAGAGGTAGCTTTGACCTGGAGCCTTTTCGGAAGAGTGAATTTCATTGAAGACAACCTGATTGACGAAGGGAAGGCGCTTCCCATGATCATTGCCATGCCCAACAACCAGATGGTACACCGCATGGATCCGGATCATACAGCAAAGAGCTTTCCCGGGTTTAATGACGAGATGCTGAAGGAGGTGATCCCGCTGGTGGAATCTAACTACAGTGTGAAAGCCGATAAACATCATCGCGCTATCGCCGGTTTGTCAATGGGTGGGAGGCATGCGCAGATCATAGGTCTGAATAATCTGGATGTTTTCGGATCCATCGGGATCTTAAGCGCCGGAGAATCATTCGACCTGATGCCTGGAGTACTGGATGACCCGGACTTGAATGACAAGATCGATTACCTGTTTGTCGGGGCAGGCACCTACGAAACCAGGCCCGGTTCCAGACAGGAGCTGTTACACCGGCAGTTTGAGGAAAAGAATATTGAACATGAGTACTACATAGGCGGTGACGGGGCCCATGATTTTGTTACCTGGAGACACCTTTTATACTACAGATTCCTGCCCGAATTATGGCAGACTACCCAATAGCTCAAACAATTATTAACCAGTCGTTCAATTAAAAAGATATATTATCATGAAACGAGTAACTACCATATTGTTGTCTGTAATTGCACTGATTCTTCTATTTAATCCGGTCACGCTCTATGCACAAAAATACAGGCCGGGACCGCAGGATATGACCTTCTTCTCCTCTGTGGACGAGAGCAATCAACCCTATGCTATTTATATCCCCGAGAATTTTGATGAGTCTAAAGAATACCCGCTGGTGGTATTTCTTCATGGTGCGTTCTCCAATCACCGCCTGGGATTGCGGCGTGCTTTTGGTGAAGGAAATAAACAGGGCCCTGCATTTGGAACTCCCGGATTCGTCCCTCCTGAAACAGACCTGGAAGTGACGCGCTTCTACCCTGAACTGAAACCGGTGGATTATATAGTTGCCGCACCCTTTGCCCGTGGAACAGCAGGTTACCAGGGAATACCGGAACAGGACATATTTGATATGCTGGCAGACATTAAAAGCAAATTCTCCATTGATGAAGACAGGATGTACCTCACCGGTCTGTCCATGGGAGGCGGAGGCACCCTGTGGGTCGGGCTTACACGTCCTGACCTTTGGGCTGCCATAGCTCCCGTTTGCCCTGCACCCCCCGAAGAGACAAATATCCTGGCAGGCAATGCATTGAATGTTCCCGTTCACCTTTTTGTGGGGGACCGCGACGGGCTCATGGCCACTGCAAACGAATGGGAAGAAAAATTCAAAGCCAACAATGTGGATGTGGAATACATCATTTATCCGGGAATTGCCCATAATAGCTGGGAATATGCTTACAAGGACGGCTTTATCTTCGAATGGTTTTCACAATTCACGCGTGATCCATTTCCTGCACGGGTTAATTTCACAACAAGCAGGTTTAAATACAACAAGGCTTACTGGGTGACATTTGATAATCTGACCCCCGGCATGGAAACATCCATTGATGCAAAATTCTCAGGTAAGAACAAAATCGACATTACCACTTCAAATCTCCTGGCTTTCACCCTGAATCTTGAAGGGCATCCACAATTCGAAGCAAAATCAAAGGTCAGTGTGACCATTGACGGTAAATCCTTTAGCGTCAAATCTCCCGATGCGGTCTCTTTCTCCATGGAAAACGGCGCCTGGAAGAGTAAAAAATTTACCCCCGGATTGTTCTCCAAACAGCCCGGAGCGGAAGGTCCGCTTTCTGATGCGATTAGCAGTAACCATATCTATGTTTACGGTACGCAGGGCGATCCCTCCCGGGAAGAATTGCAGGCCAGGCAGGCGGTTGCAAGTCAGGCTGCTGACTGGGCTTTTGACAGGGGATTTGCCGGACGGGTAATGATCTTTCCCAGGTCGCTTTCAGATAACGGTGTCAGGCAAAGCGATATCGAAACCTCCAGCCTGGTGCTGTTCGGGACTGCTGCAACAAATAGCTGGATCAACAAATATGCTGACAGGCTGCCTATTCAGCTGAATGAAGATGCGAAAGGGTACGGGCTCGTGTATATCTACCCCATGAATGGCCACTATATATTGATCAATTCAGGTCTGCCCTGGTGGACCCCGCCTGCCTCATCAGAAGGTCAGAGAGGGGGCATCAGCATGCTTGCAGGCAAAGGAAGCGCACTGAATGCATTCCCTGATTTCATTCTTTTTAAGGGCACCCCTGACAACGTGATCAGTAAAGGCTATTTTGACAATAACTGGGAAATCCCTGAACCGGAAGCGACAAAACTGAAAGCATCCGGAGTCGTTCAACTGAAATAGAGCGAATATATCCTTTATCCAACCGGTCGGACTTCAGGCTGATTTCAAACATCAGCCTGACTAAATACTTTACTTTCAATTAAGGGTAATATTAATTATCATACTACTAAACTCTTGATAATTATTGGTATTCGATATCAATTTATTACTTTTGTTGCGATAATTATTATAATCCGAAACAGATGGGGAAATTAATGCCACTGGATCTTCTGTCAAGCATTAAAGGTGCCAGTTCGTCAGAAGCCGTGACCGAACTGTTCAGTGTGATCAAAAAGGCAGTTCCGGAGAACACCAAAGAGGGTACACAACAACCTGAAAAGGAGAGTGTTATATCGGTTGAGAATCTGAGAAGCGATGAAGTCAAGGAGTGTCCGGAAATTGAAAAAGAGATTATCAGGGCTAATTTTCCCAAAGAGAAGAATGGTTATCTGGTTGTTCCAAAAGTGATTGACGATTGACCCATGGAATCAGAGATACGAAAAATACATAAGCAGCTCAGAAGTGGCAGCATATCGTGTACCGGACTGGTGAACCAGAAAATAAAAGAACTGGAGGAAAGTCCGAACAATACGGCCAACTATCTTCTTGCTGAATATGCATTGGAACGTGCAGCGAAAGTGGACAGGAAGTTAAGTGAAGGCGAAAAGATCGGATTACTGGAAGGGATTCCCTTCGGAGTTAAGGATGTTTATCTGCTTCAGGGCTGTAACGCTTCCGGGAGTTCTGCAATTCTTAAAGGTTATATAGCCCCTTATACTGCTACAGCCATTCAAAAACTGATGGATGCGGGTGCTATCCCTGTGGTTAAGGAGAATTGTGACAGTTTCGGACATGGCAGCAGCAACGAAAACAGTGCATTCGGTCCGGCCAGGAACGCCCTGAACGAAGATCTTGTTCCGGGCGGATCAAGCGGGGGTAGTGCTGTGAATGTAGCAAAGGGACATACGGTGTTTTCAATCGGTGGTGATACCGGGGGATCGATCAGGCAGCCTGCAGGTTTCAACAGGGTATATGGTTTAAAACCCACCTATGGCAGGATCTCCAGGTACGGGCTGATGGCCTATGCCTCTTCCACAGATTGCGTGGGACCCATATCAAAAAGCCTGGAGGATATCCGGCTGCTTTTGAACACGATGAGCGGCCCGGACGGCCACGATCAGACCACCATCGCAAGCTCCGGCATACCCGCAGATATATTCAGTGAAGAGTTTCCTGGAAAAGGATTTAAGCTGGGGTATTATAAAAGTTTCATTGAGAACGAGCACCTGGACCCGGGGATCAGAAAGAATTTTCTGGAACTTATCATTCGATTGAAACAACAAGGGTTGCGAGTCAAGCAAATGGACTTTTTCAACACCGATGTCCTGGTTTCTACTTATTATACCCTGGCTATGGCCGAAACGGCCTCCAACCTGGCGCGGCTCGACGGCATGAATTATGGTGAAAGAATGACAGCTGATACCTTGAAAGAGGGGTATGCCTTAACCAGGTCCGTCCATTTTACTGAAGAGACCAAACGAAGAATTGTCGGGGGAAACCAGGTATTGTCCCTGGGACATGCAGAAGAAATATATCTGAAAGCAAGGGCCTTGAGAAGTCAGATCACCGGCGCCTTCAACAGGGATTTCAAGGAGGTGGACCTGATCATTTCACCGGTATCGCCGGGCCCTCCGCCAAAAATTGGATCCAGCCTGGATCATCCTCTGGAGATGTATCTGTCCGATGCCTATACAGTTGGGTTCAGCCTGGGAGGATTACCCACCTTAACCTCCCCGGTAGGCACTGAAACAGGTATACAGATTACAGCCCCGAAAAACCAGGAGCAGGTCATTTTTAAGTTTGCAAAATACCTTACAGGAATCATTTGATGGAGCAAAACCACATATCGGAAACGCTTGACCAGCTCGGACTGGAAGTGGTGATCGGCCTGGAAACACACATCAGGCTGAACACAGCAACGAAGTTGTTTTGTTCCTGTGCCAATGAGGAAACCGAACATCCTAATCAGCATATCTGCCCGGTTTGCACAGGACAGATGGGTGTTCTTCCGGCTGTTAACAAAGAAGCCATCCGTAAAGCAGTCCTTTTCGGGAAAGCGGTCAACTCCAGCATGAGCAACACGATCATTTGCTGGGACAGGAAACACTATGAATATCCCGACCTGCCCAAGAACTTTCAGCTGACTCAGTTTCAAAAACCAATTATTCCAGACGGAAGAGTGGAGTGCTACAGGAATGACGGTACAACCTTTACGGTTGAACTCGAGCAGGTTCACATTGAGGAAGATGCTGCCAAGCTGATGCACGAACGCAACCAGTCCCTCGTTGATTTCAATAAATCAGGGGTCCCCCTGATCGAGGTGGTTACCAAACCCTGTATCCATCATATACAGGATGCTGCAACCTATGCCCAGAATCTTCAACGTATTGTTCAGAATTTAAGGATCTCGGAAGCGAACCTGGAAAAAGGTGAATTCAAATCGGATGTGAGTGTCTCTCTTCGCAGGAAAGGGACAGATGACCTGAATCCACGTGCTGAAATCAAGAACCTTAACTCCTTTAAGTTCATGATGGAAGCAGTTATTGAAGAGGTATCGAAACAACTTGATTATTATACCAAACATAATAGTCCGAGACCTGACCAGACAACTGTGTTGTTTGATGCTGATCTGAAACAGACCAAGATCATGCGAAAAAAGGAATTTGCTGCGGATTACAGGTTTGCCCAGGAACCGGATATCCCGTTTGTCAACATCAAAGCGCTTGTTGAGGAAATAAACGTTGAAAGCAATCTGCTTCCTTTCCAGGTTGAATCGATTCTGATCAAGGGAGGAGTGCTTCCCCAGGATGCCAAGTTTTTCACTTCAGATCCGTTACGGTCAAATGTTCTGCTGAGTATAAACAAGGAACTCAATAACCCTCTTTTTGTTGCCAGGGCATTGACCAACAACCTGAAACCGGAAGATTATCAGAAAGTCAGCAGCATCCCTGATTTCATCGAGATTTTCTCGTTGTTCGATAAGGAAAGGATATCGCAGATCCTCTTTCAAAAAGCGATCCTTGAATTATTGAACGATAAAGAATTTGACTACAAAACATATTTTATAGAGAATACCATTTCAGAAGAGAAGATCGATTCGTGCATAGAGGAAGTCATTGCTGAAAATCCTGATGTGGCCCGGGATATCGTGGAAGGCAGTATTAACAAGGCAGGGATACTGGTTGGGAAAGTACTTTCGAAAACCGGAAAGGGAGCTCCGGGGAAAATGATCCGGGAAAAACTGATGCGCAAATTGAGTGTGAACGGATCTGCCACCACTGCACCCTCCGGGGACCAGGATCAAGAGCCCGGCATTAAAAAAGAGACAGGGGAAAATATTGGAACCGCAGCAGGAACTTCAGAGATCATTATTGAGAACAAATACAGGTCGCATTACATTACTGATCTCTCAAGGGATAATTTATCCGAAACAGTGACACTTGCGGGCTGGGTATCAAGTGTGCGGGATCATGGAGAACTTGTTTTCATTGACCTGCGCGATTCCAGCTATGAGATATTCCAGGTCAGGTTAAACAGGGAGAATTTCCCTGACCTGGATGAGCTGGCAAAAATAAACCCGGAATCAGTGATCATGGTAACCGGTAAAATAATCAACCGAAGCGATGATGATTATAATCCGGGGATCAGAACAGGGACCCTTGAACTGGACACCAGTAAGCTGCATATATTGAATATGGCGAAAACGCTGCCATTTGAGATCAGAAGAGCTTCAAAATCATCTGAGAATGTCCGGTTTAAATACAAATTCCTGGACCACCGGAATCCTGATATAAGAAAGACAATCATCAACCGGCATAAAGTGATCAAACTCATCAGGGATGTCTTAAGTCAGCAGGATTTCATTGAAATAGAGACACCCATCCTGAGTTCCGGCACCGATGAGGGAGCGCGCGAATTTATTGTTCCAAGCCGCAAGTTCCCCGGGAAATTCTACACCCTGCCACAGGCACCGCAACAGTTCAAACAGTTTTTGATGGTAGGTGGATTTGATAAGTATTTTCAAATTGCCCGCTGCTTCAGGGACGAAGATACAAGAGGTGACAGGCAACCCGAGTTTACACAGCTGGATATAGAGATGGCCTATGTGGGCATGAATGATATCATGGAGGTAAATACCCATTTATTTAATGAAATTGTCAACAGGATCTATGGAAACAGCTGGAAGCTTTTTCCCTTTAAAGTACTCACCTATGCCGAGGTGATGGAAAAATATGGGACGGACCGGCCCGACCTGCGCTTTGGCCTTGAAATGGAAGATATTACCGATATCGTAAAAGAGACCTCGTTCCAGGTATTCACCAAACCCATAGATGAAGGCGGAATTGTCAAATGCATCAAGGTCGGAGGTCATTTATCCCAAAAACGTTTGACAAAAGGTCAGATTGAACGTTTAACCTCCATTGCACAGGAAAACGGACTGGGGGGACTGGCCTATATCATTGTCAACGAAAATGAACTGCAGTCCCCTATCATCAAATATCTTGGGGAAGAAATCGCTGACAGGATTATCAGCAGGGTTAAGGCTGTACCAGGGGACATTGTCTTTTTCTCAGCAGCCGATCAGAAAACGGCCAATAAGGCCCTTGATGAGGTCCGCCAGGAGCTGGGGAAAATGCTCAACCTCATCAAGCACAATGAACTGCACCCCGCATGGGTCATTGACTTTCCTCTTTTTGAAAAGACAGAAGATGGAGGGTGGACCTTTTCACACAATCCATTCTCCATGCCGAAAAAGGAGTTTCTGCAGGATCACCTGGAAGGAAAGAATATAGGTAGTATTATATCACAGCAATATGATATGGTGCTGAATGGAAATGAAATAGGGGGAGGTTCAGTGCGGGCCCACAAAGATGTCATTCTTGAAGCAACCTACAAGAATATGGGGTACGATAGTGATAATATGAGAAAAAGTGTGGGCCATATGCTGGATGCCTTTCAATACGGGGCACCCCCTCACGGAGGTATTGCGTGGGGTATCGACCGGTTGATCATGATCCTGGAGAAGAAATCCTCCATCAGGGACGTGATGGCATTCCCCAAGACCGGTTCAGGGGAGGACCTGATGTTCGGCAGCCCGTCAACACTGCCTGAAAAGAAAATAAGTGAAGCCAATATACAGCTGTCCGACAAGCACAAAAAGAAGGAATCCTGAGGCTATTCGAAATTTAACCAGTCGATTTCTACCGCCGATTGATCTTCCGGCATTACAAATAGGTTGTGTATCCCCGGTATGAATGAAAACACCGCTGCGGAAACGGTTTTCCACTGACCACCCCCGGGAACAATCACTTCAGCCAGCACTGGCCCTTTCAGGCTGTTGATGCTTATTTGCACAGTACCGCCGGTTTCAGACATCGTTTTCACATGTGTTGTTTTTAACTCCTTGGTCCCAAAATCAACGCTGTTGTATTGTATCCAGGCATCTTTGCTGTTAAATATGGTCTTCCAGCCTTCAGACCGGTTCACTGTATCCTGTTCATCCAGGAATTCAATGGATACACCCTGGTCGCTTTTCATACTGTATCGGTCCATTTGTATCTTTTTTGTGGCCTTTGTCAGGCCCACTCCACGTAAGGTGGGGATTACCTTTTGAATAGTGCCGTCTTCATTGAAGAATAGACTGTCCACCCTGATGGATCTGCTTTTGTCGAAATTGGGGGACAGGTCATTATGATGATAGAACAAATACCACTGCCCCTTGAATTCAATGACAGACTGGTGGTTCGTCCAGCATCCCGTGGGTGATTCGTCCATGATGACACCGGTTACCTTAAACGGTCCCAGTGGATTATCCCCCACCGCATATTCAAGCCTTTCGGTTCTGTTCTCAACATGGGGATACGTTAAATAATAGAGACCGTTTCGCTCAAATAAATAGGGCCCTTCTTTAAGTCCTTCAGCGGGAAGATCTCCGAGTATGACAGGCTCCGAATCCAGTTCAACCATGTTTACCTTCAGCCTGGCTGCAAAGATGTTGCCGATCGCCCAGTACAGATAAGCCTGGCCATCATTATCGATAAATACATTCGGATCTATACCGTGAACATTCTCAATGGGCCCATCCTCAGGTTTATAGGGGCCCTCCGGTTTATCTGCGATCGCTACTCCTATACCAAAACCCCGCCCATATTTAACCGTATCCCCTACAAAAGTGGGGAAATAGAAGTAATATTTTCCATTTCTGAATATACAATCCGGTGCCCACATGCTATAGCCCTCCGGATTAGCCCATGCCACATTCTTCTGGTCCACAATAACACCATGATCCGTCCAGTCGGTCAGATTCGGGGATGAAAAGACATGATAGTCTTCCATACAGAACCAGCCGAAACGGCCGTGGTCCTCTGTGTATGGGATATCATGCGATGGAAACACATAGACCCGGTCACCAAATACCCTGGCTGACGGATCCGCAGTGAATTGATCCATAATAAATGTGTTCTGAGCGATGGTCATATTTGCACTCAAAAGTGTGAACGGCAGTACAAGCAGGCAGAGGATAATCCTTTTCATTTTTGTGGATTTAAAAGTCTGATAGAAAACTCCACCAGACTATCTGGTTTGACCTAAATTTAACTCTTTTTCTTTTACCCGGGAGCTGTATGCTGTTGCCACCCATCCTGTGTACAGGCATTTGATCCTCTCTTTTTGACCGCCGGTAATCTTAAAATTTCATTACATCTGCATTGATGCGAGATTTGTAATGAAATCAACTGCATCAGGCCATGAAAAATATATCTCTTGTTCTTCTTTTCGTGGTTCAATTTTTCACTCTGTACTGTCAGACAACAATCAGCGGAAGGATTGCCGGTATAAACGGGGAAGCGGTACCCGGGGCCAATATCTATTTCGAAGGAACTTTTGAAGGAACCACATCCGATACTCTGGGTCATTACAAGCTAACCACAACCATGAGCGGAGAACAGATCCTTATCGTCAGTTTTATTGGATTTGAAACATATTACCACCAGGTGGAACTAACTGGTGATTTGCTTAACATGGATTTCACCCTTAGAGAAATAAAAAAAGACCTGGGTGAGGTCGTGATAACGGTGGGTACCTTTTCAGCAGGGGATGAGAGCAAATCGGCTGTATTAAGTACCCTTGATATGGCTACCGGCTCGGGGGGATTCGGTGATATTAGCAGCGCCGTCTCTTCACTGCCCGGCACCAGTAATGCCGGGGAAGAGGGAGGCCTGATGGTACGGGGAGGTGAGCGATATGAGACAGCCACCATCATCGACGGGATGGCAGCCAGTGATGCATTTACGGCCAAGATGCCCAACGTTCCGGTGCGGGGCAGGTTCTCTCCCATGCTTTTCAGGGGCACCGTATTCAGCACGGGGGGATATTCAGCTGAATATGGACAGGCCATGTCATCTCTTCTCATCCTCAACTCTATTGCCATGCCAAAAAAAGATGAATTGTTCTTTATGGCGCATACCTCCGGATTGTATTTCTCAACTACAAAGAAATGGGACCGTACTGCATTTTCGACCTCAACGGGATATAACAATATGGGTCTGTTGTACAAACTCGTTAATCCCAATATCAAATGGCAAAAAATTCCGGTAAGCATAAGTGAGAACCTGGTGTTCCGCCAGAAGATCGGCAGCAATGGAATGTTAAAAGCCATGGGGGCTTATGGGTATGATAACAGTGCCATTTACTACAGAGACCTGAACAGAGACAGGGATGTAGTGTATGCCCTGAAGAACCACAACTATTTTGCTCTGGTCACCTACACGGACCAGCTAGGTGAAAAGTGGATCCTCCATTCGGGTATCACCCTGGGAAGCGATCAGGTCAGGATCAATATTCAGGATACAGCCAGCTATGAAAAATTCAAAAAGAGTACCGAGCTGAAACTCTCCTTTTCCGGCCCTGTTTCGGAAAGCATTCACCTGAACCTGGGGGCCAGCCTGTTTTTAAAGAAACTTGACCATTCCTTTACTACACAGGAGGATGATGGGCTGTTCAATGCTGATTTCCTGAGTCCCATAGGAGCCGTCTTTGCAGAAGCTGAAATCAATTTAAGCAAACGAATTTCTTCACGAATAGGGGCACGGTTAGAGACATTACCACTATCAGGCGAAACTTATCTCTCTCCCCGTTTTGCAATGGCATACAAGACCTCCCGGTTCAGCCAGGTCTCCCTTGGATACGGTCAGTTCTACCAGCAGGCCCAGGACGATTTTCTTATTTACAACAATGAATTGAAATCAGAACAGGCCGAACATCTGATTGCAAACTTCCAGTACAGGAGAAACAGCAGGATCTTCCGAATCGAAGCCTATTACAAAAAGTATGATCACCTGGTCAAATATGATTCCCTCTATGCCATAGACGCTCTTTCGTACAACAATGATGGTGATGGATATGCGCAGGGTATTGATCTGTTTTTCCGCGATTCGAAGGCCATCAAAAACGGCGATTTCTGGCTCTCTTACTCCCTGATGAACAGTGAAAGAAACTATCGGGATTATATACTGGCCCTGGTCCCGATCTACATTTCGAGACATAATCTGTCCCTCACATATAAGCACTATTTTGAATTTGCAGACACCTATCTGAGTGCAGGATATTCATTCTCCAGCGGACGGCCGTATGTGAACCCAAATATCAGCGAAGCAGAACAGCAATACACAAAAGCATGCCATGACCTTGGATTCAGCATATTCCACTTCACCGAAATATTTGGAAAATTCACCATGCTCTTTGCACAGGTATCCAATGTTCTTGGAACCAACCATATATACGGCTACAGGTTTGCCACTTCTCCCGACCAGGCGGGAATATACCGGTCGGAACCCATATTGCCGGTTTCGAAACGCTTCTTCCTGGTGGGAATTCATGTTTCCTTCACAGGACAAACTGATATTTAAATGATGAACTTCAAATCACCATCGATGAAAAATATATTGTTTTTAGCTCTTTTATTACTTGTTGCAAATGCTTCCGCAACTGATACCACTTACTTTGCGGTATTGCGAAATAGCCTGGCTCTTGCCGACCATGAATACAGTGTCGCCACTTATCAGAACCTGGCCAATACCTGCGACCGGATCATTGCCATCCGGGAAAACGAATGGCTTCCCCATTACTACCGTGCTTATGCATATGCCTTCCTGGGATATATGACAAAAGATGAAGAAGAGAAGGACAGGATGCTGGACAGGGCCCAGGTTTCAGCTGATGCAGCTTTCAGTATGAATCCCGGCGAATCAGAAATTCAGCTGCTGTTTGCCTTGATCTGTTATGGACGAATGGAGATCAACTCCATGATAAGGGCTGCCACTTACTTTCCAAAGTCCGATGCGGCCCTGGAAAGAGCCAGGGAGTTAAATGCAAAAAATCCGCGGATCTATTACCTGGAGGGGAAATCGACCCTCAATAAACCTGAATTTATGGGAGGAGGTGCTGCAACAGCCTTGCCGATCCTGGAGAAAGCACTTCAGTGTTATAAGGAATTTAAAGCGACCTTTGATATTTATCCACACTGGGGAGAAGAAGAAAGCATCCGGCTTTATGAAGAATGTAAGGGCAGAATTGCACAGGAATAGCTATATTTCAGTACCATATCATGTATTAAATTTCACTTATTGATCCGGCGATATGAAAATCTGGAAGTCACCCCCATCCACTGCTGTGATCCTTAGATACCTCCTGGTTCCACCCATTATCGGACTGGTTATTACCATCTTTTCCTATCCTACAGGATTCAGGTCATTGAGTACCATGCTGTATATTTTCTTCTACTCCTACTGTATGGGTATACCTTCCATTGCATTGTTGGCAATTGTCGGAAAGAAACTTGACCGGCACTATCCCTGGCTGAAAAGTCCCTTTAAAAAACTGGTGCTTACAGTGGTGACGCAGGTGCTGATTGTCCTCTTAGTTGTTGTAATCATACAGGTGGCCTTCCTGGCGATCAACAAAAATGGATTTGACCAGTGGTTCGATCAATTATCCGTTGGATTCACCTGGGCCATAAGCATTACTGTTTTTGGCATCGCGGTTGCCAATGGATTTCTATTTTTTAAAAACTGGAAGCAGTCTGCAATCAACGAAGAGATATTAAAAAGAGAAAAACTGGCCATCGAATATGAAGCCCTGCGTAATCAGGTGAATCCGCATTTCCTCTTTAACAGCCTTACGGCACTGACCACCCTGGTGCACCAGGATGCCGACAAGGCCGAAGCCTTCATACGTAAATTTTCAGATGTGTACAGGTATATTCTTGAAAACAGGAACCAGGAGATAGTCAGCCTGCAAAAGGAACTTTTATTGATCGGGAACATGGCCTATCTCTATCATTACAGGCATGGAGATAATCTGAAAATTGAACTTGACCTGGAATCCTCCGACGAAAAGTTTATACTCCCAATGGCCCTGCAAATGCTGCTGGAAAATGCACTGAAACACAATATTATTTCTGAGGTAAAAGCCTTAACAGTAAAGATCTTTGAGGAAGAGGATTTTGTGGTGGTGTGGAACAATCTGCAACTGAAGAACAATGTCCCCGATTCAAATAACGTGGGACTGGGCAACATCCGGCTTCGCTACAGCTACCTGAGTGAGAAACCGGTCATCATAGAGAAAACTGATCAATATTTCCAGGTAAAGATCCCGATATTAAAACAGACATGACCATAAGAGCCCTGATCGTTGAAGATGAGAAGCCGGCCGCCGAACACCTGGTCAGGCTCCTGCATGAATGTGATTTTGAAGTAACTGTGCTTCAAATTGCTGACTCAGTGAGCCAGACGGTCAAATGGCTTAGGAGCAATCCTTCTCCCGACATCATGTTCCTGGATATACAGCTGGCCGATGGGCTCAGTTTTGAGATCTTTAATCAGCTGGCCATCAAGTGTCCTGTCATTTTTACAACTGCATTTGAGGAATATGCCATCAGGGCGTTTAAGATCAATAGTATTGATTATTTACTCAAACCCATTAACCTGGATGATCTCAATTTTGCACTGGGGAAATTCATGGAACAATCAAGGCAGCCCTCCTCCAACAACCTGCTGGGTCAGAAAGTTGAGACTTTAATGCAGATGTTGACCAAGCAGTACAAATCGAGGTTTGTTGTGAATATCGGACCCAGGATCCATACCATTGAAACCAATCATATTCAATATTTTTACAGCCTCGAGAAAGCTACGTTCCTCTACACGGACACGGGCAAATCCTATGATGTAAATTACTCTCTGGATCAGTTGGAACATCAGCTTGATCCAAAACACTTTTTCAGGATCAGCCGTAAACATATAGTGAATATTGAAGCTATCCAGGAGATCGTCGCCTATTCGAGCAGCCGGTTAAGGCTGGTTGTGAAAGGCTCGGACGATGAAAATATCGTTGTAAGCAGAAGAAAAATTACCGATTTTAAGGAATGGCTGGAAAAGTAAGGCTCCTCAACCATTCATCCGGATCTCAGGGCAGGCGAGGCTATTCCATGGTTTCCTCAGAAACAAGCTCCCCTTTTTCATTATACATTTTCCAGGTACCTGTCTTTTTTCCATCGGTATAATGCATTTCAAAGCGCAGTGTACCTGCATCATCCCAGATGAACCACTCCCCATTTTTTACATTTTCCTTATAGTTGGCCACCCCGATCTTTACACCCTCATTGTTAAAGGTGCTCCAGGTACCATCCATTTTACCCTGATCATAGGAACGGATCTCACTGATCTGGCCTGACTCAAGATATAACGTAACCGGACCATCAACTATACCTTTTCTAATCGATAACTCAATCCGCTTGTTACCATTGGTATAAAATTCGATATACGTTCCTGAATAGAGCTCATTATTCTCATTATGGTATAACCCTCCTTCATCAATAGTTATCTGGGCCGAAGAAACCACACTGATAAATATGAGAACTAAAGCCAGGGACCAGCTTCTGAAATTCATAGTACAAATTTACTGAAAAATTTTGTGCTATAAGGGCTGAGCTGCAGATTCCAGTTCAACCTTTAGCTTTACATCGGCGGAGTTTGTTTTTACACTTTTCAGTGTAATATCTTTGTATGAGACATAATCGATATCAATATCATATGTACCCGGAGTGATCCCCTCCATTTTGAATATGCCTTTCAGGTCTGTGTATGTTTTTATATCGCTTCCCTTGATTTTAAGGCAGACTCCAACAAGTGCTTCGCCTGTCCGGAAATCGATAACCTGACCTTCAATCTGGCTGGATTTAACGGCGGTCGATTTACTCTCCGGCTCATCTGCACTCACCTTTGCAACAGCCAGGATCAGAGCGAACACAAATAGTAATTTTTTCATCTTCTTTAAAATTTATTCTAGTTATATATTTTTCTGTATGAATTTATATCCAACCCCTTTAATGGTTTTTATATAGTGATCCCCAATCTTGCTTCGGATCTTTCTGATGTATACATCCATGGTTCGTTCACCTACAATGGTATCCGAACCCCAGACATGATTGAATATTTCATCCCGGCTAAACAACCTGTTGGGTTTGGAAGCCATCAGATATAGAATCTCAAATTCCTTTCGCGGCAACTGGATCTCCTTATTATTCTTAGTGACAGTATAATACTCTCTGTTAATGATAATTTCATTATCAGCAGTCACCCTTTCTGTTACCGGGAATACTGAACCATTCTTTAGTTTCATGAGCGATTGCACTCGTGCTATAAGAACTTTTGGACTTACCGGCTTCACAACATAATCATCCGCTCCCGCATCGTATCCGGCCAGTTGGGAATAATCCTCTCCGCGTGCCGTGAGCAGGCAAATAAGGGGATTATAGGTGTCCACATGCTGCCTGATCTCCTGGCAAGCTTCGATACCATCCTTCTCCGGCATCATGATATCCATCAGCACAACATGGGGCTGGAATTTTAATGCCTTCTCAACCGCCGATCGACCATTATCTGCAGTCTTAACTTCAAAACCCTCTTTTTGAAAATTGAATTCCAAAAATTCAATGATATCGGGTTCATCATCGACCAGCAATATTTTGCGGTTCTCAATCATGATCCAAAAGTAAAATCCAATTGTTACAAAATGATTAAGTTTCGATTACTTTATAATGAAGTTACTGTGAACAGTATTTTGAATGCCGGTCTTCCTGAATTTTGACAACCTTAAAATTCAACTATATTTTTTGATCTTAATTATTAAAATAGTTTACATTCGCAAAAAACCTGGTAACTTCAACAGAGCACCTCACGAATGAAAAACAGCTATTTCGATCTGATCGAACAAACGTATTACTTTCCACAGGAGGGATTTGACTTAAGGGACGGGAGTCTTACCTTTCATGGAGTTTCATTAAAGCACCTGATCGAAAAACATGGAACGCCGTTCAGGTTTATCTATTTACCAAAGATTGGTGATCAGATCAAAAAAGCGAAGAACCTGTTTAACAGGGCTATCAAGAAGAACAACTATAAGGGCAATTACCATTACTGTTATTGCACCAAATGCAATCACTTTTATCATGTGATCAACGAAGCTTTAAAACACAAGGTTGATATTGAAACATCTTCTTCGTTCGATATTGACCTGATCTTGAACCTGCATGCCAGGAAAAAGATTGATAAAGAGAGGTTGATTGTCCATAATGGCTATAAAACAGAGGATTACCTCATGAAGATCATCAAGCTCCAGGAGGCCGGATTTAAAAATTCAATTATCATCCTGGACAGTATAAAAGAGCTGGATCGTCTGCTCATGATTGAGACGTCTCAACCGATAAAGATAGGGCTCAGGATGGCCATTAACGAGGAGGCGCAATCTGCCTATTACACATCACGTTTGGGCATCCCGCATGATGAGATAATCGACTTTTTCAAGAAACACATTAAGGATAATGACAAAGTGGAACTGAAGATGCTCCACTTCTTCGTAGATTCAGGCATCAAAGACACGCTCTATTTCTGGGGAGAATTTCAGAAAGCCCTGAACCTCTATGTGCAACTAAAAAAAGAGAGTCAAAACCTCAGGGCTTTCAATATTGGTGGAGGTTTCCCCATCCGGAATCACCTGGGATTTGAATACAGCTACGAATACATGATCGGTGAGATCATTACGAACATCAAGGAGGCCTGTGAGAAAGAGAATGTAAATGAACCTGATATATTTACGGAATTTGGCCGGTATACGGTTGGTGAAGCTGGTGCCATTATTTTCGAAGTCCTGGAGCAGAAACTGCAAAACGATACCGAGACATGGTATATAATCAACAACAGCCTGATGAATACCATCCCTGATGCCTGGTCGATTCATGAAAAGTTTATTCTGCTGCCTGTAAATAAATGGGACCACGAGTATGGACGTGTCAATATCGGGGGAATCAGTTGTGACCATTCGGACTACTATAACTCGGAGGATCTGAACCAGGAGGTGTTGCTCCCCAGGTATGATAACAAGGATAAGGAACCCCTCTACCTTGGGTTCTTCCATACAGGTGCTTACCAGGATTCAATCAGTGGATACGGGGGAATCAAACACTGTCTCATTCCCGCACCAAAACATGTGATCATCGACCGGGATGCCAGGGGAAATATCATTGACCACGTTTATCGCGAAGAACAGTCGGTTGCTGAAATGTTCAACATACTTGGATACAATGAGTGAGAATGGGACCTTTGGAGGAATTGGCAGTGAGTTTGCCCGGTTCGACAGTTCTGAGATACTCCTGCAGTCCATTCCGTATGATGGGACCAGTACATGGGGAAAGGGTGCGGACACGGGTTTTCATGATTTCCTGGAAGCTGCTGAGAATATGGAATTGTACGATATCGAGACCGACTCGGAGGTGTACAGAAAGGGTATTCACCTGTTGCCTGAGCTAAAGGAGAACGCCTCCCCGGAATCGGTCTACAATGCAGTCAGGTCTCAAACTGAAAAACTTTTATCAACCAATAAGTTCCTCACATTCTTTGGAGGAGAGCACTCCATAAGCATTGGCATCATAGAGGCTTACCGGGAGGCCTTCCAGGACCTGACAGTTCTTCAGCTGGACGCTCATGCCGATCTGCGGGAAGAGTACCTGGGCACTCCATACAATCATGCCTGTGCCATGCACCGGGCCAGTACGGAAACCAACCTGATCCAGGTTGGGATCAGGAGCATGGATATTTCAGAAAAAGCGTATTTAAACCCCGGTCAGTGTTTTTTCGACCAGGATATTCACTCCGAAAACAGCTGGGTGGATGCATCCATCAACCTGATGACCGACCATGTTTATATCTCACTGGACCTGGATGTTCTGGACCCATCCATTATGCCGGCAACGGGAACACCTGAACCTGGAGGGATGGACTGGTATATGATATTGGGATATTTGAAACAGGTATTCAGGAAAAAGAATATCGTTGGATTTGATATTGTCGAATTTGCACCTATCAAAGGTTTTAAAACGCCCGGATTTTTGGTGGCCAAACTCTATTATAAGCTTCTGTCATATAAATTTCACACCTGAGAACCTTACAAATGAAAGATAATAAAGGCAATATTACTTCATTTATGCTTGAGCATTTCAGGCATTTTAACTCGGCAACCCTGCTCGATGCAGCTTCAGCATACAACGATCAGCTTCAAAAAGGAAATAAAATGATGGTTACACTGGCAGGGGCAATGAGTACAGCAGAACTGGGAAAGTCGCTTGCTGAAATGATCCGCCGGGACAAGGTACACATCATCTCCTGCACCGGGGCGAACCTTGAGGAGGACCTGATGAACCTGGTAGCACATAAGCATTATAAGCGGATCCCTGAATACCGTGATCTTACTCCAGATCAGGAGCGGTCGCTGCTGGACAGGGGTTTGAACCGTGTGACTGACACCTGTATTCCGGAAGAGGAAGCATTCAGGCGTTTGCAGAAACATATTTACGAATTATGGAAAGAGGCTGAAACCAGCGGGAAGAGATACTTCCCACATGAATATATGTACAAAATGCTGAATTCGGGAGTGCTTGAGCAGTATTATGAAATCGATCCCGAAGACAGCTGGATGCTGGCGGCAGCCCGGAAGAACCTTCCCATTGTGGTCCCGGGATGGGAAGACTCAACCATGGGCAACATCTTTGCCTCGTACTGTATCAAAGAGGAGCTCCACGCCAGGACTGTTAAATCGGGCATTGAATATATGATGTGGCTGGCCGACTGGTATACCGCCAATACAAAGGAAAATGGAATAGGTTTTTTCCAGATAGGAGGAGGCATTGCAGGTGATTTTCCAATATGTGTGGTTCCCATGCTTTACCAGGACCTGGAACGTACCAGCACCCCCTTCTGGAGCTATTTCTGCCAGATATCCGACTCAACAACCAGCTATGGCTCTTACTCCGGGGCCGTCCCCAATGAGAAGATCACCTGGGGAAAACTGGATGCCGGCACTCCCAAGTACCTCATCGAATCGGACGCTACTATTGTAGCTCCCCTGATATTTGCCTATTTGCTTGATTGGTAAATACTGTCAAAATGACATTCTCATCATTTTCCGCCCTCCGGAGGATTTTGATATTCAATCATGTAACTTTTTTTAACAGTGACTGAAAATGCTTTGGCATTTGGTTTGACCGGGCTTGAGTGAAATTTAAAATTTGTCAAACCTAAATAATGGAGGATTAGATCATGTCACTAGCAAAATTATCGAACAACTGGTTCCCCACAACTCCTTCAATATTTGATAGATTTTTCGATGGAGATTTGATGGACTGGAACAGGAATAACTTTTCAAGCACAAACTCTACATTACCTGCAGTCAATGTTAAAGAGAACAACAATGAGTTCCAGATTGATGTTGCGGCACCGGGTATGAATAAAGAGGACTTCAATGTAAACTATGACAATGGCATGCTGACCATCTCTTCAGTACATGAAAATAAAATGGAAGAGAAAGATGGGGAAAAAGTGACGAGGCGCGAGTTTAGTTATCAGTCATTCCAGCGTTCGTTCACCATTGCCGAGCATGCAATTGATGCCGAAAAAATTAAAGCCAGTTATAAGGATGGTATTCTTCATATCCTTTTACCCAAAAGGGATGAGATAAAACCTAAACCGGCAAAAGAGATCAAGATTTCATAAGCTATTGGGGGGTAGCTGCAGAGCTACTCCCCTTTGCTTGAAGGAAGACCGTTTATCATTCTTTAACAGTTCAGTTAAGCTTTTTTAACGCGGTTTTCTAACCACTCCCTTCCCCAGCATTTACTTTTGCTACTGAATTATTGAATTGGATCATGAATTATATTAGACACATAGCATTCTTTCTGGCGGCCTTTGTGATCGACCTCCCACCACCTGATCTATCGCCGAATTAACCTGAGATCACTTCATATAAGATCAAGTTTTCATCAAATATTTACATTCACATATTTAAAAATTTTACATCATGCATTTTCAAACGACTTATTCTGGGAATCGGGTGGATTCAAATTTCTGTCGCGTGATAAAATCACGGAATGAGTTGCAGATAAAAAGGATCGAATACCTGAATGGTAAATACAAAGATCAGTGGATCCTATTACTGGAGAGTGACCTTCCGCTGGACCAGGATGTGAAAGCATTTATAGAAGAGGATACTTTGATCATTGAAGCATCCCATTCTTTGGAATTCGACAAACCATTCAGATCTCACCTTTTTGAAAGTGATAGATTATCAGAGAATGAGCAGGGGGGACTGGAAATAGTGTTTTCAGAACTAAAATTGAATCATGGTTATAATTATGACATTGTATCATACCAGGTGATCAACTCCAGGCTCATCAAGATAATTCTTAGTTTTCAACCAGTTAAAGAATATAATTAATCCAAAATAGGAGGAAAGTAAAATGAAAAAGTTTATTAGATTACTGATCGCTTCCATACTGGGAAGTGGTCTGACAATAGGGGTCTTTTTGATACTGGGCCTGAATCATAACAATTCACCCGCCTTTAGTATCAACACAGATCCTGTACAGGTACACAACGCCGGTTTCAGCGTAAAGGAAAACGGTGCTACCGTACCTCTCGACTTTACCGGTGTTTCAAAAGAGGTGATGAATTCTGTTGTGCATATTACTTCTACTCGTACAGCCCAGGTAGAGAACGGGTACAACTTCCAGGGAAATCCGCTCGAGCAGATGTTTGGAGATGATTTCTTCAAATTCTTCTATGGCGAACCCCAATCCCGCGAACAGCAACGTTCGAGGCCCCAGACTTATGAACAGGAGGCTTCAGGATCAGGGGTCATTATAAGCAGTAATGGCTACATCATCACCAACAACCATGTGGTTGATCAGGCAGATGATATTGAAGTGACCCTGCATGATAATGAAGTATTTAAGGCAAAGGTCATAGGCACAGATCCTTCTACCGATCTGGCTCTGCTTCAGATTAAAAAGGATAACTTACCTGCACTCACTTTTGCCAATTCGGACAATGTGGAAGTTGGAGAATGGGTGATCGCAGTGGGTAATCCCTTTAACCTGAACTCTACTGTAACTGCTGGAATTGTAAGTGCCAAAGGGAGAAACATCAATATCATTGATGACAAATCGGCCATCGAAGCTTTCATTCAGACCGATGCAGCCATCAATCCCGGTAACAGCGGGGGTGCCCTGGTTGATCTGAACGGTGAACTCATCGGGATCAACACCGCCATCGCAAGTCCAACCGGCACTTATGCCGGCTATGGTTTTGCAATTCCCTCGAATATAGCAACCAAGGTGGTACAGGACTTCATGAAATACGGAATGGTCCAGCGTGCCTTCCTGGGTATTATGATCAGGGATGTCAATGGTGACCTGGCCAAGGAGGAGAACCTGAAGCTTAGTGAAGGAGCCTATGTGGACAGTCTCACAGAAAACAGTGCCGCCGGTGAGGCCGGCATCCGTGAAGGTGATGTGATCGTCAAGGTGGGAGACGCTCCTATACTTAAATCTGCCGACCTGCTTGAACAAATAGGTATGCACAGACCTGGTGACAAGGTTCAGGTAACTGTTAACCGGAAAGGAAATGAGATGAGCTACGATGTGACGCTCGCTAACCAGAAAGGCAGCAAAAAACTGGTTGCCAGAGATAATCAGGATATCCTTGACGCAATGGGAGCTACCTTTGAAACTCTTGACAAAGACAAAGCCAAGGAGCTGGGAATCGATGGAGGTGTAGTTGTCAAGGATTTGTCAACGGGCATTCTTAAATCTGAAACAGGGATCCAGGATGGTTTTATCATCACAGGGATCAACAAAGAAAAGATAACCTCAGTAGATGAACTCAGAAAAGCTCTGAACCATCAGAAAGGTGGTGTGATGCTGGAGGGCACCTATGAAAACTATCCGGGGGAACTCTTTTTCGCGTTTGGTCTTCCTAAATAAAACGGATCACTGACTATTATATATGCAAAGGCTGTGCCGACAGGTGCAGCCTTTATTTCGTTAATGCTACCCGTGGAGGAAGCCTTAACTATGGACGTCATTGTTACTGCCTCATTATTGAAAAGAATACCCAGAAATACTTACTTTCTGGGCACTCCGTCTTTGAGATCCCTGGAGTTCAGATCCATGATCATCTTATAACCCTGGTCCGTTTTCTGCAATATGCGTTTATAATTTTCAACGATCCCCCCGGTATAAGGATTTACCACTCCTTCCAGTCTGTGCATATCCGTTTCACTTAATTTCTTCAGGTTCTGGAGTACCCCTATGTTGTGATCCAGTTCCTGTGGCGTATTGCATCCGCTTACAAGCGCTGAAACTGGCAGCGCGTATACATACTGATGAAGTTCCGCAAAGGATATGCCCGTCTCGCTAACCATATCGGGGATCATTTCAGTGGCAATCTCCGGGGGAGTGGTATCAATACGCTTCCCCATCATGCTTCCGCCACTCATGGTCTTCATGGCCAGGATCCCGTACTCTTTCTGCAGAAGCACGGGAACAACCTGTTTCTGGAAGGATTCGAAGCTGGGATCAAGTGCGTTCAGGGGCATCTGGCAGGTATCCAGTTCCAATCCAAGCTCATCTATTCGCTTAAGAAAATGGAGATGGGTCAGCGGATTCCTGTGACCTGTAAAACCGATGTACCTGGTCTGTCCTTTTTGTTTCGCCTCCAGGAATACATCAAGCACTCCGCTTTCAATTCTCCTATCCACATCGTCCGGTGTTTCCAGTGTATGGATCTGCCACAGGTCAAGGTGGTCGGTCCTCAGGGCCTTTAATGAAAGTTCAAGGTGTTCTTTTGCCTCCTGCCCGGTTTTTGCATGACTTTTGGTCATCAGGAAGATCTGGTCCCTGTACTTTGGAACCAGGAACCTGCCCATAAGCTCTTCGGATCCGCCATTGTGATACCCCCTGGCATTATCGAAAAACCTCACACCCCGGTCCATGCACATCTCCACCATCTTCTCGGAGATAGCAGGGTTTCCCGTATTACCCAGGTGCCATCCTCCAAGGCAGAATGCGGTCACCGTCTGGCCATCCCTGGTCAGCCGGCGCTGTGGAAGAATGCTCCCATGCTTATCCGTAAGAGGAATGGCTGAGGCCCATTGATGTAAAAGGCCGAACACTCCCAGAACGGCCGATGTTTTAATGAAATCTCTTCTGTTTTCCATGTGTATTTAGCTGATTTATAATGTTCTGTTTGGTAATAGCTTCAGGGTCTGACAGGGGTGCCATCTGGCTTTCGAACCTGTGTCCAGTTGTAATCAAAATCTGGCAGGAGATACTTTTTTGCCTTCTCTTCGTCAATATCAATACCCAGTCCAGGTGCCTCGTTCACGAACAGATACCCGTTTTCAATGGTGGGTGCACCCGGGAATACCTCCCTGGTGAGATCATTAAAGCGGGGCCCTTCCTGGATGCCAAAATTCCAGACAGCCAGATCGATATGAGCATTTGCAGCATGTCCCACAGGGGAGGTGTCACCGGGTCCGTGCCATGCTGTTCTTACATTGAACCATTCACCCAGCCTGGCCACCTTCATGGCCGGGGTGATCCCGCCTATTTGTGAGATGTGGATCCTGATAAAATCATAGAGCCTCTCACTCATTGGTTCTATCCATTCGTGTGGATTATTAAACAACTCTCCCATGGCAATGGGAACCGTGGTCTGCTGGCGTAGCATTTTGAACCAGCCTATATTCTCCGGAGAAAAAGGGTCTTCAATGAAGAATGGCCTGTACTCTTCGAGCCTCTTTATTAAATCAATGGCATCCATGGGCTCGATCCGCTCATGTATGTCGTGCAGAAATTCGACTTCGTCACCAAATCTTTTCCTGGCCTGTCTGAACAGTTCGATCGCCCCTTTTTTATATACCTGTGCATTCAGGGTATTATCATCATTCTGACCAAATCCATATTGCTTATAATCAGGTTGCTTTGATAATTGGGTGGAGCCGTAGCCGCCCAGCTGGATGCGAATATTCCTGAATCCCTGCTCCCTGTACCTCGCTACCTCATCCATGACCGCTTCCGGAGTCGGACCTGAGGCATGGGTATAGGTATCCACTGCAAACCTCGTTTTACCCCCCAGCAACTGGTATACAGGCATACCGGCCATTTTTCCCTTGATATCCCACAACGCCTGATCCAGGCCGCTGAGTGCATTGTTCAGAACCGGACCGTTCCGCCAGTAGGAACTCACATAGGCGGTCTGCCAGATATCTTCAATATTGCCAACATCCTTATCCCTGCAAAAATCATCAAGGTAATCATCAATAGCCGATGCAACCGCATGGGCCCGTTGCCTGAAAGTTGCACATCCAACACCGTACAAACCGGGCTGATCCGTTTCCACCTTTACAATGACCAGTTCAATGCCATATGGAGCTGTGACAATGGCCCTCACTTTTTTTATTCTGACCTTTTGAAAATTAAGCGAACCGCCCTCCGGTATCCAGCCTGATGGGGAGGTCGCAGGTTGCACCGGTCCTGGAACCACACCGTTCTCGATACTCCTGGTACAGGCTGCCAGGGGCAACAGGGCCATGGCTTTTAACAAATCTCTTCTGTTATTCATATCTCAGGGAATTGGTTTATATAAATATTCCAGTAAGACTCCTGGTGTATATTCCGATCTTTCTGAAATTAAGGAATTAATCCTTTTAGGTCAATACTTCTCTAAAGATTTGGATATTATCACTTATCTTAATACAATCATTGATAAGCATCAATCATGACAAAATTGAATCCAAGATCAGGTCGCCGGGACTTCATAAAAAAGGCGACATTGCTGACCGGAGCGGTAAGTCTGACAGGCAGTTCGGCACTCCCATTCTCAGGCGTTCCCGTTATCAAAGGGAACCCCCTTCCCAGATGGAAAGGTTTCAACCTGCTGGACTTCTTCTCTCCTGATCCGGGGAACAACCGTAACGGCACCACGGAGGAGGACCTCATGTGGATGGAGGAGTGGGGTTTTGATTTTGTAAGGATCCCTATGGCCTATCCCTCCTACCTGGATTTTGACAGGACAAAGGACATTACACCTGAAGAGGTGTACCAGATCAATGAAGAGGGTGTTGAACGGGTGGACAGGCTGGTACATATGGCCCATCAACACAATCTGCATGTGAGCCTGAACCTGCACCGGGCACCCGGTTACTGCATCAATGCAGGGTTTCATGAACCCTATAATCTTTGGACAGACAAAGCTGCCCGGAAGGCCTTCTACTGGCACTGGCATATGTGGACGGAACGGTATAAAAATGTCTCCCGAGAGAAGATCAGCTTTGACCTGCTGAATGAACCGGCCATGATTGAGGATATGAACGACCAGCACTCCTCCAAGACCATTGTCCCCGGTGAAATATATGCCGGACTCGTGGAGGAAGCCGCCAACTCCATCTGGGAAGCCAATCCGGACCACCTGGTCATCGCAGACGGGAACCAGGTAGGGACCAAAGTCATTCCTGAAATCACTCACCTGCCTGTTGCACAGAGTTGCCGGGGTTATTATCCCGGGATCATCTCACATTATAAGGCCCCATGGGCCATGACGGATATTGAGCATCTTCCCCCCTTAAAATATCCGGGCCAGGTGGGCGATGAATACCTCTCCAGGGAGATGCTGGAAACATTTTATGAGCCCTGGATCAAACTGGCCCAGTCGGGCACAGGTGTGCACTGTGGTGAATGCGGATGCTATAATAAAACACCCCATGATATCTTTCTGGCCTGGTTTGGTGATGTGGTGGATATCCTCTCATCCAACAGTATAGGTTTTGCGTTATGGAACTTCAGGGGCAGCTTCGGTATCCTGGATTCTGGAAGGGAGGATGTGGATTACGAGGAGTGGCACGGGCATAAGCTGGACCGTAAACTGCTGGATCTGATCCGAAAGGCGTAATCAGTTACTATTCACTTATAATTGTTTGCTGGAGTAAATTGATCACCATGTCCAGGATAAGTGCCTGTTATTATGTAATGTATGTTAAAGTTCAACTAAACAGCAAAGGGTGGTCAGGACGTCTGGATTTTAAACATCTTATTTATGATCAAGGGTTGTTGGTTCGAGCAAGGTAGAGCCCACTATTAAGAACCAGCCATTTTGCATTTTATCAAATGGTTGGGGGTTCTTTGAGAGCCGGACCTTTTGACACAGCTATTAATAGAAATATTACTCCTGCCATCCCATTGTAATCTGAATGGCATCATTTTTCCAATTATGAATCAGTTTAATGTGGTTTATTCTTTTTTGTCTTATTAATATTATCGGCAAATAAGAAGACGATTCCCACCAACATCCATAAACCTGCGATCAGCCATTTTTGTGTTCTCCATGCTTCTGTAACGGCTGCACCAAAGAATAGAATAAACACTGCAATACCCTTACCAAATCTGATTTGTTTCATTCTATATTCTTAAACATATGATGTCGACACCCTGTTTTACTCTTTTAATTATTCATTAACACTTTCACATCCTTAAATCCCATCAGCTTGAGGATGAAAAAAGTAACCGCTGCTTCACCGGGATCGTCTGAGTAGCAAACAATTTCAGCAAACCTCGGTACTCCGGCCTTAGAAAGAATCTCCCAGATATTTTTTGCTTCTTTGGGTGTACCATCGGTATTAAGAAGATCCGTAGAAGGCAAATGAATAACTGTACCCTCCAGCGTTTGTTCAGGTAATTCGTTACCGGAAGCAATAATAACCCTGGGATATAATCCCTGTGCAACTCTGCATTCAGTAATGATTTTGTTATTATATAGATTAACTGGATAATTTGAAGTTTGTCCGGATAAGTCTTGCCCGAGGGTTTTTGCATCAAGAGCGTTTGTATCTCTAATTACATTAAAGCCAAGTTGATTCCATTTATCTGCGTCACCCATATACAATGAAACCTTATTCTGTCCGAGTTTTTCCAGCATCACAAATGCCAGAGCCGCTTCTTTCGTTAATCCTCCTCCAGAAATCACCACTGCTTCAGTTGAGGCATCAACTCCTGCTCTGCCTAGCGCTTCAGTTATCCTTAGGTTATTAGTGATGTTACTTCTAAACACCTCTGGGGGTACATTCAGTGCATATTGCAAATGGCCATTTCTGAAAAGATTTGCTTCGCGAACATCTATGAGGCTGAGATGTGACATTCCGTACATCCTCATCATCATCCCACCCCAACCTTGCAGCCAGTTTGTGTTTCTCATCAGATAAGGTGAATCGTAGGTCCATAAAGGAAGCTCTCTTTCATCGGCAGTCCATTCCAGCAGTGAACCCGGAAAGAGTTTTACGCTGGTGTAACCACATAAATACTTTATCGCAAAGAAAGGCACACTGGCGGCTATTCCTCCTCCGCAATGCGAATAGACATTTTTCCCCGGATCAATATCTAAATATGTCATTATCTTGTTTATCTCTTCAGTTGATTTGAAGGTCCTGTCAGGATTAAAAAAGTTTTCAATCGGAAGTAAAATTGCATAGGGAACATGCCCAGGTCTACCAAAAATATTTAGTGATCCAAAATGCCAGTCAGGATCAAGGGCTTCCACCAGTGAATTATTCTCTGGATTACCCGAAGCTTCAATAAATTCACTAAGATCAGCTCTTATATCGTTCTTGAGCTTTCCAATTTTGAAAGAACCTTTCTTTGGAACAGTAGCAGGTTCGCTTGTTACAGTCAAGCCTTTCTCCTGCCACTTTGATATACCCCCATCCAGGATATAAAGGTTTTTTGATGGAAAACCGAAATAATCGAGAGCGAAAAAAAGCCGGGTCGCGAAAAAAGTACCTCCCTGATCGTAAATTACAATCTTTTTTCCCAAACTGATGCCTAATGCCTGGTAACTATTCTCGATCTCGGAAACCGGTAAATTCTGAGGACCATAATTAAATATATCATAGTTGATTGCTCCCGGTATATGCTTCAAAATGTATAACTGTGAGGGTGAAGCATCAATTATCAACACTTCAGCATTCTTAAGATTTAGGTTAAGCCAGTCAGCACTGACAAGATTTTCCCTTGATGCTACCTGTGCGATTGAAGGCTGAAAAATAAGTATAGTTGAAAGAGATATAAAAACAAACTTTTTCCTATTGAAACGCAGAGCTGTTTTATTGAAATTGTTTTTCATATTAATTCCTCCTACCTTCTTTATGTTATAATATTTATTAATAAAAGTGTTGGCTATTTTGAATGTATTGTGGTGAAATTTGCAAACAGGTATTCTGGTTTTTTACTGAAATCATCTTTGAATAACCAGACTGTAAGGAAAATAAATGCAATAAATCCAATAAGAATAAGGATCTGGGTTCTTGATGTTTTCTGAATGGCTACTCTTTTTGTGATTTCACAGACTTCCCCTGGGCAGTACATGGCCTTTTCCTTTTGAAACCATGAATAGACCTTGCAGCCTATACAAATCCCAAAAGATGATTCAAAAAATAAAAAAATCAGGCAAATGAAACACATAATGCCAGTTATTGGACTGTAGGAATTCACCACAATCATTAGAATGAACATGGCGGTTCCTATTACGACCCCGATTATCCATGCAAATCTCTTTTGTACCGCCCCGATATATTCAGGCACCTGACGACTCACAATCAAACGTCCTAAAATCAGTGAAGCAGAAAACCGGGGATTGATAAATACGCGTATCAGCATGTCGGTAAGGAAAAATGTGATAGCATATTTCAGCAATACAAAATCTCCTTTAAAGAGTACATTTAATACAGAGATGAACATCAGTAAGAACAGTATGCCTGCTGCCGCTCTTACCTCCCTTTCATTTAAGACCGTCGTGTTGTACCCTTCAACATCTTCGCCAAATCGTATAATTTTATACTTATTTTCCATAACTCTCATATATGATTAAAGCAAAAATATATTAACCTGGAATTGGAATGGGCTCAGGTCAATAAACAGCTGCCAATGGTAAACATACGGTACACAATTATCAATTAACATATAACAGGATATATAAATGTTGAGTGACTTTTGCCTGGGTAGCTTTGTCCTTTTTTCGCTGATACCCTATTTCAGGCTATTGGTATACCTGAAAGTTACTTCTATTGAAAAGGGAATAATAAAAGATAGATTCACCGATATTTGTCTAAATTTATTATCGCAGTGAAGATTCCGATAGATATAAAGCTTGTTAAATTATATTTGTGGGTTGCTCTCGGTTATTTCTTCCTTGGAGTGCTGACAATGCTTGGAGATTTTCCTGGTCAGTTTTTCTACATTGTGGTAAATAATTTCTGGGCAGATCTATATGTTACTTTTCTCAATTTTATACTTTTCGAATATACAATTCCCTTTATTCTAAAGAAAAGAAGATCAATTGTCTTTAATATTCTACTAGGAATTCTGTTTCTATGGGTTCATTCATTATTCTATTCTTACGGTTCCTATGCCTGGCGGTCGCTGGGAATAGTAGTCCATGTTTATACTTCATTAATTGTTTATCCTACAATAGCTGCTGCGCTCCAGAACCAGATGGCATACAGTGCGGGGTCGGTTTTCTTTTTTGGAATTATTCGACATATCTATAATTATATAAAATTGAGGAATGCGGCACAACAGTTGAAAATTGAAAAGCAGTCTGCAGAATTAAGCTACCTGCGCTCACAAACCAATCCTCATTTTTTATTCAATACTTTGAATAATATTTATTCACTGGCAAGGGACAAGAGTGACATGGCACCGGAATCCATATTGAGATTATCAAAGATCCTTCGGTTTATGCTCTACGAAACCGGTAGCGCATTGATCAGCATTGATCAGGAATTAAAGATTATCAGCGATTATATTGCTCTAGAAAGATTACGATATGATGATTCTCTAAAAATTAATTTTAATCATGACATTGAAGATATGAAACAGGCAATTCCGCCACTGTTATTAATTGCACTGGTGGAGAATGCATTTAAGCATGGCGTTTCCGAAACAAGGGTTTTACCTTTCGTGGATATTCATCTCTCGGTAAATAAACATCAACTTACATTTATCGTAAAAAATTCAACAGAAGAATCAGCTGAGGAGGGGGTAAACGAGAATATCGGTTTGTCGAACATACGGCGGCAACTTGAATTACTTTATGAAGAATACAACCTTTCTGTTATCAAGGAGAGATCAGTATTTAAGGCAACATTAAAAATAAACCTGGCAAGTCATGTCTAATATTAAATGCATTATAATTGAAGATGAGCCACTGGCGGTAAAGGTATTATCTGATTATATTTCACAGATCCCATTTCTTGAGCTTATTGGGACATTCAAAGATGCTATCCAGACGACTGAATTCCTCCGTTATAATGTAATAGATCTTATCTTCCTAGATATACATCTGCCTAAATTAAAAGGGATGGCTTTTTTAAAAACCCTAAAGAATCCACCTGCGGTAATTATCACATCAGCATATCATCAATACGCAATCGAAGGATTTACCCTGAATGTTACCGACTACCTGTTAAAGCCATTCGACTTCGAACGATTTCTGGTAGCAATTAACAAGTTAAAAACAATAAAGACAGAAATTCAACGCGCTGAAAGCACTGAAAATATAGAATATCTGTTTCTGAACGTGCAGAAAAAGAAAGTGAAAATTCTTTTTGCCGAAATTGTTTATATAGAAAGCCAGAGGGAATATATCAGGATCGTTACAACAAAAAAAGAATTCGTCTCAAAAATGAGTACTCATGAAATTGAGGCTCTCTTACCTGCAAATCTTTTCAAACGCGTTCACCGGTCTTTTATAATTGCCCTTAACAAGATTGAATCTTACACATCCGAAATAATCGAGGTGAATGGCGTATCAATTCCCATTGGGAGAGGATATAAAGATATTCTGGAAATCTTTTAGGCTTTCAATTTTTTTTATAATGACATAGACATCACCTTTAAAATATAGATTGGAAATAAATCCCAATACTGGGAAACCTCCTGGAATATTACATGAAATTATACGATGTGACTCGACAGACGATTCATGGTTGAACCATTAGCGAAAAACACGTTTTGGAGAAATGGAAGAGTTGCAATTACTACATTCACCGAACCCATACAACTCACCCTAAGTATAAGTGAGTTTTCGGAAGATAACTAGTTCTAAATAAGAGATAAAACACTGGCCGGTTCTCGAAGGTAAATGATGTAACTGAAAATTAGATAATTATATCTATTATGTCAGTTGAGTTACATTTATTATGTAATTCAGATTATAAAATACTAGTGACATGTAAAATATATATATAGTATCTTTAGATGATGCCCCGTTCAACTCTTCAGATACTATTTTGCACTTTCATTTTATTTACCCTGACCGGGACCGGCAGAGCGCAACCATTCAATTCTATGCCTCCTGGCATTGACTCCCTTACATGGTACATTGATATGAAATACGGGCTCGATCAGGAGTTGTTCAATGGTTTACAGTACTATAAAAAATATGTGAAATATAAGGGGGACCCTTTCTACCCTGAGAACAAATTTTACAATGGCTCGGTTACACTGAAAGGTATCACCTATAATGATGTACAGTTGAAATATAACTGCTATACCCAGCAGCTAATATTGGGGTATACAGATTTCAAAGAACAGTATAATGAATTGATTATTAATATTATCCAGGTAGATTCATTCAGACTGGGAAACTACCGTTTTAAAAATGTTGCGCTGGCTGACCACAGCGTATTAGTCTACCAGTTTATGGAGGCAAGCCCGGTTACCTGTTATATTCACTGGAAGAGAGAAATCCATGCCACCCATGATGACCTTCGGTACTCACATGAGTATACCGGTCCAATTGGAGCACTTTATATCGGATACAGGGGTGAATTTCATCCTGTCGACAACAGGAAAACAATCATCATGATCTTTCCGGAATCCATTCAACCAGACATAAAAAGATATTTCAGGCGGGAACACCTCCGGTTAAGTAAGGCCGGTCCCGTTGAAATTCAGGATTTGCTCAGTTTTATTGGTAACCTTTCTGAACCAATCCAACGATAGTGCAAAAGAAACTGTATATAGCCATACTCCTGGTCTTAACCTGCTCATTCAGGGGATACGGACAGGAACATGACATCCTTGTTTCAGGGAACTTCCGGGATATACCGTTCCAGGAATTTGTTTCCCTCGTAGAACAGCAAACCGGTGCCACATTCTACTTCTTTGACAGTTGGGTTGCCGGTATAAAGATTACTGCATCGGGCAGTGACCTTTCGCTCAACAAGATCTTGTCAGCTGTACTCCTGCCGGTGGGTATCTATCATTATGTGGATGAGTTTGGGAATGTATACCTCACCTATGAGAATAAACTCATTCCGCTTCTGCCCGAAGCTGCCGGAACGGTGTCAGTCACCCCTGATTCTGAGGAGACCGGCCATATCAATTTAACTGGTGCCGAACAAAGGTATATAGAGGGCCACAGCACCGGCATGCTGGAGACCATCGTTGTGGGCAGTGATCAACCTGAAGCGGGGCAAAAGGAGGCTTTTATCTACGGCAAAATGGTCGATAGTGAGACAGGCGAACCATTAATTGGCGCCACTATTTACGTGGAGAGCCTGAAAAAAGGTGCAGCAACCGATGTGGACGGGCGATTCAGCTTACTCCTGGATCCGGGCAGATACAGGGTGGCTTTCAACTGTATGGGAATGGAACCAAGGGAGAATATACTGCAGGTAAATTCAGGGGGGAATATTGTGATCGAGATGGATAAGGGATTGATCCCCATTACAGAGGTTGTGGTCAGGGCGAACAAGTATGACAATGTCAGGGGCAGCCAGATGGGATTTGAACGGCTGAATTATAAGACGATCAAGGAAGTCCCCGTTGTCATGGGTGAAAGGGACTTGCTGAAGGTAGCCCAGATGTTGCCAGGTGTACAGAGTGTCGGGGAAGGGGCTGCAGGATTTAATGTGAGGGGAGGCAGTGCTGATCAGAACATGATCTATATTAATAAAGTACCGGTCTATAACAGTTCGCACCTGTTCGGTTTTTTCACCTCTTTCAGTCCCGATATTGTAAAAGATTTCACCCTCTTTAAAAGCAATCTGCCTGCCATGTATGGAGGAAGATTGTCGTCCATATTTGATATCTCCACCAGGCAGGGTAACATGAACAGGTTCTCTGCAAGAGGGGGAATCAGCCCGATCACGGGCCATCTGGCAGTTGAAGGTCCCATTGTAAAAGATAAAAGTGCGTTTGTCCTCAGTGCAAGGTCCACCTATTCGGACTGGATCCTGAATCTGATGGAGGACCCTGAATTGAGAAACAGTAACGCAGCGTTTTATGATCTCGCGGGATCGGTGACCATTGAACCGAATGAGAAGAACCTGGTGAAAGCATTTGGTTACTACAGCCGTGATGCCTTTACTCTTGGATCAACAAATCAATATGGGTATTCCAATGCCGGTGGATCCTTGAACGTTAGACACAGATTCGGATCAAGAATTTCCGGTGATTATGCCCTCGTATTCGGAAAGTATGCATTCAGCACGTTGAACGAAGAGCAGGAAACATCGGCCTATTCACACGACTACAGGATCGATCATTATGAACTGAGAGCAGATCATACATGGCTCTCCCTTGGAAAGCATAAGTTGACTTTCGGGGCCAATGGAATATATTATGATCTGAACCATGGCCTGGTGGAGCCTTATGGGGAAAGCAGCCTCAGGTTCCCGGTTGATCTCGGCATGGAAAGAGGGGTCGAACTTGCCGGATACCTGGCCGATGAGATATCCCTGTCACAAAAGCTCACCCTTCACCTGGGCTTCAGGTACAGCTATTTTTTGAATCTCGGTCCGGCATCAACACTGGTTTACTATGAGGGGGCAGGCCGAAATCCGGGGAACGTTCAGGATACGCTGGAATTTTCAAGCGGACAGATAGTTAAATACTACTCGGGCCCTGAACCAAGGGTTTCGATCAACTATCTCCTGGGTCAGAACAGTTCAGTGAAAGTCTCCTATAACAGGATCCAACAATATATCCTGATGATGAGTAATACCATCGCCATCTCCCCCACTGATCAATGGAAGCTTTGCGGCTATCATATCACCCCTCCCCATGTGGACCAGATTTCCCTTGGGTATTACAAGGATCTGCCGGAGGTGGGTGTGAACGCTTCGGTTGAGGTATATTATAAAAAGCTGGCCAATGTGATCGACTATAAAGACGGTGCCAGTTTTATTAACAGTCCCCACACCGAAACCCAGGTGGTACAGGGGGATCAGGATGCCTATGGTCTGGAATTGATGATCAAGAAAAACTCAGGGAAATTAAATGGTTGGCTGGCATACAGTTATTCAAGGTCAATGATGCTTTTTAATAGCAGTATACCCGGTGAAAATATCAATAACGGGCTCAGTTATCCTTCCAATTATGACCGGCCTCACAACCTGGGAGTGGTTTCGAATTACAAAGTGAGCAGGCGTCTAAGTTTCTCGGCAACAATGGAGTATATTACAGGCCGGCCCATTACCTATCCCATTTCCATCTATTACCAGCGGGGTTCTGAGTACCTGGATTATTCGGAAAGGAACAAATACAGGATCCCTGACTATTTCAGGGTCGACCTCTCTATCAACCTTGAGGGAAATCTGAAGAAGAGCAAACTTGCCCATAGTTTCTGGATGCTCAGTGTATACAATCTCACCGGTAGGAACAATGCCTATTCTGTATATTTTAGAAATGAATCCGGCAGCATTAACGGTTATAAACTTTCCATATTTGCAAAGCCTGTCTTTACGCTTTCGTGGAACTTTAAATTCGGGAATTATGCATCAGAATAAGTGGACCATAGCCATATTATTTGCATTTCTGTGCAGTGGATGTATTGAACCTTTCGAACCCGAGATCGATGAGAACAACCAGGTGATGGTTATCGATGGAAGTATCAATGATTCAGACAGCATCCAGACGATAACCGTTACCACCTCCTCACCCTATAACAGTCCAAGATTCCAGCCTGTATCAGGTTGTGTTGTCCGTGTGGAAGATGATGCGGGAAACGGGGTAATATTCCTGGAAAACGGGGACGGTATCTATCAGACCCATCTGGACCCTGGATTTATGGAGGTGGACAGAGCTTATAAGGTGCAGGTGTTTACTCCGGATGAAAAAACCTATGAATCCGAATATGATTCTCTTTTTACCTGTGCCAGTATCGACGACCTCTCCTACAGGCTGGAGGTTCAGCCGACCTCTGATCCGCAGATCAGTTATTATGGGATCAGGTTCTATGTAGACGTACTGGGAAGTATGGAGGATTCCAGAAATTATATGTGGACCTTCGAGGAGACCTGGGAATACCATTCAACCTATATTATTCAGTATATATATGATGGCAAGACGTTTCTTGATTATACACCTCAACTTCACGATCTGCAGATCTGCTACCTTACAGACAGCCTTAAAAATTTTGAAGTGGGCACTACCACACAACTGGAAAGAAATGAGATCCACCAGCAACCCCTGTATTTTGTTACCAATCAATCGCCCCGGCTTCATTACGGGTACAGCCTGCTCGTCAGGCAACATTCACTCTCATATAATGCCTACCTCTACTGGCAAAAGATGAGATCCCAGGCTGGGGATACCGGCGGATTGTTTGAAACCCAGCCCTCCAGTTCAAAGGGTAATATTTATAATGTGAACGATCCGGAGGAGAAGGTGCTGGGGTACTTTTTTGTCTCCCAGGTCCGGGAAAAAAGGATCACTGAATATGAACGGTTAGATTTCCCGATAGCTGAATTTGACTGCCCGCTGGATACGGCCTTCAGCCTTGACGATTTTTTTCAGGATTATCCTTACTATATGTTTTCTCTCTCACCATTTGGAAGGGGTGCCCCCTTTGGCTACTCAATGAAGGAGTGCCATGATTGTACCTACAGAGGAGGTGTTACAACTAAACCTGATTACTGGAATGAATAAAATGAGCAGGGCATACAGATATGGCCTGGTCCTGGCGATCCTCCTGGCGGGTGTAATATACCGGCCGGGAAATGCGCAGACACTTGACAATTCAGCCTATACATCGCTGGCACAAAGCCGTACTGAACGACTGGTCGTTTTCACCGACCGCTCCCTGTATGCTGTAAATGAAATCATCCGGTTCTCAGTAATCCTTCAGTCAGGAAATGATCATGCTCCCGGGCCGGGCAGTAATGTACTATATGCTGAATTAATAAATGCTGCAGGGAACGCTGTTGCAAAAGGTAAATACCTCCTGTCAGCTGACCGCTCTTCAGGACATCTCGCCATTCCGTCGACCATTGCTTCAGGGAACTACTATTTGAGATGTTATACCCGCTGGATGAGAAATTTCTGGACCGGTGATTTCACATATGTACCCATTCGTGTGGTAAATCCGTATTTAAAAGACGAGGAGGCCAGTAGCAGCGAACCTGGCAAACCTGTTTTGTCAGGGATCCTGAAATATGATCCGTCAGTACTGTGTTCAACAAACAAAAGGAGCTATGGAGCCGGAGAAAAGGTAGATGTTGAATTCACCCCCTTGAATGGCACCGTATCCCGCATTCAGGATGGTTGTGTTACCGTGGTCCCGGAAGGTTCCATTGATACTTCTGCACTCCAGCACAGGGTGGATAACAACCAGGGAATCAGCGAGCTGTTTCAACTGAAATTTTTACCCGACAGGAAGGGGACTGCCATATCAGGCTCAGTATTGAACAACATTACCGGGAAAGCTTCTCCCAATACCCGCATTCACTTCACTATCCTGGGTAAAGATCCTGCCTATATAGTTGCCAAATCAGACCAGGAGGGCAGATTCCTGATCAAGGTGCCTGTCCGATCAGGGAACCAGGAGATGTTTGTGGTTCCCGAACAATCGTCCGATGCTCCACTCGAAGTGCTGATCGACAACGATTTTTCATCAGCACCTTTACCCTTTCAGGCAGAACCTTTTTCACTACAGGAAAATGAAAAGATCCTGGCATCCAGAATATCACTTCAGATGCAGCTGCAGCAGAATTACCTGTCAGCATCTGAAGCTGACAGTTCCGGGGTCGTCGAACAAACAGAACACATTCCATTTTACGGTAAACCTGAAATTTCAGTGAAGCTTGATGAATTTATCAACCTGCCGAACATGCAGGAGGTAATTGTAAACCTTGTTCCAAAAATATATGTGATGCGTGGGGGTGGCAGTGAATATTTCATGATCAAAAGTGATAATCCCATGATCTCGCAATACGATCCGCTTGTGTTGCTCGATCATATTCCTGTATTTGATATGAAGGTTCTCCTGAATATACCTCCTCCAAAAATCGACCGAATAGAAGTGGTTCCCGAGATTTATGTGCTCGGAGAGATAAAATACGGCGGGATCATCTGTTTCACAAGCCGCGAGGGTGATCTGGCCGGTATGAAATTGCCTGAAGGATCCTACTTTTTCGATTTTGCTGCTTTTGAGCCCCCTCTGGTTAAGCCACATCCACGGTATCCGGGTGAAAGCAGGATGCCGGATACCCGGAATACCCTTCTCTGGAAGGATCATCTGGAGTTTAATATGGAGCAGCCAGGGAAAATCAGTTTTCAGGCAGCATCTGTTCCAGGGAACTATCTTATTCTGTTCCGTGGTGTATCATCAGATGGAGAGATTGTTTACGGATCGAATCATATTCACGTGGAATAGGGTATCTGGTCCTCCTTTGCGGCCCTACCCCTGGCCAGAGAGAAATAGACTCCCAGGATACAGAGAACAACAAACACTATAAACGTGATTTTCATGCTGGACATGAACTGTGATGAATATTCAGCGGACAGCGGCCTGTTCCCAATGAATATCTGAAGGATCAGGGTAGCGATACCCATACTCATCATCTGGCCCGTTAACCGCATGGTTCCCACAGTGGCGGATGCAACACCCAGGTATTTCCGGTCCACCGATCCCATGATGGCGTTGGTATTTGGAGATGAGAACATACCGAAGCCAAATCCAACCACGGCCAGGATCACCACCAGGTACCTGATGGTGGTATGCTCCGTCAGGAAAGAAAGCAGGACAAGCCCGCATACAATGATGGCCATTCCTGAGGAAGCCAGTATCCTTGGATCGTACCGGTCGGAGAGCCGGCCCGATATGGAAGCAACAATCGCCATCAGCACCGGTTGGGTGATCAGGATCATGCCGGCATCCCTTGGGGAAAGATCCATGATATACTGTAGATAGAGGCTCAGCAAAAAGGTGATGGCAAAGGTGGTGGCATAATTGATCAGAGCTGCCAGGTTTGATAAGGCAAAGAGCCTGTTGGATGCAAACAGCCTGATATTGAAGATCGGAAATTGTATTCTCAACTCCAGGATACCAAAACCTACCAGTCCAAGAAGTCCGGCTGCAGCTATCATGATAGCCGGTGTCCCGGGTAACTTTGAGAACCCGAACATGAATGCCGACATGGAGAGGAGGTAAATGACAGAACCTGCCAGGTCAAATTTCTCCCCTTTTGCATCTGCCCACTCCTCCTTGATGTATCTCCAGGAGATCCATATAACCAACAGTTCGAATGGCACAGTGATATAGAAGATTGTCCGCCATCCCAGGTACTGGGTCAGTATTCCGCCCAGGAAGGGGGCCAGGGACAGGCCAACATAGACCGATGTCACACTGATGCCAATTGCTTTACCACGCTCCTTCGGGGGATAAACAGATGTGATAATGGCAATCCCGGTCCCAAACACCATGGCACTTCCTATTCCCTGAATCGCCCGGAGGGCAATCAGCATAGTACCTGAGGTGGACATTCCACAGAGGATGGAGGTCACCGTTATAAGGATATTACCTATAAAGAAGATCTTTTTCCTGCCGCTTATATCGGCCAGTTTACCAAGCGGGACAAGGAAAACAGCCGAAGAGAGAAGGAACGCCATTGAGACCCAGCTCATGCCGACCGCGCCCAGTGTGAACTCCTTACTGATGGCAGGGAGTGCAATATTGATGGCAGCTCCCAGGAAAGGATTGATAAATGATGTAATAATAATTGAAAACAGGATCAGCCTTCTGGCGTTCCTGCTACTTTCCGCAACCTGATCCATAATAGCTTAAAGAGGATTAAATATACTACTCTTTCTTTTTTGTGTACTATTTTCAGTGTAAACCTTAATTTAGATGTATGAAGGAAACCCGGTTGAAGGCATCTGCCATTCTGCTGATCTTTATCATCATTGTGGTTCTCTACCATATTTTCGGGTATACCGGCCATTTTGGGTATGATGATCTGCATTATGCCGGACTCGCCAATGACCTGCTCCGGTGTAAAGTCAATTTCGAGGATCACTATGCCTACAGGCTTCCTGTGATCCTGTTCACCTCTCTGTTCTACCTTGTTTTTGGGATCTCTGACCTGACCTCCTCACTGCCTGCCATACTGGTCACCATCGCCATCCTCATCATCGTTTATTACATCTTGAGGGAGAGGGGCCCGATGACCATCATTACAGGACTATCCCTTGTCACACTGTCACACTGGTTCCTCTTCTATTCCGATAAACTGATGCCCGATATATATGTGGCGCTCTCTGTGGTTTTCGCCCTGGCTATCATTGACAGCTATAAATACAAAAGTGACAAAGGCAGGACCTTTCTCCATGCTTTCCTGCTTGCATTCTCATTGCTGTTCGGTTTTCTGGCCAAGGGGACCATTGTACTGACGGTCCCTCTGCTGCTTTACCTGGTCATCACTGATATGATCCTGAGAAGAGATCTGAAGTTCTGGTTCTATAGCCTGCTGGCCGGAATAGCCATGCTGGCCATCTACCTGCTGGTCATCTGGATATTCACAGGCAATATGATGAAACGGTTTGATGCCATCTCCAGTAACAGCTACCTCAACCAATGCAGTTATGATCAGCAATCGCTCGGGATCCTGCTAAAGAGAATTTTTTTTGGGTTTTTTGGACTGTCTATTTACCAGTCACTTGCAACAGGTTTTATATTTATTATTGCATTCCTGTTTCAAAGGAAAGGAGCGAATTTTTTCAAAATGAATGACTCCTTCTCATTTTTCCTGGTCTCCGCCCTGATCCTGTTCCTCTCATCCAGTTTCATGACCATCTCGTTGCACGCTTATGCCCCCATGTGTCTCGATCCAAGGCACTATCTGTTCCTGGTACCGGTGGCTTCCATCCCTGCCTCGAGGATCATAGTTGACTTTATTCAGTCGAAAAAAGTCGCCATTCAGATCATATGCATGCTGTTTGGTGTCACTTTCATCTCATATCTCCTGCCCGGAGGGACCTTCTGGAAACTCTACCTGCCTCTGCTGGTTCTCTTTACAGCCTATCTCTTCACCGGAACCGGCACAAAGTACCGCTACCTTTTCATGATCCCGCTCATTGCCATCCTGTTGCTGGTCCCCCTGGATATGATCAGGTATGCCGGGCGTGTAAAATACAGGGAGCAGAGAAAAATCGCGACGGAACAGGTCCTGGAGAACAATACCGACTGTTTGATCCTCACCGATGAGATTCAGAAACGGCTGCTGGTTTACTACAGCCATTTCAATCCTGATGAGGCCCGGAGATTCCTGAGCTTTGATGAGTTCAGTGCCGGCTCCTCCCATAAAGGAAAAATCCTGTTGCTACTCAACCGATACACCGAGTACCTGTCCGGTATGGCAGAGAACGACCTGCCCTACTATGCCAGAAATATCTCCCCGCAAAACAAAATTGTTTTTACAAATAAGGATCCTGATCTCACCCTTTATGAAATGATGGAGTTTAACCATTTCGAGGAAGCCGGCAACCTAATCTTATCAACTTTCAATGATTTTGAGATCAGCGTACCGTTCTGGAACCAGAATGATCAGGATCTCTCGGCTGAAATCAGCTGCACCGGCAGCAGGTCAAACCGGGTCGCCCTTTTTTCGTCAACATTTGACTACCCGTTGGATTCCCTATTCTTCAGAGACCGGCAAAGTCTCGTGATCCAATGTGACCTGGACTGTTTTGCACGGAAAGAAAGCGACACGAAACTCATCATTTCCCTTGAGGACAGTACAGGCCCCTACTTCTGGAAAGCACTTGAAATAGACCATTATATGAAGGCCTACTCCCACTGGTGGCCTCTCTCCTTTGATGTCACAATCGACCCCGCAGTGATCAGGAAAGAGAGCAGCTTAAAGGTATACCTGTGGAAAAATAATGGGGCTGATGTTTACATAGACAATTTCGGTATCAATGTGTATGGCGTGAAGCCATGATCTCCTGATTCGAACTTTTCAATCCATGGCTTTGTTGTTGTGTATAACTAATTAACCTTTTTCACCGTATAAAACGTAATTTAATACTCAATAAAAACAAGACTATGAAAAAAATTGTATTGTTTGCATTCAGTTTACTCATCATCTCTGCCGGCGTAAATGCTCAGAAGATGAACACAGTAAAAACTGACCTCTTCAGCGCTTTCCTGAGAACCGGAGTTTTTAAATATGAGCGTGCACTAAATGAAAATATGAGTGCCCAGGTCGGTTTCTTCTATACCGGCTTCACACCGAAAGATTCCCAAGCAAAACTAAACGGGTTCGGTATTACCCCTGAATTCAGGTACTACCTGTCCAGTACCCCGGCTCCCAACGGTACATACCTGGCTCCCAACTTCCGCTATATGAGCGTTACCGTTTCTGATCCTGATCCGATCGACGGTGGCGAGGGTACGCTTACCTCACTGGGATTTGCCATCAACCTCGGAAAACAAGTCGTGCTCAAAGACGTCTTTGTGATCGATGCCTGGGTGGGTCCAGTATATGCATTCAGATCTGTCAGTGCTTCTGCTGCAGGAGTAGATACAGGCCCGCTTCCAGAGGTGAATGGTTTCGGCGTCCGGCTTGGTATAGCCATCGGTATCGCTTTCTAATTTAAAATACCACTCTGAACTGCGTTCCGCCGGGTCGGGAATCAAACCCGATCCGGCCGCTGTTCATGTCTTACACCTGCCCTCCTCAAGAGGTAATAGACCGGGATCCCCACCAGTATGACTCCCAGTGCTATGGATGATTCAACGGGCCGTTCCAGGAAAGCCAGCACCAGGATAATCAGGGAAAAAAGAATAAACAGCAACTGTGGAACAGGGTACCAGGGCGATCTCATCATCGATTCTCCTTTGATCCTGAGCTTGAACACACCAATAACTGCTAAAATTGGAAAAATGCCCAGGGAGAAACTGAGCAGTGTGATGATCTGATCAAAGGTTCCGGATACAACAAATACGATGGCCAGTCCGCTTTGCATCAGTATGGACACACCGGGAACGCTGGACCGGTTGATCTTTTTTGCGATCCCGAAGAAATGGCCCGATTCGGCCATGGCAAAATAGACCCGCGGGCCAATAATGGTCAGCACACTGATGGCCGAGAGCAGGATCAATGCAATGAAGAGCGAAAAAAACTGGTCCATCGTCCTGTTAAAGAGATGATTGGCAGCCAGTCCCCCGATAGAGATCACCCCTTCCATCTCCCTGGCCGGGACCGCATAAATATAAAGTGTATTTAAAAGGAGATAGATAAGGGTAACGAGCAGGGTGCCCGATATTAGTGAACGGGGTATGTTTTTTACCGGATTCATTACCTCTGAACCCACATATGTGGAGGCATTCCAACCGCTGTATGCAAACATGATCCACATCAGGGCCAAACCAATGGCCTTCAGTCCGGCCCAACCGGAGTCCACATGGAGCTGTACCGTGAAATGTTCAAAGCTGCCCTGGCCGAAAACAAATCCGGTAGACACCAGAAGCAGGATCAGGCTAACCTTCAAAATGGTAAGGAGGTTCTGGACCTTCGAACCTGACCTTAACCCAAAATAATGGATAGAGGTAAATATCAGTATGATCCCAATGGCGATCTCCTTCTTGATCAGTCCGACCTGTTCAAGTCCGTCTCCCCCCGGAAGGGTTCGAACGAGGTATTCACTGAAAGCCAGTGATGAGGCCGCAACGGGAGCTGTAAAACCCACAAAAAAGGAGACCCAGCCGCTTAAGAACCCGGCCAGCGGTGAGAAGAGTTCAGACAGGAAAGCATATTCTCCCCCGGCTCTTGGAAACCTGGCTCCCAGTTCACTGTAGCTCAGGGCCCCGCACAGGGCAATGATCCCGCCAATAAACCACAGGAATAACAATAATTTTGGTTCGTGAAGCTGTGCCAGCAACAGGCCCGAAGTGGTGAAAATACCAGCCCCGATCATATCCCCCACCACAATATTGGTCACGCTGAAATAACCCAGGGATTGTTGAAGGCCGGAGGAAGGCTTCACGGGCATAAAATTACCTGGGGATCCGCTTGTCCCGGCCTATCAGAAAATAGAGTAACGATCCAAGGAATGGAAGCAGTATGATAATCAGCACCCAGAGTATCTTCTCATTCCCCGGAAAATCACTCATTAAAGCACTGATCAGTGCCAGCAGGGGAAGCAATAATATAAAAAAGATCACAAAAAGCGTGAGGAGCAATCCACCACCGAACAGAAACAGAAAAGTCATCGCAGTATATTTTTGATTGTCCCATAAATCTAAGAAATAATCCACTGCCTATCAATGTTCAATATTTCATAACTTGTTAATCAACCACTTTATATTCCTCACCAATGAAAAATACCCTCATCTCCTGTCTGGCAGTGATCATGCTGACCGCATGCGGCAGCCAGGAACAGAAATCAACTCAATCCTCCTCCAGCTTTCCCCTGGAAGTATATGTAAATACTCCCGACAGTGCATTCCGCTATGAGATCATTGAATCGGTAAGGGGTGCAAACTGGACCGAGTACAGGATCCGCATGGTATCCGGCACATGGCTTACCGGAATGGAGGTGGATGAACCGGAGTGGTGGCACTGGCTTACCATGGTGGTACCCGATGAGCTACAGGAGACCGAATCCCTGATGCTGATAGGGGGTGGCTCGAGGGGTGACACCCTGCCCATCACAGCACCGCAGGAGATGATCAATGTGGCCCTGGCTACAGGTTCGGTTGTATCTCATTTGAGTAATGTTCCTTTCCAACCCATCGACTATAAAGGGGACACAATGGGTGGAGTGTTTGAGGATGACCTGATCGCTTTTGCCTGGCTGCAGTTCCTGGAAGGAGGTGCTACAGAAGATGTGCAGACCTGGTTGCCCCGCTTCCCCATGACCAGGGCGGTGGTCAGGGCCATGGATGTGGTACAGGAGATCTGTCAGTCCGATGGCCGGAAGGTGGATGGTTTCTTTGTGGCAGGTGCTTCAAAAAGGGGCTGGACCACCTGGGACGTAGCGGCTGTGGATGCACGGGTTACAGGTATTGCACCCTTGGTGATCGACCTGCTGAATATCATTCCATCGTTCAAGCATCACTGGCGATGTTACGGAGAGTGGGCCCCAGCCATTGATCCCTATGTGAAGCTGGGAATCATGGACTGGATCGATACCGATGAATTCCTGCGCATGCTTCAGCTGATCGAACCTTACCAGTTCCTGGATCGTTTAACCATGCCCAAACTATTGATCAATGCCACATGTGATCAGTTTTTTGTCACCGACTCATGGAAATTCTACTGGAAAGACCTGCAGGGAGAAAATTACCTGCAGTATGTTCCCAATGTTGGACACGGGCTTCAGGGCTCCTACCTACCTGAAAACCTGGTTTCATTCTATAACTATATCATTACAGATACAGCCATCCCTGGTTTCAGATGGAACATCAGCAATGATACAATTTTTGTCGAGGTGGATCAGGAAAGTGACTACCAGATTCGGAAATGGGAAGCGGTCAATGAGCTTGGCAGGGACTTCAGGCTCTATGTGGTTGGTGAAGATGCCTGGAAAATGAAACCGGTGGATCTGAATGAGAACGGTATCTATGTCATTCCCATTACGGAACCTGAAAGCGGTTTCAAGGGAGCCCTGGTGGAGGTGGTATTCAATCCGGATTCTGAATTTCCATTGACCCTGACTACCGGGACCCTGGTCACCCCGGACAGCTATCCTTGTGAGCCTTTCAAGCCTGAACTTTCAGCCAGATAGTGCTACACCACCCTCCTTCCCGGTTGTCAGATCCTACAGCTTTGGCTATCGCGGCAGGTTGATGATGTTTACAGAGAACCAGGCATTTTAACCGGCATACTTATATTCAAAAGGATCCTTCAGAAGATTGTCACCAATCCCTCCTTCTTCCTCCTTCAAAGAGAACATAGCATCGTGAAGTTTCAGTAACAGGTCATTCACTTTGAAGGTACTGTTCACAACCTCATTAATATGGTCGATGGTGTAATGGTCCTGTGCATAATGCTGGTACCAGTCATAAAGCATAGATTCCATATACCCGATCACTTCATCGGGGTCCTCCTTCAAAAAGGAACTGTGTGCCTCTATAATCTTTTGCAAACGTGTTTCCATCATTCTATGGGTTATATTAACGGTGCTAATATATTCACTCCCAGAAGATAAACCAAGGCTTTAATGAAGAGATAACGTAATCTTAACATACTGGTAATCTATGAGTTGTATTAACAATTTTATGTTAAAAACCTCGCCGGTTATTAACAATTCCGACCTTAGTTTTTATACTTTCCTTCTCAAAAATTATACAATTTCGTTACATTGATCTTTCATCAAGAAATGTTTTACCCAAATAAACCCCAAAATGAATAACTTTTATTTGTTACTGGCGCTCATAACCACAATTCTAGCCGGTTGTAAGAGCGCTGTTCCGGCTTCTGAGGCGGATATCCATCAACATATCAGATTTAACCAGGTTGGTTATTATCCTGATGAAATTAAGGAGTTCGTAGTGGCAGACGATGAAGCCACGTCCTTTCAGATCCTGGATAAGAAACTCAAAATTGCCTTTGAAGGGGAGCTGATTGATAAGGGAACCTGGGATCAGTCAGGAGAACATATTCTCCAGGGAGACTTTTCAGGCCTGACCAAAGCAGGGACCTACACCATAAAGCTGAATAACGGGATCACTTCGGCGTCCTTTAAAATTGAACCCGCAGTATACAGTGAAGCGCTGGATGCATCCATCAAGAGCTTCTATTTTCAACGGGCTTCCGTTGCCATTAAAGAGCAATATGGAGGAGTCTATCAACGGGCATCAGGCCATCCTGATAACCAGTGTTTTTTCCATCCCTCGACCGGAAAAGAGAGCGGTACCCTGAATTCACCCGGTGGCTGGTATGATGCAGGCGACTATGGAAAATATGTGGTCAATGCAGCCCTTTCCGTGGGACAGATGCTCAACCTGCTTGAATTGTTTCCTGATGCTGTTCAGGACAAACAATTAAATATCCCGGAGAGCGGCAATGGTACAGGTGATCTGCTGGACGAACTGCGCTATGAGCTGGACTGGTTAGTGACCATGCAGGACGTGGACGGAGGTGTATTTCATAAACTCACAGCCCTGAATTTTGCTCCCTTTATTATGCCGGATGCATATGACCTGGATCGTTATATCATTGGAAAGGGAACAGCCGCCAGTCTCGATTTTGCAGCCGTAATGGCACAGGCTTCCCGGGTATACGCCGGGATGGATCCTGACTTCTCATCCGGGGCGCTGAATGCAGCGGAAAGTGCCTGGGAATGGGCCATGGAAAACAGTGATGTCCCTTTCAGAAATCCCACGGAGGTTCATACGGGGGAATACGGCGATAATCAATTCAGCGATGATTTTTACTGGGCAGCTGCCGAACTCTTCATCTCCACCGGCAAACAGGGTTACCTGGATTACCTGCTTGAGAACGAAGAACCCTACCAACACCAGATTACCAACAGCTGGAAATTCTTTATCCGGAATATGGGATTCCATGCCCTCCTGATCAATGGCAAGATGAAAGAGGAACTGACCGAAAAACACCTGGCGCTATCCGATGAGATCCTTTCTAAAATGGGAACCATTCCATACGGGATCGGTATCGATCATTTTGAATGGGGATCCAACAGCGATGTACTGAACCAGGCCATGATCCTTTGCATTGCCCACCAATTGAGTGGAGAACAGAAATACCTGGATGGAGCGATACGAAACACCGACTACATCTTTGGGAAAAACGCTACAGGTTACTGTTTCCTTACCGGTTTTGGATCAAAACATGTGATGAATCCCCATCACCGTCCCAGCGCCGCCGATGACGTTGATGAACCCGTACCCGGATTTATCGTGGGTGGACCCAATAAGGATAAGCAGGACCGTCGGGATGTGGAGTATAGCTCTGATTATCCTGCCGGATCATATGCCGATGTGGTAGAGAGCTATGCTTCCAACGAGGTCTGCCTCAACTGGAATGCACCGGCAGTTTTTGTGCTGGGTTACCTGGAGCAGTCGTGCAAGTAGAACTTATGTCTTAAGTTTGGTTACCGTCAGCTCTTTGGCAAGTCTTGCTTTACGCTTGATATTGCTTACGGTACTGACATCAATAACTTTTTCAAGTATTGTCACTATTTCATCCGCTATAGTCTCATCGATAATAAGCGGCGGGACAATACCAAAAATATTGTGACGGAAATAGAGCAGTAATCCCCTGAGTGCTGCATCCACTCCAAGTTCCTGAACAATATCATCTGACAGTGGCTCTTTGGTCTTCTTATCCTTTACAAGTTCGATCCCGATCAACAATCCTTTACCCCTGACCTCCCCTATATTTGGCTTACTTTCAGAAAGTGCCTGGAGTTTGCTGATCAGGTATTGTCCCACCCGGCCTGCATTTTCAGGGAGTCTTTCATTCACGATGATATCAATATTGGCCAGGCCTACTGCAGCACATACCGGGTGACCGCTGGCGGTTGATCCGTGCTCCAGTGAATTTCCCTTCCCCAGAAAACGCTCAAATATTTCCCCGGTGACCAGGGTGGCTGAAAGTGGCAGGTATCCGCTGCTGATGGCCTTGGAAAGACACATGATGTCCGGTTGCGGATCCCAGTTCTCGCTCATGAAAAGGGTTCCGGTCTTCCCAAATCCCGTGGTCACCTCATCCACTATGAACAATATTCCGTACTTCCTGCAAATCTCTCCCACCACCTGATAGTACTCTTCCGGGGGAACGATATAGCCATATGCCCCCATGATTGGTTCAAGGATAAATGCTGCAACTGTCCCGTCGCCCTCATTCTCGATCTTTATCTCCAGAGCCTTCGCACATTCCAGTCCGCACTCCGGGTAACCATCCTTTCCAAAAGGGCAGCGGTAACAATAGGGTGGGTCGATCTGATGAAAGCCTTCAAGTACTGGGCCGAATTTCTCCTGCTCCTCTTCCAGTCCGGATGTACTCATGGCACCATAGGATACACCGTGGTAGCTGTGTTTCAAAGAGATGATCTTAAACCTTTTGCGATCATCCTCATTAGGGCTCTGACTGTAGTATTGTCTTGATATTTTCAAGGCTGTCTCCACTGCCTCAGAACCATTGGTCCCCAGGTATACATACTGGTATTGATCCGGTGATACCTGTACCAGCTTGTCAGCCAGCTCAATGGCCCTCGGATGGGTCTGCCTGAAACATGAGGCAAATGCAAGCTCCGTCATCTGTTTTGTGGCAGCGTCGACGAGCTCTTTCCTGCCATGACCGATAGCAACATTCCAAAGTGAAGAAAATCCATTAATAAGTTTCCTTTCTTTATCATCATAAACATATGGACCTTCACCCCTTGTGATGACAATGGGACCAAGACCCAGGAAACCCAGGAACTCTTCCATTTCAGTAAATGGATTCCAGAGTGAATAGGGTGTCCCTTTATACATTTTCTTTTTCATGCGTCCATATTTTGGTGTCCAACCAAGTAAGTTACGTGATGAATGAACGCTTTCCAAAATATTAACATGTATCTTTATGTGGACCCCGATGAAAAGACTTAAAATCTACTATCGCACCCTGGCCAGGAACAGGGTCTTTTCGATCATCTCAATCGGAGGATTCTCCCTGAGCCTGGCTGTTGTGCTGCTGCTGACAGCCTTTATCCGTTCTGAACGGCAGTACGACAAGACCATCCCCGATCTGGAACATATCTACCGGATCCTGGGGAAGGATAACTCGGCGTATATACCCGAGCAGACCCGAGATAAGATCCTCTCCGATTATCCCCAGGTGGAAGCGGCTACAAAATGTAATATCGGTGATGGTCCGGTGGTTTATGATGATAAGAATTACATAGTAAGTATGGTCCATACCGATTCCGGATTCTTCAGTGTATTTTATATACCTGTAATCTCCGGGATGAGGAGTGGATGGTTTAAGGATCCCCATCAGGCTGTGTTGACAGAAAGTTGTGCAAAAAGGATATTCGGTAAAGAGGATCCCATTGGCAAAGTGCTGAATGTTTCCCACAGTCAGGATCTGGAGGTGGTGGCCATCGTTCAGGATCTGCCTGAGAAAAGTTCCCTGAAGGGAGAGATGTTCTGCAGTGCGGAGCTGAGACTCAGGGTCAGCCATACATCCCACAACGAATCCGAGGCATATCTGTATAATATCTACCTTAGATTTCAGCCTGGCAACGGACCCGGGATACTGCAGGAAGAGTTAACAGCGCTTATCCATCCCTTTATGGAGTGGGAAGAGGTGGACTACCGGCTGCAACCATTTAAGGAGGTCTATTTTGATATATCCTCCTCGCATGATAACCTCGATCATGCCAATGTCAAGCTAATCAGATTACTGGGATGGCTGACCCTGATCATACTCTTCCTTGCAGTTTTTAATTATATCAACCTGACCATCGCCCAGAGTACCGGCAGGCTGCATGAACTGGGTGTTAAACAGGTCTTTGGCGCAAACCGGTCTTTCCTGATCAGGCAGTTTATGAATGAAGCATTCCTGCAGGTCCTGCTAGCCCTGCTCCTTGGATTCGGGTTGGCTATCCTGCTGAAACCGTTGGTTAGTGAGATCCTGGGTAAGGAGATCGATTTGTTGATAGTACTGGAAAATCCCATTGCACTGATCGAAATGTTGTTGGGCCTGATTCTGATTGCTGTGGTATCCGGTCTCTATCCGGCACTGGCCATTCTCAGGCTCCAGCCCAAACAGATGCTTCTGAATCAGCCAATAACATTCAGGAGGTCATTTGATATCAGAAGGGTGCTGACCATGATCCAGTTCTCGGCCATGGTGGCATTGATCATCTCACTGATCACACTGGTGAAACAGATTCGTTATGTTCAGGATATAGACCTGGGGTACAATACCGAATGGCTTGTAAGGGTCCCCGTGCATTACCGGATCCAGGATAAAGTACCTTTACTTCTTGAGGAGATAGCCAGGCTGGCATCTGTAAAAAACGTTTGTGCCTCCCACGGAACTCCCGGTGCCATTTATAGTTATTCCGACTATAACGACCTGAGTGCGTCCCATATCACCACTGATTACCGGTTTGTTGAAACATTCGGACTGGAGATGATCTATGGCAGGAACTTTTTTGAGGCAGAGTCTACTGAGGTTTGCCTTGTCAACCGTTCGTTGCTCAGTGATCTGGGGGGCTGGGATTCGGCAGAGAACCGGATTGTATTCGGTAGCAGGGTAGTGGGGGCATTTGAAGATTTTCACTTTCAGGATCTTTACACCCCTATGGGGAACCTGCAGCTTCGAACTGGCACGGACGTGTCGGACATTGTGATCCGGTTCCTCCCGAGCGATATTGCCACCTCCATTGGACAGGTGGAAAATATCTTTAAAGAAGAGGCCCGTGGATTCGCTTTTTCGTACGAGTTCTATGATGAGTGGATGGAAGCCAAATACAGTCAGGAGGAGAAGCGCGCTGCATCCATCCGGCTGCTTTCGGTCATTGCAGTCCTTCTATCCTGCATGGGACTGTTCGGGATGGCTGAATTCATAACCCGTTCCCGTATACGTGAAATAGGGATCAGGAAGGTGAACGGGGCCTCATCGGGCATCATAGTCAAAATTCTGAATCTTTCATTCCTGAAATGGATCATACCGGGGATTGTTGCAGGGATACCTCTCGGCTGGTATTTTATGCACAGGTGGCTTAACAGTTTTGCATACCGGACGAGCCTCAACTGGTGGATCTTTCTGGTGGCCTCCCTGGTTGCCATTCTGGTTGCCCTAATTACAATAAGCTGGCAAACCTGGCGGGCAGCCCGAAGAAACCCTGTAGAATCTCTTCGTTATGAATAAACAAAATAGCTTTCAGTCCATTTGATTTTATAAATATCTCCATTACTTTTATTACAGACTGACGAGAAGAAGGATGAAACAAAAGAGCATTCCAGAATTTTATGGCCTGAGGATATACCTTTCTTCCATCATACTCTATTTCTTCCTGGTGCTCCCCTTTATTGGATTTATCATTTTCCAGAATCTCCCCGGATTTATTGAAAGCCGTGGCAGGGAGCCCGGACATATTGCTGCCACTGTGGATTCCCTGCGTTCCACTTTTGACTCCATTACCCAGTACAGTGAGGAAGAGATCGATAGTCTTGTGAATCTTGCCCTCCAGGGCGATATCGACAGCCTTGTAACAGGTACTGCAAAGATCGGGACAACTTTAAATGACACGTTAAAATCTGGTTCAATTAATGATAATCTGATCGCGACACACCCGGAAGGGCAGAGCGGCCTCCGATTATTTGCAGAGAAGGGCCCCTTCTCACAATATTTCAAGCACCTGTTTGTGCTGTTGTTGATCAGCCTGTTAGCAGGATATCTGTTTAACAGGCCTTTCAAACGATTCTTCAGGAAGAAGCGGAGGAATAGGGAGATACCTGAAAAGCTTCATTCCTTCTGTAAGAAATATCTCTTTCATGTGCCGTTAATCAACAGCTTTATTATCACCCTGCCTAACATTGCGGTAATTATTTATTCCATCATATTCCTGGTATCTGAAGTCAAGGTTGACGCTGAAGTGGAGAGAAGCATGTTCTTACAGCTGCACTACCTGACCATCGTTGCTACCCTTCTGGAGTTCCTGTTTGTCTATTACTGGGAGAAACACCGTGTCCATATCCGCTACATCGATTATATCTACACTGAAAGTGAATTGCGAAGGAGTGTGTTCGCCCGGAAACGTGGGAAAATTAGAAACAGGTTCATGGTTGCCAGCGGAATGACCACTTTCCTGCCACTGGTTGTGGTCATGGTTTATCTGATCCTGAGCCTTTCCTCTGTTAAGGAATTAAAATTGAGTGAGTTCTCCCCTGAGCAAAAAGAGATCCTGTACGGACCCTGGAGCAATCTTATTGCTTCAGGAAAAGCGACTATCAGTATGAATGGTAAAGACAGACTCGTATACGTCAATGCCATAGATTCCATTGTAATGCTCGTTGGTATAGGGAACGGTATACTGGTTTCGTTTATCTACCTGTTATTGTTTATCAAGTGGACCAACCAGGATATCACACGGCCTGTGAAGGAGTTGCTGGTCAACATCCGGAATACACGGGACGGTAACGAGGAACAGTATTCAATTGTGCGCACCAACGATGAGATTGGTGAGCTGGCAGAAGGGTATAATGAAATGACCGATAAGATCCATCAGTACATGGAAAACATTTCGGCTATGAACAGGGAGCTGGAGGAGAAGGTACAGGAGAGAACCAGGGAGGTGGTGGAGCAGAAAGAGGAGATCGAAACACAAAAAGAGGAGATCGAGGCACAACTGGACCTGGCAACACTCCAGCGGGACACGATTACAAACCAGAATGAGAAGATCCTGGACAGTATCCGTTATGCCGAAAGGATACAGTCGGCCATTCTTCCACCGGTCCACATATTAAAGGAACACCTCTCCGACTATTTTATCCTTTACAGGCCGAGGGATATTGTAAGTGGCGATTATTACTGGGCAAGGGAAAAGGATCAAAAGCTGTTGATCGCTGTCGCCGACTGCACCGGACATGGAGTCCCCGGGGGATTTCTAAGTATGCTCGGGATCTCATCTATGAACGAAATTGTGAACCGAAGTAAGGAGCTGGATCCGGGTCAGATCCTGGAACAGTTGAGAGAGATTGTGATCACTTCGCTACACCAGACCGGCTCCAAAGATGAGGCCCAGGATGGCATAGAGATTGCTCTGTGTGTGATTGACCTGAAGAAAAAAACCCTTGACTATTCGGGAGCAAACCGGCCACTTTACCTTGTAAGGGATGGACGTGTCGAACATCACCGTCCCAGCCGCATGCCCATTGGTATCTACGAACAGGAACCTGCTCCATTTACCACAACCAGCCTAAAATTAAAACAGGGGGATTCCATCTATCTGTTCTCGGACGGATATGTGGACCAACTCGGAGGTCCTCATCGAAAAACATTCCGCGTTATAAATTTCAGGAAATTATTACTGGAGGTCCAGGACCGGACAATGGAAGAACAGAAATCGATTCTCGTTAAGAATCTGGCTGCCTGGCAGGGCAAGGTCGAGCAGATTGACGATGTCCTGGTGTTGGGTTTCAGGATATAATATATTCAAATGAGAGTTTTGACATCCTGGACATCTCCTGGCCCACCTCGAGCATATCCTCATCATCCTCCTCATAGAGCCATTTTATATCAAGCCCGACACCAAGGGCATTGATCGCATTCAGTGACTTGAATATATCCAGTATATACTTTGCAGATGTCGAGTTAAAGTACTCAAAGTTAAACTGGCACTGCAAATCGAATTTCCTTTGATCGTCCTGTAAAGCCTCCAGAGACCCTGTATAGGCTTCTAACCATTCCAGAACAGGCAGGTAAAACTTACGAACATTTTCCGGCCTTGATTCGCCAGAGAATTCAAAAGTTCCTTTTTCCGGATCCAGCACGATACGTGGTGAGTTTGCTGTTGGTTCGATAATAAACTTTTCCATTGATTATTCTTTTATTGTGATATGCATGGTAAAATAGGTATAACCCGGACCAGCCGGGTCGAAAAAGTAACAAATTTTTTCATCGGTCCGCAATGCCATGGTGATCAGGCCAAGTCCGGCTCCCCTGTCTTCATCAGTGGCCTCTTTATTGATCACCTGTTCATAAAGTGATTTCAATGCTTCATCATCCATGTCATTTACGCGGTTGAGCTTCCTTCTCAGGTCGTCTATCTGGCTGTTTTTCACAAGGTTACCCGCAGTAACAATAAACTTCCCTTCTTTTTCGCTTACCTTTACGAGCGGGGGTCTTTGCATATCAACAACCACGGTTTCTTCCGGAACCGCGTACTTAAAGATATTATCGATCGATTCTACCACTGTGCCATATACACGCTTCCTCACAGGCTTTCTTAGTTCATTAAACTGCCGGGCAGCTTTCAGCCTGCTGAGGAGTCTTTCCATGATATCGAAGGAGATAGAACCCTCAAATTCGATAATGACTTCAGCATTCTTCATCAGTTAGTCAAATTAATAAAAAAAAAGAACAAACAGAGGGCAACCGTTTTTATTTGAATATATTCGTATAGATACTTTAGAATATGAGTGAGGCCATCCTGAAAGCCATGATGCAACTTTTTGCATTGGTCGTTGATATCGATGAGATCCAGGAGATATCTGACCAGGAGCGTTCCATCATACGGGCCTTTCTTTCCCGCCAGCTAAACAGTGAACTCACTGAGAAGTACATGGGTATCTTTGAGAATTACCTGCATCACTATCATCATGAATCCATAGATAGCCAGAGTGTTAAGAAGAAGAAAAGGACGTCTCTTACGGCAGTCCGGATCCTCTCTATCTGTGAACAGATCAACGAGGAACTGGAGCAGCGGCAGAAAATTTATGTGATCTTTCAGCTTGTAGAATATATCGCTTACGGCATCGTAATCCGGGAGACGGAACTGGATTTCCTGCAGACAGTGGCTACTGCTTTTAACCTGGATGATGATGAGTATCAGGATATTCTCCACTTTGTTGTATATCCCCTGAAAGATATGCCCCGAAAGGAGAATGTACTGGTGATCAACAGTGATCTCAGTTCCCCGATGAAGGGAGTACAGCATATCCACAACCATAACCTTGAGGGTAACATATACTTTCTGAATATTGCCAGTGTAAACACCTATGTGCTGCGTTATCAGGGTAAAGAGGACCTCTACCTGAACGGCCAGCTGATCCTTGCCGGGATCACCTATGCTTTTGATCACGGATCGTCGATCAGGGGACAGAAAATTGATTCCATATATTTCACAGATGTGACCGGTGTATTCTCCGTAGCCTCATCCAGTTCACGGATCACCTTTGTGGCCAGGAACGTGGAGTTTCGGTTCAGGAACAGTAAAAACGGTATTCATGGATTTAATTTCAATGAAGAGTCCGGTCGGTTGATCGGGATCATGGGCGGCAGCGGTGTCGGTAAGTCCACCCTTCTGAATGTATTGAACGGGAACCTGGAACCACAACAGGGCGAGATCCTGATCAATGGATATAATTTATATGATGTATATGAGAGTCAACACTTAACGGGCGTTATAGGGTTTATTCCACAGGACGACCTGTTGCTGGAGGAACTGACTGTCAGGCAGAACCTCTATTACAATGCTAAACTGTGCCTGGACGATAATACAGAGGAGCAGATCAATAAGGTGGTCGACGAGGTTTTGCATGATCTTGATCTTTTTGAAATAAAAGACCTGAAGGTGGGTAAACCACTGAACAAGGTGATCAGTGGAGGTCAGCGGAAAAGAGTGAACATTGCACTGGAACTGATCAGGGAACCTTCGGTCCTCTTTGTGGATGAACCCACCTCGGGACTCTCATCGGTCGATTCTGAAATGGTAATGAACCTGTTACGGGAGCAGGTCTTTAAAGGGAAACTGGTTATCGTGAATATCCACCAGCCGTCTTCAAACCTTTACAAGATGTTTGACCGGATCATTTTTATGGACAAAGGTGGCTATCAGATCTTTTATGGAAATCCTTCAGAGGCTGTGGTCTATTTCAAAACTAAAAGTAACCATGCCAATGCCAATGAGGATCAATGCCCCAAATGCGGCAATATCGATCCTGACCAGGTGCTTCAGATCATCGAGGCCAAAATAGTCAATGAGTATGGCAAACTCTCCAGGACCAGGAAAACGAGCCCAAAAGAGTGGGCCGATCTCTTTAGAAGCACCCGCGGATTACCTCCCCAGGAGAGTCTGGAGAAAGTAGAACTGCCTGAAAATCAATATAGCATACCCGGATACCTGAAACAGATCAAGATCTTTTTTACCAGGGATCTGCTCACAAAACTTACAAACATCCAGTATATACTGATCAACCTTCTGGAAGCCCCTTTGCTGGCTGTGATCATGAGTTTTTTTACCAAGTATTTCAGCGGCACATCAGGTAACCCGGCATCGTATGTGTTTAAGAATAATGAGAATCTGCCAGCTTACCTGCTGATGAGTGTGATCGTTTTCCTTTTTCTGGGCCTGACCATCAGTTCGGAAGAGATTATCAAGGACAGGAAAATCATTCAGCGGGAGTCCTTCCTGAATCTGAGCAGGGGCAGTTACCTGTATTCCAAGATCCTGATCATGTTCGCCATATCTGCCTATCAGGCCCTTGCCTATATACTGGTCGGTAATATGATTTTTGAGATCAAAGGGATGCTGCTGAGCTACTGGCTGATCCTCTTCTCAACCTCCTGTTTTGCCAATGTGCTCGGACTGAATATATCATCGGGACTCAACTCTGTGATTACCATCTATACCCTCGTCCCGATTCTGTTGATACCACAAATCCTCTTTTGCGGAGTAATTGTAAAATATGATAAACTTAATAAGAGCCTTACCAACTATGAATACGTGCCGGTACTGGGTGATGCAATGGCATCCAGGTGGGCCTATGAAGCGCTGGCCGTGGAACAGTTCAAGAACAACAAGTTTAATAAAGAGTACTTTGCCTATAAACAACCGAAGAGCGATGCCGAATACATTCAAAACCACCTGGTTCCTGATTTGACCGGCAAACTTAACGATCTGAAGGCCAAGATAAAAGAAGGTACGGATCTCAACCAGATCATGGAGCAACAGAGGACATTCAGGTCCCAGGTGGCTGAACTGGAAAAACTGGTACCGTATTTTCATGATGTTGAGCCCGACATGAATACAGCCGAATCATTCAATGCGGCGACACTGGACTCCGTTGAAACCTATTTTAAAAAGGTGATTGACCGGTCTCGCGGCCTGGTGGGGTATTACTCAAAAGAAATAAGCCAGATTGATTCTACACTGAACAAACAACTGGGGTTGGTCGCCTACCAGGCATTCAGCGATAAATATGAGAATACCAGCCTTAGTGATATGGTTTTAAATAGTACTGAAACCAAAAAGATCTTTGACCATGATGGCCGTTTGATCAGGAAATATCAGCCGGCCTATATGAAACCCACTTCCAGGTATGGCAGGGCGCAACTTTATGCACCCGTCAAACAGTTGGGCAATAGGGAGATCGATACCCTGTGGTTCAACATCATCGTTTTATGGGTCTATATCCTCATATTATACGTGACACTCTATTATGATTTGCTCCGGAAGGTTATCACATTCTTTGAGAACATGCGTCTCAGTCGGAATTCAACAGCCTGACCCCCACTGTAAGTGAGATCATTTGGTTAGTAACCATCAAAGGTTCCTCACCGGTTACCGGTGTGAGATCAGGCAGATAGAGTATTTCAGTAAAGACAGCAACTCGCTGAAGAGTTAATTCAAGCCCCACACCGCATGTCAACCCTAGAATAGCACCATTTTGCCCGGTAAGGGGATAATCTGAATCTGAGGTGTATGTCAGCTGCATATCCAGCCTTGGGCCCAGTATGAAATAGGGAACAAGTTGATCCTTCCCGAACCTGTACCTTGCCATTGGAGCAACTGAGAGGTACCGGAACACCGACTTTGTCATCTCTCCCTCCGTGACAATGATCCTGTCATTGTCCAGGTGGTTCACAGTTACTGATTGTGTTGAGGATCTGCTACCCTTCACAGAATAGGCTAAATCAGCCTGGAAGCTGAAATGATCACCCCTGAATGCCTCCACAAAGAGAGTGATGGCTGGACCTGTTATTGGTTCAGTCTCAATCCTGTATTCAATAGGCGTGATCCGGTAGTGCTGGTTTGCCAGCGAGATGCCTGCCTTAATCCCGAGAGTTACCGAACGCTGCCCATAAAGAAGAAAGGATCCTGTTAAGCACAAGAGGATGATAAAGATTCGTTTCATCTCACTATAATTTTTTTCACCTCAACCCTGCCGGCATACCTGAACCTGACAAAGAAGATGCCTCCACTGTGGTTATCCAGACTTATTTCATACTGCATATAGGGAAGGCACCGGGGAAATGTGTGCCGGTAACACAATTTTCCGGCCAGGTCTACAACCTCAACAACCACCGGATCTCCTGAAGATGAAACCTGTTCATTTTTCAAACTAAAGAAAAAAGTACCTCCATTGGGATTGGGCGACACTGCAATCATCAGATCCTCTCCGGGGCCATCAACCCGCTTCACCATACTGTTATCTCCATCCAGTACGTGGTTAAAGGGATCCAGCTCAACACCGGTAACTTCATAAGGGATATTGAACCGGTAGGACTCTTCACTGGCTCCCTGAAATACCCTCACTGTTGTGTCCCCTCCTGAATAGAGGATCCTGTACTCCATCGACATCTTGAAAAGAGGTGTCAGGGTGGAAGAGGTGGACTGACTTGAGTGAATGGACAGCGTGTCATTTACCTGGTCCCATGTGACATCATAGGTGGGGTACCCTGCACCAAAGTACCACTGGTTAAAGAAATCCGTGAAATCCATTCCCGAGGTCTCTTCCAACACCTCTTTAAAATCCATGCCTGTAGCCACACCATTGGCATACCGGTCAATATAATTTCTAAGTGCCAGATAGAAGAGAGCATCATCCTGCAGCTCGAAACGGATCATATACAGCAGTGCCATACCCTTATTGTAGGAGAGGGAGCCGTTAAAGATCCGGGCATCATTGCCTATATCTTCAAAGGGCACATAGACTGTCCCGTCGGGATCGAGCATGGCGCTGTTGAATCTGGACTCCCGCTCATCGTCGGCATAGTCCGGTCCCAGGATTTCGGTAGCCAGGTACCCTGCAAAGGTTGCAAAACCCTCATTCACCCAAATGTCCTGCCAGGTAGCGCAGGTCACATAATCCCCGAACCAGGAGTGCCCCAGCTCATGTGCGATCAGGTAGAATTCAAAATTCCCCACACCGGTCAAGGTTTGGTTTTCCATCCCTCCACCCCATGGCCACATATAATGTCCGTACTTCTCCTCCCGGAAAGGATAGGGACCAAAATGGTTACAAAAAACCTCCATAATGGGGCCGGTCACATTGATCTGATCTCTGTATGTATCCAGGCAACCGGGAAGATCGTAAACAAAATTCTGAATAAAGATTGGAGAATTCAGACCATCGGGTTGAACCTCCAGATTGTATTCAAGGTAATCTGCCACCGCAAAGCATATCAGGTAATATGCTATGGGGTAGTTAGATTTCCACTCATACCGCACCTTCCCGTCAGGAAAATAGGTGGTTCCTGTATGGATTCCGTTGGAAACTCCCATTAAACCATAATCAGTTGTGATATACACATGGACCGAGTCTGCCTTATCGGCCAGGTTCTGCTTGCAGGGAAACCAGTCCCTGGAGTAAAAAGGCTCCGAATTCGTATAGGTAACCATTGCGCCCCATTCATCATCCTGCTCTCTAACCAATCCAACTCCTGTCTCTCCTCCGTAAAAGATCTGGGTGCTAACCAGGGCTCCGGAATCCATTGATGATACCATGTCGATATAGAGTTCATCCCCGGCCTGTGTGTAACTCGTTTCAATTCCGTCCACAACCACCCGGTTAACACTCAGTGTATGAAATAACTCAAATACAAGTGTTTCTAAGGAGTTCTGCATCACCTCTACCAGGATGGTGGTATTCCCGTATATCTGATCGGATCGGTTGTTCACCATCACATCCACTCCATAAAACTTCACATCATAGCTGTTCAGCAGGGGGTTCTCATTGATTACAGCCTCAGAATGCCGGATGGAGGCTTGCTGTTCCGCATGGGTGCTTTCCTGTGCATGGATGATGGAAACAATAGCCGCAAATGTCATCAGGAAAATCCAGCAGTACCACCTATTTCTCAAACGGCACGTTATTTTCACGGAAAAAAGTTACAAAAAATACGGGATTTGGTTTCATAGGTCGGGGTGATTGTTTTTGATCATGGTATACTTTATTATCTTAGACGCGAAAAAAAATAATAGAGGTCCATGCCCAGAATATTTAACCCGGTCGATATAACAAAAGAAGAGAAAGAAGTTAGAAAAGACTACTTCGATCGCCACACCCCTGTGATCATTTGCGATAAGTATGCTGTAGAAGGTAAGAAATTCAAGGTGAAGATCCGGCTCGGAACTGAATACTCGCATCCCGACGATCCTGATCATTTTATCAACTATGTCCAGTTATGGAACAGGGAGACTTTTATTGCAGAGACACATTTTGCTCCAGGTAGCCTGGGCAACAGGTCTGAGCATGTGGAGGTTGATTTCTATATCATTCCTGGGGCAGTTACCATGAACCTGTCGGCCTTGTCGGCATGCACAAAGCATGGATTATGGCAAAGTGAATCAAGGGAGGTTGCTATCAGGAAGCCCTGAGCCTGTTAATCGTAAAGTACTTCAGTCTCATCCTCACTATACCCTGAAGTACCTATCCATGATACGAAAGAGATCTTCCACTCATCCTTGATCTTCTCCATAAAACGAACCTGGATGCTTTGAATCTCGTTCACATCATCACCAAAACTGGCGGTCCATGTCTGGTCGCAGACCACGAAAGCCGATTGGGGATAGATCTTCATCCTGTAGTTATATTTTTCCACACTGATGTGAAGTGCCGGATTCAGATCATCCTCTGTTTCATCGCTGCCAAGGTGTTTCTTGACTTCATCCCATCCCTGCAGGAAAACATAGCCATCAGGTCCGGCCGTTAACCTCATATTCAACGAATCATGAACATGAGTCGCGTAACAGGCTTCAAAATCCCGTGCCAGATAGGCTTCGGTTTCCTCGTTGATCACAGCAATGATAGCAGCTCTTTCCTTCTCATAATCAATGGGTTTCTCACACCCTGTAAATGTAAATGAAGCAATAGTCAGAGTTAAAAGAATTGTGTATCTCATGATGCAAATTGTTAGGTTAATGTTACATGCAGGCGATCACCAGCCATCCCTTTAATGCAAAATACAACAATGGTCCGGTAAAGTCAATTTATTATTACATTTGCTAAGCATGAAAAAATTTATCTTCATACTGAATCTCTTTCTAACTTTCGGATTTACAACACTCTTGGGCCACCAGGCATTCCCGGTTCCAGCCAATGGAATTCTTGATCTGAGGAGTACTGTCTTGGATAAGCAGACCATTCTCAACCTGAATGGAGAGTGGATATTCTACTGGGAGAAATTGTTAACCCCCGAGAATTACAATCAGTACGGGACATCCGGTATACCTGTGACCGTCCCCTCCTACTGGACCAGTTACAAAATTGACGGCAAATCACTCCCCGGTTCAGGCTATGGTTCCTACAGCCTTATGATCTTGCTGCCCAAAGGCTTCAATTCACTTATCTGTTTTGACATACCCGTGTTCGATGTGGCATATAAATTTTACCTCAACGACATGCTGGTGGGTAAGAACGGAGAGGTCGGAACCAGTCTTGAGGAGGAGAAGCCCTGGTATGAACACGAAAGCCACTCCTTTGCAGTGGATTCTGATACTGTGCGTGTGCTGGTCCAGGTATCAAATTTTCATCACAGAAGAGGCGGATTCTGGCGATCTGTTGTGGTGGGACATCCGGATAAAGTGCTGGGGCGGTTGGAGCGACAAAAAATTTATAACTACTCGACCATCGGGGTCCTCTTCTTCTTCATGATCTTTTTCCTGATCTTCTGGTCCTTTACAAGGAGCGAGATCACGATGTTGCTTTTTGCCCTTACCACCATGGGGATCCTTATGAGATCTGTTAATACAGGCCTCCATTTCTCCAACTCATTCATATATACACCCTGGTCGTGGCAGATCAGGATGGAGTACCTGGGATCTTACCTTGCTCAACTGTTCGGTATGCTCTTCCTGCACAAATTGTTTCCCCGTCACTATATGAACAGGATCATTCAGCTCAATACCATAGTTGTAGGCCTGGCCAGTATCTCCCTGTTTATATTGCCTGTACGTCAATTTTCGTATGAAATGCTTGGATTCCAGCCCCTGATGGTGCTCTTCCTTACCCATTATCTTGTTATCAGCTTTATTGGTGCAATCAAAAGGAAAGTGGTTGACGCCGTGTTTTTCGTTTCGCTCTCCTTTTTCATCTTTACCCTGGTGAATGATATACTGCTGGCCAACTCTGCAGGAGCCCCTTACAGTAACTATCTTTCGCAAATCTCTTTCGAGCTCTTTATCCTGTCGATGGCTGTACTGATCATCCTTCAATGGGTCAGGAATCAAAAGGCCCGTTTGCAGCTTGAGTCCTCTCTCAGGTTTAAAAACAGAGTGTTATCCGTGATCGCCCACGATCTTAAAAACCCGGTTGCCAGTGTGGCACAATTCTCGTCCCTCCTTCAAGAAAAGCCAGAGCTAGTATCAAAAAAGCATATTATCAATTCCCTTCACGAATCCGCCCAGGCTGCTGTTAATCTACTCGATAACCTGATTTACTGGGGCCGTAATGAATCTGAAAAACTGGATACTTCCCCTGAGCGGATCGACATTGAAATGCTTGTTAAGGATGTAAGCGCTCTTTATCTTCATATGACAGTTCAAAAGGAGATTGTTTATTCCACGGATGTGGAACAGGGGATCCAGGCATATGCCGACCCCGTCTATGTGCATATCATATTACGAAACCTGGTTGCCAATGCTATCAAATTTACCCGCAGGAACGGCTCGATCCGGATCAGGGCCTGGCAGGAACATGACACTATTTATTGCTCCGTAGCTGATACGGGGATAGGCATGAAACCTGAATATATTGAACAATTCAAAAAAGAGGGCTACCTGACCAGTTCCACCGGTACCGACCAGGAGATTGGCACGGGGCTCGGACTGCAGCTGGTGAAAGACCTGCTTGAAAAGAACAATGGAACGCTGGAAATTGAAAGTAAGCCCGACGAAGGATCTACTTTTACATTTACAGTGCCAGCATATAAATTAGAAAGTGATGAAGATTAAAAAGACCAAGAAAAGCGGAGAATTAAAGGGGAACCAGATCATACTGGTGCGAAAAGGAGCGGAAATTACTGCCGGCGTAAGTGATCCGGCTGAAAAAGCATATATTCAGGAACGAATGGCCGGGGATAAAAAAACAGCCCTGCTGAACCGGCTCGACCATGTGGTCATCTTCAGGAGCCTTGAATCCAATATACCGTCTTTAACTACCAGACTGGAAAATGCCAGGATCGCAGGATTTGAGGTACATCCCATACTTGTTGATCACGATTTACAATCGGTCACAATCATCAACGGAGGTATGGATCAGGAGGAAATAATGGCGTTTGCGGAAGGCGTGGCACTGACCAATTACCAGTTCCTTAAATATATTTCAAAAGAAAAATCCAGAAAACATTCACTGCAGGAGGTGGTCCTTCATGATGAACTCATCTCCCCTGAAGATGTGGAGAGGCTGGATCACCTGGTACAAGCTGTCTATCTGACTCGCGACCTGGTAAATGAACCCCTCTCTTATCTGAACGCGGTCCAGCTGTCAGCGGAAATTGAAAAGATGGGTAAAGATTCCGGATTTTCAGTGGAAGTGTTCAATAAGAAAAAGATCGAATCTCTGAAAATGGGTGGACTCCTGGCTGTCAATAAGGGAAGCCTGGACCCGCCAACCTTCTCAATCCTTACCTGGAAACCGGACAACGCGGTCAATAAGCGCCCCATCGTACTGGTAGGAAAGGGAGTGGTATATGATACCGGTGGGCTCAGCCTGAAACCCACTTTCGACTCCATGGATTATATGAAATGTGATATGGGTGGTGCCGCTGCAGTTGCAGGGGCATTTTATGCACTGGCAAAAAGCAGCATCCCCGTCTGGGTAGTCGGGCTAATTCCTGCCACTGATAACAGGCCGGATGGTAATGCATATGTTCCTGGTGATATTGTCACCATGTATGATGGTACAACTGTTGAAGTGCTGAATACAGATGCGGAAGGGCGAATGCTGCTGGCAGATGCGCTCAGTTATGCCAAACAGTATGATCCGGAACTGGTCCTTGAACTCTCCACATTGACCGGGTCCGCCCAGCTGGCCATTGATAAATACGGCATTGTGGGAATGGGCAATGCTGCCCATGAGATAATGGATAACCTGAAAACCAGCGGGGAACATTGCTCTGAAAGGATTGCTGAATTCCCGTTCTGGGACGAATATAATGACCAGCTGAAATCAGATATTGCGGACCTGAAAAATATTGGCGGGAAATATGCAGGTGCCATTACTGCCGGCAAGTTTCTAGAGCACTTTACCGGCTATCCCTATATTCACCTTGATATCGCAGGACCTTCGTTCAACAAGATCCCATTTAACTACAGAGGGAAAGGTGGGAGTGGCGTAGGTGTGAGGATACTGTATCATTTCCTGCTCGACCGCTCCAATTAATCCAATAAATCAATGAGAGAGAAAATTAAAATAGGAATATCCCACGGCGATATCAACGGGATCAGTTATGAAGTGATCATTAAAACACTGATGGACGTTCGCATCAATGAGATCTGTACTCCTATTATTTTTGGCTCGCCTAAAGTGGCAGCATACCACAGAAAAGCACTCGATATTGAGAACTTTACTCCCACCGGGATCAATTCACCTGAAGAGGCCAAAGGGAATAAATCATTTATAATTAATTGCGTGGACGAAAATGTCCGTGTGGAGCTGGGAAAATCCACGGAAAGTGCGGGGATAGATTCCTTCAAAGCGCTCAAAGCAGCCACCGATGCACTGAAATCAGGTCAGATTGATGCGCTGGTTACGGGACCTATCAACAAACAGAATATTCAGCACTCTGAATTCAATTACAGTGGTCACACAGAATATCTCCAGGCCCGCTTCCAGGTGGATGAGGTGATGATGCTGATGGTCAGTGACCTGCTAAAAGTGGGGCTGGTAACCGGACATATACCCATATCATCATTAAGTTCGATGATCACCCGTGAACTGATATTGGACAAGTTAAAGATCCTGTCGCGGTCGCTTCTGGTAGATTTCGGTATCAGGAATCCCACCATTGCAGTTCTGGGACTCAATCCGCATGCCGGTGATAATGGATTGCTGGGCAGCGAAGAACAGAATGTAATAATTCCGGCTATACAGCAGGCCAAGGAACTTGGCATAACCACTTTCGGACCCTTTGCAGCTGATGGATTTTTTGGTGCGGGCAGGTTTAAGCGCTTCGATGCGGTACTTGCCATGTACCACGACCAGGGCCTGGCTCCCTTTAAATCACTTTCCATGGAGAACGGTGTAAATTTTACAGCTGGTCTTCCTGTGGTCCGAACAAGTCCGGCCCATGGAACTGCCTACGAGCTGGCAGGAAAGAACGAAGCATCAGCCGATTCATTCAGAAATGCCATTTACCTGGCAATCGATGTGGTTCGCAACAGGAAGTTATATAATGAGATGACTTCTGATCCGCTGGTGCCAGGTACGACAAGGGACACCGGTAAAGATGAATCACCCGAGGATATGGAAGAGTCCGATTGAACTCATTCCCTTCAGGATGATATTATTATTCGATCAAATCGCTGTACTGATCCGGTGAAAGAAGGTCCTCGACCTGTGAAGGATCTGCCATCTTCACCCTTATCATCCATCCGCCTTTATAAGGATCTGAATTTACCAGTTCCGGAGTATCCTCAAGGGTGGCATTTACTTCAGTTACCTCTCCATCAACGGGCATATAGAGATCTGAAACGGTCTTAACAGCCTCGATGGTCCCGAATGTATCGCCCTGGGCCAGTGTCTCTCCCTCAGTCTCGATCTCAATGAAAACGACATCTCCCAGTTCGCCCTGGGCAAAATCAGTCACTCCGATAACGGCTTCATCACCTTCTACACGAACCCATTCGTGTTCTGGGGTATACAAAAGATTTTTAGGAACAGTCATAGAAAAAATATTAGAATGTTAGAATTGTTAGAATGTTAGGTTAGTTAGAACTGTTAGGATAGTTAGGTATCTAACATCTTTAACCTTCTAACCTTTCTAACATCTCCCCCAAATTTAATACTTTCCAGAGGAATTTCTAACTGCTTAAAATCATTATTTATCCACCTGGCTGCTTTACAAAGTAAAGGTCATACTAAATCCCACATTGTAGTTGGCATTTGGATAGCTATTTGAAATATAAGGTGTTGTAAGACGCTGGTCGTAAAAGGCCCGTATGGTAAACTTATCGCTAAGCATATAATCTGCGGAGGCTTTCAGGCTGAAAATGGTCTGTCCGGCTGTAATCTCACTGCCCGAAAGATCCTCCAGCTTCCTGATCACAGTCCGGTTATTCCGCATGGAGAGATCAACCCGTATATTCAGGTCACTTGAAAACTCCTTCTGATTAATGATCAGTGGAACTTCATTAAACCTGTATCCCGCCCCCACAATAAATTCAGCACTGTTGATCTCATTTACCTGTGTGTTTGCCATATTCATGGCCACAGTTCTGGAGCGCTTATACTCAAAACGGGTGGTCAGGCTGTTTTTCCAGTCCATGTTAATGTCGAAGAGCGGACTGAAATTCTCATTGATACTTACAACATTGATATTTTGTTCCGCTATGAAATTCCCTTTCAGGTCGGTCATAATGGGTACCCCGTTAATGGTGTCAACCACGTAAAATGGATTATTGATAAATGAGCCAACACTGTAAGTCGAGCGGTATGAATGGTCCATTACTATGGAGTTCACGTATTTCTGGAGTGCCTCGATCTTACCCAGTCCGTCGAAACGTACCTGCCAGTTAGGTAGCACCTCCAGGATCGATTTAATAGCATTCAGGGTGATATTATCCGGTGACCTGCCACCGTAGGCAGCCAGGAAAGCAGGGATCAATACCTCCTGGGATGTGGGCCCATATCCCGAAACATATGCTGCATTGGAGGTGTCAGGAGGCAGCACTACCCCTGAATTATCGGCATACCGGTCCCCCAGGCGGTGGGAAATAGTCTTCCTGTATTCATTCTTAAGCAGATCGAATGATTGTGAAGACTCCACTTTATCATCTATCTTCTCAAATGCGGTTCCCAGTGAGATATAAGACATGCTGAAATTACCGCTGAAAATTCTTCCCCGTGCCGAATCAGCCGGTAACGACCCATCCGGGTTAGCAGTATAATATTCAGAAAAATTGGAAGAGTACATGCGGTTAGCGGTCAGATCGATTTTCAGTCCGTTAAATGGTTCAATATTCATCCTGGCAGTGAAACGCTCCGTATTGTTCATGGCATAGGCTTCATTCAGGTTCTGATCGGTTGTAAGTGCACCCCTTCCAAAAGCATCATAGGCGTAATTCTGGTCCTGCCACCCTGCGATAAATCCCCAACCTGGTTCCATCTGGCTACCTGTCATATGTGTTCCGAATCCGAAATTGTCTATACCGTAATTATAGCCCGGCAGCAGGGTCCCCCCGCTCCTGGAATAGGTCAGGTTCAGGGTACGCACACTCATCAGGATCCTGACTGTTGATTCTGCGATGAGAATCAGGGGGCTCTCACCCTTTTCTACAGTACCGGTCACCCTTATGAGTGCGTTTCGGATTGCTTTTTCCGATGTGATGCTGATCCGGGTATTGCTGAGGATCTCCTTGGATACTTCCACCGGCTGGTTGTTTTCATCGAAGACCTCAACAGTGATGTTTTCAGTTCTCAGATTGTGTACCACGTAGCGCGGACGACCTTCACGCAGGAAAATATTCTCCTGAGTAAATACCTTGGTCTTGGTTCGGGATTCAGTCTCCCGGGCCCTGGTCCGGTTATTCCGGTACTTGTCGTTTATATCCTTCAGAAAACCGACCTTATTATAGAGGTTTACGAAATTCAACTGGCCGTTCAACTGGATCGTATTGGAGTTTTTGATGGTATTCCCCAGATTGATGGGTCCATACACCGGGTCATCCGGGATAATGGGACCCACATCCCATCCGTAAGTTCCTCCATAACGGGCATTAGCTGAGGTCCAGTCAAGCAATGGTATCTTGTTGATGGGGATGGTATAGGAAACATCGAACTGTTGAAAATAGCTGGTGGTACGCCCAAAATTCAATATGGTGTCCCGAAGTGCACTCCACTCATAATCATGATTCCATCTTCCCTCCGGTTCATCGATCCTGGCATTATGGGTTGATGAAAAGTCAAACCTCAGGTTTCGGGTTATATCAAATTTAAGGTCAAAAAAGCGGTTCCAGTAGAAATCCTTTTTAAATGTGGGCTCCACATAATAATCCGGATTGTTGATGTTCCGGACCTCCTTCTCCATGTAGTAGCGATCCATATCGGTCCGGAATGAGACCCTGGATGGTGTATAGTTGAAATTAAAATCCTTGATCAGACGAAGCCACTCCGAATTCATCCATTTGACCGACTTGAAGGGCTGTACATTCTTTGGCCTGGTATTGAAATTATAACTGACATTACCCCTTACCTTTCTGGTATTGTAATAGTTAAGATTGGGATTACGGCTCACCATTTCGTTCATGGAGAAACTGGTGGACCAGTTTGAAAGACTGTAGAATCCCTTTTTGGTTCCTGCCTTATTCATCCTCACATTGGTGACTGCAAAAGCTTTTCTTTCCACCAGATCCCTGGCATTCCGGATAATGGAATCACGCTCTGCTTTTGTCGCCGCTTCATCAATAGCTTCTTTCAACGGGATATCCGGATCCAATGGATTATATTCAGGATTGACAATGGCTTTTGAGTAACTCGCAAAGACCGGAATATTAACCCCGCTCTCCTGCTTGAAGAATTTTCCCATCTGCAGATTGGAGGAGATATCGTATTGTATAATCTGCTCCCGTTGCCGCTCCTGTACTTTCTGTTCAATACTTCCAAAGCCAGGCTGACTGGTGTTACCGGCAATGGTGACATTCCCAAAATCAGCCAGTTTAAGGGTAGCCCTTCCGGTGGCTGCCCATCCCCCTTTTTCATTGAAATCGGTCAAACGCAGCTCATTGAGCCAGATCTCACCCGATTTTGGCAGCCCGTCATCCTGACCGTATGGATTATCTCCTGCCTTGGGGTTACGTACCCCTATCATAATGGTCCGGATGCTGCTCATATTGGGATTTCCCCTGACTGAGATACGGTTACCCTTATCATCTATCAAAGAATATACTGAGTTGACGGTCACATCGCTTTCGGGATCGCTCATGGCCCTGTTCCTGGCCTGTTTTATCTCTTTAAACTGATCCAGCTCCACCTCAAACCGGTTACCATCAGGCCATACGATCAACCGGTCTCTATCACTATCGTTATTATACCTCCCGGGAGGGGTTAGTTCCATCGGAATTTCATATTCGTAGTAGTTGTTCTTATAATCGGTACCCAACCTGATAAAGGCTACCAGTTCATTATTCTCCAGTACCTCCCCCGGAATAGCCTCAGCATGTGCCTCCATACGGATTTTCTTATACTGTCTCATGTCAAGCTCCATATTCTTATAGGCAGCCCTTGCATCTCCGTCGGCCAGTTCATTCACTTTCAAGACGATAGACTGTTCGTTGAGCTGTCTTAGCTGGGGTTGCATGGGATCGATCTGTCGCGTAAATCCAGGGGGCAGTACATAATTTACAGGAACTTTGCCTGCATTCTCTTCAATATTAACTGCAGAGATAGCCAGGGCCCCCAACGGAGGTTCAACACCTGTCCAGTCTTCACCACCCTGTGTAAGTGGAAGCTGGTAACGTCGCCACTCTCCGCGGACCAGGTCGAGCCTCGCAAACCGCAGGAAAGTAGTATCCTTAAACCCGGTCAGGAACATCCTCATGAAGCGTATGGTCTTAAAATCGGCGATATCTCCGACAACATCATCATAATTGTAAATGGGGATCCTGAACTGGTACCAGGTGACATCGGCCTTTTCCCCATTCTCATATGTGACTTTGTCGACCACCTTATCCACAATATTGTTCCTCCCTACCTCCAGGTCGTTCTTATTGATGTCCACCCGGTAAGCATAATAACTCTCTCCCTCACTGAGCGTATTATCGCGGTTGATATCCTCTATGTCGGGGAGAGAGGTCCCGGAGGTGGGATAAGACTCCTGGTTGTCCAGGTCACTGGGTGAGTTCCCCTCGTGGCTGTTGTACTTCTTGTAACGGCTCAGGATATCGAGCCGTTCTGCATCATAGATCGAGCTTCTGTAATAACTGTAATCGTCCGATGAAGGGTCTTCGAATATGGCATCTCTTGCTTCTGCGCTCAACTGCCCGATATTGTAAAGCGAATCAATCTCATTCAGGTAATCGCCCGGCTTCCTGGAAAAGAAGTTCACCTCATCGTTGGAATAGAGTGAAGAGAGGCCATCCAGACCCACATCCTGGTACTTCCTGGTTTCGTCACCTGCACTGAAACCCGGGACCAGCGACTGGGTAAGGGGAACACGGCCCCATACGGTGGTATCCACTTTCTCGACAACCTCCGTTGTAGGCAACCCGTTTTCGAAGACTTTCCTGGAGTCCTTCAGAACATCCTCGGAAATATTGCCCAGGTTAAAATAGAGCTCTCCACCGCTGTTATCAGGCATCTCGACAAAGGGATCCATCATCCAGAATTCGATGAATTCAACATTGGCCTGTTCAAAATCACTTGAATAGATCTCTCTCATGACCCCCCCCCAGCGTTTTTCAGGCTCAAGCAATTTACCATCCTGATCGATTCTCTCGTAATCATAATTATAGGGGCCCCGCTCCTCAGGATAGTAGGCCAGGTTCAGAACAGAGATCCTGGTGGGTATCCCGTTCGGGTTCTCCTTATTGGGAAAGATACCCTGTTCATAGACCTCATAAACATAAGCACTGGACATATAATCCGGATTCTGCTTGATATAATCGGGCGTGCGAGAATCAGGATTTACGAACAGCGGATCGATATGGTACCATGCCAGTCTTGCACGGTTGTACCCGTAGGCCCTGTTATTGTTAAGATCAGCTTCGGGGAAAAACCCTTTTGGTGTACTGGCCAGTTTCCAGGATGAAAACTGCTTCAGGTCGATGGATGTTTCACTTCCTTCAAAGTCATCAATGTAGGCGTTCCCCACTTTCTCGATAGCACGCGAGTGTCCCGGGATCAGTTGCGCAAATTCTCCCACTACTGTCAGAGAGGAGGGAGCCTTAGTCTCCAGGAACGGGAGTTTGTCAACCAGTGTGGTGATCAGTTGCGATTCGGTACTGTAGTTCCCGTTCAGTCCCCATATGGTATTGGAAATAGGTTCATCACCAACATTCACCTTCTGGGTCAGCGGTCTTTCGGTGAGGTGCAGGGCAGTGGCCCCAAGGCTAAATTTATCCGAGATCCTGTAGTCGAGATGTGTTCCCACCAGGGTCTTGGTCTGGAAATTGAACAAGGACTGATTTTCCAGGGAGATACGTATTGGAGTTCCCGATTCAAGGATCCCCTGGTTGATGATCGTGACCCTACCGAGCATGTAGTCGACCGTATAGTCGGTCCCTTCTGTCAGCTCCCGCCCTCCGGCGGTCACTTTTACTGACCCCTGGGGCACATTCATGGCATTCAACATGATCTCCGAACTGCTGGAAGAGGAGTATTCCCCCTCGATCAGGAACTTATTTTTCTCTGCAATCTGCTGTGCCTTGGTCTTGGTGGAATCATAAAGCTCCTGGAACACGTACTTGTCAATGGCGGCTGCGGCTTCTTCAGCAGACAGACTGTCATTAAGGATCTTAGCAAGATCTGACCCGAACGGCTCCAGCAGGGGGAAAAAGACCCTGCCGTTGGAGGAATTGAAGGTGACCCCTTCTATGTAGTCGAAAATACCATCCGGGTAGGGGTCCCTCTGGGAGTTCATATTATCAAGGTTGAGTAACCTGATCAGTATGGTCTTGTTCAGGTTCCCCTCGGGCAGATAATTCACAGCATTCCCGGTCTTGTCATCACGGTAGAGCACATCCAGAGTAAAATCGTCGCCGTTCACCTGATAGGCACCAAGCGCATAAACGTTTTTCATCATCAGGTCCCAGGTGTAGCTCCTCGGGGTAAAATTTGTTGGCTTCAACAGTTTCATCACAAGTGCAGAGGGAGCGCTGATCCCGCTGGACTGAGAGAGTTCACCTACCTGGAAGGTCTGGCCCCTGTATGTGTACTCATAGGCTACAGCAAGGATCTCATCTGTGTTCAGGGCAGTATTCAGCGAAATATATCCCAGCTTATCATTAAAAGTATATTCCCGTTCGGAAAGAAGCCTGGCATTTTCAATTTTCTCATAATCGGTTCCCAGGACAAGGCCTGCGCCCTCCAGTTCACTTGTAACATTCTTGATATCCCTGATGGATGTATGTGTCGTGGTAAGTTCATTGTATGCATTGTTCAGTTCGTTCCTCGGGTAATCACCTGTCTGACCCGGATCCCGGTTGTAAAACATAGGATTTGGTTCAGCCAGGTCGTTCACAGCCACAATGTTCCTGGATTGTTCGAAATTGGTTGTTTTATTGGTTACCCATACCTCGATACGGGTGATAGCCACATCTGAAGTAATCACCGGCAGGCGTGAGAGTGCCCTGTTATAATTATCCCTGAAATATTCCGAGAGGAAGAAGTGTTTGTTGGCATCGTAATCATCAACAGTTACAGAGTACTGGCTAAGCTGTGATCCTCCCTGCACATTGATCACCGATGATTCGCCCCGCTGCTGCGAGAATATACTGGTCATGGTCAGTTTCCCGAACTGAAGCTCCGTCTTCAGGCCAAACAGGCTCTGGCTCCCGCTGATCAATGTCCCAGGGAGTGGAAGATTGACATTGCCCGCCTCAATTTTCTTGATAATCTCGTCCTCCTTCCCTGAATACTCCAGCTTGGTCTGATTTTCAAAATCGAAAGTGGCTTCCGTATTGTAGCTGATATCCATGGCCATCTTATCCCCGATGGAGCCTGCCACATTCATGATGATCTTTTCATCAAATGTAAAGGAAGGTACACTTCTGAGACGCTCACTGATGTTTGGATTATCCTGCTTGGAAAGGTTAAATCCGAATATCAATTCGGCAGAGCCCGATGGAACGATATTGATCACATTGGAACCGAAGAGTTTATCAAATGCTTCGCCACCAACCTGGATAGGCGGAATGAAGGAGAGTTGCTGCTCGACCGATGAACCACTCGCCTTCAAACGCCAGTAGTCATTGATCTGTTGCCTGAGCTCATACTCCTGATAATCATCCATTGTCATATGCGTCGGGGTCCTGTAGTTCCATCCGCCCAGGGTTTCAGTGAAGACATACTTGCCAGTCACCGGGTCATAGATGACTTTCGACTTGATATTTGAAGGATTCTGAAGATAAAGAGGCGATCCAAAGCCAGACGATGAAAAGGGGTAGGATCCCTTGTCTGTAAACGGATAATGGAGAGTAGTATCCTGGGCATTAGCTCCTAAAGCCAGCAAGAATCCTATTACTATCAGGAATATGTGGTTATACCGGTGGATCACTACATAAACTTCAAGGCAGCCTTCACTAGCTCCTCAACAGAAAGCTCCGGCTGCTCTGATAAAATACGGGTCACTGCCTTTTCAACCGTTTTCTTTGGAAAACCCAGTGCTACTAATGCAGATAACGCTTCATCTCGGCTGGTATTGTCCTTTGAAAAGAATAATTCGTCAATTCCCGCACCTTTCCCCACCTTATCTTTGAGATCTATGATGATCCGCTGGGCTGATTTAGCCCCGATCCCTTTAATACTCTGCAAAAGAGATACATTTCCAGCCAGTATGGCCTGGGTTATCTCATCCGGTGAAAGCGAAGAAAGGATCAGGCGGGCCGTATTGGCTCCAACCCCTGAGACCGATATGAGCATTCGGAAGATCTCACGCTCTTCCCGGCCACCAAAACCATAAAGTATCTGGGCGTCCTCGCGGACTACAAAATGGAGGTAGATCTTACCCGACGACAGATTGCTGACCTGGCTGTAAGTAAACAGTGAAATGTGTATGTAGAAGGCCAGGTGGCCTGCCTGTACAACAAGATGTGCCGGTGATTTTTCAATGAATTCCCCCTCGATATACTCATACATACCCGATGGTTTTGGTATGCTAATATAGCAATACTCTTCGGGATATTTTAACCCAATGTGCGTCTATGATATGAACACCCAGAAGAGATCTAAAGGCTCTTTTTCATCTCGGTCTCCTCATATGCCTCGACCATATCCCCGACCTTCATATCGTTGAAATTCTCGATGTTCAGTCCGCACTCCAGACCGGAAACCACCTCTTTGGCATCATCCTTAAATCGCTTGAGCGAACCCAGCTCCCCGCTGTAGATCACAATACCATCCCTGATCAGCCGGACTTTTGAATTACGCCTGATTTTACCTTCCCTGACGATACATCCTGCAATGGTCCCGACTTTTGTGATCTTAAAAATATCCAGGATCTCCAGGGTCCCGATAATATCCTCTTTGATCTCCGGTGTCAGCATACCCTCCATGGCAGAACGCACCTCTTCAATGGCATCGTAAATGATGGAGTAAAGGCGGATGTCGATCTGTTCCTTCTCGGCCAGTTTCCTGGCACTCAGGGAGGGCCTTACCTGGAACCCGATCACAATGGCATTGGATGCCGCAGCGAGCAGGATATCAGATTCAGAGATCTGGCCCACTGCCTTGTGTTTAATATTGACCTGTATTTCTTCGGTGCCCAGCTTGATCAGTGAATCGGAGAGGGCCTCAATGGAACCGTCAACATCCCCTTTCACAATCACATTCAGCTCCTGGAAATTTCCAATGGCAATTCGTCGGCCTATCTCATCAAGTGTAATATGTTTGGTGGTCCTCAGTTCCTGTTCACGTTGTAATTGCTCGCGTTTGTTGGCAATCTCCTTGGCTTCCTTATCGGTTTCCATTACATTGAAACTTTCACCGGCCTGCGGCGCACCGTTCAATCCAAGTAACAGGGCGGGCGTAGACGGGCCTGCCTCGGTAATTTTCTTGCCTCTTTCATTAAACATGGCCTTTACGTGACCGAAATGCTGACCAGCAAGAACAACATCCCCGATCCTGAGTGTTCCAGATTCCACCAGGACAGTGGCAATATTACCGCGACCTCTGTCCAGTGTCGATTCAATGACGGTACCTCGCGCACTCTTATCGGGATTGGCTTTCAAATCCAGCAGCTCTGCCTCCAGCAAAACTTTCTCCAGCAACTCCTCAATGTTGATATTTCCCTTGGCTGAGATCTCCTGTGACTGGTATTTACCGCCCCAGTCCTCTACCATATAGTTCATCTGTGCGAGCTCATCCTTGATTTTTTCAGGATTGGCTGCCGGAAGGTCTATCTTATTAATGGCAAAAACAATGGGGACACCTGCAGCAGCGGCATGATTGATGGCTTCAACCGTTTGTGGTTTCACTCCGTCATCGGCCGCAACAACAATGATTGCCACATCGGTTATCTGCGCACCCCTTGCACGCATGGCGGTGAATGCTTCGTGACCCGGAGTATCAAGAAATGTGATCTTGCGACCGCCATCCAGCTCCACGCTGTAGGCCCCGATATGCTGTGTGATCCCTCCTGCTTCTCCGGCAACAACATTGGCATTACGAACCACATCCAGCAGTTTTGTTTTTCCATGGTCCACATGTCCCATCACGGTCACAATAGGTGGCCTCGGAAGCAGGTCTTCCGGTGAATCCTCTTCATCACGGATCGATTCCACAAGGTCCACACTTACGAATTCCACCTTGAAATCAAATTCGTCAGCAACCAGTGCCATGGTTTCCGCATCAAGCCGCTGGTTTATGGAAACAAACAGTCCCAGGTTCATGCATGTCTGGATCACCTCGGTTGGAGGCACATCCATCATGTTGGCCAGCTCATTCACACTCACAAATTCAGTAACCTGTAATACATTCAGCCTCTCTTCAAGCAGATCGCTCTCCTCCTGCAACCTGGCCTGAACTGCATCGCGTTTCTCACGCCTGTACTTGGAGGTTTTTGATTTGGCCCCCTTACTTGTCAGTTTGGCCAGGGTATCCTTGATCTGCTTCTGAACATCTTCCTCATTGACCTCCGGCCTCGCGGCTCTTTTCCTTTTCTTACCGCCTTTCTCCTTTGCAGGGCCACCCTTTTGCCTGTCAAAATCCACAGGTCCCGACTCCTTTTTGATCCTTTTCCTCTTTTTCTTTTGATCGAGATGAAGGTCCTCTTTGCTCGATGCAACAGGCTTCTTCTTCGGTATCCTCTTTTCAGGCAGCTGAATATGGCCAACAACGGTTGGACCTGTTAATTTCTCAACCCGGGTGGGAATCAGATTTTGCTCCTCCTCCTCTTCCTCTTCGTCCAGCACCGGCTCTACTTCCTCAACTTCTTCTTCACTCTTCTCCTGTAACTTCTTTCCCTTTACTTCATCAGGTTCTGATTCAGAGGTAACTTCTTCTTCCTTCTTTTCCGGCTCCTGGACTTCTGACCTGGCTTTCACCTCTTCTGCCGCCCCACTCTTTTTACTCTGTTCTTTTTGCTCCTCTTCCCTGCTCTGGGCATCCTCACTTTTAACTTTGGACTTCTTAGCCGGCCGGGTCTTCTGGTTCATCGAATCCAGGTCGATCTTTCCAACCACCTTGGGTGCTTTTCCTGCCTCTTCGGATGCAGGTTCCTCCTTCTCAATCTCTTGCTTTTCCTCCTCCTTCTGAGTTTTCTGCTTCGCTGTTGCTGACTCCGGTTTTTCAGCAGGGACCTCCACGGGTGGCTTCTCCTTCTCAGGTGCAGGTTCTTCAGCAGGTTTGTCAGCGGGTTTATCAACAACGGGAGGTGCTGTATCTATATTACTGGCAGTATGGTCGGTAATAATAAGCTCTTCGGATTCCTCGGGCTCGGCAGCATCCTTGACATCGTCCAGAGAAAGTGTTTCCTGTCTCTCTCGCAGGTTTTTCAGGGTTAGTTTTTCAGATTCCTTTTTTACGTTCAGATCTGAACTGTACTCCTCCTCTAACAGATCATACAGCTCCGGATCCAGTTTGCTGTTCGGATTGGAATCAATTGCATGCCCTTTCTTCCCAAGAAATTCAACAATGGTGGAAATCCCAACGTTAAATTCCCTGGCGGCTTTGCTAAGTCTTATTGCCTTTCTTTCAGCCATATAATTCTATTCAAATTCTGCTTTAAGCACTTTGACCAGGTCCGAAATGGTCTCCTCCTCCAGGTCTGTTCGTTTAACCAGGTCCTCCACGCTCAGGTTCAGTACAGATTTGGCAGTATCGCATCCTATTGCCTTCAGTTCATCCAAAACCCAGCTTTCAATTTCATCTGCAAATTCCTCGAGGTTCACATCTTCATCGTCCTCGTCCGATTCACGGTAAACATCAATTTCATATCCCGAAAGCTGGCTGGCCAGCTTGATATTCAGTCCACCTTTGCCAATGGCAAGTGAGACCTCCTTGGGTTGCAGATATACTTCTGCACGTTTCTCCTCGTCATCCAGTTTGATAGAGGTGATCTTTGCCGGGCTTAGTGCCCTGGTAATAAACAACTGGGTATTGTTTGTATAATTGATTACATCAATATTTTCATTTTTCAGCTCCCTTACTATACCATGGATGCGCGATCCTTTCATGCCCACACATGCTCCTACAGGATCAATTCTTTCATCGTACGATTCAACAGCAACCTTGGCCCGTTCACCGGGAACCCTGACTATCTTCTTGATGGTTATCAATCCGTCAAATATTTCAGGAACCTCCAATTCAAAAAGCCGTTCCAGGAAAACAGGAGAAGTCCTCGAAAGAATGATCAGCGGGTTGGCGTTTCGCATATCCACCTTTACCACAACCGCACGGATGGTGTCACCTTTCCGGAAGTAATCCGATGGGATCTGTTCTGTCTTGGGCAAAATCAGTTCATTTCCCTCATCATCAAGAATCAGGATCTCTCTTTTCCATACCTGGTATACCTCTCCGGTAACCACATCTCCAATACGGTCCTTGTATTTGTTATAAAGATGGTTCTTCTCAAGTTCCATGATTCGTGCCGACAGGTTCTGGCGCAGGGCCAGGATAGCACGTCTTCCAAAATCTCCCAGTTTAACCTCATCTGTTACCTCTTCACCCACCTCGTAGTCATCATCTATCTCCTTGGCTTTGGACAAAACAATTTGAATGGCCGGATCTTCAAGATCATCATCCTCCACAACTTCACGATTTCTCCATATTTCAAAATCTCCCTTATCAATATTGATAATGATGTCGAAATTCTCATCGGTTCCATACTTCTTCAGAAGCATTCCCCTGAATACATCCTCAAGGACACTCATCATAGTAACCCTGTCGATGTTCTTTAATTCCTTAAATTCGGAAAATGTCTCAATCAAATTCAGATTTTCCATTGCTACACTATTGAATCAATTAAATGATATAATTGCTTTTGCTGTTTTGATCTCTTCAAAACCTATCTCTTTTTCACCTCCATTCAACACCAGGGTAATTCCCTGATCTGAAACAGATTGCAGTTTGCCATGTACCTTTATTCCATCAGTATAAAGAACCTCGATATCATGGCCTATATTTTTCTCATACTGTTGTTTCACCCTGAATGCTCCTCCCAATCCGGGTGATGAAACCTCCAGCGAGAAATCTTCCAACTCCCGGTCCAGGGAACCATTTATGAACCGGCTGATCTTCACGCACTCATCAATGGAGATCCCTTCAGCCCTGTCCACATGGACCGTCACACTGTTTCCAGGCTTCACAACAACATCCACGAGGAAAATATCTGTCCCTTCTGTGCACGCTGTAACCAGTTTTTTTATGGTCTCCGTCGTAATCATTTTTCGTGTAATAAAATAGGGGACAAAAGCCCCCTAGAATAAATCCCTCCTAACGACAGCGCAAAAGTACTAAAAATCGTGAAATTTGCAAAAATCAGATTGTTTTTTAGCTGATATAAACCCGATTATGGCAATAAAAGCATAATTTTGTGCCACAAAGAACCCAGATGGGGATAAATCCTTCCACTAACAAGCTGAAAATCATCAATGATCCCGTTCATGGATTTATAAAAATTCCATATGATATCCTGTTTGACCTGATAGAACATCCCCTCTTTCAACGTCTCAGGAGAATCAGGCAACTCGGGCTTACCCATTTTGTTTATCCGGGGGCCAACCACACCCGTTTCCAGCATGCCGTGGGAGCCATGCACCTGATGGGACTGGCCATTGAGGTGATCAGATCCAAAGGCCATGCCATTACTGACGAGGAAGCTACAGCAGTCACCATTGCCATCCTGTTGCATGATATCGGGCATGGACCTTTCTCGCACTCCCTGGAACATAGCCTGATCAGTAGTATTTCCCACGAAGAGATCAGCCTGATGCTGATGGAACAACTCAACCAGGAATTCAGTGGAAAACTCTCCATGGCCATCGATATTTTCACAAACAACTACCACAAAAAATTCCTTCACCAACTGGTCTCCAGTCAGCTCGACATGGACCGGCTGGATTACCTGAAACGGGACAGTTTTTTTACCGGTGTCACCGAGGGGGTGATCAGTTCCGACAGAATTATCAAGATGCTGAATGTATTGAACGATCAACTTGTTGTGGAAGAAAAAGGAATTTACTCCATTGAGAAATTTCTCATAGCCAGGAGACTGATGTACTGGCAGGTCTATCTTCACCGGACGGTAGTTGCCTCCGAACAACTTCTCGTTATGATGCTGAAAAGGGCAAAGGCACTTACATCCGGTGGAGAGGAACTTTTTGCCACACCTGCCCTGGCCCACTTCCTGCACGAGCACAGCCAGGTCTCCCTGGAACAGTTTGCACTGCTGGATGATGATGACATCCTTGCCTCAGCCAAAGTATGGTGCAACATTTCTGACCGAGTTTTGTCTATGTTAGCAAACGGGGTGGTTAACCGTAAACTGTTTTTTGTAGAATTAAACAACCAGTCCTTCGGGAAGAAGCGGGTGGCTGAAATCAGGAACAGGGTAGCTGTGAAGCTCTCCATTTCTGCCAGGGAAGCTCAATACCTGGTGGTCTCTGAGAGTGTCAGCAACTTCGCATACACTGATATGGACGACCGCATTACCATTATGGATAAAAAAGGAAATACCCGCGATATAGCAGAGGCATCAGATATTCTGAACATTTCAGTACTTTCCAAGACAGTGCGCAAATATTTCCTATGCTACCCCCGTTTCATTTTAGACAATGCATAAATATTATCCCATTAAAATCAACCTGAATGAATTTCACTGCAGCTGTAATTGCTGAATTCCTGAAAGGATCGGTAGAGGGTGATCCCAATGCTTCGGTTAGCGATATCTCCAAAATTGAGGAGGGGAGAACCGGAACGCTCTCTTTCCTTGCCAATCCAAAATACGAAAAGTACATCTACGAAACCCAATCTTCCATTGTGATCGTGAATGCTGATTTTAAACCCCAAAAAAAGATCAGTTCCACACTGGTAAGGGTTGAAGATGCCTATGAATCCTTTGCATCGCTCCTAAGACTTTACGAGGAGAGCAAACCCAGGAAAAGCGGGATCAGCGTGCAGGCAGCCATTGCAGATTCAGCATCCCTGGGAAAAGAGGTCTATATAGGCGAATTCGCAGTGGTCTCAGCAAATGCATCCATTGGTGACGGTGTACAACTCTACCCTCAGGTCTATGTAGGCGATCATGTGAAGATCGGAGAGGGAACCATCCTTCATCCCGGGGTCAAGGTATATGAAGGTTGCGAGATCGGGGCCTACTGTGTGATCCATGCCGGGGCAGTTATTGGTGCAGACGGATTCGGATTCGCTCCCAACCAGGAAAACAATTACGAGAAGATCCCACAGGTGGGTAAGGTTATCATCGAGGACCACGTGGAGGTGGGTGCCAACACCACTGTGGACCGTGCCACGATGGGTGCCACCATTCTCCGTAAAGGAGTGAAGCTGGATAACCTGATTATGATTGCACACAATGTGGATGTGGGTGAGAATACGGTAATCGCTGCCCAGAGTGGCATTTCCGGTTCTACCAAGGTAGGAAGGAATTGTATGTTCGGGGGACAGGTAGGGCTGATCGGGCACATCAAAATTGCCAGTGGCGTCAAAATTGCCGCACAATCCGGGATCACCAAGGACATCAAAGAGGAGGGGATCGTAATCCAGGGATCACCTGCATTTGAATTCGGGCCCTACCAGCGCAGTTATCTGTTATTCAGGAACCTGCCTAAAATAAAGGAACAAATCAACAACCTGGAACGTAAAGTAGAGGGGCTATCACAGTAAGTTAAATTCTGTTCGTCTTTATTTTATATATTTGCACCGATTTATGGCGGAAAAACAGAGGACTTTAAAAGCACCCATCTCCTTCAAGGGCAAGGGACTGCATACAGGAGTAGAGGTCAATATGACCTTTCACCCGGCTCCGGACAGTCACGGCTATATCTTTAAGCGCATCGACCTTCCCGGACAACCCATCATCAATGCCCTGGCCGAGAATGTGGTGGAAACCTCGAGAGGAACCGTGCTGGAAGAGAACGGTGCCCGCGTCTCTACCATAGAACATGTGCTTGCCTCATTTGTAGGAATGGGTATCGACAATGTACTGGTGGAAGTGGACGGGCCTGAAGCCCCCATACTGGATGGCAGCGCACGGGAGTATGCGGAAGCCATATATAAGACCGGAGCGGTGGACCAGCAGACCGATCGAAAATATTTTATCCTGAAGGAGAAAGTAGAGTATTACGATGAGAAGAATGGGATCCATATCATTGCCTATCCGGATAAAATTCAGAGTATCAATGTACTCATCGATTATAACTCCCACGTGCTGGGCAACCAGTACGCCTCCCTCGAGGAGCTGGAAAATTTTAAGGATGAGATCGCTCCCTGCCGGACCTTCGTATTCCTGCATGAACTGGAGTACCTGGTCAAAAATAACCTGATCAAGGGTGGGGATGTGGACAATGCCATCGTGATTGTGGACCGGAAGATGGAGCAGGAGGAGCTGGACAGGCTGGCCGACCTGTTTAACAAGCCGCATGTAAGTGTTCAACCCGAAGGGATCCTCAACAATGTGGACCTTCGTTTCCCCAATGAGCCTGCCAGGCATAAACTGCTGGACCTGGTTGGTGACCTGGCACTGGTGGGAAGATGGTTCAAAGCCAAAATTATTGCAACCCGTCCGGGTCACCAGAGCAACAATGAATTTGCCAGGGCACTCAGGCAGGTGATGAAGAAAGCAGCACTACAAAAGAAGGTGCCTGTATATAACCCAAACCTGGAACCCCTTATCGATATCAATGAGGTGAAGAGAAGACTGCCTCACCGCTATCCTTTCCTGATGGTTGATAAAGTGATCAAACTGGACCAGAGATCGGTAGTGGGCATCAAGAATGTCACTACAAATGAACCCTTTTTTACGGGGCATTTTCCTGATGAGCCCGTGATGCCCGGTGTGCTGCTTATCGAAGCCGCAGCGCAGGTAGGAGGCATCCTGGTTCTGGGAACTGTACCCGATCCTGAAAACTACTCGACCTATTTCCTGAAGATCGATAAGGTGAAGTTTAAAAGAAAGGTTGTTCCGGGCGACACACTGATCCTGAAGATGGATCTGCTGGAGCCCATAAGGCGTGGAATTGCCCTGATGTTCGCCGAAATTTTTGTCGGGACACAGCTGGTAATGGAGGGTGAATTGATGGCACAGATTGTAAAAACAAAAGATCATGATTAGCAAACAGGCAAATATTCATCCCGGAGCAAAAATCGCTGATGATGTTAAAGTTGAAGCATTTGCCACCATATATGAGGATGTGGAGATCGGTTCGGGAAGTTGGATCGGACCCAACACCGTCATTATGAACGGTGCAAGGATCGGGAAAAATGTCCAGGTATTTCCGGGGGCGGTCATCTCAGGTGATCCTCAGGACCTGAAGTTCCAGGGTGAGATCACCACCGCGGAGGTGGGTGACAACACCATTATACGGGAATATGTAACCATTAACAAAGGCACTAAAGCCAATGAACGCACAGTGGTGGGTAAAGATTGCCTGATCATGTCCTATGTGCATATAGCCCACGACTGCGTGCTGCAGGACCGGGTGATCATGGGAAGCTACGCCGGACTGGCAGGTGAAGTACATGTGGATAACTGGGCTATCATCAGCCCGGGAAGCCTGGTCCACCAGTTTGTCCGCATTGGAGCCCATGTAATGATCCAGGGCGGCAGCAAGGCAAGCAAGGACGTGCCTCCCTTTGCCCTGGCCGGCAGGGATCCCATATCTTTTACGGGGATCAACTCCATTGGCCTGCGCCGCAGGGGTTTTACCAATGAAACCATCTATGCCATACAGGATGTCTACCGTATGATATATCAGCGTGGGCTGAATATTTCGGATGCGATGGACTTTGTAGAAGCCAATCTGCCTGCCTCAAAGGAGAGGGACGAAATTATCCTCTTTATACGTGCTTCAAAAAGGGGGATCATCAGGGGATATTTCGACGGAAAAGAATCCTAGCTTTTAAGATTCTCCTGACAGGGCATCCCAACCCTGCGCCTGCAGCTGGATGGCATTCCCATCGTTGCCAACCAGGAGAGTTGATCCTTTCCTGTCGGTGATATTACCAATTATAGTCACACCCTTGATCGCTGATACCTTATCATGAGCTGACAGGGGCACCGTAAAAAGCAATTCGTAATCCTCTCCCCCGTGCAGGGCAGCCACCAATGGTTCCAGGTTGAACTCTGCAGCAGCCTCTTTGGTCTCCTCTGCCACAGGTATGCGATCATCGTAAACCTGGCAACCGCAACCGGAAGCTTTACAGATATGTAACAGTTCGGAAGAGAGTCCATCCGATATATCGATCATTGCACCCGGAGTAATGCCTGCTTCCTTCAGTGCCAGAAGCACATCCACCCTGGGTTCGGGCTTCAGATAACGCTCCAGTATATAATTATAACCGGAAAGCTCCGGCTGGAACCCGGGATCTTCGGTATGAAGCTGCTTCTCCCTTTCCAGAACCCTGAGTCCCATATAGGCTGCACCAAGATCACCAGTGACACAGATCAGCTGGTTGTTTTTTGCCGCCCTGCGATAGGTCAGCTCCTCTTTAAGCGCCGTTCCTATTGCGGTTACTGAAATAACGAGTCCCGTCATGGAACCGGTAGTATCGCCCCCTACCAGATCCACATTGAACCGGTCGCATGCCAGTTTCACACCACTGTAAAACTCATCCAGTGCCTCCACTGTAAACTTTCCGGATACACCAATGGAGAGAGTGATCTGCCGTGGAGCCGCATTCATGGCATAGACGTCCGAAAGATTCACCACAACAGATTTGTAGCCCAGATGCTTCAGCGGTGTATATACAAGGTCGAAATGAACTCCTTCAAGCAGCAGGTCCGTTGTCACCACCTGCATATAGGTCCCGTGATCTATAACAGCGGCATCATCCCCAACTCCCAACATGGTGCTGGCCTGTTTGTCAGAAAAATCCGAAGTGAGATGATCAATGAGTCCGAATTCACCCATTTCTTCGATGGTACGGATCTTTTTTGAGGTCATAAAAGCACTTAATTTGACGAACAATTTGATTGGACTGTTGTAATACAAATGTAAGCACAAGTTTTTGTATATTTGGACTCTATTTTAAATTAATCTTATTTATAATTAGAGCTGCTATAACATAGAAAGGCGATCATTTACCCAAAACAGGAGGAACTGTGACAGATCAGGAGAAGATATTAAGTGATGTAACGGGTAGCGATTATAAGTTTGGATTTCAAACTGTTATTGATACCGATACCATCCCCAAAGGTTTAAGTGAGGAGGTGATCAGGATCATTTCTACCAAAAAAGAGGAGCCGGAGTGGCTTACTGAATTGAGGTTGAAGTCTTACCGGCACTGGCAGACCATGAAGATGCCCAAATGGGCACACCTGCGTATCCCTGAAATTAATTACCAGGATATTATCTATTACGCAGCACCCAGACGGAGCGCTAAATATACGAGCATGGATGAAGTGGACCCGGAATTACTCGATACATTTAACAAACTCGGGATCCCGCTTGAGGAACAAAAGCAGCTGGCCGGTGTGGCCGTGGATGCAGTTATGGACAGCATCTCCGTTAAAACCACATTCCAGGAGACACTGGCAGACAAAGGGATCATCTTCTGTTCATTCAGTGAAGCTGTCAAAAACCATCCCGATCTGGTAAAGAAATATATGGGCTCAGTGGTTCCCTATACCGATAACTATTTTGCCACCCTTAATACTGCCGTTTTCAGTGACGGCTCATTTTGTTATATCCCCAAAGGGGTTCGTTGTCCCATGGAACTCTCCACCTACTTTCGGATCAATACAGCCAATACCGGTCAGTTTGAACGCACGCTGATTGTTGCCGAAGACGACGCATATGTCAGCTACCTGGAGGGGTGTACCGCTCCCATGCGTGACGAGAACCAGCTGCATGCTGCCATCGTTGAGATAGTAGCCATGGAGAATGCCGAAGTGAAATACTCCACCGTACAGAACTGGTACCCGGGCGATAAGAATGGAAAGGGTGGCGTATACAACTTTGTTACCAAGAGGGGTATGTGCAAGGGAGACAATTCCAAGATCTCATGGACCCAGGTGGAAACAGGTTCTGCCATTACATGGAAATACCCCAGTTGTATTTTAAGGGGAAACAACTCTATAGGTGAATTCTATTCTGTGGCGGTAACCAATAATTACCAGCAGGCAGACACCGGTACCAAGATGACACACATTGGTAAAAACACCCGTTCCACCGTTATCTCCAAAGGGATCAGTGCAGGGAGGAGCGAGAACTCTTACCGGGGACTTGTAAAAGTATTGAAGGGGGCTACAGGCGCAAGGAACTATTCCCAGTGTGACAGCCTGCTGCTGGGCGACAAATGCGGGGCACATACCTTCCCCTACCTGGAGGTGGATAATTCCAGCGCAATTGTGGAACATGAGGCAACCACTTCCAAGATCGGTGAGGACCAGATCTTTTACTGCAACCAGCGCGGGATCGATACGGAAAATGCAATCAGCCTGATCGTAAACGGCTATGCCAAAGAGGTGCTGAATAAGCTTCCCATGGAATTTGCGGTAGAGGCCCAAAAATTGCTGGCCATCACCCTTGAGGGGAGTGTAGGCTAGCACCTGCCTTGGATCCGGAGAACAGTTCCCGGTTAACCTATTAAAGAAAAGATGAATAATTATATGCTACAAATAAAGGACTTAAGAGTTAGTATTGATGGAAAGGAGATCCTCAAAGGGATCAACCTGTCGGTTAAAACCGGTGAAGTTCATGCCATAATGGGGCCCAATGGCTCTGGTAAGAGTACACTGGCTTCGGCACTGGCCGGACAGGATTATATACAGATTACCAGCGGAAAGATGTTTTACGAAGGAAAGGATCTGACAGAGCTCTCTCCGGAGGACAGGGCGCGTGAGGGCATTTTCCTTGGTTTTCAGTATCCTGTAGAGATCCCGGGCGTAAGTATGGTCAATTTCCTTCGCACCTCCATCAACTCCATACGGAAATACAGGAATCAGGAACCCATGTCGGCAGGGGATTTCCTGAAACTGATGAGGGAGAAGAAAAACATAGTTGAGATCGACTCCGACCTGACCAATCGTTCTGTGAACGAAGGATTCTCAGGGGGGGAAAAAAAGAAAAATGAGATCTTCCAGATGGCACTCCTTGAACCCAGGCTTGCCATTCTGGATGAGACCGACTCAGGCCTGGACATTGATGCTTTGCGCATCGTATCAAAGGGGGTTAATAAACTCCGGTCACCCGAAAACGCCACGATCATCATCACACACTACCAGCGGTTACTTGAATATATTATTCCTGATGTTGTTCATGTTCTGTACAAGGGGCGAATTGTCAAATCTGGCGATAAATCCCTTGCCAAAGAGCTTGAGGAACATGGTTACGACTGGATTAAACAGGAGGTGGATGCAAACGCTTGATAAATACCTGGAGCTCTATCAAAACAACAGGGAGCAGATCGGCAGGGATGATCCCCCCTTCCTGAAGAAGCAGCGTGAATTAGCTATTGCTGCATTCAGGCAGGCGGGTTTTCCCGAGCGGAAAGAGGAACGGTATAAATATACGCACCTGGAACCTGTTTTCGACGGAGAACTCAACTTTGAATTCAAACCCAGGCAAATATTTTTCGATGGTGACGACCTGTTCCGGTGCGACGTTCCACAGCTCGATTCCATTGTACTGACGGTGCTGAACGGATTTTATTATCATCCCGGTACTGAACCGCTTACACTGATGGATAACGGAGTTATTTATGGCAGCCTGATGGAAGCCATGCATCAGTATCCGGATTTGGTGGAGAGGCACCTGGGTAGAAATGCATCCAACGAAAATGAACCCTTTGTAGCACTCAATACTGCGTTTTCAAGGGATGGCATTTTTCTATATGTCCCGAAAGGGACCCATCTGGACAAACCGGTACAGATTATCAACCTGCTGCTCTCTGATAAGAGCCAGATGGTACAGCACAGGAACCTGATCGTACTGGAGGACAGTACCGAAGCCGAAGTGATCATCTGTGATCACACCCTCTCTTCACAAATGTTCCTTACCAATTCCGTAACTGAGGTCTTTACGGGTGAAAATGCCAATCTGGACCTGTTGAGGCTGCAGAATGAACATAACAACTCCTGCCAGGTGACCAATACCTGGATCAGCCAGGAAAGAGACTCACACCTGCAGCATGGAACCATTACACTGCATGGAGGAATCGTAAGGAACAACCTCAGGATCAATATGAAGGGAGAGGGATCCGAAACCTATGCGCTGGGGCTTTTTCTTACAGATAAGATGCAGCATGTCGATAATTATACAATCATTGACCACAGTAAACCACACTGTACAAGCAACCAGTTTTATAAAGGAGTACTGGATGACTCCTCAACCGGAGCCTTCAGCGGAATGATCCATGTACATCGCGATGCCCAGAAGACGGAAGCGTTCCAGACCAACAATAACATACTGCTTACAGATACAGCCAGAATTCAGTCCAAACCACGCCTGGAGATCTATGCCGACGATGTGAAATGCAGCCACGGGGCAACAGTCGGTCAGCTTGATGAGGATGCCCTTTTTTACCTGCAATCCCGTGGGATCCCAAAAGCGGATAGCCGGCTCATGCTGATGGATGCCTTTACCTGGGATGTGGTCTCAAAAATCAAGCAACACTCGCTGCAGGAGAGAATTACAGAACTGGTTGCCAAACGGCTTCGCGGCGAACTTTCCAGGTGTAACAACTGTGCCATGCGCTGCGAGGATTAAAATAGCTATCATGGGCCTCAACGTTAAACAGATCAGGAGCGATTTTCCCTTACTGGATCAACAGGTCTACAATAAGCCCCTGATATATCTCGATAACGGGGCTACCACACAGAAGCCAAGGGTAGTGATCGACACGATGCGTAAACTGCTCGAGAGCAGTAACAGCTCCGTTCACCGCGGCCTCCATTACCTGAGTGAACAGATGACCGATCGGTATGAGGCTGCCAGGGAGAATGTCCGGTCGTTTCTGAATGCCGCCTCCACCAGTGAGATCATCTTTACCAGCGGAGCCACAGGATCAATCAATGCTGTTGCCTTTTCTTTTGGAGAAAAATATGTGTCAGCCGGGGATGAGGTCCTGATCTCAGAGATGGAGCACCACTCCAATATAGTACCCTGGCAAATGCTGTGTGATCGAAAAGGGGCCTACCTGAAGGTGATTCCCTTTAATGACGATGGCGAGCTGATCATGGAGAAACTGGATACACTACTTACCGGCAAAACCAGGATCGTGGCACTTACCCATGCCTCCAACTCACTGGGGACCATTAACCCGGTAAAGGAGGTGATTCGGAAAGCACATGCAAGGGGAGTTCCTGTACTGCTGGACGGGGCCCAGATGGTACAACATGGTGCAGTGGATGTCAGGGAACTGGATTGTGACTTCTATGTCTTTTCAGCCCATAAGATCTTCGGTCCCAACGGTTCGGGAGTTCTCTATGGCAGGGAGTCTATCCTGGAGGAACTTCCTCCCTACCAGGGTGGTGGTGATATGGTGGATCAGGTGACGTTTGAGGAGACCTCATACAACACCCTTCCGTTTAAATTTGAAGCCGGTACCACAAACTATACCGGGGCAATCGGCCTTTCTGCCGCACTTGATTATGTGACCTCCATAGGATTTGAATCGATACGCCGTTATGAAGAAGAGCTGACCGGCTATACACTTGAAAAACTGAGGGGGATCGACGGATTGAGGAACTACGGGAACGCATCCCGGCGTATTTCGGTCTTCTCATTTCTGCCGGAGAACATTCATCCCTATGACGTTGGTATGATTCTCGATAAAATGGGAATTGCCGTCCGCACCGGTACACACTGCACCCAGCCGGTCATGGATCACTTTGGAATTAATGGAACAATCAGGGCCTCTATGGTGTTCTACAATACGATGGGGGAAACAGATGCCCTGGTTGATGGATTAAAGAGGACCATAAAGATGCTTTCATAAGAAGGAAATGAGTGATTTTAATGAGAAACAACAGGATATTGTAGATGAGTTTTCAGTATTTGAGGATTGGCTTGACCGGTACAATTACCTGATAGAACTGGGGAACGACCTGCCTGCCATTGATCCCAGGTACCGCACATCTGAATACCTGATCAATGGCTGCCAATCCAAGGTCTGGCTTCATGCCGACCTGGTGGATGGCAGGCTCGTCTTTGATGCTGATAGTGATGCCATCATTGTTAAAGGCATTGTGGCACTGCTGGTCAAACTGATGAATAACCGCACACCGGAGGAGATCCTGGATAATGACCTGTTCTTTATAGACGGGATTGGATTGCGTCAGAACCTCTCCCCGACGCGCTCCAATGGATTACTCGCAATGGTGAAGAAAATGCGGCTTTATGCAATGGCCTACCAGGCCAGGGAGAAACAAAATAAGGAATCATGAGCGAATCACTGGATTTTTTAGAGATAGAGGGGAAAATTGTGGAGGCACTTAAAACAGTGTATGATCCTGAAATCCCCGTCAACATATATGACTTGGGCCTGATCTATGAGATTGACTACACAGATCAGAAAGAGGTCAACATTCAAATGACCCTGACCGCACCCAACTGTCCCATGATCGATATGCTGCTGATGGATGTGGAGAATGCGGTCAATGCGATCGAGGGAGTGGAAAAGACCAATATCGAACTGGTTTTCGAACCGCCATGGGACAAGTCGATGCTTACTGAGGAGGCTAAACTGGAGCTTGGACTGATATAGTTCCTGGTGGATTGGTTCCTGGTGCGATAAACGGTACCTCATCATAATGAACACGGGTAGATCCATAGAAGAGATGTCATCAGCCATTAAGCAGGAGGCGCTGAAACTGGGATTTGCCGGTGCCGGATTCTCCAGGGCAGAAGCGTTGACTGAGGATGCCGATAGGCTTAAAAAGTGGCTGGATAATGGGTACCAAGCCCGGATGGGATATATGGCCAACCATTTTGAGAAGCGGACCGACCCTACCCTGCTCGTGGAGGGAGCCGGAACTGTTATCTCACTGCTTTACAACTATTTCACCGATAAAAAACAGGCGGATCCGGAAGCCCCTGTACTCTCCAAATATGCCTATGGCATAGACTATCATTATATTTTAAAGGAGAAGATGAAATTGTTGTTTGATTTCATCAAAACATTGCACCCCGGAGCCGCCGGCAGGATCTTCGTGGACTCGGCCCCCGTTCTGGATCGCACCTGGGCCAGGAGAGCCGGGCTGGGCTGGATCGGAAAGAACTCGAACCTGATCTCCCGTTCAACCGGATCTTTTGTATTTATCGGCGAAATCATTCTGAACCTGGAGCTGGAATACAACCAGGTACCGGAAAGTGATTTCTGCGGAAGTTGTACCCGTTGCATTGAAGCCTGTCCCACAGAGGCCATACTGGATAACCGTACCATTCATTCGGAACGTTGTATCTCCTACCAGACTATCGAAAACAGGGAAGAGATCTCTTCAGATATAAAGGGGAAGCTTTCAAACAGGGTATTCGGCTGTGACATCTGTCAGGATGTATGTCCCTGGAACAGGAACGCACTGAACCACCTGGAGCCCGGGTTCAATCCGAAGAATGAGGTGTTGGAAATGTCACGGAAAAACTGGCAGGAACTCACATCTGAAAAGTACAGCGAGCTGTTTGATCGTTCTCCTCTTCAGAGGGCCGGTTACAATAAAATAAAAGATACCCTGGCAACGCTCCAGGAAGGTTCGAAAATATAAGCTGACACCTGTAACAACATCATGGATTGTTCGTCATACTAGAAGAATCCCTAAGGCGAACATCATGAAAAAGCTCATTATCTCCTCTGTAATACTGACGATAGGCATCACTCTCGCTGCACAACCTGCAGGATTTAACAGACTATACTACCAGTATAAAGGCGAGAAGGGCGTTGTTGCCCTGAAAATTCCCGGATTTGTTATGAAGCTGGCCGGTTCTATTGCTGACCTTGACCGGGAAGAGCGGGCATTGCTCCGGTCATTGCGGTCTGTTTCAGTACTGACCATCGACGAACCGGAAGGGTATCCCGGTGTGAACTTTTACAACGAGATCAACCTGTCCAACCTGCAGAATGATTACCGCGTAATGTTGGAAGTGCATGATGAAGACGAGGATGTCATCATCGCAGGAAGGGAGAAGAACGGCAAGCTCACAGACCTGGTTGTCGTAGTGGGTGGTGATGATAATGCGCTGGTGCATGTACGTGGTCGCATGGATAGTGACCTGCTTGAAAACCTGGCCGTAGTGGCCGGTGTGGAGGAACTTCATTTCACGGCACAACTCTGATCACCGCATTCCGCGGTCGATCCAGCTTTATTCCTTTCTGTGCGTTGTTAAGTTTGGTTTGAAACCAATGAAGATATCCATATATTTATGGAGAATGATTGTCAAACGCACGGACAGTGAACTAATATCTTACCTATGATCCTTAAAAAACACTTTTCCCTGGCGATTATGGCCATTGCTGTAATTGCTGCCATGGGCACTGACCTGAATGGTCAAAACATCTGTAAACTGCCAAGAAGTAATCCTGAAGCCGAAGGAGTTTCGTCATCAGGAATACTTGATTTTCTGAATGCAGCCGATACCATTGATGTGGAATTGCATAGTTTCATATTTATTCGTCACGGCAAGGTAATCGCCGAAGGCTGGTGGGAACCCTACGGGCCGGAATACAAGCATCTTCTGTATTCAGCCAGTAAGACCTTTACAGCCACAGCGGTTGGACTTGCCGTAAACGAAAACAGGCTGAGGGTAACGGACAGGGTCGTCTCTTTCTTTCCTTACTCACTGCCCGATTCAATGAGCACATACATGAAAGAGATGACAGTGAAGGACCTGTTAACCATGTCGGCCGGGCAGGATCCCGAGCCAAGATCCTTTGGAAACGACGGAGACTGGATCACCACCTTTCTGGAGACGGACCCGGTTCATCAACCGGGAACTGTATTCAAGTATAACAATATGGCAACCTTCATGCTTTCTGCCATTGTACAGCAGGTGACCGGAGAAACGGTTTTCGATTACCTGATGCCAAGGCTTTTTAAGCCCCTGGGTATCCGGGGAATAGACTGGGACCTGAACCCACAGGGAATCAATTTAGGCATGATCGGACTCAGGCTTCGTACAGAAGACCTGGCAAAGTTCGGGCAACTGTTAATGAATAACGGTGTTTGGAACGAACAACAGCTGATCCCGAAAGCCTGGGTAGAGGAGGCCACTTCGTTCAAGATCAAGACGGTCGAAGAGGCAGACGATAAAAGTGACTGGGCACAGGGATATGCCTACCAAATGTGGCGTGGACGGAATAATTCAGTCAGGGTAGACGGAATGGCAGGCCAGTTTGTGGTCCTGTTTCCCGATAAGGATGCCATCGTTGTATTCACGGCAAATGCACGGGATACACAGAAGGAATTAAATCTAATGCACGATTATCTGGTTCCGGCCATTCAATCTGATAAGGCTCTGGCCTCAAATCCTGGTGCCAGTAATGAGATAAGTAGCAGAACAAAAGCCCTGCGTATTCCGGTGGAAGATACTCAAACAATGAATCCTGATCTTGAATCCAGGATCTCAGGAAAGGAGTTTGCTCTGTCAGAGAACGATTACGACATCCAATCCGTCTATTTTGCATTTGATAACGGAGCCTGCACCTTCGCTTTAAAGAGGGACAACAGTGTTGAATCCATAAAAGCAGGATCCGGTGAATGGACAATATCAAATACTGTCTCGGCATCATTACTGGCCCCACCGAGGGAAAACGTGTCAAAATCCATCGACGCAAATTATTCTGTCCCGCGGCCGGTAATTAAACTCGCAGCAGTCTGTACCTGGACCGACACGAGTACGCTTGAGATCACAGGCCGGTTTGTGGAGGAGAGTCTGGGTTCACAAACCATCGTATGCACATTCTCAGAAAGATTTGGACCGCTTAGCCTGACCATTGAACCCAAGGCGGCTGCCACGCCATCCAGGTTTCCCGGGATGAGGCAACCCGTTGTGTTAAGAGGCACCATGATCGACATCAGATAAAAAAGAGAATGGAAATGAACATTGAAGCTCACTTCTCTGTTAAGAGTTAGAACTTTAAATGTTAGCATTATGAAAAAGAGAGTATTTTTTATTCTGTTGTCTGTAATGGCAGCAGGCATTGCTAGCGCCCAAACAACAAAGTCCATCTACGATTATAAATTAACAGACATCAATGGTAAGACCTACGACATGAGTGAGTTAAAAGGGAAAAAAGCACTCATCGTCAATACCGCTTCCCATTGCAGTCTGACCCCTCAGGTGAAGGAGATGGAGAAACTCTACAAGGATTTCAGGGATAACCTTGTTATTATTGCAGTTCCGTCCAATGACTTTGGTAACCAGGAACCTGGCTCCAACGAGGAAATTAAATCATTCGTAAAGGAAAACGATCTTACATTTCCGGTAATGGAAAAAACCTCTGTAACGGGTGACAACGAAAATCCTTTGTACCAGTGGCTTACCCAGAAGGATCTGAATGGAACCATGGATACAAAAGTAAATTGGAATTACCAGAAATACATGATCGACGAAAACGGAAAGCTTGTGGGAGTTGTCGAAGCCAAAGAATCACTTGATTCCGACAAGGTTAAAGCGTGGTTGGAAGAAAAATAATCCTTCCTTTCAGTTAAAGATCACAAATCAGGGAACACATGGGGTCACTGTCCCATGACAGTCACCATGATGTTCCTCTGGTTTCTCGGACCATCAAATTCGCACAGGAAAATATTCTGCCAGGCGGAGAGGCCCATCTTTCCCCCCACAATGGGGATGGTTTCCTGGGGCCCCACGATCCCGGCCTTCAAATGTGAATCCCCATTATCGTCCTGGTGGTCATGCTCCCATATGCCCGCGGGCACCAGTTTATTAAAAAGGGTCACCACATCATTCTGAACCGACTGATCCCAGTTCTCCTGGATCATGATCCCGGCCGTTGCACCCTGGGCATAGACATTGACCAGGCCGGTCTGTACGCCCGATTCAGCTACAATGGCCTCCACCTGGCGGGTGATGTCGTAGAGGCCGCTGTGGGAGGGGGTGGAGATTTGGATGATTGTCTGCATATTTTCTTTTTCCTCTCTAATTTGGAGAGGTAGTTACAAAACTAGCATATTAAGCAACCGTTTCAAATATGAATTCGATGATACAGACGATAACTGACCTGAAAACTTTTTTAACGCTGGAGAGATCTTTTCTAGCTGTCTCTTCTTGGAAAAAGAACCGAAAACAAAATACTCATCGCCAGGGTAACGGAAATCACATACAGGGAATAGACCGGCTTATACCCTATATGGGAAAGCCATTCATGGGCCATGAGTTTTAGACCCACAAATACCAGCAGAATAGATACTCCGACTTTCAGCAAGTAGAATCGTTCCACCACCTTAATCAGAAGAAAGAACATAGATCGTAAACCCAGGATAGCAAACACATTGGAGAAAAATACGACATATGGATCGCGGGTAATCCCAAATATAGCAGGAATGGAATCCAGAGCAAAAATCAGGTCCGAAAACTCGATCATAATCACCACAATAAATAAAGGTGTGACAAAAAATATGGAATCCTTTTTTATGAAGAACCGATTGCCTATGAAGTCTGGATAAACCCTAAACCGTTTCGACAGGAATTTGACTACCGGATGATCCTTTGGCTGTAACTGGCTTTCCTTATTTCGGTCAAGGTACATTTTAGCTCCTGCATACAAGAGGTACGCACCAAACACATAGAGCAGCCACTCAAACTGGCTGATAAGGGCTGAACCCGCAAAGATAAATATGAACCGCATGACAATTGCCCCTAATATTCCCCAGAAAAGAACACGCTTATAATCTTCCTTCCGAACAGAAAATGCCTTGAGAATGGCCATCATAACAAACAGGTTATCTATTGACAAAGATTCTTCTATCAGGTACCCTGAAAGAAAGTTTATCGAAACATTCTTCCTGAGAAGAATGAGGCCTTCATTAAAGTCGCCCTTAAAATTAGAGAGATAGGGATAATACCTGTTAAGCACTACAGCAAGTTCTTCAGATTTATCTATATCATGTACTGCGTTTCCGAAAAAACGAAGGAAAAGGAAAAACAGGAATGCAAGAGAGACCCAGATTGCGGTCCATATAGAAGCTTCCTTTAATGTTACCTCATGGCTTCTTCTCCCAATAAGAAGCAAATCTATCATAAGTATTCCCAGAATACCAATCAGGAACAATACGAAGAATATGAGGTTACCAGTCATCTATATTTAAATTAGGTCAGAACCTACATCAATCCCAGTCAGCTACCCCAGCCGAGACATTGAATTTCATCACCTCGGCAGGTGGTACCTCAACGGGATGGACTAGTTCTCTGGGAACAAGGAATAGTTCTCCCGACCAGTTATATGAATGCGGCAAATATACTGCTACTTTGTCTTTTTCTCCAATACGGGATAAATCCTCTTCTGTAAGGAACCCAAGTTTTTCCAGCCCCAGGGATTTGTTGACAAGGACAAGTACCGGTTTATTGAATTTCCTTTCTTTTCCTACAAATGCAGAAAACAGATCATTGAATGCGGAAAAGATCACCTTGAGGATGGGGATTCTCTCCAAGAGTTTACCAAACAGTTTTTTTATGGGCCTGGCGACAAATGTTTGCCCAAGAAACCCAATGACAATAAGCAAAATGACTATGATAATTAGTCCAAGACCCGGTATATGTATACCTATGAACCTGTCCAGCGATTCCTTGAGCAAGCCATCCACAAATTCAAAAATCACATAAAGGATGTAGATTGTGATTCCAATGGGGGCGATATAAAGTAGTCCTTGTAAAAGATATCTTAGCAGTTTTTTCATGATATTAAGGTGCATTAGGAATTTCCCAAATTTACGTTAATAATCAGCATTGGATGATTACCCAATAGCAAATATTACTGTGAATTCAGGGCATCAATCTACCATCGATCAATGTAAGCTTAAGGGGGTACATTCAAATGAAAAGCATCATAATTCCTGCCGTCGCACCCTGGGCATAGACATTGACCAGGCCGGTCTGAACGCCCGATTCGGAGACAATAGCCTCCACCTGCCGGGTGATGTCGTAAAGGCCGTTGTGGGCGGGGGTGGATATGTGGATGACTTGTTGCATATATGCTATTTTGTCATGGTGATTCCAAGCTCTCTAGCCATCCGCTGCAGAGATCTGTCTTCTGTCCAAATAAGAACGTGATGAATTAAAGCAGCTGCAAGTAGATGAACATCAATAAAGCCCAGTCCTTTCCCATAAAGCTTCCTGTGTTCAATCAACATAAAAACTTCCTCATCCAGCACAGTATCTACACATGGAAGTGCTCTGAGAAGTGAAAGGATCTCTTTTCGATTGGATATATTTCCGCAGGATAGCTCGCCCAGGATATAAGAATGGATACAAACCTGACCTGACTTTAGTAATTTCTTTAAATCCTCATCTGATTGATGAAAGTGATCAATCCAAACAGATGTATCCACCAATATCATTCTGTGTTCGATTTTCTCCTGGGGACGCTTTTCAGCTTCTTTTCACTGCCACCTAAGGCAGCAAGCCGTTTCGCACTCTCTTGGGCAATCAATGCCTCTAGTCCCTTCTTTACCAGGGTCGTTTTTTCAGATATTCCTGTAAGCCTGGATGCTTTTTTGAGAATCTGATCATCTATATTCAAGGTTGTTTTCATCTTCGCAATATGCATAATTTATATGTATTTGTCAATACAAATGAGCAATATTCATTCCTGTACAATTATTCATATGACGAAAAGTTGAAATGATACTTCAGACCCAGCAAAAAGAGAGTACATCCGAATGAAAAGTACTATAATAGCAATGGTTGCACCCTGGGTATAGACATTTACCAGGCCGGACTTTACGCCACTTTCTGACACGACAGCCTCTACCTGCCGGGTAATGTCGTAGAGGCCAATATGGGAAGATGTGCTGATCTCGATGGTTCTTTGCATGTTCTGGATTTTACCTTCAAAACAAAAGTAAGCATTCTCTCCCAATGGAAGGGGATTGAGCTGCTCAGTAGCAATATTGAGCTGCTAAGCAAGACTATTTGAGCTTCAGAGAAAACTTAAGTTGTCGCTTTTATATTATGTTTGTGTATTCCAAATGCTTAAAGCAAAATCACATGGAGCACAAAGAAACCATGATCTTCAGCTATTCGGACATCTTTTTCAGTTACTATTTTAATAACGATACAAGATGTCATAAGATGATTGAGAATCATACACTTGTCTATGTTTATGCAGGGGAACTCCTGGTAGAAGAGGGCCCTAAGAAAACCAGGATTCACAGTGGTCAGTCTGTTTTTGTACGAAAGGATGTTCGTGTTACCATGACAAAAAAGCCGAGGAGGGAAGAGCAATTCAAAGCGATATTTATGGTATTCAACAGGAATTTCCTTCGGGAATTTTATCATTCCATGCATAAAGAGGAATTGCCGGAAGTGGTCAGGGGATTCAGGCACAGCCTGGTAAAACTGCCTGAAACGCCGGATATTCAAAGCCTGTTCCAATCGATGGTGCCCTATTTTGATTCTTCGGTAAATCCAAGCGAGCATCTTATGAAATTGAAGTTGCAAGAAGGGGTCTATTCTTTATTGAACATTGATGAGAATTTCTATTCCTGTCTGTTCGATTTCACCGAACCATGGAAAATTGATATTCTCGATTTCATGGATAGAAACTATATGTACGACCTTTCAATGGAAGATATAGCCAATTATACAGGAAGAAGTCTTGCCACCTTTAAAAGGGATTTCAAAAAGGTCAGTCCCCTGCCTCCGCTGAAGTGGCTCATAGAAAAAAGACTGAAAGTGGCGCGGGACAAGATTCAAAACGAGAAGTTAAAAGTATCCGATGTATATCTCGATGTTGGATTCAAGAACCTGTCGCACTTCTCCACCACCTTTAAAAAACAATTCGGACATTCACCCACCGGGTAAATAAAGCCTCCCGATGAAATAATAAAAAATGGTTAAAAAAAATATATCTGCATTGTTTTCCTTTTCCTGTTGTTTCCATTCGCAGCAACCCTGTTTGGCCAGGATGAAGCGAAAAATGAGAGTGTGACCAGCTTTCGGGCCATTGCTTCGGTGACAAACAATGGCATCTCTCTCATTCCGACCTTCACCCTGGGCAAACCTGCAGGCATCCTGGAAATGTCCATGGGGAAAAGATTTACGTTCGATCCCCAGTTTAAATTTTCCCTGGAAGGACAACCCTGGGCTGTAATTCTCTGGTGGCGCTACAAACTGATCAACTCGGGGAAATTCAGGCTGGGTATTGGTGCCCATCCGGCACTTTTATTCAATCAGGTTACTGCTACAATTGATGGTGCTCCCAATGAAATCATGCAGGCCAGGCGGTTTGTGGTGGGCGAATTAGTTCCCAGGTACCTGATTACAGATAAGATAAGCGTAGGAATATACTACCTGTATTCCCGCGGAATGGAAAAGGAGGGCTTGAAAAACACCCATTTCCTGACCCTGAATGCAAGTTTCTCATCCATTCGCCTTTCGGAAAAGACATTTCTGCTCATCACCCCGCAAGTCTATTACCTCAAAATGGATGAGAACGATGGCCTCTATTTCACCTCATCGGTTACACTGTCCCGAAAGGATTTTCCCCTCTCTGTTTCGTCCGTCATTAATCAACCCATCCGCTCTGATATTCCGGCTGGTAAAAATTTTGTCTGGAATATTTCGCTCAATTATACCATTGATAAAAAATTCAATGATCGGTAAATGGGAATGGACACCATGAAAATACGGAAACTGGGGAACAGCGACCTGGAGGTCTCCGCGCTCGGACTGGGTTGCATGGGGATGAGTTTTTCCTACCCACCTTTCCCCGACCGGCATGAGATGATCTCACTGATCCGGAAAGCCGTTGAAGAGGGAGTTACATTTTTTGATACGGCCGAGGTTTACGGGCCCTTTACCAATGAAGAACTTGTGGGTGAAGCCCTGTTACCTTTTCGTGGGGAGGTGGTGATGGCGACCAAGTTTGGTTTTGATTTCAGCCGGGGTGAAGATACCCACCTCGCCCGGCTGAACAGCAGGCCGGAACATATCCGAAGTGCGGTGGAAGGCTCATTGAAAAGATTACAAACCGAAGTCATCGATCTATTATACCAGCACCGGGTCGACCCGAAGGTACCCATCGAAGATGTTGCCGGAACCGTAAAAGAGCTGATAGAAGAGGGGAAAGTCAAACATTTCGGTCTGTCGGAGGCAGGTGCTAAGACCATACGAAGGGCTCATGTCATCCTGCCGGTTACAGCATTGCAAAGCGAGTACTCCATCTGGTTCAGGGACCCCGAAGAAACGATCATCCCCACGCTTGAAGAACTGGGGATCGGCCTGGTGCCGTTCAGTCCGCTTGGCAAAGGTTTTCTTACCGGGAAAATCAGTGAAACAACCCCTTTTGACAAAACAGACTTCCGGAATATAATTCCGCGTTTTTCACCCGAAAACCGGAAGGCTAACAGTGCAATGGTATATTTGCTCCAACAGGTGGCCATCCGGAAAAATGCAACACCCGCCCAGGTTGCGCTGGCATGGCTTCTGGCTCAAAAACCCTGGATCGTCCCCATCCCCGGCACCCGAAAACAGGAACGGCTGGAAGAAAACCTCGGGGCCGTCTCGGTTGCACTATCACACGACGAGCTTATTGATATGGAAAGGGTGGCTTCCGGAATAGACGTTTAGGGTGCCAGGTATCCTGACAGCCATACTAAACTGGTTGGCAGATAGGCAAACTGGTAAAACAAAAATTCGATATATAAAAGTAAAGGATATGAAAACCAAAGGAATAACGCTCATCTTATTAGGTGGATTCATTTTGCAAACGAACCTGCTGCATGCTCAGTCAACAGACACCGCTACACAGGTTCGGGAAAAGAAATACCAGGCCAAAGCACCTCCCACACAGTTTTTTGGTGAGGTAGCATTTCAACCCTCTGAGAAAACCATAATACGGTGGCTGGGCGGCGCCGGTTTCTTTATAAACAGTCGTGGTACAACCTTTATGGTCGATCCTGTTCTGGAAGGCTTTGATATGCCCTTGTTGATTGAAGAGCCCATTAAACCGAATGAGGTTCCACACCTGGATGCTGTTTTGGTAACGCACAGTGACAATGATCATTACAGTGTACCAACCACCCGTGATTTATCATCTGTGACCCGCGAGTACCACTCCACGCAGTATGTGGACTCACTGATGAAAAACGAAGGCCTGTCATCTTTTGGACATGACATTGGGGAGGTTTTTAGTTTCGGGGATGTCCGTGTAACATTGACCCCGGCCGATCATGCCTACCAGAATTCATATCCCCGACCCGGACAGCGTCATTTCAATGATGAGGACTTCTGTGGTTTCTGGATCGAAACACCGGATGGCACCATCTGGGCACCGGGCGATTCACGCCTCATTCCGGATCATCATCTGAAAATGCCGGCACCTGATGCCCTGTTCTTCGATTTTTCAGACAGTGAATGGCATTTCGGATTCGACAATGCAGTGAAAATAGCCAATACCTACCCGGATACACCGCTCCTGCTCTATCACTGGGGAACAGTCGATGCTCCCGATTTTTCACCCTTTAACGGCAATCCTGAGGACTTGAAAGGAGTCGTAACGAATCCCGGTCGCATTCATGTCCTGGCACCGGGGGAGCCTTTTGTACTTCAACGTACAAAGAATCGTAAAAAATAGAATTCTAAAACACACGCAAATGAAAACTGTGCTCTCTGCTTTAGTAATACTTGCAATCCATTTCATAGGTTTTGGGCAAACAAATAAACCCATGACACCAGCATTAGAAGAGAACTAACGGCAGGTGCCTTTCTATATAGGACGACCTATCGATGCAGCCGGAATATTTACCGTTTGGCCAGGGAAAGGTGTTCCCCCCGGTTCTGAAGAATGGACATGGCAGGAGCAAGAAAGTGCAGTCCCCGGAGACTTGATGGTTAGAAATGTAGTCATTCCAACAATAACTATGTTCAAACCTGCAGAAGGTATGGCCAATGGCACTGCAATCATAGTGGCCCCAGGTGGCGCCTTTCATTTTCTGATGATGGAAAACGAAGGGTATGAAGTGGCAAAAAGGCTTTCAGAATTCGGGGTAACTGCATTTGTATTGAAATACCGTGTTCAGCCTACTCCCGAATATAATAGTGATTTTACAGCTTTTCTGGGATCGTTATTCAAAGAATTGCCGCATGTTGATCAATATGAAGTATATCCTCCTGTCGGGCATCCCAAATGTGAAGAAGCCAGGTAATGGGGTGAAGAAGATGGCAAACAAGCCATCCGGTTTTTATGTCAATATGCTGCTGAACTGGATATTGATCCCAATAGGATTGGTATCATGGGCTTTTCTGCCGGAGGTGGAATTTCGGTAAACATCGCTCTACAAAACGACTCGCTGAGCCGTCCAGACATTGTTGGGGGAATTTATCCGGGATATCGGATAGCTACTCCTATAACGAATGATATACCACCTCTGTTTTTAGCTATAACAGATGATGATTCATCCGTCGCCCCCTTATCTTCAGCGAGATTATATGAGGAATGGCATAAGATGTCCCTGCCCGTTGAACTGCACATTTTTTCCGCAGGGAAACATAGCTTTGGCGCGAAGACACAGAATCTTCCTTCTGACTCCTGGATCGATCTGTTTAAAAACTGGATGAAGTTTCAAGGTTTCCTTCCATCCGTAAAGAATTAGAAGGAGAATTGTTCGAGCAAAACTGGTTGCATATTTTCTACTCTATCCCTTAAAAGAGGGCACATCAAAAAGAAAAGAATCATAATTCCTGCAGTGGCTCCCTGGGCTTAGGCATTGATCAGACCTGATTGAACGCCGGATTCAGATACGATCGCTTCAAAAAGTTCAAGTGCCCATTCGATCATTATTTGCATGACTGGCATAAGCTCTTTTCCTGTATCAGTAAGAGAATACTCAACCCGGATAGCAGAATACAGCTGCTTTCATCGGATTCGATTGTTATTACCTGCCAATGTTATAATTCTGTCAATGGGATCTGCCGGACGGCTGACAGCATAGAATTCTACCACCAGCTTGTTGGCCGTGGCGACAGCCCTGATGGCGCCGTAATCAGAGTCGTAATAAAAAGTGTCAAATTGATCAGCAGGAAGGGGATTGACACTGGAGCTGTAGAGCGATCTTCCCCCAACACCATTTACAATATAGTAAAGGCCTTCTTCATCAAATCTTGATATACGTGAATAGATATGGTCATGCCCGGTGAGCACCAGGTTGACATTCTGGGCGTAAAAATCCCACTGCATTTTTGATTCATTCCCATGTGGACCGGGAGAATAGGGCGAATGGTGGAAATAGACTATTTGAAAGGGTGTATGTGAAATTGCTAGCTGTTCCGATAACCATTGGTGTTGTTCTTCCATATTGACAGCACAGGAATTTAAGGAATAGAAGTTAACAGATCCCCATTTAAAACTATAATATTCCTCTCCCTGAGGAAGTGTAAAGAAATTCAGATAAGGCAACAGTCCATCTGAATTGTTGGCATCATGGTTACCGGGAGTGGGAAAGAAACGGTTGACTTCCTCTACGAATGAAGTGCCCTCACAACGGTACTCTTCCGGTGCATCAAAATTATAGATATAATCCCCATAATAGTCACTGATGTTCTCCTGAATAGTCGCCAACTCCCCTTTTTGATAATTGTTATCGCCGGTTGTCAGAATAAAATCGGGGTTCCAGCTTTTAACCATGGTCGCCACCTCCTCTTCAGCGTTACCGGATTTCCCATAGTCACCGATCACCGCAAATACTATTGAATCCGATTCAATATTGACTTCAAGTCCAGCCGGACCAATCAAGTAAATCCTCTCGCATGATGGAGTAATCAGAAAAATCATGCTGATGACGAAAAGGGTTCTGAAACCGGTAATTGCTTTCTTCATGGGTTACTTTCACATTAAATTACGGAATCCTGAACAGATTAAATCTGTTGTCGCTGATATTAAAAACCAGCAAACTTCCGCTGATCACCTTCCCGTATCCGGTTATGATCTTAATGATCTCATTGGCCTGCAACGTTCCGGCAATACCCGGAAGGACTCCGAGCAATCCAATCTCGTTTTCATTGTAAATGCCATCCTTTGGTACCTGCGGATACAAGCTATCATAGGAAGGTCCGCCCTGGTAATTAAAAACTGTGACCTGTCCCTCATAATTCAAAACCGAAGCAAAAACAAGGGGTAATTTTAACCTGGCGGTTACCCGTCCGATCAATTCCCTGGTCCTGTAATTATCGGTGCAGTCTGCCACTACCTGGTACTGTTTCATCAATTCCTCCGAATTGGCCTCATCCAGCCTCATATCATAGGTTTCTATTTCGATCTCGGGATACAGGCCGGATAATCTTCGGGAAGCCACTTCCACCTTTTTTGATCCTATCTCTGCAGATGAATACAAAACCTGTCGCTGCAAGTTTGAAATGCTCACCGTATCGTCATCCACAATACCAATTTTGCCGATCCCGGCTGCAGCAAGGTATATCAGCAGCGGACTTCCCAGACCGCCGGAACCAATTACCAGTACCCGGGAATTTTTAAGCCTTACCTGCCCCTCCTGTCCGACTTCTGAAAGTGAAAAATGCCTTGTAAATCTTGAAAGATCCTCTTTACTGAGCTTTTTCATGTTGGTGTTCAAGCGCTTCTGTGTTTGTACCGGACTCACTGTTATGTCCCCATTCGCTGGCGCCATCTGCAAAGAACTCATTTTTCCAGATAGGCACTTCACCCTTTACGCGGTCGATGATGTATCGATTTGCAGCATAAGCTTCATTCCTGTGTCCGGCACCTGTAATGACTACTACCGCACATTCGTTGACCTGAACGTTTCCCAACCGGTGAACGCATAGAGCCAGATTCAGATTGAACCTGTTCTTTGCCTCTTCCAGGATCCGGCCGATCATTTTTTCGGCCATAGGAATATAGGCTTCAAATTCCAGATGTGTAACCTCCCTGCCCTTGTTGTTATTCCTGACTTCCCCGCTAAAGAGCACAACAGCCCCGCTTCCGGGATGATGTGATTCTTTCAGGAGCTCACTTAAATTTATGTCGCTTTCTTGCAAATGCACCATTCTCTCAAATTTTAGCCGCCACTTGATGGTGGAACAATGAAGAGGGTCCTTTCTGTTTTTATTTTCTCCTTCAGGGAAATGAACTCTTCATTCACGGCAATACGGCTGCTTCTTAAAACTTCCTGAGCGACGGGTTTCATGCTGATCATTTCATCTATCAGATCAGATAGTGATGCTTCGGGCTCAATTAAAACAGTTGTCCCATTTCCGAAGTATTTTCGAAGCCCTGCAAAACATATTACTTCTACAGCTACTTTATCCATTTTATCCTCCGATGTTTCTCATTGATAATTCACTTCCCCTGAATTTAACAGGTTGTTTCAGGCCCAATAATCCCATAAGTTTTTCGGCCAGAAGAGATTCGTCATTGATATAGGGTGCAATCTTTTCACCATGGGCATCGCTCAGGCACCCGTAAAAGAACCCCCTGCTGTCCATCCGGAGCCTGTTGCAATCGCGGCAAAACGGGGCTGATTCGTTGGCAATGATACCGAATGTACCACCATTGGAAGTTCTCCAGTAATTGGCAGTTGCTCCATATTCCCTAGGCTGGGCCTCAATATCATACTTTTTCTGAATGGTGGCAAGAATTTCATCTTGAGAGAAGAACAGCCCATTCTCCGAATCATACAAATGCCCCATTTTCATCAACTCAAGGAAGCGTATTTTTACTCCCAATTCAGCAGCATATTCAAGTAAAGGAATAATCTGGGAGTCATTCTTTCCGCGCATCATGACTGCATTAAGCTTGATATGTAACCCTGCTTTTACGGCTGCATCAATCCCTTCGAAAACCTTTGCTGTATTTGGATAACGTGCTATTTCATTGAAAATAACCGGATCAATTGCATCCACAGAAATATTGACAGATCCGACACCGGCATTAAATAGCCGCTGGGCATTCCCCTTCAGATAAAATGCATTGGTGGTCATACGTATATCAGAAATTCCAATCATTTGAATATGCTGGATCAGCTGATACAGATTTGGATACAGTAACGGTTCTCCACCTGTTAGCCTGATGCTTTTCAGAGGAGTCAAATGATGCACTGCTGAAATCAATTTGAGGAACTCATCCGGACTGAGTTGCTGTCCGGCAGGTGCTTTTGTGCTGGAAATAACAGGCATGCCCCCATTCTCCTCACTTACACAATAAACACAGGAGAAGTTGCATGTATTTAACAGACTGATCCTAAGTTTTTCAAATCTTCTGCCAATATGATCTTCAATTTTGATCATACATATGATAACCTCTAAGAATTTTATTTGTTCTGTGATTCTTAGACCATTAATTTTTCAGCTGCCATCCTGGTTCCCTCCACGCGAGCTGTAATTTTTGCAAAAGCAGTATCGCGGCTTGTGACAATATCGTCACCAAACGGAGAAAACCCACAATCATCCGTTGTGCCCAGTTGATTAACGGGAATATATTCCGCTGCTGTCATTATTCGGTCGTAAACCACTTCGGGAGTTTCCACCTCTTCATTGATCACGTCAATTACTCCGATATAGACCTTCTGCTCAGGACGGATACTCTCACCGATCAATATCAAGGACTTCACAGGATCCATTTCACTGGCCATTTGCATGTAGAAATTCCCGGAATTTAAGGTGAAGAACAATGGAATCAGCTCCGCATAATCAACATCTGCACTATGCGTACTGTCGTGGTCGCCTCCCGGGCAGGTGTGAAACCCTATGCGTTGCCTTTCTTGCCCGGTAAAATGGGACAACACCTGGTTATTCAAGTTTATAAACTGCTTCAGCAATCCTTTTGAGGGATCTAATTTGATGGCAAGTCGTGCCTCCGTAAAATCGATCTGTATATGATGCGCACCATTGTCAAAACAGCTTCTGATGTCCGTAACTGCCTGTTGAACCAGGTCATTGATAAATTGCGTCTGGGAGTAGTCCGGTAATCCATCCTGAGGATATAGCAAACTCATGGCAGAAGCAGAAATAACGGCCTGCTTTAAAGGACGAGTTGCAAATTTCCTGGCTCTTGGAAGATAGCTGCCAGCGTATGCTGAATAGCGAAACGGTCCCCCGGTCAATCGTGGCAACTGTCGTATGTGTCCGTCTTCAAACGGGATTGAGACTCCCTCTCCGGCCAGATTTTCCAATCCGTCCAGCGGGTAAGTTACAAAACTGGACTTGGTCTGTTCCCCATCATTTAAAACAGGTGAGCCGGTTGCTTCCAGGCGTTTAATTGTATCTTTTACCGCGTGGTCAAAATGCTGATCCAGTTTCTCCATTGAAAGATCTCCCTGAGAAAAAGCCACCATCGCCTCCTGCAATTCACGAGGACGGGGAATGCTTCCTATCGATTCTGTCGGAATATACTTGTTTTGATTATCCTGATTTCTAGATGAAGCCATGTTATAGTGTTTATATATGTAGAGTCATAACACTCCTAACCTGCTTTTGTTCCATATTGTGCTCCTGCCGCGAAAGAATCGATTGATGGATTCGATCCCTGTTTTGCATGGCATCGTACTGGGATTGACTGGCAGATTTAACAAAAAAGCCACAAGAGCGTTATAGCTACCGGTCACCCCGGGCAAAGTACATCTACGAAACCTGAAACAATGGAAACGCATGAAAAAGATCGCCGAGCACTGGGATTACGGGACCAAGCCTGTTCCGGATGATTAGATACGGATGATGGTCCCGTTCATCCATTGCCTTTAATAACTGGCATCCATTTCAAGCTGAGCATAAACGAGTTAACTTCAACATAATGATACGATTTTTATGCGAATGAGCATGTACAGATCTGCATGGTGGGGTCCTCCGAAAAAATTTGACCGGCCGGATGAAGAACGGAAAGTGAGCTGGCTGGAGCTTTTTTATGACCTGGTCTACGTGATCGCTATTTCGCGGATCACGCATAAACTGGCGCTGGAATCCAACCTGGGTGCTTTTATCGAGTATACCTTCCTGTTCACACTCATTTTCTGGGGCTGGCTCAACGGAAGCATGTACCACGATCTGCACGGCAACGAGGGCCTGCGCACCCGGCTTATGACCCTTTGGCAGATGATGATCATCGCTGCGCTGGCCGTGGAGATTGAACTCACCCCTGTGCACAGTTACCGCAATATCACTGTTGTTTTCATGATCATGCAGCTCTATATCACTTACATGTGGTGGAGCATCGGTTTCTACGACAAGTCGCACCGGCGCTACAACATGCCCTACACGATCCTCTACCTTCTGGCCTTTGCCTTTATGGGTGCCAGCATGTTTTTGTCTAAATCCTGGCTTAAAGCGATCGTTCCGATCATCCTCGTTTGCAATTACGCTCCCCCTTTCATTGCCCAGGTCCTTCTCCGCCGCGACAATTCAGATCTGGACCTTTCACCGAGCATGGCCGAACGCCTGGGATTGTTTGCCATCATTGTGTTTGGCGAAGTAGTGCTGGGTGTAGTGAATGGGATCAGCAACACAGGGGTGCCCGGCCTGAGGGGATGGCTGAACTTCTCCCTGGCCATCTCCATCGTCTTCTCCCTCTGGTGGATATTCTTCACACTGGTTGCACAGCGGCTGGTGAAAAGAGGCTTCAACAATGCCTCCAGACTGGAACTGCTCTACATTCCCTCGCTCATTTCCCTCGGCCTCATCGCAGTTAGTTTCACCTCCTTTTTCGAAACACAACATCAGATTCCACTCCAGAAGCTCGGATACGCCATAGCTGTATTCCTGGGGTCAGTCAGCCTGATGATGAACCTGCTTGTGTTACCCTCTAACTTCAACGCGCTCAAAAAGCCAGCACACAGATCTCTCCTGGTTACGGCAGCTTTCTATGTGATTTTTTCACTGCTCAGCATCCGCCTCAACAGGTTACTTTTCCTGATCATCGTGCTAAGCGGCCTCCTGGCCGAGATCATTTATCTCAATTCGCTGTATTACAGAATAATAAACAAGGATGAAGGCGAAAGCTATTAGTACTCCAGCGGTTTGACAGTGTCCCCTTCATAATATCTTCGCCTGTCAAGTGATACGTCTGCCTGATCCGAAAAGCCCAGCTTTTCCCAGTAACCCCGTTGTGACTCATCCATTACCGTTAGCTTATAGACCCATTTCGCCCACTTGTAACCATATTTTCCAAAGGCAATCAATCGAAGTGGAAAACCGTCATGTGTTTGAAGCGGAGCATTGTTTACCTGGTAAGCCAACAGTGCATTATATTTAATCAGATAGGCGGTGGGTAAGGCTGTCTGGTAACCATCTCGACTTTCAAACAGGACATATTCTCCGTCATCATGAACATTGGCTTTGTCAAGCAGATCTTTAATTAATACACCTTTCCATACACCCCATACTTCCCAGCCCTCAACACAATACATGATCATCGTATCTGTTGTTACAGCGGGCAATTCCTTGATCTCGTCCCAACTCAGGGAATATGAAGAATCAACTAACCCTGATATGGATAATTCAAAAGTTTCCAAAGCGATCGTGGGCTCTCCCAGGGCGCTGCGAACAGGGCCATCCATCGCAGATTTCAACTCCCCGCCATTGGGAGTCGCCATGGTGATCCCATCAGTTCCTTCATGGGTCTTATCTCCATGTGTCACCGGATCCTTATCATCACTGCAACCCGAAACAAAACCAATGATCAGTATGGTAACGATTGTAATTGTCTTAAACCTTTTCATTTTTCAAGATTCATGCATAATAACAAATAAAGCATGTTCAATGTTCTTTACTGTGAAATCAAAGTAAGGCGTGTAGTGCCGGAACCGGAGAAGCCTGACGACGCTTCCTTAAATAGTAATATTTTGTATGTTTGTATTTCCAAAAAAATGAATAGATGAAGAAACTATGGTTCGTCATATTGTGTTTTTTATTTGTATCGGTAACCAATGCCCAGATATATCAATTTCGCGGACCCAACAGGGATGGAAAATTCCCGGAAACCAATCTCCTGAAAGAGTGGCCGGAAGGTGGCCCGGAATTGCTGCTGGAATTTGAAGGCATTGGAGAAGGGTATTCATCCGTTATCACAAACGGGAAGTACATCTATGCCTCCGGGAAGATCGGTGATATGGACCATCTGACCTGTATTGACTTCAATGGCCAACAGAAATGGCAGGTTACCTATGGAAAATCATGGGATCAGGCCTATCCCAATACCCGAAGTACCCCCACCATTGAGGGGGACCGGATCTACATCGTCAGCGGGGTCGGTGAACTGGTCTGCCTGAATGCCGAAACCGGGGATATCAACTGGAAGATCAATGTGGACAGAGAGTACAAGGTCGACTGGCATAACTGGGGTGTAGCCGAATCCCCGTTGATCGTGGATGATAAGGTCATCTGTTCACCGGCCAGCGCCCTGGCTACTTTTGTTGCATTTGATAAAATGACAGGAAAAGTAATATGGAAATCACCTGGCACCGAAGGTCAGCGTTCCTATGTCTCACCGATCCTGCGCAAATTCAATGGCAAGGATTATATCCTGGGTGCCTCTGCAAGTGACCTGTACATAGTGGACCCGGAGACCGGTGCTCTGAAAGCCTCCTACAAATACTTCAATCCCTCCATGTGGAAATGGCAGCCCAAAGGAATGATCTGGGCCAATTCCCCGGTAGTGAAGGGCAACATGATCTTTTTATCCATCGGATATGACTATCCGGCAAAAATGCTCAGAGTCAATGACGATGTAACATCCATTGAAGAGGTTTGGACAAGTACACTGCTGGACAACCACCACCATGGGCTTATCGAACTGGATGGTTACCTGTATGGATCATACTGGATTACCAATGGCTCCGGCGCGTGGGCCTGCCTGGATTGGAATACTGGCAAAGTGATGTACGATGAGCAGTGGAACTCAAAAGGAGAAATGGTGTATGCCGATGGTATGCTGTATGTATATGTGGAGCGGAGAGGGAACGTGGGTCTTGTGAAACCTGATCCATCCGGCTTCAAGGTTGTCAGTTCATTCCAGATCGATAAGGGGACCGGCCCCCACTGGTCACACCCGTATCTCTTTGATGGGAAAATGTTCATGAGGCACGGTAATGTCCTGATGGTCTATTCGCTGCGAAGTTAATCGGGATCATTTGAATCCAATGGCAGGATACCCAACCCAATGGCGTGGTGTCGCAATGGCTGTCCGGCCCATTCTTAAATCATCCACTTCCACATGTGGCTGGGTGATACTGGTTGTATAGGCAACCGGGATCCCCGTTAATGGGCTGCTTTTCTCCAAAGACTGCAGATAGTATGAGGTCAACAATCCAAATGGTATTGAATACCGGCCACACCAGGTCCATTTGTATTTTCTGAAATCATCCGGATCTAGCGTATATGTAAAGAATCGATTAATTTTATCAAGGGTCAGTTCCCCTTCAAAACATGTTCTGATGATTTCCTTCTCATGGGATACTGCCTGCGCATTGCCAATGCTATCCGTTCCATAGGGAGCATAATTCTGCCCGCCCCAATCCACATCACCGTAATGGACAGCGTCGGATGTAATAAGCATGGCAACATCATCTCCCCAGTGCATATTTTCCTGCTTCATCAGTGTGAACAGTGCCCCGGCCAGTTGCTGACTGATCACCTGCATCCTCCTGAAATCCATATACGGCACCAGAATGCTGATGATCTCAATATCCCTGTCCTGGTTTTGCAGGAACGGGATCAGTGCCTCAACCGAATGCTCTACAGTCTCCATAGAATCATGTACAACAGCCATGTCGGCGGGTAATTGACTGATAATCTGATTCCGCAATGAAGATACCTTTACAGCATCGTAAGGACCCTGCCAGAATTTATAACTGTCGAAAACCAGCTTATTTTCCAGGTTAAACAGACTTGCTTTATGGGCCACACCGAAAATAATAACTATCCTGGCCTTTATATTTCTTAACACTGCCGGATAGAGCCACCCTGTATAGGTATAATCATCATGGGGACAGATCGCTGTTCTCCATACTGTTTCCGGTGCCAGCTGTGTACGGATCAGATCGTCATGACTGAGACGCTGTATCCTGGCCATAACCGAATCCATCTGCCAGTCCAGATGTGCAAATCCAACCGTATCCACCAGTCCGCGTGCCGATATCCCGGGTTCAGGCTGCCCGCATTGTGTACTGCCGAACAGAATGCTTCCAAAGACCAGGATAACCAGTTTATATTTTCTCATTATATATCTCTTTTTTCACTGGCAGCGAAGACATGCCGACAGTGTTACTTTTGCAGTATCGTCAGCTGTCACTGTGACCGGTTCATGATACTGAATAAATCCGGGCCCGATACAGCATACATCCGCATCTACATAATAGCCTCCCGGATCAACTTTAAAACTGGCTTTCCCGGATGCATTTGTCTTACCAGTGATATCGCCGGGGGTGATGACTATTTCCACATCGGGGACTGGTGTTTTTTCGGCATCGTTGTCAACGACCGACACATATATGATCCCCTTTGAGGTTTCTGCCGGTTCTTTATTGCAAGAAACCGAGAAGAGGAGCAGTGAACCAATACAACCTGTATAAATAACTCTTATAAAGTAGTCCATTTGAATTGCAATTTAAATTGGACTCGAATTCCAAATATGGTAAAGTTTATCGGATTTCATCCGCTGAAGTATTTAACCAGGCTTCTACGGGTTGGTAGTCAGAGCTCCAGTTGGCTCCAAATAGATCCAAAAGGCCATCATTATTGATATCCTCCATTCGCAATCCATGGGAGCCCTTTTTCGAAATGATCTGTTTCTTCCACGATTGCCCGTTCTGCCGGTTGAGGAGCACAACTACCTCATCCGGATCCACTCCCTGATGCATTTCAGCGTATGCGATGTCAACAGATCCATCATTATCCAGATCACCCAGTGCCAGTGAATGAATCACACACTCTACAGAATCAGCAATGAGATGTTCCATCCATCCACCTTCTTTTAAATCCCGGGGTGCCTCGAACCATGATATTCTGTAATAGCTTCCTGCCAGTTCAGAAGGAGTAAGTACAACGTCCTTTCTGCCGTCCTTATTGATATCTGCCACCTGAACACAGGCATTAGGATGCCACTCTGCAAAATGGTGCTTTGTAAAGATAATCTGACCGTTTGATGCCATATTTTCGTACCAGATTCCTCCGATGGTAATATCAGGATCGCTGTCCTTATCCAGATCAGTAACGGTAATTCCCTCTCCATGGGGACAATCAAGTACAATCTCTTCCCACCGATCCTTACCGCGATTCATCCACAGGTGAATGGTGTTACCCCGCTCTGCGCCGAACTCAGACTGGTCTCTTGAAATCACATCAGGAAGATTGTCACCATCCAGATCAGCGATCTCGATATCATGGGTAGGATGATCTGCAATTTTGTGCATTTCCCATGTCTGGTCAGGCATTTGCTGAAGATCCCCCGGATTTTCAAACCAGACGGTCCCCCCCATCACAATGTCAAGATCTTCATCCCTGTCAATATCAGCTACCTCTCCATCAACGGTATCATAACCACCATCTGATATTTTATGTTTTGCCCAATCCGGATATTTGTACCACACCAGGGGTCCGTTCTGGCCACCGATAATGACATCAGCAACACCATCCCTGTCCAGGTCCCCACTGAACTTTGCCCATGGATTCAGGGGACCGGCTGTGTCTATTTTTATATAGGTGAAATGAACAGCCTCGGTTGAAGAATCGAGAGTCGTCGTCTCATTTTTGTTTTTGCAGCCACACAATGTGATGATGATCGGTAATAGGATGACAATGCCCGGATAATACCAGGTACTTCGATGTTCATTTTTGTTCATAATACAGCCTTTTTATTCTTGTTTCGTTGCAATTGCCTTGAAGAAAGTGTAGCAAAAGACCCCATCGGCATCTGCTGTCCTGTACAGGTCCCGGATACCTCTGTCAAAAGTTATTTCATCGATCATACCGGCTTCCAATGCCGCATCACGTACACCTTCAATCATGGCGATAAAAGTGTTCTTTGTAAATCCTTCAACAAGACCTGGTTTGCTGGGATCTGCATAGACCATCCGTGGAGAGACATGAATGGAGCTGAAACCAGCTTCTGTTAAGAGCGGGTAAAGCTCTCTTCCGATCATTGCATTGCCTCCGGAACCACTTTGGAGATCAACCAGGCATTGTATTGTCTGATGCGCGGCTTCACTGTCAGGATAGAAATATGCTGAACCATGATCGCCTTCAATGACAGTGATTGTCCCACCAGTTCTTATTAAATTCTTAAGAATAATCAAGGCTTCAACAGGACGATCAAGATGCTCAAGCACATGGCACACAAAGATGTGGTCGAAAGACCCCGGATCAAAGTCCAGATTGAAAATGTCAGCCTGCCGGAACTGCACATTACTCAGGCCTGCACCTTCTATAGTTCTTTGAGCTTTGGATATGGAATCAGCCGAGATATCGATAGAAATGAATGATGCATGCGGACTGTTGCGGGCAAGGGTGATGGTCTGGGCACCAACTCCACAACCGGCCTCCAAAACACGGCTGCCCGGCTGATAAGATGTGTCGGAATGCAAGAGTTCCACCAGAGCATCAGCCTGATCCTGGAGACGCCTGATTTCTCTTGCATCATACCCATGCACGTATTTCTTTTGCATATACAATTACAAATTAGCAATATAATCGCGCAGGCCAAGTATGGCCGTATATGAAATTATCAGCGAAAACGCCATGGCGGCAATGAGGCCCATATTTAATAACCAGGATGCTTTCTGCTTCCCCATTAAGGATTTTTTATTCATCAGGACAATGATCCCACCAATGACCACAGGTAAAATAAAAACATTGGCGACCTGTGTTGCAATTTGAGCCATCACCGGATTTGCACCCATGATGGGGACAACCAGGCCGACCAGGCATGCTACCGCTGCCAGCACCCTGAAGGTTGAAGTGGCGGTGTTCATTTTTCCCTGGTTATAATCGCCTACCAGCAACGGAAGGACCATTAAAATAGGAAAGATCGAAGACAGCCCTGCACTCATAGCCCCGAGCATAAACAGTACTACTGCAAATTTCCCGGCAACTGGTTCCAGGGCATAAACCATGTCCAGTACCCTGGTAACAATCTTACCCTGATGATACAGGGCCCCGGTTGCTGCAATCATGATGGTTGCACTGATTACAAACAGGAATACCGCAGAGGTCAGGGCATCTCTTCTCTGGTCTTTCAGATGGAGTTTGTCCCAGCCCTTTTCATTGACAATTAAAGGGCGGATTATGAAAGTCGGAGCAGCCATTGTTGTGCCGACAAAAGCGGCGACCATCAGGTTGCCGCCGGGGGGGATACTTGGAATAAAACCCCTGCCGATCTCTTCAGGCGAAGGGAGCACGATGAACATTGACAGGATAAAAGATACTCCCATCAGTGTGACAAATACGATCAGTACCTTTTCAAAAAACGAATATTTTCCAACCAGTAAAAAAACATACATCATTGCGATAAGTGCAACCGCAATTCCCAGAACAGCCCAGAAATTGTTCTCTTTTAATCCCGGGTGAAAGAGCCTCGCAACCTCATATATGGCATTACTGGTCAATCCCAGAATTCCTGAAAGCGCACTCCATTGACCAATGACAACGCCAAAAATGGTCAGTATCGCCCACAATTTTCCCCATTTCAACTGCGATTTGAAACTGTGAATCGCCGTACCTCCGGTAACGGCCGCAAACCTTCCAAAGGAATCCATTAACAACCAGGAAAAAAAAGCGCTTAAAAAAAGGACCCAGAGCAGTTGCATGCCATACTCACTCCCCGACTTGATCATTGAGGTGACACTGCCGGTACCGATAGTGTATCCGATGCAGAATATGCCGGGCCCAACTGAAATTAAAAGGAGCCATGCCCTTTTAAAAATATTCTTTCTGTCACTTTTCACTTTCCGCCGGTAAAGCTGAAGCCGCGTCTTTTATCGATTTCCGTCCTGCTGCGATCCTGGTAATCCGTTAATTCTTCCAGCCCAAATTCATGGGCAAGTGGCCGGGCCGATACGCCCGTCTTTTTTGCCCTCAGTACGAACCATTGTTCCCTTGGCAGGTGGATCTCCTCCTCCACCTCTCCGCCGTGTGCTTTCAGCAGATCCGCCAGTTTTCCCATATTGAAATTTTCATGATAGATCCCACGGTCAAGATCCAGTGTCAATCGCGCAACCGTGATGTTGCCGCTATTTTCATCCAGGATCCTTTCGCCGGTAATGTCATAGACCTGACAATCTTTGCTATAAGTACTGGATACGATATAATAATGATGCAACAGCGCATATGCCTGCAGTTGTGATCCTGCCGAGTATGCGCTTGACCAGAAGACCACCTCTGCACCCTGGTCCCTCAGTGCCTGCCATACTTCCGGAAAATTGGCATCATAACAAACGGCAAGACCGATCCGGCCAAAGTCCGTATCAAAAACCATAGTTGTATCCTTGCCGGGAGTTGCAGGCGGTGTCAGGTCAAACTCGTTCCAGTAAGGATAGATTTTATCATAGATAAAAACCACTTTGCCGTTCCTGTCAATTAGTACCGAACTGTTGTACCTCGTCTCACCCTCTTTTCGATAGATCGGTGAAATGATATAGGTATGATGCTTCCGGGCAAGTTCTGACAGCGCGGTTATTGTTTCTCCATCAAGTGTCTCAGACGACGGCCCTCTCCATGTTTCCGGCAGCACGATCATATCGGTGCCTTTTGCACCTTCTTTATCAACAATGCTTATGATCTTATTGAAATCCCCATTCTCGAAGCAGAGACTGACAACCCTGACAGGTCGTCCGACCTTATCTGATGCGTTTATTCTAAATGTGACCAGGAATAATAGACCGGCCATAATCAATATTGACAATAAATGCTGTTTTGTATTCATCATTGTGCTGTGATTTATTGTTGAATTCCTGATATTTTAAACGCATAGGCCTGTTTACAGGGCCTGTTTGCAGGATCCTGTAATTCATCTGCAAGTTCAATAAGAATCCCGTCCCCGCTTTTCTTCCATTTTAACGGTTTCTCATAACCCAGAAGATAAACAGCCGATCCCTTTTCAGGTTTGACATGTCCTACGAATACCGACTCGCCCGGCCATCCCTCGATGATGGCAAAGGTGTCGGTATTGGCCTTGTTTCTTGTATAGTAGACATTGCCGTCATTGACAATTATACATGGCCGTGTTTTATAGATTGCCTCACCGTTGACTTTAAGCCAATCACCGGCGTACTTCAGTGATTCCAGTGCCTTTGGATGCCAGCTCCCGGTCAGGTCAGGTCCGACGCCGATCATCAGATTGCCACCTTTGGAGACAATATCGATCAATTTCGATACGATCCAGTCGCCTCCCCTGATATATTCCGGATCAGGTTCATATGAAAAAATATTCCTGGTGCTCAGGGCATGGATCACCTGCCAGGCCATCGTTCCCTGGCTTTCGTCTCCCGGAATATAGTTTTCGGGCGTATGATAATCGCCGTAATTCCCTATCCCACGCCAGCGCAACATGCATTCGGGCTGCAGGTTCCGCGCCATCCTTGCCACTTCCTGCATATGCTCCCATGCGAAATCAGGAAGCCACATATCGAATGACAGCATATCGATCTTCCCGTAGTTGGTCAGCAACTCGGTAACCTGTTGTTCGTGCCTCATTTCAAAACGTTCCCAGGATTCAGGGTCAGTTTCAGGAGTAAAGGTTGTGTCCCGGTTGGGGTTCCACTGGTCAAAGCGGAAATCCGCATCATACCAGTCGGGGTGGGAAAAGTACAGTCCTACCTTTAATCCTTTTTCTCTTGCTGATCCAACCAGTTCCGCCGTCACATCGCGCTTGAAAGGAGTTTCCATAATACTGTAATGCAGATTACAGGGTTCAATGGAACCTGCATTCTCTCCGAAAAAAACAAACCTGTTATCAATGATGGATTTTGTATCGAACATGGAAAAGCCGTCATGGTGTTTTGTGGTAAAGACAAAAAATGTCAGACCGTTGTCAACCATCATGTCCGTCCATTTGTCAGCATCAAAAGCCTTAGGATACCAACCCTTGTAAAGGTTGTGGTAAAATCCCTGATAGGAGAGCGGATCGGAAGGAGTGTCTTTTATGACCCACGACTCCCTTCCGTTGACGATGCAATAAATGCCCCAGTGGATGCGCAGACCGTACTTCAGGTCTTTGAACCGTTCAATGGCTTCGTCAGGGGCGTGGTGGTAATCGCTCAAATCTGCGTTTTGCATATAATCCTGCCAGTGGTGCGTGCCCTCTCTTCCTCTGATGACCCTTCCGTCAGCGTCAGGCTGGTCAGTTGGCTTGTACGATTCGATTTGCTGAGACTGAAGATGTATGACAGAAAAGAACAGGATATGAATGATCCAAATGATTTGTTTCATCTTTTAGTGCCCATTTTATAAGTTTTATGCTCTCTCTTCTTTCATCAAAAAATAACAAGAATTGTCATCTAATACAATTTTATTTTGAAATGAAGATAAAAGGATCCTTACAAATCATTTACATTATACACCTGAATTGGTAACTTACAGAAATATACCCCAATCATTAAAATTAAAGACCATGACAGCCCTTCACACCATCAGAAATCTAATCATTACAACAGCAGTTGCAGGGATCGTACTCAGCGGTTGCAGTAAAACAGCTCCGCAGGGCAAGCCGGTTGCCGATCCGGATAACGGGGGACTGACACTGCCAGCCGGGTTTGCAGCATTCAAAGTAGTAAATGAACTGGGCCCGGCACGGCATATCGATGTGGCGGAAAATGGGGATATTTACGTGGCACTGAATAACATGAGCAAAGGATCGGGAGCGGTAGCACTCAGGGATACAACAGGGGACGGAAGAGCCGACATAGTCTCCTATTTTGGAAGTGTTTCCGGAACAGGGATCAAACTGCATAAAGGTTTTCTATATTTCGGGGCCGATACTGCCGTTGTGCGTTATCCCATGGTCCCCGGTTCACTGGTCCCCGACGAGAACTACCAGTTGATAGCCTATGGATTTCCCAACGAACATCAGCATGAGGCTAAACCCATTGATTTTGACCCGGAGGGGAACATGTATGTAAATGTGGGAGCCCCCGCAAATGCCTGCATGGAACAGATGAGGACCAAAGGATCCCCGGGTATGGATCCGTGTCCGATCCTGGAATACGCCGGCGGGATCTGGCGTTTCAAGGACGACGTTATGAACCAGAACCAGCTGACGGACGGATACAGGTTCGTGACAGGTACCCGTAACTGTGTTGCATTGCGATGGAACCCGGTCGAGAAAAAACTATATGCAGTGATGCATGGTAGGGACCAGTTAAACCAGTTCTTTCCTGAAATGTACGATGAGCAGGCCAGTGCCGATTTGCCCGGAGAAGAATTCCTGATGATGGATGAGGGTACCGATTTCGGATGGCCCTATTGCTACTATGATCCATTCAAGAGTTCCCTGGTGCTGGCCCCTGAATATGGTGGAGATGGCACGGTTGCGGCCAGGTGTGAATCCAAGACCGATCCGATCATGGCCTTCCCTGCACATACAGCCCCGAATGACCTCTTATTTTATACCGGGACACAGTTCCCGGAACGGTACAGGAACGGGGCGTTCATTGCCTTCCACGGTTCCTGGAACCGGGCACCACTGCAACAGGAAGGATATTATGTGGTATTTGTTCCCATGGAGAACGGATTACCCTCGGGTGACTGGGAGGTTTTCGCAGATGGATTCTCAGGATTGAAAACCGTCATGAATCCGGGCGATGCAGAACACCGTCCTGTTGGCCTTGCCATGGGTTCCGACGGATCGTTGTACATCTCCGATTCCAGGAAGGGAACCATCTGGAGGGTGATGTATACAGGAGAGGAGAGTCCTTCAGAGGAGACTGCCTCCGAAAGTGAAACTGACCATGTGATCCTGGCGGATCTCCCGGGTGAGCAGGTGTACAGGGTTGCCTGCCAGGTCTGTCATCAGGGTGACGGGAACGGTGTTCCGGGAATGCATCCACCGCTCAAGGGCAGTGATTGGGTCACAGGGGACAAGGAACGGGTGATCAGGATTGTCCTGGAGGGATTAGAAGGGGAAATCGAAGTGAACGGGGAGATTTACAATCATGTTATGCCAGCTCCAACCCAGCTGGATGTCACCCAGATTGCCGATGTACTTACCTTTATAAGGAAATCTTTTGGCAACGATGCAACAGAGGTTACGGTTGAAGAGGTTCAGGCGGTGATGGATGATATTAAATCATCAGCTCCCGGAGATGAATGATGATATGGATTGATCTGCTATTTCCAGGAATCTGTGAGATCAAATGCAGAATCAGCGTCAAATCCTGTCATTATATGATCCCTGGCACCCGTAATTCCATCCGGGCCTTCACCTCCCGAAGTAACGTAAATGACCTTGATACTGCAGCCTTTTGATGCAAGCATTGCAAGCGTGCCACTGATGATTGTCTCGTCGTCAGGGTGAGCGAGTACAACACAGATCTGCTCATTTAATTGATAGTTGTCAACCCCGGAATTGCAGGAAAAAAGAATTGGAATGACGAGTAGGATGACAAGAAAGATAAATCTGTAATTGTGCCTTTTAGTCTTCATTTGAGAATCAACATCATGGTCACTTAATGCCACACGGACAACCAGGAGTGCGACGGTCTTAATATCCTTCAACAATGATGGGAACTGTATGGTCTTGTCGTTCCGTAAGTATTTCAAAAGCTGCCCGATGCTTTGCAATCAAGGTTCGCTCAGGTTCACCCCGCTGCTTCAGAGTCAGTTCGCATGTGGCCAGCTTGGTATTGAGACAGGTCTTGGTACCTCCAGGCGGATTATTGTAGACCAATCCAACGAAAGCTGACTTTGGAGCATGTATATGTATCGTTATCCTTTTCCGGGAATTACCAGAATCGATCCTCCAGGATGAGAAGTCAAAGCTCCCCCGAGCACGTAAAGATTGCCCGAGGTTGTTAAGCCGGATCTCACTATCTCCTATACGCAGTACGACAAACGTCAAGGGTGGGCTCCAAACAGGTCCCATTCTGAGGCGGGCTGTTGAGCATTCCAGGAATGCCTCCGGTTCATTATCAAATCCCGTAACCTGTCCCCATGCGTAGGAATCCGTGTGCTTCTCACCCCAGTTGTGGTTTTGACTGCCTATCCAATGGTCAACACGGATGTTCTCTCCATTCACCATCAATCCGCCACCAAACGCCGCATTAGGTGTTCCGACCATAGCCTTAGCCTTGGGAAAACCGCGATCATAGAACGAATTAGGCAGCAGCAGGAGCGGAGGCTGTGATCCTGTGTATTGAAGGTCCCATAGCAAGGTGTTCGACCCTTTGCTTAGCTGACCCACCAGATAACCTTCCTTCAGCAGCGTGTCCCCGATGCGTACGTCGAGTCTTTCCGACGAAAAACTGCAGGACACCATTGGAAAAGCTTCTTTGGCAGCCGTGATCTGGTTTCGCTCACCATCGAAGTAAATGGCCCAGAGTTCGCCCACAGCATCACCAGGGCTATCTTTAGGAGAAAACACGGTGTACCGGATCCAAAAGGCGAGCGGTCGCTGTGGATGATTGGCACGCTGAAAGTAACTTTCGTAATGCCCCTCCACACTTCCGGTTATATAGCGGCATCGATTCCAGTCGTTGCGCTCATTTACAGAAGTAAGGGGTGAGTCCATTTTGTTTTATTTGTGCGCTGATTTAAAATGATTTCTCTTCCATTAAGCCAACAAGATTGCTGTCAGGATCTCGTAAGAAGCCAATCCAAAGTTCATGATCTTCCATTTTTGCGGCCATTTGTGGCTCTCTTTCCATTTCAGCACCATGAGATACCAGATCCCTGAATGTATCCTTAATGTGAGTAGTTTTAAAATAGAGAATTGAGTTCTTTCCAATCTCACCTGCTCCCTGAGGTGTGCTTAGCATTATTCGGGTAGCACCGCATTGTAAGAAAGCCAGCTGCCCGGTTGGTGAAAACAGATACTTCAAACCGAGAATATCCCTGTAAAAAACCAGAGCTTTTTCAACATTTTCTACAGTAATGGCCACCTGGCCTATTTCACTAATATTGTTTTCCATATTTTCTTTATGCTTTTATTTCCAGATTCGCTTATGGATCTTCCACTTCATCAATGTTATCTAATCTAAATGGCTTTGGATTCTCGGAGGGAATAAACCGGACACTATCCATCACCAGTTTATTTCCGTTTTTTGCCATGAGTGCCGGATCTTTGCCGTTGGTTTTAAAAGTTACATGATGCAGTTCCAGGATATCAAACAGGTTTGTATTAAAAAAAGCCGGAACTTCCTGTGTTCTCCCTTCAAAGGTGAATTCTGTAAAATCGGAATCTTCCCTTTCAGAAATGGAAGCGTTACGAAGGATGAGCTTAAGACTTCTGGCCGAATCCCCAATCATATTGAAAGCTTTCTTAATATTGGTGGCCGTCAGGTTCTCGAAAGTAATTTCGGTAGCAGGCTGGCCGGTTTGCCAGAGTCCGTTCCTATAATTATAATTGAATATTTGATCAACCTGGTCTATGGTAACATCCTCTATCCGCCAGTTGCCGCTTACCAGTTGCGGATTCTCATCCAGGGGCGAGAAATGTGTAAAGGCAGATAAAGTATTGGTCCGGTGTTGTGAGCGTTGTTCATATTCTCCAGGTCCCCAGATAATACAATTTTTTACAACCAGGTTTAAGCATCCGAAGCGGAAAGCATTGCACGAGGTATTTGCTTTGCAGTTTTCGATTATAAAGTCCTGGTTATCATTGCCTGCAAAGACATCATCTCCGGTATGGATATCACAGTTCCTTATTTGGAAATCCTTACAGAAGCGGGTATGCACACCATCATGGCCGCCTCGAATATTTACGTTTTCGATAATACCTCTGTTACATTTTCGACAGTTGACAGCCCAGTTAGCCGAACGCTTAATGGTGATATCCCTGATGACAATGCTGTCACAATTCGTTAAGCGAATGACATGCGGGCCCCGAAATCCTTCTTCACCTTCAGGATTCGGAAGATTGATCCCATCGATAAGACCTTCACCGATTATGGAAATATTTTTCAGATTGTCCCCCATGATCAACCCATTTGTCCATTCCCATTCTCCAAAATCCTCAAGTTTACTGCTACTTTCCAGAACCGTCCCTTTTTCAAATTGAAGGGTTACATTATCTCTTAAATGTAACCCTCCGGTTACGTATTTGCCTTTGGAAAATATAATAGTGCCTCCACCTTCATTTCCAGCAGAATCGATGGCTTGCTGAATGTGTTCAGTGACGAGTGTATTAGCAATAGGTGAAATACGAATGATCAATGGAAATTTACTATTGCCTGTACAATGATGAAAAATCATAGTTGAGAATAAGGCGATGAATAACGTGGTTGAATACTTTTTCATTTCAATTCACAGGCTGCTACTGAAAGTAACAATACTAGCTATTTGATTAATAATAACTGTTTTGTATCTGAGAATGAACCTGTGGCTATTTTGTAAAAATACAATCCACCAGGAAAATGAGTCCCGTCAAAATCAATACTGTGCAGACCGGCTGACCGCTTCTCATTTATCAGAGTATACACTTCTTCACCTGCGGAATTATATATTTTCAGACTTACAAACTCAGTCCGCGGGAGAGAAAATTTGATAGAGGTAATGGTATTAAAAGGATTTGGATGATTCTGCATGAGCTCAAATTCATACCTGGATGCATCCTTCGAATCATCTACTTTAGTATCGGCATTCCCAAAGACAATGACTCTATCACCTGACGCAGCAAATAGTTGATGGTTTGCCACAATTGGTTGATACAAATATGAAAAAGAGTTGTCATAAAATAGTGGCGTTCCATTATCTAAATTAACCCCATACAATGCAGTCTCAGGGTACGGGATAACATACACTACTCCATTGGCAATAGTAGGTGTAAATGTAAAATCGCTTGAGAATGTGTGAGCCCAGAGGAATCCGCCAGTTCCTTTATCCAGTGTCACTAATTCTGCTTTCCCCTCGCTATTTCCTTCAATTATAAAACACAATTTGCTATCTGTAATTGCAATGGAATTTAGTGATTCTGTCTGGATCGTATCACCTTCACTCTTATATATCCATTTTACATCCCAGCTCTCCTTGTTATAGGCAAAAATCGTATCATTGGACTGTGTGTAAAAACAATTATCATCCAGTGCAATTCCTACAAAATTTCGTTCAGATATCGTTCTCCACCAAATCAATTCACCGGTCGTTTTATCGAAAATCTGAACCATGAAATTTCCAACTACATATACATACTGATCATCCACAGCCGGGGTGCTTTGAAGGTTCATTTCCTGAGACCAGATGGTGGAGCCATCCTGAATGGAAATGCAATAGAGACTGTCACCATGTATATAAGCCAATTCATTGTCAAGTATTATATTTCTGCCGTAAAGATTGCCTATAGGTTTACTCCACTTTTGTTTACCCGTCTCTCTATCCAGGGCATAAAGTCCCGGTCCTTGCTGGCCTCCCGCAAAAATCATGGAATCATTCTGCGCACATACAAAATCCATACTCCCCCCGGTGCCAGGAACTTCAAATGTCCATAATGTATCACCACTGGTGAAATCCACTGCCTCCAGGGTATTTGGATTCCTGCCGACATTAATAGCAAGCAGGTCATTAAAAAAGCTCAGATAATTCAGGCGTATATAGTCTCCTGTGGATTGAACAGGGATCACCGTTTTTTGCTCTAGCGGTGGATACAGTACAGTCTCATCAGAGGCCCATGATGTCCGTTCTTTGTTGAAATTAACCATTGGCCAATTTTGACCGTAAGCTGAACTGTCCATAAGAAGCACCAGATGTGCAACCAGGACTATTACACCGGAACCAATTCTTGATTTCATCTTTATCTCCTTTTTGCTATAAAAAATTACATTAATAATTCAGAGAATGAATTGCTGGGTTTAATATCATTGTAAATTGGGCCCAGTTCATAAACAAAGAAGACAGTCTAAGAGTTCTATTTCGACATTTTCTATTTGGATTCGACATGACTTGCAAAGTTATCGAGGATCGCCTGCCAGCCTCTTCTTTGCATCTCCGGAGCATTCTCTATCTCTGCGTCAAATTGCTCTTTAACTAAAACTCCGCCTGCTGTATCCTGAAATTTGACCGTGACCTCCCGGCCATCATTCATCCGGTACATCAGTAACATGGGAGCCTCAACCTTCAAAAAAGTGCCGCCAAAATCGAAACCAGCACTCCCATCCTTCGCCTCCATCCGTGATGAGAACCGGCCACCTACCCTTAGATCGACTGTACTGGATGTCGTATGCCAGTCGTCCGATGCGGCATTCCATTGCTTTATATCTGAGGGATTATTCCAGGAATCCCAGACCATCTGAGGATCGGCTTTCACTAAAACTTCTACTTCTATTTTCATTTTCTTTCCTCCTTAATGTAAGATTAAACAAATTTACAGACTTCATCCAAGTCACTTCGAACCTGGATCTGCCTGGGGAGACCAGGTATCTCGTCAAACGACTTCAGGTATGCGACGATCGGGCGTTGGTACTTTTCTGCAAGGGCAACCTCGCTCGCTGTACCCTTGCCGCCCGGCAGAGCGACGATTACATCCGAACTGAGAATGTTAATATGGTTTCGAGATAATGGCTCGGTCCCATGCGTGCCACTGAGTGGAAGATGGGTAAAAATGGGGATCTCGACCCATTGGTTTGGATAACCGGGTTTCGGATCCACTGAACCCTCCTGACTGGGGATGATCCCGATAACAGACCCGCGTCGCCCCCGGGTTTCATAAAAAGCCTTACTCACCTCAGCCATGACTCCCCCGCCGCCCCCGGTTAGCAGATGAACACCCCTGCTGGCAAGCCAGTGGCCCAGGCGCGCTGAACGCTCAGGATAGGGCGAGGTGCCGGAGCCTATGACTCCTACTATGGCCGGGCGAGGTTCCATGTGTTTCTTTGTCTCTGGTTTTGTTGTTTATGGTTATTCTTCTTTTAAGGCTTGTTCGATAGCCTTATCTGGAATAATCCACATGATGGCAATAAGAACAAAGAATGAAGCTGAGATTACAGGATAGAAAAACGCGACAGGAATTGAAATGAGATAGATTAGAAGTGAGATCATTCCTTTCTTATCCTGTTTTTTTAATGCTTCAATCAACTTTGAACTGTGCGTATAATGATATATAATTACTTTTTGCAGTATGTAAAAAGCTATTGCACATAGCGATAGATTTATTGCGTAAATAGCAACGGGGATTTTATCAAAGTGATTCTCGCCCATCCAACCAGTAGAAAAAGGAATGAGGGAAAGACAGAATAAAAGGCCCATGTTTGCCCACATGATTTTTGTATTTGTATGATGAACCGTATGTAGCAGGTGGTGATGGTTCCCCCAATAGATCCCGATGAAAATAAAACTTAAGACATAACTAATAAAAACAGGAAGTAGTTCAGAGAGTGCCGAAAAACTTGCGCCGTGTGGAATTTTTAATTCCAACACCATGATCGTAATAATAATGGCCAGAACACCATCGCTGAACGCCTCTAATCGAGATCTTGTCATAACTCTCAGTCCTTTAGTTAAATACTGTTCCTGGTGTCCGTTACAATGATGTTTTGTGATCCATCTCTTAAATCCTCTCTGATATCAGCAAGCGCTCGTAGGTACGCTACCCTCACAGATATTATTCTGAAACAACTGTCCTGTTGATTTTGTTTGTGAGAATTACCCAATGACAAGGTTGAGATCCGGTTTCTAGCGCGACGAATACTACTTGTCAATCTTGATTCAGCAGTTCATCCAATTTTGAAAGCAGCGCCTCTCCAAGAAGGTCCCTTGCTACAATAGTCCCATTTTTATCCAATAGAAAGTTTTGAGATACCCGCCTTAAAGCATAGGCAGCTACAACATCATTGTCTCCCCATTCCTTTAATGAACAGACATTCTTCCAGTTAAGCCTGTCTTCTTCAACTGCCTGAAGCCACAATTCTTTCCTGGTGTCTGTTGATACTCCATGAATTTCAAATCCCCTATCCCTGTAAAGATTATATGCGGTTCGAATATTTGGATTCTCTTTACGACAAGGGGCACATGTTGATGACCAAAAGTCAATAAGCAAATATTCTGAATGAGTATATATTTTTGATAATCTGACGGGTACGCCAATTTCCCACTTATTTTGAAAAATGGTTCCTCATTTTTACTGGTACATGATAATAAAATTGTAATTAGGAACAGATAGAGCGTTTTTCACATGGTTATACTCTTAAGGATTTATTCATAATGCCTATTTCATAAGCTCAATTACATAAGGGCCCAGTACAATCAGTCCAATGGCTACTGCACCGATTGCGGAGATCAATACGGCCCCTGCTGCAACATCCTTGGCCTTTTTAACCAACGGGTGAAATTCCGGCGATGCAACATCAGCAAGCAATTCTAAAGCCGTATTGAGCGCCTCAGTTGACCAGACGACCATGATAGCCAGTATAAGCCAGCACCATTCGGATCCAGAGACGTTAAGTAAGAATCCCGCAATTACAACCACTATCGTTGCAACAAGATGGATCCAGGCATTTTGCTGAGTCTTCAACATTATCCAGATACCATTGAAGGCAACCTTAAAGCTTCGGATCCGGCCAGTAAATTGGAATGGTTTATTCATAATATTGTCATACTATCAGTTGAACCTATCATCTGATTTTCGATTCGAGACATCCTTCCTGGCATTCTCAAGCCAGCCTGTCCGAACCTTTAAGGCAGCATCAAATTCCGGAACATACGGTTTAATGTCGAGAAGCGGAGTGCCGTCGAGAATATCCACGTTCCGGATATGCAGTATGCCATCTTCAATCCTGTCCAGCTGTATGACTGAAAGCCCGATTGGATTGGGGCGGTTTGGGGCCCGGGTGGCAAATAATCCCCGCGGTTCCACATCCATGAAAGGGACTATATTGAGTCTGAATTCATTGCTGTAGTGCAAGTGGTAAAGAAGGATGATATGGGAAAACCCGTCGAGATCCTTCAGTCCGTCATGATAGTCCTTAAAGACTTCAACGGTACCCTGAACGCCGATAGCTCCGGCAGGTTGAATCGGCATATCTTTCAGTGCCGTGAAAGGACTGTGGATAATTCCGATGGGTTTAAACTCTATCATCTTCTTGTCAGGTTAACGATGGATTCGACCGATAACATTTCCTCAGCTGCCTCCAGGTGCTTACAGTAGCAGCATCCGGATTAGAGAATAGTTAGACACTTTGCACCATTTGCTGGAGTTTATGAATGGTATTAAGATTTCTCCCTGTTGCCGGGATACCCAAACACGATTCCATGTTCGCTGCCAATTTCGATCGTCCAACACCATTTGGTGCATAAAAGTACAATACATTACCCTCGATATGAAATTCCTCAGACTCCGATTTATATTTTTCGATTTTAGCAGTATCGATTCTCGGTTTGTCTTTGCAGAAATAAAAATGTATCTCATTCCCCTTCAGTGAACTATACGGATTATTGGCTATTGCAGCATTTAACTCAGACGCTTCTAGTACATAAACCACAGGTTCAAAACCAAATCTCTTCTGAATTATGGAGTCAATATCATCAGGCCGTTTCTGACTCTGGAGAACTATGTTTCCACTCTGAATGTAGCTATTAACATTTTGATAATTACTGTCACTCAGAGCCTCAACAAGCTCCTTCATTGGAACAAGATTGTTTCCTCCAACATTGATCCCTCTTAAAAGCACTATATAGGTTTTATTCATAATATTTTGCATACTCTGCTGGAAGTGATTCAAGGCTCCGGATCTCAATATCCTTATAAAATACCTCGGCTGCTTCACTTTGTATTTGGATCTTTCCTTTGTTCATGGGGATGCTTTCACCGTCTTTCACATACCTGGAATTCCTGAGGATCATTACCACATGTCCGTTTACAATATGAATGCTTTTATTTTCAAAACATATCAATTCCACTGTATTCCATTCACCTTCAGTATTTTCATAGTTAGCACTGCGTATGCAATACCCGGGGACTTCTTCCCCTCTGCCCATTGCTAAAAAAGGTTGACTTTTATCTGCTACAGGATTCATGATGTATTCAGGGATATAGGCCCGAATATCTATTGCCGAATTTGCCTGACTCCAGAAATCCCCAAAATGACCCTGCATAATTTGAAATTCCTGCGAAAGCATCCAGGACCTCCAGCTTTCAGCGCCATACGGACCTATGGAGTGGTATAGTATACCGGAGTCTTTTAATAGGTTTTTCCTTGGATTCCATTTCTTGTCCCCCCATTTAACCATTAATCGCAGATGATAGTTGGCATATTCTTCTTTTGTAACAACACATCCATAAATTTCACCACTGATCCTTAATACAGGTTCATTATTCTCTTCCACTACTGTAAAAACACCATACTTGTCGTGATTTAATCCAATAGGTGGTATAAGATTTCCGGCTTCATCTCTGGGCTGTTCTCCCTGATAATTTTCCGGATACCTGAAACTCAGGTAGTTATCCCACTGGGACAGATCACTGTCCAGCAGGTTTGTCCATTCTTCTTTCTGATCTTCGCATGAGAACAGCGTAATTGATGTAAATAGTATCAGTAGAAAAGTCCGCATATGTCTGTTATTTTAATTGCCCTCTCTTGCTGCTTTAAATTCACTGCTTTCATACCATTTAGGGAAATAGTCCTCATTTGCTAATTTGTAGCCAACCATGAAAAAGAGCTGTACATCAAACTGAACTCCGCTCAAATCTGTTTCAGGATCAAATTCGTCGGTTGGTTGATGGTACTTATGCAAAAGGTAATCGTCATTCAGTTTTTTAATTTCTTCTTTACTTTTCGTAAAACCTTCGTACCTGCCATCGGCATACAGGGCCGGGATACCAACTTTTGCAAAATTGAAATGGTCCGATCTGAAGAAATATCCTTTTTCCGGTTCAGGATCTTTAACAATATACCGTCCCTGTTTTTTTGCAGCTTCTTCTGCATATTCATCCATTTCTGATTGTCCATAACCGGTTATGGTCAGATCTTTCATAGGGCAGGGTGCTGACAATGCGTCCATATTAATGTCTGCAACCGTCTTTTGTGGAGCAAAAACAGGATGATCTACGTAATAAGCTGAACCAAGCAATCCCTGTTCTTCAGCGGTTACAGCCAGAAATACAATGGAACGCCTGGTGGGTCCCGCTTTTTTAAAAGCTTCTGCCAGGGCTAATAAGGCCGCTGTCCCAGAAGCATTATCAAGGGCTCCATTATAAATGGAATCTCCATTGATTGCTTTCCCTATTCCAAAATGATCCCAGTGTGCTGAAAAGATGATGCATTCATCTTTTCTATCTGTTCCGGGAATGAGTGCGATCACATTTTTTGATACATTTTTACTGATACTGTTCTTAATCTTTATAGAGGCTGTTAGACCCAATGGCACAGGCTTAAATTCTTCATTTCTGGCCAAAGCCTTATAATCCTTTCCCTTAAGAACGGAAGCTTCAAATATTTTTCCAGCGCTTGCATTGCTTATCCAACCCTCAATGTCAACAACGGGTGCATCACTTTCCAGGATCAGATTATTGTTGGTATTACTTGACTCAATGACACCCCAGCCATAGCCGGCCGGTCCGGTTTCATGAATAATAAGGACCCCTGCGGCTCCCTGTCTTGCCGCTTCTTCATATTTATAGGTCCAGCGGCCGTAATACGTCATTTCGTTCCCCTTGAATAATGTTGAGTCCCCGGATTCATACCCGGGATCATTTACCAGAACAACGGCGGTCTTTCCTTTCCAGTCGATCCCTTCATAGTCATTCCAGTTATATTCAGGGGCCACAATTCCATATCCGGCAAATACAAGTTCAGATTTATCGAGGCTCACTTCAGGAACGGGTTTTTCAGTAACTGCCATATAATCTTCAAAAAGCTTTAATTTAATGTCGGCAACGGCACCCGAAATAATCATTTCTTCTGAAGGAACTCCATTGAACTTGATCAACGGGACTTCCTGAAAATAACTATCCCCATTCCCCGGTAAAGCACCAAGTTTTGAAAACTCCTCTTTCAAGTAATTGACGGTTTTAACTTCACCCTCGGTAAAAGGCATTCTCCCCATAAATTCATCTGATGCAAGTCTTTCAATATGTTTAGCAATAGTTGATTGATCAACTTCTACTAAAGCGGGGGTATTTTTGCTATCAGGTTTACATCCAATGACGAACACTAAAAGTGTAATTAAGACAGATTTCCTCATAATTTTTATTTAATGATTACTATAATGTGGAACCAAACTATACTAACACACAAGAACATTAATAGTTTGCCTGGCTCAGTACTGGTAAAGTACTACCCATTCTTAGGACCACTACCGGTTAATTCTTAATTGATTTATCTATCTCTATATGATGATGTAACCCGGTGTTACATAACCGGAAATAACTCGCAGAGTTATTCTGGTTATTAACACCTTTTCTTTTTTGCCTACTTTTTTCTTTTGTTGACAACCTCATTTCCTGTTAAAATCAAGCTGCTGGTTTGTATAATGTCACCGGGGTCCTGCGATCAATACCCTGATGGTGCAACGTATTGTTGTAATAATGAATATGTTTTTTTACCCCCTGAAATAGCTCCACTCCATCATTAGCCGGATGCAAGTATACATAATCCCATTTCAAGGATCTCCAGAACCTCTCGATAAAGATATTATCAATTGCACGACCTTTACCATCCATGCTGATCCGGATATCCTCCTCTTTCAGATATGATACCCGGCCCTCACAAGTAAACTGACTACCCTGGTCCGAGTTAATAATCTCCGGCTTGCCATGATCCTTGATGGCCTGTTTCAACACCGATAAGGATGCTTCCGTCTCCAGGGTATTGGATATCCCCCAACCGACGATATATCGGCTGTATACATCTATGATGGCCGTTAAATACAAGAATCCATTCTTCATTGGAAGATAGGTGATGTCGATTCCCCAAACCTGATTTGGCCGGTTGATATCCAGCCCCTTCAGCAGGTAAGGATGAATATACTTCTTCAAGCCCAGTTTGCTTAGATTCTTCTTCGGATAAATCGCCATCAGCCCCATTAGCCGTAGCAGTCTGCGGACTCTTTTGTGGTTCACCAAAAAGCCCAGGGCGAACAGCAAATCTTGCATACGAATGACTCCCTCTGACGGGTGCTCAAGGTAATGCTCATCCATGATTCGCATAATCCGCAGGTTCTCCTGACTTTCACCCTTTGGAGCATAGTACAAACCGCTTCTGTGAACAGACAATAGTTCGCTCTGCCTTCGGGCACTCAGTTCATGTTGATTATCAACAAGATTACGGCGCTGACTCATAGTCCGGTCTTCTTTAAGCTTTTTTTTAGGAAGTCGTTCTCTATCTCCAATTGCCCGATCTTGGCATACAGCTTTTCTGGATCAACTCCTACTTCCTCTTCGGATTTCTTGTCAAATACATCGGCTGACTTCTCTAAAAACTCCATCTTCCACTTACTGATCATCGTGGGATGAACTTCATATCGCTTTGATAATTCAGCAAGAGATTCTCGCTCCTTGAGCGCTTCAATTGCTACTCTGGCTTTAAAGGCACTTGTAAATTTCCTTCTCGATTTTTTCATATTACACTGGTTAAAATTAATCCTTAAATTTCAACTTAACCAGTGGTCCTATTATTGGGGAGTATTATA